>Ga0207420_1000076_pt1 | contig 222285 bp, 201 predicted proteins | sample ThiBio_inoc_biof_FD_183941 | JGI IMG/M metagenome (GOLD analysis project Ga0207420, IMG submission 183941) | Wastewater bioreactor microbial communities from Cape Town, South Africa - Thiocy_inoc_biof (SPAdes) | ecosystem: Engineered > Bioremediation > Thiocyanate > Unclassified | place: South...
TGAGCTGTATCTGGCCGGAAATAGCCGTAACATCTACATAGGATCCTTCCAGGTAGGTATTGGCACTCCAACTGATTTTGACCTTGACACAATAGTATTCAACCCGGCACTAGCAGGGGGAGAGAATTTAGGATTTATTATTCAATCATTAACATATTCATAAAATGAAAACACTAATTATCATCATCGTAATTGCTGCAGTAGGATACTCAGCTTACAAGTGGTTCAGCCGTAAACCACAGCCCTCAAAGGGCGGAAACGGGGGCACAGACACTCCGGAGAACGACAGCCCAGATTCTGTAAAACCATCAAAATCATAAATAGTCATGACAACAGACAAACTTATTATTACCGAGGGTTACGAAGTTACAGGAGTAACTATCAACACCAATTTAGGCACTAAAGATGTTACCATAAGAGGTCTCGCATCTTTTACCCTTGCCGGGGGAAGTACCGTCAAACCCGCCTTAAACGATACCGAGGTATCGACTATCCGCATTAAGGACATGCAGATGCAACTTGAGAATGCAACACCTGAAAGAAAGGTAGTTCTTGAGGCTAAAATCGCAGCTGCCGAAGCCTGCATTAATGCCATTGCAGCAGCCGCACAAACTTACGCTCAGGCAGAATTTGCCCTGAATAATCCACAGGAGGTATAGCCATGATTAGGAATAGTAAATTGTCAAAATTGGCGGAGCTTGTGGGTAAGCTCCGCACTAAATGCCTCGGTCTGGATGACTTTGAAAAGTTTGTGGCAGAGCGCAGGGAGATAAACAAAAAGCGTGAGGATATTGCTGAACTTTTTAAGGGGATTATTGAAAATCACCAAATCAAGTTCGACGAAAATGACCCTAGGCTATTTGATATGGAGGAGACAACTCCCGAAAATCGAAAGGCGTATAATGAAAAGGCCATTGAGCTTGAAAATAGGGAGGTCGTACTGAAGAAATTCCTTGACAAGAAAAAGCTTCAGGCGCTTAAGCACGAAAATGATCTTACAATTGAGGAATACGAACTTCTGACAGAAGCATTTTTTGTTGAGGCCAAACCGGCCAAGGAAAAGGGCAAGGGTAAGTAATTAATTAGGGGGGTAAAACCCCAACCTCCAACCGGGAAATTTCTCACTCCCTCCCGGAAGGCAAAGGTGCCATAACACCACGATTGGGGCGACTGTCCCGACGGTGTTATGGCACCTTTCGTTTAACTGAGTGAGAGTACAAATATAATCAATTATTAAACATGAAAAATTTTACATACAAATCGCAGTACGGCATTGTTGTAATATGCTCAAGCGAGGAAGAGCAGGCGGAAATTTATAAAATGCTTGAAAGTTTAGGGCTAAAATTAAAAGTTGTTGTAGTATGAAAATTGAAATTAATCACCGCTGTAGCGACTTTAATAGCTACAGGGCAAACAGAGTAAAAAGCTTATTTAACGCGGAGCGCGGGTGCGACTGGTCACTTTCGGCAGATTTACCGGTTGAGGAGTTAGACTGGAGCGTTGGTCTAGTAGTGGGCCCCTCCGGATCCGGTAAAAGTTCTATTGGCTCGCGAATATTTCCCGGAACAGATATTTACAACCTTTCGGCTGCCTGGGGAGACGGGCCCATTATTGAAGAAATTGCGCCTGGCGGGCAATTTAACGAGGTAACGTCCGCCCTTTCCTCAGTAGGCCTGGGAGATGTCCCGGCATGGTTAAGGCCGTTCCGGGTACTTTCCAACGGGGAGCGCTTCAGGGCGGGTTTAGCCAGGCTAATTTGCGAGCGCCCAGACTACGTTATTGTAGATGAATTTACAAGCGTTGTTGACAGGCAGATAGCCAAAGTTGGCGCAGCGGCCTTTGCCAAGTCGTGGCGTAAGTCCGGCGGTAAGGCGGTACTTTTGAGCTGCCATTATGATATTATTGAGTGGCTGCAGCCAGATTGGGTGTACGACACTGCCGAGGCACGGTTTTACCGTGGATGTCCCCGGCGCCCTTCAATCAAACTTGACATTTACAAAGTCTCTGGTAGCAACTGGAAGTTTTTTAAAAAGCATTACTATTTAAACCTTCCGCACCCGGTTGCGGCCGAATACTTTGTGGGGATAGTCGATGGCCAGCCGGTTGCACACGTGGCGGTTACGCCAATGTTTACCGCCTCTGCGTACAGGGCAACCAGGCTTGTAGTTATGCCGGAGTGGCAGGGGGCAGGTGTCGGCACCGCGTTTCTTAACGCCGTTTGCCAATATTATGCTGAGGGGTACGGGCGGAAAGGCCACAAATACCCGACATTTTTTCATACGAGCCACCCGCAACTATGCTCATACTTAAGGCATAGTCCAAAGTGGATACAAGTCTCGGCCAGTCTATATGGCGGCAACAAGTCGCGCTCTGCCGCAAGCTTAAAGCGCTCACACGGTAATAGTAACACAATAAGCACCGGTACGGGTTACGGCGGCCATTTTAGGGCCGTACAGGGCTTTAAATACACAGGAACGATATGATTATAAAACTTTACGGAGACGGCGCCAAACCCGCCGTTATACGCTCAAGAGAGCTTATTATTGAGATGGGCCACGAAATAACCGACGGGACGCACTTTGCGCCTGATATTGGCATCGCCCCGCTCCTACGGGAGAAATTACCGGCAGACGAAATAGAGTCGTTCAAACACGGCATTTTGGTGTTTCATCCCTCGCTATTGCCACATAGGAGGGGCCCCAGCGCCATTAAACATTCATACCTTTCGGGTGATCCCGTAACAGGCGCTACGTGGTTCTGGGCAAATAAAAGGCTTGATGCCGGTGATATATGCGAGATGGAGGTAATACGCGTCAACTACTTTAAGACTTACTCGCAATTCTACGAGCAGGACATAATCCCCGCCCTTTTAAGAACGCTTAAACGGTGTTTAACCAATATTGAAAAGGGGCATATTCGGAGAGTTCCGCAGGTTGAAGAGTATGCATCGTATGATCCAAAGATATAGGCACGAAAAAGCCCGACACGCTGTATGCCGGGCTAAACTTACCTCATTCTCATAGGCTTCGTTCTTAATGAAACATGGCTTTGATAATTCTGCACTTCAAATATCGGTACTCTTTTCGAAAGGGCATCAATTTTTTTGTACATTTGGTTTCAGAAACGAGTACAATTCGTTTTTGCGATTATAGTTTTACCCCACCTGGATTTTTTAGTTATAATATTTATTATTCCTGATACTGCATTAGTCCCGTATAGTGTTGATGCAGGGCCGTAAACAACCTCAATCATCTCAATATTTGACATGTTGAACTGCCCCCCTGCATAGAAGCCTCCGGAGTTGAGCTCATTTATCTGAACTCCGTCAACCATTAGTATAATGAGATTATTCTGACTCGGAGCTCCCCTCATAAATATGTAACTATTGAAGCCAAGCATATTTCTAAACTGGAATCCAGGAAGATCTCCAAGTGCCTCCTCAAGGGTGAAGTAACCCCTCTCTTTGATCTGTTCGGCGGTAATTACCTGTACTGTAGCTGAAACATCTTTTATCTGCTGACTTACTTTTGAGGCGCTTACAACTTTGGTATTCATAAGGTCGGCAAAGGACATTCTGAGAATTTCCTCCGCTCCGAGAGTGTCCCTCTCCTGGGCTTTCAGGAGGGAGTAGGAGATAAGGAGAAGAGCAAGCATGATGAAATTCCGCCTCATATTGACCTGGTGTTGGTACAAAAACCGGGAACATCACGCTAAAGATAAGAATTATACAAATACAAAACACACAAGACCGCTGTAATATACAAGGTTTTGTGTGTTTTGTATCAGATATAAGGTAATGCTACTTGAAGGCCTGTTCGCTCAGACCCTTTCCGGTTAGCTTCAGATCGTTGAAATAGTCCGGAACATCTCTGCCTTGTAGGTAGTCAACATACAGTTTTGCAATATATTGTGACAACATAAACCCGTGTCCCCTCATGCCTGTGAAGAGACCAAGTTCCGGATCAACTATATATCTTGGCTCTATGTAATATCCGCTCCAGACTGCCTGGAATCCAACACCGCTTAGCTGAGGTATCCAGTTTGTGAAAATTTCTGTCACAATCTCAATAAACTCCCTGCTGTTAATCTTGAGGTTTTTGTCGGTCTCGGTGGCGTCAATAGCGGGAGATGCACAGCCGATAATCTGCCCTGTCTCGGCCAGCTGCTGACCGTAAACTGCTGAAAATCCCCTGTATTTACGTCTGTCAATAAGCATATCCAGATTAACTCCATCCTTTCCGAGCATTGGAAGCCTCTTTGTGATAAACGCCTGATGCTTAACAGGGAAAAGTCCTGTCTCTATACCAAGTTTTCTGGCAAATTTGTCGGCCTCAGCACCAAGTGCGTTTATAAACAGCTCTGTCCGGTACTCTGCATACTCTTTGTTTGGAGTCAGAACAATAACCCTGTACTCATTTCCATCTTTTTGAACATCAATTAGCTTGGTGTTTTCAAGCACTTTTCCTCCGCTCTTTCTGCCCAGCTCTCTTACAAGATCCATCGTTAGTCCCGGATTTGCCTGCCAGCAATCGTTAGTTATTAGTGCGTGGCTGTAAATGTCAAGATTTTGATTGAAATAGGGCGAGATCTCTTTGCGGAAATCCCTTTTCTCAACCATCCTTGCATCGCTCCAGCCTCGTGACATATCAAGCGAGTCGTAAGTTGCCTGGTCGTGGGCAAAGCTTACATATCGTATAAGTTTAAAGTCAATTGAGTGCTTCTTGTCCAGCTCTCTGAATATCTCAAGATTGTGTTTAGCTATATCTGCCAGAGCCGGGAGTGAGAATGCTGGCCTTCCTCCGGCAATGTTTCTCCAGGAGCTGCCCAGCCCGTCGTTAATCAGATATGGCTTCATTCCCGCCTCTGCCATATACCTGAAGAGTGAACTTCCTGCGATACCTCCCCCAGCAATAATTGCGGGTACCTTCTCTACCCATTTGCTCCCCTTTGGAAGAATGATATTCTCTCTCTTGCCCACAGGATTCATATCTCCTAAGGTCACAAGGTTTGACATTGGCCCTCTTGGTGTTGGTTCGCCTATAACCTCAATTCCGTAAGGTTTAAGGTACATCCTTGCACGAGGTACGCATCTGTTCCCCCTGCATGGCCCCATCCCAATCCGGGTTATATGTTTAAGTTCGTCTGACGAGATAACCTTTCTCTCACCTATGGCAGCAAGCATCTTTTCAACCGTAACGTCTTCACAGTGGCAGATGTATGTCTTGGCATCATGCTCTCCTTCAAGCGGCTTGATACTGACAGGCTGAGGATACTTCTCCTTAATAATAAAACCTCTTACAGCAAGCAGAGCCTCTCCCTCAAGTCCCTTTGCCTTTACTCTTGCAATATTGGTTTTGTTCTCCTTTTTCAGAATCTTCTCTATTACGCCCTCTCCAACTTTTTTGCCGTTGTTATCCACAAGAAAGACCTCAGCTCCCTCTTCAGCGTGGTATTCAATAGGGAGAAAAACCCAGTTCTTGTTGAACTGATATCCAAATATGGCAAGACCGGGACACTGGTAAACACAGCGCATACATCCCACACATTTGTCAAAGTCTATTCTTGGAACAGTAGATGTTGATGATTTTGTAATTGCTCCGTATTCACAGGCAAAAGAGCAGGGGTTACATGCAAACCCGTAGAGGCAGTCAATCTGAACAAATCCCTTTTCCTTCATGCGCTCAGGAGCAGGTTTGAAGGGCTCCTCAATTACCCTTACCGGGTGCTGCTGAGAATCAATATACTCTTTTGATACGGCAAGATAGTCGTTGTAGTTAAACCTGAATCCAAGATCCTGCTGTATTTCGTAAGCGCACTGCTTTCCGCGGAGCACTGCCGATGTACCCTCTCCAATCCTCACTGCATCGCCCACTCCGTGACAATGTCTGCCATATATCTCAACGCCCTTTCTGAAGAGCTGATTATCCGGAATTAGACCTGTGCAAATATTTATGCAGTCTATCCCCTCAATAATCTTTTCTGTACCGGGTATTGGTTTAAAGTTCTCGCACTCCGCTATAATGGCTCCTGTAACACCGGTCCGCTCCTTGTTTGGGATGGCTTCAAGCAGAATATGGGAAGTCATTATTGGAATACCTAACCTTCTGACCCTGTTTGCCTGAACAGGGAAGCCCCCTTCGCGAGGCATTGCCTCAATAATTGCCTTAACCTCTGCTCCCGCCTGCATAGCCTGGTAGGAGGTGAGATAACCAATATTGCCTGCACCTACGGTGAGAATCTTTTTACCCAGCAGCGTCAGCTCCTGGTTCATCATCCGCTGAACTACAGCAGCTGTGTAAACTCCGGGAAGGTCGTCGTTTTTGAATGCCGGCATAAACGGAACTGCTCCTGTTGCTATTACAAGATGCTCAGCATCTAAATAGCTTATCTCCTGCTTTGCAATGTCTTTAATCACAAGTCTCTTCCCCTCAAGGATATCCCAAACTACGGAGTCAAGCAGAATGCCGCTGTGGTCATCTCCGGCAAGTGTGTTTGCAATATCAAATCCCCTCATCCCTCCGAATCTCTTCTCCTTCTCAAAGAAGAAGAACTGGTGAGTCTGCATCAGGAACTGCCCGCCAATCTTACTGTTGTTGTCAACTACCAGATTTTCAATCCCGGCTTTGTTTAACTCCTCTCTGACAGCCAGTCCTGCAGGGCCGGCTCCAATTATGGCTACAGTTGTTTTTCTGATTTTTACCTCTTTTCCGTCGCTCTCCACAAGAAGGGTCTCTTCAGGAAGATATGACTCCTCAATTCTGTTTACATTTTTTACATCGTCAACCTTTGTAATACAAATGCGCCTCACTTTTCCGTCAACCAGCATTTCGCAGGCACCGCATTTGCCAATTCCACACTCCATTGTGCGCTCTCTGTGCTCAAGACTGTGTTTGTGAACAACTTTCCCGGCCTGGTGCAGCGCAGCTGCAATTGTAAAACCTCTCTGACCGGTGATCTTCTGACCCTCAAAGGTGAACTCTACTCTATCTTCCGCAGGGATGGGAAGGATAGGATGCTCAGTGATTCTATACATAGTTAAGTTTTAATTTGTCCAAATTTAGTTAAAATTTGAAATCGTAATTTTAAAATTGGAAATTTTTCAAAGTTTATACTAAAACGACCTTTTTTGCTTGAGGAGTGTTATATTTTTGTGCTTGTATAAACCAATTAAAATAGAGAGAGATATGAAGAAAGTGATTATTTTGGTTGCCATTCTGGCTGTAAGCTGCAAAGGCTTAACAATTCTGGACGAGGGGAGTGCCACCCTTCTGCTGACCATCTCTAATGAGAGTGTAGTGACAAAATTATCCGCTGCAGAGCTGCCGGATACAAACTCTTTGAACCTTATAATATGGTCAGAAAGCGATACCATTTATCAGGGGCTATACGGAGCGAAGCCCGGAGAGCTGAAAGTTGAACCTGGTGTCTATTTTGTTGAACTGTTTTCTAGCCGGCATACCGCACCGGCTTTTGACTCCCCGAGTTGGGGCGATTTCCGGGAAATAACGCTTTCATCGGGAGGGGTAACACCCCTTGAACTAATCTTAAGTCAGATAAACAGCGGGATTAAACTGGTTTTCTCCCCTGAATTTACAGCAAAGTACTCGCAATATCAGCCTGAGATATACAGCGGAAACGGAGCATCGGACTATCCAGGACTGGGGGCTGCTATTTATGCATATTCCGAGAGTCGCTATCTCTATCTGAAACCGGGTAGATTTTATGCAAGACTTAAACCTCTTTCTGAATCTTCTGCCCATATTCCGCTGTTCTCTAAAACATTGATTGCTAAAGAGATGCTTGAAGTTGCAATAGGACTTGCTCCGGGAGATTCGGGAGCTTTAAGCGGGAAAATAACTGTTGATACTACTTCAATGTGGAAGAAGGATACCGTTGTAATTGATGGTAACGACGGCTCAGTTCAGTCTAAGGCAATACATACTGAGCGTCTTAGCGAATTTGAAGGGATGAAGATTTGGGTCAAAGGCTATATTGTTGGGGGTGATATTTCGTCTGATACCATTAGGTTTACCCCTCCATTCGTAAAGGCCAGCCATATGGCTATTGCCGCTGACCCCTCTGAGCGGCTGAGAGTAAAATGCTTTGGGGTAAATCTGCCTTCAGGTAAGATTCAGGACCAGTTCTCACTTGTTGCTTTTCCGGGAAATGTCGGGAAGCGGGTATGGGTGAAAGGTACAGTAGTGCCGTCCTACTTAGGAGGACGCGGTATAAATCCTGTAACAGAGGTCGTAGTTGAGTAGATTGGTTAACTTATATAGAAACAATTTAAAACAGCTCCAAAAGGGGCTGTTTTTTGTGCATACCTCTGAATTTTATATAAATTTGTTCTATGGAAACGACAGAACAAAACTACTTTGCTCATGAAACCAGCGTCATAGATGAGGGTTGTGAGATAGGCGCCGGAACAAAAATTTGGCACTTTTCGCATATAATGGAGGGGTGCAAAATAGGTGAAAACTGCAACCTTGGTCAGAATGTTGTCATCTCACCCGGAGTTGTTTTAGGCAATGGGGTTAAGATTCAGAACAATGTTTCTGTATACACGGGTGTTACCTGTGAAGACGAGGTCTTTCTGGGGCCATCCTGCGTTTTCACTAATGTAATGAACCCCAGAAGTGCTGTTAACAGAAAACATGCCTACTCACGGACAAAGGTAGGAAGAGGGGCTACTATCGGGGCTAATGCGACAATAGTTTGTGGTCATGATATTGGTGAGTATGCTTTTATTGGAGCGGGTGCTGTTGTTACAAAGAGCATAAAACCATTTGCTCTGATTGTCGGGAACCCGGGTATTCAGATTGGATGGATGAGCCGGATGGGTCATCGCCTGCAATTTGATACTACAGGTCACGCCCGCTGTCCGGAGAGCGGAGAGAGGTATATTTTAAGGCAGGGCCACGTCTCTCTTGAACAATAATCATAATGAATTGTGATAAAAAAAGAGCGGGCGGCCAGATGGCCGCCCGCTAGAGTTTAATCTCTATTTAGCTCCAAGAAGTACTTTGTCAATTGCATCTTTGAAGCTCGCTTTTGGAAGTGCTCCCTGTGCCATTTGAGGGGTTTCGTTCATTGGACAGAACAGCAGAGTAGGGATGCTTCTGATACCGAATGCTCCGGCAAGCTCTTGCTCTGCCTCTGTATCTACTTTGTAGATGTAAATTTTATCTGCGTACTCTTTAGCAAGTTCGTCAAGTATAGGAGCAACCATTTTGCATGGTCCGCACCAGTCTGCATAGAAGTCTATTATACATGGTTTGTCTCCAAGATATTTCCACTCTGTCGGATTTGTCTCGTAGTTTGCAACTTTACTCAGAAATTGCTCTTTTGTTAAATGTATTGGTTTCATTTCGTCTCTTTTTAATTAATTGTCTTATATATAATTTCTACTTTTTATCACTTTTAACGGCAACCATAATAAACTGGTCATATTTTTTATCCCCTTTTACCATTGTGTTATATACATAACTGGTAATTAATTCAAAACCGGTTTTCTCAAGTTTTGCTTTCAGCTCTTCAATTTTAAATCCTTTATGTGGAACAGCATCCCCGTTGTGGAAACTGCCATCCTCCTCTGTCAGATCCCCTATAACCAAAACACCTGAAGGTTTCAGAATGTTGTCTGATATATAATTTATGGTTTCATCAATATTCTCTATATGATGTAAAGCCATAAGTGTTGTAACCAGGTCAATGTCTCTCTGGTTGTAGGATGTTATATCTCCATGAATTATTGTTCTTCCCCAATCCTTGTTTGCATCCAGCTTTTTTTTGAGAATCTCCAGCATAGATTCAGAACTGTCAAGATATACCACTTCCCTTACTTTGCCGGAGAGCTTCATACCTACCAGACCGGTACCTGTGCCAAAGTCAAGTACCTTTTTGTCTGAGGATGGTGTGTGAATTTTGAGAAGTTCATTTACAAACTTCTCAGCCATCTCAATTTTTGCAGGGGAGTCCCACTCCTCTGCCTTATTCCTGAAATAGTCCATCGTAGTCTGTTTTACTGTAGCCGGCTTTTCCATATTTACCTTCGTCAAGAGGGTTGTAACCGTTCTCTTTTAGTTTTAAGAAGATCTCAGAGAAGTCCACCTCATCTGTGTGGTCAACAGTTACTTCATTCCTGTAATTGTCAATATTAACTCCGTAAACACCTCCCAGTGAAGCAATATCTCTGTTTAGTGAGTTGTTGAATACACAACAGTTTGTTCTCTCAACTTTTATAACAGTTCTCATTTTCTGTACTATTTTGAATCTCTGTTTTTCTCTGAAGAACCCTTTATAAACATACTTCCTAAAAGCCCCCCCAGAAGTACCCCGTAAAGGGTGCTGTTTACAGGGGAGGAGGTGATGGGACAAGTACCGCTGTTACAGCCTATAAAGTACCAGTAAAGGTAACCTCCCAGCGCTCCCAGCGCAGCACCTGTAATTGTAATCCATTGCTTTTTAATATATTGTATAGATTTATCTATCATGTCTCTATTCTGAATCTTCAAATTTTCTGCAAAGTTAAATATATTTTCTAATAAAACAATTTTCCAATGGAAAATAAATTGGCTGAATTTAATTTAATTGGTTTATATTTGTCGCCGGTTTAACAATACTCCATGTTAAACATTTCCAATCCATAAATGTTTTTATTGGAGTGTAAATATTGAATTATGTCTTATAATTTATTGAAAGGAAAGAGAGGGCTTATTTTTGGGGCCCTTAACGAGAGTTCTATCGCATGGAAAACTGCGGAGAGAGTGTATGAAGAGGGTGGAAGATTTGTACTTACAAATACCCCTGCATCTATGAAGATGGGCTCTATTGATAAACTAGCTGAAAGTTGTGAATCTATAGTGATTCCGGCAGATGCCACAAATGTCGAGGATCTTGAGAATTTAATCATTAAGGGTATGGAATTCCTTGGCGGAAAATTTGATTTTGTGCTCCACTCCATAGGGATGTCTCCAAATGTAAGAAAGGGGAGAACTTATGATGATCTTAATTACCATTATCTTCACCAGACTCTGGACATCTCTGCAATCTCTTTTCACAAGGTGTTGCAGAGCTGCAGAAAGCTTGATGCAATTAATGACTGGGGCTCAGTTGTGGCACTCTCTTATGTTGCTGCACAGAGAACGCTATACGGATACAACGATATGGCTGATGCTAAGGCACTGCTTGAGTCAATTGCAAGGAGCTTCGGCTACATTTACGGAAGGGAGAAAAATATAAGAATAAATACAGTTTCTCAATCTCCGACAATGACAACTGCGGGTGGAGGAATCATGGGGTTTGATAAGTTATATGACTTTGCAGAGAGGATGTCTCCGCTTGGAAATGCTACTGCTGAAGAGTGTGCCGATTATGTTGTCACCCTGTTCTCAGATCTTACTAAAAAGGTTACAATGCAGAATCTCTATCACGATGGTGGCTACTCCAGTATGGGTATGAGTCTTGCTGCCATGAGTGTATATCGCGAAGGGCTGGAGTATTCTGATGTTAAAGAGGATAAGAGTAAAGGAAAGGGGAAGAAGAGTTAGATGTTAAGTCAGATTATTCTTCTGTCTAAAATATGTTAATCAGCATATAGTAGAGACCTGTTATAATAAACACAGATGCGACAACTCTTTTAAACCATTTTTCAAAATTTTTTATTCCGATGTAGAACCTGCCTACACTAGTGACACTATACGCCAGTAACCATGAGACAACAATTACCGGTAGTCCGGTGGCTATTGCAAAGGTGGGTGGGAGGAATAGTCCTGAAGGAGCTGCAATGGTCATAGGTATTAATACAACAAAATAAATGACACCGCTATAGGGGCAGAATGCAAGAGCAAAAAGCACTCCAAGCAGAAAGGAGTTAAGGAAGCCTCTCTTGATCTTTTTATGCTCAATAGTTTTACCTATCCCCGGGAGACCGGGGATTTTTATTATGTCAAGCATGAGTATTCCAAATATAACCAGTGCAATACCAAGCCAAATACCGCCAAGGTTTTGGAGCACCTTGGCAATCTCAAATTTGCTTGCACCAAAGTAAAAGAGTAACCCAAGAGTTGTATATGAGAACATTCTTCCAATAGTGTACATTACACCATTTAATAGGATTGTCCTCTTATTTGAAATATCTCTGCTTAGCCAGGCTGTTGCTGTAATATTGGTTGCAAGCGGGCATGGGCTCATTGCTGTAATTAGCCCCAGAATAAAAGCTGTAAATAGAGGAATCTGGGAGTTGTCCGCAAGAGTTTGTAAAAAATCCATATTGGAGGCTCTCTAAAGAATCGTATTTATTGTTTTCTCCAATTCTGTTTTAAGAAGTTCAGGGCTTTTCAGAGCATTTGCAAAGGCAAAGTCTGTAAGGTCAATTTTAGTATCACCCTTGGAGATTATTAATGAGCTCCAGGATATCTGAAACCTCTCTTTTATATCTTTAAATGATGGGTCGTCTGTATTCACTTCTGTATAAACAACTCTGGCGTTGCCTGAATATAGACTGTCTAGTGTCTCTTTTGTAACTTTTTCAACTGCTATGCAGGTTTTACACCTTTGTGTACCATGAAAGTAGAGTACATTTATTACACTATCGCTCGTCTCTATTGTTTTCAGGCTTGTCTCTTCTGTCGTCTGCTCAGCAGATGAGTTTCTGTTGCCACATGAGAATAGAATAAATGCTGTAAATAGAAATAGAGTTAATTTTTTCATTTATAACGATTTAAATTTATTTGCTGTTTTGTTTGCATATTTTACAAGTGTGAGCATTACAGGTACTTCCACTAGTACTCCAACAACTGTGGCCAGGGTAGCTCCGGAGTTTAATCCAAAAAGCACTATGGCTACTGCTACTGAGAGTTCAAAAAAGTTACTTGCTCCAATTAGTGATGCTGGAGCGGCAATATTATGAGGTAACCTCCACCTTTCTGACCATTTATATGCGATAAAGAATATCAGGAATGTCTGGAAAATTAAAGGTATGGCTATCAATATAATATTGAGCGGGTTACTCAATATTATATCTCCCTGGAAAGAGAATATTATGATTAAAGTTAGAAGAAGCCCTGATATGGTTGTACTCTTGAATTTCGTAATGAAACTCTCTTCAAAATATTTAATGCCCCTGCTCTTTATTACAGCTCTCCTTGTTATTACAGCCAGTGTTAATGGTATAACAACAAACAGTATTACCGACATAATAAGTGTATTCCAGGGTATTGTTATTCCGCCTATTCCTAGTAGAAGGGTAACAATCGGAATAAATGCAATAAGAATTATCAGGTCATTTATTGCTACCTGAACCAGGGTGTATGCAGGATTCCCTTTTGTAAGATGGCTCCAGACAAATACCATCGCAGTACAGGGAGCTGCTCCCAAAAGAACAGCCCCGGCAAGGTATTCGTTCGCAAGATCGTAGGGTATTAAATATTTGAAAACAACGTGAAAGAAGAGCCAAGAGATTCCAAACATTGTAAATGGCTTAATCATCCAGTTTACTACAAGGGTTATTGTTAACCCTTTAGGCATCTTAACAGCATTTGCGACACTGGTGAAGTCAATCTTTAGCATCATTGGAAAGATCATAATCCATATTAGCAAAGCAATAGGGATTGAGACATTTGCATACTCCAGCTTACCAAGAAATTCCGGTACAGATGGAGCGAGCTTTCCAATTGTTATGCCTGCGATTATACAGAGGGCAACCCAAACAGAGAGATATCGGTCAAAAAATGAAATTCCTTCTATCTTTTTCATTTTGATAAATTTTCCTGATAAAACCTGTGAAATTGCTCTTTAATCAGGTCCCTTATGCGATAATATTCACTCATAACATACTCAGGGGTGCCTTTTTTATGGGATGGATCTTCAAATCCCATATGGATTCTGTGCTTTACTTTACCAAGGAAGGCTGGGCAGGTTTCGTTAGCATCGTCACAGACAGTAATTACATAATCCCACTCTTCACCGGTGTATTTGTCCACAAGTTCAGGAGTGTGGTTATATATGTCAATTCCCAACTCCTGCATAACTTTTGCTGCAGTTTGATTAACCTGTTTAGCAGGCTGAGTTCCGGCAGATCTCACAATGAGATATTTGTCAAATGACTGAAGAAAGCCGTGAGCCATCTGACTTCTGCAGCTATTACCGGTACAAAGAATTAGTATTTTTTTCATTTAAGGTATCTTTTATCTATTGGTAGTTCGCAAAAATACGAAATATTGCCAATTCGCAAATAGACGAACTGTAAAATTAAAAAAAACTTAACAGCTCTCTTTAGCAAACAAATCCCTCTCTCTTTAGCAAACAAATCCCTCTCTCTTTAACTCATGAAGTAAGTTTGAAAACATCTCTCTGGCTCTCTCCCAGTTCTCTCTGTTAATGCAATATTTTACAGTGGGAGGGGTTATGGTACCCTGTATGAGCCCGGCATCCTTAAGCGCATTTAGATGTTGCGATAGTGTGCTTTTGGCAACAGGTATAATCTCAGACATATCGCCATGATAACAGCATGTCTGACTTGATAGTAACTCCAGAATGGCTATTCTTACAGGGTGTCCCAGGGCTTTAGCATATCTGGCCAACTGTTTTTGTTCTGTTGTGAAATTCTTCATTATAATATTATCGTTTCCTAATTCAATTTAGTTTAAGGAGAGCTTCTCCCTTAGTAGTTTATATCCGCTAGCGCTTGCCCTAAGTCTCTCTCCGTTGCTGAGATGTACGGTGTAGCTCTCTTTACCGTAAAGTTCAGTTTTTACAACCATCCTTGTATTTACAATATATGAGCGGTGTATTCTGGCAAAATATACAGGGAGGGTTGCCTCCAGATTTTTCATTGTCTCCTCTTTAACAAACTTTCCCTCTTCTGCATATAGCATAGCATAATCTCCGTATGCCTGTACAAAATGGAGGTGGTCTGCCCTTAAAATGTGCACTCTGTTCCCCTCCTTAACAGATATTGTCTCTTGAACTACCCTCTCTGCCGGAGGTGGGCTATAATTAGGTTCAGTAAAACTTTCATTTTTATAAATCAGTGAGACTAATATCCAGCTTAGAAGTCCTATAGGGATAAAAATTGGCAACAGATTGTAGAACCATTCCGGACCAGATGGACTTGCTAAAGAGAGTACTATTGCAGAGAGTGCAACTGATGCCAGCTGTACAAGTAAAGCTATTGCCACTTTGGCTCCAAAAGCACTAATATATTGCTGAAGATACCACCAATAATAGGCAGAAGCGGATAGGGTAGCTGTATATAATACCGATACAAGGATTGCGCAGTAGAGGTTAGTGGGTGAGCTGTATAGAGCAGAGAGGATGATAAGAAGAGCTGCACCCGTTGTAACGGATGCAGCAGCAACTATCGTAACCCTAATATTCTCTCTTAGCGGATGCATTTAATATCAGCTTTTAATCTCAACTCCTCCAAAGGAGACATTCCCTCTTAAAACAACTCTTTTGCTCTCATCTGACTGATCACCTGAAAGAAAACGTTTGTCCTCTGTTGCACCAAGAAAACTCTTTATCTGCGAGTGAACTCTCCATGAACTTGGAAGGTATATCTCCACCCCTCCAAAGTTGCAATCCACATCAATATACGTCTCTCCATCCTCAAGTGATGTTCTTCTCAGGTCAATAATTGTCGCTCCGAAGCTGTTTCTTATTCGAGCTCCTTTAAAAACAGGATCTACAACTATATGGTTTACTGAACCAAAAGCAACCTCAGAGTCAATAAAACCTTTGTCAGATTTATATGAAACATCGCTTGCAAACCTGTTCCCATGGAAATAATTTCTGTTTTTATTGCCTGGTACAATAAAGCGCATTATCAGTATTACACCTACTACAATTAAAAGTAAGGGCCACCAGGTTGCCGCCCAGTAGAGTCCGGCTCCGGTAAGTTTTGGAACCATAAAGAATAGACCCACTCCTATTAAGATAGCACCTCCTGTGTTGTTCCTCTTCGCTAGAGCAACTGCTCCCAGGAAAATCAGAAGCATCTGCCATGAAATTACAATTCTGAATATACCGTGATTGATAAAACCAAGGTTTCTTCCCAAGAAAAGAAGTCCGAGAATAATTATTGCCGCTGCAGCTATCAGGGCTCCGTGACCCTCTTTGCGGTTGCTGCTACCGTCGTTAATGATGTGCATTGCTTTTGCTTTTAAAAAGTTTTTGCAAAGGTGCTTCTCTCTTGGCCGGAAAAACAGCATTCTCCGACGAAACCGGGATGAAAATCGTTGAATCCTCTATTTTGCAGGGGTAAATTTGTAACTCTCACCCCCCTCTTTTGTAACAATTCCTATTGATGGGTAGGGGATGTGCATTCCCGCTACGGTCAATTTGTTCTTTATTACATATTCCAGAATTCTCAGCCTGCTTTTTATTGCCATCTGAGGATCTGTGTCGTAGGAAATTGCTACCCTGGGATAGGGCATCTGAATGGCCATTGCATGTGTCAGATCCCCCCATATCATCAGGTCATCAACAATATAAACAGTATGACCGGGAGTATGTCCGTATGCTGCCAAAGAGTTTACTCCTGAGATAACCTCTTTCGGGCACTCATCAGGGTGAAAAGTTATAATGTCGCCACTGTATAGATCAAGGATTTTTTTTGCATTTTCAGGTGTGTTCTCAGACTCTTTTAAAGATAGATAGACCTTTGCATACGGGAATGCCCTATTTCCGTCTCTTTGCAAGCCGAGAAAGTGGTCTGCGTGAAGATGGGTAATAAGTATTTTAGTCACATCTTCAGGTTTAACGCCAAATGTCTCTAGATTCTTAAACAGCTCTCTTCCCAGTCCTGTGTCAACAAGTATATTCTCACCGTTTATCTTTATAAGAAAAGCATTTGTGCCCCCGGGATAAGTGTTATCCGGAGCAGTCTCTGCTGCTATTTCCGGTGTAAAGCCTATAAGGTTGTCTGCCTTCCTGATACTGTTTATTTCTGCAAGGAGGATTACCTCTGCATTTGCTGTTTTATAAACAAATGTGTTCTGTGACAAAACAGGCGTGGCAATCAGAGTTATTAGAATAGATATAATTGTTCTCATATTACAAATATAAAAATTATCTGCATATTAAATTAGTTCGTATATTTGCGAACATTAGTAGGTCTTATTTAACAAACTATGGAGATAAAAATTCTGGGTACAGGATGTGCCAAATGTAAAACAGCTCAGGCTGTTGTTGAGAAGGTAGTAGCAGAAAACGGAGTTGATGCTACAATAACAAAGGTTGAGGATATTATGGACATTATGAAGTACAATGTAATGTTTACACCAGCCATTGTCGTTGATGAGGTTGTGAAGATTAAGGGCAGAGTCCCTTCAGAAAAAGAGGTAAAACAGGCACTAGGGATATAATGTTATGGAGAGCAGAAAAGAGCTTAAAACCCTATTGTGGATAGTTGTTGTTTTTGCGGCCATCTTCTTTATGCCCGTGGGCAATGATACATTTATGACCGCGATCTATGCCACCTTTGATCTCTCAAAGTGGTATGCTCAGGAGCATGTTATATTATGCCTTCTTCCGGCTTTTTTTATTGCCGGGGTTATTTCAATCTTTGTTAGTCAGGGGGCTGTTCTTAAATATTTTGGAGCAAATGCCAAAAAGTGGCTAGCCTACTCTGTTGCCAGTGTCTCGGGAGCTATCTTGGCTGTATGCTCCTGTACCATTCTTCCTCTCTTCTCAAGCATTTACAAAAGGGGGGCGGGTCTCGGCCCGGCTGTTGCCTTTCTATATTCAGGCCCTGCAATAAGTATCCTTTCAATTATCTTAACTGCAAGGATCTTGGGTGCTGAGATGGGAATAGCCAGGACAATTGGGGCTGTGAGTTTTTCAATTATTATCGGCCTGGCAATGTCATTTATATACAGAAAAGAGGAGAGGGCAAAACGTGAAGAGCAGATGAATTTTCCGGATATTCCTGAGAAAAGGCCTATGAGTCAGACATCTTTTCATTTCTTTACTTTGGTTGCAATTCTTGTATTTGCAAACTGGGGAAGGCCTGCGGCAGATGACACAACAAGTGCATGGTTCTATATCTTCTCCTATAAATGGAATATTACCGGCGCATTTGCTCTTATGCTTTGCTACTCATTGGTTAAGATTCTAAAAATAAAATGGCAATGGGTATTGGCTGCTGCTGCTGCAACAGTTGTGTCGGTTTTTACTGCTAATGAATTTATAGAAAATCCTGTTTTCAGACCTTTGGTGCCTATGGTCGTAGGAATTATCTCGCTTAGTGTTATTACTCTATTTGATAGAAATGATGATGATAATCGTGAATGGACACTCTCAGCGTGGGGATTTGCAAAACAGATAATTCCCCTGCTGGCCATAGGGGTTGTTACAGCAGGCTTTTTACTGGGTTCAACCCACGATAGTACATCAATCCCGGGTGTAATACCAAATAGCTGGATAGAGTGGGCTGTGGGAGGAAATTCATTGCTTTCTAACCTTTTTGCCAGCGTTGTAGGAGCCTTTATGTACTTTGCTACTCTTACTGAAGTGCCTATTATTCAAGGTTTGCTCGCTTCAGGAATGGGAAAGGGACCGGCTTTGGCTCTTTTACTTGCCGGTCCGTCACTATCATTGCCAAATATGCTGGTGATAAGACAAGTTATGGGTACTAAGAAAACAGTTGTCTTTGTTCTTCTGGTAATGTTAATGGCCACTATATCCGGAATGATATACGGAGCATTATAATAGAACAATCTTCTGAAAAGTTTTTATTAGAAAAAAGACCAAATCAAGGTATTTCCTGATTTGGTCTTTTTGCGGTATGGACGGGACTAAAATGTTTGTATTCAGAACATCTTATAAAGTCTCACGGGGCTTCAAATCGGCGTTATATGATTTTTGAATATTTCATTATGAATCAAAAAGCTTCATATAGATTCACTGTTTTAGTCCCGTTTTTTATAAAGTGGGACTGATGTCATAATATAATCAAATTGATTATTTGCAATTCAAAATGTCATATAATACAGACTTAATTGGAAGACAAAATATTAATTAATTCAATATATTTTTTGAAAAATATTGGAAATGATTTCATCCAATTTCTACGCTCTAACTTTTAATAAGTCTATTTAAAAATTAGCTTGTATTGCTTAAAATCAAAATTTATTTATTGTGTTGAAAAACAATTAAGTAATAAATAAGCAAAAATTAAGGAAAAAGTAATTTTTAAATATATCCTGAAGCTTATATTTGACAATTAATAAAGTAGTTAGACTTGGATTAATCTTGCCAACTAAAAACCGCTTTGATTTAACTTAATTATTAGGCAACCTGACAGAGCCACTTATTAAATAAATTAAAAACAAAACGGCATACAAATATAGATTTTTTAAAATCCTAATAGCGATTTTAACTAAGTAATAATTCGTACTTAGTTTCAATGAGGTTTGAAAACCTTAATTCTGAAATAATTAAACTATTATTATTTTTTAATCATTATGTGATTAATTCTTGATTTTTAAAATTTCTATGAAAAAATTTTTATTAATATCATTTGTATTATCACTTTTGGGATGTACAAAGCTTGATAACATACAAGAGGAAGATAAGCAAGGAAAATCAATTGGGAACTTGGTTCGCAAAGACCTTGTAGTAAAAATGCCAAATTATTCTGCTCAAATTAATCTAACTAAATCTCAGAATCAGTCTTCACTTACGCCTATTTGGGATAGTGCTTTTACTGTCGTTACTAAATCAGGAACACATATACTTGTACCCTTGGATGTTGACAAATCCCTAAGATTGCTTAGTTTTACAAACTCTTTAAAGAAAACATATTCCAATTCAATTAGAGGATATCTCGCCTTTAAAGGTATTCAAACAAAAGGAGATGGTGATGACGACCCAACAGTAATCATGGTTGGTGATGATGAACTCTCTTCTGACGGAATGTACACAGGTGTTTTTACGTATTCAGAACCTAATGGAGATGTTTCATACTCTTGTGTTTTTGAAAATAGCACCTTGAAGTATTTGATTGTCCCTGATAGTTTACAAGGTACAACACCAAATTTTTATAAAGACACAACTGTAAACATCTCATTATTATTAGAAGAAGATGAATGGAACCTTTCAATAGATGGAGGAGCAGTATGTGTCGCCTTAAGACCAACTATAGACTTTACTTTAAATCGGTATGTGTTACCACATACACAGCATATTACTACTTTTTGGAGCATGATGATGCCTGACCATTTAGCCGGAGGTTCATCAAACGAAGAGCAAAGAATGGAATCTGATATTACAATATCATTAGTTGCAGGCCCAGGGGGCAGGGTAAGTGGCGGAGGAAAATATCCTCCTTCACATACTAGTGTTTCTATTTCAGCGACTCCAGATAAAGGCTATAAATTTGACAAGTGGACTGGTGATTTCGCAGGAAAACCACAAGAATTTTCAATTCCGCTAACTCGTAATATGTCTGGTACTGCCTTGTTCAAAAAATTATCAATCTGTATGGATTTAATAAATGGGAAAAGCAATCCACTTCCAATAATGACATTGGCTCCTCCATCGATTAATAATATTAGAGGCGCACTTTGGGGGGAAACAAGAATGAAAGACGGGAAACCCGTTTGGCATTATGGAATTGATTTAGATGGCGAAATTGGCGATCCTATTTATTCAATGTTTGAAGGGAAAGTTGCTTTTCGCCCAATAGATGGACAGCCAAATAGAATTAGCAAATCATATCCAGCTGGATATTCTGGAGATATGAATGATGCAGGAAATAGAATTTATATTGAATCTATAGTAAATGGGGAGAATGTGTTGGCTGGGTACTTTCACTTACAAGCGGGTAATCCGATAGCAATCAATCCTCGTACAGGTGATTTTTTTAAATTAGGAGATATAGTGTACCCCGGTGATATAATTGGTTATATTGGGATAACGGGTAATGCAAATATTCTTAATCCACATCTACATTTGACAATTAATAGAGGTAATAGGAATCCGCTTGACTTTTTAAATGTAACTTATAATCAAAATGATATATATCTTAAAACCCCTTGTAATTATTAATCAACTTATATATTATGTTTATTAAAAGAATTATTGGTATGAAAATTTCAGTATTTGCAACTATCTTAATTGTAACTCTAGGATTTGCAATTAGTAGCTATGCTCAAGTACAACACACTTCAATGGACTTGAATGGATACATCTTTAAGGATGCTCAAACAAGAGATAGTCTTGTAACAAAGTTTGGTGAACCGGACAATTACCGAAGCATAACTACAGAATTTGGTAAAGATGAAGAATACAGATTTGGCCAGAATGCTATTAGACTTACTAATAATGGCATATTTAATTGTTTTATATTGAATGATAATAGATTTGCAATATATACATTTGCAATAAATGGTGGTATACGAGTTGGAGATTCAGTAAATAAATTCCTTCAATTAGGATTTGGAACATTGCAGTTTGTGAATGCTGAATTATACAATTTTACTTATTTAAGTGACTTTCCATTAGATATTCATCATGTAAATGGAATTATTACTTCATTGCAATATTGTAGTTCAACAATTTAAATTTTATCTATGCATATTTGCGTATATTGATGCAAAGGAAACTTTAGTAGAAGTAGAGACATATTTTCAACCCAGAATTTTCATTTTAAATGAAAATTCTGGGTTATTGATTTAAGCTTTAAACTATATGGTAGATATTTCATATATGTCTAAATCCTGACCTGTTCCCCAAAAACCGGACATTCAAAACTAGAGTTTTCAGGCATAATTAATAACTTTAAAAATGTAATTATTGCCTATGAAACGCTCAAAATTTACGGAATCACAGATTTCTTTTGCCCTTCAGCAAGCTGAGACAGGGGTAAAAGTTGAAGAGGTCTGCCGGAAAATGGGTATAAGTGATGCCACTTTTTTACCTTTGGAAGAAAAAATATGGAGGTTTAGGTGTTTGCGAGATGAGGAGGCTCAAACAACTTGAGGAAGAAAACAGAAAGCTAAAGCAGATAGTTGCGGATTTATCTCTTGACAAACAAATGCTACAAGATGTTCTAAAAAAAGCTATGAGACCGGCTCAAAAGAGAAGCGCCGCTAATGAGTTAATAGAAGATTCCAGAGCATCAGTCGTCAAAGTTTGTAAGTTAATAATGCTTCATAGGTCGTTATGGTACTACAAGCCCTCTGGAAGAGACTATACTGTGATTCAAATGAGGATGCGTGAAATTGCATTGACTCGCGTTAGATATGGTTGCCGGAAGATTAGTGTTTTATTACGCAGAGAAGAGTGGCGTGATAATCATAAAAGAATACACAGACTATATTGCCTGGAAGGACTTAATTTGAGAACCAAAAGGAACAAACGTAGCAGATCCGGAGCTCACAGAATGGAAAGGACGGATTTAACAGCTATTAATCAATCTTGGAGTATGGATTTTGTTTCTGATCAATTATTTGACGGAAAAAGATTCAGAGCATTGACTGTTGTTGATAATTTCAACAGGAAATGTCCTGCCATTGAAGTTGGTCAGTCATTGAAAGGAGTTGATGTGGTTAATACTTTAAACAGAATAAAAGAAGAGACAGGAAGTGTTCCACAAAGGATTCAAGTAGATAACGGGCCTGAGTTTGTATCGAAAGAATTGGACCGTTGGGCTTACGAAAACAGTGTAATTCTTGACTTTTCAAGACCTGGCAGGCCAACAGATAATCCTTTCATTGAATCATTCAACGGAAGTTTCAGAGATGAGTGTTTAAATACAAATTGGTTCCTATCTTTATCTGATGCGAGGGCTAAAATGGAGTCCTTTCTTAGAGATTATAACTCATACCGCCCACATAGCTCTTTGCAAGGAATGACACCCGAAGAAGCAGAAATTGAATATATCAAAAACCCCGAATTTTCTACTTTTGAGCTGTCCGAAAAATGGGAGTAGGTCACTACAATAATAAGCGAGGGGACCAAAAAGAGATTAAAAGACAAATTATCAATCTGACTATAAAAAATGGTAGAAAGGATATACTTCTTTTATAGATTTAATTGATAGTTTAAAATAATTTGTATTAGGTGTTTTGAAAAACCTAGATTCAGAAAGTTTAATAATAAACGGGGTTATGAATTAATAAAAGAGACCAAATCTGAGTTTAATCCCTGATTTGGTCCCTTCTTTAAGTAACTTACTTATATTCAGTAAGCGTTGCGGTATGGACGGGACTCGAACCCGCGACCCCCTGCGTGACAGGCAGGTATTCTAACCAGCTGAACTACCACACCGTGTGTGTTTCAATTGGGAGTGCAAATATAGAGATGTTTTTAATATTTACAAAATTTTTAAGCCTTTTTAGTCTCAATTTTATTAGAGAAAAAGGAGAAATGAACATTGCCGTACCTCTTCTCTCTGATAAAGTGAGGATTGGCAGAGAAGTCGTATGAGGCAGGATGCTCAAAAATTAGAACTCCTCCATCTTTTAGTATAGGCTTGCAAAGTATCTTTTCAGGAATCCCTTCAAGACCGGAAATATCATAGGGTGGGTCAGCAAAAACAATATCAAACTCTTTCCTGCAAATTGAGAGGAAGTCAAATACATTATTTCTTAGTACCTGTACCCCTTTAAGACCAAGTTTTAATGCCGTTGCTTTAATAAATGAGAAGTGCAAGGGGTTCATCTCTACAGAAGTAATATCTATACACCCTCTGGAGGCAAATTCAAAGGATATGCTTCCGGTTCCGGAGAAGAGATCCAGAACAGCTACCTCGCTGAAGTCATACTGATTTACAAGTATATTGAAAAGCCCCTCCTTTGCAAAGTCTGTTGTTGGCCTTGCTTTATAACCGGCGGGGGGTATAAATTGCTTCCCCTTTAAATCCCCTGAGATTATCCTCATAGCGGAAACATCATAGATGCGTACTTTAGCTCCAGTTCTCCGCCCCCAAGCAGTATAGAGGGGTGTCTGAAATATTTAACCTTAGGGAAGTACTTTGTAAGATGAAGCAACTCCTCCTCTCTTATGTTGCCTGAAAGAATAGCTGTAAAATCCTCCTGTCTGGAGTCTGTCTCCTTTATTGCCAGCATCATAAAATAAAGTACTGTGTTAAACTGTAGAGCAGGAAACGAGTTGCAGAATATCATCTTGCTCCCCTTAAACATAACTATGTGAGCGTGCCCTTTATGATACTGTACGAAAATTTTAAAGGGGTCAGGGAAAAATCTGTGACTCTTTATAAAAGGATATATTGAAGGGACAACCTTAAACTCGGGCTGAATAGTTTTTATTGTGTTTAGCAAAGTGCTGTTAACTGCAAATAGAAGCGCAAGCTCCTGGCTCTCTTCAATTAAAATGTCCACCTCGTCCAGCTCTTCCAGAAAGTGCAGCTGGCCCAAAATCAAGCCTGCATCCTCACTCTTAAAGTTGCTTAGAGGGATAGTTGTAAATTTATGGGTGTTTATAATTACATCTGTTGAGGCAAACTTTTTTGAGAGGAGAGGAAATGATTTAATCATTTTATAGATTGCCACATTGTAGGTGTCAGGATCCTCAATATAGGCAAAATCCGACTGGTAGAGGAAGTGACACTTTCTCTGCAGATCATTGACAATTGAAAAAGAAAATCCATTCAAGTCTGCTTGAATGGATAGTCTGTATTGAATTGTCTTGTCCAGCTCAAGCTGTTTGTTGACAATTACAGGCATTATTATTCCCAGTTACCTGCGTTGTTATTAGGTGCTTCAATACTACCAACCTTCAAGCCGGCATATTTTCCAACCATTTCGCGGTCAGATTTAAGGTTAATAAGCAGCTGTCTGTTAAGGTTGTTCAAAAGAATTTCATATGGAATGGTCGCCTCAAATAGAGGAACATCTACTCCTGAAACCTTACCAATGATGGCCTTCATCTCAATCTCCTTCTTTCCGCTGAACGGGATATATTTGATTGAATCAACTATAAATCCGTCTCTCTTAAGAAGAGTGTCGCGAACAGCTATTCTTATACTGTCTCTGAAAACTCTCTTTTGAGCAACTGCAAGCGAGTCGTCCATTGAACCTACCTGCTTGATAACTGTAATTTGACCAGTATTGTAGAAGTCAATCAGTGAATCAATACTGCTTGTGAATTTGTTATACTTTGATTTGTACGCAACCTGAAGTGTGCGGATGTCTTTTAGTCTCTCAATACCAATGGATTCTCTGAATTTTCTCTGTTTTTCGAAAATCACCGGCTCCTGGATGCTGGTATAGATCAAATAGCCTATTACAATAGCTATAACAGGCAGCACAACAATAGTTAAGACCTTTTTCATTAGTGGTTATCTGTTTGTATTAATTTTCACGCAAAGTTCCACAAAATTAAAATAAATATTCAGACCCCACAATATATTTTCTATTTTTGTTCTAACATTTTTTTTGATGAAGGGCTATTTAAAAAGGAATTCTGCGGATGATTTCAAAAGGGCTGTGAACTCCTCCTCCAACATTGTCATTGTTACCCATACAAATCCGGACGGAGATGCACTGGGGTCTGTTGTTGCACTAAGTTCATATCTCGCAAGACAAGGTAAAACAACGACAATAGTTATACCCAACCCATATCCTAAGAATCTTAAATTTCTTGACCCGCGGGGAGATGTTCTTATCCATACAAGAAGGAGGGTTGCTGCTGAGAGGGCAATTAAATTTGCGGATTTACTGATTGCTCTGGACTTTAACCAGCTTAAGAGGATTGACGAGCTTGAGCCAATTGTAAGGGCATCTGCCTCAAAGAAGATTTTGGTTGACCATCACCCACAGCCGGAGATGGAGGCGTTTGATCTTGTAATTTCAAATACAGAGGTCTCTTCTACCTGCGAACTTCTTTTCTGGCTTATCAGGGAGATAGAGGGAGGGTCTGTGAGTTCAATCCCCGACATTTCGGCACAATCGTTGTATGTGGGGATGATGACGGATACTAATAACTTTTCAAACTCCGTTGAGGCAGGCACTTTTCTGATGTCTTATGAACTTTTGCTGCATGGAGTGGATAAAGAGACTCTTCAGCTTAAGGTGTTTGCCGGGTTTACTGAGGAGAGGATGAGACTTATGGGGCACTCTCTCCTTAACAAGATGAAGATATTGCCTGAACTTGGAGCGGGTTATATAGTTCTTACCAAAGAGGAGCTTGAGAGGTATAAATTTGCAGAGGGTGATACCGAGGGGTTTGTCAATATGCCTCTTAATATCTTTGGGATAACAATTTCTGCTCTCTTTACCGAGAAGGAGGAGCATATAAGAGTATCTTTGAGGTCATCTGACAATTTCTCTGTTAATCAGTTCTCAAGGAGGTATTTCAATGGGGCCGGACACGAGAGGGCGGCAGGAGGAAGGCTCTTTATGGCTGTGGAGGATGTGGGGAAATATTTTGAAGAATCGCTCAGAAAGGAGCTTGAAGAAAATTAAATTGTATAACTTTGTCTGTTTTAAATAAAAGCACATATTGAATATCAAATGAACAAGTATTTTAGATATTTCCTGTTATTCGGCCTTTCGTTGGCAGTGTACTCCTGTGCGGTAGAGAGAGATGAATCTGCTGAGGATATGGAGAAGAGGGTGATTGAATCCTATATAAAGGTTGTACATAAGGACACTCTGACTCCGTCCGGAACCGGTCTCTACACAATTACCTCTGTCAGAGGTACAGGAGAGGAGGTAAAGGATTCCAGTTATGTATATGTTACGTTCTCCTCAAGAGACTTAAAAGGAAACTATATATCAACTACTGACGAGGTTATAGCAAAGAGAGTGGGAACATACTCTGTAGGAAGCTATTATGGTCCATACCTGCTTCAGAAGGATGCCTATCTGCTAATAAGAGGTGTTGAGGAGGGGCTGAAAGGAAAGAGAGTTGGCGGTGAGTACAGCTTTATTATTCCTTCCTGGCTTTCAGGATACACAGATGATAATACTAATAAGTCTCACTCTGTTCCAACAATTTATGACTTTAAGATTCTTAGAGTGGTAAAGGATATAAAGAAATTTCAGAGAGATACGCTGGAGGCTTACAGCAACAAGTATTACGGGGGTATTGACTCAACAAAGCTTGACTACTATTTTAAAGTAACAAAAGCTACGGAGGGTGATACAATAAAGGTAAGCGACATGATTGAGTACTACTATGTCGGCAAGTTGCTGAACGGTCATGTCTTTGATACAAATATTGAGGATACGGCCAGAAAGTATGGCATCTACAACTCTGCAAATTCATACGAAGCGGCTACACATACTGTATCTGACCCTGACGGATCTAATGTTGACAATCCAAATAACAATGTAATCAAAGGGGTGGGTATTACCTTCCTTAAGATGAAATACGGGGAGACTGCTGTTACATTCTTCTCTTCTGAGTATGGTTATGGGGCTCAGGAGCAGAAGTTCGGAGTATATCAGCCGCTCTTCTTTGAGATTAAAGTGGCTGAGAAAACCGCAAATTAAGTTTTCCTAATTACTGATTTAATAAGAGAGGCTGACCAAAAAGTAATTGGTCAGCCTCTCTTAATTTATTGTATAGTCTTATTTTTTAGACTTAACCTACAAAGTGAAAGTGCGGGCCAAATCTCTCAAAAGCTGCTTTATCAAGAGCTTCGCGATGATCCGGATGGGCTACTGAGATTATTAGCTTTGCCCTCTCCTGGAGTGATTTTCCGTACAGGTTTACTGCGCCATGCTCAGTTACAAACCAGTGGATGTGATTTCTTGTAGTTACGACTCCTCCTCCCAGTGATAGTGTTGGGGAGATCTTGCTTAGCCCTTTATTGGTAACAGATGGCATTGCGATAATGGCCTTTCCTCCCTGGGACAAAGATGCTCCGTAAATAAAATCAACCTGTCCGCCTACACCTGAGTAGAAGGTTGTTCCAAGCGAATCTGCACAAACCTGACCGGTCAGGTCAACCTGAAGCGCAGAGTTAATTGCGGTAACCTTAGGATTCTTTGCAATAATAAATGGGTCGTTTGTATAGGCAACATCCTGCATAAGAACCATCGGGTTGTCGTCAATAAAGTCATAGCAGGTCTGGGAACCCATAAGGAAGGTTGCAACCATTTTACCTCTGTCAATTGCCTTGTTGGCTCCGTTTATAACACCACTGTCCACAAGTGGAAGTACGCCGTCTGCAAACATCTCGGTGTGAATACCAAGGTTTTTATGGTTGCCCAGCTGGGCAAGGACTGCATTAGGTATTGCTCCAATACCCATCTGGAGACAAGCGCCGTCCTCAATCAGAGATGCGCAGTGTTTTCCAATGGCTGTCTCAATCTCATCTGGTGTTGAGAAGTGGGCCTCCTCAAGCGGTGTGTTGTCCTCAACAAAAAGGTCAATCATGCTTAGTGGAATCATAGCGTCCCCCCACGCCCTTGGGACATTTTTGTTAACAACAGCAATTACATGGTCAGCACACTCAATTGCTGCGAGAGTTGCGTCAACAGATGTTCCAAGCGATACAAATCCGTGTTTGTCGGGCGATGAAACCTGGATCATTGCAACATTTATTGGCAATGTGCCGCTTCTGTATAGCTTTTGTGTCTCGCTCAGAAAAACCGGAATGTAGTCTGAGTAGCCGGCCTGAACGCTTTTTCTCACGTTTGCACCTACAAAGAACGCCTGGTGAAAGAATACACCCTCATATTTTTGCTCAGTATAGGGAGCAACACCCTCTGTATGGAGGTGGTGAATTCTTACATCCTTAAGCTCTCCTGCGTCTCCTCTCCTTACTAGAGCGTCAATAAGTACCTTTGGGGCGCTTGCCACACTGCTCAGGTGGATATGATCCCCTGATTTTACTACCCTGACTGCTTCGTCGGCGCTGATAAATTTGAAATTGCTGTGCATGATAAGTAATTAGAAATTAGTTATATTTTAGTTATATAATTGTGTATTGAAATTTTCTATCTTTGTGTGATACTTTTCAGCCCCGAATGACAATTGTTACATTAACAAGTGATTGGAATAAAAGCGACTTTTATCTGGGTGTCCTTAAGGGCAAACTGGCATCACTGTCTTTAAAAATTAATCTGCTTGAGATTGCAAATTCTGTTCCAAGTTTTGATGTTTTGCAGGAAACTTTCATATTAAGGAGCACTTATCTCCATTTTCCTCCAAATTCCATCCATCTTCTTGGAGTGATGTGTGAGCCGACACCTGAAAGTTCTATGGTTATAGTATATGCAAACAGCCACTATTTCATAGGAATAAACGATGGCAGATTCTCTCAGCTTTTTGAAAACCCGCCCTCTATGGCTTTTGAGATAAATCAGGAGGAGCCGTTCTCTACCTTTATGGCACCTGCCCTGTTTGCGAAGGGGGTAAAGACTATACTGGAAAACTCGTTTGAGGCAAACACAACTGCCTGCGATTTGAAAAGGGAGTCTGTCGCCAGGGTAGTTTATGATGAGAACAGTATTATAGGGAAGGTAATATATATAGACTCATTCGGCAACGCTGTAAGCAATATTGAAAAGAGTGTATTTGACAGGGTACATAAGGCAAGGCCGTTTGCAATTTATGTGCAGGGGCCCCATATTAAGATAAAAAGTATTTCCAGAGGCTACTATCAGGGTACTCCGGGGGGGCTGTTGGCTCTATTTAATTCTCTGGGCTTGCTGGAAATAGGTATTGCAACAGACTCTCTTGCTAAAATTGAGAGTATTGTACCGGGCTCGGAGATCAGAATAAAATTTGAAAATGAACAGGGAAAATGAGATTAAGGCATTCGTCCGCCTTCTTGATGTTATGGACGAATTGAGGGAGAGGTGTCCTTGGGACAGAAAACAGACGATGGAGAGTTTGAGACCACTTACCATTGAGGAGACATATGAACTTAGCGACTCCATTATGGAGGGAGATTATAAATCTGTAAGCAAAGAGCTTGGAGATTTAATGCTTCATATGGTATTCTATGCAAAAATTGGCAAGGAGAAGGGTCTGTTTGACATAGCCGATGTTATGAATCTTATATGTGATAAGCTTATTTTCAGACACCCTCATGTCTTTGGAGATGTAGAGGTGAGCGGAGCGGGTGAGGTAATTCAGAATTGGGAACAGCTAAAGAGGAGAGAAAAAGATGGAAATAAGACAATTTTGTCAGGAGTTCCATCATCATTACCTTCACTTGTAAAGGCTTACAGAGTGCAGGATAAGGTCAGGGCTGTCGGTTTTGACTGGAGTCAGAGGAGCGATGTCTGGAGTAAGGTAAGGGAGGAGATTGCCGAGTTTGAGGCCGAAGCAAGAGTGGAGGATGGACAGGATGGGTTGAAAAACGACAGGATGGAGAGAGAGTTTGGAGATCTTCTCTTTTCTCTGGTTAATGCTGCAAGGCTATATGATATTAATCCTGACACCGCTCTTGAGAGGACCAATATGAAGTTTATCAGAAGATTCGGTTACCTTGAAAAATGGGCTGCCGAAAATGGCCGGAGTATAAAAGAGATGTCTCTGGAGGAGATGGACCGAGTGTGGGAGGAGTCAAAATCTATTGTAGGATAATGGAGAGTGTAAACGAGTTTGCCTGGCAGGAGAGGTCGCTTCTGTTTCTCGGAGAGGAGAGAATGGAGATGCTGAGAGGCTCTTTGGTGATTATTGTTGGGCTTGGCGGAGTAGGGGCCTATGCGGCAGAAATGGTCGTAAGGGCAGGAGTGGGAAGAGTTGTAATATTGGATTCTGATGTAGTTACCCCGACAAATAAAAACAGACAGTTGTTGGCTCTGGAGAGTACAATGGGGCTCTATAAGAGCGAACTGATGGAGCAGCGTCTGAGAGATATAAATCCTCTGCTTGAGATTGTTTCAATCAGGGAGTATCTTACAGCGGATAATGTCCATGAACTTCTTGCAGGGTTTAAGCCAGATTTTATAATTGATGCGATTGATACCCTTTCGCCAAAAATTGCTCTGATAAAATATGCCGTTCTAAACGGAATAAAACTGGTGAGCTCTATGGGAGCAGGTGCAAAGAGCGATGCTACAAAGGTTGTTATTAAGGATATATCCAAATCTTTCAATTGTCCCCTTGCTTATATTCTAAGAAAAAGGCTGAGGAAGGAGGGGATAAGCAGAGGTTTCAAAGTCGTTTTCTCAGAGGAGTTGCCTGACACGGATGCCATTATTCCTGTTGAGGAGCAGAATAAAAAATCTATGGTAGGTACAATATCCTATCTTCCACCCGTTTTCGGATGCCTGTGCGCTCAGGCTGTTCTGGAGGATATCCTCTCTCTTAATGGGAAAAAATGATTATATTTGTTTTTGCGTATTCCTAAACTATTCTGTTCCTGATGAAAATATTATTGAAAGAGATTGTTTCCAAATCAGATATAAAGAGATTCGTTAAGTTTCCGCATAAATTGTATAAAGAGAGCAAAGAGTACGTACCCTCTCTTGATGCAGATGAGATCTCATCCTTAACAAAAAGCCCCTCCCTTGAGTATTGTAAACTAAAGATGTGGTTGGCCTTAAATGAGAAGAGTGAGGTTGTGGGAAGGGTTGCCGGTATGATAAATCCAAGGTCAAACGAGTTTCACTCAGAGAGAAGAGTAAGGTTTGGCTGGCTTGATTTTATTGATGATTTTGCTGTTGCAGAGGCTCTTGTGCAAAGGGTAATGGAGTGGGGAAGAGAGATGGGAATGGAGGAGATTCACGGGCCTTTAAGTTTTAATACATGGGGTAAGCAGGGGATGATGATTGAGGGTTTTGAGAATATTCCACCTGTGAATTGCATATACAATTATCCATATTATCCCCGGTATATGGAGAAGATGGGTTTTGTGAAGCAGCTGGACTGGATTCAGCTTAAAATTGCCACAGGTAGCCCGATTGACCAGAGGATAGTAAGGGTTAACAATATGCTTCTGGAGAAGTATAAACTTAGAGTGCTTGATATTAAAAGCATTAAAAACAGAGATGAGTTGGTTGAGGGTTTTTTCAGGAGTTATAATCAGAGTTTCAGGGATATAGATAATTTTGTTCCACTTACTGACCTGGAGATAAAAAATATTGGAAAGGAGTATTTCCCAAAACTTAAGCCGGAGCTTACAAGTATTGTAGTGGACAGCGACAATAACATTGCCGCCTTTGGAATATGTTTTCCAAGTTTGAGCAAAGCTTTTCAGAGGGCAAAGGGCAAACTCTTTCCATTTGGTTTATTTCATATACTTAAAACATTTAAGAAGTACGATACAATTGATTTTATGATGATTGGTGCCGCGCCTGAGTGGCAACACAAGGGTGTTACCTCAATTTTTCACACCCATATTGGGACAAATCTTCACAAAATGGGTGTTATGACCGGGATCACAAATCCTCAGGCGGAGAACAACTCTGCCTTTAAGGTATGGGAGAGGTATGATGCTCAGCCATATATGAAAAGAAGATGCTATATTAAGACTTTGTAACTTATAAAAAATGAAAATCAAAGATTTGTGCAGACTTGTTGATGGAACCGTACTTTGCGGCGAGCAGCATTTAGAGGGAGAGGTTGAACAGGCCTTTGCCTCAGATCTTATGTCGGATGTACTCACCGTGAAGACAAATGAGTTTATACTTATTACAGGGCTGGCAAACCTGCAGGCCATAAGAACGGCTGAGATGTCTGATACACCCTATATCCTGATATGCAGAGGCAAGGAGGTATCGGAGGAGATGCTTGATTTGGCTGCAGATAATGATATGCTTGTTGTAAGTTCACCATTCTCTATGTTTAAATGTGCCGGAATTCTGTACTCTGCCGGGTTAAAACCAATCTATTGATATGAATCTTGAGTTCAAGGTTGAGGGTGGCGACTTTACACTGGCTGGCAATGCATCTTCTCAGATAAAGAAGATGCTAAAGCAACTGAACGTTGACCCGCGGATTGTCAAAAGGGTTGTTATAGCCCTTTATGAGGCCGAGGTTAATATTGTTGCCCACGCATACAGAGGGGTAATTTATGCTGAGATTGACCCCAGGGGAGTAAGGCTGAAACTTGAGGATGAGGGGCCGGGGATACCTGACATTAACCAGGCAATGACTCCTGGTTTCTCTACGGCATCCGCTCAGGTTAGAGAGATGGGATTTGGAGCGGGAATGGGTCTTCCCAATATAAGCGAAAACGCAGATGAGTTTAAAATAGAGAGCGAGGTTGGAAAGGGAACCACTCTCTTTATTAATTTCAAATTTTAAATGAGCAGTACAACTTACAATCGTGCGCTGGAGATACTCAATGACGTTTGCATTGGGTGTTCTCACTGTATGAAGGTTTGCCCCACTGAAGCCCTTAGAGTAAAGGGTGGTAAAGCAAAAATTCATTCGGACTGGTGTATTGATTGTGGTGAGTGCTACAGAATTTGTCCAAACAGAGCAATAAGGGTTATGGACGATGACTTTAAGCAGATATTCAAATACACAAAAAGAGTTTTGCTTGTCCCCTCAGTCTTTTTCGCTCAGTTTGACGATTCTATACCAAGAGACAGGATTTTTGAGATTATCGGCGAGCTGGGCTTCACGGATGTATGCTCTGTTGAACAGAGTGTTGATACCCTGCTTGATGAGGAGCGTGAGTATGTAAAAAATGCAGAAAAGCCCGTAATATCCTCATTTTGTCCGGCCGTAATAAGACTTATTCAGGTGCGTTTCCCCTCTCTTGTTGACAGGATTATGACGCTTTTGCCACCTTTGGAGATTACTGCACAGTACTACAAAAAGAGGCACGAGGTTGACGGTGGAAATCCGGATGAGCTAGGGCTGTTTTACCTTACTCCATGTATAGGAAAAATTGCAGCTGTTAAGTCTCCTGTAGGTGGTTATACTTCACCCATAACCGGGGTGATAAATATGGACTACTTTTTTAATAAGGTTTATCTGGCCTATAAACAGAGAATTCCTATTACAACTAAGGTGAGAGTTAGCGGAGAGATCTCATCAAAGGGGATACTCTACCCCACTACAGGTGGAGAGTCCAGACATATTGAGGGCAGAACTCTGGCCATTGACGGAATGGCGAATGTGACGGATTTTCTTGAAATGTTAGAGAATGAGGAGATTGAGGGGGTTGATTTTCTTGAGCTTCGTGCCTGTGACGAATCATGCGCCGGAGGAATCCTGTCTCACAGAAACAGATTTCTGACAGCAGAGACAATGAGAAACTATGCGGCTCAGGTGCCGGATACACACAATCTGGTTCAGGATTATAAAAAATATACATCTGCTGTTATCCATATGGAGCAGATAGAGCCACGCTCTATGGTTAAATATGACTGGGATATTGAGATTGCGCTTGAGAAGATGGAGAAGGCACGTGAACTGAAGGATCTCTTTCCGGGAATTGACTGCGGGGCGTGCGGAGCACCAAGTTGTGAAGCTTTGGCAGAGGATATTGCAAAAGGACAGGGGGATATAACATCTTGCATTTTTCTCAGGACAATATATGAGAAGAGGGGAGAACTGGGAATTGACGAGGCTGTTAAGATAATGGAGAAGATATGGGGGGACTCCAGGTTTGACAAGAGATAAACTGTTTATAAAATAATAAGATGAATGTAAAGGAAGTTGCAGAGAGATTATCTCTGAATGTTTTTTCTGCTCCGGAGGGGCTGGATAGGGAGGTAGCAGGCGGCTACTCTTCAGATTTGCTTTCAGATGTTATGGGACACGCTCAGGAGGGTCAAATCTGGATTACCCTGCAAACCCATAAAAATATTATGGCTGTTGCCTCTTTAAAGGATCTTGCGGCAATAATTCTGGTAAAGGGATTTGTTCCGGATCAGGATACTCTTGAGCTGTCTGCAAAAGAGGGGATACCCGTTCTTGGAACAAAAATGCAGGCGTTTGAACTCTCAGGAAAGCTCTACGAGATGTTGAAATGACGAGGGCAGACCTCCATATACACACAGTTCTCTCTCCATGCGGAGATATTGAGATGACGCCCGTCAATATTATCAGCAGGGCAGTTGAAGAGGGACTGAAAATCATAGGAATAACAGACCATAACAGCACTCTTAACTGCAAAGAGATTAAAAGAGTGGGTGCTGATCAGGGTATATTTGTACTGTGTGGTGCTGAGATAACCACTAAAGAGGAGGTTCATGTACTATGTTTTGTTGAGGAGGAGCATCTGGATGAGCTCCAGAGATACATTGATGGCAGCATAGCTAAAATCCCTAATGACCCTGATGTTTTTGGATATCAGCTTGCAGTAAATGCATCTGAGGAGGTGGTGGCACAGATTGACTATCTTCTTATAAGTGCTACTGATAAGAGCATTGAGGAGGTCTGCGAATTCGTTCACTCTCTTGACGGTATATTCATACCGGCACATATAGACAAAGGTTCAAACTCAGTTTATAGTCAGCTGGGCTTTCTTCCTTTTGGACTTGATGCCGATGCGCTGGAGATTACGCAAAGGGCAGACGGGACTTTACTGGCTGAAAAGGATAAGTCAGTGAGGGGAAAGAATTTCATTAAAAACTCAGATGCTCACTATCCGGATCAGATTGGGAGTGCATATACATTTCTGGAGGTTAATGAGCTCTCTTTTTCAGATGTGAAAAGGGCGATTGTATCAGTCGCTGAAAAACCAAAACATGGGGTAAAATGAATGATCTTTCTCTACATATAATTGATATTATTCAAAATTCACTCAGTGCCGGAGCTGGTTTTATCAGGCTGACGGTGGAGGAGAATCTTCCTCAGGACAGACTGATTATTGAGATAGAGGACAATGGCAGGGGGATGAGCCGGGAAACGGCAAAAAAGTTGGAGGATCCATTTTATACAACCAGGACAACAAGAAGGGTAGGGATGGGTATCCCACTATTCAAACAGTCTGCAATGCAGAGTGGCGGGGATCTCTCCATTGCATCAGAGGAGGGCGTTGGAACCACCGTTAAAGCTTGGTTTGTGCATTCAAATATTGACAGGCCGCCCCTTGGAGATGTGGCCAACTCCTTTGTCCTTATGGCATCTGCCAATCCTGAAGTCCATTTCGTTTTAATATATATATTCAATGGAGAGAAGTATGTTTTTGACAGTCAGGAGGTGGCTGAGGTGCTGGGTGATATTTCAATAAGCGATGTAAGGGTAATCAGGATGGTTGAGGAGATGATTCGTGAAAATATAAATGGCCTTAAAGGGATATGAAAAAGAGGGTGGTTGTGCTCTCCGGTGCTGGTATAAGTGCAGAGAGCGGACTTGATACGTTCAGAGATTCAAATGGTCTTTGGGCAAATTACAGAATAGAGGATGTTTGCACTCCCGAGGCATTGGCACGGAACCCGGAGAGAGTGCTGGATTTCTATAACATGAGACGGAGACAGTTGCTTCAGGTGGAGCCAAATGATGCTCACATAGCTCTTGTTAATCTGGAGAGACATTTTCAGGTTGATATAGTTACTCAGAATATTGATGATCTGCATGAGAGGGCTGGGTCCTCAAATGTACTCCATCTCCATGGAGAGCTCTTAAAGAGCAGAAGTATTAAAAATCCTGATATTATTGTTGAGACCAGAGGTGATGTCTCCCTTGGGGAATGTGCTCCGGACGGGGCTCAGCTAAGACCTCATGTAGTATTTTTTGGTGAGGAGGTTCCTGAGTTGGAGAGAGGGGCAAAGATTGTTTCACTTGCGGAAATATTCATTGTTGTGGGAACCTCGCTTGCGGTCTATCCGGCTGCCGGATTGGTCAATTATGTGCCGTACGGAGTGCCATGTTTTCTTGTGGATCCGACGGATGTAAAAGCTTCTTACAGAGTGTTTAAACATATAAAAAAGAGAGCGTCTGAAGGGCTTCCCGAACTCTGTTCTCTTTTAATTTCAAACTTTTAACTTATAATTTTACACTTTGTTGCCTTTTTTATTTTGATAATGGTAGGAAAATATCTATTTTTACCTATACTTTAACAAGGGAATTTCAATAACATCATAAAATATGAACAAAATCAAGTCCCTAGAAGATTTGCGCAAGATGAAGCAAAATCTCGAACACGGAATGAACATCCGTGAAAAGAGTAATGAGCCTGAGTCTCTTGTTCAGATCCGTGTTGCTATGGCCACATGCGGTATTGCATCGGGTGCCAGAACGGTAATGAACACTCTTGTGGAGAAGATCGAAAAGGATAAAATTCCTGCGGTTGTAACACAGGGCGGATGCATGGGCTATTGCTACGCAGAACCAACTATTGAGGTAAGAGTACCGGGAAAGGACCCCGTAGTCTTTGGATATGTTGATACTGCAAAAGCAATTGAAATCGTTGAGAAGTACATTGTAAACGGTGAGCTGCTTGACGGAATCATTCCTACCAATTACAAAACAATTAACGACAAAAACTAAGGAGAAAATGGCACAGTATAAAATGCATCTTCTGGTTTGCGGCGGAACGGGTTGCAGAGCTTCAGAGAGCGAGCAGATCGTAGAGAATCTCAAATCGGAAATTAAAAATCTTGGGCTGGAGAATGACGCTCAGGTTGTTACTACAGGTTGTTTTGGCTTCTGTGAGAAGGGGCCTATAGTGAAGGTTATTCCGGACAACACATTCTACACACAGGTTAAGAAGGAGGATTGCGAAGAGATTATTCGCGAGCATGTCCTTAAGGGAAGAAAAGTTAACAGACTTCTTTATGAGGATCCTGAAACTCAGAAACATATAGAGGATTCAAAACATATGGGCTTCTATCAGAAACAGATGAGAATTGCCTTGAGAAACTGCGGTTTCATTGATCCTGAAAATATTGACGAATATATTGCAAGAGACGGATATGCAGCTCTTGGAAAGGTTATAAGCGAAATGACTCCTGAGGCGGCTGTAGAGTTGCTTAAGAAGTCAGGGCTAAGAGGTCGTGGTGGCGGAGGTTTCCCTACAGGCCTCAAGTGGGAGATTGCCGCTAAAAATAAGGCGGACCAGAAATATGTTGTCTGCAATGCAGACGAGGGAGACCCGGGAGCCTTTATGGACCGCTCCATTCTTGAGGGAGACCCTCACTCGGTAATTGAGGCTATGGCAATTTGCGGATATTGTATCGGTGCAACAAAGGGTATTGTTTATATTCGTGCGGAGTATCCTCTTGCAATTAAGAGACTCAAGGTTGCTGCAAGACAGGCTCGTCAGTATGGCCTTCTTGGAGAAAATATCCTTGGATCAGATTTTGAATTTGATATTGAATTGAGATATGGAGCCGGAGCATTTGTTTGCGGCGAAGAGACTGCATTGATTCACTCAATGGAGGGACTTCGCGGTGAACCTACTGTTAAACCTCCATTCCCTGCAGAAAAGGGGTATCTTGGAAAACCAACAAATGTAAATAACGTTGAAACTTTTGCTAATGTACCTGCTATATATCTGAAGGGACCTGAGTGGTACTCCTCTATCGGAACAGAGAGATCTAAAGGTACCAAGGTGTTTGCTCTTGCAGGTAAGATCAATAATGTAGGCCTTATTGAGGTGCCAATGGGGATCACCCTCAGAGAGGTTATCTATGAGATTGGAGGAGGAATAAAGGATGGCAAGAAGTTTAAGGCTGTTCAGACAGGAGGCCCTTCAGGCGGATGTCTGACTGAAAAACACCTGGATACACCTATTGACTTTGACAACCTGCTTGCAGCCGGCTCTATGATGGGTTCGGGCGGTATGATTGTAATGGACGAGGATGACTGCATGGTCTCTGTGGCTAAATTCTATCTGGAATTTACCGTTGAAGAGTCTTGCGGAAAGTGTGCTCCATGCAGGGTCGGCAACAAGAGACTTCATGAGATGCTTGAGAAAATCACATCCGGCAAGGGAGTTCCCGAGGATATTGAGTACCTCAAAAATCTTAGCCGCGTAATCAAGGATACATCTCTTTGCGGATTGGGTCAGACATCTCCAAATCCAGTTCTCTCAACTATTGAGAACTTCTATGATGAGTATCTTGCTCACGTTACAGAGAGAGTCTGTCCTGCAGGAAGCTGTAAAGCGCTGAAACTATATACTATCATTGCTGATAAGTGTACAGGTTGTACTGCTTGCGTCAGGGCCTGTCCTGTTGATGCAATTACAGGAGAGAAGCGCCAGCCTCACGTAATTGATGCTGAAAAATGTATCCGTTGCGGTGCCTGCTATGAGAAGTGTAAGTTCACAGCTATTCACGTTCAATAATCTCCCACTCATGGAAAAAATCAAAATTAAAATAGACAATATTGAGGTAGAGGTATCGAAAGGTACTACAATCTACCAGGCGGCAAAGATGGTGGGAGTTGATATCCCCGTTCTTTGCTATTTGAACCTTGAGCACCTGAATATTGAGAGCCGCCCTGGCGGATGTCGTATTTGTGTGGTTGAGGTTGAGGGAAGAAGAAATCTTGCCCCGTCATGTTCAACTGAATGTACTCCGGGTATGGTAATCCACACTCATAATCTAAGGGTTATGAATGCAAGAAAGACGGTTCTTGAACTGATACTTTCTGACCACCCTAAAGAGTGTCTTACCTGCTCTTCATCAGGTCAGTGTGACCTGCAAACTCTGTCTCAAAAAATGGGTATCAGAGAGATACATGCTGTTGAGCATGCAGAGATGTCAACTTACAGAAAAGACTTCTCTCCGGCTCTTAAGAGAGACATGGATAAATGTATTATGTGTCGTCGTTGCGAGACAATTTGTAATGATGTTCAGACAGTGGGAGCACTGAGTGCAGTGAACAGAGGCTTTATGGCCGTTGTTGCCCCTGCATTTGAACAGGATCTCGTTGACTCACCATGTACATTCTGCGGACAGTGCGTAGCTGTTTGTCCGACAGGTGCCCTGACACCATATGACGACACTCAAAAGGTATTGAGGGCACTTGCAGATCCTGCTAAAACGGTTATCGTTCAAACCGCTCCTGCGGTGCGCGCCGCTTTGGGAGAGGAGTTCGGACTTGAGCCCGGTACACTTGTAACCGGAAAGATGGTTGCGGCTTTACGCTCATTAGGATTTGACAAAGTGTTTGATACAGACTTTGCAGCCGACCTTACGATAATGGAGGAGGGTGCTGAGCTTTTGGGCAGACTTACCAAGTTCCTAAATGGAGACAAAGATGTGAAGCTACCTATACTTACCTCTTGCTGCCCTGCATGGGTTAACTTCTTTGAAGAGTACTACCCATCTATGCTTGATATACCATCAACAGCCCGTTCTCCTCAGCAGATGTTCGGCTCAATTGCCAAAAATTACTACACCCAGATTCTGGGAGTTAAGAGAGAGGATCTTGTTGTTGTATCTGTGATGCCTTGTCTTGCCAAGAAGTATGAGTGCCAGCGCGAGGAGTTCAGTACAGACGGAAATCCTGATGTTGATTTCTCAATCTCAACAAGAGAGCTTGCCTCTTTGATAAAGAGCTGCAATATGAACTTTGATTTGCTTCCTGAGGAGGATTTTGATCAGCCTCTCGGTGAGTCAACAGGTGCTGGGGTTATATTTGGTGTAACAGGAGGTGTTATTGAGGCTGCTGTTCGTACGGCTTACGAACTTCATACAGGTAAAAAACTTGAAAAAGTTGATTTTCATGAACTTCGCGGTCTTGAGGGTATAAGAATGGCATCAATAGATTTTGGTGGAATTAATATCAATATCGGTATTGCTCACCAGCTCGGAAATGCAAGAAAACTTCTTGACGGAATCCGTGCAGGTATGTATAATTTCCATGCTATTGAGATTATGGCTTGTCCGGGTGGATGTATCGGTGGTGCAGGTCAACCACTTCACCACGGTGATTCAAGTGTAATTAAGGCCAGATCAGAGGCTATCTACAGAGAGGATTCACAGAAGAAGATTCGTAAATCTCACGAGAATCCATACATTATCAAGCTATATGAGGAGTATCTGGGCCATCCTATGAGTGAGAAGGCTCACCACTTGCTCCATACACACTATTTTGAAAAAAATAAATTTTAAGAGTCATGAGTAATTTGAAACTACAAGAGTGCCATATTAAGAGTATTCACGAAATATGTGACTCATACAAAAACGATCCGGGCGATCTTATTAAGATACTTCACTCTGCGCAAACTCACTTTGGATACCTACCTGAAAGTGTGCAACGTGAGATAGCTAAAAAGCTGAATATCTCTGTCGCTAAGGTTTATGGAGTTGTTACATTCTACTCTTTCTTCACCATGACTCCTAAGGGAAGGCATGCAATATCTGTTTGTATGGGTACTGCATGTTATGTTCGCGGAGCTGAGAAGGTTGTGGACGAACTTAAAAAGCAGCTTAATATCAAGGTTGGCGGTGTAACTGAGGATGGAAAATTCTCTTTGGATTGCCTTCGTTGTGTTGGTGCATGCGGCCTTGCACCTGTTGTTCTGATAGGAGAGAAGGTGTATGGAAGAGTTGAACCCGGCCAGATAAAGGAGATACTGGATAGCTATACTGACTAATTGTTGGTCAACTAAATAAAGAAGAGAGAATTCATTTGAGTTCTCTCTTCTTTATTTACTAAGCTATACCAGTTAGTTGCCTATTTGCCTAACGCCTTAAGAACCTTCTCCTCTTCCAGCTTCTTTGTACAGAAGAACCAGTCGTAGCAGTGCATCTCCTCTTTGCTCTCCATACGCTCTTTTGCAACTCCGCATGATCCGGCTGTGGGTACTATTACATCGTCTCCCGGACGCCAGTCGGCAGGAAGGGCTACGCTAAAGTTGTCTGCTGTCTGAAGTGCTATCAGAACCCGTTTGATTTCGTCAAAGTTTCTGCCTACTGCAAGAGGGTAATAGATGATTGTGCGGATGGTTCCTTTAGGGTCAATAAAGAATACTGCTCTTACTGCTTTTGTGCTGCTCTCTCCGGGTTGAAGCATTCCGTATCTTTTTGATACCTCCATTGTGATGTCTTCAATCAGAGGAAATTTAACCTCTACATCTTTCATCCCTTTGTACTCAATCTTCTCTTTGATTGTCCTCAGCCAGGCGATGTGACTGTAAAGACCGTCAACAGAGAGACCAACCAGCTCTGTATTCATCTTTTTGAAGTCCTCTGCCATTGTAGCAAACGTCATAAACTCAGATGTACATACAGGTGTAAAGTCTGCAGGATGGCTAAAAAGTATAACCCATTTCCCTTTGTAATCTCCTGGGAAATTAATATCACCCTGAGTTGTTACTGCTTTAAATTCAGGCGCTTTGTCGCCGATTCTTGGCATTGAATAAATTTGCTCTTCCATAATTTTAATATTTATTTGTTGTTAAATGGTTTTTATGTTTACAAAGATAGACTCCTCTGTAACATAAATCAAATAGATATAAAACAAGAAGATATAGACAAAATATATCAGCCAAGAAGATTATTCAGTGCTCTTAAGCTTTTTACTTTTACAAATTTTTTATTCAACTCAATAATCCCTTCACTCTCCAGTTCTGAAATGCATCTTGCGAGTGCCGGCCTTGTTACACCAAAAAATTTGGCTAGTTCTGTCTGGTTTTTGTCCATTTTATATGAATCAGCGCCCGGCAGTGATTGCCTTGCCTGATCAAGTCCTTCAATAATGTAGTAAGCCAGCTTTCCTTTTATGGTTTTTATGTTTAGGACTTTAAGCCTGTTTGAAAGAAATTGTGCCTTATTTGAATTGAATTTTATATAGTTTTCAAGAAATTTTCCATCCATCTGAAACATTCGGATTACCTCGTCTCTTGGTATCATTAGTACACGACATTGTGTAATAGCGGTAACATCAACAGGAAACTTATTATCTTCAGCAAATAGAAATGCTGAGGCCAGGGGCCGTACAGCATCGATATTTTCAATTGTCATCAGGCCTCCGTTCTCAGTGGTCATCTCTGTTTTTACAGAACCTGTGAGTAAAATGTAGAGATGTTTGCAAGGAGAACCTTGCATTGCAATAACTTCTCCTTTCTCAAAAACCTCCATTTTATAGTTCGCCCCTGAGAATAGCTTTTGTACTCTTTCGTTGCCGAGATCACCCATTATGGGGCACCTGGAAAAATCCAAATTCTGCATATAATCTGTTTGTTATGCTAAATTAATATAATTATATTTAAGAAGACAAGTTTTTCTGATAGTGTAACAAGAATTACACTTTTTTGTTTTTGCTCCATCTATTTTTGTATCCGTAATAATTAACCAAATACAATAGAATTATGAGTAATATGTTTTGTTTTCAGTGCCAGGAGGCAGCAAAAAACACCGGATGTACGGTAAATGGAGTTTGCGGAAAACCTGCAGATGTAGCCAATCTTCAGGATCTGCTGATTTTCCTTTGCAAGGGAATTTCACACTACACTGTGAGATTGAGAGCAAAAGGAGTTGAGAGCAACGAGGTGAATAAATTTGTTGTTGATTCGCTCTTTATGACAATAACAAATGCCAACTTTGACAGAGAGAGGTTTATAACAAGAGTTAGACAGGCCATTGACTTAAGAGAGGCTGTTAAGGCTCTTTATGTTTCAAAAGGGGGAGATATAACTGAGATCACCTTTGATGGTGCTTTCTGGACCTCTAAAGAGGAGGCTGATATGGATGCAAAAGCACTTGAAGTAGGTGTTCTTGCAACAGAAAATGAGGATGTTCGGTCTCTTCGCGAGCTTACTATTTATGGTCTTAAGGGTATGGCTGCCTATGCTGAGCACGCCTTCAATCTCGGACACGAAGACAAGGAGGTTTATGCATTTATACAGCAGGCACTTGTTGATACCACAAATGACTCCCTCTCTGCCGATGAACTTACAGCTCTTGTCCTTAAAACAGGAGAGCACGGTGTAAAGGTAATGGCTCTGCTAGACAAGGCAAATACATCTGCGTACGGAAATCCGGAAATAACAAAGGTAAACCTTGGAGTTCGCAATAACCCGGCAATTCTGATATCGGGTCATGATCTTAAGGATATGGAGGAGCTGCTTAAGCAGACAGAGGGTACAGGAGTTGATGTTTATACACACTCTGAGATGCTTCCGGCAAACTACTATCCGGCATTTAAGAAATACAGCCATTTTGTAGGTAACTACGGCTCTTCATGGTGGCACCAGATTGAGGATTTTGAGACATTCAACGGTCCGGTTCTGTTTACTACAAACTGTATTGTTCCTCCAAGAAAATCATCTACTTACGCCGACAGAATTTATACTACCGGCTCTTCCGGATTCCCTGGATTCAAACACATTGAGGACAGAAAGGATGGAAAAGTAAAGGATTTCTCGGTTATTATTGAGCATGCAAAAAGATGTGCTCCTCCAAAGGAGATTGAAACCGGTGAACTGATTGGCGGTTTTGCTCACGCACAGGTGTTCGCTCTTGCAGACAAGGTTGTTGAGGCTGTTAAAAGTGGTGCAATCCGTAAGTTCTTTGTAATGGCAGGTTGCGACGGAAGAATGAAAGACAGGAACTACTATACTGAATTTGCTTCGGCCCTTCCTAAAGATACAATTATCCTGACAGCAGGTTGTGCAAAATACAGATACAACAAGCTGCCTCTTGGTGATATCGGAGGAATTCCAAGAGTACTTGATGCCGGTCAGTGTAATGACTCATACTCACTTGCTGTAATAGCCCTTAAACTAAAGGAGGTGTTTAATGCTAATAGCATAAATGAGCTTCCTATTGCTTACAATATTGCCTGGTACGAACAGAAGGCTGTTATTGTTCTCTTAGCGCTCCTCTATCTTGGCGTGAAAAACATCCACTTAGGCCCTACACTTCCTGCATTCCTCTCTCCAAATGTGGCAGAGGTGCTCGTGAAGAACTTTGGTATAGCCCCTATTGGAACTGTTGATGAGGATATGAAACTATTCCTGGGCGAGTAAGTATTTGGTTAGTTACTACATTTACAACCCCACTGAGGCTGTCTGCAAAGGCGGCCTCTTTTTATATTGCGGATATTTAAGAATAACCTGATTAACATGATGGCTCTTCTCAGGGGGATGACATGATGATACACCTCCCCGTTTCACGGGGTCCCCTCCCTCCTCGGGCACGAGGTATCATCATGTCATCCCCCTGAGAAGAGCAAAGACTCTTGCAAAATAATTAACTTTACAGGCAAACTATAATTACTATGGATATAAACGAGCCCAAAAAAGATTACAACGCCCCTATGCATACAGCTGAGCATATTATTAACCAGACAATGGTGAGGATGTTTAGAACGGGTAGGTCTGTGAGTAACCACATAGAAAAAAAGAAATCAAAGGTTGATTACAAGATTGAAAGGGCTTTGACTACGGAGGAGATTGCAGGGCTTGAAACGGAGGTTAACAGAATTATATCTCTGAATCTTGAAGTGAGAGAATCGTATCTCTCCAGAGAGGAGGCGGAAATGAGGGTTAACACAGATAAGCTCCCTCCGGAGGCAGGTGATATTGTAAGAATAATCTCTGTGGGAGATTATGACCACTGTCCCTGCATTGGGTTGCATGTGAAAAACACGTCTGAAATTGGAGGTGTAAAAATTATATCTTCAGACTTTGATCCTGATAAGAATATTTTGAGAATCAGATATAAAAGAGAAGCTTCTGAATAAAATTCCGGGAATCAACTAATTTCACTAATTTTGCATCCAATTTGAAAATGAATTATGAGCGATAATAATCTATACTCCAAACTGGAGGGGCTTAAGGAAAAATATGAGAGCATTGCAGCCCAGATATCAGATCCGGCAGTGATGTCGGATATGAAGAGGTATGTCTCTCTTAATAAGGAGTACAGAGAGCTGGAACCTCTTGTTGAGGCGGGTAACAAGTACCGTAAGATGGTAATAGATCTGGAGAATGCTAAGGATATTATACAAAATGAGAAGGATGAGGAGTTAAGAGAGATGGCGAAAGAGGAGATCTCAATAATTGAGGAGGCAATGCCTGCAATGGAGGAGGAGATTAAGCTGCTTTTGATTCCGGCAGATCCGCAGGATTCTAAAAATGCAATTGTGGAGATCAGGGCCGGAGCAGGAGGAGATGAGGCATCAATATTTGCAGGAGACCTTTTCAGGATGTATGCTAAGTTTGCTGAGAGGAGGGGATGGAAACTGGAGATTAATAGCCAGAGTGAGGGAACTTCAGGAGGTTTTAAGGAGGTAATCTGTAAGATATCCGGTAACGGTGTTTACGGTGTCCTTAAGTATGAGAGCGGAGTACATCGTGTTCAGCGTGTCCCGCAGACCGAGACTCAGGGTAGGGTACACACATCTGCTGCCTCAGTTGCAGTTCTTCCGGAGGCAGAAGAGTTTGATATTGAGTTGAATATAAATGATGTAAGAAAGGACACCTTCTGCTCTTCCGGGCCGGGAGGTCAGTCTGTGAACACTACATATTCAGCTATCAGGCTAACCCATATGCCTACTGGAATAGTTGTACAGTGCCAGGATGAAAAATCTCAGATTAAGAACTATGACAAGGCTTTGGCTGAACTAAGAACTCGTCTTTATAACCTTGAGTATGAAAAGTATCTTAATGAGATATCTGCCAAAAGGAAGACAATGGTGTCAACTGGTGACAGATCTGCTAAGATTAGAACATACAATTACCCCCAGTCAAGAGTTACAGACCATAGAATAAATTATACAATGTATAATCTCCCTGTCTTTATGGATGGAGCAATTCAGGAGGTAATTGATCTTCTGCAGATTGCTGAGAATGCAGAGAGACTTAAGGAGTCAGGAGAATAATCTGTTATGAACAGAGAGCAGCTTTTTCAGTATATTGTTAAAAAGAGGAGCTTCCTCTGTGTGGGTCTTGATTCTGACCCTTCCCTTTTTCCGGCTTCAGTTGCATCGGAAAAAGATTCAATTTTCAAGTTCAATAAGGCAATTATTGATGCCACACATAAATATGCTGTCGCATTCAAACCGAATCTGGCGTTCTATGAGGCAGAAGGGGCATCTGGCTGGGAGCAGCTTGAGAGGACTGTAGAGTATATTCGCAGTGTTGATCCGACTCTTTTTATAATTGCCGATGCAAAGAGAGGGGATATTGGTAACACCGCTGACAGATATGCCAGGGCCTTTTTTGAAAAAATGGATGCTGACGCCGTAACACTGGCTCCATATATGGGCAGGGACTCTGTTGAGCCATTCCTGAAATTTGAGAATAAATGGGCTATTCTACTGGCACTTACATCTAATGAGTCGGCTGTTGATTTTGAACTTGATATATATAAAAAAGTTATTGCTAAAGGCATTGAGTGGGGTTCGTCAGATAAACTTATGTTTGTAGTGGGAGCTACTCGCCCTGAAAGGCTTGCTGAAATCAGATCTTTGGCTCCTGATCACTTCTTTCTTGTTCCGGGTGTTGGTGCTCAGGGAGGCACAATCGCAGAGGTTGCTGCAGCAGGAATGAACTCTAAATGCGGACTTCTGGTTAATATTTCCAGAAATATTATTTTTGCCGGAAAGGGTGAGAATTTTGCCGTAGCAGCAGAAAAAAGGGCAGCCGAAGCCGCCCTTGAGATGTCTGAATATCTTAATTCTGCAGGAATTTAGTTGTCTGATAACTTTGCAATTACTGTTTGCCTTCCCTTTACCTTTTGTCCCTTAGTTACCTGAATTCTGGCATCTAATGGTAGAAATAGATCTACCCTTGATCCAAATTTTATAAATCCGGCCTGATCTCCCTGATCTGCCATTTCCCCCTCTTTTGCGTAGCATACTATCCTTCTTGCCAGGTATCCTGCAATTTGACGGAAGAGGACTATACCACGTTCGTTCTCAACGACTATTGTTGTTCTCTCATTCTTTTCCGAGGATTTTGGATGCATTGCCACAAGATACCTTCCAGGGTGGTATTTATAATATTTAACCAGCCCTTTTACCGGAAACCAGTTTATATGTACGTTGAAGACATTCATGAATACAGAAACCTGAATGCACTCCCGCTTAAGGAATTCTCCTTCATAAACCTGTTTAACTATTACAATCTTGCCATCTGCAGGGGCAATTACAGCTGTACTGTCAATATTGGGCTCTCTTGCCGGAAATCTGAAGAATCTTACAATTAAAATAAAAAAGATAATTGCAGCTGTCAGCAGATACCAGAACCCTCTGCTGCCTGGGAAAAAAAAGGAGACGACCACTACAGGCAGAGCAAGAATTAAAAAGCTATTGAATATTATTTTGTATCCCTCTTTGTGAATTTTCATGTTTAAAAAAGTGAAAGGAGTTTAATGTATGCTATTGCAATAGGAAAGGAGGTAAGGGCACCGTCAAATCTATCAAGCAGACCTCCGTGGCCCGGCATAAGCGAACCGGAGTCTTTGACTCCGAAACTTCTCTTGAACTGAGATTCGGCCAGATCTCCGAGAACACTGGCGATATTAATTATTAGCGCAATTACTAATGTGTGGAAGAGGTTAAAGTCCGACCACCCTGTCAGATAAATTGCTGTCGCCAGTATTAGTGCCGAGATAAGTCCACCCCAGAAACCCTCCCATGATTTTTTTGGTGAGATTGAAGGGAATAGTTTATGACCGTTTTTCTGGCCAAAGAGCATGCCGAAAACATACGCCCCTATATCAGATATCCATAGTATGGCAAAGAAAAGGAGCAGCGTTGAGCCGTCAAAGGTACCATCCTCTTTGTAAACTATTAGAGTAGTCAGAGCAAATGGAAGTGCAGCATACAATACTGAACCTGCAAGATACTGGTTTCGCTGATAGTAGTCAGGAGAATTGCTCCACAAAAGAGAGATGTATGTGGCAGTCAAAGGCAATAACGTTAAAAGAAGAAGTTTTACCTCAATTTTGTACTCTAGTATTAGAAAGAGTATCAGAAAGAGAGATAGTCCTGTTGAAATGGCCAGCATCCTGGAGTATCTGAAGCTGTTGCCCAGACTTATTTCAAGATATTCATGCATGACCACCCCAATAATGAACAGCATTACGATTGCATAAGCTATGGGGCCAATGAGCAGAGAGCCTATCATTATTAATAGGAATACCAGTCCGCTCAATGTCCTCACAACTGTGTTATTCATTACTTCTCTATAGGTTGCTTTCCTGCTCTTTTGCCAAAAATGGTCTCAAGATCCTCTGCAAAGATAACCTCTTTTTCCAGCAGAAGCTCTGCCAGCTTGGTAAAACCTTCTCTATTTTCTGTAAGAACCTTTCTGGCCATTTTGTATGCCTCTTCTATTATTCTCTTAACCTCTGCGTCAATCAACTCTGCAGTCTTTTCACTATATGGCTTTCCAAGATTGAATCCGGCTGATTCAGAGGAGTCGTAGAAAGAGATGTTTCCAACCTCTTTGCTCATTCCTAAATAGGATACCATTGCATATGCCTGCTTTGTGATCTTCTCAAGGTCGCTAAGGGCACCTGTGGATATTTTTCCATTCACAATCTCCTCAGCAACTCTTCCACCAAGAGTTGCGGCCATCTCGTCCATCATCTGCTCTGTTGTAGTAATTTGTCTCTCTTCCGGCAGATACCATGCTGCTCCCAGAGCTCTACCCCTTGGAATAATGGTAACCTTTAGCAGCGGATTTGCGTGAGGAAGCATCCAGCTGACAGTTGCATGACCTGCCTCGTGGAAGGCGATAGTCCTCTTCTCTTCAGGAGAGATTATCTTGCTTCTTCTCTCAAGTCCTCCAATTATTCTGTCAACTGCATCAAGGAAGTCCTGCTTCTCAATAAACTCTTTGTTGTTTCTTGCTGCTATCAGTGCAGCCTCGTTGCAGACATTTGCAATATCGGCTCCGGAGAAACCGGGAGTCTGTTTTGCAAGAAACTCTATGTCAAATCCCTCTACAAGTTTAAGATTTCTGAGATGTACCTTGAAAATCTCCATCCTCTCCTTAAGCTCCGGCAGGTCTACATGTATCTGTCGGTCAAATCTCCCCGCCCTCATCAAAGCCTTGTCAAGTATGTCGGCCCTGTTAGTAGCAGCAAGTATAATAACGCCCGAATTTGAGCCAAAACCGTCCATCTCTGTTAAAAGTTGGTTGAGAGTGTTCTCTCTTTCATCATTAGAGGAGAAACCTGCATTCTTACCCCTTGCCCTTCCAACTGCGTCTATCTCGTCAATGAAAACTATACATGGAGCCTTCTCTTTTGCCTGTCTGAAGAGGTCTCTAACCCTTGAGGCACCTACTCCCACAAACATCTCTACAAAGTCTGAACCTGAAATTGAGAAGAAGGGTACATCTGCCTCTCCTGCCACTGCCTTTGCAAGCAAAGTCTTACCAGTGCCGGGAGGGCCTATCAGCAGTGCCCCTTTTGGTATTTTTCCTCCAAGATTTGTATATTTTTTTGGATTTTTAAGGAAATCAACTATCTCCATGACCTCTACCTTGGCCTCCTCCAGTCCGGCAACATCCTTGAAGGTCACCTTGACGTTGTTGTCGCGGTCAAATAGTTTTGCCTGAGATTTGCCAACAGAGAAGATTCCGCCTCCCTGTGACCCTCCGCCTCCCATAGATTTGTTCATTCTTCTGAAGAAGAATATCCAAAGCCCTATAAGCATTAGCGGTAATAACAGCCATTCCAGTGCCTTTCCAAAGTAGTTTGTTCTCTGCTCTGTCTCTACAGCAAATCTCTTTTCAGGTTCAATTCCTGCCATTACTGCATCAACCTGCTCCTCCAGATTGAAGTTGCCGGACACTATAAAGTAGAACTGAGGACCAAACTTTGGCTCTTTACCTCCAAATTTGTTTTTGTATTTGTACAGGCTGTCCTTTCTGATAAAAACCTCAGCTGTATTCTGATTGGTAACAAACACAAGTTTCTCAATGTCACCCTGAGGGATCATCTTCTCTTTTATGGTAAACCACTCAGTTTTTACCGGTTCCCCTCCCTGATAGGAGTTCCACATGATTGCGATACCGGTAAGAATTATCAAAATAATCCACAGACTGTTAAATTTCTGAGGCTTTATATTTGTAAACTTCTTGTTGATATTGTTTCTGTTCTCTTCGCTCATTTTTCCTAGTCTTGATAGTTTGTCTTTTCAGCGTCAGCCCAGAGCTCTTCAAGCCTGTAGAACTGCCTGTACTCTGTTTTGAATATGTGAACCACTATATTCGTATAGTCCATAATAATCCAGAATGCATTCTCCTTACCCTGTGACCTGACAACCTTCCTGTTGCACTTTACAAGCATTTGCTCCTCAATATTATCAGCTATTGCTATTACCTGCGGGGCAGAATCTGCATTGCATATTACAAAGTGGTCAGTAATTGCGGTTCCGATTTTTCTCAAGTCCATAGAACAAACAGCCTGGGCCTTTTTGTCAAGCATTGCTTCTGCTATGCACTTTAGTTCATTCTCTTCTGTCTGAATTTTTTCTACTTCCGGCTTCTCTGAAGCCTTTACTCTTTTTGTTGTAGTCTTCTTTACTGGCACAATAATTGTCGTTTTTTCGTAATTTCTTGTAAAAATACTGCAATTTTGTGACCAATTTAAACTTTTATTGATATGGCAATTGACATTATTTGGCTTGAATCCACTGATTCCACTAACAAAGAGGCACTTAGAAGGTTTGCGGAGCTGACTGACTTTACTATTCTTGCCGCTGAATACCAGACAGAAGGGCGGGGACAAAAGGGGACCTCTTGGGAGAGCGCCAAAGGCACCAATCTCACATTCTCACTTGTGCTTAAACCTGAGATGATAAAAGCTGAAAATCAGTTTATTATTTCTCAAATCGCAGCAGTGGGGGTATTTGAATATCTAAAGAGTAAGGGTATAGAGGCTAAGATTAAATGGCCTAATGATATATATATCAACAATAAAAAGGTGGCCGGAATACTGATTGAGAACACAATTGAGGGTGACACTTTGTCAGGATCAATTGTTGGCATTGGACTTAACCTGAATCAGGATAAATTTGAATCTAACGCTCCTAACCCTGTATCTGTTAAAATGGTTACCGGTGAGAGGTATGACCTAAAGGAGGAGATGGAGAAACTGGCATTCTTCCTTTATGACCTTTACATTCCATTTAAGAACTTCTCATGGGGAAGCATATCTGAAAAAATCTCCTCCATGTATCACAGAAATCTTTACAGATATGAGGAGTTGCACAAATTCCAGGAGACCCCTTCCGGTGAAATATTTGAGGGCAGAATTATTGGTACTGATAAAAACGCCTGTCTGCAGATAGAGAAGCTGGATGGAACGGTTTCCTCGTATGCCTTTAAGGAGATAAAATATATAATCTGATTTAGCAGCAGATGCTTTTTAACTCTCTCACCGCTTCTGCGGGAGAGGGGGTTGAAAAGATGCTGTTTCCTGCAACAAGAATATCTGCCCCTGCCTTCACCAGAAGAGGGGCATTCTCTTTGTTTACCCCGCCATCTACCTCAATTAACAGATGCGGAGCCCTTTTAAGGGCCATCTCTCTGATGTCACTTATCTTCTCCAGAGAAGATTCAATAAATTTTTGTCCTCCAAATCCAGGATTTACTGACATTACAAGGACAAAATCCGCATCGGGAAGAATATCCTTCAGCAGTGATGCCGGCGTATGTGGATTTAGGGCTATCCCCGCTTTCATACCCCTCTCCCTTATGTTCTGAAGAGTTCTGTGGAGATGTGTACAGGCTTCAATATGTACACTGAGATACTTTACTCCGGATTGAGCAAATCTCTCTACATACCTGTCAGGGTCAACAATCATAAGATGTGCATCAAGTGGTTTTTTTGCAAGTCTGGAGATGGCATCAACTACAGGGAAGCCGTAGGATATGTTTGGGACAAAGAGGCCATCCATAATATCAAGATGGAAAATGTCTGCATCGCTTTCATTCACCATCTGAACATCTGCGGCAAGTTTGCCGAAGTCTGCAGAGAGCATTGACGGAGCTATTAGAGTAGCCATTTTGGTCTATTTTAATTTAGCCAGTACATCTACCAGTAGTTTCCAGAATTTATCCACGGATGCTATCTCAAGACGCTCTCCGGGAGCGTGTGCGCCTTTAACTGTGGGGCCGAATGATATTATGTCCAGGTGGGGGAATTTATCAATAAGAATTCCACATTCAAGTCCTGCGTGAATAGCCCTAATAATTGGAGGATTAGGAAATAGCTCTCTGTACGATTGCTCTGTAACCTTTAATACCTTTGAGTCCGGATTCGGTTGCCATCCCGGATATTCCGACTCATGTGTAACCTCTGCTCCAGCCAATTTTAGAACGGCCTCAACCCTTTTTGCTGCATTATGTTTAGCACTGCTGATTGCACTTCTCTGACTTGTAGCAACCTTTATTATTCCTTCGCTTACCATTTTTATGCTCGCCAGGTTCGTAGAGGTCTCTACAAAGCCCGGTATTGTCTGGCTCATTGAAAGTACTCCGTGGGGCATTGAGTATAGCGAGCATACCAGCCTTATAAATGTTTCGTTGTCTATGCAGTTTTCAGACTGCTGCGCATTCCCTATCTTTCCCGCTAGATTAGGATCTGAAATAAAGTGTTCATGCTGAGCCTCAGATACAATCCTCTGGAATAGTTCGTTCAGCTGCTGTTCATCTTTAGGATCAGCCGATATTACAGCATAAGCCTCTCTGGATATGGCGTTCCTCTTGTTCCCTCCGTCAATTTCGCAGAGAGATATTTCGTACATAGTATAGGCTTCGTATAAAAATCGTAAGAGGATCTGGTTTGCGTTAGCCCTGTTCTTTTCAATATCGTCTCCGCTATGTCCTCCCGTAGCTCCGAATACTCCGTATTTTAGAAATTTTACGCCATCCCTGCACCTTCTTGGACTATATTTAAACCATCCGGTGGTGTCAATTCCTCCTGCGCATCCAATAAAAAGTTCTCCTTCGTCCTCTGAGTCCAGGTTAATAAGGACAGAGCCTTTTAAAAAACCTGATTCCAGTGATTTCGCTCCTGTTAGCCCGGTCTCCTCTTCAGTCGTGAAGAGGGCCTCTATTGGGCCGTGAACAAGCGATTTTGCCTCTAATATGGCCAGCTGGGCTGCCATACCAATACCACAGTCCGCACCAAGCGTTGTCTCCTTTGCAATCAACCATCCATCCTCCTCTGTGACTTTTATGGGATCAACCCTGAAGTCATGAATTGTACCTGAGTTCTTTTCGCAAACCATATCGGAGTGGCTTTGCAGAATCACTGTAGGCGCATCCTCCATCCCAGCTGAGGCAGGCTTGAGTATGACAACGTTCCCGGCTTTGTCTTTTTTACACTCCAAACCCGCAGAAAGAGCGAAGTCCTCAAGATATTTTATAATGTGCTCTTCGTGTCCTGACTCTCTGGGAATTTTAGTAATCTCACTGAATATTGAAAAGACTCTTGATGATTCCATGGTTGTTCTCTTAGTTGGATTTAAGCTGGCTCTCAATGTCAGAAACATATTTCCTGAATGATCTGTTTGTGTCTATCAGATCTTTTACTGTGTTGTACGCATGGAGCACAGTTGCGTGATCCCTGCCGCCAATCTGGGCTCCTATTGATGCCAGTGAATTGTTTGTCATGTTTCTGCTGAGATACATTGCAATTTGCCTTGCCTGTACAAACTCTCTCTTTCTGGATGGCGAAAGGAATGACTCAGTACTAATCTTGAAATATTCGCACACAATTTTCTGTATCTTCCCAACTGAGATCTCCGCTTTGTTTTTGCTTACAAATCTCTCAGTAAGAGATTCGGCAAGTTCAAGTGTTATTTTTCTGTTGGTAAGGGTTGACTGAGCCAGCAAAGATATAAGTGTCCCCTCAATCTCTCTTACATTGCTCGTTATATTGTTTGCAAGATATGTAATAACCTCCTCAGGCAGTACAATACCATCTTTATAGCTTTTTGCCTTTAGAATTGCCACTCTGGTCTCATAATCAGGCTGAGCAAGTTCAGCAACAAGACCCCATTTGAACCTGGATAGAAGACGCTGCTCAAGATCCTGAAGCTCGGAAGGAGCTTTGTCTGAAGTTAAAATAAGTTGTTTGCCAATATTATGAAGATGACTGAAAATGTGGAAAAATGCATTTTGAGTTCCCGGTTTACCCGCAAACTCATGAACATCGTCAATTATCAGAACATCTATCATCTGATAGAAGTGCAGAAAATCTGTGAGCTTGTTTTTTACATTTGCAGCGTCCATAAACTGCGTCTGGAACCTGTTCGCACTCACATAAAGCACAATTTTTTCCGGATACCTCTCCTTTATTTCTATTCCTATGGCCTGAGCAAGGTGTGTCTTTCCCAGCCCTGAGCCGCCATACAAAAAGAGTGGATTAAATGAATTGTTTCCAGGGTTTGATGAGATGTTAAGACCAGCAGCTCTAGCCAGTCTGTTGCATTCACCCTCAATAAAATTCCTGAAACTAAAATTTGGGTTTAGCTGCGGATCTATCTGTCTCTGCTGTAGTCCGGGGATTACGAATGGGTTTGCAAAAGTTCCGTTTTGTGCCGGAAAAGGGACAGTTCTGTTTGTAATTTCGTGTAGTCCTTGCTGAGGCATTGTGACAGCCTCTTCGTTTGAAACCACTCTAACATTGTACTCCAGCTTAGCGCTGCTGCCCACCACTCTTCTGAGTGTCTTTCCAATAAGCTCAATAAATTGCTCTTCCAGATACTCCCTGAAAAAGTCCGAAGGTACCTCGATTGTTAATACCGAGTCCAGATATTTGACCGCCTTGATGGGAACGAACCATGTTTTAAAGCTGCTGGGAGGAATATTATCTTTTATTATCCGGAGACAATTATCCCACACAGCTATATGTTTCTGATCGGTCATAGTTTATGGTATGAAGTTTAGATTGCTTACAAAATTGGGGATAAATTCTGTAAAAAAAAATCAAAAAGCACTTGTAAATTTCAAGAATTTTTCAAGTGCTTGTTGGTCAGTCATAAATTTTTTCAGAAAAGAAAAACAATAAATTTTCCGATATTGTAATTCACTGATTTAGAACACGGTAATCTTGATATATTTTTTTGGATTATTATTGATATTCTCAATCAAATCATCAAGATTTTTCACCAGAGTGTTAACTGAGTTATGGAGAGAATCTGTTGCCATAAGTTTTCCAATAGAACCCTGAGGGTTTCTCAGTTCATCAAGTAGAGTCTTTAGCGAGCCGATAGTTGCAGCAAGGTCTGCTGCAGCAAGTGAATCAGTAATCTCTGAAAGGTTGCTGACTGTTTTGCCTAGAGGTTCTGCGGCAACATCAAGTTTGGCCGTGAGATTTTTTAGGTTCTCAAGTGTTGCAGTTATTTCTGGTCCGCTCTCCCCAAGGTTTGAGGAGATTGTTTCAAAATTCTTGATGGTCCTGTTCAGGCCTGCTATAATGGATTTAATGTTTGCCTGTCCCTTTTCGTCAAGAATCTGGTTAATCCCTTTTACAGTGGTGTTTAGAGAGGATAACAGTGTGTTTATGCTGTCTTTTAAAGGAAGTATCTCAGATACTAGCATCTCAACAAGCCCCTCCTCCATGCCTGAGGCCAGGGTGTCTTTATGATTAAGTATTTGCTGAGAGTCTCCCGGGACAATTTTGACAGCCTTGGATCCGAGCAGATCTGCTGAGTAAATCATTGCAACTGAATTTGAAGGAATGGGATAGTCTGCCTTAACTTTGAACTTAGCGATGAAGTTGCCGCTCTCCTTGATATAGACTATTGATTCTACAGTTCCTATTTTATGCCCTTTGAAATAGACGGGACCTGTAGGAGTCAAACCTTCAACATTCTCGTATTTGACAAAGTAGATATTATTTTTATTGAAGAAGTCCTGCCCCTTCAGGAAATTAATCATAAAGTATGTGGCAATTAGAGTTACAAGTGCAAAGAGGCCAGTCTTCTGCTCTTTTGTCAGTTTTAATTTCATCTCCTTTATTTCAGTGGTACAATTGTATTATTTTCAATCTTGATTAAAAATGCCTGAGGGAATCTCTTCCGTATCTCCCTTAGTGCATCTGATGCTTCTGACAATGTCTGGAATTTCCCCGTATGGTATTTGTAAAAAGCACCAATCTTTTTATAGTCATACTCTTTTAATCCTTTCAGATCTGGGGAGTTAGGCTTAAGCAGCTTTGTAACTGCAAGTATCTGAATGGAAATGTGTGTTCCAGTAATCTGTTCATCAGTTTTTTTGTTCTCATTTACAACCTGTTGTGGTCGCTGGTTTGTGACAGGAGCATAGAGAAGAGAACCTCCGCCTCCATCTTCGTACATTTTTTTATAGTTAGAAAAAGCTTTGAATATCGCTTCGGCCATTTTTTGCTGATTTTCTCTCTTTACGAGTATAGCCAGATCACTGCTGTTAGATATGAAGCCTAGCTCTACAAGTACTGCAGGCATTGTTGTTCTCCACAGAACCAGAAGACCGGCCTGTTTAACTCCTCTGTTTATTTGAACAGGCCCGTTTGATAGTTGCTCCTGTACAAGTGAGGCAAATGCTAAACTGTGCTCAAGGTGTGCATTTTGTAAGAGAGAGAAGATTATATATGACTCAGGAACATTTGGGTCAAAACCCTCATATTTTGTTGAGTAATCATCTCCTTCAAGTACAATAACGCTATTCTCAAGCTTAGAGACCTCCAGGTTTGAACTGCTTTTATCAAGGCCCATTACAAATGTCTCTGTTCCCGATGCTGCGCGTGCTCTTGCTGAGTTAACATGAATGGAGATAAACAGGTCTGCCTTCTCTTTGTTCGCTATTTCACTTCTTTTATCAAGTGGTATGAATACATCTGTTGACCTTGTATAAACTACCTCAACCTGAGGGTACGACTCTTTAATTAATCTGCCAAGCATCAGAGATACTGCAAGCACAATATCTTTTTCCTGATGTCTTTTGTTAATGCTGACAGCTCCGGGATCCTTCCCGCCGTGCCCGGGATCTATTACCACTTTTCTCAATGCAACCTTTGTGTCGGACTGTGCATTGATTGGCAACTGAAACAGCAGGCAAAAAAAGATCAAAAGTAATTTGCGGAGCATTATTTATGTTGATTAATAATTAAATTTGCACTTTGCAAAAGTAGCAATTATTTTGTTTTTGAAGAGAATCTCATATATCATTCTGGCCATTTTCGCTCTCACTTTGTCTCTGCACAATGCTGCCGGACAGACTTTGAAGCTGGATACTCTGGTGACCTCTGCTGATACTCTAAAGATAACTACTGATACTCTTAAAAAGAAGGGTACGGTTGAGTTTCCAGCCTTTTCGGTTGCAAGGGATTCAATTGTTGAGGATTTCTCAGGCGGGAAAAAGATGATATATTACTATGGGGAGGTGAGAGTAACATATGAAAATATTGAGCTTACAGCTGAATATATGGAGTATGACCTTGATACAAGAACAGTCTTTGCAACAGGTGTAAAGGATAGTACAGGAGTGATGAAGGGGAGGCCTGTTCTGAAAGAGGGCAACGGATCATATGAGATGGAGAAAGTTTACTATAACTTTCTCACTAAGAAGGCCAGGATTACAAATATGATAACTCAGGAGTCTGAGGGATATCTGCATGGTACAAACATTAAAAAGATGTCAGATAACTCTTACAATATTTCTCAGGGTAAATATACAACCTGTGATTTGGACCATCCCCATTTTTACCTCAGGATGACCAAAGCCAGAATGGTTACAGAGCCTAAAAGAACTACTGTTTTTGGCCCGGCTTATCTTGTTCTGGAGGATGTGCCTGTACCTTTTGCCCTTCCGTTTGGTTTTGTTCCGGAGAAACCTGAGCGATCCGGAGGGTTGCTGATACCCTCATTCCAGGAGGAGGCGGCCAGAGGATTCGGCCTTAAGGGACTTGGATACTATTTTGTAATTGGGGAGTATTTTGATGTTTCAATAACAGGGGACCTTTACTCTTTGGGCTCCTGGAATGCAATGCTTACTGCCAGATATCGTAAAAGATATAAGTTCAACGGTGACTTCTCTGTCAACTATTCTAATAACCAGACAGGCGAGAGGGGAAGTACAGACTTTTTCCAGTCAAAGGATTTTTCTGTAAGGTGGAGCCATTCGCAGGACTCAAAGTCAATGCCGGGAGCATCTTTCAGGGCCTCTGTTAACTTCTCTACACCTTTGAACAACAGGTTTAACTCAATGGATGTTCAGCAGAGCCTTCAGAACCAGGTATCGTCATCAATATCATACTCAAAATCTTTTGCCGACTCACCTTTCAGTTTGTCTGTCAACCTGCTGCACAGCCAAAACTCTCTTGACAGTTCGTATGCCCTGACTGTACCAAATTTTACCCTTACAATGAACAGGATATACCCTTTTAAAAAGAAAGAGAGGGCAGGCAAGGAGAGGTTTTATGAGTCAATATCATTGAGCTACAATACATCTTTAGACAACAAGGTGAATTTTAAACTAAAGGACTTCAGCTCTCCGGACTTTCTTTCAAAATTCAGGAGCGGAATGAGGCACAACTTTTCTATTGGCTTGCCTACATTTACCCTTCTGAACTATCTTAATTTCTCACCTGGTGTCGCTTACGGGATGAACTGGTTTTTCCAGACTAATGATAAGTATTTCAATGAGGAGACTCAAAGGGTAGAGAGTCAGGTCTCAAAGATGTTCAGCCATTTTGGGGTAACTCAGGATTTTTCTGCTTCCCTCTCAATGAGTACAAGGGTATACGGAACATTCAATTTTGGAAAAAATAGAAAATTGCAGGCAGTCAGACACATGATGACTCCGACAATTTCCTTTGGCTACAGACCTGAACTGGGTACTCCGGGCAATGGGTACAGGACTCTTGATTACATTGACGAGAATGGTATTCAGCATTTACTGGACTATAACAGATATGACGGCTTGATATACTCACCCCCCGGCAAAGGGAGAAACGCCTCTTTGAACTTCTCTCTTGGAAATAACCTTGAGGCAAAGTTAAGGGACCTGGATGATACAACCGGTACAGGTACTAAGAAGATAAAGCTAATTGATAATTTAGCCATTGGGGGATCTTATAACTTTCTTGCAGACTCACTGAAGCTCTCAAATATATCTGTAAATATGAACACTACTATTTTCGGATCACTTGGCTTTAGTGCAAATGCATCCTTAAATCCGTACGCTGTTGATAAAACAGGAAGGGTAATAAATCAGTTCAATATTGCAAAAGAGGGCGGGCTCAAACTTGCAAGAGTTGAGAATGCCAGCATGACTCTCTCTTATCAGCTTTCAGGAAAGGGAGAGCGAAGAGGAGGGGTGCGTAAATTCCCCGGTGACAATAACCAGACACCTGCCGGAGATACATTTGGAGGGGTAAAATCTGAGCCCAGAGACTATACCAAAATTTATCATCATCCTGTTACCGGAGAGTATATACCGGGAGGGTGGGTCTATTATCTTGATCCGTCAATTCCCTGGACTGTCAGTTTTAATTATAATTACTCCTATGGCAAACGTTATGAGTACGACACTCAGCAGGATAAGCTGATGACTAAACACATGCATATGCAGACTCTTGGTCTCTCCGGACAGTTAAGGATAACTAAGGCTTTCAATATAAATGTCAATACCAATATTGATCTGTCCAGCTTTACTCTTACAACAACACAGCTAAGCGCAACATATGATCTTCACTGCTTCAATATTTCTGTCTCCTGGGTACCAACCGGGCAGTGGCAGAGCTGGAGCTTCAGGATTAGTGCAACTGCTTCGGCACTTGCTGATTTGCTGAAATTTAAAAAGGGATCAAGTTATTGGGATAATTTCTAGTAATTTGTTAACTTCACAATACAACTATAAAAATATGAACAAAAGAATTATTTCATCCCCTGCAGCCCCTAAGGCTGTTGGCCCTTACAACCAGGCTATAGAGATTAACGGATTTCTGTATGTTTCAGGTCAGCTTCCAATAGATGTCGCAACCGGAGAGTTTGTGCCGGGAGGAGTAAAGGAGCAGTGTGTAAAGGTTTTTGAAAACATTGGCCATATACTTAATGAGGCTGGATATGGCTTTGAAAATGTTGTTAAGACTACTGTCTATTTAACAGATATGGCGGATTTTGCCACCATGAACGAAATTTATTCAAACTTTTTTAAGGAGCCATACCCTGCTCGCGTTGCTTTTGCGGTAAAGGGATTGCCAAAAGGAAGCCTGATTGAAGCTGATGTTGTGGCTGCAAAGTAGATTGAAAGTGGGGCATTGCTCCACTTTTTTTGTGGTTATTCAACTATTTAACTATATTTGCGGATAATTCGGCGATTTATATTTCAGATAAATCCACAATTCAATTCCCAAACAAATTTGATGTACGACATAGTAGAGTTAAGCAAGAAGGGTCTGGAGGACCTGTTTGCAATTGCTGAAGAGCTTAAGCTGAGCAATTACAAAAAAATGACTAGAGAGGATCTCATTTATGAAATTCTGGATGAGCAGGCGAGATTAGGGAGTAAATCCGGCGCACCTCTTATTGTAAAAAAGACACAGCCTCAGAATAGTGCTCCTAAACCGGCCAAGAGAGGTCCAAAGAGGAAAGAGGATAAGCCTAAGCCTAAGCAGCAACAGCCACTTGAACAAAAGGGGGAGCAGAAGCCGGAAGTCAAACAGGAGGCTAAGCCGGAGCTTAAACAGGAGCCTAAATCAGAGCCAAAACAGGTTGTGAAGCCTGAATTGAAGTTGGAGGCTAAATCTGAGCAAACCCCTGAAATAAAGGCAGAATCTAATATAGTGGTTAAAACAGATGGCAGAATAGAGGACGGAAAATCTCAGCGTAAAAGAGGACGTCCTGCAAGAAAAAGTTCTTCTGAATCTGAAGCTAAACCGAATCAGGAGAGGGCGCAGAGCACTATGCAGAAAACAGAATCTGCTCAGCAATCGCAAAGCTCTGAAGCTGAAGTAGCTGCAATCGTTGCCGTTACAAGAGAGTTAAAAATTGAGAATACTCAACCCAAAACTGTCAGTGAATTTGTAAAACATAATCAGGGAGAGGTAAAGCCTGCCAGACCAAAAATTGAATTTGAGGGAGAGGTTGAGGCTACAGGTGTTCTTGAAATTATGCCTGACGGATATGGCTTTTTAAGGTCATCTGATTACAATTACCTGAACTCACCTGATGATATTTATATATCACAGTCTCAGATAAAGCTTTACGGGTTAAAAACGGGAGATACCCTTACAGGAGAGATCAAGCCTCCAAGAGAGGGAGATAAGTATTTTCCGCTTGTAAAGGTTAAACAGATAAACGGCAGAAGCCCTGAATTTATAAGAGACCGAGTACCATTTGACTTCCTGACTCCACTCTTTCCTGAGGAGAAATTTAATATCACATCAAACGGGCATAATAATTTATCAACTAGGGTAGTGGATCTCTTTGCCCCAATTGGCAAAGGGCAGAGAGGACTGATTGTGGCTCAGCCTAAGACAGGAAAGACAGTATTGTTAAAGGATATAGCCAATGCAATTGCCGACAACCATCCTGAAGTATATATGATTGTACTGCTCATTGACGAACGTCCTGAGGAGGTTACAGATATGCAGAGGAGTGTAAAGGCAGAAGTTATCGCCTCCACTTTTGACGAACCGGCAGAGAGGCATGTTAAAGTTGCCAATATTGTTCTGGAGAAGGCAAAAAGGCTGGTTGAGTGCGGTCATGATGTTGTCATCCTTCTTGACTCCATAACCCGACTTGCCAGAGCATTCAATACAGTCCAGCCTGCATCAGGAAAAGTACTTAGTGGCGGTGTGGATGCAAATGCTCTTCATAAACCAAAACGCTTCTTTGGAGCGGCAAGAAATATTGAGGATGGCGGCTCACTGACAATCATTGCTACGGCCCTTACTGAGACGGGATCTAAGATGGATGAGGTCATTTTTGAGGAGTTCAAGGGAACCGGTAATATGGAGCTCCAGCTTGACAGAAAATTATCAAATAAGAGAATCTTCCCGGCAGTTGATGTTACTCTAAGTAGCACAAGAAGAGATGATTTACTATTTGATAAAGAGACATTGAACAGAATCTGGATACTGAGAAACTACCTTGCTGATATGAATTCTGTTGAGGCTATGGAGTTTATGAAGACGAGACTCATGAGAACAGATAATAACTTGGAGTTTCTGAGCTCTATGAATGGAGAGTAATAAATATAAGCCTTAACCTGCGGGGTATTAAAACCCCGCCAGGTGTACGGCAACTCCTATCGCAAATCCTATTGTAATATTAATGGCTTTGGCAAGTACAAAGCCTTTTTTACTTTCTGCCAGCAGTGGAAGGGCAGTGTGTCCGTCCTGAGCAATAGAACTCGCAAGTAATACTGAGAATGGGATCAAGCCACCGGCAAAAAGGGTGATAAATACCATATGAGGACCTGACTCTGGAATTATACCTATAAGAACCGCTATTCCTATCATTAGAATGATGTTGTCTTTCAGCCAGTGTTCAATGTCAAGAAACTGCATTCCGAAGTGGATTACAAGCAGTGCACCGAATGTCCATAAGAAAATAGAGCGGAAATGCTTTTTTACGACATGACCCCATAGATGCTCTTTAATAAAGTGATCGCCGGCTCTGGCAGTCAGAATAAGCAAAAATATACTGACTCCGGCAAAAAGCAGATTCATCCACCTCTCAGAGAAGATGTCAAATCCTGCGTGACCATGTTCTGTGTGGCCAAGTTCTGCATGGTCGTGATCTGCGTGGTCGTGATCTGCGTGGTCGTGACCTGTGTGGTCATGTATATCGGTAGTAACAGCAGGAGCTGTTTCATGAGCATGAGCCGAGTGGTCGTGTTCTAAAATTCCTGCAAATACCGCAATGATAAAGACTGCAATTCCGGCCATTATAATGATTCTCTCTCTGGTCATGCTTCTCTTTGCCGGGGAAACAGGGTGGTGTTCTGTGTGATTATGATTCTCGTGACAACACTCGTCATGGAGTTTAAACTCCTCAGGAGAGAATGGTCTCTTTCCACCTTTGTAGAATTTGTCAACTAGGATCCCGGCAGCCACACCTATAGCAAACAGTATTACAAAAAGCAGAACTGCTGTTTTTGGTATCAATGCAAGCATTACAAATGCCTCGTCTCCTGATGATGCTATCATCATAGCCACCAGTGAACCAAAACTAAGAAGATTATGGGTGAAGAGCGAAACCACCGCAAATCCGCCTATACATCCGGGGATCAATCCAAGCAGAGCTGCAAGAAGGACCTGTTTTACAGGAGATTTTCGGAGTTTTTTAAACGACTCTCCGTGTGAGCGGATGTTTACATATTCTATGAGGAGCATCATGACCATTACAAGACCTGTAATGAGTATGCTGTTTTTTAGTGCCTCAAGTATTATATTCATATGTTCTTTTTATAAATATCCAAAAGTTCAGCTGCTGCGGCAAAGGATCCTAGTCTCCCCTCCATAACATCCTCTTCGTATCTGGAGAGTTTTGACTGAATATGCTCATTGTCAAAGAATCTGTCTCTTAGCCCTTCATTAATAGTCTCGTACATCCAGAATCTAGACTGCTCCTTCCTTTTTTTGTAGTAGTAACCGTTAGATTTTGCCATTGCAAAATACTCTTCAATTTTATCCAGAATATCTTTTAGTCCGGCTTTGGTAACAGATGATGAAGTCATTGCTGTGGGTACCCATCCCGATTCTGAAGGGGGGAAAAGATGCAGCGCATTTGAATAGAGTGCCCTTGCAAGAGTGGCTTTATCTATATTGCTCCCATCTGCTTTTGTAATAGCTATTAGGTCTGACATCTCCATTATCCCTCGTTTTATACCCTGGAGCTCATCTCCTGCACCTGCAAGCATAAGCAGGAGGAAAAAGTCGCTCATAGAGTGTACTGTGGTCTCAGATTGCCCGACACCTACTGTTTCAATAAAAATTACGTCAAAACCGGCAGCTTCACACAAAACTATACTCTCTCTTGTCTTCCGGGCCACTCCTCCAAGTGACCCCCCGCTTGGGCTTGGTCTGATAAAGGCGTTTGGATCCGTACAAAGAGTCTCCATCCTTGTTTTGTCCCCTAAAATGGAACCCTTACTTCTTTCAGAACTGGGGTCAATAGCAAGTACTGCCAGTTTGTGACCCAAAGAGGTAACCATCCCTCCGAAAGCCTCAATAAAGGTGCTTTTTCCTGCTCCGGGGACACCGGTAATCCCAATTCTCATGGACTCCTTCCCGTGGCTCTGACACCTCTCAAGAATCTCCATCGCTATAACTCTGTGGTCATGTCTGTTGCTCTCAACAAGAGTAATAGCCTGGCTTAGAGTTGTTATATTCCCGGCTAAAATTCCTTCCACATAATCGTCTGCTGTCAGGCTCTTTGCCCTGTTCTTTTTATAGAAATTCCCAATGTAGGGGTTGACGATAGGGGGCTGTTCAATCCCCTCGTTTACTATTAGTGCGCTATCGTGGTTTGGTTGGTTCATATCCTGCATCTGAGTATCCTTATCTTTCAATACTTCCTGACAAGAGCAGGTTGAATGCCGGCCTTGCAGGGCTATTTGTTATGAATGTTATCTGATAGAGCTGCTCTCCTGGCTGAGAGCCGGCTGTTATTGTTGCTGTAAATTTAGCAACTGCCCCCGGAGCAATAGTCTTTGGATGTATTACAGAGACACCCTCAACATTTGTGTCGTATTTATGTATTATCAGAGCTCTTCTGCCCAGGTTCTTAACCTCAAAAGTGTGCTGTATTTTTCCTCCGGCCTTTACCTTTCCGTATGCGTGTACATTATCCTCTGCCATTGGGACAGGTGCAGTTTCTGTCTCCTCTCTGGTTAGATTGGAGAAGTTGTCCAGTACTCTGGCTCGGACCTCAAGTTTAGGACTTGCTGTTTTCTTTCCGTCTATTGCAACCGCTGCCTCTAGCTTGACAGCTCCCCATCTTAATGAACTTTTTGTGTCTAACTCAACTATCATCTCTCCCTTCTTTCCCGGTTGGAGGGTTTGAGGCTCTGCCTTAATCTTTAATCCTTCTGGAAGATCTGTAAAATCAATTTTAATAGGTCTGCTTCCTGTATTCGCAATTGACAGACTCTCCCGTTTAACCTCTCCCTGTGCTATCTGTCCAATATCTGCATAGTTTGATCTCAGTGAGAGTGCTCCAATCTTATATGGATATAACTGAGAGAGACTTTTTGCCTTTTCGTGAACAACGCCCTTTATTCTGAGAATTATAGGTCTGTTCAGACCGCTTACATAGACTGTAAGAGCTTTGTCAAAAGGGTAGGGGCCCTGATCATTCAGAAATGTGACCTCAATTTTCCCGCTCTCACCGGGCTTAACAGGATTTCGTGTCCATACCGGTGTTGTGCATCCGCATGAGGAGATAACGGTCTGAATTACCAGTGGGGAATTGCCTATGTTTTTAAATGTAAAAACGTATGTGTGTTTGCCGGAACTTAGTGTTATGTCCCCAAAGTCGTGTACTAGTTTGTTGAATTCAATTTGACTGTTGGTACTGTTTTGGGCTGCAGATGTCGTTGCAAACAAGAGCAGTACGATAATAGTGAGCAACCCTGATATTCTGTTAACTCTCATCTTGTTTTTCAAGTTATGTCTGTGACAACAAAGATACATTTGTATTTGTTCTGTTACAACCTTTTTATATCTTTGCAAATAATAAACCAATTCAAAACTATATAAAAAATGGCTTACAAAATTTCAGAAGATTGCACCGCTTGCGGTACATGTATTGATGAGTGTCCGGTTGAAGCGATCTCTCCCGGCGATATCTATAAAATTGATCCGGATATCTGTTCAGATTGCGGTTCATGTGCAGATGTTTGCCCTGTTAGTGCTATTAGCCCGGCTTAATTCAGATATTTTATAAAGCGGACCGGCTTGAGTAATCAAGTCGGTCTTTTTTTTCATAACTTTGAGGCCTCAATCATAGAACCATATGCTTAACATTAGATTATTAAGAGAGCAGCCTGACCTGGTATTGGAGAGACTGCGTGTCAAGAATTTTGATGCATCGGATATTATTCAGAAAGTAAACGAGCTGGACATTTCAAGAAGAAATATACAAACTGAGCTGGACGCTTGTTTGGCTGAACAAAATTCTCTTGCAAAGGAGATTGGCAATTTGATGAAATCGGGCAAAAGGGATGAGGCTGAGGTTGCAAAACTTAAAGTATCACAACTCAAAGAGGAGTCAAAACTTCTTGACGAGAGGATGAATAAGTTTGCATCTGAGCTTAATGATTTGCTTGTACAGTTGCCAAATCTTCCACACTCTTCTGTACCTAAAGGAAAGGGCGCTGAAGAGAATGTTAATGTGAAGGAGGGGGGTGAGATGCCAGAACTAAATAATCCTGTTCCTCACTGGGAGCTGGCAAGAAAGTACGACATTATTGATTTTGATTTAGGTGTTAAGCTTACAGGAGCGGGATTCCCTGTTTATAAAGGGAAGGGAGCAAAGATACAGAGGGCTCTTATTTCCTATTTTCTGGACCTAAATACTGCGGCAGGATACACAGAGGTTCAGCCTCCATTGATGGTAAATGAAGCTTCCGGCTTTGGAACCGGTCAGTTGCCTGACAAGGGGGAGCAGATGTACCATGTCGGACTTGATAATTTTTACCTTATTCCAACTGCTGAGGTACCGGTAACAAATATCTTCAGAGATGTAATACTTCCGCTGAACAATTTGCCGGTAAAAATGACGGCATATACGCCATGCTTCAGAAGGGAGGCGGGCTCATATGGAAAAGATGTTAGGGGGCTAAACAGACTGCATCAGTTTGACAAAGTTGAGATAGTGCAGGTTTCACATCCGGATAGCTCTTATGAGGCACTGGAAGGTATGGTCTCTCATGTTGAGTCAATTATCAAATCCCTTGGTCTTCCATACAGAATATTGAGATTGTGCGGTGGTGACATGAGCTTTACATCTGCGCTTACATACGATTTTGAAGTTTACTCCGCTGCTCAGGAGAGGTGGCTGGAGGTTAGTTCAGTATCTAATTTTGAGTCTTTCCAGTCAAACAGACTGAAACTGCGTTATAAGGATGAAAACGGCAAACCGGCGCTTGCACATACTTTGAACGGAAGTGCTCTGGCCCTCCCAAGAATATTGGCGGCACTGCTTGAAAACAATCAGAGGCCTGAAGGGATTGTTGTCCCTGAAGTCCTGAGACCATACTGCGGTTTTGATATTATTGACTAATTTTATCTAATGGCGGCAGCTAAGGTGATATTGGGAATTGACCCGGGTACTCAGATTCTAGGATACGGGGTACTGGAGGTTACCTCCTCCGGACCTAAATATGTAGATATGGGTGTTGTGGACTTGAGAAAAGAGAGTGATCATTTTGCTAAAATCAGAAAGATTTTTTTGGAGGTAACTGAACTTATTGAGCATTTCAAACCTGATGAACTTGCCGTTGAGGCCCCTTTTTACGGGAAAAATATTCAATCTATGCTAAAGCTTGGCAGGGCTCAGGGCTCTGCCATAGCTGCAGCTCTGAACAGAAATATGCCTGTTTATGAGTATGCACCAAGAAAAATAAAGCTCTCTATTACCGGAAAGGGTGCTGCTTCAAAGGAGCAGGTAGCCTCGCTTCTCACAAATATTCTAAAAACCAAGGATCTCCCTGATTTTCTGGATGCTACCGATGGTCTGGCTGTTGCACTATGTCACTATTATGAGTCATGCCGACAACTCAGACAGAGCACTCCTGGAAGGGGATGGGATGCCTTTGTAAAGGCCAATCCAGACAGAATCAAATAATTTTTTTCCAGACCATTTAACCTTTTGCCCTTTCGTTTGTCAAAGGGTTGTAATTGTTATTAAATATGAAATTCGGCAAATACATTTTTTTAGTGGCCCTTGCAGTTGCAATGTCAGCTGTATTACGTGGGGAGGAGCAAAGAGAGATTAGAATAAAGGTTGTTGTGGTTGACAGTCTAAGGAGTGATCCTGTTGAGTTTGCCACTGCGTCTGTAACAAGAGTGGGAGAAGAGCATCCATTTAAATATGCTCTCTCAGATTCAAAAGGTACGGCAGAGATCAGAGGTATAGTTCCCGGTAACTATATACTTAAAATTGAGTATCTGGGATTTGAAACATATCAGAAAAGCGTAACTCTGGGAGAACACAGAGTCATAGATTTGGGACAGGTAAAGTTAAAGGAGCAGGTAAACACCCTGAACTCAGTTGTTGTGTCTGCTGTGGGAAACCCAATAATTGTCAAGAAAGATACAATTGAATACAACGCCTCGTCGTTTAAAACTACCGACAGCGATATGCTTGAGGAGCTTTTAAAGAAGCTTCCCGGTATTGAGGTAGACTCAGATGGTAAAATTACAGCAAATGGCAAGGAGATAAACAAAATTATGATTGACGGGAAGGCTTTTTTCCTAAACGACCCACAACTTGCTACCAAGAATCTTCCTGCAAAAATTATTGAGAAGGTGAAGGTGCTGGAGAAAAAGTCTGAGCAGGCTGAGTTTACAGGCATAGATGATGGAGAGGAGGAGACCGTTATAGATTTAAGTATCAGACCAGGGATGATGAATGGCTGGTTTGGAAATGTCTCTGCCGGTTACGGGACTGAGGAGAGATATCAGGGTGCGGGAATGGTAGGTAATTTCACTAAGACATCTCAGTTGACAGCAGTTGCAAATATTAATAATACAAATAACAGAGGTTTTTCAGATATCGCCGGAGGAATGATGGCTGCTATGAGAAACTCATCCGGTATGGGTGGAGGATCTTTCAGAATGGGGGGAGCCACAATGAGATTCGGTGGTAGTGGCCTGACAACCTCGTGGATGGGGGGAGTAAACGCAAATAAAGATATAAATAACGGGAAATTAAAAATTGGCGGGAGTTATCTCTATAGCGGTAGTGACAGGCTTAACGAAAACAAAACTTTTCGTCAAAATTTCCTGAAAGACAGCACATTCAACTATTCTGAGGAGTCTGAGTCTAATCAGTTTTCTGACGGGCACAGAGTTGCACTTAACCTTGAGTATAAATTCAATGATAAAACCTCCATTTTATTCAGACCCAATGTTAACATAACCAGAGGAAGCTTTGAGGATACAAGGGAGTTTTGGACAAGGGGAGGCAATGGTACAAAGATAAATGAGGGTAGCAGTCTTCTAAGGGGAGAGAATAGTGCTCAGGCGTTTGAAGGTGACCTGTTGTTAAGACACAGATTTGCAAAACCAGGAAGGACATTTTCTGTCAATATGGATTTTGAGTATTCAAACAATGAGTTGTTCAATGGAGTTAACCAATCCAGAACCATTATAGGTGACAGGGCAGATTCAACTATAATTGACCAAAATTACAACACAGATTCCAGGTCTTACGATCTCTCGGCGAGAGCATCATATACAGAGCCTTTAGGCAGGAATTACTTTATGGAGCTTGCCTACAGATTTGGATACAGATATACTGACTCAGACAAGAAGGTTTACAACAAGAACAGTATAACAGGAGAATATGACATACTGGACGAGACATATTCTAACTATTTTGAGAACATCTTCATAAATCACAGAGCAGAGGTTAATCTTAGAAAAAATGAGGAAAAATACAGCTATGTACTGGGTGTAAATGCTCAGCCATCACTTACAAGAAGTGTCAGAAGTGATGGTACAGTAATCAACAGGTCTGTTGTAAATTTTGCCCCATCTGCTCAACTTGATCTTAAATTTTCTGATACTCAGAATTTAAGGTTAAGATATAACGGCAGGACAAGACAGCCCTCTATAAATCAGCTTCAACCTGTTCAGGACAACTCAAATCCTCTGTTGATCCCTATGGGTAATACTGATCTGCTTCCTGAGTTTGAACACTCACTATGGACAAATTACAGAGATACAAAGAGGGAGACCTTCAGAACCATTGATGCAGGTTTGAGAGCAAGCTATACTCAGGACAGGATTGTCACCCAGAGATGGTATGATGAGTCAGGTGTTCAATATACAATGCCTGTTAATGCTTCCGGGGCTTTTAACGTGAATGCCAACCTTATGTACAATACGCCTATAAAGAAGTCCAAATTCTCAATAATGAACTTTACAAATGCTGGAGTTAACAGAGGGATAAGTTTTTCCGGAAGAACCCTTGAGACTCTTCAGAAGGGATTTACAACTACCCTCTCAATAAGCGAGATGTTGAGATTTATGTACAGAGGAGAGAAAATTGAGTTTTCACTTGGGGGAAGGGTAAGATATAACTACGCTTGGTACACAATTCAGCAGAATGTCCAGCCTGCAACATGGAATAATGCAGTTAACGGATCTGTAAACTGGACCTTGCCTGCAGGCATTAACCTGGCGTCTGATTTTGATTACAATTTCTACATTGGCTATGGCGAGGGCTACAATACGCCTGCCGCAGTATGGAATGCTGAAATATCAAAGCTTTTATTCAAAAACTCTGCAACTTTAAGACTTAAGGTTTTTGATATCCTGAACCAATCAAAGAGTGTTTGGAGAACTACTACTGACAACTACATTGAGGATGTTCAGAATAACACTCTTCAGCAGTACTTTATGCTAAGCTTCACCTGGAGATTCGGCAATTTCGGAGGGCAACGGGGTGGTGGTCAGCCAATGAGAGGCCCTGGAATGGGCGGAGGCAGATTTCACCGCTAGCGGGAGGAGGAGTAGGTTCTCCACCTCTCAATTACGGACACCATATCTGAGGGAATCTCTTTTTCAAAAAAGAGATTCTCTTTTGTTTTTGGATGTACAAAGCCGAGTGTCTTAGCGTGCAGAGCATGTCTTGGCAGAAGTTCAAAGCAGTTATCTATAAACTTTTTATATTTTGAATATAGTGTCCCCTTTAAGATTCTGTCTCCACCATATCTGTCGTCATTGAAAAGAGGGTGTCCGAGCCAATCCATATGAACCCTGATCTGGTGAGTCCTTCCTGTCTCCAGCTCGCACTCTACCAAAGTAGTATATCCAAATCGTTCAATTACCTTGTAATGTGTTACGGCGTGCTTCCCAATTTCACCATCGGGAAATACCTTGAATTTGAATCTGTTGTTTGGATCTCTTGCTATATTTCCTGTTATTGTTCCGGAGTCTTCTTTTACATTTCCCCACACAAGGGCTATATATTTTCTTTTAATTGTATGGTCAAAAAACTGCTTTGCAAGATATAGCTGAGCCTCTTCCTCTTTTGCAATAAGAAGCAGACCGGATGTGTTTTTATCTATTCTGTGGACTAAAACTCCCATCCTTTCATCGGGTGCATCCTCACCCTGGGATATCCCTAAATAGTATGCGAGAGCGTTTACCAGGGTGCCTGTGAAATGTCCGTGACCAGGGTGGACAACCAATCCTGCCGGTTTGTTCAATACCATAAGAAACTGATCCTCGTAAACAATGTCAAGCGGGATGTTTTCAGGTTTTATCTCCATCCCTCTTCTTCTGTATGGGAGTACAATCCTGATTACATCGCCTGGCTTAACCAGATAGTTTGCCTTTATCTGTTTGTCGTTGACAAGTACATATCCGGCAGCTATTGCAAGCTGAATCCTGTGCCTGGATGTCTTCTCCATCCGGGCTGTGATGAACTTGTCAACCCTAAGGAGCGCTTGCCCTTTGTCTGCTACATAGCGAAAATGTTCAAAGGAGCCGCCACTCTCTTCATCATCTCCTATCTCATCCGGATCCAAATCCATTATGTCATCCAGCTCCTCAGTAATCATGCTATTTTGTTTTTCTGTTCTTTAAACTGTCAATCAGGTTTTTGTCAACAGTGATTGTTAGCTGGACTGCAGAACCAAGTGATTTAGGCTGTGTCTGCGACGGTTCCGGCTCCTGCTTGATTACAAAGCCGGAAATTGAGTCTGAGTAGCTTTTAACTGAGTTGTCGTATCTTATTCTGGAAACATTCAGTGAGTTATCAAGAAGTATATCTTTTGCGGTAGCAAGTGGAAGCGCAGTTACATCGGGGACAAACGTCCTCTCCTCATCGCTGCTGATTCCAACTTCAAGGTCAATTTCGCTCTCCGTCTCTATCATTGTGCCCGGCTCAATTTGCCTTCCGTTGAATCTTTGTCCAAGAACATTGTTAGTGGCCATGTCACTTATATATATAAGCCTCCCTACCCTTAGCTGCCTTGCCGACAGCTCTGCCTTGGCCTGTCTCATTGAAAAACCTGTAACAGATGGCATGGCCACCTTTTTGGGTTGTAAAGAGTTTATAGTTAAAAGAATTCTTCTGTTCTTCTTTACTTTGTTTCCTGCCGGAGGGTTTTGGCGGAATATTTCCCCTCTTCCCATTCTTGGAAGGAATACAGAATCTGTAACCTCAAGTCTCAGGTTGCTCTTATTGGCAATTTCTGTTGCCTCTGTCATTGACATTCTTGTAAAGTCTGGAACCTCCAGCTCTCTGTTATGCCTTGTGACAAGATTAAGAAATATTATTACAATAACCAATAAGGCCGCCAGAACTGCTGCCACCTTATAGACTTCAATCATAAACCACCCTTTGTACCAGGGTCTCTCTGCTCCTTTATTTTTCATGGTTTGAGGTTTATTTGGCAAAATTATGATTTTTTTGGGATAATGTTGTAGAAGCTGTCTCTCTCAACGGCCATGAAACCGGCTTCGGCTGCAAGCCTCTCAAGGTCTGAAGTTGTCATTTGAGGATTTTGTTCCCTGGAGCCTGCCATACTGTATATTTTGGTTGAGTCGTTTATTGTGCCGTCCATATCATCGGCACCGTACAGGAGGGCCATCTGGCATAACTCTTTGCCTAGCATAGGCCAGTAGGACTTAATGTGGGGGATGTTGTCAAGAACTATCCTTGAAATTGCAAATGTTTTCAGAACTTCAATTATGCTAACCTCTCCAAGATGTGAGAGTGGATTGTTTGCGGGTTTGAACAGGAGGGGGATAAATGCATCAAATCCCCCGGTCTCATCTTGCAGCTCTCTGAGAGCCATAAGATGTTCAATTCTATGCTCCCTGCTCTCTATATGTCCAAATAGCATCGTGCAATTTGTTCTCATCCCAAGTTTGTGCGCCTCTTTGTGTATCTCAAGCCATCTGTCGCTATCTGTCTTATCCGGACAGATTTTGTCTCTTACCGACGGGTTGAAAATCTCGGCACCACCACCGGGCAGCAGCATCACGCCTCTGGCTTTTAGTTCTTTGAGAACCTCTTTTGGAGAGAGACCGGAAGATTTTGTCATGTCATCTATCTCTACAGCTGTGTATGCTTTAATTGCCACAGTATCCGGAAGTTCCTCCCTCACAGCTTCAACCACTTTAAGGTAGTAACTCAAATCTCTGTCAGGATGAACACTTCCGACAATATGAACCTCTGTCTCCCCATTTTTATACTTCTTACGGCAATATTCTCTTACCTGTTCAATATCCATAGACCAGGAACCCGCCTCCTGATCGCTCTCTCTTCTGTATGAGCAGAAGGTACATCTGTGGATGCATACATTGCTGGGTTCAAGATGAAAATTTTTGTTGTAGTAAACTTTGTTGCCGTTTATCTTCTCTCTGATCTCTGTTGCTAGTCTGGAGAGTTTATTCATATCCAGACTGTCATACAGCATAAGGGCCTCATCAAATCCAACTCTTACAGCCATTGTCTCTTTAATTAATGAAGGGCAAATATAACAAAAAAGAGGCCTTTAGCCTCTTTTTGTAATTCTATTGAATGCCTCCTCCGGATTAGAAACGATCTTCAGATGACACTGTCAGTTTTTTGCGTCCGCGACGACGGCGTGCAGCAAGAACCCGACGGCCGTTTGGTGTAGACATGCGCTCGCGAAAGCCGTGCTTGTTGCGGCGCTTGCGTTGAGATGGTTGGAAAGTGCGTTTCATATTATATTCTACTATTATTATATTCGCAAAAGGGAGTGCAAAGATAAATAAAATGTTTGTAAACGCAAATATTTGTTTTACCGTTTTATGAATATTACCCTTTTTTCCTCAAAAAAAGGCTCTTTAAACCATTCAGATATTTTAAATTCTATAAAATTTGCCGGAGGGATTTTCATTTTCTCTGCAGCCTCACTCAACTCTCGGCCTAAATCTCCACCTTTAAGATAGTAAACCCCAGAGGCAACGCCCTTCTCCCTGCCTGGGGTGATTTGATCCCAAATCCATGGCAGAAAGCTCTTTAATTCTGTCACAGCTCTGGAGACAATAAAATCATAGCCACCACCGGCATGCTCCGCTCTCTTATTAAGTACAGAGACATTATTAAGACCAATCTCATTGGCAACACTGCTGGCAACTAGAGTTTTTTTACCAATTGAGTCGCACAGGGTAAAGTTCGCATCCGGATAGAGAATTGCAAGAGGAATTCCCGGAAAACCGCCACCGGTGCCGACATCAAGCACTCTGGCTCCCGGAAAGGGGGAAAGCGTCTTAGCAATGGCAAGTGAATGAAGCACATGGTGGAGATAAAGGTTGCCAATATCCTTTCTTGAAACCACATTAATTTTTGAGTTCCACTCCGTATAGAGAGGGAGTAGTGCTTCAATCTGAACCCTCTGTTTCGTTGTTAATTCAGGGAAGTAATTGTATATTAAGTTTTCCATCATTTTTCAGTCTCTCTTTTGCTCGTCTTACTCTTGTTTTTATAGTTCCAAGTGATACCCCCAGCTCTCTTGCCATCTCCTCATAAGCGTATTCATGTATGAATCTCATCTCTGCCACATCCCGGTATTTCTCCGGAAGGCTATTGATTGCTGAGCGAATTTTCTCAATCTCCTGTTCAAATATCAGATGCTCTTCCGGACTGGGCACCCACTGCTCCGATCCTGAGCTCTCCTCTGTTGCACTTAAGCTATCAATTGATTTTGTCGCAACCCTTTTTCTTCTTACGAAGTCTATGCTGCTGTTTCTTGCAATTGTGTAAATCCAGGTTGAGAAGGCGTAATTTGAATCATAACTGTTAAGCATCTGAAACGCCTTGGCAAATACCTCCTGTGAAATATCCTCTGCGTCCCTGTGATCGGGAACGAGTGTCTGGATGTGAGCTTTTATTCGTTCGGCATATCTCCTGACAAGCTCACGGGAGGCCTCCTCACTCCCCTCAAGGCTGAGTTTTGCCAGATTTTTATCCGATTCATCCTCAGTGCGCTTCAAGCCAGTTTTCTCCATATTGACACTCAACAATTAGTGGAACTGAGAGCTCTGTTACCCTCTCCATCTCCTGTTTTACAACCTCCGCAAGTCTCTTCTCCTCTCCCGGAACTACGTCAAAGACAAGTTCATCGTGTACCTGAAGTACCATGCTGCTTTCAAACCCCTCTTTTGCAAGCCTGTCATGCAGCCTTACCATTGCAACTTTTATAATGTCTGCTGCACTTCCCTGGATAGGTGCATTAACTGCGTTCCGCTCTGCAAGCCCCCTGACAACAGGGTTTTTTGAACTAATATCCGGAAGATATCTTTTTCTTCCGTAAAGGGTGCTGACATATCCATCTCTTTTGGCTCTCTCTGTCATTTCGTTCATAAACTCCTTAACTTTTGGGTAGCTCCTGAAGTAGTCCTCAATCAGCTGTCTGGACTCGGCTCTGGGGATGTTAAGTCTCTGTGAGAGACCAAATGAAGAGATTCCGTAAATTATTCCAAAGTTTGCGGTCTTTGCCCTTCCCCTCTGCTCTTTTGAGAGCTTATTCACAGGGACACCGAATATTTTTGAAGCAGTGGCCGAGTGGATATCTTCGCCCTTCCTGAAGGCCTCAATGAAATCTGGGTCCTGACTCATGTGCGCCATAAGCCTCAGCTCTATCTGGGAGTAGTCGGCTGACAGGATCAGCCCATCCTTACGGGACGGGATAAACGCCTTTCTTATCTCTCTTCCCCGCTCTGTCCTTATAGGAATATTCTGAAGGTTTGGCCTTACTGAGCTTAGCCTTCCTGTTGATGTCAGTGCCTGGTTGTAAGTAGTGTGAAGTTTTCCGGTCTCAGCAGATACAAGTGAGGGCAGGGGCTCTATGTATGTGGAAAGTAATTTTTTAATGTTCCGGAATTCCAATATTGCCGGAATAATAGGGTGTTTATCAAGAATCTCTGTAAGGGTCTCCTCATCTGTTGAGCGGCTGTTTTTCCCCTTAATGCCAAGATTCATTTTGTCATAAAGTACTGCAGAGAGTTGTTTCGGAGATGAGACATTAAGAGCGGGTTCCTCAGCCATCTCCCTTATACCGCTTTCAATACTTTCAAGTTCAGAGGTTAAAGTCGCTCCGTAATCTTTAAGCATAGATGTGTCCAACCTGACTCCCTGTTGCTCCATAGAGGCCAGAACATATATAAGAGGCATCTCTATCTCATCATACAGCCGGGTTAAATCCCCTCTCTTCAGCTCCTCTCTCAGTCTGTGCGCAAGCTGAATAGAAAGTGATGCTTCAGCCATTGCCCTTTTTTGATCCTCTCCGCTATCTCTGTTTTCTATTGCTGAGAAAAGGTCTGCCTGAACCATCTCCCTGCTCTCCTCCATATCAATTCCCAGATATGCCTGAGCCAGAATTTCAAATTTATGAGATCTCTCCGGCATTAGCAGGTAGTGCATAAGCTCTGAGTCCCATAGTTTACCCTCTGTTTTAATATTGTCAGCGGCCAGTTCGTTTATCAGTAACTTAATATCATAGCCACATTTGTCAATAAATGCACTCTCCATCAGAAGTTTTATCTTGCTTCTGTCATTTTTATCTATGGGTGCAACCATGCCGGAAACCGAGATATAGAGAGTCTCTCCTTTCATAATAACCCCTACGGAGCCCCTCTCAAATGCCTCTTTTATTATCTTTTCCGGCAGCTCCTCTTTGTATGACACTCCACTGTCTGCCTTGTACTTCTCAACCTCTCTTGTCTCAATATCTGAAATTCTACTCTCTGTAGTAAATATCTCTTCCAGTTGAGGAATTTGTCTTGAGAGTGATGGAAACTCGTATTTGCCAAATAGACCTTTTAATGCGGAAAAGTGTGGAGTTCCCAAAACAAGCTCCTCTTCACTGTAATCAATTTCCACTTCAGTCTCAATTGTCACAAGTTTCTTGCTCAATGCAATATGGGATTCTGCCTCTTTGAAGGCCTCCTGTTGCTTTAAAGGAAGCTCACTAAGGTTATTGTATATCCCCTCCAAACTGCCATATTTGTTTATCAGCTTTTTTGAGCCAACTTCGCCAACACCTCTGACACCGGGGACGTTGTCTGATGCATCTCCCCAAATTGCAAGGATGTCTATTATCTTTTCCGGATTGTCTATTCCATACTCCGCCTTAATCTCATCCGGGCCGATAATAATATTATCTCCTCCGTTTTTTCCCGGTTTGCACTGAAATATCTGTTTTGAGACCAGTTGGCCGTAGTCCTTGTCGGGAGTGAGCATAAATACAGTAAAACCCTCTTTTTCTGCCCTTTTTGCAATTGTCCCTATAACATCGTCAGCTTCGTAGCCTGGCTTCATTATTACCGGGATGGACATTGATTCTACCAATTCAATAAGTGGATTAAGAGCACTTTTAATCAGCTCGGGTGTCTCTGCTCTGTTTGCTTTATATTCTGGATAAAGGTCGTGTCTGAATGTTTTTGCAGGTGGATCAAAAGCTACAGCCAGGTGGGTGGGCCTCTCCCGTATAATAAGATCTGTCAGGGTCTTTGTAAAGCCAAAGAGTATGGATGTGTCCTCACCCTTTGAGTTTATCATGGGCCTTCTTAAAAATGCGTAATATGAGCGGAATATGAGCGCATGCCCATCAATAAGGTATAGCTTTTTCATAATAATCAGTTTTCTGACGCCAGCCACTCAACATATGACGTTGGAGTCTCATATAGTCTGATGCTGTGTAGTTCAGTCTGTGGAGGTAGATTTTCCCTTAACAGTCCGGCAAAATATATAGCCAGATTTTCACATGTTGGTTGAAAATCAAGTACAATGACATTTTGATATGCAGACGAAATCTCCTCCTTAAGGGGTGCATCCCCTCTCAAGAGCAACGCATGGTCAAAAGGGTCCACAATAAATCTGTTTACAATCCTCTTTAGATCTCCAAAGTCCACTACCATACCATTTTTAGGACTTCCCTTCTCCTGAAGAGGGCTGCCCTTGAGGGTGACAAAAAGTCTGTATGAATGGCCATGTATATGTCTGCACTTTCCGTCATAATCCTGAAGGGCGTGCGCCCCCTCAAAACGGAACTCCTTTGTGATTCGTATTGTTGACATTCTTTTTTTGCAAAAATATGAAAAAAAGGGGAATCTGCGGTTTGCCCTTTTATATAACGTCCTGTTATAAAATGTAAGCATAATAATTAAAAAAGTAAATTAAAGTTTGAATTTTAGTTACAATTCTTTAATTTTGTAAAAAACTAACTAAAAAATGGCTATGAACATTCAAAACATTCTATCTGCCAACGCTAAAAGCATGAGAAGGTCTGCAATCAGAGACCTTTTAAGTGTTGCAAACAGACCGGAAGTGATATCATTCGCCGGCGGGTTCCCAAATCCTGCTACTTTTCCGGTAGAGGACCTTAAGGTAATTATGCAGGAGGTCCTTGAACAGGAGAGTACCTCTGCGCTTCAGTACGGGCCAACAGAAGGTAATGGTAAACTAAGGGAATTGCTCGCTAAAAGATATCAGGCTCAGGGATTGGATATTACTAAAGAGAATATTCTTATAACTACCTCATCTCAGCAGGCAATAGACCTTGTCACTAAAGTTTTCATAGATCCGGGTGATACGCTTATTTGCGGACTACCATCATATCTGGGGGCGTTGCAGGCTTTCTGGTCTTATCAGGCAAAGCCGATAGGTATTACAAAGGATGAAGAGCTTGAGGTTGTTGTTAAAGCATTGATAGGTAGTGGTAAGAAACCTAAATTTGTTTATGCAATTCCGGATTTCCAGAATCCTTCAGGCATAACAATGAACGTACAGCAAAGAAAGGATGTTCTGGCAGTTGCAAAGAAGTATGACCTGCTTGTTATTGAGGATAGCCCGTACAGAGAGCTCCGTTTTGACGGAGAGGAGATGCCAATGATGTATTCAATGGATAATGAAAGGGTAGTTCTTTTAGGCACATTTTCAAAGACTTTCCTTCCCGGATTCCGTTTGGGTTGGATAATTGCACCTGTAAATATTATTGACAGACTGGTGGTTGCAAAACAGTCAACCGACCTCTGCGCACCGGTATTTGATCAGGCTGTGGCAGCAAGGTATCTGGAAAAGGGTCTTTTTGAAAAGAACCTTAAAAAGACAATTGATATGTACAGAGTTAAGAGAGACCATATGATCTCTTGCTTTGAAAAATATATGCCTGAAGGTGTAAGGTGGACAACACCTGAAGGGGGGCTCTTCCTTTTTGTTACTCTTCCTGAAGGTTATGATGCTACAGAGTTATTTAATGTTGCGATTAAGGAGGATGTCGCCTTTGTTATTGGAGAGGCTTTCCATTGTGATGGCTCCGGTAAGAATACCATGAGGATAAATTTCTCATTTATGAATGAGGAGAGAACAGAGGAGGGTGTGAAGAGGCTGGCAAAAGCAATTGCTAAAATGTTTGAAACAGCACCAAAGCCTGAGACTCCTTCAACTTTCTAAATGAAGGTATAAAGGGTTTTGTCAAATTTTAGACCGGAGTCTTTGAACATTGAATCAAAGGCTCCGTTTTCTATTAAATCCAATGGGGAGCCCTCTGTAAAATGGTCCCTTCCCATAAGCCATATTCTGTCACAAAGCTTTATCGCTAGCTGAAGATCATGTGTGGAGAATATTATGCATCTCTTCTCCTCTTTTGCAAGCTTAGCCAGAAGCCTTGTTACCACTAGTTTATTCTCTATATCAAGAAATGCTGTGGGTTCATCAAGCAGCATTATTCCACTCTTCTGAACCAGAGACCTGGCTATTGCAGCCCTTTGGAACTCTCCGTCGCTTAGCCTTCCTGAATCCCTGAATGCAAATCCATCTAAACCTACTCTGTCAAGAGTTTCCATTACCAGAGCTTTGTCCTCTTCATTTGCCTCACCTAACCAGTTTGACCTGTTGAAGCAACCGGATGAAACCATGTCAAAGACTGATAGATTCAATGCTTTAGGGCTTTGGGAGGGGACAAATGATATAAGGGTTGAGAGTACCTTTTGTGAAATCGCCGAAATATTCTTTGCATCAATCAATATCTCCCCGGATCTGAAACTTTGAATTGCTGCAATACTTTTAAGAAGTGTGCTCTTTCCGATTCCATTAGGACCTACCAATGCTACCATCTCTCCGTAATTTGCACTGGCAGATATTCTGCTGTAGATATCTTTGTCGTATCCCAGAGAAAGGCTATTCAGTATGAGGTTTGCCTGATTCATGAAAATTTACTCCTCATGATGATAAATAATATAACCGGAACACCTATAAGTGCGCTTACTGTGTTGATTGGAATTACCCATGACTGTCCCGGAAGCTGGGCCACCATGTCGGTTAAAACCATTATTGCAGCACCTGTAAGTGCCGTGGCGGGAACAAGAACCTTGTGATCGGCATTTTTAAAGAAAAGCCTTGCAATATGAGGTACAGCTATGCCTATAAAACCAATTGGCCCGCAAAATGCGGTTACGCTCCCTGCAAGCAGGGTAGTGGCTATGAGTATCCTTCTTCTTGTTGCTTGAAGGTTTAGTCCCAGACTCTTTGCATATGCTTCGCCTTGGAGGAGTATGTTCAGCTCCTTAATGTTGTAAACTGATAGTACGATTCCTGGAACAACTAGCAGTGATAATATCCATATCTGACTGTTTGTGAGGCCGGAAAAGCTTCCCATTGTCCATGTAACAAAGGCTTTAAGCTCAGATGAAGATGAAAAATACTGAATAAGTGTTATGATGGCGCTTGTTACACTTCCTATCATTATTCCAAATATCAGGAGTGATGAGTTCTCTCTTAGTCTGTGTGAGACGAGTAGAATTATCAGTGTAACACCTGCTGCTCCGGCCCATGCAGAGGCGGCTATACCGAGATTGAAAAATAGACCTCCGGCAATGCTAAGGCCAAAGGCGGATGAACCCATTACAAATAGAGCCACTCCTAAACCTGCTCCGGAGCTAATCCCCAAAATAAATGGATCTGCAAGCGGATTTCTGAACATTGTCTGCATCTGAAGCCCGCAGACAGAGAGGGCAACTCCGGCCAGAAGCGCCGTGATAACCTTTGGAATCCTGAAGTTCCATAAAATATCATTTACATATTTTGGAGCTTCTGAACCTGTCAGTGAGGCCAGAAGTTCTCCCGGGGGAATTATTACTGAACCGAGTATGAGGTTAAGAATTGTAAGAATCAGGAGAGCTACAGCAATGGCCGCATATATTGCAGTATATGATTTTCTGAACTTCAACCGAGTAATTGTCATTAATGTTCTGCGAAGATAGTGCAAAAAAAATTGTTATTTTTGCAGCACTATACAAATCCAAAAAAATCACAGCGATGAGAAGAAAAATTGTTGCCGGCAACTGGAAAATGAACACTTTGCTGCCGGAGGGGGAGGTGTTTGTAAAGCAACTGGAATTTCTTACAAAGGAGTTGGAGACAGATGTTGAGATAATTATAGCTCCACCTTTCACGCATCTTGCAGTATTGGGGAGGTATCTGAAGGAGAATAAAATTAATATTGCTTTAGCTGCTCAAAACTGTGCAGATCACGATAAGGGAGCATATACCGGGGAGGTCTCAGCGGCGATGCTAAGGAATCTGGGCTGCAAATATGTAATTCTTGGACACTCTGAGAGGAGAGAGTATTACTCTGAAAGCAATGAGAGCCTTTACAAAAAGATTAACCTTGCAATAAATGAGGGAATGCAACCCATATTCTGTGTAGGTGAAAAGCAGGAGGAGAGGCAGGCTAACAGACATTTTGAGGTGGTAGCACAGCAGATAAAAGATGTGCTGTACAGACTAAGAGGCGTTGAGCTTGACAATGTTATAGTGGCCTATGAGCCGGTATGGGCAATAGGTACCGGTATGACAGCAACTTCTGACCAGGCAGAGGAGATGCATGCCTATATAAGAAGAGTAATTGGAGATAAGTTTGGGGATCATTCGGACAGAATTCCTATTCTTTACGGCGGTAGCTGTAAACCATCAAATGCATCTGAGATTTTCTCCAAGGATGATGTTGATGGTGGGCTGATAGGAGGAGCTTCGCTGGATGCTCAGGACTTTGTAGCAATTGTAAAATCATTCTGATGGATTATAAAGAGGTCTCATTCAGAATTGAGCCATTCAAAGAGGAGTATGCCGAAATTGTTCCGGCTTTTTTGGATGACCTCGGTTTTGAGAGTTTCACAATGGAGGATCCATTTGTAAAAGGTTATATTAGGGCCTCTGAATTTTATGATGAGCTGATTGAGGCTGTTGCCGGGAGGTTTAGTAATATTGATGCTTTCTCTGTGGAGATTGATTGCAGATTAATTAAGGGAGAAAACTGGAACTCAGTATGGGAGTCAAATTTCCCGCCGCTAGTTATTGACGAAAAGTGCACAGTAAAGGCCAGCTTCCACAAAGGGTTGCCGGATACACAATATAATATTGTAATTGACCCGAAAATGGCCTTTGGCACGGGTCACCATCAGACTACTCACCTTATGGCATCAGGGCTTATGAAAGAGAGTGTTGCAGAAAGGAGGGTGCTGGATATGGGATGCGGTACGGGAATACTTGCAATCCTGTCGGCAAAGATGGGGGCATCAGAGGTGGTAGCAATAGATAATGATCCGGATGCTTCTGACTCCGCAAGGGAGAATTCGGCCGGAAACGGAGTGGCAGAGAGGATATCGGTCTATCTTGGCGATGCGGGAAAGATAAAGGAGTTTGAAAAATTTAATACAATTCTTGCCAATATTAACAGGAATATTGTGATAAATGATATGGGCTCTTATGCAGAGGCGCTTTTACCCGGAGGTGTGCTCTTACTCAGTGGTTTCTATGAGGAGGATGTCGCTATGGTGATTAAGGCAGGAGAGGCATGTGGGTTAAAATTTGTGCATTCTGAGAGCCGGGAGAGGTGGGCATTTGTAAAGATGCTTTTGGATGTTTGAAAAATTGTTTTACCTTTGCACTCCCCAAAGCGGGCATGGCGTAATTGGTAGCCGCGCCAGACTTAGGATCTGGTGCCGAAAGGCGTGGGGGTTCGAGTCCCTTTGCCCGCACTCAAAAGCAGATACCCATTGGGTGGTCTGCTTTGATTTTATTAGAGATAATACAAAACATAATAAACGATGAAAGTTACACAGAAACAAGCTGAAGATCTAACGCTTATGGTTTCTCTTACCATAGGAAACGATGATTATGCTCCAAAAGTTAAAAAGATACTGGGAGACTACCGCAGAAATGCAGACATCAAAGGTTTCCGCAAGGGTATGGCTCCTATGTCTATGATTGAGAAGATGCATGGTCAGTCTGCAATGGTGGATGCCGTGAATAATCTAATATCTGAAGGTCTGAACAACTATATCAATGAAAATAAGCTTAATATTATCGGAGAGCCGTTGGCTAATGAAACAGAGCAGAAGCCTGTAAGCTGGAAGGCTGGCGAGGATATGGAGTTTATATTTGATATTGCGCTTGCTCCAAAGGTGGAGATTGCTCTCTCAGCAGATGATATGATTGCATACTATGAGGCAGAGCTCTCTAAAGAGGAAATTGCTAAATATAAATCAAATGTTTTGAGGCAGTTTGGTCAGCTTGGAGTTGTTGATTCAATTGAGCAGGACGAAGATTTTATCATTGCAGATCTCCTTCAGGGTGAGACAAAGATTGAGGGCACATATGTTGCTTTAAGGTCAATTGAGGATAAGAAGATAAAAAAGCAGTTCATGGGCAAGAAGAGTGGAGACACATTTGATGTTGATGTGAACAAAGCCTTTGCTAATGAGGCAGACAGAGCCGCACTTCTGAAAGTTAAGAAAGAGGAGCTTGCATCCGTTGAACCAGTTTGGAGCCTTACAGTTAAAGAGGTTAAAAGATTTATAGAGCCTGAAGTTAATCAGGAGCTGTATAATAAGATGTTTGGAGAGGGTGTTGTTTCAACCGAGGAGGAGTTTGATGCTAAGGTTGTTGAGCGAATGAGAGCAGAGTATGCCCAGGAGAGCGACTACAGATTTATGCTTGATGCAAGAGATTACCTGATTGAAAAGGCGGCCATAGCTGTTCCTGAGAACTTTCTGAAGAGATGGTTGTTTACAGCTAATGAGGGCAAGTTCTCTATGGAGGATATTGAGAAGGATTTCCACCTGTTTCTTAAAGACTTCCGCTGGCAGATGATAAGACAGTACTTTGTTAAGGAGCAGAAACTTGAGGTGAAGAGAGAGGATCTTCTGGCGCAGGCTAAGAATATTGCAGCGTATCAGTTTGCAATGTACGGACTGCCTAACGTTCCTGAAGAACAACTCAATCAGTATGCTGAGTCTCTTCTTTCAAACGAAAAAGAGGGCAAAAGAATCTTTGATAAAGTAGAAGAGGACAAAGTAATAGGCTATGTAAGGTCTGTCGTAAAACTTGATAAGAAGAGCGTCTCTGTTGAGAAGCTCAGGGAAATGACAAACTAAAATTAAAGTTTACAATATATGGCTACAGATTTTGAAAAATATGCTATGCATCACAGGGGAATAAGCAGCCTCTCTTTGCACAGATTTAACTCAATAAGCGGCGCATACATCAATCCTACAATTATTGAGGAGAGACAGCTTAATGTAGCTGCAATGGACGTCTTCTCGCGTTTGATGATGGACAGAATCATCTTTCTGGGAGTACCCATCACAGACGATGTAGCCAATATTATCCAGGCTCAGTTACTCTACCTAGATTCCACAGAGTCAAAATCAGATATTCAGCTCTACATAAATTCACCGGGGGGCGGAGTCTATGCCGGCTTGGGTATTTATGACACTATGCAGCTTGTCTCTTCTGATGTAGCAACAATCTGTACCGGTATGGCTGCCTCAATGGCGGCTGTCCTGCTTACTGCAGGTGCTACAGGAAAGCGCTCTGTGCTTCCTCACTCAAGGGTTATGATACATCAGCCTATGGGAGGAGCAGAGGGTCAGGCAAGCGATATTGAGATAACTGCAAAGCAGATAGTGACTCTTAAAAAGGAGTTGTATGAAATTATAGCACTGCATTCCGGCAAGCCTCTGAAGCAGATTGAGAAAGATGCCGACAGAGATTACTGGATGAATGCAAAGGAGGCGAAGGAGTACGGGATGATAGACGAAATTCTTATTAAAGCAAAGAAGTAGATGGCCTCCAAATACACAGACTACTGCTCTTTTTGCGGAAGGGGAAAGAGTGAGGTTGATGTACTTATTGCAGGTGAAATTGCATCTATCTGTAACGAGTGCGCTCAACAGGCTATAGATTATTCCAGAGAGGCCCTTGCCGCAAAAAAGGGAAAGAGGAAAACATCGGCAAAACCCCTTCTCAAACCAAAAGAGATCACAGCTTTCCTTGACGATTATGTAATTGGTCAGGAGGAGGCAAAGAAATATCTTTCTGTTGCAGTCTATAACCATTACAAAAGGATAAACGGTAACAACGGAGATGATCTTGACCTTGAAAAGTCAAACATACTTCTTGTTGGAAGAACCGGAACAGGCAAAACGCTTCTTGCCAGAACCATAGCAAAGATGCTGGATGTTCCGTTTACTATTGTGGATGCAACTGTCCTTACAGAGGCAGGCTATGTTGGAGAAGATGTTGAGAGTATCCTTACAAGGTTGTTGCAGGAGGCAGATTATGACGTTGAGAGGGCTCAGAGGGGAATAGTCTTTATTGATGAGATTGACAAAATAGCGAGGAAAGGGGACAACCCGTCAATAACAAGGGATGTCTCTGGTGAGGGTGTTCAGCAGGCGATGCTAAAGCTTCTTGAGGGAAGTGTTGTGAATGTTCCGCCCCAGGGAGGAAGAAAACATCCTGAGCAGAGGATGATAGCTGTTGACACTAAGAATATTCTCTTTATTTGCGGGGGAGCTTTTGAGGGTATAGAGAGAAAAATTTCTCAAAGGCTTAATACACAAGTTGTAGGTTACGGAGCAGCACATAAGACCGAGCATATTGACAGGGAGAACCTTATGAGATATATTGCTCCTCAGGATCTGAGGGCATACGGCCTTATTCCTGAGATTATTGGGAGACTGCCTGTTTTAACTTATCTGGAGCCACTTGACAGAAAGGCGTTGAGGAGTATTCTTACTGAACCTAAAAACGCACTGGTTAAACAGTATCTCAGATTATTTGAAATGGATGGTGTTAAGTTGAGTATTGATGATGAGGTGCTTGACTATATTGTAGATACATCAATAGAGTTTAGACTTGGGGCACGGGGATTAAGGTCAATCTGTGAAGCCATAATGGTTGACGCAATGTACGAAACCCCATCTCAGAACAAAAAGAGTCTGACAATCAAACTCCCCTACGCCAGAGAGAAGGTGGCCAAGTTCACCGGGGCGTTGCAGATGATGAAAGAGGCTTAGGCCTCTTTTTTTTTGACTTGGCTACTTCGCCTCGCCCTGCCTCCGCTTCCTGCTGCGCTCTGAGGCATTATCTGTATTTTTAGTGCGATGTAAAACATTTTTGTTTAAATTGCATCATAATAGAATATACTTAAAAAGGGGAAGTGAACGCTAAATGTTTAGTTATCTCAATTGTATTTTTCATTGTTGTGAATTCCCTCACAGCAAAAGAGGTTCTCACTCTTAAGCTAAACAGAGCATACTTTATTCCCGGTGATACAATAAGGTTTAAAGCCTCTGTTTTTGATAGCGATGCCGGTTATTCTAATATCAGAAGCAACTATATCTATATTGAGCTTCTTAAGGATAGCGTGATAGCCAGGGTAAAGATAAAGAGAGATGAAAAGAGTGAGAAAGAGGATAGTAAAGGGGGATCTGATGAGGGGTTTAGAGGTTATTTTCCTCTCAGGGGAGATCTGCCGTATGGAGATTATATTGTAAGAGCTTACACCCGGTATATGTTAAACGAACCAACGGAAGATCTGTTTTTTACCAAAATAAGTATAATTAAGCCGAATGAACCATTTACTCCGGGGAGGAGCACTTTTTCCATTGCTGATTATACTACAAATAAGTCAATTGAAGAGAATAAACCAAAATCCTATTTGAAAGAGTCTTCCCACTATATTGAGGGGTGGGTAGAAAATGCTTCAGGCAAAAGAGTTGACAGTTATATTCTGGATGTTTTCTCACCACAGACCGGCTTTACCAGGCAGGCAACAGTGAAAAATAACCCTGTCAATTTTCTGATTACCGAACTGGATACTCCTGAAGGGACTCAGTATATTATCAAGGCTACTGACCTGAGCGGCAAAAAGAGATATTATCCGGTTTGTCTGCAAGAGACTTTTGCGCCCTATTATGATTATTTGTCTCTTTATAGTAATGAATCGGGAAATATTACAGAGAGATCAGACAATTCATCTCCGGTAATCCTGTACGACACATCGGGAGTAATAAAACTGGATGCCGTAAAGGTTATTGTTGACAGAAAGCAGATTAACGGACTATACAGACCAAAGATTAACCCCTCTCCATTTGGAAACGCCTTTGAGAGGAGAAGCGTAAAGGAGCGGGAGGATTTGAAGAGAGATGACCACAAATCTGTTTTGGAATACATTGTTGCAAATTACCCCTCTTTTTTTGCATTTAATGATTATCTATATTCAAGGAGATCAATTACTACAAAGGGAAGTGGTGGCTCTCCATCATACAATAAAACAATCATCTATGTTGACGGTGTCAGATATAATGATGATGATCTGGAGTTCCCTGCGCTAAAAGGGATGGATATAAGAGATGTTGAGACTCTGATAGTCCTTAACGGCAATGACGGGCTCCTTTACAAATCGCTCTCCGGTGTTGTCTTGATCTCAACCAGAAGATACCGCCCCGGCGACTCAAACTCCCGTCCCAATTTATTTATATATACACCTCTTGGATATCAGTGATATTCAATTATCCACCTAGGATAGTCCCTTGAGTTTGTACACAACTAGAAAATTCTTTAGCTCAGAGTATCTGTCAATTGTTCCATACAGAGTGAATGTACTCTCATCAACAACAAAGCGGGATGGGCTTATTCCATCAAATATATATTTTGCAACAGGATTGCCATCCAAATCGTAAACCTCCAGTGTCGTTCCGCTAAATGTCTTCCTGTGCTCTTTCCAGGATTTTCCAAAAAATACTGTGTAAAAATATCTCTTACCAAAATAGCCATAAACATAGGTGGCTTTTACATCATCTTCATTTTCCGTTGTTATATCAACAGTATCATCAAACTTATAATTAATGCTTCTTATGAGTTTAAAGTTAGTATCCAGAAAGTCAATCTTCTTTTTCCAGCCATAACACAGAGCAATACGACTCTCATTCGCATATACTCTTCCCATATCGGGATCTGCATATTGGTCAAATATATCAGGATTCCTATATTGTTTAACCATTATTGGACCTTTTTTGTTTATAGACATAAGCCACAAACTGGGAGCCTGATATTCTGCATCAAGTGCATATAATGTGTCGTTTATGAAAGCCGCCGGAAACATATTGTCTACCGAATCGCTGTAATTTCTTCTCTCTTTCAAATTGAAAACACCATCTTTGTTAATCCCAAATCTGTAAATTACTCTTCTTATATCATCACTAATCAATATATCTCCACTCTGTACATTATGGAGTATCGGGAGAATGAACTCACCAATTTTGTATTTCCATGGGGTTGAACTCTCTTTCAATTCTTCTCCCTTAACACCAAAGATGTTTACAAGTTTTCTTTCAGAAAGATTGTAAAAGTGAAAGATGCTATCCTCCTTCTTAGAGTTCAATAAAACTAAAAAAGGTTGCTTAACCTCAATCATAAAAGGATCTACAGAGCCCTCCAATGGCATCAGCTCCTGAGTTACTCTCTCCTCAATAGGAAATTTCGATTCTCTCATATTGCAAGATTGAATAACGAAAAATCCGAGGAGTAATAATACTGATATTCTCATTTTATGAAAATTAATTGTTTCTATACCTAGCTAACGAATATAGTGAAAATTATTTTCAAATGTAGTTCTTAATGACAATAATACTTACACCTCCTGGATGTTGTTAACATTCATCTAAATATAAGCTTTGTACTCCTTCTGCAAACTGCCTCTGCAGATACCTCGCGCCCGAGGAGGGAGGGGACCCCGTTTACGGGGAGGCGTATATGCAGAGGCAGTTTGCAGAAGGAGTTAGAATATTCACTATTTTTGATCAACTATGAAGAGTGTAAAAATATCCACAGTCCAGTTTGAAAATCGCTCCGGCGATAAAGAGTATAACCTGGGAGTTATTGAAAAATTTGCTGCAAAAGCGGCGGCTGAAGGGGCTGATGCAGTAGCTTTTCACGAGTGCTCTGTAACGGGGTACACATTTGCCAGAAACCTTTCTCACTCAGAGATGTACGATATCTCTGAACAAATTCCTAACGGCCCGTCTGTTAATCGGCTTAAAGAAATTTCTGCAAAGTACGGGATAGCTGTGTTGGCAGGTCTGTTTGAGCGTGATGATGTAAACGATATTTATAAGGCATATGTGTGTGTAGATGGAGGAGAGGTTATTGCAAAGCACAGAAAGATACACCCGTTTATTAATCCGGCTGTAAAACCGGGAAACTCATATACAATTTTTAAACTGCGAGGATGGCAGTGCGGAATTCTTATCTGTTATGATAACAATGTGGTGGAGAATGTGAGGGCTACAAAGCTTCTTGGTGCCGATATTATCTTTATGCCACACGTAACAATGTGTACACCATCGGCTAGGCCGGGATCCGGGTTTGTTGATGCATCCCTTTGGAAGGAGAGGGTGGCTAATGCCGATACTCTCCGCAGGGAGTTTGACGGTCCTAAAGGGAGGGAGTGGCTGATGCGATGGCTCCCCTCAAGGGCGCACGATAACGCCATTTATGCCGTATTTGCAAATCCGATAGGTATGGATGATGACCAGCTTAAAAATGGTTGTTCAATGATACTTGACCCATACGGAGAGATTATTGCAGAGTGCCGGGAACTTGGAGATTCAATGGTCACCGCTGAGCTGACTTCTGATAAGATTACTCTAGCCGGTGGTTATCGTTATACTAATGCAAGGCGACCGGAACTCTATTCTGAAATTATTGGCAGAGAGCATACTTCAGAACAGAAGGTTGCCTGGATGGAGCAAAATGTGTGTAAATAAGAGACTGATTAATCTGTAATCTGTATCAGCTAAGGAAAACGTTGGCTCCCGAACAGGGAGGGGACCCATCAAAGATGGGGAGGATTTTCCGTGCTGATACAGATTACAGATATCAAAAAGAGGCTAACCAAATACTTTTAGGTCAGCCTCTTTAAGAATGTAAAATACTATAGTGGTTTACTCTGTATAGTATTTATAAAACAAACCAATAGACTCAATCCCTTTAAAGAACTGGCTCAGCAGATAGCTCTCGTTAGGCGAGTGGATAACGTCTCTCTCCAGACCAAATCCCATCAGAAGTGGATTTGCCTTTAGAATTTGCTGAAGGTCTGCAAGAACGGGTATGCTTCCTCCTCCGCGGTTAGGAACCGGCTCAATGCCGTAAACTTCGTGAATAGCTCTGTGTGCAGATTTGTATACTTTTGAAGTTATTGGGCAGAGGAAACCCTGTCCGCCGTGGTGAGGGGTTACCTTAACCTTAACACCTTTTGGAGCCAGGCTCATAAAGTGCTCTTCAAACAGTTTTGCTATCTTTTTGTTGTCCTGGTTAGGAACGATTCTCATAGATATTTTTGCAAAGGCCTTTGATGGAAGAACAGTTTTTGCACCCTCTCCTGTGTAGCCTCCCCAGATTCCGTTTACATCAAGGCAAGGGCGGATTCCTGTGCGCTCCATAGTTGAATATCCGGCCTCTCCGGTTACTGCGTCTATATCCAGAAACTCCATATACTCCTTCTCGTCAAATGGTGCCCTGGCAAGCATCTCACGCTCCTCTTTTGTAAGCTCAACAACATCGTCGTAGAATCCTTTAATTGTGATTCTGCCTTTGTCATCAATAAGTTTGTCAATCATTCCGGCAAGTACATTGATTGGATTTGCAATTGCTCCGCCATAGTGACCTGAGTGCAGGTCCTTGTTAGGGCCTGTAACTTCAACCTCCATATATGCCAGTCCTCTCATACCCACATTTATTGAAGGAATCTTCTCGTCAATCATTGTTGTGTCAGATACAAGGATTTCATCACAGGCCAGCATATCTTTATGAGCCTCTGCCCATTCAGGCAGACTGGGTGATCCAATCTCCTCCTCTCCGTCAATAATGAACTTTACGTTGCATTTAAGCTGGTTAGTCTTTACCAGGTATTCAAAGGCTTTGATGTGCATGAATCCCTGTCCTTTGTCATCATTTGCTCCTCTGGCGTAGATTGCTCCATCTCTTACCTGAGGCTCAAAGGGAGGGGTTGTCCATAAGTTCATCGGATCTGCCGGCTGAACGTCATAGTGTGCGTAAACCAATATTGTCGGAAGCTTCTTGTCAATTATCTTTTCAGCGAATACTACAGGATGCCCTTTGGTTGGGTAAACCTGTGCTTTTTCGCACCCGGCTGCCAGCAGAAACTCTGCATATTTTGCAGCTGCCTTTTCCATATCCGGCTTGTGAGCGGCCATAGAACTAACAGACGGGATTCTCAGTAGCTCAAAAAGTTCTGAGAGAAATCTCTCTTTGTTCTGGTCAATGTAATTTTTCATAAAAGTGTTATTTGATAATGTATCTTACTGTAAAGCCAAGGTTTGGCACCTTGAAGCCGGGGTTTGATATCAGCTGTATTCGTGGATTCCAGTCGGCAGATAGGGCAAGAGGGATATTGTTGAATTTGTATTCAACGCCCCCAATCAGATCAATTCCCATCATAAATTGTTTACTGTATAGCCCTGCAACATGAACTCCTGCAGTTGCGCCTGCACCGGCGTAGAGGTAGAGGCCATCAACATTTACGTCAAAATGGTACTCATAAAGTCCTGTCGCCTTGATCTTCATCTCGTCGTGTCTTACAAGATCTACATCCAGTATCCCCTCTAGTGCTCCGGGCTGACTAATGAAATGCTTCACCGAGGCACCAAGTGTGGTACCTGTTCTCAAACCAATAGCTGTTTTGTAGTTTTGTGACAATGCAGCTGTAGTAATAAGCAAAGCTGCTGCGGCGATGATAATTCTTTTCATATTTTAGAAATAATTAATAGTTCTGTTTTCAAGTTTTGTCAGCAAATTATTTGCCAGTCTGCTTGCTCCCAAACGAAAAAATTCAGGATTCAGCCACTTTTCTCCAAGTATTGAGTCAACAATTGAGTAATAAAGAATAGCTTCATCTGGTGTTACTATTCCGCCGGCAGGTTTAAATCCCACCATTTTACCGGTGGTTTCATAGTATTTCTTTATTGAAGAGCACATTATCCTTGCTGCTTCAGGTGTTGCAGCTGGTTCCATCTTGCCTGTAGAGGTCTTTATAAAGTCTGCACCAGCCTCCATTGCGAGCATTGATGCTCTCTCAATTTGTTCAGGTGTCAGAGCACCTGTCTCTAAAATAACCTTTAGGTGAGCTTTGCCGCAAGCTTTTTTAATCACTCTGATCTCATTTGCCGCCTCCTCATATTCTCCAGCAAGAAAATGGCTTAAGGCCAATACAATATCAACCTCATCTGCTCCCTGGCCAACAGCTGCTTTGCACTCCTCCTCCTTTATGTTCAGAAAGCTTTGTGAACTGGGAAAGACCCCTCCAACAACCGCAATTTTTACCCCTCTCTCTTTAAGATTTCTCTTTACTGTTGAGGCAAAATTCGGATAAACACATATTGCTGCAACAGATGGATAGCCCTTAAAATTCTCCTGGAAGGAGTTTACTTTCTCCACCATAGAGTCAATTTTTGATACTGTGTCAGTTGAGTTGAGTGATGTTAAATCAATCAATCCCAGACATGCTCTCATTACTTCGCTGTTATTCCATTTTTCAATTCTCTCCATTTCTGTATAAATTCTCTTTTGTGTCAATTATTATTGTTACCGGACCGTCATTTATCAGGCTTACCTTCATCTCAGCTCCAAATATACCTGATTTTACCTCTATTCCCAACTCCTTTGAGAGGGATTTTATAACATATTCGTACAATGGTATTGCCTGTTCAGGACGGGCTGCCCTAATGTAGGAGGGTCTGTTCCCCTTTTTTGTGTTAGCGTGGAGTGTAAACTGGCTTACAAGAAGTATCCCGGCAGAGATCTCTTTTGCTGAAAGATTCATAATCCCTTGGCTGTCATCAAAAATTCTTAATGAGGCTATCTTTTTTACCAGATAATCCGCATCTTCAGTTGAATCACCAGTCTCAATCCCCAGCAAAATCATAAGTCCTCTTCCTATCTCCCCCGTTATCGTGCCATTGGCCTCTACCTTTGCGCTCTCTACTCTTTGAATAACGACTTTCATATTAACCGCTTATTGTAATTTTAAAACCGAGCTCTTTTAACGGTCCTGCAATTTGTTCCATCTCTTCAACGGATACTTTTATCAGATTCTTCGCAGGAGTCTCCCTGTCTATAGTGTATATCATTATCTCCCTGGGCTCAATCTCAATTGCAATCTTTCGCCAGGCTGCAACCTCCTCCGGAGTGGTATTGTCTATAGCTATCCCTTCATACTCTCCTCTGAGGAACATTGTCTGTAATACAAATTTTCCCTTGTAGGGTTCCAGGTTTTTCTTAGTCTCCTCTACACTGTATCTGTACTGAGGTCTGTCTATCTGATTGACTGTTGAGTCAAAAGCAGAGTCAAGCTTAATTATTGCATTATCTACGCTAAGAAGAGTCTCTCTTATTTCAGGAATGTGTATCCTGCTGCCATTTGTCAGAACAGATACCTTGGCAAGAGGGAAGAGGGCTCTTCTCATTTTCAGAGTTTCAGCAATAATTTCAGGGAAAGCCGGATGCAATGTGGGTTCTCCGTTACCCGAGAATGTTATTGTATCTATTCTTCCATTTGAGGCTTTTATCTCTTTTAATTTGCTAAACAGGGCATCAATAAACTCCTCTTTTGTTGGCATTCTGTTGTCTCCTCGGCCATCCGCATTAAAACCGCACTCACAGTAGAGACAGTCAAAGCTGCATATCTTACCATGCCTTGGCAGGAGGTTTACCCCGAGTGACGAGCCCAGCCTTCTGCTTGATATTGGCCCAAAGATAATCTGATCAAATAATATTGTTGACATAACTCATTTTTATTATACCAATCTTCTGCCACTGCTCTCAGGAAGCAGTTTTAGATTTTGCAGGTTGACGTTTTCTATTAATACAACACCAGGTCTCTTTCCAGGTTCAAAAGATCCTCCAATCTTCTCTCTCTTTAAAAATTCAGCTCCGTTTATTGTAGCCCACTTAACAATCTCTGGTAGCGGAATTGTCGGGAAATACCTCTGAATTGTGTACATTTCGCTTACCATAGAGAGCTTTGTATTGCTTGAGAGGCTGTCAGTCCCCAGAGTTATCTTAAGTCCCTCTCTCCTCATCAGGTGAATGGGGGGCAGTGCTCTGTGTATAAACATATTTGACATGGGACAGATTGCCCAGTATATACTTTCAAAGATCTCTTTGGCTGTCTCAATACTTTGCTTATCAGTGAATGTATTGTGTACTAAGAGTACTTGTCCCTCAATTTTTCCTGAGGCACCTCTTCTCATACCCCTCAGGAGGTCAGAATAGTATTTCATCGGCCCCCCCGGATTTAGCTCAGGTGTTCTTAATCCTCGGCTCTTATAATCGTCGGCCAATGGCCCCCGGCCTCTCCTTATCATCTCATCCTCTTCCCAGCTCTCCTGATTGTGGCATGAAATATAACCGCTCTCTAACGCTAATCGGGTGATTTCTGCAAGCAATACTTTACTCATTGTATAGTATGAATGAGGGGTAGGGGATGAGTCTATGCCTGCAGAGTCGGCCCTCTTTTTCAGCTCACTGAGTTGGTTTAATATTTTAAAACTATCATCCGGTTCTGAACCGAATACCTCCAGAAATGTTCTGGTATAGAGAGGCGATTTTGTCTTTGCATAAAAGCTTTCATCTGAATTTGAGATATCTGCCATACTCTCGGTCCCCTCTTTATAGAGATTCTCAAGCTCTCTCTCTACTGCCTCTTCTCTCTCCTCCTTAGGCAGGGTCTCTCTACCTTCCCGGATCTGTTTTATAAATCCTGCCATCCCACTCCCCTGGTAAAACTTGCCCTTCAGATGAGACAACTCTATATGGCAATGAGAGTTTGTAAATCCGGGGACTAAAATTCCGTTATAAAATTCAGCATCCTCAATATTGTCTCCTAATTGTCCAGTTTCAAGGATGGTGCCGTCATCATCCAACTTCAAGTATCCTCTCTCTACCGGGTTCGAGTTTACGGGGAAGAGGTATTGTGCGGCGATCTTTCTCATATTTATAAAATGGTTTCTGGTTCTGTTCCAGGCTTCTTTTCCACCAAAAACCGGAAACAGGTGAGTCATAGTCTGTTGCATTGACTAAAGGTGTTTTTACATAGTGGATCTCATCCATTTCAGAAAAAATTATCCACCTTAGTGATCTGCTCCTTGAGTCAGGATTAGTTTTATTTAAACTGCTCTCTGCCAGCTCATGAGATAGACTTATTCTGAGCGAGTCAACTCTTCTCTCAAGCAACAACTGGATGTTAATCATATCAAGTTCCGTCTGAAGGCTCTCTTGCGCTTTCAGATATACACTCTTTAGTTTTGCAGGTCTCTCAACGTAATACTCAATTGTCCTGATAAAGTCATCTGAAGTGTAACCGTAACTGTTTAGTATTGGTTCATATAGCATTGTGGAGTCTGCTTTGGAGACCATCTCTGCGGTATTGTTCACATATTTGTCAGACAGGTAAATGTCAGCAACTATCCTAGAGAGTTTGCCTCTTGGAATTAAACTGTTACTACATGATAGTAGCAACAGGAGAGTGATTGCAATGGCAGAGAGATGCTTCATTTTGCGGAAATAATGACCGGTACAAAGTTAATTTTTATTATTATTTTTGCCTAATATTCCTTTAACACAATCCATATACTCAGTTATGAAGAGAGTACTTGTAGCAGGTTCCGGCGGCAGAGAGCACGCCTTGGCATTATCCCTTTCAAAAAGCCCTATCTTAGATAAGCTCTATTGCGCACCCGGTAATCCGGGTACCTCGCCATTTGCAGAGAATATTCAGGTTGATCTTAAAGATTTTGATGCTTTTGCAAGAATTATTGCTGAAAAAGAGATTAATGTTGTCGTAATAGGGCCTGAGAATCCTCTGGTTGACGGATTGAAAGACTATCTGGAGGAGAGGGGTATTCTGGAGAATGTTGTTTTTGTTGGCCCCGGTAAAGAGGGGGCAAAACTGGAGGGGAGCAAGGAGTTTGCCAAGGAGTTCATGAGCAGGTGGTCAATACCTACAGCAAGGTTCAAAACATTTGAAGCTGGAGAGGAGGCGGAGGCTAAAATTTTTCTTAAGAGTTTAAATCCTCCTTATGTGCTTAAAGCAGATGGACTTGCTGCTGGAAAGGGTGTTGTAATACCAGAGGACTATGATAGTGCGGTAAGGGAGCTTGGAGAGATGCTCGGCGGAAAGTTTGGGAGTGCCGGCAAAAGAGTTGTTATTGAGGAGTTTTTGACAGGTATTGAACTGTCGGTATTTGTACTTACTGATGGAAAGGATTATATGCTATTGCCCTCTGCAAAAGATTACAAAAGGATAGGAGAGGGTGATTCGGGACTGAATACAGGGGGAATGGGAGCTGTTTCGCCTCTCCCCTTTGCTGATGAATTATTCATGAAAAAGGTAGAGGATAGAGTGATTGTACCGACATTGAGAGGTCTTGGCGAAGAGGGGATAAATTATCAGGGATTTATTTTCTTTGGTTTGATGAATTGCAATGGAGATCCGTATGTAATTGAGTATAATGTGAGAATGGGAGACCCTGAGACTGAGGCTGTTCTGCCCAGAGTTAAGAGCGATCTTTTAGCTCACTTTGTTGCTATGGGAGAGGGCGCTCTAAAGGAGGAGAGAATAGCAATATCTGAGAATACCTCTGTTGCTGTTGTTGCGGTATCAGCAGGCTATCCGGAGGCGTATGAAAGTGGTATTGAGATAAGTGTGGAAGATAATATTGATAGTCTGGTATTTCATTCAGGTACAGCTTTAAAAGATGGATCCGTAGTCACCTCCGGCGGGAGAGTATTGGTTGTGTCTGCAATGGGAGATAGTATTGACTCTGCTGCAAAGAGAGCATATACCGATATTAAAAAAATTTCATTTAACGGGATGTACTACAGAGGAGATATAGGGGAGGATATTAAAAGGCTTTTAAACCAATAATGAACAATACAGCCAGTAGATACTCGCTGTTTTCTAATCCGGCATTTCTATTGATGGTGCTGATTGCATCATGGATCTCCGCCGGATTCGTCCCTTATGCAGGTAATGAGAGTCACTGGATTCCTGCGCTAATCTCAGTAACTGATATCTCTCAGCTGAGCGAGAGGTGGTCAATGTATATTGCCACCGGACTTCTTATATTTAACGCCTTCTCACTTTATGTTATTGGTTTGAAAAGGCTTAATACCGGAAAGAATAAGTTTTTACTGCCTGTTATCTATCTGATTTTTGTACTGGTATCCCCCTCTGTACTATATTTTTCCGGCTCTTCTGCTGCTGCTTCACTGGTCTTATGGTCTCTCTACTTTATAACGACATCAAAACAGAGCGACCTTCACTTTTTTATATCGGGATTTCTTGCCTCAATTGCGGCGCTTTTTGAACCTGCACTTGTTCTGCTGGAATTTTTAATAATCGGATTTGCCCTTAAGTCCAGAGGTATTTCTGCCCGATCTCTTGTGATGATGTTCTCATCTATGATGATACCTTTTCTGTTTATGTTATCTGTAAGGTATCTTCTTTATCAGGATGCGGCCATATTTACCGAGTTGTTTGCCGAGGCAGTTTTATCAGCAGATCCAATGCAAATCGGGTTACAAAGTTTTGCAGACCTTGTTCTTTATCTTGCATTGTTTGTTGTTTTGCTTTCTGCCGTTTGGCATATAGCTGAGAAGAGGGGCAGATTTAAAATTGAGAAGGCAAGAACCCTAACAAGATTTGCACTGATGCTTATGCTTATGTTGTTGATAATTATGCTCTTTCCTGGCAAAATGAGCTCTTTTGCTCCTGTCATTTCAATACCTGCAGCAGTATTGATGAACGAGTATCTTTTGAATTATGAAAAAAGCAACAAGCATAAGATTCAGTGGATTATTCTCCTTGCTCTTATGCTTGTTGCCAGATTGTCTGAAATAATCAGATAATACCTTGCGCTATAGCTTCCTTCCCGGATATTGTTTCAGAGCAACCTCCAGACACTCCATGGCGGCCTTCAGATCCTCTATCTTGAGTACGTAAGCTATTCTTACCTCATTGGTTCCTCTTCCGGGAGTAGCATAGAATCCTGCAGCCGGAGCAACCATTACTGTCTGTTTGTTATAGTCAAACTCTTCAAGAAGCCATTGTGCAAATTTATCGCTGTCGTCAACTGGTAACTTGGCCACAGCGTAAAATGCTCCCATTGGTTTAGGGCAGAAGACTCCCTCCATTTTATTAAGGGCCTCTATCATAACATCTCTCCTGTTCATATACTCCTCTCTTACTGCTTTGAAGTACTCAGGCGGAGTAGCAAGTGCCCCTTCAGCTGCAATCTGTCCGTAAGCTGGAGAGCAGAGTCTTGCCTGAGCAAATCTTAGAACACCACTCATCACCTCCTTGTTTTTGGAGACTATGCATCCAATTCTGACTCCACACAGACTATACCTTTTTGATACAGAATCCAGAAGAATTACATTCTGCTCAAGACCCTCAAGATGCATTGCGGAGAAGTGAGGTTCGTCTGTATAGCAGAACTCTCTGTAAACTTCGTCTGAGTATAGGAACAAATTATGTTTTTTAACAATCTCACCAAGTTTTACTATTGTCTCCTTTGCATACAGGGTACCTGTCGGATTGCCGGGGTTGCAAAGGATTATACCCTTGGTCTTAGGGGTAATGTATTTTTCAAACTCGCTGATCTCCGGGAGTGCAAATCCATTCTCTATTGATGTGGATACAGGAACGAGCTTAACGTCATTTTGTAGTGACAGAGCATTGTAATTTGTGTAGAAAGGCTCCATTACTATTACCTCGTCGTCAGGATTGCAGGTAACCGCAAGGGCTATCTGCAGAGCTTCGCTGCCTCCTGTAGTAATATTGATTTCGTCTGCAGTTACATTGATGTTAATTGACTGGTAGTATTTTGCCAAGCCATCCCTGTATGTTCCAATACCAGCTGAGTGAGGATACTCAATCAGCTTTAGGGTATTGTTTTTTACAGCATCCAGAGCCTCTTTCGGGGAGGCGATGTCAGGCTGTCCAATGTTCAGGTGGTAAACCTTTACTCCCCTCTTCTTAGCCGCCTCAGCATAGGGAACCAGTTTCCTGATTGGTGAAGCAGGCATTGCCTTTGCTTTGTTTGATATTGTCAGCATTTCTATCTTATTAAATGGTTTATTTTAATAACTCTTTCATAAAGCCCTCTATCTTTGGCTGCATTTGTGCAGTCTTTGCCTGGAAGTTGTTTGTGAGTATTGCGAAGTAGTACATTCCGCCACCCCTTCTTTCGGCATAACCTGCATAACACCTGACATTGGAGAGTGAGCCGCTCTTAGCATGGAGTCTGGCTTTCTGCTCCGGTGTCGCCTCTTTTATAACATTTTCCAAGGTTCCAGGACCTCCTGGTTGTGGTAAACTGTTAAAAAACACTTCAAAGTTATCGTTTTTTTCTTTCAATTTGGAGAAATAATTGCAGAAAAATCTTGCAGATACATAGTTTTGTCTTGAGAGACCGCTACCGTCATCCTGCATAAACCCTCTGTAAGGAAGCCCCATTGAGTTTAAAAGCCGTCTGACTGCTACAGCTGATGAATCATAAGAGCCACTCCCTGTAAGCTCTTTTCCAATTGTTTTGAAAAGAGTCTCAGCATAAAAATTATTGCTTATTCTATTGGTTACATTTGCAATTGAGACCAATCTAGGAGAGTGTGTCTCGCCAATAATTATGATGCTATCTTGTTCAGGAGCATTTGGTATGCTTTGTACATCGTATGCAAGAGGATTGCTTCTTATCCCTACTTTCTCAAGATGTCTTCTGAACTCCTCTGCACATGCTACAGCCGGGAATTTACAGGATCCTGTTAAAATTGATGGTTTGGATCCTGCTGGAATATATCCAGTGTACCTTGCAACTCTCTCCAGATCTGTCAGCCTTAAATTTGTCTGCTGTCTGCTTCCGTGAGCACCAGTTTTAATCTTGTTCTCTATCTTCATACCTGGAACATTTGGCCAAACAGAAGCAAGTGTGACAGGGTCGCCCTCCGCTTCACCCGGTATAAAAGTGAACTCTTGCAGGTTCTCCATAAACGAGAGGCCTGAAGTACCGCTTCCGTAATAGGGTCCAAGGTTGCTGACAGCCCATCCGCCAGGCACAATTTCGTTTTTGAAATACCGGTCGTCTCCAACAATACTCCCCTCAATCCTTGTAATTCCGGCAAGTCTTACATACTTTTCCCATACTCCAAAAATTGAGTCAATAGGATATGCAACAGTGTCCCTTGAACCTAGAGTAGGGTCACCGCCTCCAACAATGTAGAGGTTGCCTCTAAGAACACCGTTTTCAACATTTCCGGTGTACCCGATCCTTGTTTTGTATCTGTAGTCAGGTCCCAGTACCTTAAGTGCCAATCCAGTAGATATTGTCTTGATAGTTGAAGCAGTAAGAAGAGGCATATCCGGATTCCATGATGCTACCTCTTTGCCTCTCTCGTCCATAACCATAATTCCTACGACTGCATTTGAGAAAAGTGTGTCATTTTTAAGGTTTTCAATGTAGCCCCTGATGTTTTTCTGGGCGTGTAGTCCGGCAGTTGTGAAGATCAAAGCCAGAAGTGTTGCAAAAGCTTTAGCGGGTTTCATTTTGAATTAGTTTAATGTGTAAGGCAAAAGTATAAAAAATGGGGGAGGGTTTTTAAATTTTCGTTACATTTGCCCGCAAATAACCCCCAACCCTGTAAATAAAATATGAGCAGCTTCAGAAAAAGGGCGCTTGATGAGTTCTCATTGCACAAGCCCGAACGTTTCTATGTGGAATCCGAGCCGGTTTCACAATATTTTGCCAAAAATCTCTTTGATATGGAGAAGATGAGACGGTATCTCTCTGCCGAGGCATTTGATGCAGTGCAGGATGCGATCTCAGAAGGGAGAAAGATTGGTAGAGAGGTGGCAAATCAGATAGCCTCAGGTATGAAGGCCTGGGCTGTTGAGAATGGCGCTACACACTATACTCACTGGTTTCATCCTCTTACAGATGCAACAGCTGAGAAGCATGAGGCATTTGTGGACCCTTCAAAAAACGGAGGTGTATTTGAGAACTTCAGAGGAGAGGCTCTTGTACAACAGGAGCCGGATGCTTCAAGCTTCCCTAACGGAGGTTTGAGAAATACATTTGAGGCAAGGGGCTATACTGCCTGGGATCCTACTTCTCCAGCCTTTATAATTGACCAGACTCTATGTATTCCTTCTGTATTTGTCTCTTATACAGGAGAGTCGCTTGATCAGAAGACCCCTCACTTAAAGTCGCTTCAGACTCTGGACAGAGCAGCTTCGGAGCTCCTTGAACTTTTTGGGCAGGGATCCTCCAGAGTCAATGCGGTTCTTGGTATTGAGCAGGAGTATTTTTTAGTTGATGAGGCACTTTTCAGGGCAAGGCCGGATCTGATGCTTTGCGGGAGAACATTGATTGGACATACTGCAGCAAAGGATCAGCAGTTGGAGGACCACTATTTTGGAGCCATACCATCAAGGGTTATGGCCTTTATGAAGGATTTTGAGACAGAGGCATACAAACTTGGTGTTGTCCTTAAAACAAGACATAACGAAGTTGCCCCAAACCAGTTTGAATTTGCACCATATTATTCAGAAGCGAATCTGTCTGTTGATCAGAATCTTATGATGATGATTCTGATGAGAAAGATTGCTAAAAGGCATAAGCTAAAGGTACTGTTTCATGAGAAACCATTCGCAGGCATAAACGGATCCGGAAAGCACTGTAACTGGTCGCTTATTACTGACAAAGGGGTAAATCTGCTCTCTCCCGGAAAAACTCCTGGCAAAAATATGCAGTTTCTCAGCTTCTTTGTTTCGGTAATAAAAGCAGTTCATGAACACCACCACCTTTTGATGGCAAGTGTTGCAAGTCTGAACAACTCTCACAGACTGGGTGGCAACGAGGCTCCTCCTGCCGTGATGTCTGTATTTGTCGGGAGAACCCTTACAGCTGTTCTTAACTCAATAGAGAGGATGGTTAGTGAAAATATTTCAGCCGATGAGATGAGTAAAAGCTTGAATATTGTTGGAAAGATACCTGAGATTCTCCCGGATAACACAGATAGAAACAGAACCTCTCCTTTTGCATTTACTGGTAACCGATTTGAATTCAGAGCTGTGGGCTCATCGGTTAATGTCGCTTCGTCAATGTATATACTCAATACAGCTGTTGCTCAACAGCTTGTAGCTTTCAGAAGTAGGGCTGAAACAAGAATTGCAAATGGTGCTTCAAGAGATGAGGCAATTTTGGAGACTATCAGGGAGTTTATCAGTGAATCAGCAGCTATCAGGTTTGAGGGGAATGGATATAGCAGGGAGTGGCTTGAGGAGGCTGAAAGAAGAGGTCTAAGAGGTATATCAGATGTCCCTCAGGCTTTTCTGGCCTTCATGGAGGATAGCAGCATCTCTCTTATGAGGGAGATGGAGGTTCTTACAGAGAAAGAGGTTGAGGCCAGGTATGAGGTGATGAATGAGATTTACGTTAAAAAACTTCAGATTGAGGCAAGGGTAATAGGTGACCTTACAATAAATCACATTATTCCTACTGCAATTAAGTTCCAGAACACTCTTATTGATAATGTGCGTGGAATAAAGGATCTGTTTGGTCCGGATGAATATAAAGTAATGTCAGAAAGACAGCTTACTGCAATAAGAAAGATATCAGGTTATATCCAGCAACTTAGAGAGGATTTTCACTATCTGGTTGAGGCACGAAAGGAGGCCAACAAGATTGAGAGCCCATCAGACAGAGCAAGGGTTTACTCTGATACAGTATTGCCATATATGGGGAAGATAAGATATATAGCAGACAAGCTTGAAATGGTTGTGGATGACGAGCTGTGGCCACTGCCAAAATACAGGGAGTTACTTTTTTTAAGATAAAATAGTTCTATTTTTGAGATATGCGTAAAGAAGAGACAGAAGCACATAAATATGCAATGAGAGGGGTTTCCTCCTCTAAATCTGATGTTCACAAGGCAATAGCGAAAATTGACAAAGGTCTGTATCCGGGTGCCTTCTGTAAAATTGTTCCGGATTACCTTTCAGGAGATGATGAGTACGCTTTGGTAATGCATGCAGATGGAGCCGGCACAAAGAGCTCCCTTGCATATGCATATTGGAGGGAGTCCGGAGATGTTAGCGTCTGGAGAGGTATTGCCCAGGATGCAGTCGTAATGAACACAGATGATCTGATTTGTGTTGGGGCTATTGATGAGATGGTTCTCTCTTCTACAATAGGGAGAAATAAAAACAGAATTCCTGGAGAGGTTATAGCTGAGATTATTGCCGGAACGGAGGAGTTTGCATCATTGATGGCAGATTACGGAATCAATATCAGGCTAACCGGAGGTGAGACTGCGGATGTAGGAGATCTGGTGAGAACAATCATTGTTGACTCTACGGTGTGCGCAAGGATACGCAGAGCAGATGTAATTGACAATTCCAACATATCTCCGGGGAATGTAATTGTTGGACTGGCCTCTTATGGAAAAGCTGTTTATGAGAAGGAGTATAATGGAGGCACCGGTAGTAATGGGCTCACATCAGCCAGACACGATCTCTTCTCATCCTATTTGGCTGACAGATATCCCGAGAGTTACGACTCAGAGATACCAAAAGAGTACGTCTATACAGGTTCTTTAAAACTTGATGAGATTGAGCCTGAGAGTGGACTGACATATGGGAAATTGCTGCTCTCACCAACAAGAACCTACGCACCCGTAATTAAAAAAGTATTGGAGAGTTGCAGGGGCAGAATCAATGGTATGGTTCACTGTTCCGGAGGTGGGCAGACCAAGATACTTCACTTTATAAACGGACTCTCTGTTATAAAAGATAATCTCTTTCCCGTTCCTCCTCTCTTCAGGGCTATTCAGAGAGAGTCAGCCACAGATTGGAGGGAGATGTACAAGGTCTTTAATATGGGGCATAGAATGGAGATTTATACAGATGAGGGGAGTGCAAAAGAGATCATCTCAGTTTCAAAGGAGTTTGGGATTGATGCAAAAATAATAGGAAGAGTTGAGAGGTCAGAGGAGACAGAGACGACAATAATTTCACAATATGGAACGTTCAGGTATGTTAAGTAGAGGCACACTCTTTTTGCTGCTATCCTCAGTTATCCTTGTTTCATGCACAGATAAGAGCAGGCAGCCGGTTGGGATGTTTGACTCCGGAACCGGAGGGTTGACAGTTTTGGAGGCTTTCCTTACTCTTGATGAGTTTAATAATACTAATGGGGAGAGAGGAGCTGACGGTTTGCCTGATTTTGCAAACGAAGAGTTTGTCTTTTTAGCGGATCAGGTTAATATGCCTTATGGAATATATAATTCAATGGGTAAAGGGGATGTACTAAAGCAGCTTGTTGTTAACGATGCCAGATTCCTTACTGAAAGGCAGATAAACTCAAAAATTCTTGTTATTGCCTGCAATACAGCTACTGCAAATGCTCTGTCAGAGGTTGAGGATTACCTTAAGACTGAACATGAAGGGACAAGAGTTATTGGGGTTATAAATGCGGCTGTTGAGGAGCTGCTCTCCTCCGTAAACACAGACTCACCCTCTGCGGTTGGTGTTCTTGCCACTGAAGGAACTATAGCATCAGGCGGATATGAGAGAACCATTAATGATATGTTTGCAAAGAGGGGAGATTATAAACCGATTGTAGTCAGCCAGGCGGGATCCGGCTTTGCAGAGTCTGTAGATCTGGAGCCTGACTATACAGATCTGACGGCTGTTGCCCCCAGGGATAATTACAGGGGGCCAACATTGGGAGAGGGTGATGGGTATATCAACATCTCACTTATGGATGCATATAAATTTGACACTGCCGGTAATGCCCTTTTAACCAGTATTGAAGAGGGTAAAATTCTCAATATTCAGCTGAACTCGCCGGGTAACTATGCCAGATACCATCTTGTCTCTTTGCTTGAAAAATTCAGGAACATGGATAGCGGTGCAAAAATTGAAAATATCATACTTGGCTGCACTCATTATCCCTATCTTGTTGACACTATGAAAAATATGGTTAATGAGCTGAGAGACCTTAAAAGAGGAGATTCCTACCCATACAGAGATTTGCTCTCGCAGAACGTTAACTTTATTGATCCATCCCGATATGTTGCAATTGAGACATACATCGCTCTTAGAGAGGCTTCACTGCTAAATAAAAGCAAAAGAGCAGCATCACTCAGAACCTTCATAAGTATTCCCAATCCATCTCTTTCTGCCGAAAGTCTTGATCCTAGAGGTGGCTTTACATTTGATTTCAAATATGGAAGGGGACTGGTAGGGCTTAAAGATACTTATGTGTATAGGGAGTTGTCCAGAGAGTTTATTCCAGAGGAGAGTCTTGAGAGAATCAAGAATAGATTGCCGGCAACATACGTCTTAATGAAATTTGTAAATACAAAATGATCTTTAAATCTACCATTTCACCTGAAGAGCTTGATAAGCTGAAAAGTGCAGAGTTTACCGGCGAGGTGACAATATTGGACAAAATTGATGAGATTTACGAAAGTGCTTTAGATTACCTCACTTCGCAAAAGATAATCGGCTTTGATACTGAGACAAAACCTGTTTTTCAGGCAAATGTTAAAAGGAATAATGTCGCTCTGCTTCAGTTATCGGGTGGTGAAAGAGCATTTATCTTCAGACTGACCGAGACAGGGATGCCCGATTCATTGTGTAAACTGCTCTCTACAAAAAAAATAATAAAAGTTGGTGCTGCTGTTACGGACGATATCAGAGGTTTGCAGAGGTACACAAAATTTGTTCCAAGAGGTTTTGTAGATTTGCAGTCTATTGGCGAGAGCTGGGGAATAAAGGAGAAGAGCGTAAGAAAGATGGCCGCAATAGTGCTTGGGGTGAAAGTCTCCAAATCTCAGCAACTCTCAAACTGGGAGGCAGAGGTGCTAACTGAGGCTCAAATTAACTATGCTGCAGTTGATGCGTGGATTTGCAGGCAGATGTATCTTAAACTGCTCAGCACACCGAAACTTTTACAAAATAATGAAAAAAGAGATAATACTTAAAAGAGGAAGGGAAGAGTCTCTCAGAAGATTCCATCCGTGGGTCTTCTCCGGAGCAATTGTAAGGATTGATGGAGATGTGGCAGAGGGAGACATTGTAAGGGTTGTCTCGTCTGCCGGTGAGACCATCGGTTTTGGCCATTATCAGGTTGGCTCCATTGCTGTCCGTATGCTCTCATTTGGAGGAGAGGCCCCGGGAAAAAACTTTTGGATAGACAGGCTTACTGCTGCACTGAAACTAAGGGAGGCTGCCGGAGTGGTCAGCGTCCATAACACAGCGTACAGGCTTATTCATGGCGAGGGGGATAATCTTCCGGGTTTGATTGTGGATATTTACGGAGATTGCGCAGTTATGCAGGCCCATTCTGCCGGGATGTTCCTTGCCGGAAAAGAGATTGCAGAGGCACTAAAGACTCTCTTCGGAGAGAGGCTCACTGCCGTTTACGACAAAAGCTCATCTACAGCACCATTTAAGGCAGATTTGGATCTCTTTGACAGGTACATTTTTGGAAAAAGAGAGGGAGAGGAGATAGTAAAAGAGAATGGTATTCTCTTCTCGGTTGACTGGATTAAAGGTCAGAAAACCGGCTTTTTCCTTGATCAGAGAGATAACAGGGCCCTTCTTTCAAAGTATGCAAGAGGAAAGAGGGTGTTGAATCTGTTTTGCTATACCGGAGGATTTTCAATATATGCTTTGGCGGGAGGAGCTCTCTCTGTGGACTCGGTTGATAGTTCTGCTAAGGCAATGAGTCTCCTTGAGAGGAATATTGAGATTAACATGGCTGCCGGAATAGTTGCCCAAGAGAGAGTCCACAATTCATATACTACTGATGCAATTGAGTTCCTCAGGGACTCAGAGGCTGGCAACTACGACCTTATGGTGGTAGATCCTCCTGCCTTCGCAAAACACAGAGGTTCATTGCAGAATGCCCTCAGAGCTTATCAAAGGTTAAATGCAATGGCAATATCAAAAATTGCCCCCGGAGGAGTTATTTTCACATACAGCTGCTCTCAGGTTGTTGATAAGACATCGTTTTCCGAGGCAGTTTTTTCCGCCGCCGCCTCAACAGGAAGGTCTGTTAAAATTCTTCACAGGCTCACTCAGCCTGCAGACCATCCTGTAAATATTTACCATCCAGAAGGTGAGTATCTGAAGGGTTTGGTTATTTATGTAGAATAGAAATTTAGAAATTAATGGAGACACTAATAATACCAAATGGTAACAAAGAGCAGATTTATAAGGCATTAATACCCCAGATAATTGCGCTGACGGAGGGTGAAGATGATTATGTAGCAAACATGGCAAATATATCTGCAGCTTTAAAAGAGGCTTTCGGTTTTTGGTGGGTTGGATTCTATATTGTAAGGAATGACTCCTCGCAACATGGTAGCTCACTGGTTTTGGGACCTTTTCAGGGACCAGTTGCTTGTACAAGGATTGCTTATGGAAGAGGTGTATGCGGAACATGCTGGAAGAGCGAAAAGAGCGTAATTGTTCCTGATGTGGATGAGTTTCCGGGCCATATTGCTTGCAGCTCTCTTTCAAAATCAGAAATTGTGGTGCCTGTAATAAGAGGGGGGCGTATAACAGCAGTACTGGATATTGACTCTGACAAACTTAATGACTTTGATGATACCGACAGGAGATGGCTGGAAGAGCTTCTCTCTTCAGATATCAGGCTGACATGAAACAGGCACTTCTCATACTGATTCTGTTACTGCTGAGCGGATGTACGCCTCAAAACGGAGGTCCGGGTACTGGTGTCAGCAAGGAGTTAGCGGAGAGAAGGTTCCAAAATATTTCATCTGTCAAGTATAGCCTGGAGTTTTCCATACCAAATCACATTGACTCTTCAGTTAAAGGAGTAGCAACAATAAAATTTTCTTTAAATAGGGTTGAAACCATCTACCTTGATTTTCTTCATGACTCCCTGAATCCTGTCTCTGCTCTTATTGTAAACGGTAAAGAGATAGTCCCGGAGATCATTGACGAGCATCTGACTATTAAGAGGAGGTATCTCAAAAGAGGAGAGAACACACTCTATGCTAAATTTACTGCAAGTGACCAATCCCTTAACAGAAGAGAAGACCTTTTATACACATTATTAGTACCCGACAGGGCCAGGACTCTGTTTCCCTGTTTTGACCAGCCGGATATAAAAGCCGTATATGAGCTCTCTCTGAGACTTCCTGAGGGGTGGGTGGCAATGTCAAACTCGTATGAAGAGAAGAGAGAAGCGGGAGTTGTTAAATTCTCCCCAACAGAACCTTTGCCGACATATCTTTTTTCTTTTGTAGCAGGAATATTCAACGAACACAAGGTTAATTCCAGTGGTAGGAGCATAACTATATTCCACAGAGAAAGTCTTCCATTCAGAGTTGCTCAGTGCGACACGATAGGTGCACAGATTTCCTCCTCTTTGAAGTGGCTGGAGGATTATACCGGAATACCATATCCATTCTCAAAATACGACATTGCCATTATTCCCGGTTTTCAATACGGAGGAATGGAGCATGCTGGAGCCACACTTTATGCCGACAGGACACTCTTTACAGGAGAGCGTCCAACTACTGCGGAAAGGTTTGCAAGGGCCAAGCTTATTGCACACGAAACTGCGCATATGTGGTTTGGAGATTTAGTAACGATGAAGTGGTTTGATGATGTGTGGACAAAGGAGGTTTTTGCTAACTGGTTTGCTGCCAGAATGGTTGCTCCTCTATTCCCGGATATTGACCATAAACTGGCATTTACAGACAGCTATTTTCCGCCTGCATATGATGAAGATCGTACTGCCGGAGCAAATTCTATTCATCAGCCACTTGATAATCTTGAAAATGCAGGTTTGATTTATGGAAACATAATTTATAACAAGGCTCCTATTGTAATGGATATGATGGTGGAGATGATTGGAGAGGAGGCTTTCAGAAAAGGGATTCAGGAGTATCTGCAAAGGTACGCTTACTCCAACGCCACCTGGGATAACCTTGTTGAGATTCTGGATGGCTATACAGTGGAGGATTTAAAATCCTGGAGCGATGTGTGGATAAAAGAGCGGGGCAGACCAGAAATAATATTAAAACTCTCTGACAGCGGAGGAGTTTCTGTTGAGCAGAGAGACCCGTTTGAGAGAGGCCTGGAGTGGCGCCAGAGTATGTTGAATATCCCCTCAGAAGATGGTGTAATCTATCCAAATGTTGACGGAAGGGCATATGGGCTTTTTATTACCGACTCATCTAATATCGAGATGCTTCTCCAGAGAATATCTGACTGTGTCCCTGTAACAAGGGGTTCTCTTCTTACAACGCTATTTGAAAATGCGTTGGCAGGAATTTTACTGCCGGAAAGATTTTCTGACGGGATTTGTGAAATGCTTCAGCTTGAAGAGGATAAGCTAATATTTTCCAGGGCTGTAAGCTATCTGTCCAGGATAAATACTCTATATTTATTTAATAGTGAGAGCTCCGGGAGAGCAGCAGATTGTTTGTGGAATATTGCCATGTCAGACAGAAGAGAGGAGTTCAGAATAACTGCTATAAGATCATTAACAAGATTTGCCTGGGGAGAGATTTGGTCTGAAAGAATTTGTGACCTCTTGATAAATAGTAGCAAATATCCAGGATTAAATTTTAGCGAAAGAGATTTAATGAATATTGCTTATGAGGCGGCAATCAGAAATCCTGAGTTATACAGTCAAATTAAGATGGTAACTCTCTCAAGGCTGACAGGAGAAGACAGGAAAGAGGAGTTCAATTTTATATATCCGGCAGCATCTCCGGATAAAGCTGTTAGAGACTCAGTATTCAGAGCCCTGTTAAAAAGCGAGGGGAGAGATGTTGAACCTTGGGCTACCTCTGCCCTTGGTTTTTTGTGTCATACTTCGCGACAGGAGGAGGCTGTTGACTATATTGCCCCGGCTTTGAGTATCCTTCCGGAGATTCAGAAAACAGGAGATATTTTCTTCCCAAGGAACTGGCTCCAGGCTCTTCTCACAGGTCAGAGAGGAGATCATGCCTCAGAACTTATTACCAATTACCTGAATCAGGCTGAAATTCACCCTCTTTTAAAAGGGAAACTTCTCCAGCAGTCTGATCATATAATTAATCCTAAATTCAAAAAATGAGAAATCAGAGACGAGCTATAGTTATGGCATCGTTTGTGGTCTTCTTCTGGGCCACGGTGGCTACAGCATTCAAACTCGCTCTTGGTGGTATGGGAGCTGTAACGCTATTGATAATATCATCAACAACTGCACTGTTTGTATTTGCCATCAATTTAGGAATCAATGGTAAATTATTAAAAACATTGAGGTCTCTTATTGACAGAGAGACTCTTATCCGTTCCGTTTGGCAGGGAGCATTGAATCCATTCATCTATTACCTCATTCTTTTCAAAGGGTACTCGCTTTTGCCGGCCCAGATTGCACAACCTATGAACTTCTCATGGCAGGTTGTAATGATAGTGCTTATGGCAATATTCATGAAACAGAAGATAGGCTTTAAACAGGCTTTGGGAGTTGCAGTCAGCTTTGGCGGAGTTGTTATCTTATCTCTCAATAACGGGGCTGACTCATCGGGTACATTATCGCTTGCCGGTATTGTTTTAATTCTCACTAGTACAGTGATATGGGCTTTGTACTGGATGCTTAAAATTGATAACTCAAAAGATCCGGCAGAGGAGCTGTTCAGGAATTTCCTGACAGGAGTTATTTATCTATTGATAGTGTACTTAATATTCCCTGAACCGATAACTTTCGGTACTCCTTTTTTTGCTGCAGTTTATGTTGGTCTTTTTGAAATGGGAATTACTTTTATTTTATGGAATAAGGCTCTTAATATTGCATCTGACAGAGTTATCATTACTCAGATGATATATCTTGCACCAATGCTCTCATTTATTATTATAAACAGGGTTTTGGGAGAAGAGATTCAATTGCTGACTATAGCGGGGCTTGCTTTAATTGTCTCAGGAATTTTTATTAGCAATATTACAGGAAAAAAAGAGCTTGCGAATTGATGGATTTTGGATGTATAAAAAAAATTCATACATTTGCATCCCCTAACTGGTACCATGGCCGAGCGGTTAGGCAGCGGTCTGCAAAACCGCGTACAGCAGTTCGATTCTGCTTGGTACCTCAGACAGATTAAAAATCTGTGTTTAAAAAGAAGAGCCGGTATTCAAACACCGGCTCTTCTTTTTATATTTCAATGCAATTTGTGCAATTGTGTCTATAACTCCTCAAAATTAACATCAGAGAATGAACCTGTACCTTCTCTTGTTGGCCTCTCTAGCGTTTGAGGTGCATTATCACGTATATATTTTATTATCTCTTCAAGACCTTGAGAGAATTTTTCAAAATCCTCCTTGTAAAGGAATATTTTATGTTTGTCATAAACGAACCTTCCGTCACGGTCCAGCCTTCTTTTGCTTTCAGTAATTGTGAGGTAGTAGTCGTTGTTCTTGGTTGCCTTTACATCAAAGAAATAGGTGCGTTTGCCGGCTCTCACCGGTTTTGAAAAAACATCATCCCCGTTCCTCTCCTGTGCATCGTTAATGTCAAAGTCTTCGAAGTACATTTTTGTTCAATTTAGATTTGCCTGACAAAGATAAAATTATTTTTTGTGCACAAAAACCTATCTTTGCAAAATATTTGCATATTGAATAAAATTTATGATTAACAGAAGGCTAATAAGAGTAAAGGTTTTTAAAACACTTTTCGGAAGAGTAGGATCCGATTCCTTTTCAATTACAGGGGCTGAGGGTGAGTTGCTCAATAGTTGCGAAAAGAGTCTTGAACTATACTATTTTATTCTCTCTCTTCCTGTTGCTGTAATGAAAACAGCCCAGGCGAAGATTGAGATTGGGCTGAAAAAGTTCCATCCAACAGAGGAGGAGATGAATCCCAACATGCGTTTTGTTGAGAACAGAGTAATAAATATGCTAGATGAGAACAGAGAGCTCAGTGAGTTCTGCGAAAAAAGATCTCTTTTCTGGAATGCCCACCAGGCTTTGGTAAAGAAGATTTTCTCATCTATGATATCCTCTGACTACTACATAGAGTATATGAACTCACAAGAGAGCTCCTTTGCCGCAGATCTTGCATTTGTTATAAGATTTTTTGAGGAGGAGCTTGAGGATTGCGATGATCTTCATGCAACTTTGGAAGATCTCTCTCTGCTGTGGACAGACGACCTTGAGTATGTCATCAATGTTATAACAAAGAGACTATCGGTTTTGAATGAACGCAGCAAGCTCAGGCATCCATCTCTCTTTCTGAAAGATGACGACAGGGAGTATGCAGTCAGACTGCTTGAGAAGTCTATGCTTAACTATACAAAATATGTAGAGCTGATGAGTGGCTATTTGAAAAACTGGGATATCGAACGCCTTGCTGCAACGGATACTGTTTTAATAGTGCTTGGTATAACTGAAGCGGCAGAGTTTCACGATATACCGGTTAAAGTAACAATTAATGAGTATGTGGAGCTCTCTAAATTCTTTAGTACTCCCAACAGTTACGTGTTCGTAAACGGTATTCTTGATAAGGTTATTTCCGGATTAATGTCAGAGGGTAAGGTTGAGAAGAGGGGCAGAGGTTTGGTAGGCTCGGCAGAATGATTAATTTTGTAATGATATTTTAATAAACGATAAGATGAATTTTCTAACATTTTTACAGACTCAACCGGCAGGCGCAGGTTCAGGAAACTGGAGCTTCCTCATAATGATGGGCTTAATCTTTGTTGTGATGTATTTTTTTATGATACGTCCTCAACAAAAAAAACAGAAAGAGCTTGTTAAGTTCCGTCAGTCTCTTTCAAAAGGCGATAAGGTAATAACAGCAGGTGGTATTTACGGAAGGGTTGCTGAGGTTAACGATAAAGATAGCTTTATCCTTCTTGAGGTTGACAGCAACGTCAAAATCAAGGTTGACAAGTCTTCTATTGTAAAGGATATTTCAGATATCCCACAGAAATAATTTAAAGGCTTTACTATGATAAAGCTTAGGTTTTTAAACATCTCCTATGAAAGGGGCAGACAAATCTTACTGTTTTTGTTCTGTCTCTTTCTTGCTTTTATCATATGGTCTATACATAAACTCTCAGAGAGCTATACAGTCTACATGCAGTACAAAGTTACTGCATCCGTTGGTTTGGAGGGCAGAAGCTCCGAGGCTGATTCGGAAAATCTTCTGATTGTAAGGGGAAAAGCTACCGGTTTTTACATTATTCAACATCGCTTTTCCGGAGTTGAAAGCAGAGTCAGGATATCCCCTGATAGACGAGCTGTAAGGAAGAGAGCAGGTGTAAAGGATGGATTCTTTATTTTGGTGAAAGACGTAAATGAAAAGTTAATTCAGTCATTTGGAAATAACGTTTTTGTTGAGTCATTTACAACAGACTCACTCTTCTTCCTGTTTCCCGGTCAGACAAATAAAAGGGTTCCGGTTAAGAGTAGATTTTCAATCTCATTTGCCTCACAGCATATGCTGGCTTCACAGCCGCGAGTAACACCTGATTCAGTAACTATTTATGGAGAGAGCTCTCTACTGTCCCAAATTGACTCAGTCTTTACAAAGGGAATTAAACTTGACAATCTGAACTCTCCGGCTGAGGGGATGGCTGAACTTATACCAATGGCAGGGGTAAGATTCTCTCAGGGTGATATTCTCTACTACTTTGATGTTGTAAGATATGTGGAGAAGAGCTGGGTAGTACCTGTGACATTTGTTAATCTTCCGCCTGGAGCTGCTTTAAAGGCATCTCCTGCTGAGGTATTGTTATACTACAGAGAGCGTTTTGACTCTTCTCCGGTTGAACAATCTCTATTGGGGGCAGAGGCGGATTACCTGGAATTTGAAAACTCACTTAGCGGAGTAGTTAAGGTCAGACTAACAGGAGAGCAAAGAGGAATTCTCTCATGGAGAGCAGAACCTCCTTTTATTGAGGTTAGAAATGCAGTATCAGATACAGTAAAATAGTTGATTATGTTTTGTTTTGCAGTAACAGGAGGGATAGGCAGCGGGAAGTCTTACCTTGTAAGGCTCATCTCCTCACTCGGACTGCCTGCATACATTGCCGATATAAGAGCAAAGGAGTTGTACAAAACAAACACAAAACTTGTAGAGAACCTTGCAAATCTTTTAGGCAGAGATATTCTGTCTAAAAATGGTATAAGAAGGGACATAATGGCTGCAAAGATATTTTCTAATCCTGAACTTCTGAAAATGGTAAATGACCTTGTTCACCCTGAAGTTCTCAACGATTTTTATATTTGGAGAGACCAGATGGAGCGAGAGGGACATAAGGCTGTAATATATGAGTCTGCAATATTTTTAGAGACTAACAGATTTCATGTTATTGCAGACAAAGTAATTGTTGTTGTTGCTCCAGAAGAGGAGAGAATAAAAAGAGTCATGAAGAGGGATTCAATTTCTGAGGAGGCTGTCAGGGAGAGGATGTCCAGACAGTGGAGCGACGAGAAGAGGTTAAAAATGGCGGATTTCGTTATCTTTGCAGATGGAAAGAGGGCAATTATGCCACAGGTGATGAAGATATTTAATCAAACAGGTATTAAACCAGAAATTTAATGGGGTACGGAAAATGGATCTCGGGCGCTCTGGGCTGGGCTCTGGGTGGTCCGATTGGAGGTTTGCTCGGTTTTGCACTGGGCTCGTTTTTTGAAAAGGGGGATTCTTCTACCAGAACCGGCAGAGGAGGCTCAGCCTATTCAGGTGCTGAACAGAGGAACAGTTTTCTTGTCTCTCTGCTTGTGCTGTCATCTGCAATAATGAAGGCGGACAGCAGGGTTCTGAAGAGTGAATTAGACTTTGTTAAGAGATTTATCTCTCAAAATTTTGGTGAGGATGCCGCAGCAGAAGCAACCCTGTTATTAAGAGACCTTTTGAAAAAGGATGTTGATATTGAGGCTGTATGTGCTCAAATCAAACTCAATACAAATGCAGCAACAAGGTTGCAACTTCTTCATTATTTAACAGGTATAGCAAGAGCTGACGGATTTGTAAGCAGTGATGAAATTGCAATGCTTAGAAGAATATCTGCAGCCATGTCAATACCATACCAGGATGGAGAGTCGGTGTTTGCGATGTTTGACAGCGGAATAGATGCAGCCTACAAAATACTTGAAATTGATAAAAGTGCAACAGATGAAGAGATAAAGAGAGCATATAAAAGGATGGCCGTAAAACACCATCCGGATAAGGTTTCAAGTCTTGGGGCCGATGTTCAGAGAGCGGCAGAGGAGAAGTTCAAGAAGATAAATGAAGCTTACGAAAAGATAAAAAAAGATAGAGGAATTGTATAAAAATTAATATAATTGAGAATGAAGACTAATTTACAGAAAATTCTTACGGTATCCGGTTATGCGGGTCTTTTTAAATATGTGGCGCAGGCAAATTCCGGAGTTATTGTAGAGTCACTTGCAGACAAAAAGCGAATGGCATGCGGAATGAGTGCTAAAATGTCATCGCTTTCAGACATATCTGTTTTTACAGAAGATGGAGATGTTAAATTGCAAGAGCTGTTTGAAAAGATGAAGACAAAACTTGGAGAGGAGAGTGCTCCGTCTGGAAAGTCAGACACAGCAATTCTGAAGAGCTTCTTTAATGAAGTGATACCTGACTATGACAGGGACAGGTTTTATGCTTCTCATATGAAAAAGGTTGTTGAGTGGTACAACACACTTAAGGAGTTCGCCACTCTTGAGTTTCTTCAGGAGGGAGAAGAGGAGTCTGCTGAATGAAAATAGAACGTATTCAGCTTGTTACGTTAGGTTGTTCAAAAAACAGAGTAGATTCAGAACATTTGCTTAAGCAGATATTTGAATCTGGTATTACAATATCACCGGAAGGTGAGGATCTCTCTCAGGCAAAGGCAGATGCCGTTGTAATAAACACTTGTGGTTTTATCAAAGATGCCAAAAAGGAGAGCATTGAGGCAATACTTTCTGCTGTTGAGGCAAAGAGCAGAGGATACATAAAGGAGGTTCATGTTTTTGGATGTCTCTCTCAAAGATATCTTCTTGAACTTGAGCAGTCTATTCCGGAGGTAGATGGTTTTTACGGAGCATTTGATGCAAAATCTGTTATGGCAGCTCTGGGAAAGGAGTGGAACTCATGTCTGGAGGCCCACAGATACCTAACTACCCCATCACACTATGCATACCTTAAGATATCTGAGGGGTGTGACAGAGTGTGCTCTTATTGTTCAATTCCACTCATAAGAGGTCCTCATAAATCTGTTCCTCAGGAACTCCTTATTGAAGAGGCTTCTAACCTTGCATCCATGGGTGTTAAGGAGTTGATATTAGTGGCACAGGACACAACGTACTATGGTCTTGACCTTTATAAAAAAAGAGCACTTTCCGGTTTGATGGAGAGGCTGAGCCTTATTAATGGTATAGAGTGGATAAGGCTTCTCTATTCCTATCCTGCCGGCTTTCCGGAGGATGTTCTTGAGATTATGGCCTCTAATGATAAAATCTGTAAATATCTGGATATTCCTCTTCAGCATGTTAATGATAAAGTTCTTGCAAATATGAGGCGCTCAATTGATGGCTCAGCTACAAGAGCGCTTGTGGAGAGGTTCAGGAAAAAAGTGCCGGGAATTTCTTTGAGAACGACAATGATTGTAGGCCATCCCGGAGAGGATAAAAGGGCATTTAAGGAGCTTCTCAAATTTGTAGAGGAGGCTAGGTTTGAAAGGTTGGGGGCTTTTACCTATTCAGAGGAGGAGGGTACCTGGGGAGCAACGAATCTAAAAGATACAATAAGGGGAAGGGAGAAACAGGAGAGATACGATACACTTATGGAGCTTCAAAGTGGGATCTCTTTGCAGTATAATATATCAAGAGTAGGCTCTGTAGAGAGGGTTATTGTTGATTATGAGGATGATGATGTATTCGTTGCGAGAAGTGCAAAGGAGAGCCCTGAGGTTGACGGAGAGATACTGATGGGAAAAAGAGAGTTTCCAAAAGGTTTCTCAACAAAAGATATTATTGGTACATTTGTTGACGCTAAGATTGAAAGTGCGGGAGAGTATGATCTTACCGCAAATATTGTTAAATGATTGTTAATGTAATTTTTAATAAAGATGAAACTACTAGAAGGTAAGGTGGCTCTTATAACCGGAGCTGCAAGAGGAATAGGCAAAGCGATTGCTCTAAAATATGCATCAGAAGGTGCTGATGTTGCATTTACTGATTTGTCAATTGATGATAATGGATTAAAGACAAAAGAGGAGATTGAGTCATTTGGAGTAAAGGCACTTGCAATAGCTTCAAACGCCGCAAACTTTGAGGAGTCTCATGCTGTTGTTGAGCAGGTTGTGAAGGAGTTTGGAAAAATTGACATACTTGTAAACAATGCCGGAATTACAAAGGATGGACTAATGATGAGAATGAGCGAGCAGCAGTGGGATGCTGTTATTAATGTAAATCTTAAAAGTGCATTCAACTTTGTTCACGCAGTAACACCAGTGATGATGAGGCAGAGAACTGGATCCATAATAAATATGAGTTCAGTTGTAGGGGTTGGCGGAAATGCCGGACAGTCAAACTACTCTGCATCCAAGGCAGGAATGATTGGCCTTACAAAATCAATTGCTCAGGAGTTGGGTTCAAGGGGTGTAAGAGCAAATGCTGTTGCTCCTGGATTTATAATTACAGAGATGACCGATAAACTTCCAGAGGATGTCAAGAAGCAGTGGGCTGAACAGATTCCACTGAGAAGAGGTGGTAAACCTGAAGATGTAGCAGATGTGTGCACATTTCTTGCTTCTGATCTCTCATCTTATGTCACCGGACAGGTGATTTCTGTGTGTGGCGGAATGAAGATGTAATTATTAATAAATGCCGGATCATGAGTAATCTAAATTTAAATTCTATCAGAGGCAAGAGTGGTAAGGGACTGAAAATAATGATTCAGGTAGATTTTGAGGGTGTTACGAACGTCGTTAACTGGGACGAAATATATCCGGGACATCCCCACTTTGACAGGAATTGCGATATACTCACCGGAGAAATTAATGCTGCAATTGAGGGGGCGGTTGCAGCCGGGGCTGTAGAGATCATTGTAAGAGACGGCCACTCAGGAAATATAAATGTAAACCCATTGCTTCTTGATTCAAGGGCAAAACTCACGAAGGGCAGAGTCCCGGGAACTCCTCACACTATGGTACTGGGTATTGACTCTACCTATGACGCACTATTGTTTATTGGTGCCCATGCAAGAGCAGGTGAGTCTATGGGTACATTGTCTCATACAATGTCTCTAAAAGTAAATGACTTCAGGATAAATGGAAGACCACTCTTTGAACCCGCATTCAATGCTCTCTATGCTGCACAGTTTGGGGTTCCTGTTGTTTTTCTTTCAGGCGACAATATGGCCTGCAAGGAGGCTTTTGAAAATTTTGGACCGATAGAGACAGTTGAGACCAAATTTGCATATGGGAGGAACTGCGCAATGAGCAAATCTCCGGTAAGGGTTTATGAAGAGATAAGAGTTGGCGTTGAGAGGGCCCTTTTAGACCTTGAAAAAGGGTGTGTTTTCAAAATGGAAAGCCCTTATAAAATGGAGCTGGAGGTACAGCAAGACGAGGGCCAGGAGCCACTTTTTGTTGAGTATGAGTCTGATGTTCTATATGATGTAATGAAAAAATTCTGGGAATATCTTTAAAATTATGAAAAGAGACAGATTTGTAATTGCCGCAAGCGTAATTTTGATTGCTTTTTTATTGCAATCATGCGGTCCTGTTATTGAGATTTTCAATGTTGACCAGCGAATCCCGGCTGAGTTCAATGTAGATTTTTCTGAAAGAACAATTACGGTATTCTCCTCAACGGATGAACTTAAGGATTCGTCTTATATTTCAAGATTTGAGTCTGACTCTCTTATAATGATTAATATGGCTCTCGGAATTGCTGAGGGTCTGGAGGCAAACCTCTTCCTGGATACAGGATCTGTCAAGGTCTTCAATCATACTGAGGCAGACAGAGCAAACCTTGATAACCCGGCTTATGTGAGAGGCCTCTCTTTTAACTCAAGTTCGGATCTGCTGTTTATTGTTGAGAGTTTGGAGATTGGTTCAATGCAGCTCTACAAAGTTTCAGGAGAGAGAGGTGATGGAAATGCCGGATTAACTTATGTTTCACTTCCGTTTATAATGGATGTGGGGTTATATGACGGAATCTCAGGTGCTCCCTTATTGAAACGAGAGGTTGCTGACACAATTTACTGGGAGGTAATCACTAAGATGGATCTGAATGATGAGATCGTCGCTTCAAGACTCTACTCTTCAATGTATGAGATATCTAAAAAGCTGGGTTACTCATTCACCTCAAGATTTTTTGACACATGGCTTCCTGTTGAGAGATATCTTTACTCATATGTAAATGGTAGCTGGGGGAATGCCTACAGACTCTCTCAGGAGTTCAAATGGCGTGAGGCAATGGAGATTTGGATGTCATTGACAGAGAGTGCCGTTCCGGTAAAAAAAGCATCTGCTGCGTTCAACGTAGCTGTTGCTTTGGAAATGATGGAGCAGTATGCTCTTGCTTTAGAGTGGCTTGATGTGGCAGAGAAAAGCTATCCATTGAAGGGTTTAGATGGTTATAAATCTATACTTAAGGAGCGCCTTGAAAAAAAATAAAAAAAGTGCTCCAAGACGCCACAGAAAGACCATCTTATTTAACGACAAGGAGATGGAGGCAATACAGTTATACTGTAAAAGGTATAAGGTGAGTTCACAGGCTAAATTCTGCCGAGAGGCTATTATCTCCACCGTTTTATCAAGGTTTGACGAAGATCACCCGACGCTTTTCTGAGAAAATAATTGAATCAATAAAAAAAGGTGGGTCTGTAAGCCGGATTCTGTACCTAAAAAAGGTCTCTGCCATTTATCTGATGCAGCCTACCCCCCGACAACGGACGAGCAGCCCTTAACTGCCGGTATACTTGGCCTTGCAGGAGACTGGTCGTACTCCTGTAGTGTTGCCACTACAGGCTGTGGGCTCTTACCCCGCATTTTCACCCTTACCCTCAAAGAGGGCGGTTCTTTTCTGTTACGATTTACCTGAAGTTACCCCCAGCTGTGCTTTCCACAGAGTCTTGCTCTTTCCTGTCCGGACTTTCCTCCCCTCATTACTGAAGAGCGACAGAGCGACCCACCGGTTGCAAATGTACTAATAATTGGTCCAAGCTCAGAATTTTATTTATATTTGCCGTGCATTAACAAATGCTTGGGGGTGCCCTTTCGGGCTGAGATTACACCCTTTTCACCTGATCCGGATAATGCCGGCGTAGGGAAAGCGATTCCTTGTATCTCTGTATCCCCCTGCATATAAAATAATTTTAAATGAAAAGATTAGCTTTATTTTGCGGGGTGCTTTTCTCACCAATTATGGTCCTTGCCCAGATGGAGGGGCAGAATGAGAAAACAATAATTAACAAACTAGACAGCATTGTCGTTGAGGCATGGCGAGCCGGAAAAAACACACCGGTAAGTCACTCAGAACTGAAAAGGGACGAGGTTAGAAAGATCTCCCCGGTTCATTCAATTCCTATGGCTCTATCTCTCATGCCTTCAGTAGTCTCTTCAACTGAAGGGGGTAACGGACTTGGTTACTCTACCATGAGAGTTAGAGGCAGCGACGGATCAAGGACCAATGTAACGGTAAATGGTATTGCTCTTAATGATGCAGAATCCCAGGAAGTTTTCTGGGTTAATATTCCAGCCTTCAGTTCATTTATTCAAGATATACAGCTTCAGAGAGGGGTCGGAACATCTACTAATGGACCAGGGGCATTTGGAGCAAGTTTAAACCTAAGAACCCTGTTTACCTCGCCTGAGCCTTACGGAGTGGCAGAAATTGGAGCGGGAAGCTATAAGAGTTTTACCTCAACTGCAGGTGCAGGAACAGGACTTTTAAAGTCAGGTCTTTCGTTTGATATAAGGTATTCAAAAAGTATCGGAGAGGGATATGTAAGAAATGCAAAAAGCAATCTGTCCTCTCTGTTTGCAACAGCCGGGTGGTATGGAGGAAGGAGCTCTGTAAGGCTAAATTATATATTTGGCAATCAGGTTACCGGTATAACCTGGGAGGGTATTTCAAGAGATATGATGGCGATAGACCGCAGATTCAATCCTGCCGGAATGTACTGGGATCAGGCCGGAAATGTTAAATATTATGATAATGAAACAGACAACTATTCTCAGCATCATATCCAGGCCATAATAACCAGTGAGCTGGCAGAGGGGCTTAACTGGAGCACTACTCTGCACTATACAGGAGGTGAAGGCTATTATGAGAATTTTAAAGTGAACAGAAAATTCTCTGATTATGGCCTTTCTGTCCAAAATGTAGACGGAGTTAATTATAAGCGCTCTGATGTTATTATCAGACAGGCGCTGGCCAACAGCTACTATGCTGCCTCATCAACACTGCACTACAGTTCAAAAGTGGTTAAATCTACAACCGGAATCTCTTACTCATACTATGATGGTTCTCATTTTGGCAATTTAATTTGGGCCATGTGGAGGGAGAATATTCCTGAAAACTATCAGTGGTACATAAACGATGGTTATAAGGGAGATCTCTCTGTATTTTCAAGGGGAGAGCTTAATCTTGGGGGAGACATCATTGCATTTGGTGATCTGCAGTACAGAAAAATCAACTATTCGCTGAGGGGAAAAGATAAAGATTTCGTAACACTGGACTATGATATGAATTATAACTTCTTTAACCCAAAAGCGGGTATAACATACAATCCGGGAAGAAGCAGATACTATGTGTCGGCATCAATAGGAAGAAAAGAGCCGGGAAGATCCGACATAAAGGAGTCAATTAAGGCTGGAAGGGCAGAACTGATAAAACCAGAAAGGTTAATTGACATTGAGGCAGGATACTCATTCTCTTCAAAAAGTATCACTCTTTCTGCAAATTTATATTTTATGGAGTACAAGGATCAGCTTGTCCCTACTGGAAGATTGAGTGAAACGGGTTATGTAATCAAAGAGAATGTTCCGGTCTCTTTCAGGAGAGGGGTGGAGATTGCGGCCGCCTGGTCTCCTGCAGGGTTTATAAGAATTGACGGAAATCTCTCACTAAGTCTGAATAAAATTAAGGACTACACTCACTGGACGGAGCTTTACGACAATCCAAATGACTGGTCTCCAATGCCCCAGTATAGCCAATTTTTTAAAAGCACAAATTTGCCATACTCGCCATCCTCTGTCGGAATGGGAATGGTTACAATCATACCCTCATCCACTTCGTCTCTATCAATATATGGTAAACATGTCGGCAGGCAGTTTTACGACAACACCTCAAGCGATGATAGGTCAATCCCATCTTATTTTGTAATGGGATTTAAAGGAATGAAGAGCTTTAAAATCAGAGGAACATCTGAACTTGAGCTTGGTTTGTATGTTGACAATCTGCTTAACAGAAAATATTTTTCCAATGCATGGGTATATATGGCAAAATTTGCAGATGGTTCTCCGGAATATATTGAGGAGGGTCTGTATCCTCAGGCCGGAATTAATTTTATGGTTAAGGCATCATTCAGATTCTGATGGATTGGATTGAGGTAACAGGTGCTATAACCGGATTTGTTTATGTAATCCTTGAGATTAGACAGAAGAGGGCTATGTGGATAGTGGGAGCCCTCTCTGCCCTTATGTACATAGTCGTATTTTTTAAATCCTCACTGCATGCAGCTGCTATCCTTCAGTTCTACTATCTTTTTGTAAGTTTTTACGGTTGGGTAGAGTGGGGGGGAGGCAAAAAGACAGAAAGATATTATAAAAATGAGGGTGATTTGGGAATGGATTGCGAGATTACCGTCAGGTTACCGCTCATGAGGGCTCTTATTTCAATAATAGCCGGTTTTGCAGGGTTTCTTACAGTTCATTATATTTTGAAAAATTATAGCGATGACCCCTTCCCAGTGCTTGACTCATTTGTTGCTGTATTGAGTATGCTGGCAACTTGGTGGGTTTCAAAAAAGCATATTGAAAACTGGCTGCTTTGGATAGTGGCAGACATGGCTGCGGCACTGCTGTTCTTTTGGCAGGGACTCTATGCGACTGCAATACTATATATTGTATATATGATAGCCGCTGTAGCGGGTTATATTCACTGGAGAAAGTTCCCCGTTGTTTTGAAATAGTTGGTCAAATTGATTACCTTTGCGAACTCAATAAACCCCACATATATGCGTTTAATAGCAGACAGCGGCTCTACCAAAGTAGATTGGAGAGCTATCCACAGCGACGGTTCGGTTCAGAAGATAACAACCGCAGGAATTAATCCATTTTTTCAGAGCGAAGAGCAGATAATTTATGAGCTGGAACAGCATCTCCTGCCTGATATCAGTGCAACTGTTACTGAGATTCATTTTTATGGAGCCGGAGTTGCTTCTCCTGAAAAGATTCAGGTCCTTCAGAATTGCTTTAGAAAGGTGTTTCCGAAATCAAGGGCTAACGCCTATTCAGATCTTCTTGCTGCCGCAAGAGCTTTATGCGGAAGAAAGCCCGGAATTGCAGCAATACTAGGCACAGGTGCGAATTCCTGCTATTATGACGGTGCTGAGATTGCAGATAATGTTCCTGCATGTGGCTATATCCTGGGAGACGAAGGGAGCGGAGCTGTTTTGGGCAGAAAATTTATTTCTGACTATCTCAAAAGGCAGCTTCCAAAGGAGTTAAATGATGCCTTTAACCAGAAATATGATTTAACATATGGTTCTGTTATTGAGAGAGTTTACAGGCAGCCATTCCCTAACAGATATCTGGCAACATTTTCTGTCTTTCTTAATGATAACAGAGACAATCCTCATGTTGACAAGCTTTTAAGAGATAGTTTTGAGGAGTTCTTCACCAGAAACATTATGCAGTATGATTACAAAAAATTCAAGGTTAACCTTGTCGGTTCGGTAGCATACCATTATCAGGATATTATTGCGCAGGTAGCAGAAAAACTGGGTGTTAAACTGGGTACCATTCTTAAGTCTCCCATAGAGGGACTTGTACAGTATCATAAATCATTGTAAAACTGACCCCGATGAAGATAACAGAGCAACCATCAAGGTATAGCGACCTTGATAAAATGTCAACGCTGGAACTACTCCAGAATATGAACAGGGAGGATAAAACTGTTCCTCTAGCTGTAGAAAAATGCATCCCTCAGATAGAAAAGATTGTAGATGGGATTGTTGAGAGAGTAAAACGAGGTGGTAGATTGTTCTACCTTGGAGCAGGAACAAGCGGTAGGCTTGGAATTCTGGATGCATCTGAGATACCCCCTACATACGGTGCTCCTTATGATCTGGTTATTGGTCTAATTGCTGGAGGTGATTCGGCAATAAGAAGAGCAGTTGAGGCTGCGGAGGATAATTGGGAGATGGGGTGGAATGATATGCAGCAATTTGGCATTGATATTGACGATGTTGTTATTGGAATAGCTGCTTCAGGAACAACTCCTTATGTAATTGGAGCGGTTAGGGAGGCTAAGAAGAGGGGTTTGCTTACAGGTTGTGTTACCTGCAACCCAAACTCTCCGCTTGCCGCAGAGGTTGATATTCCAATTGAGGCAGTTGTCGGTCCCGAATTTGTTACCGGGAGTACAAGAATGAAATCCGGTACTGCTCAGAAGCTTGTCCTTAATATGATCTCTACAACAGCAATGATCAAACTTGGCCATGTTAAAGGAAACAAAATGGTGGATATGCAGCTTACCAATGCCAAACTTGTTGACAGAGGCACAAAGATGATTATGGAAGAGGCCTCAATTGAGGACTATGAATTGGCAAAATCGCTTCTTCTTGAACATGGATCTGTGAGAAGGGCTGTGGATTTTTATCTGAACCGCTAACAGCCGGATAAATGTTCAGAAACAACCTATTATCTTCACTTTTGCAGGATGCAGTTGATGAACTTTCATCTTTGCCGGGTATTGGAAGGAAGAGTGCTCTCAGATTTGCTCTGCACCTCCTTAAGCAGCCCGCGGAGAATGTTGAAAGATTTACAGGAACACTGCAGAGAATGAGAACCGAGATTAAATACTGCAGTAACTGCAACATGATTTCGGACTCCGGCCTATGCCCAATATGCTCTTCCCCCTCAAGGGACAGATCTTTGGTATGCGTTGTGGAGAGCATAAGGGATGTAATAAGCATTGATAATACAGGCCAGTATAATGGTCTCTACCATGTTCTTGGAGGGATTATATCTCCAATGGACGGAACAGGTCCATCCGATATAGCAATAGACCACCTTGTATCCAGGGTGGCAGAGGGCTCGGTTCAGGAGGTCTTTCTTGCTCTCAGCACTACTATGGAGGGTGAGACCACCTCATTTTATATTTTTAAAAAGCTAAATCAATTTGATGTAAGAATAAGCACAATTGCCAGAGGTGTAGGTTTTGGCGACGATCTGGAGTATACAGATGAAGTCACCCTTGGACGCTCAATCCAAAACCGTCAACCATTTGTGCCGCTTAATAAATAGTTTAAACAACAATTCTATGCAACACGAATTTCCACTCTCCTGGCTGCTGATAGCCTTCTCGCTTTACACAGCGCTTCTCTTCTTTATCTCCTGGCTTACCTCCAGGAAGGCCGACAGCGGATCATACTTTTTAGGCAATAAAAAGTCGCCATGGTATATAGTTGCTTACGGTATGGTAGGAACCTCAATATCCGGAGTGACATTTATTTCCGTTCCGGGCAATGTGCTGAATCAAAACTTCTACTATATGCCCCTGGTGCTTGGTTTTGTAGTGGGTTACATAGTCATAGCAAAAGTGCTGATCCCTCTTTATTACAAGATGAATCTGACGTCAATCTATGGTTATCTTGAAGACAGATTCGGATTTTTTACCTATAAAACCGGAGCATCTGTGTTTATGGTCTCCAGAATACTCGGAGCTGCTGTAAGAATCTTTGTTGTGGTTTTAGTACTGCATACCTTCCTGCCACAGGACTCTGTCCCTTTTTGGGTAGTAGCTTTCGTATTTATGTTTCTTATATTTCTTTATACATTTAAGGGAGGTGTTAAGACCATAATCTGGACTGACGTTTTACAGACAACATTTATGCTTCTGGCAGTTGGTCTTACTATTTTCTTTGTGGCAAAGGAGATGCAATGGGGAATTGGAGATATGGCAAAAGCTGTTTCAAGTACAGAGTATGCTAAATGGCTGGACTGGGAGTGGAGCAACTCTACAAATGCAATTAAGCAGTTCATAGCAGGGATATTTATCACTATAGTAATGACAGGCCTTGACCAGGAGATGATGCAGAAGAACCTCTCCTGCAAAAATATTGGAGAGGCTCAGAAAAACATATATACTACCAGTATTACAATTGTAGTGGTGAATTTCTTCTTCCTGTTAATGGGAGCTGTATTAGCAATCTTTGTGAGCTCTAAACTTGGAGGAATGCAGGGCATCGGGCTAGCAAACGAACTTGGAGAATTTACCAAGGCTCAGACTGATAAACTATTTCCAACAATAGCCAGTCAGTATCTTGGTTTAGGTGTAGGACTGTTCTTTATCATAGGTCTTATTTCTGCCTCATATCCAAGTGCAGGAGGAGCTCTTACTTCACTTACCACATCTTTCTGCATAGATTTCGTGGGTTTTGGAAAGAGGAGTGACCTCTCTGAGTTGAGAAAAAAGAGAATCAGACAATTCGCACACGCCGGGTTTGCCTTCCTCTTTTTTCTGATAATTCTGGTCCTTTATAAGGTCAACAATCAGACGGTAATAGATTTGGTCTATCTTCTGGCTGCATACACATATGGACCGCTACTGGGATTTTTCTTCTTTGGAATTCTTACAAAATACACTGTAAAGGATAGGTATATGCCTTTAGTGGCAATTGCATCTCCAATATTGTGCTTTATACTTGATTATGCCGGACAGGAGTTGCTCGGCTTCGGTTTTGGATTTACTATTCTTATTGCTAACGGATTGTTCACGTTCTTAGGCATGTATCTTCTAAGAGAGGGTAAAAGAGCATAAAGATGTCCGGGGCAGAGATCATACTTCTGGCAATAGGTCTCTGCTTCGATACCTTTGCGGTATCGTTGTCATCCGGCATATGTCTTCCTCAGATACCAAGGCTTGCATTTATAAGGATTGTTTTAACCTTTGCTTCAGTTCAGGCTGTCCTGACTATGACAGGGTGGTTTGCTGGGAAGGGACTTTTGTCATTTATAAGTCCAGCTGATCACTGGATTGCCTTTGCAATTTTGCTTTATATAGGAATCAAGATGATTAAAGACTCTCTTTCAGATGACAGAGATGTGTGTCTGGATTTAAGAAGAGCAGGTGTGCTTATCTCCGCTTCGGTAGCAACAAGCATTGATGCTCTGGCAGTGGGAGTAGGGCTGGCAATGGCATCTGTAAACCTTAAAGAGATTGGCGTTGCAACTGTAGTCATCTTTGCTGCTACTCTTATAGCTTCAATAACAGGAATTAAATGGGGCCGATATGTTGGACTAAAGGCCGGTAAACGTTCCGGTGTGGTTGGTGGTGTAATCCTTATTGTCATAGGAATTAAGATTTTGGTTGAGCATTTGGAAATTTTGAATTAACTTTGCAGGATATGAAGGTACGTGTATCTGCCATATCCTATCTTAACACAGCTCCATTTGTGTATGGACTAGAGAATCATCCTGTATCCGGGATGATTCAGCTTGAGTTTGTGCCACCAGCTATAACTGCTGCCAAGCTTATCTCCGGCGAGGCAGACCTTGGTCTTGTCCCTGTTGCCTCAATCCCGTATATCCCAAATCCGTTTATTGTATCTGAGTACTGTATCGGAGCAGAGGGGAGGGTTGCGTCTGTTCTTCTGTGCAGCGGAAGAGAGGTCAAGGATATTGAGAGGATTTACCTTGACAGTGAGTCCAGGACATCTGTCCTTCTGACGAGAATTCTATGCAGAGACTACTGGAATATCTCCCCGGAATTCGTTGATTTCAATTTTTCCGAGAACTCCCTTGATACAGATGAATCCTATATACTTATTGGAGATAAGGCCTTGCTGAATTCTGAAAAATTCAGATATACCTATGATTTGGCTGAGCAGTGGATTTCATACAAAAGGCTCCCGTTTGTATTTGCTTGCTGGACTTCAAACAAAGAGTTGCCTGAGCAATTTTTAAAATCTTTCAATGAGGCTCTTGCATTTGGTATGGCAAACATTGAGAGGAGTGCGGAGCGTTTTTCTGCTGTTTTTGACAGAGAGTATGCACTGGATTATTTAAAAAACAATATCTCTTATAACTTTAATGCTGATAAGCGAAAGGGACTGTCAGAATTCTGGAGCCTTGCCCCTGACGAGCTTAAGTCCCGAGTCCGATGGTTTGGCTAATTTGCTCCCGATAGCCGGGAGAGACAATTGAGTTAAGAACCATTAAAGGGATGAGATTATGCTTGAGATTTTTTACAAGAATAAGGGACAGGTAGCAACTACCTCTGAATTAATATCGCTGGACCAGCTGGGTTATGATGATGTTCTCTGGATTGATCTTTGGTCTCCTACCGGAGAGGAGAAGAGGGCAATTGAGACCTATCTGAATACAACTATTCAGAGTAGAGCACAGGCAGAGGAGATTGAAAGCTCTTCGCGATACTCCGAAAACGAAACAACAATATTTGCAAATACGAACTTTCTTATTCCCGGTCCAGACAACTATAGCATGGAGGCAGTCTCGTTTATTCTTTGCGAGGGAATTATTGTTACAATCAGAAATGTTCCCCTTAGAAGTTTTACAGACATTCAGAGGAAACTAATGGCAAATTACAGGATGATGCCGACAGGCTATCATATTCTCGTAGGAATTCTTGAAAACAGGATTGACCTTGATGCAGATATGATTGAGCTAATGTCAAAAGAGATTGCGCAGTACTCAAAAACAGTTTCACTCGGAGGTGCAGTAAACGAGGAGTTCCTTCTTGAGATTACTCAACTTCAGGAAAATACAATGTTGGTAAGGGAGAATATTGTAGATAAACAGAGGATGATATCAAGTATAATGAAGAGCGATAAATTCCCAAGAGACGTCTTCACAAAGCTTAATATCCTGATGAGAGATGTCAGCTCTCTGATAAACCATACAAATTTCAGTTTTGAGCGTCTGGAGTATCTTCAGAATACTGTTATCGGTTTGATTAATCTTGAGCAGAACAAACTAATGAGGATTTTCACATTTGTTTCACTACTGCTTATGCCACCCACTTTAATAGCCAGTATATACGGAATGAACGTAGATCTTCCAATAATCGGAGGAATCTACGATTTTGTTCTGCTGATATTTGTGATGCTAATCTCAGTGGCCCTCGCCTCACTTCTCTTCAGAGCGAAGAGAAGGAGGGGAAACCGATAGCTATTTTAACTCCTTTTAACTATAAATCTGTTGTATAGCCAAAGTGATACCATACTAAACAGGCCTATGGCAGAGAGTATCATCCACAAAGCTGAGGGGTTGCCCATCTCATCAACATATTTTATATAAAGCCTTGATCCCAGGAATCCGCCAATACTGCTTCCAATTACTCCGTACAGGAATGAGTATCCAAGGTAGAGAGCCTTTTTATCAGGAGGAGCAATCAGACCTATATATGAGATGAATTTTGGATGGGTCGTCATCTCTCCAATTGTAAAAGTTACTATACCAAGCATAAATATCCATGGTGTATTAGAAACAGAGAGGATCAGCATTCCGACGGTTCCCATACCTATTCCTGCAATCATTGTCGGCAGAGCAGGACTCTTCTTTACAAGTGTTGAGACAACCAGCTGCAGCAAAATAATCACCCCTGCATTTATTACTGTTACATGCTCTACATCAAACTTCCATGAAGGGTTCTCAACAAAGAGAGAGAGAGCCGCGTTGACAGCGTTATTAACTGGTGTCATATCAAGGTAATCCCTTACATACCAAAGAACTGTTCCAAACATCTGGAAGTAAAGTATCCAGAAACCGGAGTATAGAAAAATCATTAGGATGAATCTCCAGTCTTTGACAACCATCAGCATTTCACTGAGAACGACACCTATAGTCTTATTACTCTTGGCTCTCTGAGGCTCTTTATAGATTAGCAGGTTTATCAGTAAGAGCACAGTTGCAGTAATTGAGGCCATATAAAATATATAACTATAAGACTCGGCTTTAAGAATAGGGACAAGAATCAGAGGAAACAGGAAAGCACCAAGGTTGATTGACCAGTAGAAAATTCCAAAACCCAAACCAGAGTTTGATTCATTTGTTGTTCTTGCAATAGTCCCTGAAATCACCGGTTTAAAGAAGCCTGCTCCAAGAGCCATCAATATAAGGGATATAAAAATCATAAGATACGACTCAGATAGTCCTGTAAATCCGTAGCCTAGGATCATGCACGAGAATGCAAAAAAGAGAACATTCCGGTATCCGTATCTGTCTGCAATTGCCCCGGCAATAATTGGAAGAAGGTATAACAAGGGGGGAATAGTTCCAAGAATGGCTCCTGCCTGCCCCTTAGTGAATCCCAGTCCACCTTCGCCCGTACTCAGAATCAAAAATACTCCTAGTACAGACATTACGCCATAATAGGCACCTCTTTCAAGGAACTCCATTCCAATTGCTGTCCAGAAGTTTCCGGAGAATGATCTGATAGTTGATTTGCTCTCTTTGGTCATATCTCTTTTTTATTAATGTTGAAGGCCAAAGATAGCTCCTTTTTATTATGAGACAAAGGGTTATTTATTTGTTGGTTTGTGAAAATATTTATACTTTTGCAACTTCCCGAAGTGGAATTATACATAAAGTCTAACTACTTGTAGAACAAACGTTTATTAAAAATGTCAAAAGAAATTAAAGAGATTGAAAACGATGACCAGATTGAGGTTGTCGCAAAAGTTGAAGAAAAGCTTGAGGCTTTTATTGAGGATGATGCTACTGAAGAGGTAGCTGCTCCTAAAAAGAGAAAAAGTAATGTTTCTGTACCAGTTGATAAATTTGACTGGGATACATTTGAGACAGAGAATGTTTACGACAATGACAAAAAAGTTATTGAAGACCTTTACGACCAGACACTTTCAAAAGTAAGTGAAAACGAAGTTGTTGAAGGAACTGTCGTAACGTTCAACAAAAGAGAGGTTATTGTCAATATCGGCTACAAAAGCGAAGGAGTTATCAGTATAAACGAATTCCGTTACAATCCTGAGCTTGCAATTGGCGATAAAGTAGAAGTTTACGTTGAAAACGCTGAGGACAAAAAGGGTCAGTTGATCCTCTCACACAAAAAGGCACGTTCGCTCCGTTCATGGGATCGTGTTAATGAAGCGTTTGATAAAGATGAAATTGTTAAAGGTTACATCAAGTGCAGAACTAAAGGTGGCATGATCGTGGATGTGTTCGGAATTGAAGCATTCCTTCCTGGCTCACAGATTGATGTTAAACCTATCAGAGACTACGATATATTTGTAAACAAGACTATGGAGTTCAAGATTGTGAAAATCAATCATGAGTTCCGCAATGTTGTTGTTTCTCACAAAGCACTTATTGAGGCTGAACTTGAGGCTCAGAAGGCTGATATTATCGGCAAACTTGAAAAGGGACAGATCCTTGAAGGAGTTGTTAAAAACATCACATCTTATGGTGTATTCATTGACCTGGGTGGTGTAGATGGTCTTATTCACATTACCGACCTATCCTGGGGCAGAATCAATCACCCTGAAGAGGTTGTTCAGCTTGATCAGAAGATCAATGTTGTTATCCTTGACTTTGATGATACAAAGAAGAGAATTGCTCTTGGTCTTAAACAACTTAGTGCTCACCCTTGGGATGCACTGGATGCTAATCTTCAGGTGGGTGATAAAGTTAAAGGCAAAGTTGTGGTTATCGCAGATTACGGTGCTTTCATTGAGATTCAGCCAGGTGTTGAGGGTCTTATCCACGTATCTGAAATGTCATGGTCACTTCACCTTCGCAGTGCTCAGGACTTCCTGAAAGTCGGAGATGAAGTAGAGGCAGTTATTCTTACACTTGACCGCGATGAGAGAAAAATGTCTCTTGGAATCAAGCAGCTTAAGAATGATCCTTGGGCTACAATAGCTGAAAAATATCCTGTAGGTACAAAATGCACTGCAACAGTACGTAACTTCACAAACTTTGGTGTTTTTGTAGAGCTTGAAGAGGGAGTTGACGGATTGGTTCACATTAGTGACCTCTCATGGACAAAGAAAGTTAAGCATCCATCTGAGTTTACTTCAGTGGGAGATAAACTTGAGGTTGTAGTTCTGGAGGTTGATCAGGAGAATCGCCGTCTAAGCCTTGGACACAAGCAACTGGAAGAGAATCCTTGGGATGTATTTGAGTCAGTATTCACAAATGGTTCAGTTCACGAAGGAACTGTTATAGCATTTATTGATAAAGGAGCTGCCGTTGCTCTTCCATACGGAGTTGAAGGTTATGTTAGCCTCAGAAATCTTGTAAAAGAGGATGGATCAACTGCTAAACTTGAGGAGAAACTTGATTTTAAAGTTCTTGAGTTCAACAAGTCAACTAAGAGAATTGTACTCTCTCACTCAAAAATAAACGATGATGCTAAAAGAGAAGAGGTGAAGGAGAAGATTGACGAGGGTGATTCTACTCAGAAGGCAGTAAAGAAGCTTAAGGCAAATCTTGAGAAGACTACTCTTGGTGATATCAGCGAACTTGCAGCTCTAAAGAGCGAAATGGAAAGCAAGGAGGAGTCGGAAAATAACTAATGAACTTTACACTGACAACTTTGGGCACAGCTTCGGCACTGCCCACGGTGAACAGGTATCCAAGCGCTCATGTTCTAAATGTTCATGAGCGCTTATTTTTAATTGACTGTGGTGAAGGATGCCAGATGCAGCTCAGAAAACAGGGGATATCCTTTCTGAAGCTAAGTGAGATTTTTATAACCCATATTCACGGCGACCATATCTTTGGTCTCTTCGGTCTTCTCTCAACTATGTCCCTTCTGGGGAGAACGGCAGATCTTTTTATTTATGCCCCTGAAAATTTCTCTCCGGTGCTGGAGTCTATTTTGCGTCTGTTTGGAGCTCAGTTTAAATATAAAGCAATTCATAAAATTGTATCCGGAGATAGGCCGGAAGTGATTTTTGAGACAAAAGGGAGCGAAGTGCTCGCCTTCCCTCTTAACCACAGAGTATCATGTTATGGATATCTCTTCAGGGAGAAGAGACCGCAAAGAAATATCCACAAATTTTTAATAGAAAAATACTCATTAACACTTAGAGAGATTGCCCGTCTAAAAGAGGGGGAGAATATTATCAGAGATAATGGCGATCTACTGGACAGTGGAGAGATTACATATATTCCATACACTCCAAGGTCGTTTGCATACTGCTCAGACACAGCCCCATTTCCTGAACTTAAAAACTGGATATCAGGTGTTGATCTTTTATATCATGAGGCTACATTTCTGGAGGATAATGCAAAGACTGCAGAGCTTACATTTCACTCAACAGCTTCTCAGGCTGCTACATTAGCCGCAGATGCAGGGGTGAAAAAACTCATTATAGGCCACTTCTCTTCCAGATACAGGGACCTCTCTTTATATGAAAGTGAGGCCTGTAGCATATTTCCAGAAACCTGTTTAGCAACAGAGGGGAAAATTATTGAAATACCATTAAAGAAATATTCCGTTGATGAAAATTAGATTTAAATCTATAATACTGGCTGCAATTATTGTTGTACCTGCCGTAATCTCCGCACAGGGACTCTCTTCTCTGGGAACCCATATTAATACATTTGGACAGGCTCTCTTCTATATTAATCAATACTATATTGACACTGTCAATAATGAAAAGCTGGTTGGCAATGCAATAAGAGAGGCATTAAGCCAGCTTGATCCTCATTCATCATATATATCTGCATCGGAGGTAAAGGCTATGAACGAACCTCTGGAGGGCAATTTTGAGGGCGTAGGTATAGAGTTTTCAATAATTAGAGATACATTAACAGTTGTAAACCCTGTCTTAGGTGGTCCGAGCGAGAGGGTCGGGATAAGGGCCGGGGATAAGATAGTCTCGGTGGGAGAGGAGAGGATAGCTTCGTCAAATCTTACAAATGACAGAGTATTTAAATACTTGAGAGGTGCAAAGGGTACGAGGGTAAAGCTTGGAGTGGTTAGAAGAGGTGTTGAGGGTGAGCTCTCCTTTGAGGTTGTAAGGGATAAGATACCAATTAACAGTGTAGAGGTAGCCTATGAGCCAGTAAAGGATGTGCTATACATTAAATTGAGCAGATTTTCAGCCACCTCTGCAGATGAAATTACTTCTGCTGTTAAATCATATGGTCCCAAAAAATGGAGAGGGGTAATACTTGATTTAAGGGGGAACAGCGGAGGATTTCTTGGAACAGCATTTGAGATTACAAACATGTTCCTTGAAAAGGGACAGACTATAGTATTTACTGAAGGAAGAAGCATGCCAAGAATGGTTGAAAGGGCCAATGGAAATGGTCTCTTTAAGACGGGAAAACTGGCTGTTTTGATTGATGAAGGATCAGCATCGGCCAGCGAGATTCTTGCCGGAGCAGTTCAGGATTGGGACAGAGGTGTTGTTATTGGCAGAAGGTCATTTGGAAAGGGGCTGGTTCAGCAGATGCTTCCACTTCCTGACGGATCTCAGATGAGGCTGACAATTGCAAGGTACCATACACCCTCCGGAAGGGTTATACAAACCCCATACGAAGAGGGTGCTGCAGGCAAATATTATAAAGCTCTTTATGAAAGATATGCCCGGGGTGAATATTTTAGCAGGGACAGTATTCATTTTCCGGACTCTTTAAAATATAGGACACTTATAAAGGGGAGAGAGGTTTACGGTGGCGGAGGTATAATGCCAGATATCTTTATTCCTGCTGATACAACTGGTTATACAAACTATTATGGAACTATAGCCAGGCGAGGTATAATACTTGATTATATGAATGATCTCTCAGACTACAACAGAGATAACTGGAGAAGAGAGTACAGGGAGTTTGATAAATTCTTAAGGGAGTTTGACAAAGATGGATCAATAGTTGAAGGGTTGGCAGATTATGCCGAGAGTAGGGGAGTCGCACGGAATCCGGAGCAGTTTAAAATATCAAGAAAAGAGATTGAAATTTTTGTAAAGGCTCTGGCAGCCCGTTCAATTTTCGGCTCAGAGGGCTATTACAGAGTTGTAAACTTTGGTGGCGACGAGGTTTTTGAACGTGGCTTGGGAGAAGTTACCGGATATTAAGTCTGTTAAGAGCAGAGTGGTATGCCCTGGCCCTCCTATTGTGCTCTCCCAATGACTCTGAGAAAGCGTGTGTCCCATCAAGTGCCTCACTTGCACAGAAATAGAGATATTTATGCTCTGCTCTGTTCAATACGCCATCTACTGCCTGAAGAGGCGGAATATTTATAGGGCCCGGTGGGAGACCATTTACCTTGTATGTGTTATAGGGAGAGCTTGTCTCAAGATGTTTAAACAGTATTCGTTTTAATCCAAAATCACCTATTGCAAATTTGACTGTTGGGTCGGCCTGAAGAGGAATACCCTTGGCTATTCTGTTAAGATACACTCCTGCAATAACAGGGTATTCGGCTTTGACATTAGTCTCCTCTGAAACAATGGAGGCAAGTGTCACAACTTGCTGGGGGGTGAGCCCAATTCTCTCAGCTCTCTGCTCCCTTTCTCCCTTCCAGAACAAGTCATACTCTCGTTTAAATCGTTTTGCAATCTCTTCAGGAGTAATAGTCCAGAACAATTCGTATGTGTTTGGAATAAACATTCCTATAAAATTGGCATTATCAAAACCAAAAGATTTTGCAAGAGAGTCATTCTTAAGCATCTTAAGTATAGAAACTGAGTCGGCTCTTAGATTTCTGGATAGGATAGAGGCAACTCTCTCTTTTGTTCTTATGTGAGAAGAAAGGGTTATGTTTACAGGTGCCTGCCATCCATATTTTACCATTCTTACAATTTCTCTGCTACCCATCCCCTTTGCAATTCTGTATCTACCAGGTTCTGCGACAGAGAGTTTCTCGGTTTTTGCAGATACTTGCAGCCTGGATAGTTTAATAAAGAGGCCTGAAGAGTCTGCTAATTTTAGAAATTCAACCGGATCACTCTTATCATAAATATATAAGTATCCATCTTGCCGAACATTGTCACTAAAAAGAAAGTTGTAAGCAGTTGCAATTATTGTTAAGGTGGTTATTGTAAGGGCTGCCGCCAAGAGTATGATTGTTTTTTTCATCTGTTATCTCAACTTAAGTATAGTTCCTGTAACAGGCTCTTCTCCTGCTTTTATTTTATTCATCTTTCTAAGACTGGATGCTTTAACTCCGTAACGCTGAGAGAGAGAGAGAACAGTCTCGCCAGCCTCAACAACATGGTTGGTTAGCATTGGCTCTGCCTTTCTTCTCTTTGCCTTTAAATAAACTATGCTGCCAGGCTCAAGGATGGAGCCCCTTTCAGCGTCATTAAACCTTTGTAACTCTCTAGTAAAGAGGTTGAATTCATCTGCTATAGACTCCCAACTCTCTCCCTTGGCAGAGACTATATACGGAATCTCATTCTTCTCAAAGATTTTGCGTGACAAAGAGATTTGATAGAGAGAGGTTCCTGCCGGAATAATATATTCTCTCTCCTCTTCAAGTTTAGATGGTGGTGGGGGAAGAACTAAGCCAGGAGAGTCATATTTATAGAGTTGATACTCTTCAATTATCTTAATTAACAGCTGGGGATATGATGGGTTTGTTGCATATCCTGCCCTCTTTAGTCCATGAGCCCAACCCTTGTAATCTCTAGGGTCAAGGTCAAATAAAAATTTGTATCGATCTCTGAATCTCAGAAACTCCGAGTGGTCTCTGAATGAATCCTCAGAACTTTTGTACCTCCTGAAACATTCATTTTTTTCATCATCATCGTGATATATTTTACCGCCATCCCAGTTATGGCATTTAATGCCAAAATGGTTGTTTCCCTCTTTAGCAAGTCTTGAATTCCCATCTCCGGACTCAAGGCACGCTTGCGCAAGCGTAATGCTGGCCGGTATGCCGTAATTAGCCATATTCTTGATGGCTAGCTCTTTGTATGTCTCAATATATTGGGCTCTAGTCACTCTCTGTGCATTAGCATAATAATTGCAAAACAAAAGAGTGGAGAGAGCAAGTATCCAGCTTGTTAAATATTTCATTGCGGAAATGTCTCAGTTCTGCAAATTTACTAAATTTGCGCTATTCTAAATATTTGAATGATGACTCATAAAGAAATCAGCATAGCATACGAAGAGTATAGAAAGGGGGAGATTCTGGGAGAGAGTGAAAAAGAGCTCCTTGATAATGCTGCAAAGGCAGCTTCCTCTGCATATGCTCCATACTCAAAATTCAATGTAGGAGCAGCTGTAAGACTCTCAAACGGAGAGATTGTATCTGCAAATAATCAGGAAAATGCAGCCTTCCCCTCCGGACTGTGTGCTGAAAGGGTTGCTATCTTTTATGCCCACGCAAAGTACCCTGACGCTACGATAGATTCTATAGCGGTAACGGCAATGGTTAATGGAAAGATTTGTAAGGTTCCCACATATCCTTGTGGCGCATGCAGGCAGGTAATGGCCGAATCTGAGAGCAGAGCCGGTAAGCCAATAAAGGTAATAATTGGAGGCGAAGAGGTTGTGCAAATTATGGGAGGAGTATCTTCTCTTCTTCCGTTTATTTTTGACAACCTGCCAGAGAGATAATTTTACCATTTTGGATTTTTGTATTATCTTTGTGCGGGGTAAGTCATATACGACCAGCTCCCACTGAACTCCCCCAGGGCCGGAAGGCAGCAAGGGTAGGTGGTTGTAGCGGTGCGATATATTAAGCTTGCCCCTTTTTTATTATATCAGGTCATGAAGATTGCAGTAGGACTTTCCGGCGGGGTGGACTCAAGTGTTGCAGCTCTTCTGTTGAAAGAGGCGGGACACGAAGTGATAGGTATGTTTATGCAAAACTGGCATGATACAACCGGAACGCTCCATGGAGATTGTCCCTGGAAGGACGATTTAACCATCGCAAAGATGGTCGCAAAAAAACTTGATATTCCATTCCACTTTGTGGATTTAAGCGCAACCTATTCAGACAGAGTTGTTGACTATATGTTCTCTGAGTACTCAAAGGGGAGAACTCCAAACCCCGATGTTCTTTGCAACAGAGAGATTAAATTTGAAGCATTTCTTAAAATGGCCCTTGAGTTGGGTGCTGAGAGAGTCGCTACAGGACATTATTGCAGAAAGGAGTCTTTTTTAAATGAGTCAGGAGCACCAATACACAGACTTCTTGCCGGAACAGACCCCAATAAAGATCAGAGCTATTTTCTGTGCCAGCTCAGTCAGGATCAGCTCTCTAAGGCTCTTTTCCCTATAGGGAATCTGTTGAAACCTCAGGTAAGAGAGTTAGCAGCAAAAGCAGGACTCCCTTCAGCTGATAAGAGGGACTCTCAGGGGATCTGTTTTGTGGGGAAAATAGATCTGCCACTTTTTCTCCAGCAAAAAATTGCTCAAAAAGAGGGTGATGTGATTGAAATTTTCGGCTCTTTTTATGTCAGCAACCAAACAGCCTCTTACAGTATTAAGGGATATGATAGCATAACACTTGATAACTTAAATCTTGCAGCCACACCATATTCCTATGAGAAGAGTTCCGGCAGAGTCATCGGGAAGCACCAGGGCGCACACTTTTATACTGTTGGTCAAAGAAAAGGGCTAAATATAGGTGGCCATACTGAACCGCTATTCATAATTGCTACAGATACAGAGAGGAATCTTATTTTTACCGGAGAGGGGCAGAACCATCCGGGACTCTACAGAAAAGGGCTGCTCATTTTAAATGATGAAGTTCACTATGTAAGACCTGACCAATTCATGAAGAGTGGTGATATCCGGGATTACATGGTAAGAATTAGATACAGGCAGCCTCTTCAGAGAGCAAGACTCTACAAGAGAGATGAGGGCCTCTATATTATATTTGATGAACCACAGAGAGGAATAACACCGGGCCAGTTCGCCGCATGGTATGAAGGCGACGAGTTGATTGGTTCCGGCGTTATCTGCTAACTGCCTTTTTTAAAGAGTTAAATTTGTCATCTCCTTTGTAAAGCCCATCCCTTTTGTAGGGTATTTGAAAAGCCAGAAAACGGGCTCTGTTTCACCCTCTGTATAGCTCCAAATAGATTCATATTCAGAACTTTTATCGCCCATACTTTCAATCTCTCTTAAATATGATGATATTGATCTGTTTTCAGAGATGAAGACATCTCCCATCTTGTCAATTATTGGGCTGTGGCGCCTTGTTCTGTCGTGGTCAAATTTAAGAATCCGCTCTCCATTCCTTGTAATTCCTACCATCTGAAAAGTCATGCTCTTTCCTATAGCAGGCAGATTGAGCACATTTCTGTCTGTTGGCAGGAACGGAATGTCATCTCTCTTCATCATCTCTTTGATCTTTCCGGGAATATTTTCACCTGAGAGAAATATTTGATTAAGCTCTCTCTCCTGTTCCGGTGTTAACGCTCCTATGCTCTTCTCTTCAATAGCCTCCTGCATAGATCTGCTATTGGGGGCAAACAGAGACCTGTTCTCTGCAAATCCCTTTACGGAGAAGGTGTAATATGTTATAACTCCCATAGAATTAAGTACCTGTCTTAGTTTTGCGGTGTGACCTCTTCTTGAGGCTGGTGCGTTAAACACCAACTGATTTGAAATTGTCCACCCGGCAGAAAGAATTTGTTTAATTGCTCTTTTTGCTTCAGGTGTAACTTCAAGCGGGGATTGAAAATGTGTCTGTACTACAAACTGGCAAATTCCAGCCTTGCTTCCCCTATCTTTAAACTCTTTAAGAAGTGATATAAGACCATCATCAATCCTTGATGGTAAATAAGCCAGAAGTCTGGAGCCTAATCTAACTCTTTGTAATTCGGCATATTTATCTCCATGTTCTCTTTTGGTGTTGTCCATTTTTTTCTCTATAGCCATCGCTAAAACGGCGTCAAGTACCTTCCTCAAATTTTTGTTGCTGGTCATTAAAGCGTCTCCACCTGTAATTAGAATGTCCCTCAACTGAGAGTCCTCTCTGAAGTAATTCATAAGTCTCTTCAAACGAACTTCCCACTGCTCTTTAGGCTTTAGCTCATCTAAGTCAAAATTTAGCCTCTCTCTCTGGAAATCATACATTCTCTGGCATGATGCACAAAGACCTCCGCAGCTTCTCCCTCTTGTTTCAGGTATCATTATTGCAACTTCAGGATATCTTCTGTGAATACTATGGCTTTCAGGTAGAGTCCAGCCGGCTGCATTAGGCTTTCCCGGCTCAACTATATCCTCTCTCTCCCACGCCTTTATGTTTCCATATGTCTCAACCAAAGATTCTGAATATAGAATGTAGCCTCTTATAGTATGATCATCAAATCCAGACTCATCTGTATTCAACAGTGAGAGATAATAGGGTGTGACAAAAAAAGGAATCCCCTTTTTTCTCGCCTTATTCAGAACCTTCATAACTCTCACGGGTAGCGACTCTTCTAAGTAGTAATTGAGCTCACCGGGAGTTCTGGCAGCCATAGAAAGATGGAATCTGAAGTCGTTCCACCACTCTTCAACCATTGCCAGCTTTTCCTGTTCTTTAATCTCTTTTGGGAATGTATATCTTGAATTTAACGAACCTCTACGTTCAATTTTTTTTACAAGCAGGAGTATCAGCCGTCTCTTAGCCTCCTCTCTTTTCTCTCTTACCTCTTTGTCCAATCCCGACGGCCACCTCTTCATCCATCCCCTCACCTTAGTCTCCGATGGTCTTTTAACTCTCTTCGTACCATTGGCAATAAGGAATAAATTGTACAAATCCTCAAGAAGATCTGTATTAACATTGCTATGTAATGGATCTTTAAGAAATGCCCACAGCATTGAAAGTGTCTCAATGAACACCTTTCTCTCTTTTGAGAGTTCAAATATTGTTTTGTTTTCGTATTCTGCCATCGTAAGTATGCTCTTTGCGCATCTTACCGACTCTTCTGATATGCTCTCCTCAATCTTCATAGAAGCATAGGCGCGGATTGAACTAATGAATTGTTCCTCGTCGTTGCTTTGAATTGCCCTCGTATAAAGATTTGGCAGAGACTTAACGAACTTGTTGAATATGTTCTTTGCCATCTCTTTTTTAAATTATATTGATGTTTGAAATGAATTATTTTTAAATAGAAAACCCCTTGCCAGAAGTTTTTCCGGCTTGACATTTTGTCCCTCTGTAACAAGTCTGTGCGACCCCCCCATAGCAATTTTTAGCACACTCTCCGGTAGGTTAATTGAAATTTTTGTTTTGAATATCTCGGATAGTGTACTGTTTACACCATTCATGTCAATAATCTGAGGAGCAACAAGATTTACAGGCCCCTCCAGAGATGTCTCCTTGATAATGAACTTAAAGGCCTCTGTTACATCATAAAGGGAAATCCAGCTGAGTGGCTGGGTCCCTTTTCCAAACCTTACAGATACTCCCATTCTAAAAGGGAGGGCGAGTTTTGGGAGAGCTCCTCCCCCTGTTGATATCACTACGCCAAGTCTTGCAATAGCCACCCTTGTAAATTTGGAGGCCTTAAGAGCTTCTCTCTCCCAGGCAATACATGTTTCAGCAAGAAATCCGACACCCCTCTCGGATGTCTCTTCATTATATGCGTTATCTGGTGAGGCTTTATAAGAAGATGGGTAGATACCGGTTGCAGAGGCAGAGATCAATAGAGTGGGGGCATCTGAACCACACTCTTCTATTGCTTTTACTAACTTTGATGTCGTCTGAATCCTGCTCTTAATAATCTCTCTCTTCTGAGTGCTGCTCCATCTGCAGTTGATTGATCTCCCGGCAAGATTTATCACCACATCTAAGCCTTTTAAATCATTTGCAGAAAACTCCCTACCGATATTTGTCACTATCCAGCCCTCCTCTTTTAGAGAATTGGCCACAGCACTGCCTACAAGGCCGGATGCTCCTCTGATACCTGCGGTCTTTGATTTGTAGTTTGCCATAATTCAAAAGTTATCTATATCTGTACGGTTAGACCGTCATAGGCTGCGTAAACACCGGGTGGAAGCTCAGCTGAGAGCTCCATGTGAGTCCCTATCTGATGAGAGAGGTGAGTTAAATATGTCCTCTCGGCCCCTGACTTTTTTGCAACCTCAATAGCCTCACTGAGGCTGAAGTGCGAAATGTGTTTAGCGTGCCTTACTGTATTTAAAACCAGGACTTTGAGGTCTTTAATCAACTTATAGCTCTTCTCATCAATCCTGTTTGCATCCGTAATATAGGCAAAATCTCCCATTCTAAAGCCTAAAACAGGAAGTTTATAGTGGTAAACCCTTATAGGCTGCACCTCAAGAGGGGGCAAATCAGAAACTCCATTCTCCCGTCTTACAAGAAATTTATTCTCATCAATTACTCTGATATCAAACTCCGGCACCCCTGGATATTTGTGCTCCTGAAATGCATATGAGTATTCATTTTCAAGAGATTTAAGCACCCTCTCTTCACAATAAATGGGCAGAGCCTTTCCGTTAATATAGTTGAATGCCCTAACGTCGTCAAGACCTCCAGTGTGATCTTTATGCTCGTGTGTTAAAAGTATTGCATCTAAATTTGAAATATTTGCGCTAAGCATCTGCTGTCTAAAGTCAGGTCCGGCGTCAATAAGTATTTTAAATCCTCTCCACTCCAGTAGAGCTGAGGATCTGAGCCGGTTGTCTCTCGAATCATGAGATTTGCATACTTTACAACTGCAACCTATCATGGGGACTCCCTGAGATGTGCCTGTTCCAAGAAAAGAGAGTCTTGCAGTATTGAACTCTTCCATTAAATAAAGGTACAAAAATTTCATACCTTTGCGAAAAAAAATGCAGAGAGCAGGGGTACTATACCTTATCCCGACGACACTTGGATCAGACCGGCTATCAGATGTTATTCCTGAGGGGGTGCTTAGGCTTGTGCCTGAGCTGACTCACTTTTTTGTTGAGGAGCTTAGAAGTGGAAGAAGATTCCTGTCTGCGGCCGGGCATAAGGGTAATATTGAAAATTTAACTCTTTTTGAGCTAAATGAGCATACTAAAGATGCCGAGATTGAGGAGTTTGTTAATATCCTCCTAAGAGGAGATGATGCCGGTATTTTAAGTGAGGCCGGGATTCCTGCCGTAGCAGACCCTGGTGCTAAGCTGGTTGCTGTTGCCCACCTTAAAGGGATAAAAGTTGTACCCTTAAGTGGCCCTTCATCAATAATTCTTGCTCTGGCAGGATCTGGAATGAATGGCCAGAATTTCCAGTTCCATGGATATCTGCCTGTAAAACCGGAGGAGAGACGGAGTTCTCTTAAACGTTTGGAGACTCTTTCCCGCTCAACAGGTTCAAGCCAGATTTTTATAGAGACACCTTACAGAAATAACGCTATGCTTTCGGATATACTGGAGGTATGCTCTCCGGCAACAAAAGTCTGCGTAGCGGCCAATATAACTCTTGAGGATTCATTTGTTGTTACAAAAAGTGTTGCAGAATGGAGACGGGAGCGACCTGATATTAATAAAAAACCATGTGTATTTATAATATGAACAGAGAGGATAGGGCCATATCAATGATTGAACTGGTAAATATGGAGTTCTACTCATATCATGGCCATTTTCATGAAGAGCAAATTATAGGAAATAAATTTATCGTGAACTTTTCTGCCGAATGTGATGTTTTTAAAGCCGGTGAGAGCGATCTGCTGGAGGATGCTGTGAATTATCAGGAGTTGTATAATATAATTAAAGAGGAGATGGAGATACCATCAAAACTTCTGGAAAATGTCGCTTTAAGAATTGCTAAAAGAGTAAAGATGACATACCCTCAGGTAGGAAAAATCTCAATTTCGGTTGCAAAAATGAACCCCCCAATTGGAGGGAAAGTTGAAGCATCCAGGGTTGCAATCTCTTATTAAATTATTGACAATGAATGAAAAAATAGGCAACCGGGTAGCTTTTCTCACACTCGGATGCAAACTCAATTACTCTGAAACCTCTTCAATAGCCAGACAATTTGTTGAACACGGATATGAAAAGGTGCCATCAAGTAAAGAGGCAGATATATATGTGATCAACACATGCTCGGTTACTGAACATGCAGATAAAAAATGCCGTAACGCTATAAGGAAGCTGCATAAACAGAATCCGGAGGCGATTATTGCAGTTACAGGCTGCTATGCCCAGCTTAAACCACAGGAGATACTCTCTATAGAGGGAGTAGATTTAGTTCTCGGGGCAGATCAGAAAGAGAACCTCTTTATGAGAGTCTCGGATATAAAAGAGAGCGGGGGTAATAAACCTGCTCCAAAGGCTTTCTCTTGTGAGATATCACATATAGAGACTATTTTTCCCGCTTACTCTTCGGACGACAGGACAAGATCTTTTTTGAAAGTTCAGGATGGATGCGACTATAACTGCTCATATTGTACAATACCTTTAGCACGTGGCAAAAGCAGAAATTTCCCTGTTGAATTTGTCGTAGAAGAGGCAAAGGAGATTGCATCAAGAGGAGTAAAAGAGATTGTTCTAACCGGAGTCAACACCGGTGATTTTGGAAGGACCACTGGCGAGCCTTTTTTGGGGTTGCTTCAGAGACTAGATGAGATTGATGGGATTGAAAGGTACAGGATATCGTCAATTGAGCCAAATCTTATTACTCCAGAAATTATTGACTGGATTGCAATGAGTAATAAGTTCCTTCCTCACTTTCATATACCTCTTCAGAGCGGATGCGATAAAATTCTTGCCCTGATGAGACGAAGGTATAACAGAGCTCTCTTTAAAGAGAGAATTGAACTGATAAGAGAGAAGATGCCATACGCTTTTCTTGGAATAGATGTAATTGTAGGTTTTCCCGGAGAGGGAGAGAGTGAATTTGAGGAGACTTTATCATTTTTGAAGGAGGTTGGACCATCCTTCCTCCACGTTTTCCCATATTCAAGACGGGCCAATACACCTGCATCAGAGTTCTCCGGACAGGTGGATGAGACAGTTAAGCATAGGCGGGTAGAGCGGCTAAACAATCTGTCGGATTCACTTTATTGCGAATTTGTTGAGAAGAACAGAGGGAGGGCAGAGAGAGTGCTTTTTGAAAGTACACGCAAAGGTGGAATGATGTTCGGATATACAAGAAATTATATAAAAATTGAGGTGCCTTATGACAAGTCTCTCATTGGAAAGATTTGTGATATTGTTATTTAGGCTCAGTTGCTCTTTTCCCTTTTCTTCTGAAGAGTCTGTTGAATAGTTCTTTAAATGTGTTGAACTCCTCCTGATAAACCAGACCTACACCGCTCCTCTGACTATTGTCAAGGTAGTTTGAATATTGGTCTGCTGAGTGGGAGAAGGCCTTCGCCCTGAATCTTCCCTTTTCGTCAAGCTTAACCTCAACATCAATATCACCAACTACATCGCTGTTTTGATTAAGATATTTTGCACTACCTATATTGCCATTAACAATTACCCTATTGTCAAAAAGTTGCGCAGAAATTGCAGCATCAAAAATGTCTCTGCCGTTTTGTCCGGGCTGGTAATTAAAACTGAAGTCAAGCGGGATATCCAACTGGTTAAATATGTTATTAATCTGATTGGATAATACCTCTGTTGCGTTTGAATAAAGGAGAGTAGAATTATTCACTATGCTTGACTGAATATCAGGTATGAAGCTACCTGATACGAGTAGGGACATTACCTGTTTGACAACCTTGTCCTCTGTATTTAATGCAGCATCTACCCTCGCCTTTGTAGCAGGATCAATATCGGGGATATTAATTCCAAATCCTAGTCTTGGATTGAGCAACTCTCCCTGCATTGAGATACTGCACTCAACATTTCTTCTGTTACTTACTGAGCTTGTGTCTGCAATTAAGGTGTTTACGGAGGCTTTTGTGTTGTATATTGCTGTAAGGTCTAATCTTGTTTTTAGAATATCTCCGTTGAAAGAGAGATTGCCACCCTCCCTTATACTAAAGTCTCTTTTGAAAATTCCCTGAAGGACGAAAGTGTAAAACCCTCTGTCAATTATGTAGTCTCCGTGAACTGAAAATATCTCTTTAGCCGGGTTGACATCAATGTTAACCAATCCGTTACCATAGCTTCTAATTACATCTCCTACAGATTTGTCTATCTCTATTAGAAGTTCCGCATCTGTATTCACCCTGGTTCTTAACTTAACTTCTAGTTCAGATGGGCTTTTGTCACTTACAGCCTTTTTTGGAGTAATATAACCATACTCGTCATAATAGGCCTCCACCAAATGTACTTCGCTCTTTTCTACAAACGTGAGGAGATTCGTTCTAGAGGCAACTGATGTATTGGGGAGTGGAATATGAATGGCTGTATTTCTATTAGTGGCGACCGAAATATCCATCAAAATTTTACTGATAGGACCTGTTATTGAGATGTTTCCTGTCCCATAAGCAATGCCGTAAAAATTTTCGTTGTCTCTTTCGGTTGTATTAATGCATTCAAGATTTGAGAAATCAATCTTAGTGTCAAGGGTAATATTACCGAAGAATGGGAAGCTTAATCCGCCGTTTACCCTTCCACTGTTTCCACCTCTGTCTTTCAGTAAGGCGTTATCAACTGTTAGTTTGCTCTGTTCAATTGAGAAAGGTCCGCTCAATATGTACGGAACTTTAGTAAAGTTAACCGTAAAACCAACATCGTTGAGAGTTCCTCTGCTGCTTGATAGAACGAGCTTATCCATTTTCCCGTTTAATCTTAGTAGTCCGGAGAGTGTTCCAGATGACTCTGAAATAATGTCACTTAGAAATGGCTCAAAATATTTTACAGAGAGCCTGTCAAGGTTTGCACTTATATCAAGATAATTCCGGGATGGTGATAAGATTCCTGTTGCATAAAGTGGCACAGACCCTTCTAATGTACTTCTGGCCATAAGGTTGAATTGCTGAGCGGGGTTGTCCCATTCGCTGTAGAGCTCCAGACTTCCGACATCTGCATTGTTTACCTTGACCTCAGCACCAGAGAGATTTGCAATAATTTTTGGTTCAGAATAGAGTGCAGTTAATGTCGCCTTACCTGTAAAAAGACCCTCTACCCATGGCGCATTGCCCATAAAGTAATTTAAAGGGGAGATGTCAAAACTCTTCATTGAAACCGTCAGTGAGTCCGCCTCATAAGGTGATATTCGTCCGTTAATTTCCATAAGCTGACTATTGTTGTGGGCTCTGAACCTCTCAAAAGTATAGAGAGAGTCTGAAAGTTCAATGGCTGAATTATCCAGCGACCATTTATAATCATTAAAATATAAAGTAGATGGCTTAATAGCTATTCTAAAGATTGTTCCACCTCCTCTCTCCTCTTTTCCAATTTTAATTAATGAGGAGAAATCAAGGCTGTTTCTCAGTTTTGTTCTGTTTTGGAATTTTACTACAAGGTCAATGATATTTGATTTTCCTGTTGCCTCAGCAGTGAAATCGTCAAACTCAATCCCTCCGGCTCTCAATTTTGAAATCTTTATATCAGCCTTAACATTCTGCTTTTCAGATGTTGATATAAGTGATATTTTATTACCAATATTAGAGAGATACCCGGCATTTTCTGATGTTAATTTCAGATCAAGGCGACCCTGTTTAGAGATGTCAACACTTAATGCACTTCCAGGAGAAATAAAGAGGCCGGGAAGCGCCAACTGGGTTATAGCCTTTGTATCAAAGAATTTAACTCTAAATCTGTATGAGCCTTCATTTAACCCAGTATCTTCTGCGTTACTTGCTTCTGCATTGTTCTCCTGAGATTTAAGGTTTGGTATGTGTTTGTATATAAGTTCATCGGCCACTCTTGATATAAACTTGTCAATGAAGTGGCTCCCCCAATAAGTTGCCTCCATAAATTCTGATTTAAGAGAGGCTTCATAATTCTCCTGTTCTCTGCCGGAACTTGAAATAACAGAGATGTCACCAATGTTGTATCTTCCAGTACTGTTTCCATACTCAAGGTCTCTGATTTGAATATCTCCCAGCACCTCCCCATTTGTTTTCTGAGTGAATTTGGCAATTGTTCTTAAGCTAGCCGTTGATATTGAGTCTCTTTTGTCAATGTTAAGATTATACAGGTTAGCATACATTAAGTCTGCATAAAAGTCATAGTAGGAGTCGGTTCTGGAGGAGAGACCGATTATTCCCTGAAAAATAAAATCAAGGTTGGGGTCATGGCAAATCACCTTACCATCAAACCTGTCATTAAGATAACTTCCTGTAGCGTTAATGTTTGTGTAAGCGTAATTGTTAAACTCAATCTTTTTTACAGAAATACTGTCAATATAGAATTCACTGCCACCCTTTGATCCCTCTTTGATTAAAGCTGTCATGTTGCTGTTGAATGTTACTTCACCAGGCTCTTTACTCACTATAAGGGATCCTATATTAAAGTTGTCAGCCTTTAAATTTCCATGCATGTAGAGCCCTCCTCTCTCCTCATTACCCTTTAAGAGTACATCAACATACATGCTTCCAATATTTGTTACAATATTTCCATTTGCCACAAAATCGTCAAGAAGTCCTGCCAGCCTTCCTTTAAAGTTATATCTTACAAATGGAGAGAGTTTTTTGAAAAAGGCCGAAGGTCTGCTGCCACTTATAGATGAGACAATTTGGGCAATATCGTTTGAGGTTGTTACACAATGCGGAATATCTACAAAGGCCATTGTTTCATTTGGATAGGGCAGACCGGAAATTCTTGCTTTCAGGTCAATATATGTAAGGCCAGATTTGGATGTTATCTTGAGATTGTCACTTCTTAGATTAGATACAGGACCTTCTACAATACCTGTTACATAAAAACTCAGCCTGTTTCCGGTAAGTTCCGGAGCAAATCTTGACAGTGTCCTGAAATCTAGAAAGGTATTCTCAAAGTGAGACTCCATTACAACGCTGTCTGTAAAGTATGAAAAATCTCTGAAACTCCCGAATTTCATAGAGAACAGAGATGCCTTAAGATTTGAGTCTCCCTCATGAAGATCAAGATCAGTCAGGCGGATTTCGTTTGAAGCCAACTTGACTCCTGCATTCATACTCTTAACAGTTAGACCGCTTCTCTCACTAAAGGATATATCCCTGATTTCGGCATAAATCGTATCATTCTTAGACTCTATACCTCTGATGTGGATATTAATGGAATTCAGGGATAAATCTGAAAAATTAATTGCCCCTTTTTTTGTCTCAATTGATGAGTAGGGATTAAATCTTCTAAAACTAAAATTTACAAGTCTGACCTCTCCTGCAATAAAGTCAGGCAGAGAGAATGATACTGTGTCACTGTTACTATCGCCCTGGCCAAATATTTTTGTGAGATTTGTTGTAGAATCTGTATCGTTAACAATATTAAAAGAGCCATCCTGAAGCAGAAGTCTCTTTAATGTCAGTTTAGAACTGAATATTAAATCTTTTGCAGAGATTGTTAATGAGAGCTTACTGCAGTTAAGCAAAGTGTCTCTCTCTGAATGCAGGATGTGAAAATCATTTACAATCAGCTTATTAAAAAAAATATAATAGACCCTCCCAATTGCGACATCAGTTCCGAGTCTCTCAGATAGCAGTGAGGCTGCTTTTCTGGCTGTACTTGTCTGAATTGCCGGTATTTGAAGCGCAACATAGGCAGTAACCGGGGCTAAAGCCACCAGGAATAGCAATGCCGTTATTATTTTTCTTAATATTCTAATCTTACAACGTTTTGCGCAAAAATAATCAAATATATCAAGGAGATTGTTAAAAAAACACCAATTTTGCAAACTATTAAAAACTGTTAATGAGCTTAACCATTTTAGGAATTGAGTCATCTTGCGATGATACCTCTGCAGCTGTAATCAGGGATGAATTTCTCTTGTCTAATGTAATGTCAAATCAGGATGTTCACATGAAATATGGTGGAGTTGTGCCTGAACTTGCCTCTAGAGCTCACCAGCAAAATATTCTTCCTGTGGTTGACCAGGCACTTAAGATGGCAGGAATTTCTGCTGAGGATGTTGACGCAATTGCATTTACAAGAGGCCCAGGACTTCTTGGTTCTCTTCTTGTGGGAACCTCATTCGCAAAGGGACTTTCAATAGCCACAGGCAAACCTCTGATAGACGTAAACCATTTACAGGGACATATACTTTCTCATTTCATTAAGGTTCCTGAAAGAGAGATTAATGTTCAGCCAAATTTTCCTTACCTCTCTCTTTTGGTTTCTGGCGGACATACTCAAATAACAAGAGTTGACAGCCACCTCTCTTTTAAATTAATAGGTGAGACTATTGATGACGCAGTTGGGGAGGCTTTTGACAAGTGTGCCAAGATAATTGGTTTGGGCTATCCCGGAGGACCTATGGTTGATAAGCTTGCACAAGAGGGAGACAAAAGTGCCTTCAAGTTTGCCAAACCCAGAGTGGAGGGATTAAATTACAGTTTCAGCGGAGTAAAAACATCACTTTTGTACTTTCTAAGAGACAAGATTTCTGAAGATGCTGATTTCATTAATAGGAACAAAGAGGATCTTTGCGCCTCTTTTCAGCATACTTTAATTGAGATTCTGATGGACAAACTTTGTAAGGCATCCGAATCAACAGGTATTAAGGAAATAGCCATAGCCGGAGGTGTATCAGCCAACTCCGGACTAAGAGAGAGAATCATTTCTGAGGGGGAGAAAAGAGGGTGGATTACTCACATACCTGAATTAAGGTTCACTACCGATAATGCTGCTATGATTGCGATTGCAGGATATTATAAATATATCTCTGGTCACACTGCAAACAATGATATTATACCTGTTTCACGCTCAGGTGATTATAGTTAATTAACTGTTCTATTAACAATTACGCATTCAATACATTTTTTAGCTGTTTGAACTAAGTTTTGGCGGGATTCTCAAAAATAAAATTATCTTTGCCTTCCGTTGATGCAAAAAAACTTATTAACTAACACCTAAAATTTCATTCATGAAAAGAACTATTATGCTTTTCATTGGACTGTTATTTGCATTTCAGGGTATTATAGCCCAGAATGTTCGAATATCAGGAACAGTGACAGAGAAGGGTACAGGAACCCCTCTTCCTTTTGTGGGAGTACAGGTTAAAGGGACTACAACAGGAGCCACCACTATGGATAACGGCACCTATGTTCTGAACGCACCTTCCACAGGCACACTTATCTTTACCTACATTGGGTACAAAACTTTAGAGGTTCAGATTGGAGGCCGCGCAGTAGTAAATGTTGAACTTGAGCAAGATGCACTAGCCCTTGATGAGGTTGTGATGGTCGCTTACGGTACAGCAAAGAAGTCAAGCGTTACTGGATCTATTGCATCAGTTAATGCTGCTGCTATTGAAAAACGCCCTGTAACTAATGCGCTAGCTGCTCTATCAGGTACTTCTGCTGGAGTTCAGGTAAACACCTCTTATGGCCAGCCTGGTTCTGATCCAACAATTCGTATTCGTGGTTTTGGATCTGTTAACTACTCTTCCGCACCTCTTATTGTACTGGACGGAGCTCCATACAACGGAGCAATGGCAAACATCAACCCAGCCGACATTGAGTCTATCAACATCCTTAAAGATGCTGCTTCAACTGCACTTTATGGTTCAAGGGGATCTAACGGAGTTGTTATGATTACAACTAAAAAGGGTAAGAAAGAGAAGTTGAACATAAGCGCTACCGTTACTCAAGGTTTCTCACAAAGAGGACTTCCTGAGTATGATAGACTGGATGCAAATCAGTACTATCCAATTATGTGGGAGTCACTTAGAAATTCATTGATTACCCCTACTAGAGGAATTGCAGATGCAAGTGCGCTTGCTTCAGGAGCAACATCAAACGGTATTGCTGCTGCATTGGGATACAACCCTTACAGAGGCATTGGCAATGGTGAGATTGTTCAGTACGATGCAAATTTTAACTCCAAGCTTAATCCAAATGCAACTCAACTACTTTGGGCAGACGACCTTGACTGGTATTCACCTGTTGAGCGTCTTGGTAACAGGACTGAGGCTATGGTTAGTGCTAACGGTGGAAGTGAAACAGCTGACTATTACATGTCTGTTGGCGTAACTCAGGATGCAGGATGGCTTAAGAAGACAAATTATGATCGTCTCTCTGCAAGAGCGAATGTTAACTTTACTCCTAGAAAGTGGATTACATTCGGTATCAACCTTAATGCCTCTTACAACAAATCTTCTGCTGCCAACACTGACAGCGATACTGGATATGCTAATCCTATCTATTTCGCAAGAAATATGGGACCTATCTATCCTGTTTATCAGCACGATCGTCTTACAGGCGAGTACATTCTTAATGATCAGGGTGAGAAACTTTGGGACCTTGGAGCAGCAGTTGTGCAGAATGGTGTTACATACCCGGCGAGAACTCAGAACAACGGCCGCCACGGTATTGCAGAGCACATGCTTAATATTATAAATTTTGAGAGAAACACAATTCAGTCAAGAGCCTTTACTGAGTTTACCTTTATGAAAGGTTTGAAGCTAAGACTAAACTATGCTTTTGATATAAACAACTATACAAGATCTACATTTGAGAATACTCTGGTAGGCGACGGAGCTCCTCAGGGGCGTTCAAGGAAAGAGCAGTCAACAAGATACACCTGGACAAACCAGCAGCTCTTAACTTATGAGAAATCGTTCGGAAAGCATGATTTCAATGTTCTTGCAGCTCATGAGTCATATCACAACCAGTACAATGAAATATACGGTTTCCGTCAGGGACAGATTATCCCGGGAAATACTGAACTTATTAACTTTACAACTACTAACAGTCTTTACTCTTATATGGATAACCATAAAGTAGAGGGATGGCTTGGTAGAGCGTCATACTCTTATGACAATGGTAAATACACAGCCGAGGCATCATACAGAAGAGACGGATCTTCTAAGTTCAGTCAGCCAATGAGATGGGGTAACTTCTGGTCAATTGGTGCCGGATGGAGAATAGACCGTGAAAACTTTATGGCTACTCAGGAGTGGATTGACTTCCTGAAACTTCGTGCGTCATATGGTTTAAATGGTAATGACGGAGGTATCAGTTACTATGCTTGGCAGGTTCTTTATGACTACAGAAATAACTCTGCTGAACCTGGATTTATTCAGTCAACCGTTCCGGGAAATCCTAATTTGAAGTGGGAGACAACAGTTCAGACCGATATAGGACTTGATTTTAATCTGTTTGGCAATAAACTAAGAGGAGCAATTGACTGGTTCAACAAAGAGTCAAAAGACTTGATTTATTCTGTAGCACTTTCTCCTTCAACTGGTTATACATCGCAGGATAGAAATATAGGTAACCTTTACAATAGAGGTTGGGAGTTTGATGTTACAGGTGTGATTTACTCAAATAAGAATTTTGAGGCATCTTTAAACCTTAACGCAACTACTTACAAAAACCAGATTACTAAACTTCCTGAAGAGAACAGAGAGAATGGTATTATCTCCGGAAACTTCAGAAGGGTAGAGGGTGGATCAATTTACGATTTTTGGCTCCGTCAATGGTATGGAGTTGATCCTGACAATGGAGATGGCTTATATCTTTTTGATGAGGAGAACCAAACCTGGGCTGATGCTGACTGCAAAGTGCTTCCTAATGGCACAAAAGTTACTTCAAATCAGGCAAAAGCTAAATATGACTGGTCAGGAACAAGTATTCCTAAGCTATTTGGAGCTTTAACACCTGCATTTAAAATATACGGAGTAGAGATATCTGTACAACTTAACTACTCTATCGGTGGAAAGGCTTATGATTATAGCTGGGCATCACTGATGTCCACAGGTAGTTTTGGAGCAGCTAAAGCTGTTGAGATTCTTGACAGATGGACAACACCTGGACAGGTAACTAATGTACCTAGAATGGATAACTCTAAAACTACAGCTTTCAATGCTGTCTCTTCAAGATGGCTGGTTGATGCATCTTACCTGGCTATTCGTAACGTAAATATCTCTTACAACTTTGGTGGGAATGTACTTAAGAGCCTTAATGTTAAAGGCTTGAGAACTTATATATCTGCTGAAAACCTTGCTCTCTTCTCTGCCCGTAAGGGTATGAACCCGGCTCAGAGCTTTAACGGTAGTGTATTCAACGATGTCGGATTCAACCGTACAATCACTTTGGGTGTAAATGTTAACTTCTAATTCAGTTTACAGAAATGAAAAAAATTAAACTTTATATATTAGCATTAGCTGCAGGTTTACTCCTGGTTCCTCAGTCCTGCTCCAAGGAGTTCCTGGAGACAGCTCCAACTGATCAGCTCTCAGGCAACCTGGTATTCAGCTCAGTTGCCGGTGCGTGGGGCGCATTAAATGGCGTTCACAGGTCAATGTACATACAATACAACAGTTCTCAGGCCCACGGAGGTATGGCCGGAATGTACCTGTATATTGATATGATTGGTACTGATATTGTTTTTAATACAACTGCAAACGGTTGGTACAGGAGCGCCTATCAGTGGGTGGATCATAGAAATGACAGATCGTCTATGGTGTTGTATTGGACAAACCTTTATAGACTAGTAAGTAATATTAACCAGATAATTACACAGATTGATGGCATTGCCGGATCAGAGGCTGAAAAGAAGGCAATTAAAGGTCAGGCTCTTACATACAGAGCGTGGGCTCACTTTATGCTAGTTCAGCTATTTGCGGAGAGATTTACTCCAGGCGGAGCAAACACTCAGCCCGGTGTGCCTTATATGGAGTCAATTACCTTTGATGGTCAGCCAAGAAACAGCGTTGCAGACGTTTACTCTAAAATTAATGCAGACCTGACTCAGGCGATTACTCTTCTTGAGGGATACAACAGGGCGAATAAATCTCATATCAATAAATCTGTTGCCTTGGCAATCCAGGCTCAGGTGGCCCTAGTTCAGGGAAACTGGGCACAGGCAGCTACTTCAGCAAATGCTGCAAGACAGGGTTACAGCTTTATGTCTGCAGCTCAGCATCTGGAAGGATACAGCAAACAAAACAATCCTGAAAATCTTTGGGCATCATATGTTCAGGAGGATCAGACTATGTACTTCTACTCCTTCTATGCTTATATGTCAAATAACTTTAACTCAACAGCAATCCGTCAGAGTCCAAAGTCAATAACTAAAGAACTTTATGACAAGATATCAAATACAGATATCCGTAAAGGTTTCTGGTATCCGAATGCTGTTGCTGACAAACAGCCATTTGTTCAATCAAACGGAGTGCGTTTCAACTATATGAGCTCAAAGTTCCAGGCAGTTTCATCTGCTGATGGCAGGGGTGACTTCCCATGGATTAGAGTTGCTGAAATGTACCTGATTGAGGCAGAAGCATTAGCAAGACAGGCTGGTAAGGAGACTCAGGCAAGAGATGTTCTTTATCTTCTTGCTAAAAATAGGGATCCTCAGTACACTCTTTCAACAAACTCAGGTCAGGATCTTATAAATGAAATCCTTACACAGAGAAGAATTGAATTATGGGGTGAGGGAAGAAACTGGACTGACCTTAAGAGATTAAACTTACCATTAGTGCGTTCTGTTGGTCCAAATGCAGGACAGGGTTTCCACGTTGAGTCATATGCTATTAAAATCCAGGAGCCGGCGGGTACCTTAAACTGGAACTGGTTGATACCAAAAGCAGAGATTGATACTAATCCTGAGCTTGAGCAGAATCCAGTATAACACGAGATTCTGTATCTAAATAGTTAAGGCCGACTAATTAATTTTAGTCGGCCTTTATATTAAACTTTTTGAAAAGTATTCTGATTAGCAACCGCTACATCCTGAACAGCTTCCGCTACTGCAGGAGGACTGGAGCTTTTCACCGTACAGACCTCCGGTAATCTCTTGCTGAGTTGCCTCTCTTACAGCAACCACTACTCCTTTAAAGTTCAGGTCTGCTCCTGCAAGAGGATGGTTGAAATTCATAATAACTACATCATCTTTTATCTCGTCAATAGTCCCCTGAAGTCTGTTGCCGTCAGAGTCCTGCATAGGGAGGACGTTTCCAACCTTAAGGAGACCGTCTTCAATTTTACCGTCAACCATAAACATATCTTTAGGTAGCTCAATAACTGCGTCGGAATTTACCTCACCGTAACCCTCTTTTGCAGTTAAAGTAAACTCAAATGGGTCACCAACCTCTTTTCCCAGTACATTCTCTTCAAATTTTGGCAGAAGATAACCTGTTCCAAAAATAAAGTCCATCGGTTTATCTGCTGTTACGGTCTCCATAATGTCGCCGTCAACTGTAAGTGTATAGGAGAGGGATACTACCTTGTCTTTTTCAATTTTCATTGTCTTTTTTTTTAGTTGTTTAGTATAAAGAAATTTGTGTTATGCAAAAATTATGCTAAAGTTTTCGTTTTATTTTATACCCTGTAGCTGCTACAAGAAGTGTCATAACAGGAGTAAGCAGATTAAAGAAGCTGTATGGAAGGTAGGCAAATGTTGATATACCCAAAACCCCGGACTGCGCAACTCCACATGTATTCCACGGGACAAGCACAGAGGTGACTGTACCGGAATCCTCTAAAGTTCGGCTTAAAAGACGGGGCTCATACCCCATCTTTTTGTATGTTTCAGAGAACATTTTACCTGGTAAGAGAATGGCCATATACTGATCCGAGAGGGTGATATTGCAAAACAGTGTGGTTGCTACTGTTGATCCTACTAATGAGAATGTGCTCTTGACGAGTTTAACCATCCTCTCTGTTATTACCTGAATCATCCCTGAGGCCTCCATAGCTCCTCCGAATGTTACAACACACAGGATAAGCCATACTGTATTTAACATTCCGGCCATCCCTTTTGTTGCTGTAAGAGAGTTAAGTATGGGGTCTCCTGTCTCAATTGATATGCTTCCGTACATCATTTTAAGAGAGGCTACAAAATATGCGGCACCTCCGTTAAACCCTTCACCTGCAATTTCTCTGCAAAGTTCAGGCTGAACTATACATGCTACGATTGCACCTGCTACAGCCGATAGGAAAAGGGTGATAAATGGGGATACTTTTTTTATTATAAGGACAATTGTAAATACAGGTACGAGTAAAAGAAGTGGGGAAATATTAAATACAGAGGAAATTGAGCCTAAGTTGGCTTCTACGCCACCAGTATCGGAAACCGGTAAAACAAACCCGGCAATACCGTATATCAAAAGAGAGATGATAAATGCCGGAGTTACTGTTATAAGCATATACCTGATATGTGTGTAGAGATCAACACCTGCAACGGCTGCGGCCAGATTTGTTGTATCGGAAAGGGGAGATAGTTTATCTCCAAAATAGGCACCTGAGATTATTGCACCAGCAAGCCATGGAGCCGGAATACCCAGAATTTGACCGGCTGAGAGCATAGCTACACCTATTGTCCCTACAGTTGTCCAGGAGCTTCCGGCCATAAGTGATACTATAGCCGTAAGGATGAATGTGACTACAAGAAAAACTGAAGGGTGAATAAGTTTAAGCCCGTAATAAATCATCGCAGGAACAACTCCGCTGATCATCCAGGATCCTGTCAGAGCCCCAATCATTAACAATATAAATATGGCAGATCCCGTTTTTGAAAGATGATTCATCATGCCCTTTTCAATTTTACTCCATGGAATTTTAAGGACAACTATTGAAATAATGGATGTTATTACTGTAGTCAGTAACAGTGATATTTGAGAAGTTCCTGAAGAGATCTCTTCTCCAAACAGCCTCACTCCAGCTGAAATCATAGAGACTAGCAGTATAATAGGCAATAGGGAGAGTGCCAGGCCCGGTTTCTTCATCTTATATTCCGTTAAAAGTTATTGATTCAAACATTAGGGTTGGTATAAGCCATCTGCTTCCTCTTTTCGGATCGTCTCCTGCAATTTTTATTGAATTCCAGAGCTCTACTATGTTACCGGTTACTATCATCTCTTTTATGGGGTGGAGAATTGCGCCGTTTTCAAAGTAAAAGCCCTGAACCCCGAATGAGAAGTCTCCGCTGGATGAGTTGCTGTTTCCTCCGTTAAAGCCGGTAATAAAAATTCCTTTGCCGGTCTCTTTTAAAATTTGATCAAGACCAACCTTTGGACTCTCTCCCGGAAATGTGCCGTTAAGTGATATAGAGAGAAGTGAAGGTCCCTCAATTGTCGGGCTCATATTCAACTTCCTGGCGTTGTATGTATTCAGGTAATAGTTAGTAATTATACCACCATCAATTATGTTCATTGATCTTGTTGCGATGCCTTCACTGTCAAACATCCTCGAGCCCTCATATCCGTACAGATGTGGTCTGTCCATGAAGTGCAGGTTTTCAGGAAATAGTCTCTCCCCAAGTTTACCGGCAAGAAATGAGTTGTTCTGATGTATAGATGCACCGTTTAAGGCAGAGATTATTGGGGATACGACTCTGCTAGCCACGCTATTCTCAAGCACCATGTTGTATTTACCTGATTTTAGCTTCTTTGATCCAAGCCTTGAAAGGGCTCTTTGCATTGCTCTATCTCCGCATCCGCTTATATTCAAATCAGAATAATACATAGAGCTTTCATACCACCACGCCTCCGGTCTGGCCCCTCCCTTATCCCTGGCTGAGCACTCTGCACTTACAGAAAAAGTTGTTTGAGCCGACTCGCCGGTGAAACCTTCACTGTCTGCCATATAGTACAACTCCAGCGAATCACCATACTCACAGTTTGATGATATAATTCTGGAATCCTTTTCAAATATCTCTTCCGAACATCTGAAAGCAGCCTCTCTCTTCTCCTGAGGAGAAATACTGTAAAAGGAGTTGTCGTATTGGCCCAAATCTATATTGTCTCCACTGTAAAGTAGTTCTCTGGGAGTCAGGACTCTGTCACTATCAGGAGCAATTAATCTTGTAGCCTCAGTGGCGTTTTTTATAAAAACGCTAAGTTCATCGCTTTCCGTTCTGTTGGTTGAAAAGTATCCATACCTTCCCTCTGTAAAAAGCTGAAGAAAAAGTGTTGATCCTGTTGAACTCTGAAGTCTGTCAAGAATATTGTTTCTAACTGTAAAAGAGCTCTGTACTGATATTTCTGCGCCGGCTCTGGATGCTGTGCATCCGGCCTCTTTTGCCATCTCCAGGGCTATGTTTACAATCTCTTTTATATTATTGGTCATAATTTACACACCTCCTACGGTAAGTTTGTTGACCAGCACAGATGGCATCCCGCAAGATACTGCACAGTACTGCTCTTTGCCACATGTCCATGTTCCGTTGTCAATAACTGAGTTGTCCGCAACTCCAACAATATCAGCCAGTGCTTCAGGCCCGTTCCCGATAATGTTGATATCCTTAACAGGTCTCGTTAATCTTCCGTTCTCAATAAGATAGCCGGACTTTACAAAGAAGGTAAAATCACCAGCTCCTATCTGTACCTGTCCGTTTGAAAAATTATCAACAAAAATTCCCTTTTTTACTGAGGCTATAAGATCCGTTTCTTTAGATTTTCCTGACTCCATATAGGTTGTTCTCATTCTGGGCAGAGGCATAAACCTGAAAGACTCTCTTCTTCCGTTTCCTGTGGGCTCTGTTTTGTAATATTCGGCACTTATTCTGTCATGAAGGTAGGAATTTAGTACACCATCCTTTACCATATATGTCTTTTGAGAGATAATGCCTTCGTCGTCAAATGTTATTGAACCTCTGTTTGAATAGATTGTTCCGTCGTCAACAACCGAGATATCCTCTGAACATATCTTTTTACCAAGTTTGTCAGAAAAAATTGATGTCCCCATTCTGTTGAAATCGGCTTCAAAGGCATGTCCTATTGCCTCATGGAGAAGTATCCCTGAACTTCCCGCTCCCATCACAACAGGCATCTCTCCTCCTGAGGGTCTTCCGGCTTCAAACTGAATAGATGTTTTATTAACGACCTCCTCTGCAATCTCTTTAATCAGCTCTTTAGTGATCATTTCATAACCCATCCTGAAGCTTCTTGAAGAGCTTCCGTTCTCTGTTCTTCCATTGTTCTGCATAATACAAGTTACTGCAATTGACGCCATTGGTCTCTCATCTGCAGCTAATGTCCCCTCCGAATTGAAAAAAAGTATTTTTGTGTTTGAGTCAGAAATCTTTGCAAGAACCTTAACAACTCTTTTGTCAGATTTGAAAATGGTTTCATCAAGCTCAGCCAGAGCCGGAACCCTTTCAGAGAATCCAATTCCTGTCCAGGGGATCAATGATTTGTATCTCTCAGGAAAATCAGTAACGGAGACAGAGGGTTCAGCATAAAAAGATTTAGATGAATTGGCAATAGCCGCTGCTGTGGATGCTGCCTTTAACATCTCCTCCATTGTTGTAATCTCTGTGTATGCGTAACCTGTACTCTCCCCGTCAAGTACTCTGATTCCAACTCCATAATCAATATGAGTTCCCGCTCCGTTTGCTTCCGAGTCTCTAAGGTTTATCTCATTTGAAATGCTGTGTTCAAAATAGATGTCTGCATAATTACCACCTTTGGACAACGCAACTTTTACAAGTTTTTTAAGATCATCTGTGGTCACGCCGAACATAGACATCAATTCCTCCGCTTTCTTCATCGGCTCTCTTTTTGACAAAGTAACCTAAAAATGGCTAAATTAGCAAAACCAATAAAACTACAGATAATGGATCAACCAAAGATAGAGAGGTTGCTTAGGATGATGCAGCTGCTTACTGACCGTTCCAGAGTATGTACAGTGGATACGTTGGCAGCTGCCATAGGTGTCTCGCAAAGAACAGCCTACAGATATCTTGACACTTTTGAGTCCGGAGGTTTGCTGATTGAGAGAGAGGGGAGCAGAGTATCCCTATCAAGAGATTCAAAATATTTCAGGATGATCTCTGAGCTGGCATACTTCAACAAAGAGGAGGCCTACATAATTAAAAGAGCACTTGAGGTGTTAAGCCCGGATTCACAGGCTGTAAGATCAATAAAAATTAAGCTTGCTAATATTTACGATTTCTCAGATGTCGCTACACTTCTGACACGACCCGGAAGGGAGGATGTTGTCAGCAGCCTGCTCTTCGCCATTGCAGAGGAGAGACAGGTTGTGCTAAAGGATTATCACTCAATAAATACCAGAAATATTTCCGACAGATTGGTTGAACCCCTTTCGTTCAGCCTGAATATGGTTAGTGTTTACTGTTATGAAGTTAAAAGCGGAATGTGCAAATATTTTCGCATTGAAAGAATTGGTGGTGTTGATGTGACAGAGGTCTCCTGGGAGCACAGGGGTGCTCATAAAACACCATCTGTGGATGTGTTCCGCTTTTCTGGTGATAATCCAATGAGAGTTAAGCTGAGATTGACAATGGTAGCTGCTACCCTGCTTTTGGAAGAGTTCCCTTTAAGCGAGCAGTATCTGACTCAAATAGGTGATAATATGTTTTTACTGGATTGTGATTTATATGATTATCAGGGGGCAGCAAGATTTGTTCTGGGTTTGTGCAATGAGATAGAGGTTTTGGATAGCCCCGAATTTGTAAATTACCTTAATGAAAAGCGTGCCGGCAGTAAGTTTTAATTCTTTGTAAACGATTATTTTTTATAAATTTGCCCAATTAAAATGAATTGTAAAAGGTGGTAAATTTATCAGGCGGACTAACATTCGATGAGATTGCAAGGGTAGTTGAAGAGAATGAGCAGGTAGAGCTGGGCGATGCAGCAGCTGAAAAAATTGCGCGAAGTTTCTCTTTCCTTGACTCATTTGCTGAGAAGAAGGTAATTTACGGAATCAATACCGGTTTTGGTCCTATGGCTCAATACAGGGTGGATGACGATCATCTTCGTGAACTCCAGTTCAATATAATCAGATCCCACTCTTGTGGGGCGGGAAGACCTCTGCACAACAGATTCGTTAGAGCCGCAATGCTATCAAGGTTGTCAAACTTTGCTCAGGGGAGATCAGGAATATCTCCGCAATTGGCTGAGCTTCTTGTGGCTTTTCTTAATAATGAAATATATCCTGTAGTTCCGGAACACGGAGGCGTAGGAGCGAGCGGAGATCTCGTTCAAATGGCACACATTGGTTTGGGACTGATAGGAGAGGGGATAGTCTCTTATAAGGGGACATATATGCCGGCCTCTGAAGCAATGAAGGATTGCGGATTGGATCCTCTTGAAATTAAGATAAGAGAGGGATTGGCAATTGCTAACGGAACCAGTGTGATGTCAGGAATTGCATCTGTAAATTTGTTTTATGCCGAAAAATTGTTCAGATGGTCTCTTCTTGCCTCTGTGATGATGAATGAGATTGCTGAGTCATATGATGATTTTGTCTCTGAGCCCCTTGCAATAAGCAGACCTCACAATGGACAGGTGTTTGTTGCCGAGCAGATGAGAGAGCACTTTAAAACCTCAGCAAGATTAAGAAAGAGAGAGCACTATCTCTACTCAGGGAAGAATGATGAAAGGATATTTGAACATAAGGTTCAGGGGTATTACTCTCTAAGATGTGTTCCGCAGGTTTTGGGGCCGATATATGATACTATTAATTTTGCTAAAGAAATTGTAGAAAGAGAGTTCAATAGTGTCTGCGATAATCCGGTAGTGGATCCTGAGAGCGGAAGTATCTACCACGGCGGTAATTTTCATGGTGATTATGTAAGTTTTGAGATGGATAAACTCAAAATTGCAATAACAAAGCTTACTATGCTTGCTGAGAGGCAGCTAAACTATCTTTTCCACGACAAAATTAACGGCATCCTGCCTCCATTTGTAAATTTGGGTACACTGGGACTGAACTATGGAATGCAGGCTGCACAATTTACTGCCACATCTACAACTGCAGAGTCTCAATCACTATGTTCACCTGTTTATATTCACTCTATCCCTAATAATAATGACAATCAGGATATTGTAAGTATGGGGACCAACTCTGCTTTGATGACGGCAAAGGTTGTTGAAAATGCATTCCAGGTAATTGCCATACAGTATATGTCGCTTCTGCAGGCTATTGATTTTCTTGAAATAAGTGATAAGATATCAATGGAGAGCAAAAAAATATACAAAGAGCTTAGGGAGATATTCCCTCTCTTTACAGACGATACACCAATGTGTGGAGATATTGAAAGAGTAACTGATTATTTGAAAAATAACTGATATGAAGTATGCACTGGTGACAGGTGCCGCAAGGGGAATAGGCAGAGCAGTTGCCTTGAAACTGGTCGGTATGGGATATAAGATACTCCTCAACTATAAATCAAATACAGAGGCTGCTGAGGAGGTACTGAGAGCAGTTGAGGCTCTTGGTGGTTCCGGAGAACTTATGAGATTTGATGTTTCAAACAGAGAGGATACAGAGAGGGCAATATCACAGTGGAAGGCAGCAAATCCTCTTGATTATATTGAGATTTTAATTAATAATGCAGGAATTAGAAAAGATAATCTTCTGCTGTGGATGGAGCCATCTGAATGGAGTGATGTCCTGGATACGAATCTTAATGGATTCTTTAATGTTACCAGATTACTCGTTAAGGATATGATGGTTAAGAAATACGGAAGGATTATAAATGTTGTATCTCTTTCAGGAATAAAGGGGTTGCCAGGGCAGACAAACTACTCTGCTGCTAAAGGCGGAGTAATTGCGGCAACAAAGGCACTAGCTCAAGAGGTTGCAAAAAAAGGTGTTACCGTAAATGGTGTCGCTCCCGGTTTCATTAAAAGCGATATGACAGCAGATTTGGATGAGGCATCTCTTAAGAGACAGATCCCGGCCGAAAGATTCGGCACTCCTGAGGAGGTAGCCTCTCTGGTTGGTTTTCTTGCCTCTCCAGAGGCCTCTTATATAACTGGTGAAATAATCTCCATCAACGGAGGGCTTTACACTTAGAAGAATATGGGAAGAGTTGTTATAACAGGGATGGGAATATACTCCTGCATAGGTCAGGATCTAAATTCTGTAACTGAGTCTCTAAGGTTAGGAAAAACGGGTGTAGGAGTTGACCCGGCAAGAAGGGATATGGGATTCAGATCATATCTCACAGGTATTCTGCCAAAACCTGATCTCTCAAAAAGACTTGACAGAAGAAAGCGCATGTCTATGTCTGAAGAGGCCTCTTATGCATATATTGCTACAGAGGAAGCCTTTACAAATGCAAGAATTGATCAGGAGTTCCTGGACTCAAGGGAGGTGGGAATTCTGTACGGAAACGACAGTAGTGCGCAAGCTGTAATTGACGGAATAGATATAATTAGAGAGAAGAAAAATACCACCCTTGTTGGTTCAGGCTCTGTTTTTCAGTCAATGAATTCAACAGTCAGCATGAATCTCTCTGTTATATACAGGCTTAAGGGGATTAATCTTACTATTGCAGGAGCATGTGCAAGTGGATCACATGCAATTGGGATGGGCTATTTTATGATTAAAAATGGCCTTCAGGATTGTATTGTTTGCGGAGGCGCTCAAGAGGTCAATCCTTATGCTGTCTCTAGTTTTGACGGACTCAATGCCTTCTCTGTAAGAAATGATAATCCTGAGGGAGCCTCAAGACCTTTTGATGCTGACAGAGATGGTTTAGTGCCCAGCGGAGGAGCTGCAACCCTAATATTAGAGAGTTATGAATCTGCTGTAAAGAGGGGGGCACCTATATTAGCAGAAGTTGTTGCTTATGGATTCTCCTCAAATGGAGATCATATATCGGTTCCAAATATTGATGGCCCAAGGAGGTCTCTTGAAATGGCCTTAAATCAAGCAAATTTAGGTCCTTCTGATATTAAATACATTAATGCTCATGCAACTTCAACCCCAGTTGGAGATTTTAACGAGGCAATGGCAATAAGTGAAGTTTTTGGCGACTTAAGACCATTTGTGGGCTCAACCAAAAGCATGACCGGACACGAAATGTGGATGGCAGGTGCAAGCGAAGTCATATACTCAATTTTAATGATGAAAAACTCATTTATTGCACCGACAATCAACTTTGAAAAACCTGACGAAGCGTCAGAAAAGCTTAATATTAACAATAAAGTAGTTAACTTTGAGTTTGATACATTTCTTTCTAACTCTTTTGGGTTCGGAGGAACGAATTCTACCCTGATTATTAAGAACTTATAGAAAAATACACCTAAACTGTAATGATTGACCAAGCCCTGATAGAAAAGATTAACAGCGTGTTGGCTGAGGAGTTTGAAATTGACATTGAAAAGATTGTCCCGGATGCTCCTCTTATGCAGACTCTTGATCTGGATAGCCTTGACCTTGTAGATATGGTGGTACTCATTGAACATAACTTCGGTTTTACAGTTGTAGCCAAAGATTTTGTCGGAATTAAGACATTCAATGATTTTTATCACTTTATCAACAGCAGGTTAAATGAAAAAGGGGCGCCCGAATGATTGGAGTGGCAAATCCCGTGGAGGATCTGTCGGATACCTTGTCTTTGTTTTCCTCATAAAAAGACTTGGTTTAGGATCGGCTTATGTTCTTCTGGCATTTGTTGCGTTTTACTTTATCCCTTTCGCACCCAACTCTACTAAATCTGTTTGGTTCTATTCCAGGAAGATTCTTGGGAAGGGGAGGTTTTCATCAATTCGGTTTCTCTACTCAAACTATTTCAACCTTGGAGTTGCACTGATTGACAAAACTGCAGCATCAGCAGGGCTTTTTAAAAATTTTACATTCAGTTTTGACGAACCGGCAGAGGTTAGCGAGATTCTTTCAGGCAGATCCGGCGCATTAATTATTGGAGCCCATTTTGGCAACTGGGAGGTTGGTGCGCCATATTTCGGAAAATATGGTAAGAAGATGAATGTGGTTATGATGGATGCTGAGTATCAAAATATCAAAACTATACTTGAAAAAGAGAACAGACTGAATGCTTTTTCCGTTATCCCGGTATATGAAAATTCTCTGGATCACGTCTTTACTATAAGAGAAGCAATCTCCAAGGGGGAGTATGTAGCAATGCAGGGAGACAGGTTAACTCCAAACGGTAAGAGCAGAGAGGTGCACTTTATGGGAAGAGAAGCTCTCTTCCCTTTAGGTCCATTTGTGATGGCATCCAGATGTGATGCCCCTGTGATTTTTTATTTTGCTGTTAGAGAGGGCTTTAAAAAATACAAGTTTGTTTTCAGACTGTTTAAAGCTGATGAATCTACAAAACGAAGAGGTGGTGAGTTGGCTGTGATGGAGGCATACAAGGGAGAATTGGAGGCTGTATTGAAGTCTTCTCCTGAGCAGTGGTTTAATTTTTATAAATTTTGGCTATGAGAGATAGGAGAAAGTTGCTTTTTATATCTGCTAACAGACTTGCAGATCCATATCCGGTTTATCCAATTGGGATTTCATATCTCCAAACCTATTTAAGAGAGAGGTGTAATTGGATTGAGACAGCCATCTGTGATATGAACCTTTCAGATATTGAATCTCTGAAGCAAAGAGTAAGAAGCTACTCACCAGATTATATTGGGATATCTTTCAGAAATATTGACGGCGCAAATTCGCTTGATAGGACAAGTTTTATCCCAGGATATAAAGAGATTGTGGAAGCGGTAAGAGAATCTTCAGAGGCTCCTGTTATCATTGGAGGAGCAGGATTCTCTGTTTATCCTGAAATAATGTACAAAATACTATCTCCAGATTATGGAATAGTTGGAGAGGGCGAAGAGAGTCTCAGGCTTTTGCTGGAGGCAATTGAGAATAATGGTACTCTGAACGGTATTGAGGGGCTTATATCAAAGGAGACAGGGGGTAAAGTTCAGTATCCGCATACTAAATATCTGAGTTCACTAAACCTTTCATTTGATGAAAACCTATCTGACTTTTATTGGGAAAAGAGCGGAATGCTTAATATCCAGACTAAAAGGGGGTGCTGCTACAACTGTATATATTGTTCATATCCTATAATTGATGGCAGAAAGGTTAGAACACTAGATACAGATTTAATTGTTAATACTCTTGATCGGCTATACAGAGAGAAGGGGATAAACTATGTGTTTTTCACGGATTCGGTATTCAATATCCACAATTCATACAACGCCGAACTGGCGGAAAAGATTATTAAAAGCGGAATTAAGATAAACTGGGGTGCCTATTTTTCTCCTCATAACCTCACCGATGATTTGATGGGGCTCTTCAGAAGATCAGGTCTGAAGCACATAGAGTTTGGAACGGAGTCATTATGTACTGAGCAGATGCACAGATACGGTAAGAATTTCTCTTTTGATGATGTGCTTAGAAACTCTGAGTTGTGCCTTAAACATAATGTTTTTTATGCACACTTCCTCATTCTCGGAGGGATTGGAGAGACCGAGAAAACTCTTAAGGAGACGATGGAGAATTCATTGAAAATAAGGTACTCTGTTTTTTTTCCATATATAGGAATGAGGATTTATCCTGGTACACCTCTACAGAGGATGGCTATTAAGGATGGAAAAATCTCGGAAAACGACACTCTTTTGGAGCCAACTTATTATCTTTCAGATGATTTTAGCCTTGAAAGATGTCGTGAACTTGCCTCTGCTACCGGTAAGGCATGGATTTTTCCGGATGATCCACTGGCAGATGATATTGAAAGAATGAGGGTTGTTAAAAAGAAAAAAGGTTTGATATGGGAGTATTTGAGAAAGCCATAGTTGATAGAGAGAGAATTGTTGAACTAATTCCCCAGAGAAGCCCATTTATTTTTGTAGATTCATTCTACGGAGAGAAGGGTGGTGAGTTCTGCTGCGGATTCACGCCAAATGACAGAACGCTGTTTACAAAAATGGGATATTTGTATGAGGCAGGTATAGTTGAAAATATGGCTCAGTCTGCAGCTGCATCTACAGGCTGGAGTTGCCGGGAGAGGGGAGAAAGTATTCCTGTGGGTTATATTGGAGCAGTTTCAGATTTTGAGCTATATAAATTGCCTGTTGCAGGGATTGAGATAAAAACATTTGTGAGGTTTTGTGGTGAGTTTGGAGGGATTTCTCTTGTGGAGACAGAGAGCAGGCAGGGAGATGATCTCATAGCAAAGGGGAAGTTGAAGATATTTATAAATGAAAATAGCGTGAAATGAGGAAGCAGAGGGGTAAAAACAGAGCTGCTCTCGTGCACAGACACAGGATTGATGTAAGATTCTCTGAGGTTGATTCTATGAATATAGTCTGGCATGGCAATTATGTTAAATTTTTTGAAGATGGAAGAGAGGCTTTTGGAAGGCATTACGGAATAGGCTATCTTGATATATATAACTCAGGCTATACAGCTCCGGTAGTTGAACTTCAGTGCTCATACATTCAGCCATTGAAATACGGAGACACTGCAATTGTTGAGACAAGGTTTATAAATCTACCCTCAGCAAAGGTGAGATTTGAGTATGATATCTTCAGAGAGAGTGACAATGCTCTGGTTGCAACAGGCTTCTCCCTGCAGGTATTTCTGGACAGTGAAGGAAACCTGGAATGGAATAATCCGGAATTCTATTTAAATTGGAAAAAAGAATGGATAAAGGAAGAGTAAAATATAGGGCATATATGGTCTCTGATTCAATTATCTCTCCCTTAGGCAGAGATACTGAATCCAATATGAGGGAGATTATGCTCTTTCACAGCGGTGTTGAAAAAATTGAGGATACCTCTTTGTACTCCTTGCCATTCATGGGGGCTAAAATCAAAGATGATCCGGAGAGAGGATTTGAGGAGAATTTTCCTTCTGAGGCTACATTATTGGAAAAGAGAGCGCTAGAGGCGGCAAGAGGTGCAATTAACAGATGTGGGACAAAAAATATTGACTCCCTTTTAGCCGAGACTAGGCTTATAATTGCAACAACAAAGGGGAATGTTGATCTTCTGGAGGGTAACGGAGAGAGTTTGCAAGATGCTGCATTTCCCGGAGTGATGGCTTCCAGAATAGCACATTGGCTGGGAGTTTTAAAAGACCCTATTGTAATATCCAGTGCTTGCATTTCTGGAGTTAATGCCTTAATAGAGGGAGCAAGGATTATTGAAAGAGGAGAGTGTAAAAATGTTCTGATAATAGGTGCTGATATTTTGTCAAAATTCGTAGTTTCAGGTTTTGAGTCATTTAAGTCTATAAGCTCTTCAATATGCGTTCCTTACGATAAATCAAGAGACGGACTTAACTTAGGAGAGGCTGTCGCAGCTGTTTTGCTTTCAAGGGAGAGGGAGTTGTGCAAAGATCCGGACCCGATAATTATTGAGGGTGGGGCAATAACAAATGATGCCAACCACCTGTCAGCCCCATCAAGAACAGGTGACGGTCTGGGTACTGCTATGCTGTATGCACTTGAAGATGCAGGGGTAAAACAGGAGTCTGTATCCTTTATTAACGCGCATGGTACTTCAACACTATACAACGATGAGATGGAGTCTAAAGCCATCCATTTTGCTTCACTCCAAGATAGTCCGGTACAGAGCCTAAAGCCATTCTTCGGCCATACACTTGGGGCATCAGGTGTTGTGGAGGCAATAGCATCGGCCTGGCAAATGAAAAACTCGTTCTTATTTGGGACCAGAGGGTTTAGAGAGCTTGGAGTACCTATGGAAATAAAGGTTAGCCCGCACCACAGCGAGAGAAGATTAGAAAGATGCATTAAAAGCGCATCTGGTTTTGGTGGCTGCAATGCTGCAATGGTAATTGCACTGGAATCTGTTTCTGTTGCAAAGTACAGAGGTGCTTACGGAGAGTGGGAAGAGTTGTCTCAGTACAGCCTTGATGGAGAGGGTGATTTTGATACAATTATTAGAGAAAAGTATAGAGAACTTGATTTAAAGGATATTAAATTCTTTAAAATGGATAACCTCTCAAGACTGGGAGTGATTGGTGTTGCAAATCTTTTAAAGGGTTTTGATAATGATGGAGTTGACTCTTTTAAAAAGGGTATGCTACTGGCTAACAGGTCATCATCTCTTGAGACTGATATCAGACACCAGATGTTGATAGATGAGGGTGGGGAGTCAGCTGCAAGCCCGGCAGTATTTGTTTATACTCTGCCAAATATTGTGATGGGTGAAATTGCAATAAGAAGGGGATTTAAGGGGGAGAACATCTTTTTTCTCCACTCAGAAGAGAGGGGAGAGGAGATGTTTGAAGAGTTGCTGAAACATGCAGAACCAACCAAGCTTGAGATATTGATTTGTGGATGGTGCGATTACTTGGCAGGGAGATATTCACTAAATTTAAAACTCTATAAAAGAGAAATATATGGGTAAAGACGTTTTTGTGGCAGGTTTAGGCTGCATCTCAGCATTGGGAGTCGGTGTCTCAAAACAGAGAGGCTCTCTGTTAGGAGAGATATCGGGAATAGCGCCTCTTACTCTATTTGATACAATCCATGGAGTTATGGCAGGAGAAGTGCATATGAGCAACGAAGACCTCCGGGAAATGCTTGAGCTGCCATCAGGTAAGGAGTATTCAAGGACTACATTGTTGGGATTAGCTGCTTCCGGAGAGGCTCTTAAAGACTCCGGATTAATGACAGAGGGGTTGAGAGTAGGGTTGATTTCAGCTACATCTGTTGGAGGAATGGATGTTAGCGAGTTATTCTACAGAGAGTATCTTCCGGATAACAGACGTGGCAGGCTGCGACAACTTATTGGTCATGACTGTGGAGCCTCTACACAGTTCATTTACGATAAGCTTGGACTGAATGGTTTTTGTACTACTATAAACACAGCCTGCTCATCTGCCAATAATGCCATTATGCTTGGTTCCAGGATGATAAAGGCTGGGTTACTGGATGCTGTAATTGCAGGAGGTACAGATTCTCTTTGCAGATTTACCGTTAATGGCTTCTCCTCTCTTGGAATACTGGATGAAAAACATTGCAGGCCATTTGATGCAGGAAGAGCCGGGCTTAACCTGGGAGAGGGAGCTGGATATCTGCTTCTTGTCTCTGACAGAGTTGAATGCAAAAAAATATATTGTAAAGTGGCCGGTTATTCAAATGCAAATGATGCTTTCCATCAGACTGCCTCCTCTTCTGAAGGAGAGGGTGCCTATCTGGCAATGAAGGGTGCACTGGAGATGAGCGGACTTTCAGGCGATGATATAGGATATATAAATGTACACGGCACCGGTACTCAGAATAACGATGCTTCTGAAGCGACTGCCATGGTGAGACTCTTTGGTGAAAGTGTTCCGCCTTTCAGCTCAACTAAAGGTTATACCGGACATGCGCTTGGAGCAGCCGGAGGGCTTGAGTCCATTTTTGCAATACTTGCTCTGGAAGGGGGCTTTATATGGCCAAACTTGAATTTCAGAGAGAGACTTGAGGAGTGCCCAAAACCGCCTCAAACTGTGGTAAAGCAGGGAGTAACCATGCGATCTGTAATGACAAACTCATTCGGATTCGGTGGAAACTGCACAACATTAATATTTGAAAAATGCTGATATGAAGACAAATCTCTATATATTGGGAGCGGGTGGGATCTCTGACATTGAACCGGATTACAAAGAGTTTATTCAGGATGCCGGAATGCGCAGAAGAATGAGCCGAATTATAAGAATGTCTGTCGCTTCAGCAATAATTGCAATGAGAGAGGCGAAGATACAGTCGTTGGACGCTATTGTAACCGGTACAGGGTGGGGTTGCCTTGCGGACACAGAGAAGTTCCTGGTTTCAATAATTCAGAATGAGGAGAGATTGCTGAACCCCTCTTCATTTATACAGAGTACGTCAAATACGATAGGGGCACAAATTGCACTCATGCTCGGTGATAAACATTACAACAATACTTATGTTCACGGCAGCAGCTCATTTGAATCGGCATTAACAGATGCTGCATTACTTGCTGAAGAGGGTAGAGATATTATTCTGGCAGGGGGGTTTGATGAACTTACCCCGACAAAAAGACACCTTCTTGGAAGGATGGGTATGTGGAGAGATCATCGGGGGGGTGAGGGATCAGCTTTCTTTGTATTGGCAAGGGAGCCTCGTGAAGGATATAAGGGAAGAATTTCTAAAGTGGAGATATTCTCAATAGGGAAATCTAAACATGAGATTTGTGAATCAGCTGTTCAGGAGGGTTCAGATGGCACATTGTTTCTATGCGGTGATGATGAATTGTGCAAAAATCTTAGAGAGAGAGGCTGTAGTTGTGAGAACTACAAGAATCTTACTGGTGAATTCCCAACTGCCTCGGCCCTGGGACTGCTTATAGCTACGGAAAAATTACAAAAAGAGGGTAATCATTCCAGAATTGTTCTTTTGAATAGCTATGTAAGAGATGTTTGTACATTAATTGAACTCTCAGTATGATTGTTTTAGCCATTACCATAATTGTTGTTTCAATTGCTTCACTTATAGCTGCCTCATTTATTATGAGCTGGGGTCTCTTTTTGAAATCTTATTGCGGCGAGAGGCTGGAAAACAGCAAGGAGGTTATGCTGACTTTTGATGATGGACCTCATCCTGACCATACGCAAGAGGTACTTGATGTTTTGAAAAAAAGAGGTGTCAGAGCTCTCTTCTTTCTAATAGGTGAGAGGGCGCTTGAATACCCTGAAATAGTTAAAAGAATATCTGATGATGGACATATTATTGGTGTTCACTCATTAAGACACACACCTGAATTTACAATATTGTCAGCTAAAATGGTTAAAAAAGACCTGGAGGCTTCAATTAAGATATTAGAGGATTTATCAGGGCAGAGGGTAAATCTGTTCAGACCTCCGTACGGAGTGACAAATCCTTCAATAGGAAAAGCTGTAAAGGAGTTGAATCTGAAAAGTATAGGTTGGAATGTAAGAAGCTTTGACACAATGTGTGAAAATGATACAGATAGGGCTCTTAAACGGGTATTAAAAAGGGTGTCCGGAGGTTCAATTATTCTTCTTCATGACAGACTGAAAAACAGTGCAGGTTTATTGGAAAAATTATTAGACTACTTGGAGGAAAACGGTTATTATGCAAAAATTTTCAGTAAGGTATTGTAGAGTTTTTTTACTGACATCAGCCTTTATTATGCTCTTCTTATCAGAAGGCTATTCACAGAATTCAACCCATATTTCCGGTGATGAGTTGAAGGAGTTTTTGAATACTCTGTCAGCCCGTGCACAAAAGGTAAAAACGATGTCTGCCAGCTTTAAACAATACAAAAAGATGGAGATGATGAAGGGAGAGATGATCTCTGAAGGAAAATTCATTTACTCAAACGGAGACAAAATAGCTTTCCTTTATGAGAAGCCGGGTAAGTACTCTATGATTATGAACGGGTCAAAATTTAAAATGATTACTGCCTCAGGAAGTTCAAAAATGGACCTCTCCTCAAATCCGGTTATGAAGCAGATGAATGAACTTATTACTTCTGTCTTTACAGGTACAATTGATCAAGCATTTTCTAACTATGATATTACATTTGATTATAAAGATGGTGGTGTCTCTGCATTGGTTAAGCCAAAATCCAGCAGGATTGCCTCTATGATTAAATCAATAAATGTATTGTTTGATAAAATGACAGGAGAGATAAAAGAGATAACCGTTTTAGAGGGGTCAGCCGGAACAACAAGATATCTTTTCTTTGATCAAAAAACAAATGTAAATATTGATAATGAGATATTTGCTATTAATTAGTATTGCTGTTGCCCAGCTTATTACTGCGACAGGATGCACATCACTTAGGGAGGGTGTCTGGCTCCACTCAACACCATATATACATGGTGGCATTCCAGCGGTTTACAATCATTCAGAGGAGCTGTCAATTTTTGATTTCACTCTAACCAGAAAGGGGGATTCCATTGATGGGATGGTTGTTGTGAAATCTGAAAGTGAGAGTAGTAAAAGAATAGTTATGACATCATTCTTTGGAATGACATTTCTTGACTTTGAACTTGATGGGAGAAGCATTAAAATAAATTACTGCATTGAGCAAATGAACAGAGAACGAATTATTTTGCTGTTAAAAAAGGATTTTGAGATTCTATTTAAACCTGACCACTCTCCTGTAACTAAATATGTATTCAATTTGAACGGTGAGATTACCGCTCTACAGCAAGGAAATGGAATAACTAGAACTGTTATGCATTTTGAAAATTATTTAAAAGGCTATCCGAATGAAATAAAGATAAGCCATCCTTTGTTGGGAATAAAACTGACAATGATTAAAAGAGCCTACAATGAAAATTGAGAATCTGTATTCAATAGATAAAACTGATATCTCTGCAGGTAATAGTTATAGTGAAGAGGCTATCTTTAAAATTAGCCTAAACCCTGAAAGCGAGATATTCAAAGGCCACTTTCCCGGCACACCGGTACTGCCTGGAGTTTGTACAATGGAAATTGTTAAGGATTGTACTGAGAGTTTGCTTAAGAGAGAAATTATCTTTACAAGAATCCCTCAATGTAAATTTACGGGAATGGTAGATCCAAATCTTGACAGAATCCTTGAGGTCAAGATCACAGCAAAAAATTCTGATGATGGTTCTATAACAATAAATGCTGTTGTATTTGCGCATGACTCCGGAAGAGCCATACTTAAATTTAAAGGATATGTTTAGACTGGCTGTCATTATACCTACTTACAACAATCCTTTAACGCTGGCAAATGTAGTTGAGGGTGTACTTAAGTACTCCTCAGATATAATTGTAGTTGATGATGGATCTGACATTGAGGGGGCTAGTGTGGCTACTCAACTAAAGGGGGTTATTTTAATAAGACACAGTAAGAACAGAGGTAAAGGACCTGCACTCTCCACAGGATTAAGAAGGGCTAGAGAGCTTGGTTTTTCTCATGCTTTGACTTTTGATGCAGATGGGCAACATTTTCCTGAAGATATTCCCGGGATAGTAAAAGCTGCAGAGGAAGAGCCACATGTATTATGGATAGGCTCACGAGAGTTGGGTTGCAAAAATATGCCCGGAAAAAATACTTTTGCAAATAAATTTTCAAATTTCTGGTTCAGGGCTGAGACTGGTATAAACCTTAGTGATACACAATCGGGTCTAAGGATTTATCCTCTGGAAAAATTGTCAAGTATAAGAATTATAAGTGGGAGATATGAGTGGGAGTTGGAAATAATTGTTAGGGCAGCATGGATGGGTATTGATGTAAGAAACTATCCTATAAAGGTGTACTATCCTCCGGAAGGGGAAAGAGTATCACATTTTAAACCAATTAAAGACTTTACAAGAATATCACTTCTAAATACAGTGTTAACATTTATTGCGCTGCTTTGGTGGTGGCCACTAAGGTTTTTTAAGTGGTTTACAAAGGAGAATATTAAAAAATTTATAAAGAATCATATTACTGAATCAAAAGAGAGTAATTTGAAAATAGCCTCTTCAGTTGGCCTCGGACTCTTTTTCGGGATCTCTCCGCTTTGGGGGTATCAGATGATTGCTGCAGTAGCAACGGCACACCTGCTCAAACTAAATAAAGTTCTTACGTTAGTCTCCTCTAATATAAGCATCCCACCAATGATCCCCTTTATACTATATGGGAGCTTTCTGGCAGGGTCTCTTATACTGGGAGAGCCACTAAATGTATTACCTTCTGAACTTTCTTTGGAGTCTATATCCGGAAGTCTCAAGCAATACCTTATTGGTAGTTTTGCCTTTGCTATATTGGCCGGCTTGTCGGGGATGTTTACTGCTTATATATTTTTGTCAATATTTAGAAGGAGGGAGGTATGAGTCTGGGTAAAATACTTGTCGTTCTGTATCGCTTCCTGAACAAACGGAGGTGGCTTCTTTTTTCTGTGTTGACGCTTGTCACAATAGTGATGGTAATGGCTGCAGCTAAAATTAGATTTACAGAAGATCCTCTCCAACTTTTTCCGGAAAGCGGTGAAGGGTCCGGGAGTGCAAGGGCGTTTGTTAAGCTGAAGGCAAAGGATAAGATTATTGTCCAGATTGTAAATTCGGGAGAGGATGAGGGTGATCCGGATTTATTAGCAGATGCTGCACTGAGATTCAGAGAGAGTATAAATGATCTATACACTAATGGGCTTGTTGAGACCTCAGAGATTGAGAAGGGGTTTGGGCAAAACCAGATGATTGACTTCATATATAGCAGACTTCCAATTTATTTGGACAGAGATGATTACAAAAGAATTGAGAATAGTATTGCAAGCAATGAGATTGGAAACAAATTGGAGAGTTCATTAGCAATACTTCTTTCTCCGGCAGGTGCAGTTGCTAACGAGATGATTTCCAGAGACCCTCTAGCAATTGGAACCCATTTGCTTGCAAAGCTTGATTCACTCAGAATGGGTGTTAAGATGAATATCTACAGAGAAAATATATATTCGGAAGATTCAAACGCTCTGTTTTTCATTATCTCTCCCAAGTTTTCCACGTCTGAGTCTTCAATAAATGAAAAGATTACAACGGCATTAGAGAGTGCAGTGAGAGTAGTTGAAGATGAGTTTAAGAGTGTTGATGTAATGATATCGGGTGCCCCTCTTGCTGCTACTTATAATGCCAGGGCAATTAAGAGAGATACGGTGGCTACAAGCTCCATTGCGTTGTTGTTGATCGTAACACTTTTCTGGCTCTCATTCAAAAATTCCAGAACGCTTGTTACTCTTATTTTGCCGGCACTTTTTGGGGCACTGTTTGCTATTGCTTATATGGCTATGAGAGGTGAACCTGTATCTGCCATAGCAGTAGGAGCAGGAGCAACTGTTATGGGAATCGCGCTTAGTTACTCAATACATGTGATCTCACATTTGAAACATGTTGATTCAATTGAGCAGCTGATTGAGGAGCTAGCCTATCCTCTCACTGTTGGAGGGTTTACTACTATTGGAGCATTTATAGGATTACTATTCACTAACTCATCGTTACTCCAGGATTTCGGACTTTTTTCTGCACTAACTCTAACCGGGACAACGCTTTTCTCACTTGTTTTTCTTCCCCACTTTGTAAATATTGGAGAATCAAAGGAAACAAAGGTCTATCGTCTGATTTTAAAGATTTCATCATATGAATATGAGAGAGTAAAATGGCTTAAATGGTTGATTGTTCTCTTATTTTTTGCAGGAGTTATACTAGCTCCGGGTGTGAAATTTGACAGTGATTTTTCAAATCTTGGTTTTGAGCCTGAGGGGCTTTCAAAAGCACAATTTCATTTTGAAAATGAGTTCGGAGGAGGTGAGTCACGAGTATTCCTCCTCAACTCATCTGAGGATTTTAATGAAGCTGCTGACAGATACTATTGGGATAATATTCTGCTTGACTCCCTTGTCTTATCTGGGAGTGTGCTAAAAAGTGCCTCTATCTCCTGGCTTATTCCGCCTGTAGATGTGCAGCAGCAAAGAATAGATATGTGGGAGGAGTTTTGGAGTGCTGAAAGGAGAGAGGATGTTATAAAAGATATTGATAGTTATGGAGAATCTTTGGGATTCAAAAAGGGGGCTTTTGTTTATTTCACAAATTTAATATCAAAAAAGTTTGATGTAAAGGATTTTTCCGGTGAGAGAGAGGAGATGCCAAGTTTTTTAAATGAGTGGATTGAAGAGAGAGATGGAGTTTATACTTTTATTACTCAGTTGCATACAGATGAGTCCCAAAAAGAGGAGCTTTACAAAACACTCTCGTCAAGGACAGGTTTTGGAATATTGGACAGGGCTCACTTCTCCTCTGAATGGGCTGTTAGCATAAAGGAGGATTTTAACTTTATCCTTTTGGTATCTTCTATTCTTGTATTCGTTACCTTGCTAATATCATACGGAAGAGTAGAGCTGGCAGCAATGGCATTTTTGCCTATGGCAGTAAGCTGGGTTATCATTCTTGGTTTGATGCATATTCTGAGTATTGAGTTTAACATTTTCAATATTCTTCTGGCAACTTTTATTTTTGGGATAGGAGACGATTTCAGCATATTTGTTCTGGATGGACTTTCGGCTGAATATCAGGGTAGGGAATCGGCTCTTGCATCGCATAAGAGTGCTATATTCTTCTCAACATTTACCGTTCTGGCGGGTGTAGGCTCAATGGCATTTGCCTCACATCCTGCTCTGAGGTCAATTGCCCTTGTTTCAATAATAGGAATATCTGCCGTATGGATAGTCGCCTATACTATACAGCCAATTGTTTACAGGTTTTTTATTACAAGACCTGCAGCAGCGGGAGTTCATCCATATACTCTTTTTGGGGTAATACAGATGATAATAACATTTTCTGCATTTTTACTGGGATGTCTGTTTGCTGCATTTATTATTCCTATTCTTATTACACTTCCGGTCAAGCACTCCAAAAGAGTTTTGCTTTTCAGAAGGATAATCAGAGCAATTGTTTTTTTACCGGTAAAGCTCTCTCCGACTGTAAGAATATTTGCTGAAAACAAATATGCAGAAGAGTTCTCCAAACCTGCGGTAATAGTGGCGAATCACCAGTCATTCATTGATATACTTATGTTGCTCTCTCTTCATCCTAAAATAATCATGATGACAAACAGGTGGGTGTGGAACTCGCCGATATTCGGGCATATTGTGAGATTCGCAGGCTTTGTGTATCATAAAGATGGATTGGATAATCATCTTGAGACCCTAAGACCAATGGTAAGTGAGGGTTATTCAGTCTTAATATTCCCGGAGGGGACAAGATCAGCTGATATGGAGATTCACAGGTTTCACAAAGGAGCTTTTAAAATAGCTCAGGAGCTGTCTCTTGATATTGTACCGGTTGTAATATATGGAAATGGTAACCTCGTATCTAAGCGTCAGCCGTTCTATGTAAAAAGAGGTGTAATAGGTTACAGGATACTGAAAAGAGTAAAACATGATGATTTGTCTTTGGGATGTGACTACAGGGAGCGTGCAAAAAATATTGCAGGTCTGTTCAGAAGAGAGTATGCCTCTTTGAGGTCTGAGTATGATAATCCATCAAATCTCTTTTTCTTCCAGAAAATAATGTCTGGCTACATTTATAAAGGGCCTGTAACAGAATGGTATATAAGGATAAAAATGAAAATGGAGAGATATTATGAGCTCTACCACAGGATTATACCATATGATGCCAGAATTACAGATATTGGTTGCGGATATGGCCCCCTCTGTTTTATGCTGGGGTTGCTCTCAGCAAAAAGGGTTGTGACTGGAATAGATTATGATAAGGATAAGATTGATGTCGCAAAAAGTTCATGGCTGTCAGGCGGAAATATCAATTTTATGCACGCAGACGCAATGAGTGTTGAGCTCCCTGATAGTGATGTATTTGTTATGAATGATGTGCTTCACTACCTAATGCCGGAAGAGCAGGAACTTCTTTTGAAGAGAGTTTTACTAAAAGTTAAATCCGGAGGATTTCTTATATTAAGGGATGGAGATTCAGAGAAGGTCAGATATCATAAAGTGACAAAAATGACAGAATGGTTCTCAATTAAGGCATTGGGATTTAATAAGGCGCTTCATCCACCCTGCTTCACTTCTGGCAGTAAAATTAGAGAGATTGCGGATAGAATGGGCTGCATTGCGGAGGAGATGAGAAACGATAAATTGACATCAAACACCATTTACATTATTAAACCTAAAACAGATTAAGATGAAAAGGTATGATGTAGTTGTAATAGGAGCTGGGATTGCAGGTCTTGAGTGTGCCTCCATCCTGACAAAGGAGGGGATGAGTGTCCTCCTAATTGAACAGGGGGCTGTTCCGGGCGGTTTCTTCCAGCCATTCAGGAGAAGAGGTGTTACTATAGACTCATCTGTGCACTACATTGGAAGCCTTGATAAGGGCCAGTTTATGGAGAGATTCTTCTCTTACCTGGGAATAATGGAGATGGTTGATTTTGTAAGAATGGATAACGACCAGTTTGAGTCTGTTTGTTTAGAGGGAGAGGTTTTTCCATTTGCAATGGGACATAGCAATTTTGTTGAGAGGCTGGCCGGGTTTTTTCCAAAGGAGAAAAATGGATTGCAACGCTATGCAGATGCGATAAAAAGCGTCTCTTTACTCTCAATTGAGGGAGTAAGAAGAGGCGAAGGTTTTTCAAAAGAGTCTATGGAGGCGATAACAACCTCTGTTGGTGAAGAAATATCGTATTACATAAAAGATGTTAAGCTTAGAAGAGTTCTGATGGGCAATTCAATAATTTACCTTGGTGATGAGAAGGTTACTCCATTTTATGTCCACGCAATGACAAACAACTCATATATTGAGTCATCATGGAGGATAAGGGGCGGTGCCCATTCTGTGACTGAGGCAATTGCCTCAAAAATAAAATCAATGGGAGGGGAAATAAGATGTTCTGAGGAGGTTAAGTCAATATTGGTTGAAGGGGGAAAGAGTGTCGGGATTGAGACAAAAAGTGGCGAGAGGATATTATCAGAAAGAGTAATATCTACGATTCATCCGGTACACACCTCAGATATGCTGGGAGCGGATTCTGGCTTAAAGGAGAGTTACAGAAAGAGAGTTGCTGAATTGAAAAACTCTCCCGGAATGTTTTGCCTCTATCTTATTATGAAACAAGGACAATACAAATATATCAACAGAAATTTTCAACTACTCGGAGAGATCCCGGTTATGGTCTCTATGCAACCACCTCAAAATGGGAGTGAGTTTGCTGAGGTAATAACCTTAATTGCTCCAATGCTATATGATGATGTAGCTAAATGGAGCGATTCAAAACCAGGGCAACGAGGAGATGAATATTGCGAGTTCAAAAAAGAGTTTTCAGATAAACTTATAAAAAGGGCAGAGGTGGTTCTTCCGGGATTGAATTCATCTATTGAATATAGCTGTTCAGCCTCCCCTCTGACTTTTAGAGATTATATAAAGACACCTATGGGTTCGGTTTATGGAGTGGTAAAGGATTGTAAAAGACCGCTTTCAACATTTCTTCCTGTTAAATCAAGGGTGGAAAACCTCTATCTTGCCGGACAAAGCATCAATCTGCACGGAGTAATGGGCGTGACATTCACATCTCTTCTCACCTGCTCCGAGATACTGGGAGGAGGAGTAGCAAAAAAGGTAGGATTGTGATGAAATATTTATTAAAAATACTGAAGTATTCAGCAGTAACATTAATTTTTCTGATTGGAGTTTTAACCTTTTCAGGGGTTATATTGTACATGTCCGCCGACAGAAGCTTACCTGAGGTTTCAATCCCGGAGTTCATGCCTGAGCCTAAAGATTCATCAGGTGTTCTGCTGTTTGGGAAATCATCCCTTGAGAGAGGGGTGGGGGACTTATGGAACTTGAGACTTAAGGGATCACCGGAGGAGAGGGGGCTTGCTTTCGGACAGCTTTGCAAAGAGCTGATGTATGAACAGGAGAGGGCATTTGTAAACCAGATAAAAATATTGGTTCCAAATGAGAGATATCTCTCATTTCTGAAGTATCTTACAATAATCTACAACAGAAATATTCAGGAGAATATTGAGGAGGAGTTTAGAAAGGAGATTTACGCAACCTCACTCGGGAGCAGTGACGAATTCAACTATATAGGAGAACCATACGACAGGCAGTTGAATTATCATGCCGCTCATGATCTTGGGCATGCAATGCAGGAGTATATGCTTGTAGGCTGTTCTTCATTTGCGGGATGGGCATCTGCCAGCGAAGATTCTACCCTTGTGATAGGTAGAAATTTTGACTTCTGGGTAGGTGATGATTTTGCCAGAAACAAGCTTGTTACCATTATGGAGCCTGACAGAGGCTACAAATTTGTATCGGTTGGTTGGGCTGGAATGTCGGGCGTACTCTCAGGCATGAATGAAAAGGGGTTGACAATTACTATGAATGCAGCAAAATCCTCGCCGCCAATAAGGTCAAAAACTCCAATTTCAATTATTGCAAGAGAGATATTGCAATATGCCTCAAACATTAGTGAGGCCTATGAAATAGCCTCAAAAAGAGAGGCCTTTGTATCGGAATCATTGCTGATTGGTTCAGCTGAAGAGAACAGAGCAGCCATTATTGAGAAGACACCTAAAGGGACGAGGCTTTATAATACTAAAGAAGATGTGATTATTTCAACAAACCACTTTCTTTCAAAGGAATTTAACAGTGACCCTGATAATAAGGAGGCAATAGATGCTATTGAGGGAAGTCATTCAAAATACAGATATATAAGATTAGAGGAGCTAATCTCTAGTAAGAGACCACTTAGCCCGGAAAAGAGTGCCGACATACTCAGAGATCAAAATGGAATTTCTGGAGAGTCTTTAGGCTTGACAAATGAGATGTCTATCAATCAGTACATATCTCATCATGCTGTAGTTTTTAAACCTGTGGAGCGGATAATGTGGATTAGTACCGCCCCGTGGCAGTTGGGTGTTATGGTGAAGTATGATCTTAATGACCTATTTGATATTGAAGGGGCCGACGGTAAACGCCAATACAGGGATATTGACGCCGATTCTGTGCAGATAAAATATGTATTTCCCAAAGTTCAAAAGTTCAGAGAGATGTCAAAAATGATATTGTCAAAGAGTGTTGAGAGAGTAGAGGTTACTGATGATATTAGATCAAATTATATAGACCTAAATCCTCATTTTTTCCAAACCTATCTTAATCTGGGGGATAATTTCTTCTCAGCTGGAAATTACAAAGAGGCAAATGAGATGTATATTCGCTCACTTGAGATGAAGATTCCCTCCAAAGACATTGAGAGAGGGATTAAACATAAATTAGATAAAATTAAGAGAAATGAATAGAGATCCTCAGCTACAGTTCAAATCACACGAGGAGATAACTGAATTTCAAAACTCGGCCCTGAAAGAGACTTTAAAATATGTCTCAGAAAACTCGCCATATTATAAAAAGCTCTTTAGCGAGAGGGGAGCAGATCCATCTGCAGTTAGGTCTGTTTCAGATTTGGCTATTTTACCTACAACAGATAAACAGGATTTACAGATTCATAATGAGTCTTTTCTATGTGTCAACAGAGAGAGAGTTATTGATTACGTTACAACATCCGGGACCTTAGGCGAACCGGTAACATTTATGCTAACTGAGAGCGACCTAGACAGACTGGCATATAATGAGAAGGTTTCATTTACAACTGCAGGGTGTAAGCAAGGTGAGGTTATTCAAATAATGACCACTCTGGACAGAAGATTTATGGCTGGACTTGCCTACTTTATGGGAGCCAGGTCACTTGGATCAGGCATTGTCAGAGTAGGGAACGGAATTCCGGAACTTCAATGGAGCTCGGTTCTGAATGTTAAACCGGAGTCCTGCATTGTTGTTCCATCCTTCTTAATTAAACTTGCAGAGTATGCATCAAAAAACGGGATTGATTTGCACAGCTCCTCCCTTAAGAGAGCAATCTGTATTGGAGAGCCTTTAAGGGATATAGATCTCTCTGATAATACTCTTACAAGAAAAATTAAACAAATTTGGCCTAACCTCTCTCTTCACTCTACATACGCATCAACTGAGATGCAGAGTTCATTTACTGAGTGCGAACACTTGTGCGGAGCACATCATCAACCAGATCTGATTATTATAGAGATACTTGATGAAAATGAGAGGGCTGTCCCCGCAGGTGAAATAGGAGAGTTGGTCATAACAACTCTTGGGGTAGAGGGTATGCCATTAATAAGATTTAAGACTGGTGACTTATGCAGGGCATTTAATGAAACTTGCAGCTGCGGAAGAAACAGTACAAGACTGAGTCCTATCCTGGGAAGAAAGGGACAGATGATTAAATACAAAGGGACAACCCTTTATCCTTCCGCATTGTACGATATACTTGACAATATTGAAGGCATTGTAAACTACCAGGTTCAGGTTTATACAAACTCTTTGGGGACAGACTCGATACTCATAAAAATTGGTGCTGAGAAGCCATCTGAAACTTTTGAAAGGAGAATTAAAGAGCACTTCAGAGCAAGAATCAGAGTGGCTCCCGAGATTAGTTTTGAGCCGGTTGAGTTACTTGCTAAGGCTATTCTGCCCCCTCAAAGCCGTAAGGCCATTAAATTCCTGGATGTAAGATAGTGTCTCTTTTTTCATTATATTTGTTGATTAAAGCAGTATGAGAAAGTTATTTGCCTGTTTGTCCTTATTTGTTTTTTTCTCCTTTTCTCCGGATTCCGGCGAGAGATTTTTTACTGCGCTTGCACGCAAATCAGCAGAGGTTAAAACTGTTTCTGGTACATTTGACCAGGTTAAGCAAATAAAGGTTCTAAATCAGTATGTTAAATCTTCCGGCCAGTTTTATTACAGCCGGCCGGGGAATGTAAGATTTGACTACCTCTCTCCAAAAGAGATGACAATAATAATGACATCATCAAACATTCATATTATTTCTGCTCAGAATGCAAGCACATTTTCGTTAGAGAAACAAAAAGGACTATCTGATCTTGCAAAGGTTATGGAGGCTTGTATGGGCGGGGATTTTTCCTCAATTCCAGATACTTATAGTGTCAGCTATCTGAAGGGAGAACAGGGCCATATCCTGGTTATTGAACCTAAGATAAAGTCAAAAATGAACCCTTATAACAGAATTGAGCTAAGACTCAGTGAATCTGATTATGCTATTGAGGAGTTAGCTCTTTATGAGAAGAGCGAAGATATAACAACATACAAGTTCAAGGGTATTTCTACAAACAGAAAGTTTGCCTCAACCTTTTTTAAACCTTAACCTATGAGCAGAGATAAAAAGATTGCAGTTTTTTACTATTCTCAGACAGGACAACTGGCTGATATACTGCATTCATTACTGACTCCTTTAGTGAACAAAGGGTGCAATGTAGTCTATAAGAGAATTGAACCCCTGGAACCCTTCCCTTTTCCCTGGACATCAGATCAGTTTTATGATATATTTCCGGAATCAAGGGCAGAGGTACCTTTCCCCTTAAAGCCGACAGATTTTTCAGACATCATGGATGCAGATTTGGTAGTGCTGGGTTATCAGCCATGGTTTCTGGCCCCCTCAATTCCGGTAGCCTCTTTTTTAAGAGAAAAAGAGACTCAGCTTTATCTCTCCGGCAGGGATGTGATAGCAGTAGGAGGAACCAGAAATATGTGGGTTTCAGCGATTAAAAGCATAAAAGAGAGACTGGACGAAGCGGGGGCCAGACTTGTTGGACATATGGCTTTTGAGGACAAGCACAATAACCTCGTAAGTGTTCTGACCATTTTCAGATGGCTTATCAATAATAAGAAAGAGGCAACAAAATACCTTCCGGCAGCAGGAGTCTCCCCTGAAGATATAAGATCTGCCTCTCAATACTCAAAGTATGTTTTATCTGCATTGGAGAAGAGTGACTATTCTGAACTGCAGAGAGAGATAGTGGCGAGTGGAGGTCTTAGATTTTCTCCTAACATTTATTTTATTGAAAATAACGGAAATAAAATATGGGGCAGTTGGGCAAAGTGGGTTCTTAAAAAGGGAGGACATGGAGATCCGGCAAGGAGGTTCAGACTGAAAATCTTTAAGTGGTACCTTCTTACCCTTATTTTTGCAATTTCCCCATTCGGGTCCATTTTCTTTGCCTTAACCTGGCCACTCAGAAGGCGATCGTATAAGAATATTGAGAAAGACCTTCTTTTGTTTAACAATTAACCAATTAATTATGACTCCTGTATATATTACAAGAACATCTTCTTTTATGCCCAATTCTCCTGTAGAGAATCATGAAATTGAGGAGTATTTGGGAATGATTGGTGGCAAACCGTCAAGAGCGAAGGAGCTTATACTTAGAAACAACCAGATTAAATCCAGATACTATGCTCTTGATAAGGAGCAAAATGTAACCCATACAGCATTTGATATGGCAGCAGAGGCTATTAGGTCTCTTTATGGAGATGGTGTGAATGAGGAGACTATAGATCTGTTAGCCGCCGGGACTGCCTCTCAGGAGATGATAATGCCCTCACACGCAGTTCAGATCCACGGAGTAATGGGAGGAGGTAAAGATATAGAGGTTGTCTCATTTGCAGGATCTTGCTGTAGCGGAATACATGCTCTTAAATATTGTCAGATGGCTGTCGCCTCAGGTGATAAAACCTTAGCTGTTGCTGTTGCATCTGAGAGATTTTCTGCATGGATGAGGGCTTCGTTTTTTAAGGATGAGTATGAGAATCTCTCAAGGTTGATGGAGGATCCAATGATTGCATTTGAGAAGGATTTTCTCAGATTTATGCTCTCCGACGGGGCTTCTGCAGTATTGGTTACAGACAAGCCTTCTGCTGAGGGAGTATCTTTGAGATTGGACTGGATTGAACTTACATCCTACGCTAATACAATGCCTGCATGTATGTATGCTGGTGCTCAGTATGAAGGTGATGAATTGTTGGGGTGGACAAGATATAATGAGAGGGAGTGGACTGAAAAGTCGCTCTTCTCACTTAAACAAGATACCAAGCTGCTTGGGGCCAATATTGTTAAACTAGGCGGCAAATTCCTTATGGATATATCAGAGAAGAGGGGGCTAAAGCCTGACGAAATTGACTGGTTTCTACCTCACCTCTCATCTATGTATTTCAGGAAAAAGATATTTGACGAACTTGCCAGCCTTGGATTTCCTATCCCTGAAGAGAAGTGGTTTGTCAACCTTCCAAAACTTGGCAATGTGGCGGCAGCATCGGCCTTCCTTATGCTGGATGAACTTTGCAAATCGGGGAGGTTGAAAAAGGGTGATAGAATATTAATTATGGTGCCTGAGAGCGCAAGGTTCTCTTACGCATATGTATATCTTACAGTTTGCTGAATATGAAAATAAAAGAGGTGCCTCAGGATGGCAAAATTCTTGAAAAAAGCGGCGAAGTCAGAGATGTTTGCTATGCCGTAGATGAGAATGGAGATTATAAGCAGGTTATAAGTGTCGGCTGGGAGCCGAAGAACGAGGCTATCAATTATGCCTGGAGTATAATTGAGGAGGAGGCAGAGGCTATTAAAAAAGATGTTGAGGCGGGGAAACTGAGTCCTCTTGCCTTTCATATACATAAAAATGTAATGACTCCGGAGATATTGGCATCATACACTGGTTTCTCAAAGAGAGAGATAAGAAGGTGGTGTAAGCCAAGGCACTTTTCAAATCTGGACAGAGAGAGACTTGAGAAGATTGCAAGTGTTTTGAAAATCGGAGTGGATCAATTAGTAAGAGTGAATTAGTATGCAATTGGATTTTAATCACAAGCCATCAGGACATTGCGAGAATGGAGTTGTAAGCAACCTTCTGGGATTTTATGGCGTTAACATAAGCGAGGCGATGGTTTTTGGTCTGGGTTCAGGCCTGTTTTTTGCCCATATGCCATTTATAAAGCTTCACGGAATGGCTGTCACGTCATTCAGACCTTTACCCGGGGCAATATTTTCAAGGGTTATGTCTCTTTTAGGAATAAAGATGAAGAGATATAAGTTCAGAGACAGGGAGAAGGCTATGGCTGCTCTTGACAAGGTGCTTCTGAGAGGTGTTCCTGTCGGCATGCTTGTAGGGGTTTACAACCTTCCCTATTTCCCCAAAGAGTACAGATTCCACTTTAATGCTCACAATATTTGTGTAATTGGAAAAGAGGGTGATGTTTACACAGTTTCAGATCCGGTGGTTGTGGATAAGTGTACCCTCACATCGGAAGAGCTTAAACTAGTAAGATTTGCAAAGGGGACATATCCCCCAAGCGGAAGAATGTACCATATTACTGATGTCAGTAATAAAAAGGATATTGACAATGAGTCTATCAGAAGGTCTATACTCTTGAATTGCAATAGAATGATAAGAATCCCTGTTCCTATGTTTGGAGTTAAAGGAATAAGGTTCCTGGCAGGAAGAATGAGGAGATGGGAGAGACGGATGGGCTCCAAACGAGCGGCTCTTAACCTTGCTCAGGTAATCAGGATGAATGAGGAGATCGGGACAGGAGGTGCAGGCTTTAGATTCATATACGCGGCTTTTTTGCAGGAGGCTGCCGGAGTTATGAATTTGCCAGAGCTGAGAAAATTTTCAGAGGAGATGACTGCAGCAGGAGATATGTGGCGCGACTTCTCATATAATGCTGCAAGAATGTTTAAAAAGAGAGATGGCGACACAGTAACTTACGATATTCTGGCCGACAAGCTACTAAGAATTGCTGATAAAGAGGAGTCAATATTCAGAGGACTTGAAAAACTTATGAAGAATGTCAGATAACTTTGCAATATACACAGAGGGGCTGAAAAAAAGATATAAGGGGAAATCAAATCCCACACTCAACGGACTTGACTTAAGAATTCCGGATGGATCTCTTTATGGTCTGCTGGCACCTAATGGAGCGGGTAAAACGACAACCATTGATATATTGTGCGGGCTTAAACGTTTTGATGAAGGTATTGTAAAGATTGACGGACTTGGGGTCCCCTCTAAACTATCAGATATTAAGAGAATTATAGGTCTTGTACCTCAGGAGATTGCCCTTTTTCCAATGCTGACAGGCAGAGAGAACCTAAAGGTAATAGGAGGGATGTATGGTGTTGAGGGGGGAGTGTTGAATGAGAGGGTTGATGAATTACTTTATAGATTCGGTCTTGAGAACAGTGCCGATAGACCAATAACCCAGTACTCAGGAGGAATGAAGAGAAGAATAAACCTGTTGGCAGGTCTGCTTCATAAACCGAAAATACTTATACTTGATGAACCTACTGTAGGTGTTGATGCACAATCAAGAAACCTAATTCTTGAAGAGCTGGCCAAGCTCAACAAGGAGGGGACTACTGTGCTTTTTATCTCTCACTACCTTGAAGAGGCAGAGACTATATGTAACAGAGTCGGACTGATGGATGGCGGCAAAATTGTTCTTGAGGGCAATCCGACAGAATTAGCCAAATCACATCCTGAGTGCAAGAATTTAGAGGCATTGTATTTTAAGCTCACAGGCAAACAGATGAGAGATACCTATGAATAAACGAATAAAATATTTGCTATATAAAGACTTCCTGATGCTCAAAAGAGATTTGGGAGGAATAATTCTCATGTTCCTGATGCCTGTTCTGCTTGTAATTCTTATGGCAAACCTTCAGGACAGTACTCTTAATTTTGTCAAGGGCAATAAAATCCCGCTTCTTCTCGTCAACAGGGATAGAGGCGAGCTTGGTGCGGCAGTTGTTAAAGAAATTGAGTCCTCCGGACTGTTTGAAATAGAGAGCGACACAGCCGATTCTTACTTAACACCGACATCTATGGAGAGCCGGATATCTCCGGGAGACAATATGATTGGAATATTCATACCGGAAGATGCGACAAAGATAATAAGAGGCAATGTTCAAAAATATGTTGTAAGTGCTTTTAATGGGATAGACGAAGTGCCTGTTGACAATATTGTAGATATCACAGTATTGGTTGATCCTGCTGCAAAAGGCTCTTTCCACTCGGTGCTAATGAGTACACTTAGAGAGAGGTCTCAAAAGGTTCAGTTTGAATATATTATGAGGGAGATATCTCAGCAGGTCAATGATATCTCACCTGTTGCAGTCAATACTGCAAATTTTTCCGGAGAGCAATTTGTGATTGAGGATAAGTTTGTAACAAGAGAAGGCAGTAATATTATGCCCAATTCAGTACAGCATAATGTGCCTGCCTGGAGCCTGTTTGCGATATTCTTTATTGTCGTCTCTCTGGCCGGTAATATTATAAAAGAGAGAGAGGGGGGGAGCTTTACAAGACTGCTGACAATGCCATGCAGTTATGCAGAGTATCTGATAAGTAAGGCTGCTGTATATCTTATTGTTGCCCTTATTCAATTTACCTTAATGCTTTTAATCGGAGTCTATGTACTACCTTGTACCGGTTTACCCGCGCTTGAACTGGGACACTCTGTTATAGCACTCTTTTTTGTGGGATTTGCAGTAGCTGTAGCTGCAATCGGCTATGGCATAGCAATTGGCAATATTGCGAGGACTCATCAGCAGGCATCTGTATTTGGAGCAGTCTCAGTTGTTATACTTGCAGCTGTAGGGGGTGTCTGGATTCCTCTTTTTCTTATGTCGCCACAGATGCAGCTGATAAGCAAACTATCACCTATGAATTGGGGAATGTCCGGTTTTTACAGTCTGTTCCTAAGGGATGAGGGATTCTTATCTGTATTACCTGAGGGTCTGGCACTTCTGACATTTGGAATACTGTGTTTTACAGTTGCACTCTATACACGCAGAAAAAAGAGAATATACTCATAAATTTAATATTAATACTATGGATGAACTTATTCTAAAACTGAAGCAGCAAATTATTGAGGCTTTAAATCTTGAGGAGATAACGCCTGATGATATTGACACTGATGCTCCACTATTTGGCGAGGGGCTTGGATTAGACTCAATTGATGCACTTGAGCTGGTAATTTTGCTTGAGAGAGAGTATGGAATCAGGATGGAAGATCCAAAGGCAAACAAAGAGGTCTTTAAATCTGTTAGAACATTGGCAGAGTTTATTGAGAAGAACAGAGCCTTGTAATAAATTAAACAGGGGCAAATCTGAAGAAAGATTTGCCCCTGTTTTTGAGCGGTAAATGGGGTTCGAACCCACGACCCTCAGCTTGGGAAGCTGATAGATGCTATGGCCTAAATAACAGTGTACTAAATAAGTAAGTGCGTATCAAATTCCGCACGGTACAACTTTGGTAAACTATCATGTCAATCTGGCTCTGTTTTATATCCGTACTTAATAAGGATTGGCTTTATTTTCTCGGTCGTTTTTTTCGTTAACGATCTCTGCCCATTTAGGATATAATCCATCAAGCGGGGAGAAATTCCACTTTCCTTGGCGAATCCGTGCGCGGATAACTGAGGGCGCTCTTCAAAAAAATGTCGGAGTTGTTCTATTGTCATCCTATCTTGTTGTTATGCCCTATTGTAAGAACCAATTACCGTGCTGTGGTAATAGTCCTGCTCCCTGTGCCAACAGTTTCTTTCTGTGTCAAAAATTACGTGAGTAAACCAAGTGTCATGTCCATTACCACAGCTTAGTTTATCGTGTTCCTTAACTTCTTGCCCGAATTTATTAACACCCCAAACAACGGGTGCTAACACAGTATTACCGTCATTGCGGGCTTCTGTGCTATTTTGAAAGTTTTGTTCTTTATTCATCTTTTATATGTTTTGAAAGTTTGTACAAGGGGCAACTGCACATAGCCCCGACCGTTAGCAAACATAAAATTATTCCGCACGTTGCCTTTTCATAACTATTCTAAACTTATAGTTACCGTTTAATCCTTCGCGTTCCCAATAATGAACTAATTCCCACCCTTCTTTTGCGTAGTTATTTAAGAGTTGCATAAATTGTGATGGTGTATAACTACCAATACTTGCTTCTTCACGTTTGTATTCCCACATAATTTTATGATTTACTAATTACTAACAAGGTATATGCCTAGTCCTCTCCTTATAGCATCGTATATATACAACTCAATCTCTCCGGCTATCATGGAGTCGTGAAGCGAGGCAGGAGAAATAATAATTGTATATATGAAATGGTCTAGAGAAGGTGTTGTAGGCATTAAGTTAACACCGTCAATTTTATTCATCCCACTTACCAGGTCTCTAAGATATAACATAACCGGTTCCTTGCCCTCCTTCGCAAAGCAACAGAAATTGGTGCAAAATATCTTGTTGTCAATCAGAAGGTCAAAGAAAGCAATGTTATCGCTCACGGTTACCTTGCAAACGAAGTTTGTCTTCTCAATCTGAGCCGTTACTGAGCCAGTCTGGAAAGCCTTAAAATGCTCAATTGTTTCCGGAAGGATCTCGTCGGTGTCTCTTGTTACTGAACTACCTCTATATGTCAAGTGTTCTACTTTCATTATTACTGTTGTTTTTGTATTACTTGTCAGAAATATTATCTGCTATTGTAGCCATTGCCCGAAGGGGTAAGTCAGAAAACTCGCAATCATAAGGCCCCCATTTGATCCAGATGGTCGAGTTGTCATCTTCTAGCATCTTAACCACGCAAGGTGTGTAATTTATCTCTTGACTAAAAGCCTGATTTATTAATAAGTAGGATGTAATTTGTCTTAGCATTTGTTCTGTCAATGCAGACGCTGCTTCTGAAAATCTTGTATTCATTTCTCCGCGGGTTAAAGAATTTCTAACTCAGCCACTTCTTTCCTGAAGGCCTCAGGAATATCATCGTCTGAGAAACCCTGCTTCGCAAACCACGCTGCAGCATCCTCCTTGCTTATGAGCTCATAAGTTTTACGGGAGCCTTGAAAATTTGAGTAGTGATTCAGAATGAATTTACCCGATTTGGTTACATAGATAGATTCGTGCTCCCATTGCGAACCAGTCGCCTTACTGATAAAGTTTCTGCCGTCGTGGAATGTGTCCTCTTCGTAAAGAGAAGCCTTGTCTGCGTCAAACCATTGTCCTGTTCCGTCTGTCAATGCAATTCGTTTCATAATGTTGTGTTTTTAATGTGTGTGTAAAATATGAACTTCGTGTTCAGGAGCAAAGCTACTTAATCATTTTCAAATGTGCAAACAATACGAACAAATATGTTTTGATAAATAGATAATATGCAGATTATCAGAGAGAATGATTTTTGAAAAAGATAATTATTGAAGAGAACCCTTCTTTTTGCACTCAGTGAAAATGCTAATTATCTGAATATCAGGTGCCATTATTTTATAGCAATCATATAAATATAAGATAATCAAATAGATAGGCTCTGATAAGAGGGTGTAAATAATTCGTCAATAACAAACACACAAGAAAACGGGTAATAACAGATGCGTCAATTACCTTTGTGAGCGTATTCTCATAGTTTAAGTTTAGGTTAAGTGTTAGGGCTTCTGAAGAGAGGCCCTTTCCGTTTATATTAGCGAATCTTATTGCCTATCATATCTGTTATCTCTGCTTCAAGAACGACTATATTAGAGTTCAGATCTACTGAACCTCCGGCAACGATTATATAGTATCTATAAGAGAGCTTACTTCTCTGCATCCTCATATTAACAATGTCTGTGTCGCTCTGTATTCCGGTTACGAGCTTCCATGTTTCTAGGTCGTTAGACCCGAACAGGTAACATCCAAAAGGCTTTCCGGATGGCTTTACTTCTCCCCTTAGAATAGCTCTCTCTATCTTCTTATATCCATACTCGCCCAACATCAACGGACGTGTCTGAATGTGTATTATAGCGTTTCCGGTTAACTCTTCTTGAGTTAAGTCAACGACGTCAACAGGTGCGTCTTCAAGTGACACAACCCCGGCATCCCTGGCTCCTGAGAAGTTTGATTTTCGCAACAACACGTGAAGCGATGAACTGACAGCAATCGTCGTGTTGTTCTGTGCCGCCCCCGTTTGTTTTGTTGAGATTGTAATAACGTTAAGGTAGTTTGTTGCTGTAACGGTTGCCACTGCGCTTGTAATAGCGTTTTTCAACCTCTCAGTGATACTTGTGTAGTCATCTCCTGCGAGGATAGTGATTTGAGCAGTTATTCCTGCTATTGTCGCCGATATAGTCTGTCCTATTCCCTTTCTTGCAATTGTGACAGATGTAGTGTACACTTCTAGCATCTCGTTGATAAGGGTGTTTGCGGTTATGTTTTTCACCGATAACACTTTTCCATTGTATTCCGCTTTGCTTGTGTAGATGTCAGCGGTATGAGTAACTGAGTTATAACTAGTCTTCATGAACGGAATCGTCAGAAGCATAGCCTCAAGGACCATGTATAGAGGCGTATCAATGTTTGTGTAGTACGAAGAGATCCTTGAAGAGTCAATTATCAGTTGTATCTGTTGCCCTGCTGCAATAACAGCATTAGCACTCTCAATTACACACCTGTTTTGAGGAGCAAAAGTAACCTCCTCTGCAACTATTATTGCAGATATATCTATTGTAGCTGTTGCTGAGAGAGCCGGCTGTTGTGCCCCTATTGTGCTTCTTAGTGCTAACTTTCCGCCTGATACTCCCTTATATGTATCTGTTATCTTGTGCCAGAGCTTCTCCCTGAGATTGAATACGTATGAATACAGATAACCCGGATTGCTTACAATAATCTCTTCGGAAACTCCATCGTAGAATAATTTAGCCCCGTTGACGTATTGACGAAAATCAACCTTAGATAAGTAATCAGAGATGTTGTATAGAGCGATGTTTTTCGTCGCAAGATTAAACGAATTGCAGAAGCGTATAGATGTATCAGGAGGGCCGTCTAGCACATTAGCTATGCTCACTCCAATACGTCCGTACAATAGATTGACGGTGTTATTAGCTATATAAGCTATGCCTGTTTTTGTTTGAATAACACTGCCTGTGCTAATGTCGTTTGAAACAGGAATCACGTTTGAGTATAAGACCACTCCGGAACCTTGTTGCAATGCATATATACCCGAATCCGTGAAGACGAACAGCGGATATTGTCCTTGTTGCGCTTCTGACAGCTGAGAGGCCATGACAGATAAGGCTTTTATGCGCCCCGGCATAGGGTAGGAGTGCTCAACCGGGAAGTGATAAGGAGCTCCTATTGAAGACACAAGAATAACGTTATCTATTTCTTCTCTGTATTGATTATCCTGAATATCTGCACTTACTACCTCACTACACAACAAACTATATTCTGTTGTGCTAGTTATTATGACAGCAAATGCATAGTTATAAGCCTTAGACGGTTCAAGAAGCAACGTGCCGGCATAAACAACACCCTCAACAGTGAAGTATATATACAGAGACTCTGCTCTTGAATCAGGAAAAGCAACTAAGTCAGCAAGACGGACCTTGTACCCATCAACATCCTGCTCAATAAGTGCATTGATAGTGCCTGAGACGTACATTGTCTTGCCTGTTGTCGCGTTGATCTTGAATTGTGCATTGACAATCTTATTCCACGTTCCTTTAGTGTAGTGATTGTTATTGAAGATACTTGCCTCTGATGTGAATGTACGTGAATAATCGTAGAGATGTAGTCTGCTGTTGTATATATAGCCCTTCCCGGTAGTTTTTAGCCATCCAGAGCTGTCAACTTTCATTGTTTTTTCAGATACTATCTTCCTACTGTCAAGCACTAAGCTCACATTGTCACTTAATCTATCTATTTGTATTTCCTTTTGCTTGAAAAAAAGTAGACTGTTCAAGAATTCGTTATTAACTACCTTGTAATCAAGAAATGATTCTCTGTGTTCATACGAATACATAACAACCTGGTCAACAGTTTGAATGTAAGCTGATAATAACTTCTTAGCATCAAGATCATAATGAGACAATACCTCTGTTGTATATATGTTGATATTTCTAATCAATCTCTTATATGAGCTATAATCAAGGTTTTCCAAAGCTATGTCTACCGCTTGTCCTTTTATTGCCGCAACTGTGTTTTCTAGCGTTCCTCCTGTTAAGCTTGCAATTTGCTCTATAATTGGCGACAGTCCTGCAGCTCCTATCTCTATCAGTACCGGGTTGCTCATCTTTGTCTCCTCGCCATTAATAAGCGTAAAGTTCAGTGAGAGTAAAAAATATCCCTCAGAGTAGTTTTCCGAGACCGTTCTTGCCTCTTTTATCGCTGCGACTACTGTTTCTTTGTATTGCAATTCTGATGCGAAGGAATCCCTCCTCGCGCTGAATGGAGTAGAATACATATACTTCCTTGTAACAGGAGAGCTGTACTTTAGCTCTGTTATCTTTGTGATAACTGGTTGTTGCTGAGATGCTGCTAGGCTGTATGTTGTTGCTAGCCCAGGAGGGAGGTCACCATCATAGTCTTTTTTTGTAATCGTCAATGAAGGTAGAGGAGGGAGAGAGTCATACAATTTCTTATATAATCCGTCAGCATACTCATATACCAATAAATTATCCTTAGTCGTGTCTGTAATAACAAGGAGGTTGTTCAGAGCTTTTATTGTGAGCTGCCCTGTTGAGCTGTATATGTTTGTGTATGCAGGGGTTATTATCTCTCCATCCCCGTCATATCTCACCTCAAGCAAGACAACGGCCCGAGTGTCTCCCTCGTTAAGAATAGCAATGTAATTAACAAGAGGGCCTATACGATGCTCTATTATTGCAGTAAAATCAACGTTGCCAAATAGCGCCTTATGTCTTTTTACAACAGCCAGTTTTCCGGCTGTATGTCTAACATTAATCAACTCCTCACAGGCTCCCTCTCCGGACAGCAGGGAAGATGTCGTTCTGATTATTCCCTTGAACTCAGTTGTATTAATCCTCATTATCAATGTCCTCCCCTAATATAATCGTGTTTATTGTGTCAAAAATGCTCTTTTTCTCTTTGTTTTTGTTCTCAGCCTCCATCTCCTTCATCATCTTGAGTGCACTTGTTATCTTTTGAGGATCCTTAGATGTAGATATTACTGCCTGCAATCTCTTCATCCCTTTGAGGTATATATCCTCTGAGTCAATCTCGTCCTCGGATTTAGGGACTAATTCACGTACATATGCAGACAATTCCTCCTTCCACTTAGCAAGCAGGAGTTTATTGATGAGCGCGCCTCTAGAACACCTCTCAATATCTCCGTCATAGCGGACTAATAACAGGTATACTATATTGATTTTGAATTCCTCTGTGAAGGTAAAACCCTCTTCTCCAATCATCTTTTTTGCCATCAATCTCCTTTTGAGCAAAAGTAAACTTCTGCTGAGTGCAGATGCGGTCATCATGCACAGTTTAACCCCTCGCAAAATTGTACTATTGCGAAAAATGTATTGATATGAAACAGAAAGTAACATTACTGCTCATTATAGTCATTGTTAATCATCTTGTTGAGATGTTGCTTGACTATTTCTCGCCTGAGAGAATTATCGTCCAGCAAGCTATTATACCGATTATCCTCGGCGCACTGGCTGTTGCATCAACAGCCTATGGAGCAATCAAATCTGGTCAGGAGAATAGGAAAAATCAAACGTTGCTCAACAGTATGAACGAAGAGGCAAACGCAGAATTTGTTCGTGAATACCACAGAGGAGCTCTTGATAATCCGGGTTCAAAGGCATACCTGAAGAGACTAGAATCAGTCATGGAGGATAATAAGAAGGCCTCAGAGAACACTGCTGCTTCAACTGGAGCAACACACGAAAATGTCCTTGCTGAGAAACAATCAAACAACAGGGTAATGTCTGATGCTGTTGCCGGGCTTGTTGAGAGAGAGGACTCTAGACAACAATCAGTCAAACAGGGCTATCTGAACAGAAAGCAGAGCCTTGTTGGCGCGCAGATGGGATTGAACTCACAGAAAGCGCAGACGTGGTCTGATACAGCTCAGGGAGTCTCCTCAGCGGCCGGTTCTCTTGCTTCTGCATATCTGATGTCAGATGGCAAGTTGTTTCAGGGCAACTCGCTCGCTACGCCTGAAAAGGTTTTTATTAATCAATCAAACGGAAGGTATAACTACGAATAACAACTGTCTGTTATGAGCAAGAAATTACAAGAGGGAGAAGTTGAAAGCCCAATTATCCCTACCGGCACAACGATTAAGCGTAAGGTTCCAACAGGACAGAGGCAAGTGTTTACCGATGACGAGCAGATACAGTTTCAGCCATTCAGGTATCAAGAGGGGCAGTCTGTCATAGATGTTATCGCACAGGCGAAACAGCATAAAGAATCGCTTGCTGATAAAGAAAAACGCGCCGCAAGGATGGCAAAGGTCGCAGGATGGACCAACTTCCTATCTTCTCTTGCTAATCTAGCAGGAGGAGGGTATACCCAAAACAGATACAGTCCGTCTCCTATTATGCAACATTCACTAAATCAGCTGAGTAACATACAAGATGAAAAATATAAATCTGACTTGTACTATCAAGAACTTGCGAGGAAGATACGACAAGAAGACTATAACAATCAGCTGAAGAATCATATAGAGCAACAAGAGAAGCTCGCATCTCTCAATCAGGCTCGCACAAGAGAGAATAACAGAGCTCTGAATAGTGCCGCATCTGATGCTTATAATATGGGAGGAATTGAGATTACAGAGGCGGGAATTTCTCCTTATGAGGCTCAGAGCAGAGCAAGAGATCAGGCTATAAGGCAACAGTCTGCGAATGCATCTACCACTTCTGCAAATGCGTCAATGGCAAGAGCAACAGCAGACAAAAAGAATAATTTTCTTGTATATACCGACCCATCTGGGAAACAGAGGTCAATGGGTAAGTCGCAGGCTCAGCAGATAATCAATGACGTTGCTTCTCGCTTCAAAGGGCTTGAAACCAAGCCGGATGAACAGCTTACGCCTCTTGAACAATCTATTAAGACAGATATATTCAATATTAACAGGGCCATGGGTTCCGGTAATGTTGAGGCAACAGACAACCTTATTCGTGCCGTTGCCCTTAAATACCTCAAGGATGGTTATAGCGAGTTTCAACACTACTTTGACTCAGAAGACACCCAGGAAGCCTCTGTAACTGGGTCGTTCCTTCCACAGAGTCAGCCACAACAAACACAGAAGAGAGATTTATTACAATAATTCAGTTCTACTATGTCACAACAAGAAATCAAGCCTATCAGCAACAGAGAGAAGTTGTATAATAACCTTATTGAGACAGGTAGGGTTAGTGAAAGAGAGATTGGGAAGAAGGAGGACTTCATTAATGCTCTTAGTAATCCATCTGGTGCGAAATACGTCTATGACAATCTTCGTTCTAAGTTTGACCCCGAAGAGATAGGCGATGAGACCAAATTCCTAGGATTCGTTACTGCTGATTATACAGGGAGCCTCCCTGCCGGCAGACCGGGGGGCAACTTGCCGGAACCAACAGAAAAAGCCGTTTTGCCAGCCTTTATTAACACAAATCCCTTTCTACCTAAAGACAAGGCTCCTGCTCCATTGAAGGAGAAAGCAAATACAGTTAATGAAAAACGACAATTTGTTGACGTTGACAAACAAGGCCAACAGACTGCAAAACCAACCGTTGCAGGAGTTGAAGACGAGATGGCGGCTCTATATGACAAGCACAAGGACGAGCTAGAAAGGTTTAAGTTTATAAAGAAGAGGCTTAGTGCTCCTGCTGGTATCACTCCTCTTGTGGGGCTATTATCAAGATCACTTATACCCAAGGAGGATAGGGAATATTATGCACAAAATAAAGAAAGGCTAGAGGGCGTTGAGCAACAAATGAAACTAATGCGTATGCGCAAAGACATCATCAACCTTACCGAACAGCAAGAATCACTAGATCCAAATAGTTCCGGCGTTAAGAAATTTTGGGACGGACTAACTAAATCAGGCACTGTAAAAGATTTCCTGACAATGGGTCTGTCAACAATGAGGGATGACGTCTATATGATTGAGTTGCTTGAAAAGGCAAGCAAGGATAAGAACTCAATCAACCCGGAAGAACAAAAACTCATTGATTCTTACATGAAGTTGCAGGAATTGCAGTCAAAAGATAATGGATTTTGGTACAAAGCGGGAGAGCAGGGAAGGATTATCGTCCCATTCATCGCTAACATCATGGTCACTGGAGGTGTTGCCGGGGCTGTTAATCTTGGACAAAAGGCTATTGCAACAAGTTTCAAAGTCGCAACAAAGTTAGGAAAGAAAAAGGCTGTTGAGTATGCTGCTAGAAAAGCAGGTTCTCTCATGCTTGGTAACATGTTGCGCACACCTGTTACAACTACATTCTATACAGACCTGGCGAAGCGCAGGGTAGGTAATTATTCACAAGACGAACAGGGTAATATTCAAAAGGGAGACAATACGCTTACTGGTGACCTATACAAATCAGCTGTCGTTAATACATTAGAGTATATGACAGAGGGGTTTGGTGACCTTGTTGGGAGGGGTGCGCTTACTAGTCTATTGGCAAAGAAGAGAATTCTTGGGCCGATGTCTAAGTACGTGAGTGCGCTTGAAAAAGTTACCGCTAACCCTGTTTATAAGAAGGTTGGTAGTGTGCTAGATAAGGCTCAGATACATGGTATATCAACAGAAATTTTCGTTGAGGAGGTTCCAAATGCTCTTTTATCCTCTCTTCTGACCGGCTCAGACGACTATAAACAACTCGCAGACCCTGAATTTTATGGCACAATAGCGGTCAATACCGCCCTTATGGGTGGGATATTCAAGGGGACACAATTCGTATCCGGAGGTGTTGCTAACTCAATTGAGAGAGGAAGGATAAACAATGTTGCAAAAAAGGCCAATAACACTCTACAAAGAGAGATTGAGGCTATTGATGATGCTGATATATTAACAGCGGCATCAGAGCTTCAGCAATCCATTTCAAATGATGATTATTTCAACCCTGACAACAAATCCGAGAGCGGAGTAATTAATGCCTTTCAAAACTTCAGAAAGGTAGTTGAGAGCAAGTATGAGACCAATCCCGAGCAGTACGAGGAATTATTCCAAGCTGCATCAAAAGCTGTTTTGTCAAACGCAGAAAAAGCAGGTGCATATGAGGGTTTGCTTGCAATAGCAGAAGAGGAAGATGGTGGCCCGGTCGCAATGAAAAAAAGCCCGGACAACGTGGTTATTGCAACTGGAGTAAATGGGGATATGTTTTACATTACTGATGTTCATCAATCAGAGCTGGGTGGAGAGTTGTTCATTGTTCGCAACGTGAAATCAGGAGAGATGTCTACTATTACTCCTGATGTTATTGAAGACACGAAATCAATTGCAACAAAAGACTGGTTAGAAGCATGGTTGCAGACAAGAGAGGTGGTAAAACCCGCAGAGGACGCTATTAATGCAGAAAATGAAGCCTCCTTGCAACAAGAGGATGTCGCCGATGAACCAGTGAACATATCAGAAGTTGTACCGGGAGCTGAATTCCTTATAGGCAATGAAAAAGTTGTTGTTATTGATGCAACAGAGGAAGATATATTCGTTGTTGACAGAGACGGAAACGAACATAGAGCAGAGATTGACTCATTACAACGCATCCCTGCTACCCCGCAAGTTCCTGAGACAGCTACTATCAATGCAGAGGCTGAGGCGTCATTGCCGGAAGAGGCTCAACAACCCGTAACCGAGCAGGCTTTAGGTGTTGATCAGGAGCAAAGTCCGGAGAACCTAGAGCAAGAGGGCGCAAGTATTGCCACTCCTGTTGAGGATAAAGTATCATTCCCTGTTGATAAACAAGGCCAGATTGATTACTCTCAGATAACTGAACCAAAGATTTACGCAGAGGCTCTGAAATCAGAGTTTGCAGATGATTCAATGTCCACTCTTGAAGATTTAATTGCTGAACAAAACGAAGCCCTTAAAAAGGCACAAAAGGCGACAAATGCCATTGAGCGCAGACGTAAGATAAAGGTTGTAAATGATGAGCTTGCAAGGCTTAACCAAGTTAAGGCACTCCTCTCTCCAGGGCAGAGTGCTGCTCCATCACAAGCAATACAATCGCAGTCAGCTCAACAAGTGCCAAAAATGCGACCGGCACAACGTAATGCGATTGGTAAGAAGTTGACCCCAATGCAGGCCGATTTAAAGGCTTTTGGGGAACCTACAACAAGGGAAGAAGCTGTTGCAATGAAAATACTCTCAGAGGGCATCAAGTTTAAGATGAATGACAGTAAAGCGGAGGGACTAAAAGGACTGGCCGGACACTTGGGAATAAAGAAGGGGTCAACAGACTATCGTAAGTACTTCGGAATACAGAACGAGAAAACAGGAATAACACCGGAGGCTCTTGCACTATACATGAAGGAGACAGATGATACAGGTCTTTTCTCTAATGTTGACGATATTGATATACTAACCGATGTGCTGGAAGTGCTTCGCAAAGGCTACTCTAGAAGAACAATTTTTAACATAATTGATGATAATAGAAGGGCTTTGTCACGCAAGTTTGACGAAGAGGATTATCATGATTCTCAACAAGAGCAGCAGAGACAGAGAGCATCAAAAGAGCTGAGTGCTGAGGAATATGACGAGATAATTGATGATTATTTCTCAGAAAAATACGTACCTTTATCAGAACAAGAAGTATCTACCATTGAGAGCCTGATAGCTGATTCTGTAAAGGATGAGGAGAGGTGGAGAATTATAAACGAATCAGAAGATTTACCTGAAGATGAAAGCGGAAGAAATATTGCAGAAGGAGTACAGCAACGAGGAGCTGATACAGATGTTTCAGGAAGCCCTACCATTGGCAATAACAGCCAAGATAGTAACGAGGGAGGAAGCAATGAAAGCACAGGAGGACGAACAGGAGCAGATGAAGCTGTTCTCCAAGGTGCTCCGGTGGCACAGTCTGAACAATCTGTAAATCCTTTAAGAAAGGAGATAGAGTCTCTCAATCAATCCAAGAAAGAAGCAATCGCAGAGAGAGACAGACTAATAGCTAATAGTGCAGAACGTGTCGGTCTCTTTGGTGACACAAAACATGACCCAAACGATTTGTTTGGGGGAGAGGGGTTTGACCCATCGGCATCACAGCCACTTGTTGACAATCAAAACAAAATCATTGCAGAATTAGACCGTAAAATTGAGGTCTTAACAAAAAACCTTGAGAAAGGAGAGAAAGAAGCTCAGGGTCAGTTAAAGATTGAGGAAATTGCGCAAGAAGAAGCAAGAGTCAACACAGAGCCTACTGAAAAACAGAAAGAGGCAGGCAACTATCAGAAAGGGCATATCAAGCTCCTTGGCTATGATGTTACCATTGAGCAACCAAAAGGATCTACAAGGTCAGGAGTTGACAAAGGCGGCAAGGAGTGGAGCGTGACTATGAATAACACCTATGGCTATATTCTTGGCACAAAAGGTAAGGATGGGGAGCATATAGACGTTTTCGTGGGAGAGAGTCCACTATCTGAAAAAGTATATGTCGTTGACCAGGTTAATCAGGACGGTTCATTTGATGAACACAAGGTAATGTTCGGATTTGACTCTATTGAGGATGCTTCAAAGGCCTATAATGCAAACTACGAAGAGGGGTGGCAGGGCCTTGGTTATATCACCGAAGTATCTATTGACGATTTCCAGAAGTGGACTGAGAATAAGACTCGCAAGATTAAACCGTTTGCGGAGTATAAGGCTAATTCAGGACAATCCTTACAACCTATTGAGCCTAAGTTTAAGTTCATGGCCGATAGTCCAATGCGCCAAGCAAGAGCAATACAAGCACTTTCAAAAAAGACTAGTGTTGAGGGAGTGGTGATGAAAGCGTATGAGTTTATTGAGAGCTTGGAGAAGGGTTTAAAAGCCGGAGTAGCCAAGGTATATTCAAAAAAATCAGAGAAGGGATACATTGAAAGGCTTACCATTGGAGATTGGATTGTAGATTCAAAGGCAGAACAGGATTATTATACATATCTACAAGATGGAGGAGCACCTTATTCACAGTATTTAAGCGAATTAAATGCTTTTGAAGAATTAAAAAAGCAAAGAGAAGATTCAGAAAGAAGAGCAAAAAGAGAGATTGATTCAATTAGAAACAGAGAGAGGCAGGAAGCGTATGCAAAACAAAAAAGGGCTACAATTAAAGTAATCCTTAGTGGGATGACTCAGGACGAATTCTTAAACACCAATGATCAGTTATTAAGAGCTAGGGAGCAGATTGGCAAGCTTCGGTCAAAAAAGAATAAAACCAAAGATATTGAAAGGCAAGTAATAGTAGAAGAGAACAACCTTAGGGGAATGGAGTTTAGAGCCAATCAGTTTTATGAAGCTGCCAAGAGTCTTTATGAAATAAGGGACGGAGAGGTGGTTGAAAAATATTCTTATAGCCCAGGTGACAGAATTATTGTTGATTATTGGGATGGAAGAGTTGATGAGACTGAGTATATGGGAACTCGTGAAAACAATGATGGTTCAATAACACACATTGTCAAACCAACAGATATTATCATAAATGGATATGTGTCGTATGATATGATTAGGCCACTTATTGAAGAGAATCAGGCTTATCCACAAAATAACGAAGGGCTTCCCGTTACGGAAGAGGTGCTCTTCAGAGATTCAGGCTCCGACTATCAAAATGAAATTGAACAGATAAAGCAGAGGTCAATAGCTGATGGAACTTTTATGAAAGCTCCTAATGGTAAGCCTACCAATCTAGACGAGTATCAATGGTTGCAAGTGCGGACAAAAGCATTTAAGAAGTGGTTTGGTGATTGGGAGAAAACACCAACAATCTCGTCAAAAATCGTAGATGACAATGGCGAACCATTGGTAGTTTATCACGGGACTCCAAATAGAGATAATTTTACAAGATTTGATGTAAAAAAGATAGGTAGTGCAAATGATGATGGGCTTTGGGGCAGTGGCTTTTATTTCTCAAACCTTAAAAAGCATGCTGATCAATATAGAAGGGGAAAAAAGGGAGCAACTGGAGGTGGAAATATTTATCCATCGTTTTTATCAATTAAGAATCCTTTCCAAATATCTGATTTTAAAACTATAAAAGAAATGGCTGATTATCTTGATATAGTTGAGTCAAACTTTATTGAAGAGTCATCGGGTATAAGGATATCATATAGTCAGATTAATCAATTTACCTCTCATGTAATAGATAAGGGACACGATGGCGTAATAGTATCTAGAAACAATGAAATCGTTGCCTTTTCACCTAATCAAATCAAATCAGCAATTGACAATATTGGCGAATTTAGCACTGAGAGTGATGATATAAGGTTCAGGGAGGGGTTAGTCAACGACAGTTCTTGGCAAGACCAAGTATGGGATCAAAACGAAGACTTGAGAGATACTCCAAGCTTAGATATATACCAAAGAAACCAAGAGACAGCCAATATTCCTGAGGGTTATTCTTCTGTTCATATGGCATACGAGCCCGGACTGAGAGATATTTATGCTAATCCAAAGGCTTATGATGAGGTTGACGCCATGTATAAACAGCAGGGGTATTTGAGCGAGGGCTATATTGAAAACACATACGACCCGGAAGATTTCAAACTAAAGGATGGGTATGTAGCGGCCGTGAAAGCATCTGATACTGGAAAGCCAGTGTTTGTCGGAGGCTCTGCGAGTGACAACTATTCCATTACTTTCATAGGCAGGGAGGTTGCTAATATATATGACGGGAAAGTAGTCCAAGTGGTAAGGCCTCTGGAGACTTGGAAGAAAGACGGAGGGTCATATACAAAAATATCCGACAATCTATTCCGCCAACCTTACTTCTACTCTCCAACAGAACAGGCCCTGAATGCAATCAAACAGGAAAAAGGCACTCCAGAGCAATGGAAGGCCATGCTATTGAAAAATGGCGCAAAAGAGGCTGAAATGGAGTGGATGGGATGGGAGGAACGTTTTCCTGACAGTAAGAAAACGATTACCAAATCCGAAATCCAAGAATGGATAAACCAGAACAGGATTGAAGTGCAGGAGGTAGTGAAATCGGACAAAGGGGTTGTTGTTTCTGATTTAGATCAATTAACAAGTGACCAGAGAGATGAATTAGACCAAAGAATAACAAATTATCCAGAATACGAAGAAATAAACGATTTAATTGATGGTGCTAATGTTTATGTTGACAAAAGTGGAGCGGTATTATTTGATGAATCTTATGTTGAAAACCAGGAACAGTATGAGGATAATTATGACAAGGTTGTTGATTTGCTTGCAAAAATAAATAGTAAAATTCAAAATGAAATTATAGGCGATGTGAACACCAAATACTCCCAATACCAACTTCCCGGAGGTGATAATTACAAGGAGTTGTTGCTAACGATGGCTAATAAATTGATTTATAGTGTTAGACAAAAATATGACAGCTGGGAAGTCGTTAATAATTTAACTGGTAAAATTGCTACCGTGGAAGTCAGCGAAAGGGCAGCAATGGAGGCGGCTCGGTATTTTAGCAATGCAGAAACAGGGAGTATGACTAAAGATTTCAAGTCCTCCCACTTTGACGAACCAAACATCCTCGCTCATGTCCGATTCAATGAGAGAACAACCCCATCAGGGGAGAGAGTACTGTTTATTGAAGAGATTCAGTCTGATTGGGCGCAGAAGGGAAAGAAAGAAGGGTTTAAAGATGATTACGGCCAAGAAGAATATAATTCTGTAGTTGCTGAGCTGGTCAAGATTAGAGACGAAAAAGAAGCATACAGGAAAGAGGTTGATCCATACAATGAATCATCAATACCAACTCTCAAGGCTGAATATCCAAGAATGAAAGAACTGGATGAAAAAGAAAATCAGCTTATTGATAGAGAGCATGAATTAAGAAAAAAGAAAAATGGCGGAGTTCCCGATATGCCTTTCAAGAATACCGACCAATGGGTAAATCTAGCTCTCCGCAGAATGATGATTTACGCTGCTGAGAATGGTTTTGATAGGATTGCCTGGACTAACGGCGAGATGCAGGCTGATAGGTATAATATGAGCAAACAAGTTGACAGAATCGTTATAAATGAAGAGGGCGGGGAATACACAATACTAGCTTGGCCAAAAGGCAAGGCAAATTCGGAAACCATTGCTACAACCACAAAAGATAAACTCTCAGACTATGTTGGTAAAGAATTAGCTAATAGAGCTATTGAAGACGGAGGTGGAGATTATAGAGGGGAGGACTTGAAAATTGGTGGTTCAGGAATGAAAGCCTTTTATGACAACATCGTTCCGGCTCAGGCTAACAAAATCGGCAAAAAATTCGGAGCAAAGGTTGAAACTACTGAAATTCCAGCAATTGACAAAAAAGTTTATGATGAAGACGCTGGAGAAAGAAACCTTACCCCGGAGGCAGAAGAATTGTATCAAAAGTATATGGATTCCGTTGCAGAGGATGATGGCTCTTATCCTATTGAACAATATGTTTCCGACATGGAGAATATTGGATATGAAGTTGTGCTTAATGAAAATGGAGAGCCGATAGATCTAAAGAAAACATACAAGGGCGAGGTATACTCAGTACAATCCATTCCAATCACTCCGGCCATAAAAGAGCAGGCTGCAATAGGAATGCCTCTATACAAAGCGTCTGACAAAATTTCAAATATCCCGGTTCAAGACCTTATGGATTACGCAAACTCTTTTGCGGAGAAACTGGGAGTGAAAATAAAGGTTATTCCTGACTCCTTGGACTATCACGAAAAAAGCGTTTACAGAAGGTCAAGAGGATGGTTCGTTCCACGTACCGGAGAGGTTGTTGTAGTGTTAAACAAACACGAATCCCTCTCAGACTTACAGGCAACCATACTTCATGAGGTAGTGGGCCATAAAGGACTAAGAAACTTGCTTGGCGACACGTTCAATGCGACAATGGAGAGGGTATTTAACTCTATCCCACGAGCTGCAAGAGTTGATTACTTTGCAAAATATGGCGACAGAGTAACTTCTGCAGAAGAATATCTGTCTGAACTTGCTGAAAAGGACATAAAGCCAAATGTGTGGCAACGGATAAAGGCTATAATCAGGGATGCTTTCAGGGCTATTGGTGTAAATATCAGTCTCAATGATGCAGATATGGTTTATATGCTCTGGAGGTCAAAGAACAGGCTGAAAAACCAGTCTGAAGCTACAACGACCGAGGTAATGACCGACACCGCCAAGAGCCAAGAGGCTAAGTCTCAAGCGAATAAATTTAAACCGTCTGAAAAAGAGCTGTTTAGGCCTGAAAATAGAGAGCCGTTTACTCTTGATACCAATGACATCACCCTTAATAAATGGGAGAGATCCATTGAAGCCCTTCAAGACAGGATGATTTCCGGTAAAAAGCTTCTTGAAGAGGTTAAAAAAAGAGGCGGTAAGGTAGGTGTGTTCTCAAACTTCGTTTCCGAGGAAAACAGGTCTTCATCAAGGGCAAAAGCTGAGCTTGATGACTTTGAAGATAACTACTATAAACCAATCCTTGATATAGTTGCAAAGTGGGCCAAGGAGGGCAAGTCCGCAGAAGAGATTTCTCTCTACATGATGGCTAAACACGCCCCAGAGCGCAACAGACACATAGTAATAAGGGAAGCAAGAGAATCAATCCTCTATGGGTTTAGCAAGGATTTGCGCAAAGCCGAGGGCAAGAGAAGGAGTGCAACCTCTGAAAAGGATATAAAAGCAATTGATGAGTCAATAAGAAACATTCAGAGACAGATTGATTTTATTAATTCTGTTGAAAATGCCGGGCTTATTGCTGAGATAATGAAAAATGCCTATGATGTTGCATTTAATCATGATAACAGGTCTCCTCTCCCTGAAGGAATGGACTCTTTAAGCTATATGATTGCGCTGAACATACAGAAGCGAGCAATAAGTATGTTGAATAAGGTTGCCGAATCAGAGTTGAGCAATAATCGCTCAGGTCTGTCAGATGAAGAGGCGGCGGATATCGTCAATGAGTTTGAGAAAGGATTGAAAGAGGTTAAGGATGTTGTTATGTTCTGGGATAATATTAGAAAAGCAACCCGATTCTCTCTTGACAAGAGCCTAAAATACGGACTTATCAGCAATGAGCTTCATGCTGCAACGTCTAATATGTATGAGTTTTACGTTCCATTGAGAAGCTGGGCTGAAAAAGAGGATATTGACTATCAAGACGTGTTCGGAGATAACTACTTAGGGCACGAGATACTTAATCCTGTCAACAAACAAGCAGAGGGGCGGACTTCTCTTGCTGACAATCCGCTAGGGTTCATTGCTTCTATGGCTGAAACATCTATTGTTGCCGGAAGTAAAAACGAAGTCAGGAGAAACGCATGGAGGCTGATTAAGAACAATGACCACATGACAGATTTGTTCCTGATTAAACAAGCGTGGGAGGTCAACATAGCAGATATTGGTGATGAGCCAATATGGGAGACTACATATGAGCCACCGACACAAGAGTTAATTGATGCCGGTATGGCAAGAAGGCTTAGTCCAAACAAAACCTATGAATGGCACAAGTCAAGAGGGGATATTGAAAAGCACCAAGTTCCTGTTTTAATTGATGGGAGCAGGGTCTTAATGGAATTCAAGGGTCCTGTAGGCACAAGGGTAGCTGCTGCGATAAATGGTGATGATGTTGTAAGATGGAAGAGAACAGAGGGTATTGCACGCCTAACACGAATAATGGCGGCCCTTAAGACCTCAAAGAACCCGGACTTCATGCTGACAAACTTCTTGCGTGACTTCTTTTTTGGCACGATGGCCTACAATGCAAGAGGAGGCAGTGCACTTGTTATGACAAAGAACCTTGGCCGTGCATGGGGAGCTATACACAAAGACTTTACCAAAGGCAAGGAGGACCCATATCTCAAGCAGATGTACGAAGACTTTAAGATGAATGGTGGTGAAACCGGGTATGTGCACATGCTTGGAGAGCAGGATTACAAGAAAAAAGTTGAAAAACTTGTTAAAGAGGCCAATAAAGCAGGAAGCATAAGTCCTGCGCTCTATGTGAAAAAGGCGATTAAAGTTATAGACCATGGACTGGACTACCTTGCTCATATGTCTGAAAACGCTGTTAGGTTCTCAACATACCTTACAGAGGTAGAGGCACAAATGAAAAAACAGAAATCAGACAAACCTACTGCTAGCATGATGAAAGAAGCCGCACTGATGGCAAAGGAGGTGACTACTAACTTCAATAGAAAAGGCAAGTGGAGTTCGCAGGTCAATTCGTTTTACGCTTTCTTTAATGCCTCTGTCCAAGGTTCGGCAAACTATATCAAACTAGCCAAGGAGAATCCAAAGGGATTTGTTCTGTATAATATGGCGATGATGTCTGTCAGGACGGCCTTTGCAGCGTGGTGCTACTCTCTTATAGGTGGGGATGATGAGGAAAAAGGTTATCAAGCCCTGTCAGACTACATCAAGGAGAATAACTTCGTCATACCGGCAGGAGATGGCAAGTTTATTACTATTCCGCTCCCTCATGGTGCTAGGGCCTTGACAAGCATAGGGCCGTTAGCTTTAGATGTAGCAATGGGTAAGAAAAACGCAGCAGAAGCAATGGAGGCATATTCAAAAAATATAATATCAGAGCTCTCTCCAATTAACTTGGTGGGACTAGACAAGAGTGCTTTTATACCAAGGAAAGCTGATGAGGTATTATTGACTATGCTCCCAACCGTTGTGAGACCATTTGCAGAAACTGCTCTTAACCTTGACTTTATGTCTAGACCAATTGAGAGGAAAAACTTCCTTGCCACAAGCGATGATTATCTGCCAAGGTTCCGCAACGCGTACTCTAGCACCAACCCGATATTGGTAGGGTTGTCAAGAGAGCTAAACAAAGCATTTGGAGGTAATGAGAACAGAAGTGCAGCCGTGAGAGTAGATAAAGAGGGGATGGTATCAAGGTCAAAGGTTAGAGAGATGTTTGATATAAGTCCTGCATACACAGAGCATATTATAGAGGGTTATTTTGGAGGGGTAGGCCGCTTTGTGAACGACCTGTATAAAACAACTCGCAGCGCTATTCAGGGAGAGGTTCCGGAAAAGCAAAACATTCCGGTTGTGCGCAGATTGTACCAGGAGCCCTATGAGAGTGTTGCTTGGCAAAAGTACTTTGAGACAAGAGCGAGGGTAAGCGATATAACTATGTCAATGAAGGCGGCTAAGGATACGGGCGATATGGAGCAGTATGTTAGCCTTAATAATTACTACAACAACTCTCTGATAACAACATTTGAGATATATAACGATATAATGAAAAATATCTCTTCAAACACTAAGTCGTTACCAAAGAACGACCCAATGAGAAAACAGGCCGAGAAAGCCATGGACAAACTGGTAGAGCAATTTAATGAAGAGATAAAGTTTATTGATAAAAATCATAACAGGAGATAGATATGAAGAGGTTAAGCAAATCAGACTTAAAAATAGTCGGGAGAATAAAGGTTGGAAGCAAAAGCCCTGAGATACCACAAGTCTCTTCATTCAGGAGCGACAAAAAGTATATGGAGATACTTCAGCAAGCGCAAGGGTCCTATGATGCGTTTTTGGACTTGCGATTAAGGTCTGCTAGAAACAAGAGGTTCTACCGAGGCAACCAGTGGGGAGATATTATCGTTGTCAATGGCGAGAAAATGACAGAGGAGGAGTATCTACTAAGACAAGGCAAGCCAGCCCTTAAACAGAACCTTATACGCCCTCCCGTCAGAAACATTATAGGTCAATATAGAAGCAGTCCATTTAAGTCCGTTGTGTACGCGAGGAACAAAGAAGATCAGACAGCCTCTGAGATGATGACAGTAGCCCTTGAGGGTGTTTACACGGCTAATGACGGCAAGAAGAGAGACGCGCGACAACTGGAAACGTTCCTGATTAAGTCAGCAGCAATCTACAGCACTTCTTATTCGTTTGACTCGGAGAGAATGAGGCCAATACCTAAGTTCCGTGCAGTCCCTCTCAATCGCTTCTTTTGCGACCCAAACATGGAGGATGTAAATGGTGATGATATTAAAATAATAGGAGAGGCAGTTGATATGTCTCTTCTAGAGCTGTTGTCAACATACGCAAAATCTATTAAAGATGAAGAGGATCTCAGGAAAATCTATGCAAGTGTAAGGAGTTATATTTCTTCAACCGCTTTTGATGAGAAAAAACTTGAAAGTCTATCTCTATTAATACCGCAATCAATAGATCTGTGCAGAGTAATCAAGGTGTGTATCAAGGAGGGCAATTGGAGACTCAAGGTTCACGACTACGCAGATGGCACTTACGAACTATTCCCCATTGAGGACAAAGCATTAATTGAAGCTGAGATAGTGGCGAGGCAAACTCTGTCAAAGGAAAACGGCATAGAGGTTCCTATGATTGAGTATGAGGAGGCTTTTATTGAGGAGTGGAAATATTACCACCTTACCCCAACGGGTCATTGCCTATGGGAGTCAGATAATCCATATATGCACAACTCTCACCCATACGTATTTGAGTTTTATCCAATGCTAGACGGGGCGGTTTGGAGTATGGTTGAAGATATGATTGACCAACAAAAGATGGTCAACAGGATGGTTATTCTACAGGACTTCATAATATCAGCATCAGCAAAAGGTGTCCTCTTGGTTCCGGAAGAGGCTATACCGGATGATATGACGATTGAAGATTTTGCAGAGGAATGGGTGAAATATAACGGGGTAATAAAAATCAAGACAAAGAAAGGCGTTCAGTTGCCAAAGCAGATAGTTGCAAACTCAACTAACCTAGGTATTAATGATATGATAAACTTGCAAATCAAATTCATGCAAGACATCACTGGTGTTCATTCTGCCATACAGGGTAAGCAAGCTTCTGCCGGCACACCTGCTTCACTGTACGCTCAGGAAACAGCAAATGCGTCACTAAATATTCTTGATTACCTTGAAACATTCGCATCTTTCTGTAAAAGAAGGGACTACAAGATTATACAATTAATTAAACAGTTTTATAAAGACAAGCACTATCAGCTAAATGGAGGAAGAAATGTATCAGAGGATGCGAAGTGGTACGACCCGGACTTAATACGTAACATTCAGTTTGACAACGAAATATCAAAAGGAACGGACACTCCTGCGTACAGAATGGTTGTTGACGATATGCTTTGGCAAATGCTCAATGGCAGGTTTATTAGTATTGAAATGTTTCTTGAGCACTCCTCATTCCCGTTTTCAGATAAACTCTTGTCGTCAATTAAGTCTCAGCAGGAGCAACTTGCTCAGGGCGGACCGGGAGCTATGAATCCGGAGATGATTAATGAACTGCAAGGGCAAGTGCCTCAGTCGTCGCCGCAGAACATGGCTTTGATGCAGAGACTATATACAGGTTCAAAACAACCAATAAATCAATAATCACATGGTAGAGGTTAAGATAAACGAGATTACCCAAGTCAGGACGTGGGAGATCACAATACCAAAAGAAGAGATGTTCTCAAGAGTGAGTATATCCTCTGTTTATATCAACAATAATCTGCCCGAAGAACAAAGAGGGGAGAGGAGGGAGCTGCTAGAGCCGGACAGAGTAATGTTCAATAAATATTTCAGAGAGTCAATCTCTGACTTGATAATTCTTCTTACAAGATATTTCCAAGATGAAATTACTCCTTCAAATATGGATGCAGACGGAAACTTTAGCATAGTTATTCATCCAACTCTATATATGAGAGACTCAATTGCATATGCTATGTATGGTTACATATTGGAGGTAATAGAAAAGAACTGTCTAGTCAAGTGGTTTGGAAGAGAGGCGGATGCAATTGGAGTAAAAGCCGAATATGAAGCTGCTATTGATAAACTTACTTCTTCAATACATTACAGGAGAAAAGGGGCGAGACTACCCATTGACCCGCTTTTATAGATATGGGCAACATGACCACATAAGAGTTTTACAAGATTATATTTTTAAACAAAAATCAATTTTAAAAAAGATGGCATACACTAAAAAAGCTGCAGTGACCACTCCCGGGTCGGAGGCTCCTGCAATGATTATTTTTACACAGGATAAAGACAAACTCTTTGATATAGTGTCTTTGCAGTCAAACTTCATGACAAAATCAATGAAGAATGAAAAAGGGGAGATTATTGGAGAGGAATATGCGCTGTCCGCAGACGAAAAAAGTGCCTTTGAGGTTATTTTAGAGGTGGTTTTAAGCGAGGTTTTTGAGGTGTTCAAAAAACACACGAATGGTATTTCTGATTCTTATAAAATCACCGACACAACTATAACTATGTCTATTAATGACCACGCCGCATATAACGACAACGATCTTGACCTTATTGACATGGCTATTAAAGACAGTATTGTTGATGGATGTCTGCAAGGATGGTTTGGATTGAGAGCGCAGGGAGAGCTAACGGCATTTGTCACTAATAAGTTCAGGGATAAAAAAGAGTTGCTTAAAGCACGAATGTTTACCCTCAAGATGAGAAGGGCCTTTGTTGCTAATCTTAATAGCCAATAAATGTTTTTTCTATTGTCTATTCTAAGCTCGGCCCTATCAAGGACTGGGCTTTTATATTGTCGCGGCTCCATGGCTTCTCCTACCTCTCGTTTTGGTCGGCTTCTTAATATTGACAACAACCGGCAAAGGCATCTCTTCAAAAGCAACATATACTCCTACAGCATTTGTATCTTGAATATCGTCTCTTTTCCCAAGAATAGCGTTTATTCCCCCATTCTTGTCAACTTCTAACCACTCCATCTCATTAACCGCTTCGTGTGACCGTTCAACATATTCTCCATCACGAATAGCTGCTGAATATCTGTCATAAGCCTGGTACTTGGTCTTTTTATTCATGTGCCAGCCATACTTAACTTCGCCTCCTTTGTCTATTACTTTGTCAGGAGGAGTCCCTCTTGCGTACAAATTATCGTACTCCTCGGCCAGTTCATCAATGACCGTGTAAAAGTGATCTCCCTCAAACGTTATACTGTCTTTCTTTTTCTTATCCCTTGAGTCAATGGTGTTGCTCTCAATGACAAGTAGGGCTTCGTCATAATATGTGGCTATCTGCGCTCCAAGCCAAGCAAGAATATCGTGGTCTACGTGACCAACCCATATAGCAACCCTCTCCAGTGCTCCAAACGGGTCCATCAGACCTATCCGATCATATACTGAGATAACAGAGTTGTCCGAGGTGTAGCTTTTCCCTCCAATGTCAATAGTTACCAAATATCTGTATAAAATACGCTCATCACTTGATATTTCAGGGTGTTGCCATATCTTCAGTACTTCTGATGCACCTGTATCACCTTCAATAAGCCTTATATTTCTGAGTGCTCCGGCTCCTTTTTGAGAGTCACCCCGGATTGTACCGATAAAAATTGGTTGCTTACAAGTCTTGCGTGACACTTCAATATATTCAGGTAAGAAATATTTACCTGATTTAGTCTGAAATGCCTCTCCGGCAGTTGTGGGAAACTCGGACTTCATCTGAAAATCAGAGTAACGTTTACTTTTCTTGTACCAGTTATACCAGTTTATCCCCTCAAATGTAGCCCCCTGCTCCCATTGCCACCAATTGTAAGGTGTCATGGATTCAATAAACCTCTTGATATTATTTATTCCTTTCGTATAAAGATCTATCTCAAACCAAGACACAAATACCGGGGCTAATTCAGATTCGCCCGATTCGGCGAGTAGCCAGTTCTCATGGAAAAAGTTACCAATGCCCTTTGCTGTTGATTCCAAGCAAATAAATGTGCCTGGCTGATGACTTGGTATCGCAGCATACAAGGCTTGAGCCAGGTCATCTCCTGATTTGGCTTGTGTTTCCGGCCATAAGGCAATCTCTGATAAGTGTGCCATTGATACGTCAAATGAACGTATGGCGTCAGGCATCTCTGCTGAACCTATCTGTACCTCACAACCACGCTCTGGTATCTGCCTTATTGATTGAGTACCACTAACCGCTGTAAAAGAAAACTCTCCGGCTTCTCTTGGGTAGTACTTTATTGTCTTGCTCAACATATTTCTAATGTTGACAGCCTGAGTCTTTAATTGAGAAATAATAACACTGTGCCAGTTTTCGTAATGAAACAATTGTAGCCACAACATATAGATTTGCGTAACGGTTGACCCTCCCCATTGGCGTGCTTTTACTAGGATAACTCTTATTGGCACTCCGTCTAGTCGCATTTTTTCAAATTTGGCAACAAGTCTTCTTTGTCCGCGATTTAATTTAAATGGAATTCTTTGTTTTGTTAGCTTGTCTTGAATCTTTACCGTGAGAAAACACCAAAATTCAAAATCATATTTAAAACGAGCTGTGTGAAACGAGTTTAAAAACTCAATCTTATTCTCCTTTGTTGCTTCGTACTTATATTTTAGTAGTAGTGATTCAATTTTTCCTCCGTGCTTGATAAGAGCCTTCACAACGGGTATGTCAAGCATTTCCATTGGCAAGGCAAGTATCTTGTGCTCAATCAGGACCTGTTTCCTTGGTATAACCTCTTGCGCTTTATCGCCCAGGGCTCTGGAGTATTCACGAAAGTATAATTTTCTCCTCCGATCATTCTCCTTAACCAGTTCTTTTACAGGTTTCATCTTGCACCTCCCTTAACAACTCCAACAATTGCTCTGTTCGCTCGCGAAATAGCCCCATTAATCTTACGGACTCTTTTTTCGCCGGAGTGTTGACAATCCTCCTTGCGCTCTCTCTTGATATGCAATACCTCAGTTCTATTGCCGAGTAAGCCTCTGTCTTAGCATCCTTGGGCGATATTCCCTGCTTCATCGCTCTCTTGTAAACGATAAAGTAAACCTCTCTGATTTCGTAGTTCCGCACCTCTATGATGTCGCGATCTCTCATCCTCTTTCTCTGTATACGACAGTCAATACCATCCCATTGCAAATATACTTGAAAAATCTTGAAAATTGAGCAATATGACCAATTTATTGAATATTACTTAAACATATTTGTCATGTTTAAAGATTCACGCTAGTAAATTTTCATCAAGATGAAAAAAAATAATGAAAATGGAGTAATTGGAGATGCCTCCCCTGAACAGATGGCAGCTCCGGCCCTGCGTAAATACAGGGAGAAAATCAAGGCTAGATACCCGGATGTCAATCCTGAGAAAGACGAGGATTGGCTTGACCTGGAAGATAAATACGCTGAGGACGTGGAGACGGAACTAGGCAAGTATAAAACAGCCGAAGAGTCTCTAAACGAGGCCATGAGAGCCGAACCTGAATTTGCTCAAATAGCTTATGATATAGCTGTAAACAAAATGCCTTTTAGAGTCGCGGTAGCTAAATCTCTTTCGCAAGAGGACCTTATTCCTCAAGAAGGAGACCCTGACTATGAAGAGTATCGCAGAGTGAGAGAGGAAAAGATAACTCAAAACAAAGCCTTTGAGGAAAGAACCAAGCAAATAGCAGAGAACGAGGCTAAGACGCTAAGCGCCATTGATGCCTTTGCTGAGGAAAACGGCTATACCGAAGAGCAAAAGGATGGCCTTATCACTCTTATCAATGACACGTTTGACAAACTGATAATGAAGGAGATAACTCCAGAACTTCTATTGTCGTTTCACAAGATGATGAATTTTGATAACGAGGTCAAGGCAGCCGAAGAGGCCGGAAAGATTGAAGGCAGAAACGAAGCTATTGACGTAAAGAAAAAAGCTGATAAAGAAAATAAGTCTGGGGATGGCGTTCCTATTCCGGCAGGTGCAAAAGTGCCTGACAAGCAAGAAAGGCGCGGCAACTCGTTATTTGAAGGAGTCGGCAACAGACCAAAAATATAACATTAAAAACCTTTTTAAAATGAAAACAAAAATCAAATTATTTTTAATGGTTACGGCCGTATTGTTTATGGCTGTAGGCATTGGGGGTGGTCTTGAAAACGTGGCCGACTTCCTGATAGGTGGTTCATCCGTAGTAGTGGCAATGGCTGGAGCTATCGTAGGACCCGGAGCTGCAGCAGAGGGGACCCTGACCATGGAGACACTCAAAGATGTAGGAGACATCCTTGATGACGATCTTAATAAATTAATCGTTAAAGTAAGGCCATCGGACACACCTCTTGACACTCTTACAAGGGAGCTTAACAACGTCCGAACAGTTGAATCAAATGAGTGCGGCGGGTACGAAGTAGGCACAAGAGAGATACTTGACTCTGTATTGGCGGCTACCGACGGACTTTCTGACGTTGCTAACATTCCAGTAGGTAAAAAAGCTATGTGGCAAATAAAAGACACTGTCATAGTGCCATCCGTACTAGGTGGAGACGGTAAGCCATTGATGCTCTACATAGCCGGAAAAGACAATGCAGCAGGAACATTGCAAGTTGTTGCAGCAAACCCTGTTAGTGATAAGATCCCGGTAATAGCTCTAAACACTCCTATTATGAGACTGGGTAAGGCTATGAGTGAGACAGCCGCACAAACAGATGCTTTTGCAGCACTGCCTGTTCCTCGCAAGAACTATACTCAGATTCACATGGCTCAAATTGAGCAGTCTGTTATATCTGACCTTGCTAAAAAGAAAGTCAATCTGGACTTCTCTACTCATAAGGAACTTGCAATATGGGATATGAAACGTTCTATGGAGTTTACGAATCTGTTTGGAGTTAAATCTGTGCTGATAGATCCTGTTACGAATGAGAAGATTTATACTTCTGATGGTCTATGGAACCAGTTGACAGGAACCTCTACATATGACAAGACTAAATCTCCGGACAACAAGGCGTTTGTTCAGCTTACCAAGGAGATATTTGATGGCAATAACGGCTCTGAGAGAAGGGTGCTTCTTGCTGGTCCAGATTATATCAAGTGGCTGTCTCAGGTTGAGGCATACAGTAAGCAAGTAGAGGCTACATCGGTTGAGATAGTGCATGGAGTACGCTTCAATAGGATTATAACCAACTTCGGAGAACTACTGGTTAAATCAATGAGTGGTCTATTTGTAGGTCCATTCTCAGAGTGCGGAATGGTGCTTGATATGTCATATATAATTAAGTACGTATTTGAGCCACTGCAAACCAAAGATCTTCTTCTTGACGACACAGGACAAAAGAGGGTTAAGGCTCAACGTCTGCTTGAGAACTTCGCTCTGTTTGCAGAAAATCTTGACGTGCATCGTAAGATTAAGCCTCAGTAAACAGTATTCAATCGCTATAAAAGAGCAGGGGGATGAGTGGTATTTCTGCTCGTTCCCCTTGTTGTTTAAAAATAAATAAATATCAAAACGCTATGATGAAAATATATCAGGCAATGTATGACAAAAACCTATACGTTTCAATTTACGTTGAAGGAGTTGAGCATCGTATTGGATTTACAGGCTCGGATGCAAATAACAATGGAGTATATCACACAGATGATGTGAAGATACAGCACGAACTTGAGGTAAGCGATATGTATAATAGGCTTTATAAACTAAAGTCAATATTCGGAGGTAGACAAAGGTCTCCTCTTGCTGGGCCGGGTGTTGCTGTTTTAGGTGGAGTTGAACTAGAAGACCTCAAGGCGAATAGTCTTCTCGCAGGACAGGCAGCACAAACAGAAGCGGCTAGTGTCCCAACACCTACAAATCCGGTGGCAGAGGATGTAAATGCAAATCAATATGGTATTGCTTCCTTGGGGAGCTCCCAGGAAGGTGAGGGAGTAACTGAAACTAAAAACGAGGCCTCAAGCCCTAAAGCAACAGCAGAAGTTAAGGGACAATCGGCACAAGAAGCTATTGTATTCCGTAATCTTTCTGAAGCGCAGGACTTCTTTGGAAAAGAGCCTTATAACATTGTGAAGTCAAAGCTTCGCTCCTCAAATGATGTTTTAAAAACAGCAACAGAGAGAGGCTTGATAGTAAAGTTTGAAAGATAATAATACGAGCTATGAACAGGACAGCATTAATCAATCAGGTGAAATCAAAGATTGACGAATTATCTCCCTCTGATGCCCTTATTGTAGAGGTGGGTCAGGACGACAACAAGCCTATTGACACAATCATTGCAGATCTACTTGACGAGAGCGCCAAGGAGGTGCTTCTTAAGGCTCCTGTTCATAGGCTTATTGCCACCAGCTCAGCAAATGCAGGAGTAGCGGTATCGGGAGATAGCAAGATTGGTACTATTGATGTTCCCTCCGATTATTTAAGACTTGTTGAACTAAAGATGACAGACTGGTTAAGACCTGTGACCGAGCTAGTGCCACAAGGCACACCCCTTGCGAATATGCAGTACAATAAATATCTCAGGGGAGGATTGAGTAAGCCTATCGCGATTCTTTCTCACAGGTCAAACAAGATGGTCATTGAGTATTTTTCAGTTGACACAAATCATACAGTTGACAGATTTCTTTACATAAAAAAGGATGTTGCCGAAAACATACCAGAGGTACTCCAGGATGCTCTTTGTTGGATTTGTGCCTCTAGGGTATTGGCGATATTTGGTAAAACAGAGGGAGCGAAAAAAGCAGAGGAAAACGCAATTAGTTTAATGATGTAAAAAGATTGCTGAGATGATGCAACGGGATAAGTGGTATTTAGTAGCTCAGGCAGTTGGTAATGATATTGAAGGAGAGGTAAATATAACGTTTGGCTCTTTTAATGTATTATTTGCTGCCTCTTATTCTTTCTCAGGAGCATCAATTTCAATTATTAATTACTCAGTCCCATTGGGAGTTGTCTTTAATATTAGGATACAGACAAATGGAGCAAATAGGCAGGTTGATATAAAATATACTAGTACATTTCCTGATTATGCCACTATTGACCCAACGATTCAAGTGGTAAATGGCTCTGGATGGACTCTGTCTTCCGTACAAGAGTCTGTAACGGCGAATGTTGTTTGCTCTCTCAGCGATATCAATACAAATTCACAAGGGGAGATTGATTTCAGCGACCTTTTTGAATACGATACCGATAACGAGGCCATCAAGGCAAAGCACCCCATATACACAGATGGATGGATTGGGTTTTATGGTGGAGTAAGGCCCGAAGGCTCCCTACCGGCTCCTCAATCATTATTGGACTTGTTAGACATTGATCCAGCTACCGCCACGGCTATTACTGGATCTCCATTGATTAAGCTTGCAAATGGAAAATGGGGCCCAGGTTCTGTATCAATTGACTTATCAAACTACTTCACGAAGAGTGAATCTGACGAGAGGTTTGCGTTTAAGAGTCATAGTCACGATTATGTGCCTACTTCAATTTTTAACACGCACTCTGGAGATGCTGTTAGACACACTACTCAGGAGGATAAGGATAAGATTACTGCTACTTATAATGATAGGCATACTCATAATAACAAGTCCAATCTTGACTTAATTGATCAGGGATTATCAAAGAGTTCTGATGTTCGGTTTAATAGCTTGGTTAGTGATAACTACATCGGCTTCTACGGCGGAGTTTCTGGTGGCTCTACTCCTGCCTCTTCACTTCTTGATTTGAGTGATATTGATGCTACTACTGCTTCGGCTGTGGTGGGGTCGCCGCTTGTCAAGTTGGGAAATGGAAAGTGGGGGCCTGGGAGTGTCAGCATTGATCTCTCAAACTACTACAACAAGTCAGATGCCGATGCCCGGTTTGCATTCAAATCTCACTCGCACGACTATGTGACACCTACTACTTTTAATGCTCATACGGGCGACACAACAAAGCACATAACCTCTGCTGAGCGCGCTGCATGGAACGGCAAGGAATCGGCCCTTGGTAATCCTGATACAGATGGTAAGATTCTTGCCTCTACTGCAGGCGGTGTTCGCTCATGGGTGAGCCGGTATGTTTTGCCTCTTGCCACAGCAGCTATGTTAGGCGGAGTGATGATAGGGGCAAACGTCAATGTTGATGCGCAGGGCCGAATCTCTGTCGCTGCACCTTACTCACACCCTGCGACTCACCCGGCATCAATGATTGATGAGTCTACCACACGCA
>Ga0207420_1000078_pt1 | contig 216304 bp, 187 predicted proteins | sample ThiBio_inoc_biof_FD_183941 | JGI IMG/M metagenome (GOLD analysis project Ga0207420, IMG submission 183941) | Wastewater bioreactor microbial communities from Cape Town, South Africa - Thiocy_inoc_biof (SPAdes) | ecosystem: Engineered > Bioremediation > Thiocyanate > Unclassified | place: South...
ACTCCATAAAAGGAATGTTTACAAGGTCAAAAAAGTCGAAATTAAAAAGTTTATGTATTTTTAACAATAACAAATCTTTAGCTTAACTTGCTGATATTTTAGTACAAAGAATGGGGAATACTATAATAAGCTGAACATTTTTATCGGCAATTGCCGCTTTGAAATCACTGGGATTAAGGGATCGAATTTGATCTGTATTGCTTTTTAGAAAAGGGAAAATAGACATATTTATTTGGAAACTGTTTTGAATTTTACGGTAGATTATTATTGATTTTCAAGAGAAACCTGCATTTCGCATCTCTTGCAATCGAACGTGAGCTTAAATTTATTCTGTTGATTGATAAGATAGTATGGTTCACGAAAGCCGGATTTATCTTTTGTTTCACGCGGACACCAACCCAATGCAAACTTGATGCAATGTTTGGTGAACATGAGTGGAACGTTTTTTTGCCGGACTTGTTCAAATGCGGGTTGTAAAATTTTCGTCCGGTGCTGCAAGTAAAACGCACGGCTGTTGACGTTGGAAACGTTTCCTAAGTAAGTCAGTTCCTTCTCGGGATAAGCGTGCGACGAGGGTTGTATCTGATTGCGTTGTTGCCGGTAATTGATTTTTCTGACCGATAATAACCCGGAAGTCAGTTGTTTGCGCCATTCTCCCAACAGTGAGGAAGGTATGAACCACTCACCGGAAAACCGGATATCGACGGTTTCGACGCGGAAAATGGTATTTCCGGTTTTGGAAAGCTGGGTGCGTATATTTTCGTGTTGCGACTTTTGCGCTATTTGCTTTTCGAAAGGGATCGAAAACGTGTAGGAGTTGTTGTCCTCGTCTGAGATTTGCACGGCAAACCCCATAGGAGTTTCCCAAATAATAACATCTGTCGAAATTTTTCGCTCGGCGGTTTTTTTAGTCAGCCGATTTTCAAAATCGTGATCGTAATTTCTATAAACTTTTGTCCCGATGTTGATATTGGGGCTCTCTGCCGGAAAAATTCTATCGCCTTCGGCGCGGTTTACGCGAAAACCGTTGAGGCCGTTATTGTCCATAAAACACAATCCGTCGCCGTTGTTTATGGGATGTGCTGTTTTTAGGGAGAGCCACTCCCTGCCGACAGCTTTTACCGTCCCTACAAACTCGCCGATGGATTTAGGAGATTCGAACGACCAAATATCGTGTTGCCTGCCGTTTAAAAAATAGGGAGTAAACCCCCGATTAAAACTCTTCGATAAGTTGGGTGTGAAATTGATGTCGCTTTTTCCCGATGAAGCACGGATAAACTCCGGACGTTTCTTGAAAATCTCATCCAGCCGTTGTCGATAAGCATAAACTACGTTTTTTACATACGAAACGTCTTTCAGCCGCCCCTCTATCTTGAGCGATGAAACGCCGGCATCCAGCAGCTCTTCCAGGTTATCGTACCGGTTCAGGTCTTTGAGGGAAAGCAAATGGGTATTCTTTCGGATAATGTTGCCATTGGCATCCTGCAAATCAAAAGGCAATCGGCAGATTTGTGCGCATTCTCCGCGGTTGGCGCTTCGTCCAGTTACGGCGTGGCTGATGTAACATTGCCCGCTATAGGAAACACACAGTGCACCGTGAACGAAAACCTCCAGTGGAACCCGGGTCTGAGACGAAATTTCTGCAATATCTTCAATAGACAACTCCCGTGCAAGCACTACCTGTGCGAATCCGGTTTCTTCTAAAAACCGTACTTTTTCCACCGTACGGTTATCGGTCTGTGTACTGGCATGAAGTGGGATAGGAGGCAGGTTTAGTTGCAGAATGCCCATGTCTTGCACGATAACGGCATCGGCATTTATACGATACAACTCCCGAATGAGTTTTTCCACCTGCAGAAGCTCGTTGTCGTAAAGGATGGTGTTCAACGCAACATACACCCGGGCGTTGTACCGGTGAGCAAATTCCACCAGTTCAGCTATCTCTTCGATGCTGTTTCCGGCGGCCATCCGTGCACTGAATCCCGAAATGCCTATATAAACTGCATCAGCGCCGTGAAGAACGGCTTCCTTTCCAACCTCTTTGTTTTTGGCCGGAGCGAGAAGTTCAATGGTTCGTGCGGTTTTCATATTTCAGGGATCAACTCAAATTTCCCAACTCGTTTATTTCTTTTAAATCAAACGGAGTCTCCTGATAAACAAAGTAATTCAACCAATTTATAAACAAAAGGTTTGCATGGCTTCTCCACAAAACAACCGGTTGTTTTTGCGGATCGTTAGCTTTGTAATAATTTTTGGGAAGTTCCACCGAGTCCAATCCTTTTTGTACGTCGCGCATATATTCGTTGTGAAGCGTGAGGGGGGAATATTCGGAATGTCCGGTAACATAGAACTCACGCCCGCCGCGCGAGGCTACAATATAGACGCCTGCTTCTTCGGACTGCGACAAAATGGTCAACTCGGGATGCCGGGAGATCTCTTCAGCGTAGACCGTTGTATGGCGGCTGTGCGGAGCGAAGAACTCATCGTCGAATCCGCGGAAAAGCGGGAACGCTTTATCGTTAACGGTATGTTGGAACACACCGAAAATCTTCTTATCCAGCGGATGTTTCTGGACACCGTAAAAATGATACATCGCCGCTTGTCCTGCCCAGCAGATGTAGTAAGTGGAAGTTACGTGCGTACGGGCCCAATCGAAGATTCCGGTCAGCTCCTTCCAATACCGCACTTCTTCAAACGGCAATAACTCCACCGGTGCGCCGGTAACGATAAAACCGTCATAGAAGTTGTCTTTCACTTTCGAAAAGGATTTGTAAAACGTTTGTAGATGTTCTATAGGTGTATTTTTGGGTGTATGGGATTTCAATCCCAAAAATTCAATTTCTACTTGTAAGGGAGAATTGGATAACAGCCTGATTAAATCGGTCTCGGTGGTGATCTTAAGCGGCATCAGGTTGAGGATAAGTATCTTGAGCGGACGAATATCCTGTGTAGATGCGCGCAGATCGCTCATCACGAAAATATGTTCTTTGCTGAGGATCTCTATTGCAGGCAGGTTATCGGGTAAATTTACGGGCATACGAAAAATAATTAATAATTAAAAATTGAGAATTCATAATTATGCATTATGAATTATTTCTTCACGCTCCATCCGAATTTTCCGATATGCTCACCCAATCCGTAATAGTTGCCGTGAGAGTAAGCGAGAAGTTTCGCGTTTTGCATATCGAATTTTCCGGTTTCGGGATCGAAATATTTTTCATCGGCCTGCACGTTTACTACGTCGGAAATGAACATGTCGTGCGAACCGAGTGAGATAATTTCCTTGACGCGGCATTCGATGCAGAGCGGCGATTCTTCAATGACGGGTGCGCTCACAGCAAATGCTTTTCCGGGCGTTAATCCCGTTTCGTGAAACTTGTTGTAATCCTTTCCCGACCTGACTCCGCACCAATCGGTAGCATGAGCCAGTTCTTCGGTGGTGAGGTTGATAACAAATTCCATATTTCGTTTGATAATTTCGTACGAGTGCCGTTCGGGACGAACAGAAATATAACACATCGGCGGGTTGGTGCAAATGGTTCCCAGCCAGCTGACGGTAAGTATGTTGTATTCTTCGGGATGGCTTCCGCACGATACCATTGCCGCAGGGAGCGGATAGATCAACGTTCCCGGTTTCCAGTTTTGTTTCATTCGTGTTACAAACTTATTTCAAAACAATTTCTTCTTTCTTGATTTTCAATTCGCAATAATGGCACTGCAGCACCACATTTTCTTTGTCTATCACTTCGAAACGGGTTTTCATCGGTTCGTTGTTGGTGATGCATTTCGGGTTGTTGCATTTTACAATTTCGATAATCTCATCGGGAAGCGTCACTTTCTTCTTTTCAATCACTTCGTAATCCCTTATGATGTTCAGGTTGACGTTCGGGGCAACCAGTGCAATACGGTTTATTTCGTCTTCCTTGAAGAATTTGTCGGACACCTTAATGATCCCTTTTGCACCCATCTTTCTGCTTTTTAGGTTATTCCCGATGGTAATCCGGTTATCGAGCCTTTGTAGTTGGAGCAGTGCCACTACATTAAAAAGTTCCTTGGTCGGAATATGGTCGATAGCTGTTCCGTTCTCCAGTGCTGCTACTTGTAATTCTTTTCCCATCTTATATGTTGTGAAAATTGGTGTAATGTCATATCAATCTAAATGTATGTCCAGCAGGTCGCAAATGATGGCCTGGCGTGTAAAAACACCGTTTTTTGCCTGCTGAAAATAATAGGCTTTCGGGTTATCATCCACATCCTGGTTGATCTCTTTCACCCGCGGAAGCGGATGCAACACTTTCAGGTTAGCCTTGGAATCATTCAGCATTTCGTTGTGCAGGATATACACATTTTTTACTTTTTCATATTCCATCAAATCCGTAAAACGTTCACGCTGGACACGGGTCATGTACAGGATATCGGCAGAATTTACGGCATCGGGTGAAAAATCGGTGTATTCCTTGTAGGGGATCTCCAGCTTGTCGCAAAACAATTTATACTTTTCGGGGATTTTTAATTCTTCCGGCGCCACAAAGTTGAACGACGGCTTAAAGTGCGATAGCCCCTGAATGAGCGAGTGCACGGCACGGCCGTATTTTAAATCGCCAACGATGGTAATGGTAAGGTTCTCCATCGTTCCCTGCGTTTCATAGATGGTGAATAGATCGAGCATGGTTTGTGTGGGATGCTGGTTGGAACCGTCGCCGGCGTTGATGATCGGCACCGGTGAAACTTCCGACGCATAGCGTGCCGACCCTTCCAGGTGGTGGCGCATAATAATGAGGTCGGCGTAGTTACCCACCATCATGATGGTGTCTTTCAGCGATTCGCCTTTGGTAGAACTGCTGGTAGCCGCATCCGAAAAACCGACGATCCTTCCCCGAAGGCGGTTTACTGCTGTTTCGAAGCTTAAGCGCGTGCGCGTGGAAGGTTCAAAAAACAGCGTAGCGCACACTTTACCCTGCAACAAATCACGATTGGGGTTAGCTTTAAACGCTGTGGCCGCTTTCAGTATCCGCAAAATGTCTTCTTTGCCGTAGTCGCTGATATTTACTAAACTTTTGGGTTTCATAGGTGCGAGGATTTCTTTATATTTTTTGTTTTACAAAAATACGGAATTTTAAGGCAAAAGAACTAAGAACTGTTTTGAATTTTACGAATTATACTTACACTTCTGTCTTTTATGCTGTTTTGTGCCTTTTTTTTGCGTTTTTAAACTTTCCTTTCTTCCGTATAGCCCGCTATACGATGCGAAACGAAAATCCAAATTCATCAAAAAAATACGGAACGGCTTTAAGGCCGTCCCGTGAATGAGTCATTGTGGCAAAGTGCCGGTTATTAAACTTCCAGGTCCAGATCAAACAATTCATGCCAGGGCAGCCCTTGCTTGTTGAGTTGTTCCATAAAAGGATCGGGATCAAATTCTTCCACGTTGAACACGCCCGGTTTTTTCCATAACCCTTGCATAAACATCATCGCGCCGATGGTTGCCGGAACACCCGTGGTGTAGCTCACACCCTGCGCGCCCGTTTCCTTGTAGGCATCTTCGTGGCTGCAGTTGTTGTAAATGTAGTAGGTACGTTCTTTTCCGTCTTTGATGCCCCGGATACGGCAGCCGATGGATGTTTGTCCGGTGTAGTTTTCACCCAGCTCGCCCGGGTCGGGAAGAACGGCTTTGAGGAACTGGATGGGCACGATTTTCTGTCCGTTGTATTCCACTTCGTCAATACGTGCCATTCCGATATTCTGGATTACGCGCAAGTGCGTAAGGTATTCCTGCCCGAAAGTCATCCAGAAGCGTGCACGCTTGATGGTGGGGAAATTCTTCACGAGCGACTCCAGCTCTTCGTGATAGATCACATACGACTCTTTGGGCCCGATATTGGGGTAGGTGAGAGGTTGGTGAATTTCGTGCGGTTCTGTTTCCACCCATTTGCCATCTTCCCAATATTTTCCTTTTTGGGTGACTTCGCGGATATTGATTTCGGGATTAAAGTTGGTGGCAAAGGCTTTTCCATGATCGCCCGCATTGCAATCCACGATATCGAGATAATGGATTTCGTCGAAATGATGTTTGGCGGCAAACGCCGTAAAAATGCTTGTTACGCCCGGATCGAATCCGCAACCCAATATGGCTGTCAGCCCCGCTTCGCGGAACCTGTCCCGATATGCCCACTGCCATTTGTATTCGAACTTAGCTTCGTCTTTCGGTTCATAGTTGGCTGTATCTAAGTAGTTAACGCCACATTCTAAACAAGCGTCCATGATCGTCAGATCCTGGTACGGCAACGCCACGTTAATGACCAGTTCCGGCTTGAATTTGTTGAATAGTTTTACCAATTCGGGTACGCTGTCGGCATCTACTTGAGCCGTTTTGATGGTTACGCCCGTTCTCCGTTTAACATCTTCGGCAACGACATCACACTTGCTTTTGGTACGGCTTGCCAGCATAATATCCGTAAAAATCCGGTTGTTCTGAGCCACTTTATTGACAACTACCGTACCCACGCCGCCGGCGCCGATAATCAATACTTTTCCCATTTTTTCTTTTTTTAGATTAGAAACTGTTTAAATTTCTGAGTTAATTCAACAAATATACGTTTATTTCATTAAATACAACCTGTTTTTCACAGGTATTTTAGAGTTCTAAAAGCTTTCTTTTGCCGATAATGCGGGTTAACTTTACAATGTTTTGTACCTTTGTGCTTTATTACAATAAAAATTTATGCGAAGTTTTGGGAGCGATAATAACTCGGGTGTGCATCCGCTACTGTTACAGGCGATGATCGACGCCAACAAAGATCATGCGATTGGCTATGGTGATGATGACTGGACGCGGGAAGCGGAGAAAGCTGTAAAGAAGCTGATTGGAAAAGAAGATATTGAATCCTTTTTTATTTTTAACGGAACCGGAGCGAACGTTATAGCATTGCAGGCCTGCACGTTGCCGTTTCACCACATCGTTTGCCCTTCAACTGCGCATATTGCGGTGGATGAGTGTGGCGCCCCCGTCAGGTTCACCGGTTGTGCGCTGAAGGAGATTGCCACTTCCGACGGAAAACTCACTCCCGGGCTGGTTCGCCCATTGTTGCACGGATTTGGCGTGGAGCACCATTCCCAGCCGAAGGTGATCGCCATTTCGCAAACTACCGAAATGGGAACGGCCTATACACCCCGGGAAATAAAGTTGCTCGCCGATCTGGCACACGAACACGATATGTACCTTTTTGTTGATGGGACACGCATGGCCAACGCCTCTGCTTTTCTGAATGTATCGGTTAAAGAGATGACGGTGGATTGCGGTGTGGATATCTTTACTTTCGGAGGTACTAAAAACGGGTTGATGATGGGCGAGGTGCTTGTCCCTTTGCGGAAAGAACTGGCTGAAAACCTGAAATATTACCGCAAGCAGACAACTCAGCTCTATTCCAAAATGCGGTTTATATCGGCGCAGTTTATACCCTATTTCAACGAAGGTGTTTGGCTGGATAATGCGAGAAGATCGAATGTGTCGGCACAAAAACTGGCTGCCGGGATGCGGGAGGCCGGGGTTAAACTGACACAGGAAGTTCAGTCGAATGCCGTGTTTTTCATCCTTTCGGAAGAAAAAACAGATAAACTTCGTGAGCGTTATTTCTTCTACGACTGGGATGCGGCGCGGAACGAAAGGCGCCTCGTTTGTTCGTGGGATACCACGGACGAAGATATCGCGGGTTTTATTTCCTATTTGCAATCCATAGTTTAATAACAATATATTTCGTATGTTTGACTTTTTAGATGTTTATCCCTGGCTTTTGCCGGTTATAATATTTTTCGGGCGGATTGTTGATGTTTCGCTCGGTACATTACGCATTATTTTCGTATCGAAAGGTGAAAAATATATAGCGCCTATAATCGGTTTTTTTGAAGTGTTTATCTGGGTAGTTATCATATCGCAGATACTTATGCGTGCCAACGATTTGGTCGCTTACCTGTCGTATGCTGCCGGATATGCTTCGGGAAATTATATAGGTATTCTTCTTGAGCAGCGAATTGCTTACGGCATTGTGCTGTGCCGCATTTATACGCAAAAAAGCGGAATGGACCTGGTACAGATCCTTAACAAAATGAATTTTGGTGCGACGATGACACGCGGTAAAGGATCGACGAATGAAGTGGATATTATCGAGACCGTTATCGATCGTAATCAAATGAAAACTCTCGAACGCACGCTTACCGATTTCGATACTAATATTTTTTACGTGATAGAGGATGTGCGTACAAAACAGAACGGCATTTTTGCCAAGAGAAGAAATATTCTCACCCGATGGAGAACGGGAAAGTGAATCTTAAGGCTTGTTCGTAAGCATATTTATCGTCCCTTTCCAGGAGCAGCCCAAACAATACAATACGGAAGTATCAAATCCATCCAACGATTCGTTTTCGTGAATCGGCTGGATTTTTTGGTCTTCGGTAACGGTTATCACCAATCGGTCGCCGGTAGCGTTCAGAACGTAAAACCGCCGGATCTTGCATTGAGGGCAGAGAAGATTTTTCATACTCGTTTCGCTTCCTGCCAGATTGCTTCCATTTCGTCTAACGTCATCTCTTTCAGCGAACGTCCTTGTTCCTTTACTTTTCGCTCCATGTAGTTGAAGCGATAAATGAATTTTTGATTGGTCCGCTCCAGTGCGTTGTCCGGATTCACTTTATAGAGCCGGGCGGCATTGATGATGCTGAAAAGTACGTCTCCGAATTCTTTTTCAGTCTTGTCTTGGTCTAAGTTTTCTATCTCGGCTTCCAATTCGCCGATCTCTTCTTTTACTTTATCCCATACGTCGCGGCGCTTGTTCCAATCAAAACCCGAGTTCCGGGCTTTATCCTGAATGCGGTATGCTTTTACGAGCGAGGGCAGGGAAGATGGAACGCCTGCCAATACACTCCCGTTTCCGCCCTTCTCCTGAAGTTTAATCTGCTCCCACGATTTTTCAACAGAACTTGCCGAGTCGGCATGCAAATCTCCAAACACGTGCGGATGGCGGAAAACAAGCTTATCGCAGATAGTGTTGCATACATCGGCCATGTCAAACACCTGTTTTTCTTCACCTATCTTTGCATAAAAAACCACATGTAACAGTAAGTCGCCAAGTTCCTTCTTTATCTCCTGATCGCTGTTATTGATAATGGCCTCCGCCAGTTCGTATGTCTCCTCTATGGTGTTGGCGCGAAGGCTTTCGTTGGTTTGCACATTGTCCCACGGACATTTCTCGCGCAGCTCGTCCATAATATCAAGCAGTCGGCCGAATGCTTCAAGTTTTTGTTGTCGGGTGTTCATATCCAAGCAAGTGGAGATGCGGTCAGCCGCATCTCCACGATAAAGGGTTATTTTTTAAAATTTCGTAGTCCTGTTTCGAGGAATTTCACGTAATTGGAGATGTTCTCATCGAAGGCGTGTGCCGGTGCAACAGGTTTTCCGGAGTGGTCCAGAATTACGTAATACGGTTGCGATTGTGCGCCGAATTTTTCTCTTTGCAGATAGCTCCATTTATCGCCAACGGTCTTCAGTTTAGTTTTTCTCCCGTTTTCATCCACTTCGAGAATTTCGGGCAGTTTGGCTCTTTCGTCCACCATCAGTGTGATATATACGAACTCGTTATCAATCAGATTCTTCACCCGTTCATCCACCAAGACAGTAGCGTCCATTTTGTGGCAATTCACGCATCCGTGCCCGGCGAAGCTGACCAATGCGGGTTTCCCGGTTTGTGCTGCGGCGGCCATTCCGGTTTCATAATCGGTATAGACCGTTTTGAGCGAAACTTCATTTAATTTAAAATCCTGCGTAGATAAAGGAGGCAGGATAGAGCTTATGGGTTTAAGCGGTGCTCCCCACAACCCCGGAATCAGGTAGAGGGCGAATGCAAACGAAAATATGGATAGGAATAACCGGGGAATGGTAACGTGCGGAACATCACTGTCGCCGTGGAACTTCAATTTCCCAAGCAGGTAGAATCCTAAGATACCGGAGATAACAATCCACAGGACAAGGAACACATCGCGGTTGAGGATTCCCCATCCGTTCGATAAATCGGCTACCGATAAGAACTTCATCGAAACAGCCAGCACAATAAATCCGAGCACTACTTTCACGGAGTTGAGCCAGCTTCCCGACTTCGGGAGTGTCTTCAGCCACGAGGGGAAAATAGCGAACAACGTGAACGGTATGGCCAGGGCAATGGCAAAACCAAGCATCCCGATGGCCGGGGCAAGGTAACTTCCTTGTGTGGCGGCTTCAACCAATAACCATCCGATAATCGGGCCGGTGCACGAGAAGGAGACCAATGCCAGCGTGAAAGCCATGAAAAAGAGGCTTATCAAACCGGAGGTGCTGTCCACTTTGCTGTCCATCTTGTTGGTCCACGATGCCGGAAGTACAAGCTCAAACGCTCCCAGGAAAGACATGGCGAAGATGAGCAGCAACGCAAAGAATATGAGATTGAATACGGCGCTTGTGGCAATGTTGTTAAGCGCGCTTGCTCCGAAAATTGCAGTAATAACAAGTCCTAACGCAACGTAGATAAAAATGATGGAAGATCCGTATATGGCTGCGTCGGAAACGGCTTTTCTGCGAACTTTTTTGTTCCTGTTCAGGAAGAAACTGACGGTAATGGGGATCATCGGCCAAACACAGGGCGTAAGCAATGCGGCAAAGCCCCAGATTAACCCTTTCAGGAAAATACTCCATAGCGATGAACTGCCGTCGTGTTGTGTGCCAAAAGCGTTCAATTCTTCGGTAACGGGTGTCCAGAGCAACTCTTTGTCAACCGAAATGGGTACTGCTGCCGGTGAGGAAATTAGTGAAGAGTCCTGCGAAAGGTTTCCGGTAGGGAGAACTGCGGTGCCAGGAGCCTCTGTCTCGGATGCTGCGGTTGATGCAGTTGCGGTAACCGTCTTAGGCAGATCCGCCGAGGTAAAAGAAAATTCATTGGGCAGCGGGGGAGTGCAACTCTTATCATCGCAAGCCTGAGCGCGTACATCGCCTGTGATGAGGAAGCTACCTTTGTCGGTAACTTTTATGCGTTGAATGAACCTCGCAGAGTTGTCAAAAGTCCCGATATTCATTTGAAATACAGGGTCGTACTTGACTGTTGCCTGTTTTCCTGTGGCATTAAAATCACCTACGGCTTCCGCCCCTTTTATTTCATCGAAGTTCAATGAAGTGGGGTAGGGTCCGTTATCGGGAATTTTTGAGTCGTACATATGCCAGCCTTGCTGGATGGTTGCATCAGCGATCAGCTCAATTTCGCCATTTCCCTTGTCTTGCAGGCTGAACTTCCAGCTGATAACATGTTGTGGAAATGCCTGAGATAACACAAAGAGAAAAAATAACGAAGTAATTGTTCTTTTGAAATTCATTATCCGGTGGTTTTACGGTTTAACGCACAAAGATAGTAAAAGTTGAATAAACATCTTACGGATAGCAGGGTTATAAATCGAAAAAATGAGTTATAAACTTAGGTTATAACAGATTAATTATACGGTTATTCTTACTGTCTTACCGGTGGCCTGAACCATCTCTTTTTGAACCAAAAGGCTACATTGACCAATGCAATCATTACCGGAACTTCCACTAAAGGGCCTATAACCGCAGCAAAAGCTTCACCCGAATGGATGCCGAATACAGCAATGGCCACCGCAATAGCCAGTTCAAAATTATTGCTTGCTGCCGTGAACGAAAGGGTGGTGGACTGCTCGTAATTTGCTCCCGCTCTCTTGCTCATGTAGAAAGAAACCACAAACATGATCACGAAGTACAGTATCAGGGGAATGGCAATACGGACCACATCCAACGGCAGTTTTACGATGTACTCGCCTTTCAGTGAAAACATGACAAAAATAGTGAATAACAATGCGATAAGCGTAAACGGACTGATTTCAGGAACAATTTTCCGGTTATACCAGTTCTCGTCCTTTACCTTAAGGCTGATATAGCGGGTAAGAAACCCTGCCAGCATGGGGATTCCCAAATAGATAAGGACGCTTTTTGCAATTTCCGCCATCGTTATGTTGGCTACCGAGTCGTTGGTGGGTAACCCAAACCATACGGGCAGGACGGCTATGAAAAAATAGGCGTACAACGAAAAGAAAAGGATTTGGAACAGTGAGTTGAAAGCCACCAATCCGGCGGCATACTGATGGTCACCGTGAGCCAGGTCGTTCCATACGATCACCATGGCAATGCATCGGGCCAACCCGATGAGGATAAGACCGTACATATAATCGACATTGAACTGCAAAAACAAAATGGCCAGAAAGAACATCAGGACGGGACCGATGATCCAGTTCTGGACCAGCGATAAACCTAAAATCCGGGTGTTTTTGAAAACATCCCCCAGTTCTTCGTATTTTACTTTTGCCAAAGGTGGATACATCATGATAATCAGTCCGATGGCGATGGGGATATGGGTTGTTCCGACGGACAACGAATCCCAAAAACTGGCGATTGAGGGGAACAGCCATCCCGATAACACTCCGGAGAGCATCGCCATAAAGATCCAGAGCGTAAGGTAGCGGTCGAGTATTTTTAGTTTTGCTTTCATGCTTTACAATTGAGCTTTGATTTCTTCATCGTAGAGTTTTCTGAATGCTTCCTTTATCTCATGGCGAACACGGCGAAACTCGCTTTCTATAAATTCGGGTGTGCCGACGGCGTGGCTCGGATCGTCAAAGCCGATATGCAGCCTTTTCTTTACTTTTCCGGTAAATGCCGGACACACTTCGTTAGCGCCGCCACAAACGGTAATTACATAATCCCACGCATCGTTGAGGTATTTGCCTACCGGGTCGGATGTGTGGTGGCTGATGTCGATACCCACTTCCGCCATCGCTTTCACCGCACCGGGATTTAATTTCCCCGATGCCTCTGTTCCTGCTGAACAAACCGTGATATCCGGATTGAACGATTGCAGGAAACCGTGAGCCATCTGACTGCGGCAACTGTTCCCTGTACAAAGAATTAATATTTTCATACTGATTTGATTTTTAAAATGTTATTAATGTCTTTTAAACTGTGAATTTGAATATATAAGGACTTCCATTGTCAAAATTTTTCATGTAATTATAACGACTTATAGCCGGATACGGTAATGCTGAAAATTCCTGTTTCTCCTTTTTTGAAATCTTTAATTTCTTCCTCAGACATATATTTCGAAAGAACTTTATAGGGAATTGGTATTGGCTTCAACTTGTGAATTGCTACGTTCTCAAAACCGTTGTCATGGATGATATTGATATATTGATCCCGCGTAATGGCACCCGAAACACATCCTACATACATTTCTGCATCAGAGCGCAGGGTTTCAGGCAACTCACCTTTGGTCACTACATCGGAAACACAAAAATGTCCTCCGGGTTTCAGTACGCGAATCATTTCAGCAAATGCTTTGTGCTTATTGGGCACCAGATTTAGAACGCAGTTCGATACAATCACATCAAAATCGTTGTCAGAAAAAGGCATTTCTTCGATGTCGCCTTGCACAAATTCCACATTCATGAATCCGAGTTTCCGATTGTTTTCAATAGCTTTGGCAACCATCATGTCCGTGAAATCCAGACCCACGATTTTGCCTGTTTCTCCCACAATGGCGCGGGCTACAAAGCAATCGTTTCCGGCACCGCTTCCCAAGTCGAGCACACAGTCGCCAGTTTTCAGATTGGCAAACTGAGTAGGGAGTCCGCACCCTAAGCCCAAATCTGCATCGGGATTATAGCCTTCTACGGTGTTGTAGTCATCTCCAATCATGCTGAATTCAATTTTCTCACAACAACCCGAAGTTCCGCAACAGGATGATTTAATCTTATCATTTGACAAGCTTTGTTTGGCTATTGAACCATATTTTTTCTTTACAACCACTTTTAAATCTTTAGCATTCATATATTTAATTTGATTTTAGCTTTGCTTAATTATAAACTTCCAAAAATTAATCCGGATAGGGTTGACAAAATAATGACTAACGCAGCATAGACAACTGTTTTCTGTGTTCCAATAATTCCACGGATAACCAATAAATTTGGCAAAGACATCGATGGCCCTGAAAGTAACAGTGCCAATGCCGGACCTTTCCCCATTCCCGAGGCGATTAATCCCTGAATAATTGGAACTTCTGTAAGTGTGGCAAAATACATAAACGCACCCACAACGGAGGAAAGAAAATTCGATTTGAATGAGTTTCCGCCCACAGCCCAGGCAATCCATTCGTTCGGAATTATTCCGGGAATAGCCACATTATCGTGCGTGGAACCCAGCAAAAATCCGGCAATGACCACGCCTATTGCCAATAAGGGAACAATTTGTTTCGTAAACTCCCACGATGAAAGAATCCACTTCTTGTTTTCTTCGTCGTCCGCTTTGTCCGTTAATCCAAGGAATGCGACGGCAGCAATTCCTATTACCATTGAAATGACTGGATTCCTGAAAATAAATGTACTTACGGCTGTAACCACTACGGCAGCAACTACTTTCCATGTTTTCATCTTCAGAATGAAAATCAGGGCTGTAGCCAGTACCAGACTAAAAACACCGGTAATGTACCACTTGTTTTCCCATATAAAATGCCAAAAGCTGTTTGTGTCGTCTGATGTGGGTTTTCCCCAATTGGCAAAAACCAAAATCAGTACCAGTGTGAAAAAGAAAATAGATGTTTGCCACAACGGTCGTTTTTCGGGTTCAGGAATAATGTTCATCTGTTCATCGGCCCGTACTTTTTCCTCTTTTCGGTAAATGAACGCCATAATCAACCCGATGATAATGCTGAACGAAACGGCTCCAATAACGCGTGCTGCTCCCAATTCCCAACCTAAAATTCGGGCGGTAAGAATTATAGCAAGAATGTTAATGGCAGGACCTGAATATAAAAAAGCGATAGCGGGTCCTAATCCGGCACCACGTTTATGAATACTCGAAAACAAGGGTAAAATCGTGCAGGAACAAACCGCCAGAACAGTTCCCGAAACAGCAGCCACCGTATAGGCAACCCATTTTTTTGCTTTTGCTCCAAAATATCTGATAACGGAGCCTTGACTGATAAAAACCGAAATAACTCCCGCTATTAAAAAAGCGGGTAACAAACAAAGTACCACGTGCTCCCGGGCGTACCATTTCGATAAATCGAAAGTGGCATCCATGGCCGTGTTGAACACGTTGCTGTGAATAGGCAAGAAATATATCGCCAAGAACACAACAACAAAAGTGACAAGTATCTTAAATTCTTTTCTGATTTCCATTTTCTAAAAATAAAAGCTGTACGTGTAATAAATTCCTATAATGATAAAGATTAAGGCAATGGCTTTACTAAACCATTTTTCGAATTTCTGAACGCTGTTGTAAAACCGCCCAACTTCGGCAAAACTGAAAGCCAGTAGCCACGCCACAATAATTACAGGCAATGCTGTTGCAATAGCAAATACAACTGGAAAAAAATATCCTCCTGCTTCCATTGCCGACATCGGTATAAGCATTCCGAAGTAGAATATTCCGCTTGTCGGACAAAATGCCAAGGCGAAAAGTACACCCAGCCAAAGTGCACCCCAACCACCTTTTTTTCTGATTTTTTCAGAGTTTTTCCCACTGAACCCGAATTTGGGCAAATTCAGCTTGTGTCCGTACAACATAAACAGCCCGATAATAATTAATAGTGGGCCGATAATGACACCGCCGAATTTCGCAATGAACTTTTGAATTCCGTAAAGGCTTGAACCTTGTTTGAGGATGAAAATCAGAATGATGCCTAATGCCGTGTATGAAACTATTCTGCCCAATGTGTATAGTAACCCGTTTCTGAAAATTCTTTTTTTATCTTCAATGTCTTTACTTATGTAGCCAATAGCGGTAATGTTGGTAGCTAGCGGACAAGGACTGATTGCGGTAAGCAACCCGAGAATGAATGCCGTAATAAACGGAATGTTACTGCTTTCGAGTAAGTTTTGAAGAAACTGCTCCATATAAGGATTAATTGGCCAAAAATTCGTTTATTTTTTCGCTTAATCCCCTTTTGAAGGCATCGGGATTGTTGCGGGCATTGGTAAAAGCAAACTCTGTGAGATTGTTTACTGATTCCTGATCTTTTTTCCAGTCGTTGACAAAAAGCGATGACCACGCCACTTCGTACCTGTCGGCGATGGCCTTATTTTCCGGCTTGGAGATATCCACTATTTTGAATATCAATTTTTTGCTGTTAATGGCGTCAGCGAAACTGCTTTCGATCAGACTTTTGGTTTCTGCTTCGATGGCCTGACAGGTTGGACAACGCTGTGTGCCGTGAAAATAAATTACCTCCACCACGTCGCCCGATGGAGCAAATTCATCTGTGGATTGATTGGTGGTTTGTTCCGCTTTTTTATTTTGATTACAACTTATCGTGAATAGTCCGATAAGGCAGATAAAGATTAACTGTTTCATTGCGCTACTTTTTCAATAGATTTTTTACTTGTTCGAGTGATAATTTTTTTCCTGACGATACCACTTTTTCGTTGATAACCAATGCCGGAACGGAGAACACATTGTACTGCATAATTTTTACCATGTCCTCTTCTTTTACCACATTAGCCTCAATACCAAGTTCAATTACCGCTTGTTTTGTAGTTTCGTACAGTGTTTTGCAACTTGGACATCCTGTTCCTAAAATTTTAATTTCCATAATTTCTGTATTTTATTGATTTTATTGTTTATAGTTCGTCAAACAACGAACATTGTTTGTAAAAAATTTTTAGCAATTATTTTTGATTTCCGATGCGAAAAAGTTTCCAAACAGGTTGCGGGCAATTTCCCAGTTCTCTTTGTTGATGCAATACTTCACTTTGGGAGTTTCAATTTCACCCTGAATAAGCCCGGCGTTTTTCAACTCTTTCAGGTGTTGCGATACGGTTGCCTTGGCATTGGGAAACACATCGTGGATATCGCCGAAATAACACGACTCCTGCGACAGCAAAAACTGGATGATCGCCACCCGGGTAGGATGTCCCAGCGCTTTAGCGAATGCTGCAATTTGTTTGTCTGTTGCTTGTTGGGCACTCTCTTTTTTCTTAACCATAGCAATTTGTTGTTCGCAAAAGTACGAACAAAATGTATATTTGCAAATTTTTTTTGAAAAAAAGAGGCTGTTTTAAAACACCAACCTCCGGAGAGATGAATATTTGGATATTTGTTCTCAGATAGGTTTCCTTATAAAAAATGAGGGTGAAATCACATTGTGATACACCCTCGTATAAGTTTTCCGGTAACGAAAATCACTTAAAGACCAATACGCGTTTTTCCAACGGTTCGTGCGTTTTTTCACCCGGTTCCGCTGAGGGAGTGCCAAAAGGCATTTGTGCGACAAGTTTCCAGTCTTGGCTAATGCCCCATTCTTTTTGAATCCCTTCATCGATAAGCGGATTGTAATGTTGCAACGACGCCCCAAACCCTTCATTCTCCAACGCCATCCAAACCAGTATTTGGTTTATAGCGGTAGAATGCTCGCTCCATTGCGCAAACTTTTCGCTGTATGAGGGCATGTTACCTTGTAAGCCTTTAACCACAGACATGTCTTCGAAAAAGAGTACCGTACCGTACCCTGCAAGAAAAGAGCCGTTCACTTTTTCTTCGGTTTTTTTCCATGCCTCCTCCGAATGGCTTATCTTTTTTAACTCAGCTTTGGTGAGTTCCCATAATTTTTTATGATTTTCACCCAGAAGTAATACCATTCTCGCCGATTGCGAATTGAAAGGCGATGGGGCCCAATAGGCTACATGTTCAATGATTTTCTGTATTTCTTCGTCCGAAATAAGTGATTCACTGCTCAATTGATAATAGGTTCTTCTATCTTGGATAGAATCCTGCAAACTTTTATTTTTCATATTTCAATTTTATGTTTATGTTTTTTATGTTGTATCTATATAACAAAAATAGTATAAAAAAGTTCTTGATATAGATTTGATCTATATTGTGAGGCGTCAAAAAAGTTTTCAACATATTTTGTTGATAAACTCATCATAATAAAAACGCCAAAAATTGGGATGTTTAAAATTTACGGGATAACTTTGAAGTCTTTTTGGATAAGGTCTTTTAATAATAAAATGGAGAAACAGAAGCGACAAAGAAACACAAAAATCATCGAAAAAACTGTAATTGTACCCGAAATCGGAAAATTACCGCCACAAGCGCCGGAACTGGAAGAGGCTGTCTTAGGGGCATTGATGCTCGAAAAAGATGCTTATTCAGTGGTAAGCGATATATTAAAACCCGAGAGCTTTTACAATCCCGTCCATAAAATAATTTTCGGAGCCATTCAAGGCCTGGCTGTTCAGCAAAAGCCGGTGGACGTCCTCACCGTGGTGGAGGAGCTGAAGCGCCGTGGTGAACTTCAAGCGGCCGGGGGAGCGGTTTACATTGCCGAACTTTCTGAAAAAGTGGCATCGGCAGCACACATCGAATACCATTCCCGGATTATTGCCCAAAAATACCTGGCCCGCGAACTCATCACTTTTTCTTCCGAAGTTACACAGCAGGCTTTTGATGAAACCATTGATGTGGATGATCTGATGCAGGAGACTGAAGGGCGCCTTTTCGAGATTTCGCAACGAAACGTGAAAAAAGATGTTATTCAGATCAATCCTGTTATCAAGGAGGCGATGAAAATTATTCAGCTCGCCGCAAACCGAAAAGACGGGATGAGCGGTATTCCTACCGGTTTTAATCAATTGGACAAATTAACCATGGGTTGGCAAAACTCCGACCTTATCATTATTGCCGCCCGCCCTGCAATGGGAAAAACAGCTTTCGTGCTCTCCATGGCAAAGAATATCGCCATCAATTTTGAACAGCCCGTCGGCTTTTTCTCGCTCGAAATGTCCAATGTGCAGTTGGTAAACCGATTGATTGTGAATGTTTGCCAGATAAAAGGTGAAAGCATTAAGAGCGGCCGGTTGTCGCAAGACGAATGGGACAGGCTGGATATAAAAATCAAGGAACTTTATGACGCACCTGTATTTATAGACGACACCCCCAGTTTGTCGGTGTTTGAACTACGGACCAAGGCCCGCCGGTTAGTGCGTGAGCACAACGTGAAGATACTGATAATAGATTACCTGCAACTGATGAACGCCAGTGGGATGAGTTTTGGCAGCCGCGAACAGGAGGTGAGCATGATATCCCGATCGTTGAAAGGCTTGGCAAAGGAATTGAATATTCCCATAATTGCGTTATCGCAATTGAATCGTGGTGTGGAAAGCCGCCAGGGCAATGAAGGAAAACGCCCGCAGCTTGCCGACCTGCGTGAATCAGGCGCCATTGAACAGGATGCCGACTTGGTTTGTTTTATTCACAGGCCTGAGTATTATCGGATTACGGAAGACGAAAGCGGGAACTCACTGATCGGGATGGCGGAAATAATTGTGGCTAAACACCGTAATGGCCCGACAGGTATCGCTACTATGCGTTTTGATAACGAGTATGCCCGATTCGAAAATCTGGATGATCACAACATCAGCCACAAAAAAACGAATTACATAGAGCGCACGTCGAGGATGAATTCGAAGCAGGCGGTTAAGGGCACAGAAACTGTTTCTGAAATGGCTTCAAGCGATTTCATGGCTGAAAACGGGAAAGAGGAACTTCCGTTTTAAAAAAATGAAAAGTTCAAAAAATAAAAGATCAATGAATAAAATCCGGGGCTTATTTTCAAAACTTACCTTGTCAGCGGTTTTTATACTTGCGGTTTCTTGTGGCGGCGTAGATTCCGATGCAAAAAAAGCGGCTTCCCTCACGAATAAGTCCATTGAAAAAACCAACCAGTTGAAACTGGAAGAGGCAGAAAAGCTATACAAGAAATCACAGGTAATTATTAAGAAGTACGAATCGAACCGGAAATCGGAAAAATTCAACAAACTATATCAACAATATCGTGACAAAGGAAAAAACAGCCTTCGGGAACAGAGCCGTCGATAAAATTGTTGTTTGTAGCTACGTAACTAATAATTATTTGTAATTTTGTCCTCTAATAGTTTTTATTGGAAAATTTAAAACAAACGGAATGAGAAAGGTATTGTCATTGCTTCTCCTTGCTGTAATCTTCATAGCGATTGGTACTGCCCAAACACCGGCATATGAAAAGATTACTGCAAACGGGCAAACATTTTATAAATATAAAGTTAAACCGGGCGAAGGGTTATATGCCGTTTCGCGGACTTTCAATGTTGCGGTAAATGATATTTTGAAGTATAATCCAAAAGCCGGTTCAGGTTTGCAAAGTGGACAAGAATTACTGATACCGGTGCCGGAAAATTCAAATGCTTCTGCGCCCGTAACTCAGGCAAAACAACAATCCCCCCTCGACCAGAATCGCGTATTCCGTCATACGATAGCAAGGGGAGAAACCCTATATGGGATTGCGCAGATGTATAACACGACTGTCGATGAAATTGCCCGTTACAATTCCGGCCTGACCGAGAATATTACGGAAGGTCAGGTTATCGTTATACCACAACAAAGAACGCTCTCCTCCACCCACGAAAACTATCGCTACCATACTATTCTTCCGAAGGAAACGCTCTATTCGGTTTCCAGAACTTATTCGCTGAAACCCGAAGATCTGATCGCCGCCAATACCGGCTTGTCCGTGGAAACTTTCCAAATTGGAAAGACCATAAGGATCCCTTTTTTCCAGACCCAGGCCGATTTCATTCCGTATGAGGAACAAACTCAAAATGTAACACATAAAGTTAAAAGGGGAGAGACCCTCTATTCTATTTCACAGGCTTACGACGTTTCTGTAGAATCTATCGAAAAAGCAAATCCCATGCTTGCCTCAGGACTGAAAACAAACATGGAACTGGCTGTTCCAGTGAAAGTTACCCGATTGGATGAGAATGCCCGTACGAGAGAAATCGAGGCAAACCGATTACTCAGCCAGAGCAATGAAATTCAAAAGGCAGGCGTGATCCGGGTTGGCCTTCTTCTGCCTTTCCTTGATAAATCAGGCGGGCAGCATCTGCGTTTACAGGAGTATTATGAAGGGTTCTTACTGGCTGTAGATAAAATGAAAAAAGAGGGAGCGAACATTGAAGTTTATGTTTTCGAAATCGGTAATAAGGCAAAACTCGAAAGCTTGTTGGGTACCATGGAGATGGAAGCACTCCATCTTTTGATTGGAGGCATGACGGATGATCAGATTAGAGTCCTGTCCGATTTCTCTAAAAAACACAACATCAAATACATTATTCCATTTTCTTCGAAAAACAGTGAAGTACAGAATAACAACAATGTATTTCAGGTAAATTCACCCCAATCTTATTTATATTCCAAAGTGTCCGGAGTATTTACGGAGACATTCAGAAAGGCAAACGTAGTTATAGTGAATGTTCCCGGACGATCCGATAAGGCGGAGTTTATCTCGACCCTGAAGGACGATTTAAAACGGAGAAACATTCGTTACAATGAAATTTCCCTTGCGTCGAACCTCTCAACGGACATTCTGCCGTTACTTCAAAGCAATGGGGAGAATGTTATCGTTCCTTCTACCGGAGATTCAGGTTCGCTTCGCGAAATTACCGGCGTTCTCGAGAAAGTGCATCAGGAACGCCAGGAAATTGTAACGCGGTTGTTCGGATATCCGGAGTGGCAGACTTACAATGATGAAATAAAAAGATCGTTTCACCAGTACGGGACATATTTCTACACCTCGTTTTATGTGGATGACCAGGATTTTGAGACCCGTCAATTTGTTGAAAGCTTTAAACAGTGGTACGGCCGTGACCTTATTAATACATTTCCAAAATACGGCATGTTAGGATACGATACCGGAATATTTTTCCTGAATGCCGTTTATCGTTTCGGAACCAATTTCGAGCAACGGATAGATCGGGTGCCGACGAGTTCACTCCAGTTTGCTTTCAAATTTGACAGGGTTAACAACTGGGGCGGATTTATCAATACCGGATTGTATCTTATTCATTACGATACGGATAATGTGGTGTATAAAATCAATAAAAGCCGATAAATGAAACGTCTGTTGCCGCTATTCCTGGTGTTTTTCCTTCCTTTCGCTCACGGTTTTGCCCAAAGTAATGATTTTGAGAAAGAACTTTATGTCGGGGTAGGAGGCGGGGCGCTGATGACTTCGGTTGATTTTGTACCTGCTGTTTCGCAGAAATCTTTTTTCGGAATACACGGTGGAATTTCGGCGAAATATATTTCAGAAAAACATTTGGGATTGATTCTCGAGATGAATTACGCCCAAAGAGGCTGGACGGAAGATTTCCCTCCCGAAAGCGGGTTTGCATACAACAAAACGCTGAATTACCTTGAAGTCCCTTTTATGACTCACATTTATTTCGGGAAAAAAGTCCGGTTTATTATCAATGCAGGGCCGCAGCTTAGTTTTTTAATAGGAAGCTCCGACAATATGAACGAGGCTTTGGCAGCCGATATTGCCGCTAAAAAACAGGAAAACCCCGAGGCGCAAATAGGGATGCAATACAGTTTGAAGCCCAGAAGTTTTGATTATGGCCTTATTGGGGGAATTGGGATGGAGCTGAAGACCGGAGCGGGTAGTGTGGTGCTGGAGGGCAGGTATTATTTTGGGTTGGGCGATATTTTCGAAAGCAGGAGATTGAAAGAAGATTTCTTTTTTAACCGGTCTGCTCACCGGATCATTGAAGCAAAACTCTCCTATTTATTTCAAGTTAAATAGTTCACGCATATCTAGCTGTATATGCGATGTAGTGATTAGAAATAATTTTTTCTTTTAGAAATCTTTTGAAGGTGAAAATTTTTTTGAATCAAAAAATTGTTGTACTTTTGAACAAAAATACATGAATATATGTTCATATATTTATTTGATAAAAAGAATGGAATTTACAATGCTGGAGATAAAGGAACAAAAGATTGATAAAGCGCAGTTCGAAGAGGCAGCGTATATACTGAAAGCCCTGGCAAATGAGACCAGGTTGAGTGTGATAACCTTGTTGTCGGACGAAAAGGAAAAATCTGTTTCCGAGTTGATGGAAGCTATTGATTGTGAACAATCCTTACTTTCGTATCATCTTACCGACATGCGTGCAAAAGGTATCTTAAACTGTCGCAGAAGCGGGAAAAACTGCTTTTATTCTATTAGGAACAGGCGTGTTATCCAAATGTTAGGTTGTATTGTAGATTGTAATTGATACGAATTGGATATGAAGGATTTTCTTAAGAAACATAGGCTGAAGATTGCCGGAATTATTGTTGGCGCTATTGGCGGGTATTTATATTATTACTTTGTAGGTTGTAGTACGGGCAGTTGTCCCATCACGTCAAACCCGTGGCGGATGACGCTTTATGGTGCCGTTTTGGGACTACTTGTCTTTGACATTTTTAAGAAAGAAGAAGCAAAAAGCAGGGGAGTGAAGAAGTAAAATTGAATCACAAAATTATCAATAAAAATAAATAATAGAATGAAAACTAAACTTATTATTACCGCACTTGCGGCATCATTTATGTTTGTAGCGTGCAGCAATAACAGTAACAACAGTAACAATAAACAGGAAACTAATTTAAACAAAACAAATATGACTAAAACAATTCATTTAACAAAAGCTGATTTTCTAACGAAAGTAGCAAACTACGAAAAAAATCCTCAAACATGGGAATACCTGGGTGATAAGCCCGCTATTATCGATTTTTACGCCGATTGGTGCGGCCCTTGTAAAATGGTTGCCCCCATACTGGAACAACTGGCTGCCGAATACGAAGGGCAGATTTACATCTATAAAGTGGATACTGAAGCAGAACAGGAGCTGGCTGCAGATTTCGGAATCCGCAGTATCCCGACGTTGCTTTTCGTTCCGATGAACGATGCTCCGCAAATGGCACAGGGCGCATTACCGAAAGATGCTTTTAAACAAGCTATAAACGATGTGTTACTCAAAAATTAAACTCAGGAATGATGAACAATATGTTTTTCGAAAGTAAAAGCAAGTATGCCTTCGACGAAACAGTTGAAAAACTCAGTAATATAATTGTTGAAGCAGGATGGCGTGTTACGCACACGCACGACTTGAAAGAAACGATGAGGAAAAACGGCTTTGACGTTCTTCCCGCGAAAGTGATTGAACTTTGCAACCCGGGATATGCCTACCGCATACTCTCTGCTGACGAATTGAGGATATACGGGAACATGATGCCTTGCCGCATCTCGGTGCACGAAAAAGCCGATGGAAAAACCTATGTCTCACGAATGAACTCGGCCCTGTTTGCTTCGCAGATTGGTGGAGTACCGGAAGAAGTTATGAGCGATGCGTATCGCGATGCCGAAGGCTTTGTGGCGCAAATCGCAGAATGAAAAACGGGTGCACTCGTAATGGGTGCACCCGTTAAAAATTTATTTAAAGAGATCGTCGATTTGTTCTGAATTTTGAATCGGGACAAGGATGAAACTGTACTTTACAGGAGTAGCAGCCGGACGAATAAGATATTCTTCCAACGGCAATTTTCCCCAGCTGTTGTTTCCACCCACACCTTGCATACGGTAATCGATGAACAGATCCACTTTGTCGGACGAGACATAGTTGTTGATGTGTTTGTTGCGCGGAGCATCGCCTACGGCGGCGTCGTTGTTCAGCGTTTCGCCGTTATCAACGGTTTCGAGCAGGTAGTTGGATATGTTGAACTGGAAAGGTTCCTCACCAACAAACAACAATCCGTCCCCCGATTGTTGCGAAACGGCCAGCCAGTTGACATCGGTATGATGAGCGTTTTCTTGCGGGAGAACGTATTTTGTTGTCATTTCGCTGATGGGCGACATGTACCTGTCTATGAAAGCCGAGGTTTTCCTGTCCGCGTAATTTCCCCACGGCCCGCGGCCGTAATACTCGGCATTGACCACGGTTGCCGGCATTTGCATACGCATCCCGATTCTGGGAATCAGTTCGGTTTCAGATTTTGAAGCGTCAAACGAGTGGTCAACGCGGATTGCCCCGTCGCCGTAGAGGGTATAGGTGATAACACTGACGGCATTTGCCTGCGGATAACTGTAACTGTATGAGACGATAGTTGTGTTGCCCTTGGTTACGTTGAAATTTTCTGCTTTTAAATCCTGATAACTAGCCTCTCTCCATGCATTGAGCCTTCGCGGTAACCGTGCGCCGTAATCGTTGTCGATGGGAGCGCGCCAGAAGAACGGGCGAAGCCCGAAACCTTCGTTGACATATTCAGTGCCGTTCACCCGGTAAGAAGTCATCAACCCCGTCTTCTTATCGAAAACGGCATTAAATCTCTCTCCGCTTACGGTAACCGTGTTGCCGTCTTCTTTTACGGTGGCAGTTTTTTGAGATGCAAGCTGTAGTTTAGGAAATTCGTTCACCACAAACTGGTCGCGGGCTACCACCCATCCGGCCGGGATCAATCGCTCTTCTTCTCTTTGTACGACGTTAAATTCAATGGTTATCTGATTGCCGGAGTTGAGAAAATCGGAAAGCCCGGGAACAACAACGGTTTTGGTTTCCTGAGGCGCTGCATTAACGTTCAGTTTACCCCGTGTGAGTTCCTTACCGTAAGATTTAACAATGTAATTCAGGTCGTAGCGGCTTAAATCGATAAAGAAGTTTTCGTTGAAGAGATCGACCGATCCGTTTTTAGGATTGAAGTTTTTGAACCAAACGTTTTGATAAACTTTCCGCATCTCTTCGGAATGAGGTTTAACGGTCCTGTCGGGAAACACCACGCCGTTTATACAGAAATCTCCAGCACTGGGCGTGCCTTCGGGGCCGAAATCGCCTCCGTAAGCCCAGAACTTAACGCCGTTGTTATCGGTTTGTGCAATTCCCTGATCAACCCAATCCCAGATGCAGCCGCCCTGCAACAGCGGATATTTACGGATAATGTTCCAGTATTCCGTAAAGTTGCCGAGGCTGTTGCCCATTGCATGAGCGTATTCACAAAGGATGAGCGGGCGGTTTGAGCGTTCGTCCTGAGCATATTTTTCAATTTCAGAAGGATCGCTGTACATGGGGCAAACTATATCGGTGTTCCATTCCAATCCGCCTTGTTCGTATTGCACGGGACGCGTTGCGTCCCTCTGTTTTATCCACAGGTAAGTCTGGTAAAAGTTGTATCCGTTTCCCGCTTCGTTACCCAACGACCAGGTTATAACCGAAGCGTGGTTTTTATACGTTTCCACCATGTTTTCGGTACGGTTGAGGTGGCTTTCCAGGAACAACAGGTTGTTGGCCAGGGTTCCGCCCACGCGCCGGTCGTATCCCATACCGTGACTTTCGATATTGGCTTCGCAGATAACGTATATCCCGTATTCATCGGCCAGCCGGTAGAAAAGTTCGGCCTGTGGATAGTGGCTCGTTCTTACCGTATTTACATTGTATTTTCTGAAAAGCTCAAAGTCTTTCCGCATAAGTTCTTCCGTAACGTAATGTCCTGTTTTTTCGTTATGTTCGTGTATGTTTACACCTTTGACCAAGACGGGTTTGCCGTTAATAAGAAACTGTTTGCCCTTGATCTCCGCTGTTCTGAAACCTACTTTTTGAGACGTGGCTTCAATGGTTTTTCCGTTTCTGTCTTTTAGATCAATGATCAGGGTATATAGGTTGGGCTCTTCGGCAGACCACCGGGCAACATCGGGAATCTCCGCGAAAAATGTAGCCTGCCCGTTATCGGCTGCTTTTATGGATTTGCTCTCCCGGCCGACAACCTTTCCGCCTTTCTCTCTCAACTCATACGAGACCGTTGAGTTATCCACATTTGCTACCGATACGTCAAGGGTGAACTTTCCATTTTTATAAATATCATCAAGCGTTGAACGGACAAAAAAATCGGCAATATGTGTTTTAGGGCGGGCATACACGTAAACATCCCTTTCCAGTCCGGACAGGCGCCAAAAATCCTGACATTCCAGGTAACTGGCATCCGAAAAGCGATGTATCTGAACAGCCAGTACATTTTTTCCCGCCTTTGCCCCTTTCGTGAGGTTGAAGCGGGCAGGCAACTTACTGTCTTTTGTCATTCCCAGAAATTGTCCGTTCAGGTAAAAGTAGGCAGCACCCTTTGTGCCGTCGGAACTTAGAATAATATCTTTACCTATCCACGATTGGGGAATATCGAATTCTTTGCGGTATGTGCCAACCGGGTTAAAATCGTGCGGAACCGTTGGAGGAGCAGGCCTGTCCCAATAAGGGGAATGTCCGGGCGAAGTGAACTCATAGGTGGTATTCACGTATATGGGCACCCCGAAACCTTGAATCTCCCAGTTTCCGGGAACTTGGATATCTTCCCATGCGCTTGCATTGAAATTTAAATCGTAAAAACGGTCTTTGGGACGATCGTTAAAATTCTCCGTATAGTTGAATTTCCAGGTTCCATTCAGCAATAGGAAGTCGCTTCCTTTTACCGGGTTTCCGGCTTCGAGCGCTTCACCGGCATTGGCAAAAGAAAAGAAACTTGCCCGTGGCTTTTCTTTGTTCAGGTACAATAATTTGGGGTTTGTAATTTCCTCGTACCTATTTTCCTGTTTTTGAGCATTTAATAATCCCATACTTACTAAGTAGATGGTAGCGAAAAGAATTATCTTTTTCATGATTTGACAAATGAACTATTTATTGAATTAAATTTTATACATTAACCCACCGGGTGATGGCCGTGAAAATGTTTTCCTTTTCTTTCGGCGGTTTTTCTTCAATCTGTTTTGGAGCAAAAACCTTCAATCCTTTGTGGAAGATTTTCACTTCAATATCTTTTCCTGTTTTAACCGATTCCCCATCCACATGTAATATTCCTGATTTTTTCCTTTTAATGGTGAGGTGGCTGGTAATCAACGAGATCATCTTACTGTTTTTATCAATATTCCTGGTAAAAAGTTGTAGTGTGGTTTGCGGAATTTCGTTGGGGTTAAGCGGTTTTAATATGGATACATTCATTTTTCCGTCTTCCATATCGGCTCCGGGTGCGATATAGACCTCGTTACCGTATTGTGACGCATTGGCACAGGTGAGAAGAAACGCACGCTCGTGAAGCGTACCTCCGTCGTACGTGATTTCGTATTCCTCCGGCCTGAATTCGATAACGCTTTCTACAATGTTACGCATATAGCCTAAGGGTCCGCGCTTTTTTTCCTCCGCAAACTTGTCGCTGATAAAAGCATCGAATCCGACGCCGCAGGTACAAAAGAAGATATGCTCATTGGCAGAGCCGTAATCAATGGTGCGGATATTGCCGCTGAGTATTGTCTGTATGGCTTTATCGGAATCCATGGAGATATGCAGGTCGCGCGCCAGACCGTTCCCCGATCCAAACGGGATGATTCCCAGGATTGTATCCGTGTTCACCAAGGCTTTTGCCACCTCGTTTACCGTACCGTCCCCTCCGGCAGTGAGCACGTAAGCGAATTTGTTTTTCACCGCCTCTTTGGCTATTTCAGTGGCGTGTCCCGGATAACCGGTAATTCGGATAATGACATCGAATTTAGTTTGATCGAAAGCGGATGCCACTTCTTCGGGAATGTTTTTCTTCGATTCTGTTCCCGATACCGGATTGATTATGACACAAACGCTGGCCTTTTCCATAATCTTCTATTTTGTACAAAAATAAGATAAAAAACTGTTTCACCGCCATTTTCACCATCATTTATTTGCCCTTTCGGGCATTGTTGAGTACTTTTGCAGCCGGCTTGCAGGTATCGCGAAGCCGAACAATGAATATTTAACGCATGACAAAACCCGACAGTTTGATTTTTGACATGGACGGAACCCTTTGGGACAACGTTGATTCTTATACAATTGCCTGGAATAAGGGATTGGAAATAAAAGGTTATCGTTCGCGGGTTACCCGTTACGAATTACTCGGTTTAATGGGTAAGGAGGCGCACGTGATGCTCAACACCATTCTTCCCAATGCTTCCGCGGCGGAGCAGGATGAGTTGTTTGATGAAGTTATCCGGCAATACCAGTTACTGGTCCCCGGTATGAAACCGCATATTTACGAAGGCGTTTATGAAGGATTGGAAAAGTTATCGGAGGAATATCCGTTGTTCCTGCTCAGCAATTGCGAGGAAGGCGGACTGGTGAACTTCATGAAGCACACCGGAACTACGCACCTGTTTACCGATTACATGGAGCACGGACAAAACCTGAAACCCAAAGCGTTCAATATGAAACTGCTGAAAGAACGGAACAACCTGCAACATCCCGTTTATATAGGTGATACCGATTCGGACAGCAAGGCTTCGGCCGATGCAGGCATACCGTTCGTATTTATGAGTTACGGATTTGGGAAAACGGACAATTATGCGTTTAAATTCGACTCGTTTCCACAACTTGTCGATTACTTTTTAAATATCTAGTTGTCCTTGTCCTTTGTTCTTTATCCTACAAAAATATGCAAAGCAGTTTTATTCTCATCGTCATTGCCGCCTATTTTCTGTTATTGATGTTCATCTCGTACCTTACCAGCCGGAAAGGTTCGGACAACGATGCGTTTTTCCGTGCCAATAAATCGTCAAAATGGTACGTTGTTGCGTTCGCAATGATTGGAACGTCAATCTCGGGCGTAACGTTTGTCTCGGTTCCGGGGATGGTCCGCAACCTCGACATGACCTATATGCAGATGGTGTTGGGATTCTTTTTCGGATATATCGTCATTGCTTACGTGCTTTTACCGCTTTATTACAAGCTGAACCTGACAACGATTTACGGTTATCTCGACCAGCGATACGGACAACGGTCGTACAAAACCGGAGCGTGGTTTTTCCTGCTCTCAAAGATTGTGGGCGCTGCCGCCCGGCTTTATCTGGTGGCGTTCATCCTTCAATCGTTGGTTTTCGATGCCTGGGGTGTTCCGTTTGTAGTGACGGTGATCGGGATTATTCTCATTATCTGGCTCTATAGCCACAAAAGTGGCATCAAAACAATTATATGGACGGATTGGGTCCAGACCTTACTTTTCCTCACGGCTTTGGTATTGATTACCTGGCAGGTGATGACGCGTCTCGATTTCAGCTGGGGGGATGCTTTCCGGGCGATAAGCGAGAGCCCGCATTCACGCATTTTTGTATTTGACGATTGGGCAAGCACGCAAAATTTCTTCAAGCAGTTTTTCAGCGGAATGTTCATTACTATTGTGATGACGGGGTTAGACCAGGACCAGATGCAGAAGAACCTGACGATAAAGAACCTGAGGGATGCCCAGAAAAATATGGTCTCTTACGGCTTTGCCTTTGCTCCGATAAACTTTTTGTTCCTCTCCCTGGGCGTACTGCTCCTTATTTATGCGCAGCAAAACGGAATTGCGCTTCCCGAAGTGTCCGACAATATTCTCCCGATCATTGCCAGCCAGCATCTGGGACCGGTGGTGTTGGGTATTTTTGTCGTGGGAATTGTGGCGGCAGCTTTTTCGAGCGCCGATTCGGCGCTGACGGCGCTCACCACATCGTTTTGCGTGGATATCCTGGAAATGAAAAAAACCGGTGACCCCGCTACCGAACGCAAAAACGTGGGCACACGCCGCCGCGTGCACCTCGTTATCAGTGTTGTGTTTGTTGTTATCATTTTGATTATAAAGGCTGTAGGCTCAGACAGCATTATCACTGCAATCTACAAGCTGGCCTCTTACACGTACGGCCCGCTGCTCGGATTGTACTTCTGCGGATTGTACACCAAAATAAAACCCGTAGATAAATGGGTTCCCTATATTGCCATTGCCGCGCCAATGATCTGTTTCGTTTTCGAAATTGCCATGAAGCAGGTTTTCGGTTATCAGGTGGGTTACGAACTTCTGCTTATCAATGCTGCACTCACCGGAATCGGCCTTTGGATATTGTCGTTAAAAACCCGTAACCCGTAACTCATATGCTTATCAAATCTGCCGAATTTATCATCAGTAATACCGATTACCGGAAATGCCCGCAGGACGGGAAACCCGAATACGCATTTATCGGACGCTCCAACGTCGGAAAATCGTCGCTCATCAATATGCTGACCAACCGGAAAGGATTGGCCATGACATCATCCACACCCGGAAAAACGATGCTTATCAACCATTTTCTAATTAATGACGAGTGGTACCTCGTAGATTTACCCGGATACGGCTATGCCCGCCGGGGAAAGGAGAACCGGGAGCAATTGCAAAAAATAATCGAAGATTACGTGCTGGAGCGTGAAGCGTTGACATCACTCTTTGTATTGGTGGACAGCCGCCACGAACCTCAGAAAATCGACCTGGAATTTATGGAATGGCTGGGCGAAAATGGTGTTCCGTTCAGCATTGTTTTTACCAAAGGCGACAAGCAGGGTCCCGTGCGCCTGCAGCAAAACGTTGATGCTTATAAGCAAAAACTGCTGGAGACATGGGAAGAGCTGCCACCTGTTTTTGTTACTTCGTCCGAGAAAAAGTCGGGTAGGGAAGAGTTGCTCGATTATATTGAGGGAGTGAACGGGATGTTGTGAAATCCGCCCTTTGTAAGGATCTCCGTCCTTGTGGCATTGGCTTTCACTTGTTCCGGGGTGAACCAGGCATCGCGCAGTTCTTTCCTGGAAAATAATTCCAGCTGATCGCCGTTATGCGGGGAACCTTTTTGCGTGGCATTGCCATAGCTCAGCAACACTTTGGCTCTTACACTATCTCCAAATTCGATAATACCCACCCACGAATCGCCACTGCCAACATACATTTGCTTGCCGTTTGGACTGTCGTAAGAATGGGCGACCCTGAATACGCCCAATTCACCGGTGGCGCCGTTGGCCGGAAGATCTTTGCCGTTCTGCCTTAACCGGTAAAAATCGCCCCACGGTACATCGAGCCTCCTGAAGTTGGCTTTCATCTCGTCAACCGTTGCTTCCAAAAGCTGTATGGCCCTCGCAGGGTCAGATATGCCGTCGGGAGTGGTGTCCGGATGTTCCGTATCCCATTTCACTACATAATTGGCCGGATTGCCTACATTGAATTTTAAAGCCCACAAATAAAACAACAATGTTCCTTTACTGTCCGCATTGGCTTCACGATCCCATTTCTCAAGGACCGCCCCGGCTTCTTTTGCTTTTTGTGAACCGGAATGAGCTATTGCCGCAAAAAGATCGTCCAATATACGGTCGGCGAATTCCATCCGGGTCGAGAGCTTATAACCGATCAGTTCGTCAAATGTCACGGAGCTGTCTTCGAGCATCATTCTCGCAGCACGTTGCGGACGGAACGACATTCCCGCCGGCGCCATATACGGCGGGTAATCCTTTGGATTTAAAGCAACGGGAACGGTACAGGTCCACGGCGGATCGTTGGCGTTTTGTATCCAGCCCGTTTCGGGATTCTTGAGCTTAGGCAGGTCTTCGTACGGATGCATTTCCGTCCAGATATTTTCAGACTTTCCACCAGGGACGATCGAACTCCAATATGCCCAGTCACCGGCCTTCCGTTTAGGTACGAGCCCGTTGAACAAATAGAAAATATTGCCTTCCTTATCGGCATAGATCACGTTCCAAAAACCGATCTGTGCCATTTTCAGCGCCGACTCGAACTCTTCGAAATTGTTGCTGTTGGCCATTTGCCACCATTGTAGCAACATGTTCGGCTTATCCAGGCCAACCATTCGCAACGCCAGTGCTTTATCGTTTTTTTTACCGATAACCGGTCCGTGAACAGTTTTCAGGACCGAAACTTCTGACGGTGCCCATGTTCCGTCATCCTGCTTTACCCGGATGGTTTTTGTTGTGACGTCAAAATCGTTTCGCTTCCCATCCAGTAAATAACCGCCGTCCTTCAGTTCTATTTCGTAGATATCGGAATTATCGATGGTGTTGTTCGTATGTGTCCATCCGAGGTTCTTGTTAAAGCCGATGGATATGCCCGGCAATCCCACAAGCGTAGCGCCATACATATCCTTGCCGTTGAGCGTTAAATGGGATTCGAAAAATAAAAACTCGTTGAACCAGGGCAGATGCGGATTTTGTACAAGCATCGCGTTTCCCGAAGCGGAACGGCTTGGCCCCACGGCATAGGCATTGGAACCCATTGAACCCCATTGTTGGGATAATCCCAGCTCGCCGCTGGCGATAAATCGGGTGAAAACCACAAACATGCTGTGCATGTTCACATCTTTGGTGGTGATCGGCAAAACAATTTTGTTCTCTTTGTCGATGGCTTCGGGATGTGCTTTCGCATAAGCATTTAGCCCTTCAACAAATGATTTAATGATCGTTTTCACCCGGGGATCCTGCTGTGCCTCCCAAGCCTCCGCCAGTTCTTCAAAGCCGAGTGTGCAAATAAGGATATCGTTTTGCAGCTTGTCCTTGCTCCAGTATTCGGCGCCTTTCCCACGCGAACTTCCATAGAGTTTAAGGATAAGATTGGCGTGATTGTGCATTTGCGCCCATCCCTGGGCGTAAAACAGATCATGGATATTGTCTGCCGATATGTGGGGGACTCCCCACTTGTCCCAGGCAATCTGAGCGGGTTTGTTGTTCTCCTGTGAGCACGAAGTGCTTATAAACGACAAGAAAATAGCTCCTAAAAGTAAAATGCGTATAGTTTTCATAACCCGACACTGTCCCGGTAAAAATCCAACGACTGAAAAATAAGTTCCTTATCGGCAGTTTGGTTGATTTGTATATTTCCGATATCAGACAGCAGTGTGAAATTGATAAATGAAGCGCTTGCGTTCTTTTTATCGTGTTTCATAATCTCATAGAGGTGTTCGTAATCGTCGCAACTTATGGCAAGAGCGCCGTAATTCCTGTGGATAAAACGGACCGTTTCTTGTAGTTTATCTTTCGGGAATCCGCATATGCGATGCGACAGGTACAACTCTGAAATCAATCCCCACGCCACGGCATAACCGTGCAGGACGGGCTTTCCCGTCTCCAGGGCAAAACTCTCGAAAGCGTGTCCGATGGTGTGCCCCAAGTTCAATGCCTTGCGGATATTGTGTTCAAACGGATCTTTTTCAACAATCTGTTCTTTTATGGAGACCGAACGGGAAATCGCTTCGGTGAGCCATCCGTAATCGATATTTCCGGCATCGAAAGCAAGCAGTTTTTCCCACTCTGCTTCGGTGTTGATAAGGGCATGCTTAAGCATTTCGGAAAAGCCGGAGAGAATATCTTCACGGTCGAGCGTCGAGAAAAAATGGGAAGAGATGAACACGTATTCAGCCGGATAAAATGCCCCTATCTCGTTCTTAAACCCTTCAAAATTAATTCCTGTTTTTCCGCCCACCGCTGCATCCACCGCTCCCAACAGTGTGGTAGGGATATTGATGTATTTAATCCCGCGCTTAAACGTAGCTGCTGCAAAGCCGCCGATATCGGTGATCATTCCACCGCCGAGATTGATCAGCAATGAGTGTCGTGTGGCGCCGTTCCCGGTAAGGCGCTTCCAGATGTGCGACAGGTTTTCGAGCGTTTTATTCGTATCGTTTGCCGGAATCACCACCCGCCCCGCATCCTTTATCGCAGCAATGGTTACAAGCATCGGCAGGCAAAGTTTAGCCGTATGTTCGTCCGTCAGCACAAAAAGCTTATCGTATTTTATTTCCGATAGGATCTTTTCGATATCGGCTATCAGGTCTCTACTTTTGATTATTCGTTGCATAGTTAGCTTGATGTTTGGAGTTCAATTTGTTATACTCATCGCTTTGTACAGCTCATCCTGGATGCGCTCCCTGATGTTCAATGTAGATAATCGATTGGGGGAGCGCTCCGGAAATACCCTGTTCGACAAAAATATATAAATCATATTGTTATCGGGATCCACCCAGAAACTGGTTCCTGTAAAACCCGTATGTCCGTAAACTGAAATGGGTGTAAGCGGGCTTGTGGGGCTTGCATTGTTATTCCGCGGGTCGGGTTTGTCGAATCCCAGTCCGCGCCGGCTGTTGCTGCTCTTTGTTTTGGTGAACAGGTTCACGGTCTCCTCGCTTAAAAATCGTTCTCCGCCGTATTCTCCTCCGTTCAGCCACATCTGCATCAGTTTTGCCAAATCGTTGGCATTGGAGAACAACCCGGCGTTGCCCGAAATTCCCCCAAACAAGGCTGCTCCTTCATCGTGAACATATCCTCTCAGCTGTTGTTTTCGAAAAAAAGGATCGTTTTCGGTGGGCGCAATATTGTTGACCGGCATATAATCCAACGGACGGAATGTCATGGTTACCGCTCCCAGCTTTTTGTAGAAATTATCTTTTACATAGCTGTTCAGGTCGGTTTTGGAGATGTTCTCCACAACTTCTTTCAGCAACATAAAATTCAGGCAACTGTACCTGTAGGTCTTGGAACGAAGTTCGGTGGCGAGAATATCTTTCAGGAGCGCGTCGTGCATCTGCTTGCTGGCATACAGGTTTTCGGCTACGGGCAGATTAAACTTATCGGAAGCTTTATCGGAAATAAAAGCCGGGATAAATTTGTAATCGGTCCGTCCCCAAGCTCCGGCATAACGGGCATGATAAAGGGCTGATCTGCGTCCGAATAGCGGTCCGCTGAAGCTGTTTTGGTCAATGGCCGTTGTGTAATACGGGATGAAAGGGACAATGCCGGTTTCGTGAAAAAGCGCCTCGCTAATGGTTATGTTCGTTTTGTCGGTTCCTCTGGTTTCGGGAATAAATTTACCGATGTTGTCCTGTAAGCGGATTTTTTTCTCATCGTACAACTTCATGATAGCCGGAACAGTGGCCGTTGCCTTAGTCACCGATGCCAGGTCGTAAACGGTTTCGTCAGTGACTTCGGAGCCTGAGGCGTATTCAAGGTTGCCGAATCCTTTGTCGTAAATTACCGTCCCGTCTTTCACAACCATCACGTAACAGCCGGGATAAGCCCGTTGACGGATACCTTCGAGCGCGATTCTTTCCACCCCTTGGAGACTTTCGGACAAAATTCCGGCCTCTTCGGGAAGTGAGTAGGAGAGGCGTGTCTTTCGGGTATCAATTCCGCTGTTTGCTTCAAAATCCCCTGCCGAGACAGGCAGCCTTCCCGAAAAACCGATTCCTCCAAAAATTGCCTGCGCCGCGCTCATCTGGGCAAACTCGGTGTTATCGTACGCGACGACGATAGATTTTGCATTTGCCGTTGCAGGTTTTAAATTATCCAGGGTGTAAGGTGAATCGAACAACACCAAAACCGGATTCGATACATTTTTTATCAGCTGCTGAAGCATTTGCGAGTCGTTAATACGGATGGAGTGAACGGAGATGATCACCATTTCAAAATCTTTAAGCTCATTGAAGATCAACGTCAGGTTATCGGCAGTAGCTGCTTGAAAAGTGGTTACGCCGGCATATTTCTTCAGCCATTTTTGAAATGTGTTTTGCTCCGGAGCTCCGATTGCCACCGATGCAATCCGGTTTTTATCCAGCGCTGTTACCGGCAGGAGAGAATCGTTGTTTTTAACCAGCGTAACGGCTCTGTCGTATATTTTTCGTTGCATCCACTCGCTTTTCGGCGAGTTTATAGTGCGGCTTAACGTCCTTGTATTTATCGGCTTAAAGTTGTGAACATCGAGGATGTATTTGTAAGTCAGAATTTTTCTTACCTTCTCTTCGAGCATTGTTTGGGTAATAACTCCTTTTTCAACCGCCTGCTTCACTTGTTGAAATTGCTGTTCCTGGTTGCTCACCCCCAAAATCACATCGTTCCCGGCCAGCAGCGCTTTTACACTCATGTCGGGCTGGTTGGAGACGCCTTTCATGGCCATGCCGTCGGTAAAAGTAAGGCCGGTGAAACCCATTTGGTCTTTCAGCAGTTTTTGTCCCACGTTTTTAGATAACGAAGCCGGTAGTCCGTTTGTATCCAGCGCCGGGACGTTTAAATGCCCAAGCATCATGCCCGATAATCCGGCGTCGACATATTGCTGAAAAGGATGTAACTCTACCGAGTTTAACCGGTTAATATCATGGCCGACTGTGGGTAATGTCAGATGCGAATCTTCCGATGTGTCTCCGTGTCCGGGAAAGTGTTTGGCAACCGCCATCACACCGTTTTCTTCCATCCCCCCGGCAAAGGCGATGCCTTGCTTAGCCACATTGTCGGGAAGTTCGCCAAAGGAGCGCGTTCCTATGACCGGATTCAGGGGATTGCTGTGCACATCTATGGATGGGGCGAAGTTGATGTGGATACCCATTTCACGGCATTGCCGGGCGACCTCTCTTCCGTACGCCTTCACGGTCTCTTCATCGTGAATGGCGCCAACAATCAGGTTTCGTGGAAAACGTGGTGCGTCAGACAGGCGCATAGACAAGCCCCATTCGCCGTCCAACGCTACAAAAAGCGGCGTTTTGGCAATGCCCTGGATGTAATTGGTCATCTCGGCCTGTGCTGCCAGCGAGCCTTTCGAAAACAATACGCCTCCTACCTTCTGCTCGTTTATATAACTTGCAATTCGTGTTTTCCAACTGCTGTTCGATGCCACAACAGGCATAAAAAGCTGGCCTACCTTTTCATCAAGGCTCAGGCTGTTATACACCGAATCGACCCATTGATTCATTTTTACTTTATCGGCCTGCCGATAGAAATTGGTTTCGGTTTGAGCCGTGAGCGCTACGGTTAATACATAAAATGTAAAAAACAGGGTATTTCTTTTTTTGAACATGATCAACTTATTTCTTCACCTTTTCTACTTCCACATCAATTCTTCCGACATAGATTCCTCTTCCTGCCGTTTGAAAAATGAGAACGTCTTTGTTGTCGATATTCTTCAGGATATCGGGGGTTTTCATGTTTGTGTGGCTGTGTCCGCCGATGATAATATCAATATTTCTTGTTTGTTCCGCCAATTTTTTATCGGCCGTATAACCTAAATGTGACAGGCAGATAACCATATCGCATCTGTCTGCTGTTTTTAGTTTAAAAGCCAACTCATTAGCTGTTTTCTCCGGTTGGAGGAATTTCATCCCCTTGTAATTATCGGAAGCTATCAGTCCTTTAGGCTGAACGTCGATAGCGATCACACCAATTTTTACACCCTCCTTTTTAAGTATAAGGTACGGTTTGATCAAATTCTCCAGCCCTGTGCCTGAAAAATCGTAATTGCTGCTGATGATGGGAAATTCTGCTCTGCGCACAACCTGCTCCAACAAGTCTAATCCGTAATCGAATTCATGATTCCCGAGCGTAGCGGCATCGTAACGCATCAGGTTCATGGCTTCTGTTTCCACCTCGCCTTTGAAAAGGTTGAAGTAGGGTGTGCCCTGCAAAAAATCCCCCGCATCGAAAAGCAGTACATTCTTATTTTCTTGCCGTACCTGTTCGATGAATTTCATCCTGCGGACAACTCCGCCTTTGTTCCCGGCAAAGCGGTCGGATTCGGGAATGGGTTCGATACGGCTGTGTGTATCGTTTGTATGGAGAATAACTATGTTCTTTTGTCCGAAAACAAATGTTCCGCACATAAAAACAGTGATGAGTAGAAGAGAGAAATATTTTTTGTTCATAATCTATTGGCGGTTATTGAATAATGGTGATCCTTCCATCGAGACTGGACGTTATCTCATTGCCCTGACGGGTTTGCTCCTTCACATAATCGATCATCACATCGCGAAGCGTAACTCCCGTATTTACTGTTTTCTGCGCGTTGAGCAAGGCATCCATATCGTTATTGCCGTCGGCAAGATAGTCGAGCGTGGAGATATTGTAAATCTTGTTCTCGTCGATGGGCTTTCCATCAACGGTAACCGATTGAACCTTCCGGTCTTTTATAACCAGTTTCACGTTGGAGGAGACTCCTGCTCCTCCAATCCGGGCGTAAGAGTCGAAAATCTTTTTCAGATCCGATCCTTTCAGCTCCAGAAATGTGATGGCGTTGTCGAAAGAGTAAATTTCATACAGGGCCCCAACCGTTATTTTACCCTTCGGCAAATTGGCACGGTGCCCGTTGACGTTCATGATCGCCACATCGGCGCCGTCAGGTAAATGTTCGTCGCCATAAGCTTTCATGACATCGGAAGTGAAGTTGGTGAGCAGACTTTCGGGACGGCCGTAATCCAATAGCTGCACGGAAGTGCCGATAACTTCATTCATTTCATTATCGAGCCTGGTTTTGTATTTTTGCACCAGGGCCTGCATTTTCTTGTTCGGATCCGCATCGAAGCTGCTGTTCATTTCCACTACGGTGCCGCTCATACTGCTTATCACGTACCGGTGCGACTGGCAAGAAATCAGCATGATAGCCACAAGAGCGAGGGTGATCGATTGTTTATTCATTCCTGAGAATAGGTTTATTTGATGTTTATTTTGTCAAAAATACACTATTTTTGTCAGTTTCACAACGTGAGAATCTATTTTTTACGAATAAAAATAAACACCGTGTTGTGATTTAAATAATTATTGCTACCTTTGCAACCGCTTTGCGCAATCTCTGTCGGTCTATCACCGTTATATTGCGTCCCATACAGTTAAATATTAACATAAAGCTTTTATACACAATGGATTTAATTAAAATTGCAGAAGAATCTTTCGCTACAGGAAAGAAAGAATTGCCCCGGTTTAGGAGTGGCGACACTATAACGGTTGCTTACCGTATTGTGGAAGGGAACAAGGAGCGTATCCAGCAATATCGCGGCGTTGTGATCCGTATTTCGGGTGACGGCGACAACAAACGCTTTACGGTTCGTAAGATGTCGGACAATATCGGTGTTGAACGTATCTTCCCGATAAATTCCCCGTTTATCGACAGTATTACGGTGAACAGCGAAGGTAAGGTCCGCAGGACGAAACTCTATTATCTTCGTCAGTTGCGCGGGAAAGCAGCCCGTATCAAAAAGAAAACGTTTTAAGAATTTTGAAACAAACAACCGGACGCTCCGACATTTATCGGGGCGTTTTTTTTCAGAAAGATGTACCACAAGACGGAAGGTATTGTTTTAAGCAATGCGAAATACAACGACAAATACGTCATTACGCATGTGTTTACGCGTGATTTTGGGCGTGTTTCGTATCTGTTGCCCAAGACGCACGGCAGGCGTTCAAAAATAAACCCGGCGCTGTTTTCCCCGCTTTCTATATTGAACTTGGAAGTGGAGCATCTTCCGCTTCGTGAGATCCAACGGTTGAAAGAAGCCGACCGTCAGGCGTTACTTTATGATATCGGCTCAGATTTAACTAAAGTTTCACTGGTTTTTTTCCTGTCGGAATTTTTATCGAAAGTGCTGCGGGAGACAGACAATAACGAGGTGCTGTTCGATTACCTGAAACAGGCAGTGGAAGTGTTGGAAGAGACTAAAACGGGACTGGCCAATTTCCATTTGACTTTTATCCTGGGACTTACCCGGTTTCTGGGGATCTATCCCAATCTTGAAAACTATACCAAAGGTTGTTGCTTTGATATGCTGAACGGAGAGTTTACCTGTCGGATCCCCACTCATAATTATTATCTGCGCGACCGGGAAAGCGCTTATTTAAATGAACTGTCGCGGATAAATTTTTCGAATATGCATCTGTTCAACATGTCGCGAAGCGACAGAAACCTGATAATCGACCGGCTGCTGACTTATTACCGGTTGCATTTGTACGATTTCCCGGCGATAAAATCGTTGGATGTGCTTCGGGAGTTGTTTTAAATCCCTTTACTGTTCAAACACCTGAAAAACAATTACTCTTCCGCAAGTATCAATGGTAAAGCTGTCGCCCAGCGATTCGTTCAGTGTGCCTTGCCACCAGTTAGTGAGGACCCTGTTTTGTATGGGGTATTTCAATCCGTCTGTGGTAATGGGCGTTTGCCCGATGGCGAAGAGCGAAACTTTTTCACCCGCAAAACTTTTGAAGGTCGTTCTTGAGCTGATGGGAGTGAAAACGCCGTAGTTGGTAAACATTTTCACATTCGCCAAGGCTTCGTAATCGGCAAGAAGCGAGATGTTCCCGATGCTGTGGTCTTCACGTATTCCTGTTCCGCCTACAATGGTGATGTTTTTTCTCCCGTTCTCCACACAGAACATGACCGATTTGGTCAGGTCATTGGTTTCCTGTTCTTTGTCGGGAAATAACCTATCCGCGAAGCGGATCTTGTTTTCTTCGGAAATGGAATCGCAGTCGCCCACGATCGCATCGGGAATACCGCCAATCTCAATAAAGTGATTCGCCGCCCCGTCGCAGCAAACGATATAAGGTGCATCCTCTATAACCGATAGTGGTACAGGGTGACGTGGATACCTTCCGTTTGCGACAATTACAGCCTTGGAGCCGTCGTCTTTGTTTCCTGATCTCATCTTGCGGATTCTTTGGTGCAAAGATAGAAACAGTAATTGAATATTTTGGGTGTGAATCTAATAAATATCGCGCTCAAACTCAATGGCAGCAGGGAACAGGATGTTGTTCTCGAGATGAATATGCCTGTGCAGGTCATTTTCAAACTCTTTCAACAGGTTCAATGTTACCCTGTAGGTATTGCAACCGTCCTGCGGCGTTTCATAGTTGTTGCTCAATTCACTTATTCTCCTGAAGCGGACCCCTTCGTTGTCGTGCTCTATTTGCATTGCTTTAATGGGGTTTTCAATACTTCCGAAAGGAGGCCTCGTTAATTTTTCTCCCCTCGCCTTTTTGTCCACCATTTCGCGGATTAAAGGGAACAAAATGTTTTCTTCTTTTATCATGTGAGCCGACAGGTCTGCTGCAGATTGAGCAAACAGCTCTTTTATTTCGTACAGTTCGGGATGCCTGTCGCCGTGAACATCTGCAATCTTTGCCAGATAGGGTGTTATTTCAGCTGTTTTTTCACGAACATACCTGTGATGTTTCTTCTCAATGTAGTCAGCAAGCAGGTCAATCGACCACGATTTAAAATCGATTTCCGAATCCCCTTTCTTGTCCAATACTTCCGATAACTGTTGTAAAATCAGGTTTTCATCTATGTTTTTTTCTTTACTGGCAGCTGCGATACTCCGATTTCCATTGCAGCAGAAATCGATGTTGTATGATTTAAATACAGATGCGGCTTTGTAGTTTTCAGCAACAATTTTTCCAATAATACTTTCTGAATTTATGACCATTTTTTTGTGATTTTTAAAAAGTGGTTGCACATTCGCTAAACAACCGGACGTGCAACCTGATGAGTGAATTAATTGTTTAGTTTATTTTTTTCGTTCTTTCTTTATAGTTAATTGATAGACAAATAAGAATAGCGTAAGTGTCCCGATGCCGAATATGGTATCGCCGATAATCCTGGACCATTTAAAAGCATTTACCAAAGGTTGTTGCATAAATTCTGCCGAACGGGCATACCACATCCCGTGATTTACACTGGCAAACGTTTGCATTAACCCGACGGGCAGTAAACTGACTACCACCATCAAAAGCAAACCGATGTTTAGTGTCCAGAACGTGAATTTGATGAGCTTGTCGTTCCATTTTTGCTTGCGATACATACTGCGAAGCACAAACAACATCAACCCGATTCCCAACATGCCGTACACCCCGAAAAGTGCTGCATGCCCGTGTACGGGAGTGGTGTTCAATCCTTGCATATAATATAATGCGATAGGCGGATTGATGATAAATCCGAAAATTCCGGCTCCGAGAAAGTTCCAGAAAGCCACCGATAACAAGAAATAGATAGGCCATTTGTAATCTGCCAGCCATTCGGTTGATTTACTCATCCGGTAATTGTGGAATGCTTCAAATCCGATCAACACCAGCGGAATAACTTCCAAAGCGCTGAACGTTGCTCCCAATGCCATGACGCCTGTTGGCGTTCCTGTAAAGTACAGGTGATGGAACGTTCCCAAAATACCGCCCGAAAGGAAAATAATAGTAGCAAACAGTACGTTGTTGGTTGCCGATTTTATTCTCAGCAAGCCCATCCTTGTAAACAAGAACGCCGCTACTACCGTTGCAAACACTTCGAAGAAACCCTCTACCCACAAATGAACTACCCACCAGCGCCAGTATTCGGCAATGGCTAAGTTTGTGGTGCGCCCCCACATCAGGCCTGCGGCATAGAAAAATGCGATGGCAAAACAGGAGATTAAGAAGAGGATGAGCAATCCTCTTTCGCTGGTCCCTTTCTTAATAATAGGAATAATAGGCCGGATCATCAGTGTAAGCCACAGGAATAACCCTATAACGAGCAGCAGTTGCCAGAATCTCCCCAGGTCAACATATTCGTAACCCTGGTGCCCAAACCAGAAGTTCTCAATCAAACCCAATTTTTGCATTACGCCAAACCATTGTCCGATAAGTGAACCGGCAACAACGATAAGCAAGGCTATGAAAAGAATGTTTACCCCGAGTTTCTGGAATTTAGGATCTCTTCCGCTCAACGATGGGGCAATATAGAGCCCGGTGGCTAACCATGCGCTCGCAATCCAGAAAATAGCAATCTGGACGTGCCACGTGCGGGTAATGGAGTAGGGGAGGAACCCGGCGATATTGATACCGTAAAGCGCATCGCCTTCCACACCGTAGTGCGCGGTGAGGATTCCCAGCAATACCTGCGCCAGAATCAGGATATTTACGATCCAGAAATATTTCTTTGTGGCCCGCATCGACGGTGTAACTACCTGATTCATCAAGGGGTCATCAACAGGTTTCAAAACTTCCTCCTGTTGCGTACGTGCCTGCACGAACACAAGAATTCCAATCCCGATTAATAACATGATGATGCTGAACCCCGTCCAGATAATCAGGTCGCCGGTTGGCACGTTGCCAATTTGAGCATCGTTTGGCCAGTTGTGAGTATAGGTTATCGTTTCTCCCGGCCTTTCCGTAACGCATGCCCACGATGCCCAAAAGAAAAATTGTGCCATCTTTTCCATCCTCACCTCATCCTTGATGGCATTTTTGGGGATGGCGTAATTGGAGCGCAATTGATCCAACGCCGGATCGTTCATAAACAACGAGGTATAGTGAGCCTTGTTGTGCTCAAATGCTTCGATCCTATCTGCGGAAAGGGTAAGCGTTTTTGTAGCTTCGTTGTATGTGTTTTTACGTAAAAAATCCTGAAGACGCTTCTCCAATAGAGCTTGTTGCTCGTCGCTCTGTGAATTAAAGTCGCCTCCGGCCCATTTATTCAACAAATATTGCGCTTCCCGGTGCAGATAGTCAGCAGTCCAGTCAGGGGCGACATAAGCTCCGTGCCCCCAAACAGTTCCTACTTCCTGTCCACCCATACTTTGCCAAACGTTCTGCCCGTCTTTTATGCTACTTCCGGTAAAAAGAACGTTTCCAGATTCATCCACCACCTGATCGGGTACAGGCGGCGCCTTCTGGTAGATTTGATTGCCAAAAAACAATAAAACGGCGAATGAAATTCCTACCACCAGTGAGAGGGCAATCCAAAGTTTTTTGTGAGTCATAATTAAACAAGTTTAATGATTAATAATTGGATTAAATTGAACTTTTAGTATATTAAGAACCAATACGTTAAACTATTTCGGATAAAAGTGTCTTAAATTAATATAAAAAAATTTACCTCAGTAAAATCTCGATATTTGATTTTAACTCTGTTGCCATGCTGTAAACAGTTGTTGATTCTAACATGGCCGTTAATTTCGTTCTAACCACGGTAAATTGATCATGCACGGGGCAGGGATTTTCATCGTTGCAGCCGGTTAGCCCTAGTGGGCATTGCCAAATGATTTCATCACCATCAATAACCGATACGATATCGCTCATCTTCACCGACTTCATTTTATCCCGGCTGATTTCGAAGCCGCCGTTTGGGCCGGTAAAGGAAGAGACTAATCCGTTTTTCGATAATGTTCCCAGTATTTTTGCGGTAAAGGCCTCCGGTGTATCGGTCTCTTTTGAAATTTCTCCTATGGTAACCCTTTTTCCTTCAAGTGATTGAATAGCTATATAAACGAGTGCCTTGATTCCGTATTTACTTGCTTTTGAGAACATCCGTGATTCTTTGAATGCAAATATATGCTATATTTGACATAAACAAAAATTTAATACAATTTTTTTTAGAAATAGTCCGCCATTATCGTCAAAACAAGAGAGAGGGCTCTTCGCAAAAATTGAACTTTCGCAATCATATGATTGCGACTAAATCCTCGTCTGACGATATTTTACGACCCATCCTTGCTCGCGCAGCACTAAAGAGTAGAAACTCGCTTCGCTCAAACAGCTACTCTTTTTTACGTTCATCGCGAGCTATAGGTACCCCGTAAAATACCTAAAGGTCTCTGTTTTAGTTGCATGCACTATCCGGGGACTTATACGAAACTTAAATTAAAAATATAATTCGTAAAATTCAAAACACATTCTGAATAGCGAAATACATTTAACAATTTAATTGAGGGGGATAATATAAGCGCCGATGATGTGGCTTGCCAATCCGAAAAGCACAAAAATATGGAAGACCGCGTGCACGAACTCACGCCTGGCCGTGGCATAGATTATGGCGCCTGTGATGTAAAAAACGCCTCCGGCAATGAGCCACAGGATAACTTCGATGCAGTTTTTTTCGTTTGCCGTTTCTATGAGCGGTTTAAAAGCAATAAGCACCACCAACCCCATAAGAACATATGAAGCGGTCTTTAAATGGCTGTTTTTCTTCAGTTCACCGAAACTAACGGCAATACCAATAAATGCGATTATCCAAACCAGCCCGAACAGCGACCACCCCCAAAAACTTTTTTCGCGCAGCAGGACAAGCGTGAACGGCGAGTAGCTTGCCGCAATCAGGAGATAGATACTTGCGTGGTCGAAGTGGCGCAACCGCGCTTTTCGTCCAGGTTCCTGCACGAAATGGTAAACGGTGGACGAAAGCATGCACGCCAACATCCCGAAGCCGAAAATGGTGTAAGCCAGGATTGCCCAGCCGTTATCGGCGAGGATTGCCTTGCGGAGCAGAAGAACAGTTGCGATAACGGCCATTAACACACCGGCAGCGTGGGTGAGATAGTTGGCCTTTTCTTCGCGTGGAGTATAGAATTTATTGTTGTTCATTTGCATCGTTCTTGTTGCACAGAAACTACAAAAGTAAGGAAATTATTCCTTCATCGCGAGCTATGGGTACCCCGTAAAATATTTAAACAGCTTCTTAAATCATTATATAAAAATGAAATTATGAAAACAACGTGGCCAAAAATCGCAATATAGTTGGCAAAGGCGCGTGTTTGGGTTGAAGATGTAAGCAAAAACAGATCTTTTACACAAAAATCAATAAAAATGATTTTTGTGTTTTACATATTTTTCATACTTTTGAACGCCAAAAAATAAAAAACAGATTCTGAGACAAATGATACACATAACAGCCCTGGCATTAATACAATTATTTTAAAGAGCCTGAAACCTAATTTGTGAAAATGATAATAAAATGTCGTTGATTGATTTACATTGGCAGAATTTTTTGGAAGACGATAATGATGCATTTTCGTTCATTTATAAGCAATATGTAAATGAACTTTATGTGTATGGACTCAGCCTTGGTTTTTCATCAGATATTTGTATGGATGCCATTCAGGATGTTTTTTACAAATTATACATCACGAAAGATAAACTGAAAAACATCCTTCATCCAAAAACTTATCTTTTTCGTGCTTTTAAAAACAGGGTTTTCGATATACAAAAACACAATAGAAAAACTGATGTTCAGGAAATAACCGACAATGTATTTTCTATTCAGGTAACAGTGCTTGATTCTATTGTGGATGAGGAAGAGCGGATTTTATTAAAAAACAGGATAGAGAATTTAATGCTTTCGCTTTCCGACAGGCAACGTGAAGCTATCTATTTGAGATACATGCAGGATCTTGATTATGAAGATATAGCTCAGGTTTTGGGTTTACAGGTAGATTCTGTTCGGAAATTGGTTTACCGGGGATTGGAATCGATCAGAAAAAATATTTCGGCCAACTCAATTTCCCTCGCCTTATTGTTAAATACTTATTTTTTTAGTTAAATATTTTCTTTTTTATCAAAATGTGTCCATAAACTATCCTTTAAATCGTCCATTTCAAAACAAAAGATTAAAGAATGGGCGAAAAACAATTATACGCATCTGTATCCGATTTTTTACACGACGATTCATTTATTCTATGGTACTTTTCCCGTACAGATGAATCCAATACATATTGGGTAAATTTCATTCAGGAAAATCCCCAACTTCAACCTTATTTTCAGGAAGCGATAAAAAAATTAGAAGCCATCCGGTTTAATATCGGTCATTTGCCCGAGGGCATAGAGGATAAGCTCTATTTAAACATCACAGAACGGATCAATACTCATCAAAAAGCGAAGAAAAAGCATCACTCAATTTATTGGTTCTCCATAGCATCAAGTTTGCTGTTGCTGGTTGCATCGGCCACTCTTTTTATGCTGACACGTACTTCTCAACAAGCGCCATCCATTGCCGTTCCTTCCGAAATTTCAAGCGAAACAGACCCTTCCGGGAGCGTACAACTCATATCGGGAGGGAAGATTATCAATCTTAATCAGAATACAGTAATCGAACTTTCGGCAGTTGGAGAAGCATCAATAGTAGATAGCACAAAAATCAAAAAGACTGTAGATTTGGATCAGAACGATATGAATAAACTGATCGTGCCTTTTGGTAAACGGTCTTTTATAGCATTGGCAGATGGATCAAAAGTCTGGCTGAATTCCGGCACAGAGTTGGAGTTTCCTACCCGGTTTGCCCAAAACACACGTAATATTAAAGTGAAAGGCGAAATTTATATAGAGGTGGCAAAATCGGAACACCCTTTCTTTATTCAAACCCTGCAAAGCACTGTGCAAGTGCTGGGTACGAAATTCAACGTGGCGGCATACGAAGACGAAGAAACAGAATCGGTTGTGTTGGTTGAGGGAAGTGTGCAGATAAATACCAGGCAAAACAAATCGTTGCTATTGCTGCCTAATGAAATGGCACAAATTACCGGTAATAATCTTGAAAAACGAACTGTAGATGTGTCATCCTATATCAGTTGGCGAAATGGAGTGCTGGAATTTGACGAAAGACCCATGTCAGAAATTCTTAAAACATTGGGACGTTATTACAATGTGTTTTTTGAAACCGATCCCAACTTACTGTTAAACAGAAAAATCTATTCCGGAAAATTATTTTTGTCGAATAACTTAGATAGTGTTATGACATCGGTCTCCGCACTGTCTTCTACTGAGTATAAAAGAGAAAACAATAAAATTTACATTTTCAAAAAATAATTAATGCCTATGAGAAATAAGAAAAAACAGAGATTATAAAAAACCGGATAATGCTGGAACCATTATCCGGAAAATGAAAATTAATTCACAAATAGCTATAATACCGTAAACTAAAATTCATTGCAAATTTATGAAAGAAAAAATTAAATTTATTCATATTGCATCCCAAAAGTGCAGTACGACACTAAAAGTCATGAAAATTTCCGTTTTATTATTTTTTCTCTGCTTTTTTAGCTCCATGGCAGAAAATATATATCCGCAGCAAAAAGAGTTGTCGCTGGACCTCAAAAATGTAACGCTCAGAAAAGCCATTTCACAAATAGAGGAGTCCAGTGATTATGTATTTATGATTTCGTATGAAATTAAAAACGACATGGAGAAAGTGGTCACCGGGAGCTTTAATAAAGAGTCCATTGAGCAGATAATGGATTATCTGTTAAAAAATACCTCGGTAACTTATCGTGTGGTAGAGAGGCAGGTTTCGTTGTTTCGGAATCCCCTTTCAAAGATTGATGAATCTTCTCAAACCCAGCAGCCGGCACAAAAAAAAGTGAAAATAACCGGCATTGTAACAGACGCCGCCAATGACCCTCTTCCCGGAGCATCTGTTGTATTAAAGGGTAGCGAATCAACCGGAATAGCCACGGACATAAACGGACATTTCTCTTTGGAAATTTTGCAATCGAAAGAGAGCAAGTTGGTCGTTTCCTTCATCGGAATGCAAACGATCGAAATTGTCCCGGATTATGATAAACCCATGAATATTGTTTTGCACGAAGACGGAGAATTACTGGACGAGGTGGTAGTTACCGGCTATCAAAAAATAGACAGGCGGTTATTTACCGGATCAGCCGATAAAATTAAAGCCGAAGACGCCAAAATGGGCGGTGTGACGGATATCGGAAGTATGCTCGAAGGGAAAGCCGCCGGAGTAACAGTACAAACCGTTTCCGGAACATTCGGAACGGCGCCTAAAATCAAGGTGCGTGGCTCGTCTTCCATCTATGGCAGCCAGAAACCCTTGTGGGTAGTAGATGGTGTGATTTTGGAAGATGTGGTGGATATTTCTACCGACGCCCTTTCGTCCGGCGACGCGGCAACGCTTATCAGTTCTGCCGTATCGGGCTTGAATGCCGATGACATTGAGGATTTCCAGATTTTGAAAGACGCCTCTGCCACAGCACTTTACGGTGCACGCGCCATGAACGGCGTAATAGTGGTTACCACCAAAAAAGGGAGAACAGGCACCATGAGGGTAAGCTATACGGGCGAGTTTTCGATGCGAATGAAACCCTCTTATGCCAATTACAACATCATGAACTCGCAGGAACAAATGTCTATTTACCGCGAGTTGGAACAAAAAGGCTGGCTCAATCACGCCGAAATATCCAGGCAAAGCAGCGGCGGTATCTATAAGAAAATGTATGACCTTATCAATACGTATGATGTAACAACCGGTAAATACGCGCTTGAAAATACACCCGAAGCAAGAGCCGCGTTTTTGCAGAAATATGAGATGGTAAACACCGATTGGTTTGATGTGCTTTTCAGAAACAACATTACCCAAAATCACTCGATAAGCTTATCGGGCGGAAACGATAAATCGGACTTTTATTTCTCTACCAGTTATTATGGCGACGGCGGTTGGTCGGTTACCGATAAAGTAGATCGTTTTACGATGAACGCCAATGCCGGCGTAAAATTATTCGATCGCCTCAACCTGCGCCTGACCACCGCCGGCTCATTCAGGGACCAGGTAGCCCCGGGCGCGGTAAACCGGGTGGAAGACCCTATAAAAGGACAATATTCCCGCTCGTTCGACATAAACCCTTTCAGTTATGCCATCAATACCAGCCGTGTGCTGAGGCCCTATGGCGACAATGGCAAGTATGAATATTACCGGATGAACTACGCCGATTTCAATATCCTGAACGAGCTTGAAAATAATTTCATCAATATTGACATGATGGATCTTAAAATGCAGGCCGACATAAATCTTAACATTACAAAAGGGCTTGATGTGAGCGCTTTGGGCTCTATCCGTTATGTGAAATCTACGCAGGAACACCGTATTATGGAAAATTCCAACATGGCGCAAGCGTACAGGGCCAACGAAACTTACGAGATAGCGAAAAATAACGGATTATTGTTCCAGGATATTGAAAATCCGAACTCCATTCCATCCGTAGTATTGCCCAAAGGCGGCTTCTACAATACAGATAACAATAAATTGGTAAACTACTACTTCAGGACCACGGCCAATTACAACCATACGTTCAATGATACGCATCTGACAAACTTTATGGGAGGTTTTGAACTGAAATCGTCCAATCGTAAAAACGATTCGTTTAGCGGTGTAGGATATCAATACGACAGAGGCGGAGTGCCTTATATCGATCCCAATTTTTTCAAAAAACAGATCCAAAAAGGCACCTCTTACTACAGTATGGGCGAGTTCTACGACCGTTATGTGGCATTCTTCGCTACCGGGAGTTATTCTTACTTAGGTAGATATACCCTCAACGGCACCATCCGTTACGATGGTTCCAACCAGCTGGGACAATCGAGCTCCGCACGCTGGCTGCCCACGTGGAACGTGAGCGCCGGATGGAACGTTACATCCGAAAAATTTATGGAACCGTATCTGAAAACAATCTCTAATCTCTCGTTCAGAAGCACTTATGGCCTTACGGCAAGTATGGGACCGTCGAACAACTCCACGTTGGTATTGATGAATAAACTCACGGACAGGCCTTACGCGTCGGAACTCGAAACAAACATGTACATCCGTTCGTTGGCAAACTCTCAGCTCACGTGGGAAAAACAGTACGAAACAAATATTGGATTTGATTTGGGCTTGCTGAAAAACCGCATCAACTTGTCGGCGGACGTCTATTGGCGAAACGGTTTTGACCTTATCGGCATGGTAAAAACGTCCGGTATCGGAGGCGAAGCCTATAAATTTGCCAACTATGCCGACATGAAATCAAACGGGTTTGAGTTTACGTTAACTACGCATAACATCAAAAATAATGATTTTACATGGACAACCAACATCACCTTTGCCCACAATAAAAGCCATATCACAAACTTAACATCATTCCCAAAAATGTATGATTTAATGAAAGATATAGGCGGTCCGCTACAAGGCTATCCGGTAAGGAGTTTGTTCTCAATGGATTTCAAAGGGCTGAATAACGAAGGGCTACCCACATTCATCAACGAAAAAGGCGAACTTACCGTTTCCGATATCGATTTTCAATCATCAGAATTGAGCCACCTCGTGTACGAAGGCTCCATAGATCCTACCATTACCGGCGGCTTCGGAAATACGTTTAAATATAAAAACTGGAATTTGAATGTGTTTTTAACCTACCAGTTCGGCAATGTGGTGCGTCTTTATCCGCAGTTCAAAGCCTCATACTCCGATTTGGATGCTCATCCGAAAGAGTTTTTCGACCGCTGGAAGTTTGTGGGTGACGAAGAGGTAACCAACATTCCCACCATTGTTTCTTACAGCCAATACATGGTTAGCTATCAAAAGACGTATAACGCTTACAACATGTCCACCGAGCGGGTTGCCAGCGGAGCGTTTATCAGGATGCGCGATGTATCGTTGACCTATAATTTTGATAAAAAATGGATTAGCGCGCTAAAAATCAGCGATCTCGCTCTAAAGCTCCAGGTAACCAATCCGTTCCTTATTTATTCCGATAAAAAGTTAAACGGTCAGGACCCCGAATTCCTCGGAGCCGGAGGCGTAGCGATGCCCGTACCGCGTCAAGCCATTCTTACGCTTAAACTTGGATTTTAATACAAAAAAGAATACAGAAACAGATAAACAATAAACGTATGAAAAAAATAATAATAGCCCTGTTGGGAATCGCAATGCTGGTGTCTTGCGAAGACTTCCTCTCCAAATTACCCGATAACAGGACCAATCTTGATTCCCCCTCCGCAATACAAGAACTGCTTGTGTCCGCCTATCCCGAAGGCTGTTTTCAATCATTTACCGAAGTAATGAGCGACAACGCCGGCGATAAAGGACAAGGCAGATATGTGGTAGAGTTCCTGCCCAATGAATACGCTTATTATTGGAAAGACGACTCGTCTGACGATTACGACACCCCTACCGATTACTGGAACTATTGCTACCAGGCTATCGCCGCCGCCAATCAGGCGCTTGACGCCATCAAAAAAAATGGCGACGGACCCGAGTACGCCTCTGCAAAAGGCGAAGCATTGGCTGCCAGAGCCTATTCACACTTTATGCTCGCCAATATTTTCGGTAAACAGTACAATCCAACCACCGCTGCCACCGATTTGGCGGTACCTTTTGTGGATGAGCCCGAAGATGTGGTGTTCAAATCATACGTCCGTACCACCGTAGATGATGTGTATAAAAGAGTGGAAGCCGACTTGCTGCAAGCCGAAAAATTAATCACCGACGACACTTACAAAGTGCCCCGGTACCACTTTACAACAGATGCTCTGAACGCCTTTTTCAGCAGAATTTATCTCTACAAGGCCGATTGGAACAAAGTAATATCCTACTCATCCAAGGTGCTGGGCGCCAATCCCGCGGAAAAAATAAGGGATTGGAACGGCAAGTACATCAACCTTGAATTTCGCGAGCTTTGGGCGCAATACTCCAAATCTGAAGAACCGGCTAACATATTGTTAATGCGGGGATACACCGCGTGGGCAAGCGGCTGTATCGTGCTGCGTTACTCGCTGGCGCCCAACAAAGTAAAAGAACTCTTTCAAATGGAATACGGTAATCCGTTTGAACTGATCATTGGCGACAGGATTACCTATGCCGCCTCAGACCAGCAGATGGCATTCGTTCCTAAATATCCCGATAGAGTTGAAAGCGTAGCCGGCATTGGACGAGGTGGATACCCAAACACCATCATCCCTATTTTTACCACCGCCGAATTGCTGTTTAACAGGGCTGAAGCTTATGTGATGCAGGGTGAGTACGACAAGGCGCTTGCCGATATAAATTCATACCTCACTAAAACCGCGAAAGATTACCGCGCCATTACGGAGGACGACATCATAGACATCTACACCGCCGAACCGGGACCCGATATCGCGGCTTTCTACCCGATAAACGAACGCCAGAAATTCTTTATATGGAGTATATTAGACCTCAGAAGAAAAGAATTTGTTCACGAAGGTCTGCGTTGGTTCGACGTAAAACGTTTTGATATAGAAGTAGTACACAATGTGTTTGACGGAGCGGACATTAAACTGCCCAAAGGCGACCCGCGAAGAGTGGTGCAAATCCCCAGTCAGGCAGTAGCCACCGGCCTGGAACCAAATCCTCGTTAGTATTCACACATAAAAAATAAAAAATTAGCCGTATGAAAAATATTATATATTACGTGGCAGTAGTTGTTTCGCTTTTTTTCGTTTCCTGTTCGGAAGAAAAACTGGGCGAGTCGCAGATAGATACCACACCACCGCAACTAAATACCACCGACGTGTGGATAAGGGAAAATTACACCACCCCGTTTAACGTGGAAGTAAAATACAAATGGGATAAATCCGAATTAGACAATACTAAAAAACTTACGCCGCCATACCAGGACAGGGTTATCCCCTTTTTGGATAATATGAAAAAAATATGGATAGATCCGTATGTGAAGAACGGCGGAATAAACTTTATGAAACAGCATATCCCAAAACTGATGGTGATGGTAGGAAGTCACAACTATTTAGATAACGGCGGTATTGTGTTGGGACAGGCGGAAGGCGGACGCAAAATTACCCTGTTTGACATAAATTACATCACGTTTGAATTTGACGGATTAAGCAAATGGGAAAAAAGTAAAATTGTGGACAATATCATACGCGCTTACCGCACTATGCACCATGAGTTTGGGCACATTCTCACCCAAACCGTGGCTTATCCGGTGGAATATAAGAAAATAACGCCCCGATATGTCTCCAACTGGATAATTTACAGTGATTCGGATGCTAAAAGGTTAGGTTTCGTTACCGCTTACGCCATGCTGAATCCCGATGAGGATTTTAGTGAAATGCTCTCTTATATGCTCACCATGGGTAACGAGAAATGGAACAAATACATCGACGACATAGTAGTGTATGATGAAAATTGGGACACAGATGTAAAAGCCACCGCTACCGCGAAAAGCAGCATCCGCCAAAAAGAGAAGATTATTGCCGACTATATGTTGCAAGCGTGGAAAATAAATCTTTATCAACTGCAAGACGATATAGAAAAGGCGATGATTGAGATGAAAATTCTCGAATAAACAATTTCTAAACACTCAAAAAAACTACAGACAAATGAAAAAAACATATATATTCTTACTAATCGCGCTGTTGGCCGCAACCTCCTGCCGCAATGAATTTGACAGCGTTTTTGACAAAACACCGGCGGAAAGAGAAGCCGAGTCCATAAAAAAATGGAAAGACGCCCTGATCTCTTCGCCTGATGGCTGGTTGGTACATTACTACCCCAATCCGGAAATCCTGGGTGGTTTCTCGTTCATAATGAAATTTAACGATAAAGGTGAGGTTACGATGACCTGGAGTGTGCGCGACGAAACAAAAACATCGCTCTACAGCGTAAAGGTAATGGAAAAACCCATGCTCATTTTTGACACCTACACGTTGCTTTCAAAAATGACCGATCCCGAAATGGGAAATCCCGGACAAGGATTCGGCGGTGAAAACGAATTTGCTTTCCTCTCCATGTCCGCCAACGGCGATACCATTTATATGCAGGAAAGACAGAAGGCCGACCCCTTTGTCCTGGTAAAAGCCACAGCCGGGGACTGGGAAAACATTAAAGAATACGCCGGAATGGAAAAAATCCTTCAACGCGTAGGCGACGACGTGGTTCCCTATTTTTACAACCTGAAAGTGGAAGGCTGGGGCACTACCGGAGTTACCATGTCGTATTATGAAGATATGCAGCGTGCCAATCTGATGTACAAAGCAAACGGAAAAGACACGTTGATAGTCATGGGTGTAAATATGATCCATAACGGTTTTCAGTTCAGAAAACCTCTGACCGTCAACGGTGTTTCGGTGCGCACCTTTATTTACGACCCCGCTACAAAAACGCACAAAGCGGTGGAAGCCAAAGGCGGTTTTAACTACGAAACAAAATTTATGGCTGAGATAAAAGGGATGTGGAGTACGTTTTTCGCGCCCGGAAAGTTTGGAGGCTATTCAACCTACCTAAGTCCGGCTGCCAGATTGCTGTTTGACGTTATCCCTGGAAATCCTGCCAGTTTTATAAAAGTAGACCCTTTCAGCACCAGCGATTCACATATAGCAATTATCTTTGAGAACTGGAGCGGACTTCGTCTCTTCTGCACTTTCGACAAAAAAACCGAAAGCGAAACCCGGATTGTATTCAAAGATTACGACACCAGTAGCTGGGCGGACTATCCGTATGACGAAGCAAAAGCCATTATGGAGTCGCCCAAAGGTCAAAAAGCCAAGGACGTTCTTTTCAGTGCCAAAGGCTGGTCCATAGTGCCCGTGTATTTAGCGGAATACGGTTCAATGTACGTTTTTGTAAGCAATGAAGACCCAACCGTTTATGTGTACTTTTAGGCATCGGGCACGCTGTTGCAGCATTGTATAAATTGTTTCGGCCGGCACTGCCAAATCGTCATAAATTTCTCTTTGGCAAGAATTTTGTGTATCAAGATTTAGGCTATATTAGCTTTTGAGACGATTTGGACAGTTTAAAAAACAATATATGAACTTCAACAATTTTACAATCAAAGCACAGGAAGCCGTGCAAAAGGCCATTGATCTGGCGCAGGCGGGCAATCAGCAAATGATTGAGCCCGCCCACGTGCTCAAAGGTGTGATGTTGGTGGGAGAAAACGTTACCAATTTCCTGTTCCAGAAGTTGGGGGTGAACGTGAAAAACCTGGAGTCTGCTGTAGATAAGGGGATTGAGTCGTATCCCCGGGTTTCGGGAGGAGAACCGGTGCTGAGCCGTGAAACAAATGCGGTTTTTCAAAAATCCACCGATTTTGCAAGCAAAATGGGCGACCAGTTCGTGTCGCTCGAGCATTTGCTGCTGGCAATCATCAGCGAGAGAAATACGGCTTCGCAGTTGATGAAAAACGCCGGAATTTCACAAAACAGGCTCGAAGCGGCTATCCAGGAACTCCGTAAAGGCGAAAAAGTGACCAGCCAATCCGCGGAAGACACTTACCAATCGCTCGGAAAATATGCTGTGAACCTGAATGATAGCGCCAGAAATGGTAAACTCGACCCCGTTATCGGTCGCGACGAGGAAATTCGCCGCGTACTCCAGATTTTGAGCCGGCGTACAAAAAATAATCCCATCCTCATCGGTGAGCCGGGAACAGGAAAAACAGCTATCGCCGAAGGGATTGCACACCGTATCGTTCGGGGGGATGTGCCCGAAAACCTCAAGAGCAAAGAGATTTATTCGCTCGATATGGGGGCGCTCATTGCCGGGGCAAAATACAAAGGCGAGTTCGAAGAACGGTTGAAATCGGTGGTGAACGAAGTGGTGAAGGCAGAAGGGGAAATTATTCTCTTTATCGATGAAATCCACACGCTCGTGGGTGCCGGAAAAAGCGAAGGCGCCATGGATGCCGCCAACATTTTGAAGCCGGCATTGGCGCGTGGTGAGTTGCGCGCTATCGGTGCTACCACGTTGGACGAATATCAGAAGTATTTCGAGAAAGACAAGGCGTTGGAGCGTCGTTTCCAAACGGTTATGGTGGATGAACCCACTGAATCGGATAGTATTTCCATCCTTCGCGGGCTGAAAGAAAAGTACGAAAACCACCACAAAGTGCGTATCAAAGACGAAGCAATTATCGCTGCCGTGCAGTTGTCGCACCGGTATATCACCGACCGTTTTTTGCCCGATAAAGCCATTGACCTGATGGACGAGGCGGCTGCAAAATTGCGGATGGAAGTGGATTCTGTCCCGTATGAACTTGATGAGATCATGCGCCGCGTTAAGCAACTGGAAATTGAGCGCGAAGCCATCCGCCGCGAAAATGATAAAGCGAAAGAAGAGGTCCTGACTAAACAGATCGAGAACCTGCGCGAAGAAGAAAATGTACTGAAAGCGCGCTGGCAATCCGAGAAGGAGCTGATAAACCGGATCCAGCAGAATAAAATAGACATTGAGGATGCTAAATTTCAGGCAGAAAAAGCCGAACGCGAGGGCGATTACGGGAAAGTAGCCGAACTGCGTTACGGAAAAATAAAGGAGAAGGAAGCGGAGATCGAGCGGTTAAAAAATCAGTTGCACGAAACGCAGGGCGGCAGTGCCATGATTAAAGAGGAAGTGGATGCTGAAGATATTGCGGACGTTGTTTCGCGGTGGACAGGGATTCCTGTGAACAAAATGCTTCAAAGCGAACGTGAGAAGCTGCTCCATCTGGAAGAAGAGCTTCACAAACGCGTTGTGGGACAGGAAGAAGCCATAGCTGCTGTTTCTGATGCCGTGCGACGGAACCGTGCCGGGTTGAGCGATCCGAAACGCCCGATTGGTTCGTTTATCTTCCTTGGAACGACCGGAGTAGGAAAAACCGAGCTGGCAAAAGCGTTGGCAGATTATTTGTTCGACGATGAAAATATGATGACACGCATCGACATGAGCGAATATCAGGAGAAATTCAGTGCAACACGGCTTATCGGCGCGCCTCCCGGATACGTGGGTTACGACGAAGGAGGACAGTTGACCGAAGCCATCCGCCGGAAACCATACTCCGTTGTGTTGTTTGATGAGATAGAGAAAGCACATCCCGATGTTTTCAACGTCTTGCTGCAGGTGCTGGACGACGGCCGGTTAACCGATAACAAGGGTAGGGTGGTGAACTTCAAAAATACAATCATCATCATGACTTCCAACATGGGTTCGAACGTTATCCGGGAGAATTTTGAGAAGATCACCGAACGCAATCGTGAGGAGATTGTCGAGAACACGAAGAATTTGGTAATGAATATGCTGAAACAAACCATTCGTCCCGAATTCCTGAACCGTATTGATGATATCATTATGTTTGCCCCGCTCAACCAGGATGAGATTGCACAAATCGTCCGTATTCAGCTCGACAATGTGAAGAAAATGCTGCAGGAAAACGGTATTGCGCTGGAATATACCGAAGAAGCCGTCAAAAGTATATCGGAAGCCGGATACGACCCCGAGTTTGGCGCACGTCCCGTGAAACGGGTAATTCAGCGCAAAGTGCTCAATCAGCTATCGAAAGATATTCTTTCCGGTAAGGTTGATAACTCTAAACCGATTGTGATTGACGCTGTTGATGAAAACGTCTATTTCAGGAATTAAACGCCGCTATGATCGATCTCAATAAAATCCCTTCGCCTTGCTATGTAATGGAAGAGCGATTGTTCCGCAGGAACCTGCAACTGATAAAGTCGGTAAAAGAGAGGGCGGGGGTAAACATTATCCTCGCCTTTAAAGCGTTTGCCATGTGGAAAGCTTTTCCCATCGTACGCGAATACATTGGTTATTCCACGGCAAGCTCGGTAGCGGAAGCGCAACTGGCTTTCGAGGAGATGGGCAGCCCCGCACATACCTATGCGCCGTCGTACACCGATTATGATTTTCCTGTATTTTTGAAATACAGCAGCCACATCACTTTTAACTCATTGGCGCAATTTTACAGGTTTTACCCGCAAGTGGTTGCTTCCGGCAAGGACATTAAATGTGGAATCCGCATCAATCCCGAGTTTTCGGTGGTAGAAACCGATCTATACAATCCCAGTATGCCGGGTTCACGATTGGGCGTGACAGCGAAAAACACGGGCGAAAAACTGCCCGAAGGAGTTACCGGACTACACTTGCACAATCTTTGTGAAAACAATTCGTATGATCTGGAAAAAACACTGGAAGCCGTTGAACAGAAGTTCGGGCATTTTTTGCCGGAGATCGAGTGGCTGAATCTGGGTGGAGGACACCTGATGACGCACGAAGATTATGATGTTGAACATTTAATCAGGCTGCTCCTGGATTTTAAGAAAAAACACCCCAACCTGGAGATTATTATGGAACCCGGAAGCGCATTTGCCTGGCAAACGGGAGTTCTGGTGGCAGATGTTGCCGATATTGTGGAGAACGAAGGCATGCTCACTGCGATGCTTAACGTATCGTTTTCCTGCCACATGCCCGACTGTCTGGAGATGCCCTACAAACCCCGTATCCGCGGAGCATATCACGAGCCTGTGGCCGGGAAACCCACTTACCGGATGGGGGGAAACAGTTGTTTAAGCGGTGATTTCATGGGCGAATGGTCTTTCGATAAGCCGTTGCAAATAGGAGATAAAATTGTTTTTGAAGATATGATTCACTACACCACTGTAAAAACCACCATGTTTAACGGCGTTTCGCATCCCTCTATCGGGCTCTGGACACTCGACAATCAGTTTATGCTGTATCGCCGGTTCGGTTACGAAGATTATAAAGGCCGGATGTGTTGAAAACAGATAAATTTTTAGAGTTATAAACAAAACAATGCTTTTTTCTGTTTATTTATAGGAAGAGCTTTATTTGCTAACAATAAAAATTATTTATTATGGGTTGGTTATGGTTTATCATCATTGGAGCGGTAGCCGGATGGCTCGCGGGTAATATCATGCGTGGCGGTGGTTTCGGGTTGTTTATGAATATCATCGTGGGTGTTGTGGGTGCGCTTATCGGCGGCTGGGTTTTCGATCTGCTGGGAATAGGCACGGGCAACGGGCTGATGGGAGGCCTGATTACTGCATTGGTAGGAGCAATTCTTCTGTTGTGGTTGATCTCTCTGTTTAAACGGGCGTAGCTCGTAAATTAATGAAGATAAAGCAGGTCGGCATATTTTCAGGTTCCTTTAATCCAATCCATATCGGGCATTTGATACTGGCAAACTATATGCTGGAATTCACTTATCTCGATGAGGTTTGGTTCGTGGTTTCGCCGCATAATCCGTTAAAAGAGACCAAAAACCTGCTCAGTAACGATATCCGGCTAGAAATGGCGAGATTAGCCGTAATGGATTTTGATGATATGATCGTATCCGATGTCGAATTCGATATGCCGGAGCCTTCATATACCATAGATACATTGACAAAACTGAAAACCGAAAATCCCCGTCTGGAATTCACGCTTCTTATCGGCGGCGATAACTGGACCAAGTTTTACCGCTGGAAAGACCATGAACGCCTGGTAAAAGAATTTAAAATCCTGATCTATCCACGACGGGAAGAAGATGTCCGGATAGATAGCGAACACACGGAGAATGTTCAGTTGGTGGAGGCACCCATCGTGGAAATCTCCTCTACTTTCATCCGGGAAAGCATTCGTGCGGGGAAGGATGTTCGTGCTTTTTTACCCAATCGGGTTTATGACTACATCGTGTCAAACAAATTGTACAAATAATTCACTCAACAAAAACTTTATTCCAGGTACGTATATCCGTATAGCCCCGAACGATAATTCGATAGAAATTCTTTTCCTTCCTCTACCGATATTTTACCTTTTTTCACCGAGCTCATGACCCAGGTTTCAACCGTCCGAACCAGCTTCTTGGCGTTATACTGCGCATATTCCAACACCTCTGCAACCGTTTCGCCATCAATTACCTGCTCTATTTTATAACCTGTATTTTCGTCTGTTACAACGTGCACAACGTTGGTATCACCAAATAAATTATGCAGATCGCCTAAAATTTCCTGATAGGCTCCCACCAGGAAAACCCCGATATAATACGGTTCATTTTTCTTCAGTGAATGGACCGGAAGGAACGATTGGTGAAAACCGCCCTGGGCTGTATAGCTGGCAATTTTACCGTCGGAATCGCAGGTGATGTCTTGAAGCGTGGCAGTCCTTTCCGGTTTTTCATCCAACCGGTGAATAGGAATGATGGGAAACACCTGGTCAATCGCCCACGAGTCGGGCAAGGATTGAAACAACGAGAAATTACAAAAATACTTGTCGGGAAGAAGTGAAGAAAGTTGACGCAACTCCTCCGGAGCGTGCTTTGAACGGTTGATCGTAAAGTTTATTTCCCGGATAATGGAGAAAAAGAGCTGTTCCACCTGGGCGCGTGTTTTCAAGTCGAGCATCCCCAGGCTGAACAAGTCGAGAGACTCCTCCCTGATCTGTTGTGCGTCGTGCCACGCTTCCAGCATACGTGTTTGCGACAAGTTGTCCCAAATCTCGTACAGTTCTTTTACCAGTTCGTGGTCGTTCTCCTGGATTTCCACCTCCTCTTCCCATTCGGGTAATGTTGCGGTTTCTAACACTTCGAAAATAAGTACCGAATGATGTGCCGTAAGCGCACGTCCCGACTCGGTAATGATCTTGGGGTGGGGAATTTCGTTTTTGTTAGCGGCGTCCACGAACGAGAAGACCGAGTCGTTTACATATTCCTGAATGGAATAATTGATGCTGTCTTCGCTGTACGACGAACGGGTACCGTCGTAATCTACGCCGAGTCCGCCGCCGATATCCACAAATTCAACCTTGAATCCTAAAAGATGGAGCTGTACATAAAACTGCGATGCTTCACGCAAAGCGGTCTTTACGCGTCGTATTTTCGTGATCTGGCTGCCGATATGAAAATGAATCAACCGGAAACATTCGGTCATTTTGTGCTTCTTAAGTAAGTCAAGCGCCTCGAGCAATTCGCTGGAATTTAATCCGAATTTACTCCCGTCACCGCCCGATTCTTCCCATTTTCCGCTTCCCGAACTTGCCAGTTTAATGCGGATACCGATGTTCGGCTTTACTTTCAATCGCTTGGAAATCTCGATGGTCAGTTCAAGTTCATTCAGTTTTTCGATTACAATAAAAACCTCTTTCCCCATTTTTTTTGCCAGTAAAGCCAGCTCTATGTAACTTTCGTCTTTGTACCCGTTGCAAATAATGACGGAATCCTCGCTTGCGTTAATGGCAAGAACGGCATGGAGCTCAGGCTTGGAGCCCGCTTCGAGGCCGATATTGAATCGTCTTCCATAGGTGACGATTTCCTCTACTACCTGACGCATCTGATTGACCTTTATGGGATAGACAATGTAATTTTGAGATTCATAGCCATACTCTTTGGCTGCAATTTCAAAACAGGTCGAAATCTTTTCGATCCGGTTGTCCAGAATTTGCGGGAACCTTACCAGAACAGGTGCGGAAACATCGCGAAGATAAAGCTCACGCATCAGTTCGTTCAAATCAACGGCTCCGCCGGGTAACTTACGGGGCGAGACTTGCACGTTTCCCTTTTCATTGATAGAGAAGTATCCGTTTCCCCAGCCGTCTATATTATACAATTCTTCCGAATCTTCAATACGCCATTTTCTCATTACCAGTCAATTAAAAAAGTGGATAAGTTTGAAGTGCAAAAGTAATTAATTTATTTGTTTTTTTGGTCGATTTTGTAACAACATCCTTCAAAAAAGAACGGAAGTTTTGATTTATGTTTTTTTAACAATGTGCTGCGCAGCGTTTTTTGCGGAATTCCATCTATATTTATGTAAATCTAAAAATTTAAGTATATGAGCTCAAAGATAAAATTAACCTCCTCCTTGCTTCTTGTGGCAGTAGTTCTTGCCGGTTGTGAAAAGTCGGACAACGAAACAGTGCCGAAAAATCTTCCGGCACCGCTGGAAATAACACTTCGAGCTGAAGAAGCCGGGATAGTGAAAAACGACCAGCAGTTTGCGTTTGAACTCTTCTCCAACGTTTTCAGCGAAGAAGCCAAAGGTGAAGACAAAAGTTTTATGGTGTCGCCTTTCAGTTTGAGCATGGCTTTGGCAATGACGTGGAACGGTGCGGCCGGAGAGACCAAAACCGCCATGCAGGAAACGCTGAAAATGGGAAATTATTCCGATGACGACTTCAACGGTTATTACAAAAAGTTGAAAGAAGCGTTGCTGAAAACCGATCCATCTACCCAATTATCGATTGCCAATGCTATTTTTACGAATAAATTCATAACCATTAAACCCAATTTCATTAAAACCAATACCGATTATTATCATGCAACGGTGCAGCCGGTAGATTTCTCGCTTCCTACAACCAAAGATATTATCAACCGATGGGCATCGGACAACACCAATAACCTGATCAAAGAGGTAATCGATAAAACCAATGCCGATGACCTGATGTATCTGCTCAACGCCATCTACTTTAAAGGAATCTGGACGACAAAATTTGATGCGAAAAATACGTCTAAGAAGGCGTTTTTGACCGAAAACGGCACAAAACGAACAGTGGACATGATGTCGCAAACGGCCAAATTCAATTACACCGAAGACGAAATCATGCAGGTCGTTCAGCTCCCTTACGGAAATCAGGCGTTCAGTATGCTGGTGTTGTTGCCCCAAAGTGGTAAAAAACAGACCGATGTGGTGTCCGCCTTGCAAAACAAGGAGTACTGGGGGAAAACAAGAACTGCTTTGCGTCAGGCTGAAGTGGTACTCTCGCTTCCGAAATTCAAAACCGAATACAGTATAAAATTAAACGAAGTATTGGGAAAAATGGGTATGGGGGTCGCTTTTGATCCATATAAAGCTGATTTTTCACGCATGTCCGAGATTTCGGCTTTTATCTCTTTTGTAAAACAAGATACCTACATCAGTACTGATGAATCCGGAACCGAAGCGGCAGCCGTAACCGTAATTGGGATGGAAATGACTTCCGCTGCTCCCGGACCGCAGAAAGTAATTTTCAATGCCGACAGGCCGTTTATCTATGTTATTCAGGAAAACTCCACCGGAGCCATTTTGTTTATGGGTGCGGTGAAAGATATCCAATGATTTATAATCGTTTAGCCTGTATGTTTTTCAAAATGGAAAACATTTGTTGCTTACTGAAAATATAAAATACTGTAAATAAATCAATTAAAAAATATTTTGGAAAACTTTACACATTGTTGAAAACTTTTTATTGATTCGTTTTGTTAACTCTAAAACATTCCTTAAACTTGTATTCTCAAATAACCGGACTGTTTATTTGGAAACATTTTAATTAATCGGTCAATAAAATTTTAACTAATGAAGAAAAAAATTTATACTTTCGACGAAGCTTATAATTCATCGTTGGAGTATTTTAGAGGCGATGAACTGGCAGCAAAAGTTTGGGTAAGCAAGTATGCTTTGAAGGACAGTGAAGGCAACATCTACGAGAAAACGCCTGAGGATATGCATTGGAGATTGGCAAACGAGGTGGGACGAATCGAGAAAAAATATGCTAACCCATTGAGTGAGAAAGAGCTGTTCGATCTGTTTGACCGGTTTAAGTACATTATTCCACAGGGAAGCCCGATGACGGGAATCGGAAACGATTTTCAGGTAGCATCGCTGTCGAACTGTTTTGTGATCGGTATGGGTGGCAGCGCCGATTCCTACGGGGCAATCATCCGTATCGATGAAGAACAGGTACAGCTGATGAAGCGTCGTGGCGGCGTGGGGCACGATCTGTCGCATATTCGCCCCAAGGGATCCCCCGTTAAGAATTCTGCACTTACGTCCACCGGCCTGGTTCCGTTTATGGAACGGTATTCCAACTCCACGCGCGAAGTGGCACAGGACGGCCGCCGCGGTGCACTTATGTTGAGTGTATCTATTAAACATCCTGATGCAGAAGATTTTATCGATGCAAAACTGGAGCAGGGAAAAGTTACCGGAGCCAATATTTCGGTGAAAATCGATGACGGATTTATGAACGCCGTAAAAGATGGAACGGTTTATCAGCAGCAATATCCCATCGATTCCGATGCACCGAAATACACAAAGAACATCAATGCCGGAGAGTTGTGGGAGAAAATCGTGCATAATGCGTGGCGTTCGGCCGAGCCGGGAGTATTGTTCTGGGACACTATTATCCGTGAATCGGTTCCCGATTGTTATGCCGATCTGGGTTTCCGGACGGTTTCAACCAATCCTTGTGGTGAAATCCCGTTGTGCCCTTACGACAGCTGCCGCTTGCTGGCGGTCAACCTCTATTCTTATGTGGTGAATCCGTTCAAAGAGAATGCTTATTTCGATTTTGAACTTTTCGGAAAACACATTCGTCTTGCTCAGCGTATTATGGACGATATTATCGATTTGGAATCGGAAAAGATCGACAAGATTCTCGAAAAGATCAACAGCGACCCCGAATCGGAAGAGGTAAAATCAGCGGAACGTAATTTGTGGGAGAAAATTCGCCGGAAAACACTCGAAGGCCGCCGTACAGGAGTAGGTATAACTGCCGAAGGCGATATGCTTGCTGCTTTGGGGATCCGCTACGGGTCGGAAGAGGGCAACGATTTTTCGGAGAAGGTACATAAAACTGTGGCGCTTAACGCTTATGCATCATCGGTGGAGATGGCAAAAGAGCGCGGAGCATTTGAAATATATGATGCCGAAAGAGAAAAAAATAATCCGTTTATAAACAGGCTTAAAGGTGAGGATGCCCAGCTCTACAAAGATATGGTGAAATACGGGCGCCGCAATATTGCCTGTCTGACCATTGCACCTACCGGCACAACCAGCTTGATGTCGCAGACCACATCGGGAATCGAGCCTGTTTTTATGCCGGTTTACAAGCGTCGCCGCAAAGTAAATCCAAACGATAAAGATGTGAAGATCAGTTTTGTGGATGAGAACGGCGATTCGTGGGAAGAATTTGTGGTTTTCCATCATAAATTTGTGGATTGGATGGAAGCAAACGGTTATCCTACCGCTAAAAGATACTCCAACGAAGAGATCGATGAACTGGTTGCGAAATCGCCTTACTACAAAGCCACTTCCAACGATGTGGACTGGCTGATGAAAGTGCGTATGCAGGGGCGCGTACAAAAATGGGTAGATCACAGCATCAGCGTAACCATCAATTTGCCCGGCGATGTTACCGAAGAACTTGTGGGCGAACTTTATATGGAAGCTTGGAAAAGCGGTTGCAAGGGGTGTACGGTGTATCGCGACGGGTCGCGTGCGGGAGTCCTTATCACACACGAGGAGAAAGATGACGCGAAAAGTGATGAAAATTGCTATGAACGGCCGCAGGTAGTGACGTCGCGCCCCACTGAACTGGATGCCGATGTGATTAAATTCCAGAACAACAAAGAGAAATGGATCGCTTTTATCGGGTTGTTAAACGGGAGGCCTTACGAGATCTTCACAGGTATCAACGATGAAGACGATGGCATCATGGTGCCCAAGAACGTTACTTCGGGGAAGATCATCAAGGCATACGATAATGACGGGCGCAAACATTACGATTTCCAGTTCCAGAACCGGCGGGGCTATAAGGTAACCATTGAGGGGTTGGACGGGAAGTTTAATCCTGAATTCTGGAACTACGCGAAACTGATTTCGGGCGTGCTGCGTTACGGTATGCCTATCGATCAGGTAATTAAACTGGTGTCGGGACTGGAACTCGACAGCGAAACCATCAACACGTGGAAAAATGGGGTTGAACGGGCGTTGAAGCGTTATCTACCCAACGAAACCGAGATGAAAGGTCAAAAGTGCCCTGTATGTGGCTTCGAATCGTTGGTTTTTGAAGAAGGATGCCTCAAATGCCGCAACTGTGGGGCTTCAAAATGTGGATAATTTGTAACTGTGAGTGATACCTACAAAACTGTCGAACAACCGGCCGAGGGTCGCATAACCGAGAAAAAAAGCAAATTTCTTTCGTTTATCTTTCATGTGGAATCACCTGAAGAAGCGAAAGAGATTGTAGATGAGCATCGTAAAAAATATTACGATGCTCGTCATGTCTGCTGGGCGTATATGCTGGGGCCGGGTAGGGAGGAGTATCGTTCAAACGACGATGGCGAACCCTCCGGTACAGCAGGCAAGCCGATACTGGGGCAGATAAATTCGTATGAACTCACCAACACCTTAATTATTGTTGTCCGCTACTTCGGCGGAACACTTCTGGGAACAAGCGGGCTGATTAAGGCCTACAGGGAGGCGGCGGAAGATGCCGTTAAAAACGCTGAGGTTGTTGAGAAGACTGTTGATGAAACCTTCACTATTCATTTCGAATATTTGTTGCTCAACGATGTGATGCGTATCTTGAAGCAATTCGAAAATGTGACCTGGGAGCAGGATTTCAAGGAAAGTTGCACGATGAGGCTCCGCATCCGGAAATCGGAATTTCAACCGTTACGCGACCAGCTCTCGCAAATTTACGGCGTAAAAATTCAGTAAAAGCTATGATATGTAAATGATAATTATTGAGTGTTTTATCCTCCGGTTGGAAGGTTAATATCTTCTTTCAAGTACAAGTGTAGCTTTATATATAAATTCACCTCCTGTACCTTGTTCTAAAACCATTCGTTCTTTATTCTTCTCTATGAGAAACCAATACCCACCCAAAACTCTCTTTTGTTCTATAAATAGCATTTTCTTATCCACATAGTATGTGAAAGGCTCAGTTATTACATCGGTCTCCCTTTTCATGTCGTATCTTCCCTCCTTAGAAGTATAAAATATGATACTAACTTCCGAATTTTTTATTTTGGTTTCCCCGTGAATTTCGGTTAGTGTGCCTTCCCAACTTGTTTGCTGTAGGATTTCCGAATCGAGATGAAAATCTTTTTTATCATCCTCGCAGCCTGGAAAGAGAAATAGAAATAGTGAAGAAATTATCAGGATTTTAAATGCTGGCTTTATAATTAAATTATTCATTTTAAAAGTTTTATAGGGTATTATATATATTGTCCAACTCCTGAAGGAGTTTTTGTTTTATAGGAGTATATTTAGATTCATTTCATTTAAATTCAATATTTCGAAATTTTTAGTTTTCTGAATTGATTTCATAAATTTCTCCTTTCTTTAGTTTTTAAATGATGACGCAAACTTAAACATGTTCTCTCATTATGTAAGTAATCATTGTGTAATCTTTATATAATCTTAAAATAATCTTTTTTTAGAAACTGTAAATGTTTAATATTCAAATATATAATTGAATGATGAAGCTTGAATAATTTCTTAAATTGCTAGGGAAATGCGTTTTTATTCACTATTTTCGCAGTTATGATAAGCAAATTGTAATAAACATGAGATGGCATTATAAAACAATTCTGTTAGCTTCAACTTTTGCTCTAAGTGCATTGTTGCTTTCCCAGGGAATTTGGATACGTAATTCGATGGTTCAAAGAGACTACAGCAGAGATGCCGATTTTCAAAATTGTTTTAACCATTCAATTACCAATTTGATTAACGAATTAATGGGCAAGAGTGAGGATAATTCGCCTTTCAAAATTGAACCATTAGATTCTGTTCCCGGGAACCCTGAATTAGAAAACGCACCTAATGTAATTCACATGGGAAAACCAACAGCTTCTGAGAATGCATCGAGATTAATTGAAGCAGCATTGATACTTTTGCATATAGAACAGGGTGATTTTCGTCTTACACGTTTAGATTCCATGATTAATATATGTAATGTTGGCAGAATTGATAAAGTTATTTCCTCTAACCTTATGCTCTTTGATTCGGACAACAGGATGCTGGATAGTGTCAGATATGAGTCACCTTATGCAAAATACCAGTTATCTAAACTTTATTCAGCAGAACGATCTGTGACGTCTCTGGATAAGTCATATATTATCCGGGCTGAATATAGGATTGCTGAGTCCAATGATTTACAAAATATGGGGGTAGCAACAATGGTTTCTCTTTTAGCATCCATTGCTATTATATTAGTATTGTTTTATTTGCTTTATATACTTAAACGCCGACATAGTCAAATGCAATATATGGAACGTTCTTTCCACGGAGCTATTCATGATCTGAAATCGCCTTTGGCGTATGTATATTTTTCCATTTCTGCATTAGAAGAGGAAGAATTAGATATGAGAAAAAGGGAGGCTCTTTTATTGACTGCTGATAAGGTTTCTTTCTTGACTGGAAAAATTAACCGAATTCTTCAATCAGGAAGAAATTTTAAAGAGATATGGAAAGAGCGCAAGACGAAATTCTTTCTTTTTGATATCGTAGAACAGGTCGAGGCTGAGATACAGGCGATGTTCCCCGAAAAAGAAATTCATTTCCAGAATGATTTTGATGCTGAGTTATCAATAATGGCTCCACCGGATTTACTAGAAGCGGTTTTACGTATTTTATTTGAAAATGCAGTGAAGTATAACAGTACGCAACCGGTTGTAACAACCCGTTCAAGGAGAGAGGGTGATACTATAATAATAGAAATAGAGGATAATGGTTATGGAATACGTAATGATAAACTTAGAAAACTTTTCAGACCATATTATACTACCGATAATAAAAATGGAACCGGCATTGGTTTATATTATGCTAAAAGTATAATAAATGCACATAGTGGAAAAATCTCTGTCAAGAGTGTTGTTGAAAAAGGTTCTACATTTATTATTACTCTCCCTAATGTATAAATTGATGAATATGAAAAAATATAAAATTAAAGTGTTATTAGTAGATGATGATGTTCTATTAGGCAATGCTATAACTCGTGAATTGGATGAAAGAGGATATGAAATTACTTTTCTCAATTCAGTTTATGGCGTTGATGAGGCCATTCATCGTTTATCTCCGGATGTACTTGTGCTTGATGTTGAGATAGGAAAAGAGAATGGGATTGCACTTGCCTATGATTTATATGCCGGTAATCCTTCGTTACCTATTTTGTTTATCTCTTCACATCATGAGGAAAAATTAAAAGAAGAAAGCTTACTTTTTGCCGGAGCAGTAGCATACCTGGATAAACCATTCTCTGTTAATCTTCTATCCGCTCATATTGATCGTTTTGCTCGTAAAGGGATAGATATATCTCCTGCTAATAACAAACTTCTTCAAAAGGTGGGTAACAGTCTTTTGGATTTAAAAAACAGGGCTTTATTGACCGAGAGTGGGAATATAAAGGAATTACGTCCAATGGAATTTAATATTCTTAAGAAGTTGGTAGCACATTTCGCGGATTTTGTTTCACGTGAAGATATTTTTTATGCAGCATGGGAGGGACAATCGGATTATTATAATGATCAAAGTCTCAATAATTATATTCGACGGTTACGCATTCTTCTTGAGGAGAATACTGATCTTGAAATTCACACTTCACGAGGAGTGGGTTATAAACTAAACGAGAGAAGTAATTAAGGGAGTATACACCTTTATTTATCTATCCTGATTTATTTACTGCATAACTTAGGGATACGATATATCCCATGCTACCTGAATGGCTTGTGTGATTTCGCCGTTTTCCAGTAAAACACCTTTGTTGGTATCGGCTGTTGGCAATAGGACGCGGAAAAAACCGGTGTCGATGCTGTAATATTTTTTTTGGTAAGCGGCAAAAAAAGATAAATAGCTTCTGTTTGCGCACTCAGTTCAGCTGTTTCAATAATTCTTTCGTAACCATAATCTATATTATTTCTGAAAATAATTACAAAAAATAGCAATTTAAACGGTTTCTAAAATTGAAAAAAAGTGAAAAATTCTTTTAGCTGACACAAAATGACTACTTTTGCAACCGGAAAATGAAGTGGAATATCCCGATGGGAGTATAAAACAAGATGAATGGCAAAAAATTTGGTTATCGTTGAGTCGCCTGCAAAGGCAAAAACTATTGAGAAATTCTTGGGGGGCGATTTTAAGGTGATGTCGAGTTACGGTCATATCCGTGACCTCAAGAAGAAAGATTTCAGCATTGATATAAACAATAATTTTGAACCGATTTACGAAATTCCGGCAGATAAGAAAAAGGTTGTCGCGGAGTTGAAAGCTGCTTCCAAAAGTGCTGAAACTGTTTGGCTTGCTTCCGATGAAGACCGTGAAGGAGAAGCCATATCCTGGCATTTGTACGATGTGCTGGATTTGAAAAGTAAAGATACCAAACGAATTGTTTTCCACGAAATTACTAAGCCTGCTATTCAGGAAGCCGTAAAGAATCCACGGGAAATAAATAAAAATTTAGTCGATGCGCAGCAAGCACGACGCGTATTGGACAGGATTGTAGGATTTGAACTTTCACCCGTTTTATGGCGCAAGATAAAACCCGCACTTTCGGCGGGGCGGGTACAATCGGTTGCCGTACGGCTTATTGTTGAGCGCGAGCGCGAAATCCAAAACTTCAATAGTGAAGCCGCTTACCGGATTATCGCCATTTTTGCCAAAGAAGAGAACGGACAGCAATACGAGATTAAAGCCGAGTACAACAAACGGATGAAGACCAAGGAAGAAGCGTTGGCGCTGCTGGAAAAGCTAAAAACGTCGGTTTTCACCGTAGAAGATATTACCACTAAACCGGCAAAGAAATCGCCTGCACCACCGTTCACCACATCTACGCTGCAACAGGAAGCGTCCCGCAAACTCGGCTTCTCAGTGGCACAGACGATGATGGTAGCACAACGCTTGTACGAATCTGGAAGGATCACTTATATGAGGACGGACTCCGTTAATTTGTCGGCGCTTGCTATCAATACCGCCAAGGCAGAGATAACCGGGCAGTATGGCGAGAACTATCTGAAAATAAGAAAATATACTACAAAATCCATAGGCGCGCAGGAAGCGCACGAAGCCATCCGGCCCACTTACATCAACGAGCATGAAGCGGGTGGGAGTGCTCAGGAAAAGCGTTTGTACGACTTGATCTGGAAACGTACCATCGCTTCGCAAATGGCCGACGCCGAGCTGGAAAAAACGGTTGCCACTGTAGATATATCCAATGCCGAAGGTAAATTTATCGCTACGGGAGAAGTGATTAAGTTCGACGGATTCCTGCGTGTTTACATGGAGGGTACCGACGAGGAGAACGGCGAAAACGAGGGAGGACTGCTCCCGCCGATGAAGGTGAAAGAAGTGTTGCCGATGCAGGAAACTACTGCCACGGAGCGCTTTACCCAGCGTCCGCCAAGATATACTGAAGCTTCGCTGGTACGTAAAATGGAGGAATTGGGAATCGGCCGTCCATCTACGTATGCGCCCACCATTTCCACCATCCAGAATCGTGAATACGTGGAGAAGAAAACCGTGGACGGTGTAGAAAGGGTTTACAACATCCTTACCTTGAAAAACGGAAAAATAAAAGATACCGATAAAAAGGAAATCGCAGGAACCGATAAAAATAAACTTGTTCCCACCGACACGGGGATGGTTGTAAATGATTTTCTGGTAGAGTTTTTCCCGAAAATTGTGGATTATCATTTCACGGCAAATGTTGAAAAAGACTTTGATACGATTGCTGAAGGTAAACGACAGTGGAACAGTGCAATAAAAGATTTCTATAAAGTGTTCCATCCAATTGTGGAAGAGACAATGGAGATGAGGATGGAGCATAAGGCCGGCGAACGGGTGCTTGGACAAGACCCCAAAACGGGGCGCCAGGTATCGGTTAAAATAGGCCGGTATGGCCCGTTGGCACAGGTGGGTACTCCCGATGAAGAAGAAAAACCGCTGTTCGCGTCATTGCAAAAAACACAGTCTATAGAAACCATAACGTTGGAAGAAGCGCTCCGGTTATTTGATTTACCACGTTCGCTCGGCGAGTTTCGCGAAAAAGAGATGACTGTTGGTATTGGCCGGTTTGGCCCTTATATCCGCCACAACAACAAATTTGTTTCGTTGCCGAAAGGTGTTGATCCGTTGGAGATTACCGCCGAAGAAGCCGTTGAGCTCATTGAGGAAAAAGAGAAAAAGGATAGGGAAAAAATCATCAAAACGTTTGCCGAAGATGCTGAATTACAAGTATTGAACGGCAGGTACGGCCCTTATATCGCTTATAAAAAGGAAAATTACAAGATTCCAAAATCGCAGAAGCCCGAAGAGTTGACGTTTGAGCAGTGCAAACAGATTATAGACGGAACGCTGAAAGCAGATCCTGCCAAGAAAACAGCTAAAAAAACGACTAAGACTACCAAGACTACTAAAACGGTGAAAGCTCCAGCAAAAAAATAGCAGCCTTATGAGAATCCGCCCGGCCCGACACGCCGATTTGCCGCGACTGATGCAAATCTACGAGACCGCACGCCGGTTTATGCAACAAACCGGCAATGCGGGGCAATGGGTGGATGGATACCCGAAAGAAGAACTTATTGTTCATGATATAGAGCAAGGACATAGTTACGTTTGCCTTGACGAAAACAACGGGATTACCGGTACTTTTTATTATATTTTTGGCGAGGAGCCCACTTATCTTAATATCTATGAAGGATCGTGGCTGAACGATGAGCCCTACGGCGTTATCCATAGGATTGCTTCTTCCGGAAAACAAAAAGGTGTGGCCGAAACTTGTATCCGCTGGTGTCTGGAAGAATGTAAAAATATCCGTATTGATACCCATCGCGACAATAAAGTGATGCAAAACATACTGCAAAAGCTCGGGTTTACCCGTTGCGGAATTATTTACCTGGAAAACGGCGCGGAGAGGTTGGCGTATCAGCGTTTTTAAACCTATATCTTCTTGTAGTTAGTTATTTTTTGCAAATATTAATATTGTTTTACGCAACGTTTTTTTGTTTTCCGCATCTTACATTAAACGGCCTTAAACAAATTAATAATTTGAGCTATGCGAACTACAAGATTAATTGGTTTTTTTATTATAGCTTTAATGCTTATTTCCAACGGTTGCGAACGGTACACTTTCCCTGATTCAGGGCTTTCCAATTACGGGAAACTATCGTTTTCAGAAAAAAAGAAACTGAAAAGCATTTTGAAAGACGGGAAGTTGATAATAGAACTTGTTTACGATTCTTCCGACAGGGTGGTTGAAATAAAAAAATACTGCGGCGACACGGATGATGCTTCGATTGAAAAACTAACTTACAATAGAGACGGACAATTGACCCGGCGCTCATATTGGGGAAATCTACAAGACCATTTTATCTATAAAGATGGGAGGCTGACAGAGATGTACACCAAAAACACTTCAAATCCTGAATATGAAAAACGTCTTGTATATCAATATAAAGGTGATCGTATTTACCGTGCAGAGACGTTTGTTTATGGTAAATCATCGGGATTCATATTTTATGAATATGATGATAAAGGAAACACAACTGTACGTTCAGAAAAATATAAAACACTCGAATCATCATCATACAGGTTCAGCTATGATAACAAAGTTAATCCTTTTCATTTTCCGGACCAAAGCCCAATTGACATTATACAGCGCAACAATCCCGTGAAGTCGTATGTCTCAAATATGCTTTCTTCCTGCATGCCACAGGAAATCACTACCGATTATACGTACGATGCAGATGGTTATCCGGTAACTGCTTCCAGTTACATAACTGAAAAACCGGATGTTATCATCAGCAGTTTGGAATATATTTATGAAGAGTAACGGCCCGGTAAGTTTAGGTTAGTACAATATCAACCCTGCAATCCCCGATAAGAAAATCAACAAAATCGGATCCACTTTTTTATAGGAGGCTAAAAACACAATTCCAAAAATTATCCAGCTCTTGTAATCAATAAAATTATAATTGTTCATCAGCATCAGCGCGGCGGCTGCGATCAAACCGATAACGGCCGGTTTCAGAACCGATAGAGAGGCGCGCATCCATTGATTGTTGTTCAGCCTGGTGAAGAACGCACATACAATGGTCATGATAATTAACGAGGGAATACTTACAGCCAGGGTGCAGATGGCCGATCCGATGATGCCGTGAAAAGTGCTGAATCCCATATCCGTAACAGCAGTGTAACCGATGTATGTGGCTGAATTAAAAGCGATGGGACCGGGAGTGGTCTGGGAAATAGCGATAATATCCGTGAAGTCGGCAACCGATATCCAGTTATGTGCCTCCACAACTTCCTGCTGAATAAGAGGAAGCATCGCATACCCGCCTCCAAAACCGAAAAGCCCTATTTTGAAAAATGCGGCAAACAGCGACAAGTATAAATCCAAAAGTTCCATCCGTCAGCCTTTAATTTTTCGTTTGATGTAAGCAAGATGCAGGATCCCCAACAAAATAGCTACCAACACAATATAAACGGGCGAAACCCCCGCCAGCCATACTGAAAGAGCTACCGCAACAGGGATCCAGGCGTTTTTCAGTGATATTTTTGCCGATTTTCCCAAACTGAACAACGGCGCGGCGATCAAGGCTACCACAGCAGGGCGGATACCCCTAAAAATACGCTCCACAACAGGATTGTCTTTGAACTGTACAAAGAAAACGGCAATGAGCAGAATGACAACAAACGACGGCAGGATAATTCCCAATCCCGAAAACAGACTGCCCTTGAAGCCCATCCTTTTGTTTCCCACAAACAAAGAAGTGTTCAGTGCGATGGGGCCCGGCATAGATTGGGCAATGGCAAGCATATCCATAAATTCTTCATCATCGAGCCAGTTGCGTTTTTTCACAACTTCGTTTCTGATTAACGGAACCATTGCATATCCGCCACCAAAGGTGAAAGCTCCGATTTTAAAAAAAACCAAAAACAGCTCCCAATATTGTTTAAGAATAGGTTTCATACATAAAGGGATAAAATTGAAAAAAGCAGACCGCTAATTGATGTAATCGTTTGCTAATCTGCTTTCTATAAGGAGCCGCACCGGTGGAATAAGTCGAAACTCCTTATGACAGGATTTGAGTGTCCCGGTATCTTTGTAATCCGCCGTCCCGATAAATCGGAATGCCCGAAGGTGCGGCCCGCCATTAATACCCAAAACGAGTCTCGGTTTAGAAAATGTAATTGATGAGTTTCCCAATCGACCAATGCGGCAATAACTCATTCATCTTTCTAAAGTCAAAGATACAATGTAGAAGTGAAACATGCAAATAATTTTATGCTTTTTTTTGCTGAAAATGCCTTGTTATGTTGTATAACATTATCTTGCAGGCTGTTTCAACCTTGTAAAAATTTTTCAATTTCACTGTTCGAAATTTCGTAATTTTTTAAATCACCTGCCAGGTACTGATCGTATGCGCTCATGTCCACCAATCCGTGTCCCGAAAGATTGAAAAGGATTACTTTTTGTGTGCCCTCCTCCTTAGCTTTCTTAGCTTCACGAATGGCAGATGCTATGGCATGTGTGGATTCGGGAGCGGGGATGATCCCCTCTGTCTGGGCGAAAAGAATGCCGGCCTCAAATGTTTCCAACTGCGGAATATCCATCGCTTCGATGAAATTGTCTTTCTTCAGCTGGCTTACGATGCTTCCTGCGCCGTGATAACGCAGTCCGCCTGCGTGGATGTTGGCGGGCGTGAAGTTGTGTCCGAGTGTGTACATCGGGATAAGGGGGGTGAACCCTGCTTCATCGCCGAAATCGAACTTAAAAGTCCCGCGCGTGAGCTTCGGACACGAAGCCGGCTCCGCAGCAATGAACCTTGTTTTCTTATCCCCTTTTATCACGTGGCGCAAGAAAGGGAAAGAGATTCCTGAGAAGTTGGAGCCGCCGCCAAAGCAACCGATTATAATATCGGGATATTCACCGGCCATCTCCATCTGCTTTTCGGCTTCCAACCCGATAATTGTCTGGTGCAAGGCAACGTGATTCAATACACTTCCCAGCGCGTATTTGCAGTTGGGCGTCTGCATGGCCAGCTCAATAGCTTCCGAAATGGCAGTCCCCAGGCTCCCCTGGTAATTGGGACGGTCTGTCAGTACTTTTCTTCCCGATTTGGTTGACATGCTGGGCGAGGGAATTACCTGAGCACCCCATGTTTGCATGAGTGAGCGCCGGTAGGGTTTCTGCTCGTAGCTTATCTTTACCATATAAACAGCAATCTCTATTCCGAAAGCCTTTCCGGCATATGCCAAAGCTGTTCCCCATTGCCCGGCGCCGGTTTCGGTGGTGAGGTTGGTGGTGCCGTCTATTTTGTTGTAATATACCTGCGGAAGAGCCGAATTCAATTTATGCGACCCGACAGGACTGACACTCTCATTTTTGAAATAGATGTGCGCCGGAGTATCCAATGCCTTTTCCAAACTGTAGGCCCTGACCAGCGGAGATGGGCGGTATATCTTGTACTTATCGCGAACTTCTTCGGGAATTTCAATCCAGGGATCGGTTTCATTGAACTCCTGACGGGATAGTTCTTCTGCAAATAACGGGAACAAGTCCTCTGGTTTCAACGGTTCTTTGGTTCCCGGATTTATCATCCGCTGTGGCTTGTTTTGCATGTCCGCCACAATATTATACCAATGTGTGGGAATCCCGGTCTCGGGCAATAAAAATTTCTTTGTCTTCATCCGCTCTATTTTGTTTTGATGCTAATAAAAAAAGCCCGAAGCTGAGGTCATCAGGCAGTAATGTCATATCGAAATGTAAAAGTCGATTTTATTTTACAAAAGTATAAAATTATTTTTATAAAGCAAATAAAACGATACTGCTAAACAGAACTGCACCTGTAATCGGGATAAGAACAATCAGCAATAAGATTTCCATAATAATTTTCCCGATTATTTCCATTTTGTTTGCCGATAGTTTCGTTTCTAAAAAACTTTGTGTTATTTTTGCACAAAGATATCAGTACTGTGCATTTTATGACTGTTGCAACACCCAAAACAAAACGAAACCTCATAGAAGTAGCCCGGCAGCTTTTTGCAAAAAAAGGTGTCGAAAGCACTACCATGAACGAAATTGCGGAAGCATCGGGATATGGGCGCAGAACGCTTTATACTTATTTTAAGAATAAGAAAGATGTTTACAGGGCGGTTATCGGATCGGAGCTCCAGAAATTATACACTTCGCTGGAGGATGTTATTAAACGCGACCTGCCGGCCGACGACAAACTGATGATGTTTACCTTTTCACGACTGAACATTATTAAAGATGTCGTCACGCGCAACGGAACGCTCCGCGCCGATTTCTTCCGGGATATCTGGTTGGTGGAAAATGTTCGCAAAGAGTTTGATATAAAGGAGATACACTATCTGGAAACCATTCTTGCCGACGGGTGCGACTCGGGCATCTTTGCGGTTAACGATATACCCAGGACTGCCGTAATCCTGCATTATGCGCTTAAGGGGCTGGAAGTCCCGGTTATCAGGGGTGTTCTGAACTTAAGGTTAGACAGGCAGGAAGACAGGGAAATAGTTTACAACCTCGTTTTTAAAGGATTGAATAGAAGGTAGGAATAATTAGAAATATAAAATATTAAATTTCTCAAAATGAAATTATTAGAAGGAAAAACAGCCCTTATTACGGGCGCAGCACGCGGTATCGGAAAAGCTATCGCACTGAAATATGCTTCGGAAGGAGCCAACATTGCTTTTACCGATTTAAACATTGATGAAGTGGGTAAAGCTACCGAACACGAAATAGCATCGCTTGGAGTAAAATGCAAGGGATATGCCTCCAACGCTGCAAACTTTGACGAGACACACAAAGTAGTGGAAGAGATCATCAATGATTTCGGGCGCATCGATATTTTGGTAAATAACGCCGGGATCACCAAAGACGGGTTAATGATGCGTATGACCGAGCAGCAGTGGGATGCCGTGATCAATGTGAACCTGAAATCGGCATTTAATTTTACCCACGCGGTTACTCCCGTTATGATGCGTCAGAAATCGGGAAGCATAATCAACATGAGTTCCGTGGTTGGGGTATCCGGAAATGCCGGACAGTCAAACTATTCTGCTTCTAAAGCAGGGATGATTGGGCTGACAAAATCGATGGCTAAAGAGGTGGGGTCGAGAGGAATCCGTGTAAATGCCATTGCCCCGGGCTTTATAATCACCGATATGACTGCTGCTCTTTCGGAAGAGGTCCGCAATGAGTGGGCAAAGCAAATCCCCTTGCGCCGTGGAGGCACGCCCGACGATGTTGCGAATACGGCTGTTTTTCTTGCATCTGAACTCTCTTCGTATGTGAGCGGACAGGTAATTCACGTGTGTGGCGGAATGAATATGTAACAGGTAATATGACCGTTCTATACGAAGACAACCATATTATTATCGTTAACAAGGCGCCATCGGAAATTGTGCAGGCCGACAAAACAGGGGATAAGCCGCTTTCGGAGGTGGTGAAAGAGTATCTGAAAGTGAAATACAATAAGCCCGGGAATGTATTCTGTGGTGTGACACATCGTCTGGACCGCCCGACGAGCGGGGTAGTGGTCTTTGCCAAAACTAGCAAAGCATTGTCCCGATTGAATGAGATGTTCAAAAACAATGAAATTGATAAAACCTACTGGGCAATTGTAAAAAAACTTCCCGAAAAGACTGAAGCTACGCTTACACATTACCTTATTAAGAACGAGCGGACCAATAAATCTACGGCGTATGATGTGGAAAAACCCAATACGAAAAAATCGGTATTGCACTATAAGCTAATAGGGCAGTCGCAAAACTATAATTTACTGGAGGTTGACCTGGAAACAGGGCGGCACCACCAGATTCGCTGCCAGCTATCAAAGATTGGAAGCCCGATAAAAGGAGATTTAAAATACGGCGCCGAACGTTCCAATCCGGACGGGAGCATCAGTCTTCATGCACGAAAAATATCGTTTATCCATCCTGTTTCGAAAGAAAAAATAGAAGTTGTGGCGCCAACTCCCGACGATGTGTTGTGGAAAGCGCTGAGTGAAGGAGTTGAAAACAGTATTTAATAATCTTTTTCGATTGTACTCTCTTTCGTCAATCTTTTTACTTAAATTTGTGCAATAATTAATAGATCATCAATGAAACCAACATTATTTGTATTGGCCGCCGGAATGGGAAGTCGTTACGGCGGTTTAAAACAGTTAGACGGAGTAGGGCCTAACGGTGAGACTATCATGGATTATTCCATTTTCGATGCTGTAAATGCCGGATTCGGAAAACTCGTGTTTGTTATTCGTCAGTCGTTTGAAAAAGATTTCAAGGAAAAAATTGTTGAAAAATACGAAAAGAAAATCCCCGTAGAGCTTGTTTTTCAGGAATTGGATAAGTTGCCCCAAGGGTTTACGCTTCCTCCCGACAGGGTTAAGCCTTGGGGAACCAATCATGCGGTGATGATGGGTAAAGACGTAATCCGGGAACCGTTTGCCGTAATTAATGCCGATGATTTTTACGGCCGTGAGAGTTTTAAAATCCTGGCCGATTATCTGAAGACATTGGAAAAAACGGAAAACAAGTACTGCATGATTGGTTATCGGATAGGGAATACGCTTTCGGAAAGCGGAACGGTAGCCCGTGGCGTTTGCGAAACCGATAAAGAGGGAAACCTGACCGGGGTTGTTGAACGTACTCAGGTAAAACGTATTGACGGCATAGTCAGCTATCGGGATGAAAACGAAAATTGGATTGCCATTGACGATAATACGCCTGTTTCTATGAATATGTGGGGCTTCACCCCCGATTATTTCAACCATTCAGACGACTATTTTGTACATTTTTTGGAAGAAAACGCAGAAAACATAAAAGCGGAATATTTTATCCCGCTATTGGTAAACCACCTTATTGTGAATGGGGTCTCTTCTGTAAAAGTGTTGGACACGCCTTCCAGGTGGTTTGGCGTGACGTATGCCGAAGATCGTCCCGGAGTGGTCATGAAATTACGGCAACTGGCAGACGATGGAGTTTATCCGTCGCCGTTGTGGTAGATAAAATGATCGATATTCTCATCATATTACTTCTGATTATCCTCAACGGTTTTTTTGCCATGTCGGAAATTGCTGTGGTATCGGCAAAAAAAACCAAGCTCGAAACAGAACGGAAAAAAGGAAATAAAGGGGCGGAAAGAGCCTTGAAGCTGCAATCCGACCCCGATAGTTTTTTGTCGTCGGTACAAGTGGGAATTACGCTTATCGGAATTGTGAACGGGGCTTACGGAGGAATTAAACTTTCCGTTTATTTGACGCCGTTTTTCGATCAATTTGCGTGGAGTGCGCCTCATGCGGAGACTATATCGATGGTTGTCGTAATTGTGGCAATCACTTATTTATCGATAGTTATCGGTGAATTAGTGCCGAAGACCATTGCGCTGAACAATGCCGAGAAAGTGGCCACGATCGTTTCCAGGCCCATTCATTTTGTCAGTATTCTTTTTTATCCTTTTGTCCATTTTTTTGCAGTTTCCACCAGCTTGTTCAATAAACTTATCGGACTGAAACCCAAAGATGACGTGGTTTCGGAAATGGAACTCCGGGCAATGCTGAAGACCGCATCAAAAGAAGGAGTAATAGAAAGGGAAGAGAACATTATCCACGAGCAGGTTTTCTATTTTTCCGACAAACGTGCCCGGCATCTGATGACGCACAGGACCGATGTGGAATGGGTGGATATTTCGAAAGAAAAGGAAGAGGTGATCGCTGACCTCCTGCAAACTAAACACGGCAGGATCCTTGTTTGCAACAAGTCGCTCGACGAGTTTGTGGGTATTGTGACAATGAAAGAATTGCTTTCGGAATTATACAAGAACGGTGATATTGAGATTGATAAGCTGATTCACGAGCCGCTGATAATCCCTTCTACCCTCCGAGCACGGAAAGTACTGGAACAGTTTCGCCAAAACCACAAGTTCTTTGCTGTTGTTGTTGATGAATATGGAAGCCTGGACGGAATTATTACGTTGCACGACATCATGGAAAACCTGGTGGGGACAATTCCTGATGAGAATGAAATTGAAGAACCCGATGTTTTTATGCGTAATGAAAACTCAGCGTTGATCAATGGTGAAGCGCCTATTGAAGTATTGACCAATTTTATTGATGATTTTATTATCGATTTTGAAGAAATAGATTATTCTACCGTGGCCGGATTTGTATTGTCGAATATCAATAAAATTCCGCAAGCGGGAGATGTTTTCACGTATGAAAACAGTACATTCGAGATTGTGGATGTAGATGGTAATAAAATTGATAAAGTAATGGTTACTAAAAAACGAAAGTAAGATACGACTATTCGTGACTTTTCTTTTGTTTATAATAGATCAAAATTATGTCTAATTTATATAATTAATAAACAAAATATCAGGTGATTGCATGTTTTTAACGAATTTATTTCTTAAAAAATGGATTTTATGACTAAAAAATATGTTTTATAACACATTCTTAAATTCGTCGAATAAATTAAAAATGTGTTATTTTTACACGAATTTTCAAAGAAAGATCCAGTCTTCATCACCATCTTATTTTTAAAACCTCGAAAACATGGATAATCTGTATAGCAAGTCCGGTTTGCTATCAAGCGCTTTCGTAAAAGACATCGATGGAAAGCAAACCGGCTTATACGTTCTTACCAATAAACTTGGTAGTGAAGTTACAATTACAAATTACGGTGCAAAAATCGTTTCGTTGATGACTCCCGATAAAAACGGAGCCCTTGTCGATGTTGTTTTGGGCCATTCTTCCATTGATGAATACCTAAACTCGGAAGAGCCCTACTTCGGGGCTGTTTGCGGCAGGACCGCCAACCGGATTGCCAATGGTAAATTTACGTTGGAAGGTAAAGAATACAAACTTGCCGTTAACAATGGCCCCAATTCGCTTCACGGCGGCATAAAAGGGTTTAATGCGGTGGTTTGGGATATTGTAAATGTCTCGGAAAACAGCATCGGGTTACACTATTTATCGGTTGACGGAGAAGAAGGCTTCCCCGGAAACCTGGATGTAAATCTCGTTTATACGCTTACTGACGACAACGCACTTCACATTGTTTACAAAGCGGTGACCGATAAAACTACCATCCTGAATCTCACCAACCATTCGTACTTTAATCTTTCGGGTGAAGGTAACCCGTACATCGGCGACCATATCCTGACGCTGAATGCAGATACTTATCTGCCCACCGATGCAACAGCAATTCCATACGGACCAGCACGACCTGTAAAGGGCACCCCTATGGATTTTATAACTCCCGGGACAATTGGTGAGCGGATTAACGAGGATTTTGAACAACTTCATTTCGGGAAAGGGTATGATCACACTTTTGTATTGAACAAACAAAACGAAAACGAATATTCGTACGTTGGCGTTTGCGAATCGCCTGAAACCGGAATTAAAATGGAGATGTTCACCACGGAACCCGGAGTACAGGTGTATACGGGAAACTGGATGACAGGCCGGTTTTCTGCAAAAAACGGGCATCATTACCCGGAGCGTTCTGCGGTATGCTTCGAAACGCAGCATTATCCCGATAGTATCAATAAGCCCGAATATCCTTCGGTAGTTTTAAAACCCGGGGAAACATTCAGTTCAAGGACAACTTACAAATTTTCGATAAAAAGAGACATTACTCAATATAAATAACATCTTTATTAATATCAAAAAGTATGAATGCAACAACTAATCAAAAAAGTAACCGGATAGTGCCCATCATTATGATGATTGCACTGTTTGGGATGATCTCATTCGTGACCAATCTGGCAGCGCCCATGGGACAAGTATTAAAAGAGCAATTTGGAGTTTCCAATTTCCAGGGATTATTGGGGAATATGGCAAACTTCATAGCTTATGCCGTTATGGGAATTCCGGGAGGTATCCTCCTGCAGCGTGTGGGCTACAAAAAAACGGCCCTTATCGCTATTGCCATCGGTTTCGTGGGAGTGTTTATCCAGTTCCTTTCGGGGTATGCCCCGCACACATCGGCTTTCGGCGTTTATTTGCTCGGAGCTTTCGTAGCCGGTTTTTCCATGTGTTTATTGAATATCGTTGTAAACCCTATGTTAAATACGCTGGGTGGCGGCGGCAATAAGGGGAACCAGCTTATTCAGGTTGGCGGCTCGTTTAACTCCGTAATGGCTACTTTTACCCCGGCTTTTGTGGGTATTTTAATTGGTGAAGCTGCCAAAGCAAATATTAAGGATGTATTTCCTGTAATGTATATTGCCATGGGTGTTTTTGCACTTGTATTTTTTGTGATGTTGGCTGTGAGAATTCCCGAACCTCATGCGACAAAAACAAAAGAATCGTTGAAGAGCCTGATGAGTGGCGCAATGAAATTCAGGCATTTCATTTTAGGAGCTGTTGGTATCTTTATATATGTCGGAGTTGAAGTTGGAACTGCGGGCATTCTCTTCTTGTGGTTATCCGATACGCCGGTTGGAAAAACAACAGCAGGATTTGTAGCCGGGACTTACTGGTTCCTGATGTTGGTTGGGAGGTTGCTGGGAGCTTCGTTCGGCAGCAAAATATCCAGCAGGACAATGCTCTCGGCAGTATCTTTAGTCGGTTTAATCCTTGTCTTGTCGGCCATCTTCTCGCCAATCACTACCCTGGTTTCGTTGCCTGTTCTTCAAACATCGGCTGCCGGATCCCTTTCATTCGGTATGGCACAGGTACCCGTTAATGCCATGTTCATTGTTTTGGTCGGTCTTTGTACATCGATCATGTGGGGAAGTATTTTTAACCTTGCCGTTGAAGGGTTAGGAAAATATACCCCGGCCGCCTCGGGAATATTTATGACGTTAGTTTGTGGAGGAGGTATTTTGCCTGCTGTTCAAGGTGCCGTAGCTGATGCCGGAGGTTACCTTGCCAGTTATTGGGTAATCTTTATCGGGTTGGCTTACCTGTTGTATTATGCATTGATCGGATCGAAAAATGTTAATAAAGATATTCCTACCGGAGATATGGAAAAATAAATGCCCTAATTATTAAGAAAAATGACTAAAGAGCAAATTTTAAAAATCTATCAGGAAAAATTTGGTAATGATACACCTGAGGTTTACGCGTCACCCGGGCGCGTAAACCTCATTGGTGAACATACCGATTATAACGGAAGTTTTGTTTTCCCCGGAGCTATCGACAAAGGGATGATAGCTGCCATCCGATTAAACGGAACCGATAAAGTGCATGCATACGCTGCAGATCTGGACGAAAGTTCGGAGTTCGGGCTTACTGAAGGGGACCTGCCAAAAGAAGGCTGGGCAAAATATATTTTTGGTGTATGTCGCGAAATTATTAAACGTGGCGGGGAGGTGACCGGTTTCGACACCGTTTTTGCTGGAGATGTCCCTTTGGGAGCGGGAATGTCGTCGTCCGCCGCGCTGGAAAGCACCTATGCTTATGCCCTGAACGATATGCTTCGTCTTGGGATCGATAAGTTTGAACTGGCCCGGGTCGGACAATCTACCGAACACAACTATGTGGGCGTAAAATGCGGCATCATGGACCAGTTTGCATCGCTTTTCGGGAAAAAGGGGCACCTGATCCGTTTGGATACAAAAACAATGGAATATGAGTATTTCCCGTTCAATCCTCAAGGATATAAATTGGTGTTGCTTGATACCGTCGTGAAACACGAGCTGGCTTCATCAGCATACAATAAACGCCGCGAATCGTGCGAGCACGCTGCTGCCACTATTGCCAAACGTCATCCGGAAGTGAAATTCCTTCGTGATGCAACAATGGATATGCTTAAGGAGGTGAAAGGAGAAATTTCGGAAGAGGACTATATGCGTGCCGAATACGTGATTGAAGAGACGCAACGCGTAAGAGACGTGAGCGATGCGTTGGAACGTGGGGATTATAAAACCGTTGGGAAGAAAATGTACGAAACCCATCACGGAATGAGTAAACTTTACGAAGTGAGCTGCGAAGAACTCGATTTCCTGAATGATGTGGCAAAAGAACACGGAGTTACAGGCTCCCGCGTTATGGGCGGTGGCTTTGGAGGATGCACCATTAATCTTGTGAAAGACGAGTTGTATGATTCGTTCATTACCGATGCTAAAAGAAAGTATAATGAAAAATACGGACATCTGCCCAAGGTGTACGATGTTGTCATTAGCGATGGTGCGCGCAAACTTTAAATAAGAAAACAACTGTCGCCGATAAACATTATCGGCGACAGTTGTTTTCTTCTTATCCATTGATTCCTAACTTCTAAATTTCTAATATTATGCCAACCGGATTTTATTCTCACAATTCGAAATTTCTTATCGCTGTAGATTGTATTATTTTCGGATTCAAAAATCAAGAACTCAATATCTTATTAACTCGTCGTCCGCTTGAACCAAACAAAGGTGAATGGTCGCTTATGGGCGGATTTATGGACGAAAATGAAAGCCTTGACAAAGCTGCGGAGAAGGTTTTGTATCGATACACGCGGCAGAAAGGTATTTATATGGAGCAGGTTGGGGCATACGGTGAAATTGAGCGCGATCCGGGCGACAGGGTAGTATCAGTAGCTTATTATGCATTGGTGCGTTTAGAAGAGTTTGATACGAGCCTTGCTAAAGCATTCGATGCCAAATGGGTAAATATTCAGGAACTCCCCAGGTTGATTTTTGACCACAACCGTATGGTGGAAGACGCATTGAGGTTGTTAAGGTACAAAGCCTCTTTACAACCCATAATTTTTGAGTTTTTTGACGGAAAATTCACACTTCCGGCTTTGCAGGATTTGTGGGAAGCCATTTATCAGATGCCGGTGGACAAACGTAATTTTCGTAAAAAAATTGCAGCAATGGGAATTCTCGACAGATTGGATGCAAAAGATAAATCTTCCTCAAAAAGAGGAGCATTTTATTATATTTTTAATCAGAAAAAATATAAAGAATTTATCGGGCACGGAAACAGGTTCTCCCTCTAAATGTGCTTTGAATTTTACGAATTATATTTCTACTTCATATACTTAAACCTTTTAATACTTCGTTTCGGCGTTTTTTCAAACTCTTCGGTTTGAATTCTAAATGAGGCTATTTTGCTGTAATTAGCCAGTTTGGCGTTTATCTCCTTTATCTCCTTTTCGAGAAAAGAATCATATTGTTCGGGCAATATATTCTCCGCATTTAGTATCTCTGTGTCGGGAACAATAAGAGCTACAATCCTGCCGTTCTCTTCCAACACCAGTGATTCCATTATATAGGGAGAGTTATTTAACTTGTTTTCAATTTCTTCGGGATAGATGTTTTGCCCCGAAGGGCCGAGAATCATATTCTTGTTCCTTCCCCTGATAAATAGAAAATTGTCTTTATCCAATATTCCGAGATCGCCCGTCTTGAGCCACCCGTCTTCTGTAAAGGTAGCTTTTGTAGCTTCTTCGTTCTTATAATAACCCAGCATCACATTTGTACCCTTAGTTAATATTTCTCCAACAACATTCTGTGGATCAGGTGAATCTATTTTAATCTGCATCCTGTCCACTGCTTTTCCACATGATCGTTCCTTGAATTCTGTCCAGAACGAGTAAGAAATAAGCGGCCCGCACTCGGTCATACCGTAACCTACCGTATAGGGGAATTTTATTTTCCGCAGGAATTTTTCCACATCGGCATTCAGGGCAGCTCCCCCGATAACTACTTCTACCAGATTTCCGCCGAAAACGTCAATGAGCGATTTTCTTACTTTGTTGTAAACAACAAAGTTTAAAAGTGGGATTTTAATCAATCTTTTTACGGTTCCCTGCTGAAGTTTCGGAAAAACATTTTTAATGACGATTTTTTCGATGATGAGAGGCACCGCCAATACCAACTTGGGTTTTATTTTGGCAAAAACTTCAAGCAAAACCTTGGGAGATGGTGTTTTTCCCAAAAAATGAATATGGCAACCCATTGATATGGAATTGAGCACCTCAAAGGCAAGTCCGTAAGCATGAGCCATAGGCAACATGCATACGATATTGTCGCCCGAGTTAATGTATGTCAGGATGTCGTTTGCAAACCGGGTATTCGACCATAAACTTCTGTATGGGATCATCACGCCTTTCGGGCTGCTGGTGGTTCCCGATGTATAGTTTATCACGGCCAGCTCTTCCGGTTTGTCGGTCCTGAAAGCAATATCGTTGACAAAGAATCCCTTCTCGTATTTCCTGTCGAAAAAAGTAAACGCGTTAGATACAAATATTTTGAGTTCCTTTGATGTTACTCTCAGCAAGGAAAAATCATCGAGTGAGAAAACGGTCTCCGCTTTTGGTATTTTACTTTCATCTATCTCCCTCCAAATACTTTCATCTACGAAAAGCATTTTAGAATCCGAATGGTCCACAATGTACTGAATACTCTCTTTCTCAAACTCGTGCAAAATACTCACCGCTACCGCTCCGTAGGAAAGGGTAGCAAAAAAAGATATGGCCCAATTGGCTGAATTTTTGCCGCATATCGAAATTTTATCGCCGCGTTGAATACCGGCAGAATTAAAATATTCGTGTAGTTTGTCAATTTCACGGGCAAAGTCTTTGTAATAAAATGTATTGCCCTGAAAGTCTGTCATTGCAGGTAAATCCCAATGATTTCGTATGCTCCGTTCGATTAATCCAAGAAAAGAGTTTTGATTCATTATTATACGTTTTTGTTATACCTATAGAAACAATTAAGTGCATAGATTGTTTGTTCGGGTCTATTATAAATAAATGTCAATTAAGATGAAGGCCACACCTTTCAAAAGTACCTCAAAAACAAAAGACGGCCCGATGGTAGAATTTCCGGATAAATCAATCGTGACGTTGAAATCCGAGTAACACATATATTACATATATCTGTGGTCTAAGTTGCTTTTTTATCAAAATTAAATCATTAAACAATTAAATTTTCATATATTTGCAAGCTAATCGTATCATTTTATTTTTTACTTATTCAAAAACATCAATTAAATAATTAATTCACTAATTAATAGATAGATGGCAGAATCTAAAAACATCGATGGTGATCAACGTCAAAAAAGCCATAAAAAATTTCATCAGCGCAAAGGTTTCATTTTGTTGTTGGGTATTGCGATAGGCATAATTTTCATCGGAGCATTGTATCAAACATCCGTTTATTTTTCTACTAACGAGTCGTGCATGATGTGCCACGTCCACCCCCATGCGGAAGAGAGTTGGAAACTTTCTGTTCACGTGAACAACGGAAGCGGCGTAATGGTCAACTGCATAGACTGTCATTTGCCACCTAGGGACGATACGTGGGCGCACTATACGGCTAAAGCCGCATTGGGTATCCGCGACGTGTGGGGGTACCTGACCAAGGACAGCGCGGACTTCGACTGGGATAGAAAATCTGAACTTGAGCAGGCCGTAAAATATATTCCAAATGCTTCTTGCGTAAAATGTCATCAGAATTTATTTCCCCAAGGGATTACCGATGACGGCATTACAGCACATATGTATTATGATGAGAATCACGAAAAGCTCAATCTCCAGTGCATTAGCTGCCACTTGGATGCAGGACATTACAACCCGAACTATGTACACGGACAAATGACGGGGATACCCGGAATGAATGTGGCTTCTGCGGTAGATTCCAGCATGTTTTTCAAAGAGGCTGCCGCAGTAACGGCCTTTGAAAATTATACCGAGCAGATCCCCGGAACGGCGGTTTCATTCAATATGAAAGCGATACCCGGCGGGACATTTACTATGGGAAGTTCTCCCAAAGAGCCTTTCCACCAAAAAGACGAAGCACCGCAACACCAAGTAACGGTGAATCCTTTCTTCATGGCAGAAGTGGAAACTACCTGGGATCAGTACTGGGCATTTTATGCCAACACCATGAGCGAAGGAAGGACTCCTCCCGAGACGGTTTACGAAAATAACCTGAAAGCGATGGGAGTAGATGCCATTTCCGGACCAACTCCACCGTTTGGATATCCCGACCAGGGATGGGGTTCGGGCAACAGGCCTGCCATCACCATGACGCATTATGCCGCAGAAACATTCTGTCAATGGCTGTCGCAGAAAACAGGCAGGAAATACCGCTTGCCCACCGAAGCCGAATGGGAATATGCTGCACGCGGTGGTACGCAAACACCCTATTTCTTTACCGGAAATCCCAAAGATTTTTCCGATGAAGGATTTATGCGGAAGTTCTTTCCTGCAAAAACGGATAGCATAAGCGCATATGTTATCTACAGTAAAAATAGCGATAACCGCACGCAAGAACCATCACTGGTGAAGCCAAATCCTTTCGGATTGAAAAATATGCTCGGAAACGTTATGGAATATTGTGCCGATAAATACGATGAAACTGCTTACGGAAAAAGAAGTGGAGTTACAAGCAATCCATTGATCACACAAGGTGAAGAATGGGTGGTAAGGGGTGGAAACTACCTGTCGGATGCTGCCGATGTCCGTTCAGCCGCACGTAGCCACACAAGGCACGACGATTGGTTAAAAACCGATCCGCAACAACCCAAGAGTATCTGGTGGTATTCCGATATAAAAGGAATCGGATTCCGGGTTGTATGTGAGCCTGACAGTTCAATAATTGCAAAATAAATCAATTCTAAAACAAATTTAACGAGATGAAAAAAGAGAACAACTTGACGAGAAGGACATTTCTTAAAACTTCGGCTGTTGCCGGAGCAGTGGGCGTGATCGGAACCGGTACGACGGGATTTTTAACCTCTTGTAGCGGTGAGAAAAAGGATGCGGTAGTCCCGTTGAAAGAACCCGGAACCTATTATGTGCCCGAGTTGATGGACCTGGCTGCCGACGGAAAAGAACTGAAAGCCGGCGTGGTAGGCTGTGGCGGAAGGGGGTCGGGCGCCGCCATGAATTTCCTGAATGCCGCCAACGGGGTTACCATAGTCGCGCTGGGCGACGTGTTCCAAGACAAGGTGGACGGCCTCGCCGACAAATTGAAAGCGGAAAAGAGCATGGACATACCCGCCGACAAGCGTTTTGTGGGGCTGGATGCTTACAAGAAAGTGATCGACAGCGGCATCGACATCCTGATCGACTGCACACCTCCATTTTTCCGCGCGGAACATTTCAAATATGCCGTGGAACAGGGCAAGCATTGCTTCCTCGAGAAACCGGTCTGCGTTGATCCGGTAGGATACCGCACGCTGGTTGCAACGGCAAAACAGGCCAGGGCCAGGAATTTATGCGTGGTTACCGGCACGCAGCGCCACCACCAACGCTCCTATGTTGAATCGTACAAGCAAATCATGAACGGCCTTATCGGGGAAATTACCGGTGGAGCCGTCTACTGGAACCAGAGCATGTTGTGGTACCGCGACCGCCAGCCCGCGTGGAACGATTTCGAATTCATGGTCCGCGACTGGGTAAACTGGAAATGGTTGTCGGGGGATCACATTGTTGAACAACACGTTCACAATATCGATGTATTCACCTGGTTCAGCGGGCTGAAGCCGGCAAAAGCGGTCGCTTTCGGTTCCCGCCAGCGCCGTGTGACCGGGGACCAGTACGACAATTTCAGCGTCGATTTCACCATGGAAAACGGGATACACCTGCACAGCATGTGCCGCCAGATTGACGGTTGCGCCAATAACGTGAGCGAATTCATCCAGGGCACGAAAGGTTCCTGGACAAGCCGGGACGGCCACGTGATCAGGGATCTGGCCGGAAATGTGGTCTGGCAGTATGACGGAGAAGCGGAAAAGGCAAACTTCAAGCAGACCGATCCCTATACGCTGGAACACGTGAATTTGATCAATTGCATCCGCGGGAACAAACCCATCGAGCAGGCATCCGAAACAGCCGTCTCCAACCTCGCGGCCATCATGGGGCGCGAAGCAGCCTATACGGGCCAGGAAACTGCCTGGGACGCCATGGCCGCGGCTCCCCTCGATTATACCCCGGCAGACCTCAATATCGGCAAGATGGACATGAAAGGTTTCACCGTCCCTGTCCCGGGAAGCGCGAAAGAAAAGAAATAGACGGAGCAGCCATGACGATAGACAGAAGAAAATTCATCAAATCATCGCTTGCCGGCGCCGCCGCGGTCGGCCTCGGGAACTCCCTGGCCGCCTCCTCGCGTGAAACTCCGGTGGGCGCCCCTCCCGCTTTTCCGGTTAAAGCCGGACTCAACATATCGTTCCAGGAAGGGATTGCCCCGGGGGCGAACCTGAAGGAGAAGTTCGACTTTATGGAAGAACACGGCGTCGTGGGTTTCGAGCCTCACGGCCGGGGCCTGAAAGGCAGGATGCAGGAGTTCAAGGATGCGTTGAAAGGGCGGAACATCAAGGTTAGCGCCGTTTGTGCCGGCTTCGAAGGGTTCATCCTTTCTACCGATCCCGCCATCCGCAAGAAATGCCGCGATACGATGGAGGAACTGATCATCCTTGGGGGAGAACTCGGATCAACGGGCGTGATCATTGTCCCGGCCTTCAATTCACAGGTCCCGGTAATGCCGCACACGCAGGAAACTCGCGATTTCTTATGCGAACAGTTCAACGAAATGGGTAACACCGCACGGAAATACGGCACGACGGTTATTTTGGAGCCCCTCAACCGTAAAGAAGCATTTTACCTTCGCCAAGTTGCGGATGCTGCCTCTATCTGCCGCGATATCAACAATCCGGGTGTCACCTGCCTGGGAGATTTCTGGCACATGACGTGGGAAGAGACGTGCGACATGGCAGCTTTTGTTGCAGCCGGGAAACACTTGCAGCACGTGCATATGGCAAGCCGTAAGCGCCGCAGCATGCCCGGGGAAGACGGCGAAGCCGATAACTACATGAACGGTTTTCGCGGATTGAAAATGATTGGTTACGATAAATATGTCAGCTTCGAATGCGGTTGCCAGGGGGATCGCAAGGTGGTTGTCCCCGCAGCGCTTGAGTTGTTGAGGAAACAATGGAAAGAAGCGTGAGCTGATCTGCAATATTGAAATTGAGAATGAGTGGGGGAGTATTTCTCTCACTCATTTTTTTATCGGACTATTTGAGCCAAATAAAAGGGAGAAGAGTACAAAAAAGAAACTTTTTGGAAGCGAAGAAGCTTTTATTCAATTTTTTCGTAAGAAATTTAAATAGTTTCTTATATTTTTGTACAACGCAAAATAAAGATCACCTCCGACTGCTCGCACCGTATGGAAATGACTCCGGACCGGAGTAAGGAGGCAAATATTTCAATATCAATTAAAATATGGAAAAAATAAGGCAACTCCTCGCATCCTATAAAACAACATTAGTACTTTTGCTTATCTATGCTTTTTTAATGGCCCTTGCCACGTTTATCGAAAAAAAGATGACTGCCGAAGCAGCCAAGGTAATAATTTACTATTCGCCCGTTTTCTTTTTTCTGCAATTTCTGTTAGTTGTTAATTTCATTTTAACATTTATCGATCATCGTTTTATAAAAAGAGGCCGTTGGGCGCTTACGGTAATCCATTTTGCATTTATCGTTATTCTTGCCGGAGCTTTAACAACGCATATCTTTGGAAAAGAGGGAACAATGCATATCCGCGAAGGAGAAACAAGCGACACAATGGTTATGCACACATCGAAAGGAGTGTTCAAAGAGCAACTCCCGTTTACGCTGGAGCTTATCCAATTCAGATTGAGCAGGTATCCCGGTTCCAAGAGCCCCTCTTCCTATGAAAGTGATTTACGGATACATGTAGATGGCGAAGTGCGCGAAGCCAGGGTTTACATGAACAATGTACTGGATTTGAAAGGGTATCGTTTTTTTCAGGCCTCTTACGACGAGGATGAGCAGGGGACCATTTTATCTGTCAACAAAGATGTGGCGGGGCGGAACATTACTTACGCCGGTTATTTCCTCTTGATAGCCGGATTTGTTTTGATGCTTATTACTCCAAACTCACGATTAAATAAACTTAGCCGTCAATTGAACGAATTGAGGCATACCGCAAAGCTGACGGTTGTTTTTTTAGCTGTCGCGTTTGGTGCCAATGCACAGGATTTTACTAACCAGGCTGTTTTTCAGGCCGTACAAAGAAATGCGGTTCCGGTGGAGCAGGCCGAAAAATTCGGGCAGTTGCCGGTTCAGTTCGCCGGCAGAACCATCCCGATGAATACATTTTCATCGGAACTATTGAGAAAGATACATAAGAGCAATAAAATAGGAAAACTCAACTCCGATCAGTTTTTGCTGGGAGTGCTCACGATGCCGCAAATGTGGATGCAAGTGCCGTTTATTTCCAATTCCAACGATGACGTGGCAAAAATGTTTCAGCTACCGGAAAAATATTTTTCGTATGCCCAGGTTTTTGATCCGAGTGGAAACTATAAACTTCTTGCCGGGGTAAACGAAGCTTATCACAAACCCGAGTCGCAAAGGAACAAGTTTGATAAAGACATTATCAAGCTCGATGAAAAGATAAACATCCTTTTCCAGTTGTTGAACTTCAAACTGTTGGCGCTTTTCCCAAAAGCTGATGCTCCCGGCCATACCTGGTATGCACCCGGAGATGATCTGACGGGCTTCCCCGAAGAAGACTCCCTGTTTATTTCCCGGTCTTTACCGTTGTACTTATCAGAGGTAGGTCGATCGCTCGAAAGTGGCGATTGGAAACAACCCGACACAATGATCGATTCCATAGCCGGTTTTCAGCAAAAAGCCGATATAGCCGGACAGATAAACCCGAAAAAAATACGCATGGAAATCCGTTACAACAAACAAGATATTTTCAGTAAAACCCGCGCCGGATATTTTGTTTTGGGAACCTTGCTGCTTATTTTGGCTTTTTTCAGGCTTTTCAAAAAGGCAAAGTGGGCAGATCTCCTGTCCAATATGCTCGTTTTGGGAATTTTTCTGGTTTTCCTTTTTCATATGTATGGGATGGCCATGCGTTGGTACATATCGGGATATGCACCCTGGAGCAATTCTTACGAAAGCATGGTATATGTATCCTGGGCAACTATACTTGCTGGCCTGATTTTCGGACGAAAGAGCGATCTGACTCTCGCGACGGCAACAATTTTCGGAGGCATAATCCTTTTTGTTTCAAGCCTGAATTGGATGGAACCCCAGATTACAACACTCGTCCCCGTACTTAAATCTCCATGGCTTATGTTTCACGTTGCCGTAACCATAGCTGCTTACGGTTTTTTCGGGATAAGCTTGTTGCTGGGATTATCCAATCTTGTTATTATGAGTGTGACTCAAAAAGAGATGGCCATGCTCCGCATCAGGGAGCTGAGCATTATCAACAACATGTCGCTGTTGGTAGGTCTGGCTTTAATGACCATCGGTACTTTTTTGGGCGGTATTTGGGCCAACGAATCGTGGGGCCGTTACTGGAGCTGGGACCCCAAAGAGACCTGGGCGCTCATTACCGTTATTGTTTATGCCGTGGCCACTCATACCCATCTGGTAAAGAAACTGAACAATTACTGGTTCTCTAACCTGGCATCGGTGATTGCATTTGCTTCGGTGCTAATGACATTCTGGGGAGTGAATTACCTCTTAAGCGGGTTACATTCATACGGGGAAAACGAAGGGGTTTCGGCAGTCTTTGTTTACCTGTACGCGATATTGTTCGTAGTTATAGTTTTAGCGCTGGTCTCCTATAGAGGGTTCAAAAGGGGATTGAAAGCGGGGCAGATAGATAATAATAAATAGATATTTATAATGATTCACTGGGGATTTATCGGTTGCGGAAACGTGACGGAAAAGAAAAGCGGCCCGGCTTTCGGGAAAGTAAAAGGATCTGGCGTAGCAGCCGTGATGCGTCGCAATGCGGAGTTAGCCAAAGATTATGCGATGCGGCACAACATCAACAAGTGGTATTCCGATGCACACGCGTTGATAAACGACAACGATGTAACCGCCGTATATGTTTCCACACCTCCCGGATCGCATGCAGAATATGCCATTGCGGCAATGAAAGCGGGAAAACCGGTGTATGTGGAAAAACCGATGGCAGCTTCGTACGAGGAATGTGTGGCCATGTCGGAAGTGGCAAATGAGACGGGTGTCCCTTGTTTTGTGGCATATTACCGGCGGACATTGCCTTATTTTCTACGGGTGAAGCAGTTGTTGGAGAGCCGTGAAATAGGGGAGCCCGGCGAGGTGAAAATCCGGTTCATTATACCGCCGTATTCGTCCGATTTAAGCTGGGAAACACTTCCCTGGCGGGTGAAGAAAGAGGTTGCCGGTGCCGGGTATTTCTACGACCTGGCTTCGCACCAGCTGGATTATCTCGATTTTATTTTCGGTGAAATCACCGAAGTGAGCGGAACGGCTAAAAACGTTGCAGGATTGTACGATGTAGAAGATACGGTGGACGGGGAGTGGTTGCACAAATCGGGCGTAAGAGGCAGCGGACACTGGGAATTTGCCGCTCCCGTAAAAGAACGGACCGATGAGATAGAGATTATCGGTTCGCGAGGTTCTATCCGGTTTTCCACGTTCCATTTCACACCTATCGTCCTTAACAATGCCTCCGGTGAAAAAATATATACCGAAGAGAACCCTGAAAATATTCAGTTTTACCTGATACAAAGCATTGTGAATTACCTGAACGGTAACGGCGATTATCCCATAAGCGACTTTCGCTCCGCTATGCGAACCAATTGGGTGATGGATAAGATGTTAGGGTAAACAATTTAATTTACTCCTTCAACAATTGATCTATGGTGTCGGTTACCTTTTTGCTGTTCCAATCGGCTGCACCTACTTTCCGGATGGCGATATCGCCGTTTTTCCCGATTAGAAAAGTGATGGGAATGGTGTTGGAAGCCAGTTGAGGGGGTGGGGCAGACTGAATGTAGTATACCGGTAAATCATAGCCTTTGTCCGCCATAAATTTATCCACCGTAGCTTTGGGGTCTGTAGTTGCATATACAAACGCCACATCGGGATTATTCCTGTACTTGTTGTAAAGCTCCTGCATCACAGGCATCTCGGCAATACAAGGAGGGCACCAGGTTGCCCAGGTGTTCAGGAAGATCACTTTCCCCTGTGCCTGACTTAAATTGAAGGATTGCCCGTTGTTATCGATAAGCTGCCAGTGGTAATCGGTTAATCTTTCACGTTTTTCCACTTTTTGCACCGATGGGGTGAAAGAAGCCATCAGCTTGCTGGCCCAATATTTTAGTTTACTTCCAACGGGGGTAAACAAGACAAGGGCGATTAACCCGATAAAGATTATATTTGAAATCCACGATTTCTTTTTGTTCGCTCCCATTCTATTGAGTTCTTTTTCATTAAACGTATTTTTCAACAGAAAGTTTTTTGACGGGGAAAAATTTGAATTTATACCGCGTACTAGCAGTGACTTCTTTTCTCTTCCTTCTGTTTGGGCAAAATCAAGTTCAGAACCACACCAACCATTGCGGCTAACCCTATTCCGGCAGCAAATTCAGTTTTTAGTTAAACACAAAATGATTTGTGAAAAAAAACAGGGCTAAAGAGGACTTTTTTAGTTACTTTTGTGAGTAAATAATTATTTATGCAGGAAGATAAAAGTCAGTTGATGAATTATGCCATGTATGGCGGCGTTTTTTTGGGGTTGTTTTGGATGTTTAAGTATCTTTTTGTGATGGGCTCGACCCGGATCCCGGCTTTAAATATACTCGGCTCATTTCTGTCTATCGGTACACCGCTCATCCTGTTTTATTTTCTGGTGAAATATAAAAACGATATCGTAAGCAATACTATGGGCTATTGGCATGGAGTTCAGTTTGGTATTATGCTGTTCTTTTTTGCATCACTTTTGGAAGCAGTCATTGTTTTTGTGCACATCACGTGGATTGACCAGGCATTTGTGGGAAAACTGTATGAGAATATGATTGAGACCGTAAAGGCAATGAATTTAAGCGAAACAATGGTGAATACCCTTGAAAACCAGCCGTTGCCGACAACCCTGAATTATATCTTCAGCAACGTGGTTCTGACAGATGTTTTTATCGGACTGATTTTGTCGGCGTTTATTGTGCCGTTTGCACGCAGATATACACCTGCAAATCGTAAATCGTAAATCGTAAATCGTTAATAAGAAGTTATGGATATTTCTGTTGTCGTTCCTCTCTACAACGAAGAAGAATCTCTTCCCGAGCTGCATGCGTGGATCAAGCGGGTGATGGAAGAAAACGGTTTCTCGTACGAAATTATTTTTGTGGACGATGGAAGTACCGATCGTTCGTGGGATGTAATTACCGGGCTTCGAGAGCAATCGGATAGGGTGAAAGCCATAAAATTCCAGCGCAATTACGGAAAATCGCCCGCTTTGCATTGTGCGTTCCGAAAGGTAGAAGGAAACGTGGTAATCACAATGGATGCCGATTTGCAGGATAGCCCCGACGAAATTCCAGAACTCTACCGGATGATAAAGGAGGAGGGCTACGACCTGGTCTCGGGATGGAAACGCAAGCGTTACGATGACAAACTGACCAAGAACCTGCCTTCGAAGTTTTTCAATGCCACGGCAAGAAAAGTGTCGGGAATTAAACTTCACGATTTCAATTGCGGGCTGAAAGCCTATAGACGTTCATTGGCCAAAAGCATTGAGGTATATAACGACATGCACCGCTACATTCCTATCCTGGCAAAAGATGCTGGATTTAAGCATATTGGCGAGAAAGAGGTGCGTCATCAGGCACGTAAATACGGAAAAAGCAAGTTCGGCGCCGACCGTTTTGTGAACGGTTATCTCGACCTGCTTACGATCTGGTTCCTGAATAAATTCGGCAAAAAACCGATGCACTTCTTTGGACTGTTGGGCAGCATCATGTTTATTCTTGGATTTATTGCCATCGTTTTGGTAGGCGCTACTAAACTGTACGATATGTATGTCGGGAATCCATACCGGTTGGTAACCGAATCGCCCTATTTTTACATTTCACTCACGACGATGATTCTCGGGACGCTGCTTTTCCTCACCGGTTTTTTGGGCGAACTGATTTCGCGAAACTCACCCGATCGAAATAATTACCGAATAGAGAAGGAGATTTGATATGAAAGCAAATGTATTTTTTTTAGGAGTACCTATAGTCATTTTTACCTTACTTTTACCTTCCTGCAATCAAAAGGGAAACTACACCTATTTTCAAAACAGCGGTGAGATTTTTCATACCTCGTACCACATCAAATACGCTTACGAAAGATCGCTGGAAAGTGAAATCCTGGCCGAATTAGAAAGGTTTGAACTGTCTTTGAATCCTTTCAGGGAAAATACGATCATCACTAAAATAAACAACAACATACCCGTGAAACCCGATTCGCTTTTCATGGAGGTATTCAACAAAGCCATGGAGGTTTCGCGGATGTCGGAAGGTAAATTCGATATTACGGTTTCGCCGCTGATTAACGCCTGGGGGTTCGGATTCAAGAATATGGACAGCATAACACCTGAAATTATCGATAGCCTGAAAGAATTTGTGGGATACGACAAAATCAGGATCGACAGCGAAGGGAATGTCGTAAAATCCGATCCGAGAGTGCAGTTGAACACTTCGGCCATCTCCAAAGGGTATTCCTGCGATTTGGTTGCACGATTGTTCGATAGCTATGGAATTGAAAATTATATGGTGGAAATAGGTGGTGAGATTGTTGCCAAAGGGGTGAACGACAAGGGCGTGTGCTGGCGAATCGGGTTAGACAAGCCTGTTGACGACAGCACAGGTATGCAGCATGAATTGCAAACCATTCTTTCGTTGTGCGACAAATCGTTGGCTACATCGGGAAATTATCGAAATTATTACCTGAAAAACGGTAAAAAGTACGCCCACACCATCGACCCGCAAACCGGCTATCCGTCGGAACAAAATATTTTAGGTGCAACCGTCATTGCTAACGATTGTATGACGGCCGATGCTTATGCCACGGCATTTATGGCTTCGGGATTGGAAAAGTCGAAAGAAATTGCCCAAAAAATTCCCGGATTGCATTATTATTTTATTTATGTGAAACCCGACAGCACGTTAGACATTGCTTATTCCAAAGGGTTTGAACAGTTTTTTGCAAAATAATTCAACTATGAACAACTCCGTTTCCATTGCTCCTTTGAGCAAAAAAGAGATGAAAGATTTGGTGATCAGCTATTTCTTTTATGAAACCGATTACGGTTTGGCCATTATTGCTTCTACCCCAAAAGGAATTTGTTACATCGGTTTCGGAGAAAAGGAACCGATGGCGGCATCGTTAAAAAAGAATTATCCCAAAGCCGATTTTCGGGAACAGAAGGCCGGTATGCATGAACTCGCGTTGGGTTTCATCAAAAACGAAAAAGTCCCGGAGCTTACCCTGCATATTTCGGGAACCGATTTTCAGCTGGACGTGTGGAGAGCGTTGCTGCAGATACCTGCCGGAAAATTATCTTCCTACCAGGCCGTCGCCAATGCCGTAAACAATCCAAGAGCTGTACGTGCAGTGGGATCTGCTATTGGCGATAATCCCGTTTCGTACATTATTCCCTGCCACCGTGTTATTCGCTCCGACGGTGGATTGGGCGGATACTTCTGGGGATTGGACATCAAAAAGAAAATGATTGAAAAGGAGGCGGAAAAAGTAAAAATGTCTGTATAATCTTATGGCGTTAAAAAATAGGTTAATCTTAATATTTATAATGTCTTACGTGCTGGTATCGGCACAGGAAGCGGATTCTGTTCGTTATCCCACGTTCAAGGTTGACGGAACTATGAAAAATAAGTTTGAGTATGCCCCTGAAATCGGAAGCTCCAGATTCTCCGTTAGAAATTCCAGGATAGGCGTACGCGGTTATCTTACCCCTTCTTTTTCTTACCGCGGGCAAATAGAGCTCAGCGATAACGGCAGCTTTAAGGTGTTGGATCTGTACGGTTCTTTTGAACCCATACAGGGATTGTTACTCTCTTTAGGACAGACAAGCATTCCTCTCTTTAACTCTTACGTTGTTTCGCCGGGTAGTCTTATGTTTGCAAACCGTACGTTTATCGGAAAATATTTTTTAAGCACTCGCGATATCGGTTTTCTTGCCGATTATAATTTTAAGATTGATGCCGTTCCTGCCTCCATCGAGTTTGGGGCGTACAACGGAAATACGATCAACGACCCTGTTTGGCGCGAAAAGCTGTCGTACGGGGGGCGCTTCGAACTCGGAAGCATGAAAGGATTGCGATCGACAATTAAATTTTACAACTACCTGAATACTCCCAAAGTACATTACTTTTTTTACGGGGCGGATCTGCGTTACGGGGGTGATAACTGGAAAGTGGAAACGGAATTTATGAAGCGCGATAACAAAGACGTGGATGAAGATCAAATGTCTGCTTATTACGTGCAGGGCGCTTACGCATTTCCGCTTAAGGAGACCTATTTATTCAAAAATATCGTGCCCGCTGTCCGATGGGATGCCATTGACAAGCATAGGAATGAAAAGGGTTTTGATGTGGACAGGTTAACTGTCGGCCTTGGTTTTGGGCTTACTAAAAAATATTTTTCTTCCATATTACGATTCGATTACGAGTGGTATTTTGTGAATAGGGAGCTTGATATTCTGAATCTATACGAAGAGATGGATGCTAATAAATTCACGATTGAATTGTTATTGAATTTTTAAATTTAAAACTATGGCTAAAAGAATTGTATCGTTTTTGTTTGTTTTTTGTCTTGTTTTGCTGAGCTGTACCGAGCAGGACAAGAAGAGAATCCTTTTTGACGGAGAAAATATGACCGGCTGGTCAACTGAAGGATCAGTCGCTGCTTTGGATTCGGTAATCCGGATGGAGGATACCGGTAAAATAACCTTGAAAAATGGGATGTTTACCAATTTCGAACTGCTTGTCACGGCAAGAACAGTGGATAACGGAAAAGGGGAGATTCGTTTTCATACCGATAAAAACGGTGACGGCGGTTATGCCGTTGCACTGAATAACGACCTGGAAAATTCGCAGTGGTGGACTAAAACCGGAAGTTTGTTATCGGTCAGGAACTTAACAAAATCTATCGTGAAAAGGAATGAATGGTTTCCTATCCGTATCAGGGTAGAGGGTAAAAAAATAGAGGTTGCCGTGAATGATGAGTTGCTGGTTGAGTATATCGAACCGGCCCACCCGTACCGTACACCGGAAAACAGGTTGCAAATCCTTTCTAACGGCACTTTCTCCCTTCGGAGTACCGAAGGTGCCATTGAAGTAAAATCCATTGAAGTGACACCGCTGAAAATAGATAAAACATTGATCGACAGCCAGCTTGCCGAAGCTATTGACGAATCGTCGGACGATATCATTAAATTGCATCAGGCCAATTTTCCGGTACTCGATTATCACGTGCACCTGAAAGAAGACCTGACGTTGGACCTGGCCAAGTCCCAATCGCGCAGATACGGCATCAATTATGCACTGGCGCCCAATTGCGGTATAGGGTTTCCTATCCAGGACGATGCACAGGTGCTCGGGTATTTCAACGGGATGCAAGGTCAACCCTTTGTTCAGGCCATGCAGGGAGAAGGACGCGAATGGCCGGTTACCTTTTCTAAAGAAGTGCGCGACCTGTTCGATTATGTATTCACGGATGCCATGACGTTTACAGACCGGAAAGGCAACAGAACACGGCTGTGGATGCCGGATGAAGTGTTTATTGATGATGAACAGGAATACATGGACCTGATTGTGGAAAAGATTGTCATGGTAATGGATGAACCGATGGATGTGTATGTAAATCCGAGTTTCCTACCCGTTGCAATGAACGATCGTTACGATATGCTTTGGACGGACGAACGTCAGAACAAAGTGATCGATGCAATGGTGAGAACCGGTAAGGTGTTGGAAATCAACAATAGGTATGAGATACCCCACAAGTCCTTTATTCAGAAAGCCAAAGCTGCCGGGCTGAAATTCACTTTCGGCACCAACAACTCCAATTCCGATTTCGGTAAACTGGAGTATTGTATCCGGATGATGAAGGAATGCGGCATTACCGCACAGGATATGTATAAACCCAAAATGACGGAATAAAGTCCGTGTTTTAATTGTTCATTCTTTTGTAATCCCTGGCCAGTCCGCCTTCTCCGGTTTCTTTGTAGAGTGAGGGTAAATCATGCTCGGTCTGTTTCATCACTTCAACCACGTGGTCGAACGACACTAAATGGGTCCCATCCGTAAACGATGAGTAGAGGTTGGCGTCCAACGCCCGGGCTGCTGCATATGCGTTCCGCTCGATACAAGGCACCTGCACCAAGCCGCAAACCGGGTCGCACGTCATTCCCAGGTGGTGCTCCAGACCCATCTCGGCAGCATATTCAATTTGTGCCGGGCTACCGCCGAACAGTTGGCTGGCAGCGGCGGCAGCCATGGAGCAGGCAACGCCCACCTCACCCTGGCAACCCACTTCGGCACCCGATATCGATGCGTTTTGTTTTACCACATTACCGAACAATCCGGCTGTAGCCAACGCCCGCAAAATACGGGTTTCGCTGAAGTCGCGGCTCTCTTCCAGATGATACAGGATGGCTGGAAGCACGCCGCACGAACCGCATGTGGGTGCGGTGACAATCTTGCCGCCCGAAGCGTTTTCTTCAGAGACCGCCAACGCATAGGCAAAAACTAATCCGCGCGATTGAAGCGATGCCTTGTAACCTTTGGCTTTTATGAAATACGATGCCGCTTTGCGTTGCAGGTTTAACGGGCCGGGCAATACTCCTTCGTTATCCAGACCGTTTTTTACGGCTGCTTTCATTACCTGCCACACGTTGTGCAAATGATCCCAGAGATCTGGATCTTCGTGAATCTCAACGTATTCCCAATATGTTCTGCCGTTTTGTTCGCACCAGGCCTGTATATCGGCAATGTTTGTCATTGGATAAATATCTTTTTGCGCCGTTTCGGATAAACCTACCACATTCTCTCCGTCGCTTAGTGCTCCGCCACCTACGCTATAAACCGTCCACGAATCGATTTTTTTACCTTCGGCATCCAACGCATCATACCTCATCGCATTGGGATGGAACGGCAGGAATGTCTTGGGCAACCATTCGATGGTGGTAGGAGCGTGCGGCTCCAACACGTTCAGGATAGCAGTGTCGGTTAAGTGTCCTTTTCCGGTAGCTGCCAGGCTTCCGTACAGCGTCACCGAGTATCTCACGGCTTCGGGCGTTCTTCCCAGAAACAGTTCAGCCGCCTTTTTAGGACCCATGGTGTGGCTGCTCGACGGGCCATTCCCGATTCTATATAATTCTTTTAATGATTTCATATTTACTCTTAAAGTGAATAATGAAAAGTGAATAGTTTTTCACTTTTAGTTATTCGTTCTTCGTTTTTTAAACTGTCTTTTGTCTTTGCTCTTTGTTCTTTGCTCTGTCTAATACGTTTCCCGGATGTGCTTCACCGTAATTGGCGTCTTTTCCGATGCTTTCAGTGCGGGAGAAGTTATTTCTATTACTCTCTTTTCTCCCGGAAGCAGATCAATGAAATTATCGGTAAATTTTGCTCCCATTACCGGGATTTCCACGAAAACGTCTTTCGCCAACTTTTTGCTCGTGAGCGTAACGGTATATTTACCGTCGGCATATTTTACCGAACTTTTTACGGTGGTCTGCGGCAAGTTAAGCTTATTGGGCCAATAGAAGAAATAATCTTTGGATGAGAGTTTTTTCCCTTTGCTGTCGCTTAACCATGCGTGGATCATCGTATTTGCTTTATCGGATTCGGAGACCATTTCTGCGGTGTTGATTGTTTTCACCACGTTGCTGGAATTGGCTTTCGCGTTCACTTTTTCCTCGAATTGTTTTACCACGCCTTTGTTGAAATCCACTACCTGCACAGTTAACCGTAAGTCATTCATATCGTTCAGATAATCGGACATGGTGTAATAATTCAGTTGGTCATCTTTGAATTTTACACCCAATGCCAACGGTGCAAATACATCGCGCATACGGTAGTGCTGTGCTTTCCAGTTGCCGTAATAATCAATGCTCGACCACGATACCACAGGCCAATCGTCGTTTATCTGCCAATACAATGCGCCCATGCAATAATCCCTGCCGCGACGCATCGCTTCTACCGACTCTTCCATGCCGTTGCCCTGCATCACCAGCCCGATATAGACGAAATCTTCGAAATTTTGGGGTTCGTGATAATACATATCCATATACTTTTTGATGAGCGAGTTTCCGGTAGATGCTTTTTGATGGATTTTCATCACTTCGCTTTCCAGGCTCCACTGATCTTGGGGCGCGAAAGAGCGGATGGTTTTCATTTCGGGGAACGATTGGAATCCGAATTCGCTGGCAAAACGCGGAAGTCGATCGGCCATCCCTTCAAACGGGAGATTGCCGTACCAAAGCCCCCAATCGTGAACGTCGCTCGATGCAAACGTTTCAGGATTTCCCCAGTTGGAATCGTATGGCGAACCGTGGATATAGCTGCGTGTCCCGTCAAATTCTTTTACCAGCTCAGGAATGAGTTCACGGAACGTTCTGTCGTAGCCTTTGAGCCAGTGGTTGTAAGTGTCTGCCGGATATTGCTTGTTCCAACCCCAGTGCTGAAGGCCTTCCTCCACCTCGTTATTGCCGCACCAGAACGCCAGTGAAGCGTGGTTACGCAATCGCTTGATGTTATAGATCACTTCATTTTTAACATTATCGAGAAAAGTATCGTCGGACGGGTAGGGTACACAACCGAAAATAAAATCCTGCCAAACAACGATACCTCTCTCATCGGCCTGGCGGTAAAATTCTTCGTTCTCGTAGATCCCGCCGCCCCAAACGCGGACAAAGTTCATATTTGCTGCTTCTATATTATCGAAAAGCTTTGCGTAATAATCTTCGTTTTGTTGGGTAGTGAAAATTTCACCCGGAATATAATTGGAGCCTTTGGCAAACAAAGGAATGCCGTTTACCTCAAAATAGAACGATTTTCCGTGCTCGTCCGGTTCCTGTACTAACCTGACCGTACGTAACCCGACTCTTTCGGATTTTTCGGCGATTATCCGGTTATCCACCGTAACGGTTGCCGTGAAATCATACAAGTATTGCTCGCCCCAGCCGGTTGGCATCCATCTTTTTGGATCGGTAATCTCCAACGGGATAGAAACGGTGTTTTTACCCGGATGCAGCGTTACTTCTTTTGATACTGATTTTTTTGCTTCCCCTTTTACGGCATATTCAACCGTAACGGTTGCGGAAACGGGCTTTTCGGCAACAGAGAACGCTTCAACAATATTATCTATTTTTGCCGATTGCACCGTAACAGATTGCTGTTTCACATAGAAATCATCAATTCGCGCCTTGTCGTAAAACACCAATGAAACCGGTTTCCAGATACCCATCTGTGCTATGCGGATCCCCCAGTCCCAACCAAAATGGTAAGGCGCTTTCCGGTTATAGACACTCAATTTTTCATCCCGGTGGTCGTTTCCGGCAGGATAATCGTAACCCGCGGTTATGCGTGCGGGCATCAGCGATTGTACGGGTGAGTAAAACCGGATGTACAACATGTTTTCGCCTTCTTTGAGTATGTTTTTTACCGATACCTTATGTCCTATAAACATATTTTCGGAACGTAAAATACGGGAACCGTTCAGGTAAACGTCGGCCTGCGTGTCCAATCCTTCGAAGAAGAGGATCGCATCGTCACGGTTGAGCAGTTCTGCCGGGACGGTAAACGTTTTTTTAAAATCCCAATTTTCATCTTCCACCCATTGAATCAGCTTTTCGTTGGTCCCGTAAAACGGATCGGGTAAAACTTTGTGGCGGATCAGGTCGTGCTGCACCGAACCCGGAACCTGTGCCTCGTACCAGGTATCTTTCCCGGCTTGGGAGAAGGACCATCCGGCATTTAACGATAGGGTTTCTGCACTTTCCTGTGCGAAACCGAGAAATGGCAAAAGCATCAACAGCAAAAGTGATAAGTTTTTCATTTGTTCGTTTTTAGAAATGCAAATTTAATAAATAATGCTGTGAATTGAAATAGATGGCAACGTGGAGGGGCAGTTTCAAAACAGATTTTTTGACTTATCCAGCGGCAAGTTTGTGGATAAAATCGCAGATTTATGCCAAAAAATTGTAATTTTACATTGTAAACCGGACTTGAGACGACAAAAATGGAAACAGACCCCGACATCCGTATAGATGACTATGTTTTTTTGCACCGGAAACTGTACGATTTATTCCGGCAGAAATGGAGTATGCAGAAAACCGGTTCGTTGAAAAAAACCGTGAGGGATTCTTTGCAAAAATCCGTTGATGAAAATCGGGAAGGCTTGCTGCACAATCTTCTGTTCGATATGAGGACAGCTACGATTTTAGTCGATGAGATTGGATTAAAGCAGGCGGTGGTCTGCGCGGCTTTATTGTTCAGGCCGGTATTGAAAGGGCACGTCGCAATAGATGATATCCGAAAGAATTTCGGTGACGAAGTGGCAATAATTCTTCGGGGTTTAAAGAAAGTGAGTGATCTGGCCGAAAAAAAATCACGCGTTGAGTCGGAGAATTACATCAAGCTGCTGCTCTCCATTGCCGAAGATGTTCGTGTGGTGTTCATCCTGCTGGCAGAGCAACTGCAATTGATGCGCGATGCAAAAGAAATAACTTCGGAAAAGCGATTGGACCTTTCCGTTGAATCCGCCTATCTATACGCGCCGTTGGCACACCGGCTGGGGTTATACACCATTAAATCGGAGCTGGAAGACCTGTCGTTGAAATATACCGACCGGGAGACCTACGATTTCATTGCCCGAAAACTGAATGAGACCAAACGCTCACGCGACAAATATATTGAGGAATTTATTCGTCCGTTAAAGGAACGCCTCGATAAGACCAGCCTGAAATACGATATCAAGGGCCGTACAAAATCCATCCATTCCATCAACAGTAAGCTGAAAAAGCAAAAAATTGAGTTTGATAATATTTACGACCTTTTTGCCATACGTATTATCCTCGATTCTCCTTCGGAGATGGAGAAGACACATTGCTGGCAGGTTTACTCCATTGTAACCGATATGTATCAGCCCAATCCGAAGCGGTTGAAAGACTGGCTCTCCATACCCAAAAGCAACGGTTACGAGTCGTTACACATCACGGTGATGGGACCGGACTCAAAATGGGTGGAAGTGCAGATCAGGACCCGGCGGATGGATGATATTGCCGAGCGGGGTTTGGCTGCACACTGGAAATACAAAGGGGTGAAAGAAGAATCGACGCTCGACGACTGGTTAAAATCGTTGCGGGAGTCTCTCGAGAGCAAAGATGTGGATATCAGGGATAAACTGGGCGATTTCAAACTCAATTTGTACGAAGAGGAGATCTTTGTCTTTACGCCGAAAGGCGACCTGTTCAAGTTGCCTAAAGGTGCATCGGTACTCGATTTTGCATTTGCAATACATTCTAAATTGGGCTCCACTTGCGTGTCGGGGAAGGTGAACGGTAAGAATGTGCCTATAAAACACTTGCTGAAGAGCGGCGACCAGGTAGAGATCAACACATCATCGCATCAGACGCCCAAGCAGGACTGGTTGAATTACGTGGTGACTTCGAAAGCTAAGACCCGAATCCGCCAGTTGCTTAAGGAAGAAGCCGGAAAACAGGTGGACATTGCTAAGGAAATGTTGTCGCGGCGAATGAAGAACCGCAAGATAGATTTGGATGATCCGCTGCTGATGCAACTGATTAAAAAGTTAAAATACAAAACGGTAACCGACTTTTATATCGATATCGCCGCTGAAAAACTGGAAGTAAACTGGGTAATAGACCGTTACTTGGAGCTGGGGAGTAAAGATATTGAACACAGGGATTTATCTACTGCTACGAGTGCAGACAACTTTGTTATTAAACCGCATTCGCAGGATATAAAGAGTACAGATGAACTTATTATCGATCAAAACCTGACCGGGGTGGATTATAGGTTGGCAAAGTGCTGTAACCCTATTTACGGCGATGAGATTTTCGGATTTGTCTCTTCGCAAGGGATTAAGATCCACAGGATAAGTTGCCCCAATGCACACGATCTGTTTTCGCGGTTCGGTTACCGGATCCTGAAAGCCCGATGGTCGGGCAAAGCATCGGGCACGGCAAGCTATACCTCCGTGCTGCGCGTTATCGGAAACGATCAGCTCAATATTGTAGCCAACCTGATGTCGATCATCTCAAAAGAAGACGGCGTACAGATGCGCTCCATTTCCATTGATTCAAACGATGGACTATTTCAGGGAAACATCACGGTAATGTTAGCAAACACGTCTATGCTGGAGCAATTAATGAAAAAACTGAAAGCAGTGAAAGGGGTAAAATCGGTGACAAGATTGAACTATTGACCGATTAATTGAGTCAACAAAGCCTGCACATAAGCTCTCTCGTAATCCTCCGGACGAAGAATGTTGTCGCCATATTGAAGCAGATCAATATCTATAATCACCTTTCCCTCTTCTTTATCCCGCGGTTGCCGCCCCATGGCAAACTCTATCAATTTCAGTTTTTGGATAATCTTTTCCGCAGGCTGGTCGCTATGAAAAACAGCCAGCACATTCCTAAACGGGAATAAATGCTTCTCGTCGTTGACCGTAGTTATTATCGATTGGGTAAAGACAATATCGGGAAAATAGTGAGCGAGCATTCTTCTTGCCCTGTCAATATTCTGTTTTGAGTATATGTTCGAACCTAAACTAACTAAAATTTTAAACATAGTAGATTTAAATTTAAAAGAGCAAATATAATCAGTTTTTTTTAAAAGCGACAATGTAGAATCGAAAAACAACTATCTTTGTAACATAAACCTATTGAATGATGAAAAATATTAAGCAAATTTTAGTTTTGTTTTTCATTTTGTCTCTCAATTCGATTTACGGACAGAATTCAAAACCTTTGATTTACAAAATCAATATCAAGGAAAATATTGGAAGCAACACCTGGATATATTTGCAGAACGGGATGCATCAGGCCTTGGATAAGAAAGCCAGTTGTTTACTCCTTCATATGAACACATACGGTGGTTCCGTTGCTGAAGCCGATTCGATGCGGACCGCCATTTTGAATTTTCAGCTTCCGGTTTATGTTTTTATAGATAATAATGCCGCTTCTGCCGGCGCGCTTATCTCCATTGCGTGCGACAGTATTTTTATGAGATCCAGCGCTTCCATCGGGGCAGCAACAGTTGTAAGCGGACAGGACGGTTCCAAAGCTCCCGACAAATACCAGTCTTATATGCGCGGAATGATGCGCGCTACTGCGGAGAGCCACGGCAGGGATACGGTTATCCAAAACGGGGATACGCTGACGAAATGGAAACGCGACCCGAAAGTTGCCGAGGCAATGGTGGATGAAAAGATTGTGATTCCCGGCTTCGCCGATTCTACCCAGATACTGACATTAACAGCAAGCCAGGCTGTTGAGTTGCATTACTGTGACGGAATTGTAGAAAATATCAACCAGATAGCCGTCCAGTACCTGGGTTATAGCGATTACGATATTGAGACGTATAACCCAACGCTCTACGATAAAATAAAGGGTGGGTTGATGAACGGAGTTTTACAGGCCATTCTGATCATGTTAATTATCGGCGGCATCTACTTCGAACTGCAAACGCCGGGAATTGGCTTCCCTACTGCAATAGCCGTAACAGCAGCGATATTGTATTTTACGCCGCTTTATCTGACCGGCTATGCCCAAAACTGGGAAGTCCTGTTGTTTGTACTGGGTCTAATCCTGATAGTCTTTGAGATTTTTGTCATTCCCGGATTCGGGGTTGTGGGAATCTCGGGGATAATTCTCGTTTTAGCTGCTTTAATACTTGCCCTGATCGGCAATGTTCGTTTTAACTTCAGCGGCTTATCCCTCAGGCAATTGTTCCGGGCAATAATGGTTGTGTCTGCTGGAATAGGAATGGGTCTGGCTTTAATTATCTATATGTCGAGCCGGATTGGAAAGCCGGGTATTTTCAGTAGGGTTGCGTTAGCTTCCGACCAGGAAGGATATGTTTCAGTGCCTATGGAACCGCTCGCGTTGGTTGGACAGGCCGGGATCGCATCCACTGTGCTCCGCCCGTCCGGAAAAGTCAGGATAGGAGATCAATACTACGATGCTGTATCGTTGAAAGGATTTATAGAAAAGGGAGACGAGGTGGTCGTAAAGCGATACGAAAATTTTCAGCTTTATGTGATGAAGAAGTAAAAAGCGAAAAGCTACAATTTCGCATACTCCGGTATTTCCTGTAAATAATCAAACGACATGTCATCGTAGTTCATTCTGCAGCAGTAGTGCGATATCCCGTTGGAAACAATCAGGTATTTCACTTTCAACACAATATTGTATCTCACTACCTGATCGAAAACCTGTTGAGTAATTTCCACATCGGGTTTTTTAAACTCGCAGATAACCACCGGCCGGAGAGTGTTGTTATAAACAACGGTGTCGCAGCGCCTCGTAAGGGAGTTTAACCTGATCATCGCTTCATTCGCCATTAAGGAAGCGGGATACCCTTTTTCCAAAATCAGGTAATGTACAAAATGCTGACGCACCCATTCTTCGGGTGTCATGGATACATATTTCCGGCGCAAAGGGTCGAAAATCTCCAAGCCGTCCGGGTTTTTTCGGATTTTAGCATCGAAAGATGGCAAATTTAACGCGTACATATATTATCTTTGTTCATCGGGAAAGTGATCAGACAAAAGTAAATCAAATATGAGAACCAAACAAGAAATTGTCGAAAATTGGCTTCCACGTTATACGAAGCGTCCATTGGAAGATTTTACTAAATTTATCCTGTTGACCAATTTTCAAAAATATGTCGAAATTTTTGCCACTCACTTCAACGTTCCTATCGTGGGGCTGGATGCCAATATGCCTAGCGCGTCGTCTGATGGTGTCACAATCATTAATTTTGGCATGGGGAGTGCCAATGCAGCTACCATTATGGATTTACTGAGTGCGATATCTCCAACTGCGGCATTGTTTCTGGGAAAATGTGGCGGAATAAAAGCGCAAAACGAACTCGGCGATTATATTTTACCCATTGCTGCCATCCGTGGGGAAGGGACCTCAAACGATTATCTTCCGCCCGAAGTGCCTTCTCTTCCGGCGTTTAGCCTCTTACGTGCCGTTTCGTCGAACATCAGGGACTTTGGCCGTGATTACTGGACAGGAACAGTTTACACTACCAACCGCCGTGTGTGGGAATATGACGATGAATTTAAAAATTACCTGCGAAGATTGCGTGTGATGGCTGTGGATATGGAGACCGCAACGTTGTTCACATGCGGTTTTGCCAATCACATTCCTACGGGCGCCCTGTTACTGGTCTCGGATCAACCCATGATTTCTACAGGCGTTAAAACCGATAAAAGCGATAAGATCATTACCGAGAATTTCGTGGAAGAACATGTTAAAATTGGTATCAAATCGCTTACAACGCTGATCAACAGGGGCTCAACAGTAAAACATCTTCGGTTTGACTGGTGATATGCGACAATATATATTTCTATGGCTAACATTACATTCGATTCACTAAAAAAAGATATTTCCAAGCGGAATTTTGCTCCTATTTATTTATTGATGGGGGATGAAGCGTATTTTATAGATCAATTGACAGAACTGTTATTGGAGAAAGTACTGACGGAAACGGAAAAAGATTTCAACATGCTCACTTTTTACGGTGTGGATTCCGATGTGAATACTATCGTGGCTGCGGCACGGCGTTTTCCAATGATGGCTGAATATCTGCTTATTGTTGTAAAAGAAGCGCAAGAACTCAATAAGTTTGAACTGTTGGACTATTACGCTAAAAATCCGTTGAAAAGTACGGTCCTGGTTATTAACTACAAACACGGTACGGTAGATAAAAGAAAAGCTTTGGTGAAGAATATTGAGAAGAACGGGGGGGTGGTATTTGAGTCGAAGAAGTTGTACGAAAACCAGATTCCGTCGTTTATAAAAAACTATTTTTCAGAAAGAAACATCAGGATCGATGAAAAATCGTCCCAGATGATTACCGATTTTGTCGGGAACGATATCAGTAAACTTATCCAGCAACTCCAGAAATTGGAAGTTTCCCTTCCCGAAGGCTCTAACACGATTACTTCGGAGCTTATTGAAAAAAACGTGGGCGTCAGTAAAGATTACAACAATTTTGAATTGCTGAAAGCGATAGCTGAAAAAAATATTCTGAAAGCCAATGCGATTGTGGATCATTTTGGTAAAAATCAGAAAGATAACCCCGGCGTTGTAACCTTGACCGTTTTGTTCAGCTACTTCAGCAATCTGTTGGAGTGCTTCTGGTTACCGCAAAAAAGCGAGCAAAACGTAATGTCGGCGCTTAACCTGAGATCGTCATTTTTTGCTCGCGATTATATGAGCGGTTTGCGAAATTACAATGCTTCCAAAGTAATGGAAATCATCACATACTTACGTATTTTCGATGGTAAATCCAAAGGAATTGATAATATTTCGGCTTCGCCTGGTGAATTACTTAAAGAATTGGTTTACAAAATAATGCACTAATTTTTTGTCAGCCAATTGAGAATAACTTCGCTTTTGGGACTTTCTTTAGGCATCACAATATTCACCAAATTTCCGTTCTCGTCAATCAGAAATTTTTGAAAGTTCCAAGTAACTTCCTGTTCTTTTGTCAACCACTTATAAATAGGAGCCTGATCATCTCCGGCCACACTTACCTTTTCCATCATCGGAAAAGTTACGCCGTAATTCAGGGTGCAAAACTCTTTTATTTCTTTGTTGGAGCCGGGTTCCTGATCTTTGAAGTTGTTCGCCGGAAATCCAATGATAACAAAGCCAGTGTCTTTATACTCTTCGTACAACTCCTGAAGTTGTTCGTATTGCGGAGTCAGCCCGCATTTTGACGCAACGTTGACGATCATAACTTTTTTTCCTTTAAGCTGTGCCATATCGAATTCCTTCCCATCGATATCAGTAACTTTGAAATCGTATAGATTTTTTTGTTTATCGTTCTGCGCATATGCAAATAAAACAACAACAGACAGTAAAACTGAAATTATCCCTTTTTTCATTTCTTTATGTGTTTAAAAACTGTTTAAATTTTTTCCTCGCTATTATCGCCAAAACAAGAAAGAACTCTCTTAAAAAATAATTCTTTTTGAATAGCAAAATGGTCTCCTAAAGTTTCACAAATTAAAGCATTTTTCTCCGTTTTTTTCCTTTTTTACCCTCATAATTTTATCCGACCACTTTTCTCTGCATTGATTTGTTACATCAAAGCACTAATAATCAATAAGAATATAACATTTTAAAGCGCACGAGAATCAACTATTTTTTTGAGACATGGGAGTAGCCTTTAAATTTTTGTTTTTAGCGGGATTCCGGTAAGTTTTATGGATTATCCGCGGCTTTCATGAGCATTATTTGTAACATACCGGAAATTCACAGCACAATATAAATAAATTTTCAGCAGTCGTTGTATAATTACAAAAGACAGGATGTACAAAGTTAGTTTACTTTTGTATATTGCGACAATGGGAAATAACAAATGTGACTGCCGTCTGGTAAGATACAAATATATCCAATTATGGAACATTTGTTTATCTCTCCCTTTTAACAAATACATATTCAGTATATTTTAACACATATATATCTATTAATCAGTATATTATTATGTATTATAGAATTTATAAATCAGATTTACACCGACTTCGGTTCGAAAAACAAGGACAAACAGTTAAATATCCATCTATTCTGTTATTTATATTATTATATATCATATAGATACATGCTTATTATAAAGTTTAAGTTTTTGATGTAGTTTGATTTTTAACAATTGCTGCTACTTTTTAAAATACAATTGTATACTGAATGGATACCTTTGTAATTAACAAATATATCTTATAATAATTTCTATTTGTAATTATTGTTTTATACATTTGTATTGAAATTAAATATTGAATATTTATTCATCATTTATATTCTTGCATCATGAGGGAACGAATCAGACAAATAATGGAAAACGAAAATTTGTCCCCGGCAAAATTTGCTGATAGAATTCAGATCAACCGGGCCAATATTTCTCATATTTTAAATGGAAGGAACAACCCCAGCCTTGATGTTGTTTCCAAAATTCTATTGGAAATGCCATACATCAATACCGAATGGTTGATAAATGGTTCCGGGCAAATGTATAAAAATGGATTCGATATGGATTCGATACCCAAAGAGCACGATCTGTTCAGTCAGGGCCCGGCTACAACACCCCAGGAGAAAGAAGTTGTTGTAAAATCGGAAGGAATTGAGGTTAAAAAGCCCGAAAAAAGTACTCAGGTAGTTGAAAATAAGATTATTGAAGTTCAAAAGAGTAACGATAGAAAAATCAGTCAGATAATTATTTATTACGACGACAACACATTTGAGACTTTTATCCCCCAGCCGGTTAAATAATAGAGGTTCATATACAACATGGAAAACATCCGGAAATAGGTTGTGAATTACATTTAATTATTTGTAACTTTGGGTTTTGTGATTACTGATCAGGTATTTGAAATAACGTAAATATCATGGCAGATAACAATATTCCCAAACCTGTATTGCGCCTCATCGATGCTGTTGTACTTGTTATAGGCATTGTGATCGGCGCCGGAATTTTCAGGACACCTTCGGTGGTTGCAGCAAACACGCCCGGCCGGTTTTGGTTTTTGAGCGTCTGGGTGATGGGTGGGCTGATCTCCTTCATCGGAGCGCTTTGTTATTCGGAACTGAGTTCAGCCTTTCCCAGTGCCGGGGGCGATTATCATTTTTTAAAAACGGCGTTCGGCAAAGGATTTTCTTTCTTGTTTGTCTGGGCGCGTATTGCGGTTATTCAAACGGGCTCCATCGCCTTGCTGGCTTATATTGCCGGGGATTATATGTCACAATTGCTTTCGCTTGGGGAATATTCAGCCTCTTTTTATGCTATTTGGGTCGTGGTTGCCCTCACCCTGATAAATGTTTTGGGAATTCAATTCGGGACAGGCCTCCAAAAGCTTCTGACGGCGTTGCAGTTTGCCGGGATACTGATAATTATCGCTGTGGGTTTCTTTGTAGAGCCCCATACCTCACTGGCAGTATCTCAAGAGCCTGCGCCATCATCATCTCTTTTTCCGACGCTTAGCCTGGCCCTTATCTTCGTATTACTGACCTTCGGCGGATGGAACGAAGCCGCTTATATCTCATCGGAACTAAAGTCCGGCAGTAAGAATATGGTATTTGTACTGCTCGTAAGCATTTTGATCATAACGTTGGTGTACGTTCTTATAAATATGGCTTTTTTGAATGTGCTGGGGCTCCGGGAAATGGCTGTGTCCGATGCTGTGGGTGTGGATATGATGCGGGTTACACTTGGGAAAAAGGGCGTTGTTTTAATAGGTACGCTGGTATCGTTGTCTGCTTTAACATCCTTGAATACAACTATTTTCACGGGAGCAAGGTCAAGTTATGCGCTGGGGAGGGATTTCAGCCTGTTTGCCCCTCTCGGGAGGTGGAACGGCAAGAGATCCGCACCGGTAAATGCACTCTTGTTGCAAGGGGGGATTGCTGCTTTGCTCATCATCTTCGGAGCATTTACCCGAAGTGGATTTGAAGCTATGGTGGAGTTCACAGCTCCTGTATTTTGGTTTTTCTTCTTATGTACCGGCATCAGCCTGATTGTACTGCGGATAACGATGCCTGATGTGCCAAGGCCGTTCAAAGTCCCGCTCTACCCGGTCACCCCTGTTCTATTCATTCTGTTTTGTGCATATCTGCTCTATTCGAGCTTATCTCATACCGGCAAAGGTGCTTTATCAGGAGTAGCGCTCTTGATCGTCGGGCTGCTTTTTTATCTTATTTTCAAAAATAACATTTCGGCAAAAGAAAGGAAAGGAAATGATATGGACACTCCTGCGTAAGAATTGAAAATTATAGTGTAAATTTGTACCCTATAAAGTTTTCACCGATGAAAGTACTCGATTTCACTGTTCGCTCAAACGAACAACTGAATTACCAGAATAACCTGATCAAGGTTACTCCGGCAGATAATGGAACATTGCCCGAGATGTCTCCGGGACAATTTGTTCAGATTTTAGTAAACAATTCGGGCAACGTATTTCTTCGAAGGCCTATATCCATCAACCTGGTTGATAAGGAAAAGAATGAAATGTGGCTTTTGGTTCAACGCGTTGGCGAAGGGACCCGGAAAATATGTGAAACACCGGCAGGAGAAACATTGAACATTATTTTTCCGCTGGGAAACTCTTTCTCCATTCCACAGGAAGAGGGTAAATTCTTGCTCGTAGGTGGAGGAGTAGGCGCTGCACCTATGCTTTTTCTGGGTAAGAAACTCAGAGAAAAGGGATTTTCTCCCGATTTTTTGCTGGGCGGACGTTCGCAGAGAGACATCCTGCAATTGAGCGACTTTGAGGCGCTGGGAACAGTTTACTGTACTACTGAAGATGGATCGTTGGGCGAAAAAGGATTCGTAACTCATCACTCCGTTCTTCAGAAAAGCAGATATGACTTCATTTACACTTGCGGGCCCAAACCCATGATGGTGGCAGTAGCCAAATATGCACACTCAAATAAAACCGGATGTGAAGTATCATTGGAAAATCTTATGGCGTGCGGTTTCGGAGCTTGTTTGTGCTGTATCGAAAAAACAACAAGAGGAAACCTTTGCTCCTGCACCGATGGACCCGTTTTTAACATCAACGAACTCACATGGATAGATTAAAAGTAAATATTGGAAGCCTGGAGTTGCAAAACCCGGTAACTACAGCATCAGGAACTTTCGGTTACGGAACGGAATATGCTGATTTTATCGATTTAAACCGGTTGGGAGGCATTTTTGTAAAGGGAACAACGTTGGAGCCGAGGCAAGGCAATGACTACCCGAGAATGGCTGAAACTCCTTCGGGGATGCTTAACTCCGTCGGGTTACAAAACAAAGGGGTAAACTATTTTGCCGAACATATTTATCCCAAAATAAAAGACTACAATACCCGCATTATTGTCAACGTATCGGGATCAACCGTAGAAGATTATGTGAAATGCTCCGAGAGGATTGCCGATTTGGATAAAGTCCCGGCCATTGAGCTGAACATTTCCTGCCCCAACATCAGAGAGGGCGGAATGGCTTTCGGTACTTCGTGCCAGTCGGCTGCAAACGTGACCAGGGCGGTTCGCAAAGTTTATCGCAAGACGCTGATTGTGAAATTATCGCCCAACGTCACCGATATAGCCGGCATTGCAAGAGCAGTTGAAGATGAAGGGGCCGATTCTGTTTCGCTGGTAAATACATTCCTGGGAATGGCCGTTGATGCGGAGACAAGAAAGCCCAAACTCTCCACCGTAACCGGAGGGCTGTCGGGTCCGTGCATCAAGCCCATTGCATTGCGAATGGTGTGGCAAGTGTATAACGCCGTGAAAATACCGATTATCGGGATGGGCGGGATTTCAAATGCCGCCGACGCTATTGAATTTATGCTTGCCGGATCAACTGCCATACAAATCGGAACCTACAACTTTATCGATCCTGCGATCTCCATGAAGGTGGTAGACGGGATTACCGGTTACATGGACAGGCATAATATAAAGTCAGTCAGCGAAATAATAGGGAAACTTGAGGTTTGATATATTTTTGATTTTATTTTATTCGATAATTTGTCAAAATGAGTATTTATTCTGAAAATATTTGACAAATTGAATAATTGATGTATCTTTGCGGATTATTACATCAAAACGGTACAAAATGTCAAATCTGATTATTCCAAAAGGGTATAAACCGCTACTAAACCTAAGTCAGACAGAGCTTGGAATTAAAAAAATAAAAGACTTCTTTCAGCAGAACTTAGCATCGGAACTACGTTTACGGCGAGTTACCGCACCACTTTTTGTGGAAAAAGGAACCGGAATCAACGACGACCTGAATGGGGTAGAGCGGCCGGTCAGCTTTCCCATCAGGGACATGAACGACACGGTGGCCGAAATCGTACATTCCCTCGCAAAATGGAAAAGGATGACCCTTGCCGATTACGGGATAGAGAAGGGTTACGGCATTTATACCGACATGAACGCCATCCGTGCGGATGAAGAGTTGGATAACCTGCATTCACTCTACGTTGATCAGTGGGATTGGGAAATGGTCATTGATGAGGGAGACAGGAATATCTCTTTTCTGAAAGATGTTGTAAAACGAATTTACAGCGCCATGCTCCGTACCGAATACCTGGTGCACGAAGCTTTCCCCAAGTTAGAACCTGAACTTCCCCGCGAGATCACCTTTATTTCCGCCGAAGAGTTGTTGCAAAAATATCCGGGCCTGGAGGTAAAGGAACGTGAAGATGCGATAACGAAAGAGTGCGGGGCGATTTTTGTTATGGGGATCGGAGGTAATTTATCGGATGGTGAACCGCACGATGGCCGCTCAGCCGATTATGACGACTGGACAACGCTCAACGATGAAGGTTTTGAGGGATTGAACGGCGACCTGCTCGTCTGGAGTTCCGTGCTCGAAAGGGCAGTGGAGCTGTCATCAATGGGAATCCGCGTGGACAAGGAAGCATTGAAGAAGCAGTTGAGAATCAAGAATCAGGAGGAAAAATTGAATTTATTTTTTCACAAACGATTGATCAATGATGAGCTTCCGCTTTCGATAGGCGGCGGAATAGGGCAGTCACGCCTCTGCATGTACTATTTGCGTAAGGCGCATATCGGCGAGATACAGGCAAGCATCTGGTCGAAAGAGATGAGAAAAGAAGCGGCCGAAAACGATATCTTCCTGATATAATTTGCCAAAATTCATTGAAAATTCCTGTTTCTGCCTTTTTTTTTATACTTTTACTCATCAAAATCCGACTATTGCGTTAAGCCATACGAGCAGAGTCTAGTTTATCTGAACTATGCCGTGGCGAGCAGAGTCTAACTTTAATACCAATATGTCTGTAAAAATTGAAGAGAGCTGGAAACAAAGATTAAGCGATGAGTTTGAAAAACCCTATTTTAAATCGCTGACTGATTTTGTGCGCCAGGAGTATTCCTCGCGAACCATTTATCCGCCTGCGAAGCTGATTTTCAATGCCTTCGACCAATGTCCATTCGATAGGGTAAAAGTAGTTATTGTTGGGCAGGATCCGTACCACGAACCCGGTCAAGCTCACGGATTATGCTTCTCAGTGAACGATGGAGTACAAATCCCGCCATCGCTGGTAAATATTTACAAAGAAATCCACGACGATTTAGGCACGCCTGTTCCCACATCGGGGAACCTGGAGAGATGGAGCAGGCAGGGAGTTCTTTTGTTGAACGCCACACTTACGGTCCGCGCCCACCAGGCAGGTTCACATCAACACAAAGGATGGGAAGAATTTACCGATTCCGCTATTTACCACCTGGCCAACGAACGTGAAAACCTGGTTTTCTTCCTTTGGGGCGCTTACGCACAGCGAAAAGGAGAAAATATTGATGCGAATAGACATCTTGTGTTGAAATCGCCACACCCTTCGCCATTGTCTGCACATCGGGGATTCTTTGGTAACAAACATTTTAGCAGGGCGAATGCTTATTTGCTGGCAAACGGTATTTCTCCCATCGATTGGTAACTTTAAAAAAATGAAAAATAGAATAAGCTTTCTTTTAATGGGGTGTTTTTTCGCCGTCACGGTTTTTTCTCAGCCTGTCGATAGTGAGGTGGAGGACAACGTGATTTTCGAAAAATACACAACGTTCATAGAACCTTTCCGGTCAAAGCCCAAAGAGTTGATCTTAGAAAAGACAGCAGGATTTTTTCTCGACAAACCTTATGTTGCCGGCACGTTGGACAAAAACGATACCGAGAGGCTGGTAATAAATTTACGGGAATTCGATTGTGTTACTTTTGTGGAAACAGTTATTGCCCTTGCCAATACTGCTGCTTCGGACGATTTATCGTTTGGTAATTTTGCATCGAACTTGAAGCAAATCAGGTATCGGGACGGCGTTATCGATGGTTATGATTCCCGTTTGCACTATATTTCCGATTGGGCGGACAACAACGTGAAAAAGAAAATCTTATCGGCAATAAGCCGGCAGTTGGGCGGAGTTATTGAAACGAAAAGCATCGATTTTATGACGTCGCATCGCTCTGCTTACAACGCCTTGAAAACCGATGACGCAATGCTCGAAAGAATCAGGAATATTGAAGATGAAATAAACGCAAGAAAAGGATTTTACTATCTTCCTAAAGAAAAAATAACGTCGAAGGCTGCAGAAATCCCGCACATGGCGATGATCGCCTTTACCACTTCCGTGAAAGGGTTGGATACCACACATACGGGATTTGCCTATAAAAAGAACGGGAAACTGACTTTTATCCACGCATCGAGCGCGAAAAACAAAGTGGTGATCGATGAAAAGACCTTGAGCGATTATTGCAAGGTGCAAAAATCGTGTACGGGGATCATGGTGATGCCTCTCCTCTGATCTTATTCAAACGAGTGATCGTTGTTTTCGGCTTTCTTTTTCTTGTCACCCATAAACCATTTGTCCGCTTTCTTGAATGTTGTGTTGACAAAGATGATCAACACGGTGGAGATCAGAAGCTCCAAGTAGAGGCCCAGGCCGGCAAGAGAGCCTAAGGCGGCGCTGCACCATATCGTTGCCGCCGTTGTAAGCCCCTGAACATTAACCCCCCTGTGTAGAATCACGCCGGCTCCCAGGAACCCGATCCCCGTCACAATTTGGGCAATTATCCGGGTGGGGTCTGCGCCGTTTTTGGTCAAAATCACGTTGATAAGCACATAAACACAAGCACCTAACGCTACCAGGGTGTTGGTACGGAGTCCCGCACTTTTATTGTTTATCTGGCGTTCGAGCCCTACAGCACCGCCGGCAGCCACTGCCGCCAGCAGGCGAAAAATAAATTCTAATGTTGGCATAGCTTAGAAAGATGCGATTATTTTATCGGCATTCGTTGCAAAGATATTTATTTTTTGCAATTCTTGTGAAGTCAGAACCGGAATTACTGTTTTTCTCTGTTCTTCAACCGGGATGAGCATGTACTTCAATTTCCCGTTTTCGGTATATTTTCTTACCCAAACCAACGAATAGCTGCACGACCTGATCTTCACCGGACTGCCATCATCCGCTTTTGTGATAATAATTTCAGCCAGCGCACCACCGTCGGTATTTATTGTTTGCTGATTGGAAATAAAATTGCCGAGCGAGTAATATACTACCGATTCAATTTCACTGTGCACCTTGTTTTTAACCAACGGTTGCACCACGTGCGGATGATTGCCGATAATGATTCTTACGCCATTCCTGAAAAGAAAGCGGGCCAGTTTTTCCTGTCCGCTGTTCGGATAGGTCTTGTATTCGTCGCCCCAGTGCATATTGGCAATAACAATATCGGGGTTATACAGTTGCGTAAGGCGCAGATCGCTTTTCATTTGCAGCGTATCAATGATATTTACGATGTTGGGGGCGATAACCGGAAGTCCGTTTGTGTCATACGTATAGTTCAGAAAAGCAATCCGGATACCGTTTTTAATAATCATCAAAGGGTAGTTCAGCCCCCGTGTGTTTCTCGATCTGAACACTCCAGTATGTTTTATTCCGATGGAATCTAATACGCTGAGCGTGCGTTCAACCCCCCTGCGTCCCTTATCGACCGTGTGATTGTTTGCCAAGAAGAAAACATCAAATCCGGCCTCTTTCAACCCGAAGGCAAATTCGTCGGGAGCACTGAACTGCGGATAGCCCGTATATGGTTTTCCACCTAGTGTGGTTTCGAAATTCACGCAAGCGATATCTGCCGACGATATTTTGCCTTTCAGCAAATAAAAGCAGGAATCGTAATTGTACCCCTCTTCGGTTTGTGCTGCATGTATTTGCGGCAGGTGTTGCATAGCATCGCCGGCAAAGAGCAGGGTTACCCGTTTTTCCTGTGCCTGCGAAAACAGGAAAACGAGGAGTAGAAATAAAGTTGAAACAATGAAACGCATGGCTGCTATAATTCCTTTGCCAGAGGAATATTCGCGGGTTTCGGCTGAAGAGTGTAATTATACAGTTGTCTGTCTTTCAGCACCTCTTTTGCTTTTTTCAATGCCGCATCATCCTGAAGTTCATAAATCAGCACACCTTCTTTGTAGTAGTATCGTTGAACGATCTCGGTCTCGATCATCTGCCCGATTTCTTTCTTGAAAAGTTCCAAATCACGGTCGAGATCGGGTTGCAACTTATCTTCCAACGCCTTGAATTCTTCCGAAGCGGTATTGAAATACCCCTCGAATTCCATAATGTTTTTCAACGATTGCAACGAGCGGTTGCTCATTTGGTCGTATTGGAAATCTTTGGTTTTCACAAATTGTTTAAACTGTTCGTAATCAGCGTCGGAAAGGTGAAAACTTTCGGGCGGTGCGATACCCGGATGTTTTATAACCCACTGGGTAGCATAATCGAAAATAATATTTTCGGTTATTAAGTAATAACCTATCGTGCCACCTTTTTCCTGCGGAATAGTGTAATCGGGCGTGATGCCGCCGCCATCACGTACCTCGCGGCCGTTTTTAGTTTTGAAAACATGGGTCAAACTATCGGGAACACGTGCTACAGAGCCGTCAGGGTTGCGGTGCGAATAGTCCAGGGCCTGAATACAACGTCCGCTCGGGATATAATACTTCGATGTGGTGATTTTGATGTTCCCGCCGTAGGGCAAATCCCGCGGTGTTTGCACAAGCCCTTTTCCGAATGAACGATTACCGATAATAACAGCGCGGTCTAAATCCTGTAGTGAGCCCGCAACAATTTCGGAGGCAGAAGCCGAACCGGTATCAATGAGCACAACAATCGGCATAAGCGTGTCAATGGGTTGGCTTTGGGTGTAGTATGATCTGTCCCATTGTTTTACTTTGCCTTTTGTGGAAACTATCTCAAGGCCTTTTCGCACAAAGAAGTTGACCACATTAACGGCTTCGTCCAAAATGCCGCCGCCGTTCCCGCGAAGGTCGATAACCAGCGACTCGGCACCTTTTTTCTTCAGATCCAGGATGGTCTCCTTCACCCGGTTCGAGCTGCCGTTGGTAAATCCGGAATAATGAAAATATCCCACGTTGTCGTCTAAAACAACAGGATAGGTGACGGGATCGATTTCTATTTTTTCACGGGCGATAGTTATTTCGCGCGGTTTATTTTCGCCGGGACGTTGAATTTTCAGTTTCAATGTTGTTCCGGGAGTCCCTTTCAGTTTGTCGCTGACCTCTTTTACCGATGCTTTCCGCATATCTGCGCCGTCAATTTCCAGAATGGCGTCACCTGCTTTCAAACCGGCTTTATCGGCCGGAAGGCCTTTGTAAGGTTCGTTGATGACAACCCGGTTGTTGTTGTAAGAGATTATCGACCCTATGCCGCCATACTCGCCAGTAGTCATGAACTGGAGATCACCGATATTTTCTTCGGCGTAATATTCCGTATAAGGGTCCATTCTGGCCAGCATGTTCCGGATGGTTCCATTGATTAAACTGTCCACCTTTATACTGTCCACATAAAACATATCCAATTCCCTGATCACGGAATTGAAGATATCGATGCTTTTGTTGATACCGAAATATCGTTGATTTTTATCGGTTTGCGTAGTTTGAGCTTTAACATTTATCGTTAATAACACGATTAATAAAAGAAAAGGGACTTTTTTCATATTCTAATGTAATCCGAAAATGATCGTTTTGTATTCGTTTTTGTATTCAGCAGACAAAGGAACTAATTTTTCAGGAATTTAAAGGATTGTTTTAGTTATATGTTTTTAAAATTGAGAAACTGTTTTGGATTTTCGTTTCACATCGTATGTTTTTAAATTATCTTTGAGGCGTTTTTTGTAAAATGATGTTCGCGTATGAATAGATATCTCCGTCATATTCTTCTTCCCTTTTTTGTGGGATTTGCAATTTTCGCCGTAACCTGTTTGCTCAGCTCCGACGATGTTCCCCAGCTTCCGCCAATTATTGCGTGGGACAAGGTGGCTCATTTCGGGATGTTTTTTGTCTTGTCGGCCGTTTCGTTGTTCGATTATTTCCAGTTGCAAAACGGCCATCCCAAGATGGGACGTTGGATTTTCTGGGGATTTGTTTTGCCTGTAATGTACGGGGCAGCTATCGAACTGATGCAAAAATATTTTTTCCGCTCGCGAAGCGCAGAGATGGCGGATTTCATTGCCGACGTCCTGGGTTCCCTCATCGCATTGCTTATCGCTTTATTTTTATACAAAAAATTTCGGAAACAGGAAAAAAAACTATCTTTGTAAAGTATAAGCGAAGGGCTTAGGGCAAAAAGTAAAAGATTTTGAAAACCAACTAACAACAGTATGCTTAAACGATCATCTTACATTTTTTTATCTCTTTTGATGTTGTTATCGTGTAACTCGTCTGTAAAAAAGCAAGATACCGTGCAGGTTCAAAATACCGATGACCGCCAATATCTGGTGAAAGTGGGTGATCCGGCACCGGATTTTGAAATGTCTTTTCCTGACGGCAAGAAAGTAAAACTATCGAATTTGCGCGGTAAGGTGGTGATGCTGCAATTTACCGCCAGTTGGTGCGGAGTTTGCCGCAAAGAGATGCCGCACATCGAGAAAGAGATATGGCAAAAGCATAAAGAGAATCCGCAATTTGTGTTATATGGTATTGACAGGGAGGAACCGGCAGAAAAGATTCAGGTTCTGCGCGATGCTACCGGCGCCACTTATCCCATCGGGATGGATCCGGATGCGAATATTTTCGGGTTATACGCCGAGAAAGATGCAGGCATCACGCGCAATATCATTATTGATCGGAGTGGTAAGATAGTGATGCTTACCCGGTTGTATGAAGAAAAAGAATTCAACGAAATGGTTTCTTTGATTGACAAGATGCTGGGTGCCGAGAGTTAAGTGCTTATCGGATTGTGAGTTTCATACGATTTAAGTAACAAAAATAAATAAAAAAATTAACGCATGAAATACGAAGATTTAAAAATTCTGGACGATCTCCGCGAAAAAGGAAGTATCACCGAAGAAGAATATCAACGCGAAAAAGCAAAAATATTGAACGACACCGCCTCGTCGTCAACTTCATCAGGCAGCAAGCCGCTTTTTGGACTGGAAGAGAACACATACCTCATGCTGATGCATCTTTCGCAACTGCTCGGTTTACTGCTTCCGTTAGCCGGATTTGTAGCACCCGTAATAATGTGGATAACCAACAAGGAGACAAATGCCAACGTGGACCTTCACGGTAAAAACATTTTGAATTTCATCATCAGCTATCTCATTTACAGCGCGGTATTAGCTATCACCATTATCGGCATACCGTTGCTTATTGTGCTGGGCATTATTTATCTGGTTTTTGTTATCCTGGCTAGTGTCAAAGCCAATAATGGCGAATACTGGAGATATCCGTTCATTATTCAATTTCTTAAATAATGAGCGACGAATTTTTGATAAAATATACCGGAGTTCAGCTCAATAGAGACGAAAATATTATTTTACGCGATGTAAACCTTGAGATAAACCGGGGTGATTTTCTGTATATTATTGGCAAGGTGGGGTCGGGAAAAAGCACACTGCTCAAGAGCATGTATGCCGAAATTCCGATAGAGTCCGGCGATGCCCGCGTTTTTGATTATCACTTGCAAGACCTGAAAAGGAAGCAGATCCCATACCTGCGGAGGAAAATAGGTATCGTTTTCCAGGATTTCCAATTGCTTATCGACCGTACGGTAGAAAAGAACCTGGAATTTGTGCTGCGGGCCACGGGCTGGAAAGATAAAATAGTTATCAAAGACCGTATCAATGAGGTGCTGACGCAGGTGGGGATGCAAAACAAGACTTACAAAATGCCGCACGAACTCTCGGGCGGCGAACAGCAACGCGTGGTAATTGCGCGGGCGTTACTCAACTCGCCGTTACTGATTCTTGCCGATGAGCCTACCGGAAACCTCGATCCTGAAACAGGCAGTCAGATTGTTGACCTACTGCAGCAGATTTCCGATGCGGGAACTGCCGTTATTATGTCAACCCACAACTACTCCATTGTTCAAACCTTTCCCGGACGCATTATGAAATGTGAAAACGCGGAATTGGTTGATTTGATAAATGCCGGTGCCGGCTAGGGATTCAAATTCAACTGCAGGCTTATTCCTGCCCCAAGTTAATTACCTTTACCTGTAATATCCGCTTTATTGGTACACATGACAAATACGATAAAATTAAAGACATTCAACACATATAACAATGGGAAAAATAGAGAACGAAGAACAAGATTACATATCGATGCTAATATCGTGTTGAGAATGTAAATAAATTTATTTACATTCCTAAACGCGTTAAATTCGATGAAGAAGCCTATGCTTTTTATACCGAATGGGTAATTTTAGATGCGCGCAAAAGCGAGAAAATAACTCAAAGGGATAAAAAAGTCAGTTCGTTCCAAACCGTGACGTATCTACTTCTTCCCGTTCTTTTTCTTTGTAACCGCCAAAACGGTAAACGAACGAAAGAGAAGCGGTGCGTGTATCGCGAAAACCGTCGATGGAACTCTTTTGTCCCCTGTAGTTAATGGACGCAAAAGGCGTACGTGTATTGAGAAGATCGTTGCCTTTAAGAATGAGTCTGGCGCGTCCGCGGCTGAATGTCCATGTCACTCCTGCCGACAAATCGGCCGTGGCGCCCAGGTCGAATATACCCTGAATGGCAGTGGGCGTGGTGTAATGTCCCGAAATGTTCAGTTTGAGGTTTGGATCCGAGGACAAATCGATGTCGTTGTTCAGTTGAAAATAAGCCCAAAACGTTTTCCGGTTAAACGGGATATCGAAGAACGTATCGTCTTTTTCCTGCCAATACATGCCGCTTGCCGTGAATCGTGACGAAACACGCTTGCCAACGGTAAACGGAATTACCGTCAGTAATCCGATTTGTTTCTTGAAATCGAAGTTCTGCACGATAAATTCCTGTTGCAGTTTGTCGGGCGATTGGTAGGGTAGTTGCGTGTAGTGGTCGGCAGTATAGGAAATATACGGACGGATGACGTATTTCCGTTTGTAGATGTACGTCAGTCCCAAATCGTAGTTCCGCGACGGACGCAAATGCGGATTACCGTACAACACCCCGTACACGCTGAAGTAATACACCGATGGGTTGAGTGCCCAGTACGACGGGTAGGATTTATCCGATGCAAGCGAAAGCTGTAAAGTGTGGTTTTCGGCGGGTGTATAGCTGATGTTGAACGCGGGGAAGAATGCATGATCGTCCCAAATCGTGCTGCTTTGTCCCGATGATTCTTCCGTGGCATTGTAAAATTCGGCCGACAGGGATGCCTGCACCGAAAGCTTGTCGGAAAAAGTCCGGGATACGCCGGCAAATGCATTGCGGATAATTTCGTGTTGACGGGTATCGAAGGTGGCTTCGGGATAATCGGCATCGTTGAGTTTGGCATCCGATATATTCCGCGTGTGTGTCAGTGAATAATTTATGCCGTAGTTTATACGCCATTGGTTGTTAAATTGATGCGATTGGTTGGCATAGAAAAAAGTCCGGTCGATGTCTTGTTTCGATACGGACGAGATTGATTGCGTGTCGAACAGCGAATTTTCGGGCAGGTCATTTTGCAGGCTGTAATGAGAATTATCGCTGTAGCGAGTATAATCGGCGCCGATGTTCAGCCCGAAACGGAACGTATAATCGGCTTTGAAGTTGTGCATCTGCGAAGGGCCATAATGTCTGCCGGTAGTATGGATGTTGCTTTCCGATATTTCTATATCCGCCGTACGATCGGACTGCGAATGATCGAAACTACCGCTGTATGAAATATCCAAACGACTCTCATCCGTGAAAGTACGTCCTGCTGCGAGCCTGATATTGTGCATTTTTCTGTACGAGAGTGAATAATTGTCCTGCCCGATGTAATATACCCGATCTCCAAGGGTATGGTCGGCTGTTTGTTTATCGTTGTCTTCCGTCTTCAGGTAATTGTAGGAATACAAGACGTCCACGCTCATTTTTTTGCCTAAATAGAGCAAACCCGCGCGTCCGTTGCCCATTGCATATGTTTTTTGTATGAATGTTCCCGCCATTTCACCCTGCCACACGTTTTCCATGCCTTCTTCCGCCGATTGCCGAAGTATCACGTTGATGGCAGCGCCGCGGATGTTGTACTGCGGCGGCGCACTGTACATAATTTCCACGTCTTCGATGCGCGAGAGCGGAATGCTTTTTAGAAAGGCCATCAGCTGGTCGTAAGTCATGGATGTTTTTTTACCATTAAGCAGGACAGTCATTCCGCTCGTACCAATGAGCGTCAGTTGTTCGTTCTGCTCCATTACGCCCGGAATCTCTTTTAGTGCATCGTAAGCATTGGTCACAGGCTTGTTTTGCAACAGTATGGGAATATGATAGACAAGTTTTCCATCTTCGGCCTTTAGTGCGGGACGTCGGCCTTCCACTACAAGTTCCTGCAACAGGGTTTCGTCGGCGAGTAATGTAAAATTGCGAACGATGGGGCTTTGGTTATTCCCGGCCACAATAAACTCCGAATATTGCGTTTTATAGCCGATAAACGAAACTTGCAACCTGTAATTTGCGGGTTTCACATTCGCCAATTTGTAGTAACCTTGCCCGTCGGTTACGGCGCCGTAGCCCAATCGTGTGGTGTCGTTGGCTTGCAGCAGTACAACGTTGGCATAAGGGATGGGTTGCGCATTTTCGTCGGTGACAGTACCGAAAATTTCATTGCGTTCACTCAAATATTGTCGTCTGGTAATGATGATCAGTTCTTCCGAGTGTAAGACAAAAGTCAGATCCGTCTCTTCCAGAATGAGTTTTAAAATATTTTTTGCACTTTCATCAATTGCTTCTGCTGATACGCACAAGCCGTCGGGAACCACTTCGTCGTTATACAAAATACGGTAACCGCTTTTTTGCTCAATTTCCCGCAACACCTCCTTTAGCGGTGTATTTTTGGAGATAAGGGAAATGGGTTTGGTCTGGGCGTTGGCGGCGAATGCAACGATCAGAAAAACCACGATGCCGATAGAAAGATATTTTGTGTGTTGCATAATTTTTGATTTTACGTGTCTGACGGCTGTTCTAATTTATCACCTGATTATCACTATTTTATCAGTAATTTCATACGAAAACGGATACGACTGTTTCAGTGCATCGAGCATTTGTGGTAAGGTTTCGTTTTTGATGCTTCCTGTGAAGCGTTGCTCACGAAGTTGCGGATTCACAATATCGATGGATACGTTGTAGCGGCTTTCCATCAGTTTGGCGATACCGGCAAAACGTTGCTTCCGGAAAACCAGCGCATCGTTCAGCCAACGGGTCTCGGGCACGATGCTGTCACCGGCTTGCACAAGGCTGAGTATCGTATAGTTACTGTTGTCGGAAACGGTGTTTCCGTTGCGTACCATCATTTTTTGGTTGGGATGCAACAGCACTTCGGGTGAATCTTTTCGGCGCATATCTTTCACCGTTACCCATCCGCGGATAAGCGCCACTTCCACGTCGGGTTGCGATGCGTTTACGTTAAATGCCGTACCTTTTACGGTAACGCTTACACCGTTTGCCAAAACCGTGAGAGGCACGGCGGGATTGTGTGCCACATCAAAGAACGCTTCTCCCGAAAGGCGGATACTGCGGTTTTTTATGCCGAAGCGTTTGTTGTAGGCAATCTGCGAGTGTTTGCCCATCCACACCTGCGTGCCGTCGTCGAGAACGGTGTAGAGATTTTCGTCTGTGGCAGTAATGGTTTCGGTGTAAAGATCCTCCGGTGTAACCATGCGGTACGCAAAATATCCTGCCAACAACAAAATGGCGACGGTTACCGCCACACGTGCCCACAACGGCAAGAGGCCTCTTTTTCCTGTATCGGGATTGTTTGATGGGATTATATTTTCATCATAAATCGTGTTGATGCGGTTCCAGACTTCGTTGAGCCTGGCTTCCACGTTTACGGCAGGTCTATTGTGTTCCGGTTTCATAAACCGATGTGTTTCGGTATATACTTCATGTAAAACCTTATTTTTCTTGAGGTTTTCGTCCAACCGTCTCTTCTCGTCGCACGAAATATTGCCGGATATTTCTTTTGCGAGCAGATGAAGGAATGTTTTTTTTGTCATTCTATTTGCTTGCTTAATGTTCAAAGTTGGGTTTAAACAGTGTTTATAATAAGGACACAAGAACGATAAAAAATACGTAACCTCTTACACCTATAATGCCAGCATAATCATCCGTTTCGTTGTTTTCTTCTTGGGCGAATAACCCAGGTATGCGGTAATTTCTTCTTCGAGCTTCTTCACGGCTTTGTAAACGTGCGTTTCTGCGGTACGAACCGAAATATTTAGGATCCGGGCACATTCTTTTGCCGAAAGTCCGTTCTCTTTGATCATTCTGAAAACCAGACGTTGTTGTTCAGGAAGTTGGTTGATTAACCGGTTCAGTTTTTCATACAGCTCCCGATACTCCATTTCTTTATGGGGGGTGTCGTACTCCGTTTTTTTTATATCGGGTTGTTCATCAATAGCTACGGTATAAGGTTTACTTCGCAGGGTGTTGAGGCATCTGTTTTTCACGGAAACATATAAATAGGTATCGGGATTATCAATAGCAGGCAGCTTGTCCCTGTTGATCCAAACCGATACAAAAACGTCTGATACCGCTTCTTCTGCCAGGCTGTTTACTGCAACAAAATTTTGTGCAAACCGCACCAGCTTTTCGTATTTCCGGTGAAACAAAGCATTGAAAGCATCCCGGTTTTCGGTGCTTATTTCCAGAAAAAGTTGTTTGGTATTACTGTCTGTTTTTGACAAAACAATTGGGTTTATCATAAAGACACTGTTAGTTTAAAAAATACGTATCTTTATTGCGATTTATTGCGTGACAAAGATACACAATTTACGGATTCAAATTCAACCGCAAGCTCATTCCTGCATTGGTGTTGGCGGTGGGGTATGCCGATGACGAGACTAACGGCATGTTTATTATTTTATCAAAAAACGCACGTAGCGTGAGTGACCGGCTCAATGCATAATCGGCAGAAAAACGGATGCTGGTAGTTTTCAATCCGCTGGTTGCCTGTGTAAACCGGTCTTCGATCTTCCGAATAAGGGCCTGCGTGACTTTATGCGAGATATCCACCCGGATGTTTAAATCGTTGTTAAATTCCGGTAAGTTGCCAACGTTGTCCTGTTGCGTTTGTTGTGTGCGGTTTACGCGTGTCCGCCGCCTATCGGCTTTCATGGAGTTGGAACCGAAGCCGATAATACGGTTAAAATCGGGCAGGCGGTAACCCAGTCCGATAACGATATCGTTGTCGCTGGTTTCCACAATCTGATAAGATGAGATATTCAGGTTGAGCGAACGTGTGCGGTTAATGCGGAAATTAAGCATCATGTTGTTATCGAGTACACTGCGCACTTCGATGAGCGGATTGAAACTTTCGATAAGGTTTACTGCCGGAATATCGTAAGGCGACGACGGAACAGGCAGTCCCGTAAGCACATCGCGAATATACCCCAGGTCGGAATGATCGTCCATAGGCACCCAGCTGAGGAACGACGAAAACGCCCCGACACGATACTGCGAAACATATTTATGCGTAAGCATCAATGATTTGAAATTTGCCTGGAGCATCGGCAACATTTGCAAAATGTTGTACGAAACGTCCCAATTGGGCAGAAGCGACGGCAGTCCGGGAAAAGCAGTCAGCCCGACCTTATGGGCATCCCGTCCCGTGTAAGCCGCCAAGAAAGCGGGGATCAACACATCTGCCGAATTCGGGTTCACACTCTGGTTCTGGTATTGGGCGCTCACTCTTTCGGCCACAACCTCCCGGTTTGTCAAAAACCGGCTGAAGGATGCCGAAGCATAATCATTCCTTGCGCTTGAGTTTTCAAAAGCTGAAGCCAGGCCTATCGTACTTATCGCAAAACTTCCGCCATAAAGCTTGGGTACCCCGTCGAACATATATTGGATTTCCGTCCGGCGATTATTTTCGTACAGCGCATTCAGCTCTATTTTTAACCCGCGGAGCGGCTCGATAGTGGCGTCCATACGTATATTTTGTGTCCGGTGGTATATGGCCGGCGAGATATTGTTGTTGTTTTTAACCAGCCAATTGTGGGCGTCAGCCTTTTCCAGAAAACGTTCACCGCCATCAAAGCCGAACGCAAAGCCCAACCCGGGAATCAATCCTGAAGACATATGGCTTTGTCCGAAGAAATCTCCAATCATGGGGTCAAAACCCGGGATATCGGTTCTGGATTTGTAACCGAAATTCACATTCACGCTACGTATCATCATCAGGCCACGCAGCATATATTGGGCGACCCGTGCCTCACTCACACCTGAAGGATTTGCAGTATCAAAGCGTTGATTGACTTTCTTCAAAAAATCAAATTTGTTGTAAAACTGAATCAGGTTAAACCGCGTATTTGCCGTGATCGACATATCGTTCTGAAGGAAATTGCCGATATTTTCGTCGCGGATAAACGCACCGCGCTCCCAACGGTAACGTGAATTATACGCCACACTCGAATTTATCCAGTCCAGAACCGGAATAGCAGCAAACGGAAGGGTATAGGTTACATCTGCCGTTTGCTCGTAATTGAGCGGTTTACCTAAGTTCTGAATGCTCTGAATCACGGAATCCTTCCAAATCTCATAATCGTCGCGATTGAGTTTTTTGTTTACCTGCAGGTAGGGTTCCTCTATTTCGGCAATCGTTCCCGAATGAAAAGAAGTTTTCAGGTTCCGGGTCAAGTCCCAGGTAATCGAAAAATCCCTGTCCCAGGTAAAGTTTTGGCTGAACGTTAGATATTGCCGTTGCGATTGTGTATATCCGGACATATATGCGTTTAAATCACGCAACTGCGCTTCCTGATAATTTCGGATCAGGTTGGAACTGATTTGGATATTGTTTGGCAGGTAATTAAAATTAAGGGACTTTATAAATTTCAGCCAACCCGAGTTGCTTTGTATGTTTTTAAAAGGTTCAACCGGTTTCACGAGCGGTGTATAAGTATAGTTTACCAGTAATCGCTGATGGATGCTGTTGTTGTATTCGGTTTCGGGATTTTGGTAATGATTCTCGTTGTAAGAGTATCCGAAACTGAAATTTGCCGGATCATAAGGCATCGGATTTTTACTCTTTATGTTCATTTTTACGTTGTTCAGGCTCAGACTTTTACTCGTGTTTTGTGTGACAGCCAGCCTGTTGATTGAATCTCTTTCCTGTTTGCTATTGATGTTTTTCAGTGATTCCGAAAGCAAAATATCCTGGTCGAGCGGATCATACAGCGGTACTGTTTTTTGATTGGAATACGAATAATAGAAAGGGGCGGAGATCTTTACCTGCGCAGGCAGGAATCTTCCGAGCTCCATATTTACAGCGAGATTTATTGACGAATAATCGTCGTTCCGGCGTTCCAGCAACCTTTGGTTGAGACTGCCGAAACCCACCGTCTCTTTCCTTCCCGAAATATTTACCGCCCCGATATCCGACAACGCGAGATTGACGTTCCCCTGTGCTGCCCAGCCTCCTTTTTCGTCGAATTCGCTCAACCTGAGTTCGTTTACCCACACTTCGATCGATTTGTTGGTGTTGGAGTTGTTCCTGATGCCAATCATCATCACTTTCACTTCGGCAAGCGATGGATTTCCCACAATGGTTAACTTGTTGTCCGGCTTTTGGGGATCGGCCTCGGAATAAGGCGTAAGATAGGTAACATCACTTCCGCGGCGTTTTTCGGCATTACGTTTCAGTTTCAGGTCTGTCAACAGTTCAAGCGGAAAATCGAACATGTTTCCGGGTTTCCAAACCGTTTCCTGATGTTCGGGGATGTTGGTGTTGTAATGTCCTGCAGGAGTTAATTTGAGCGGAATTTCGTATTCGTAATAATTGTTCCGGTAATCGGAGCCTATACGCAGAAAAACACTCATCTCATCGTCTTGCAGGTGAGTGGCGCCGTCCGCCGCTTCTTCGGCGTGGACAAACATCTGGAGGCGTTTGTAACGACGAAAGTCATAGAGGGTGTTTTTGTAGATAGCACGGGAATCGCCCGGATCAAGATCGCTCACCTTCAGTGCAATGGACTGTTCATTTTGTTGGCGGAGCTGTGGCTGGCTCGGATCGAGGATACGCGTCACACCCGGCGGCAGGACGTAATTCACGGGAGTACGGTCGCCGTTCTCTTCAATATTTACGGTTGAAATTTCCAGTTTTCCCAATCCCGACACGGTTCCGCCCGACTGGATGCTCCGGGTGTATGTCCGCCATTCGCTGCGTACAAGTTCCAGTGTGGCAAACCGGAGAAAGACAGGTTGTTCAAAACCGGTCAGGAACATTCGCATAAATCGGATATTGTTGAATCCCTGAATATTACCTACCCGTGACTGAAAATCACGGATAGGAATTTTAAACTGGTACCAGTTCACTTTCCCTGTTTCACCGTTACGTAATGAAACGCTTACTTCGCGTTTATCAACGATGTAATTGCTCCCCACCGTCATATTTCCGGGACGAAGCTGCACTTTATATTGATAATATGACTCGTTCTCGTTCAGCGTGTTATCATTATCTATATCTTCCACATCGGGTGTTGTGCGCGAGGCGGTGGAATAGGGTTGCGCTTCATTGGGTGCGAGAGAATTTCCCTCGGTCCCGTTATAGTATTTATAACGATCCAGGATGCTCAATTGTGCCTGGTCTTGTTCCTGTCCCCTATAATGCCTGAAATTGTCTCCCGAAGGATCGTTCAGCAACGAATGTTTGTCTGCCTGCATTTCCTGCAACGCCTCGTCCGAAAGTTTTGGTATGATTTCGTTTAAATAAGTGGCATAGGTGGGGAACGATTTTTCTTCTTCGGTACTCAATCCGTTCAACCCCACATCCTGAATGCGGCGCAACTCATTCCCCAGCGAATTATCGAAAGCATAAACCGTGGACTGGCGCAACGGGTATTTTCCCCAAACGCTTGTGCCGACGGCGCTTGCATCGCCGTTTACGGGTAATCCGTTTTCAAAGAACTTCTTTCCGTCTTTCAACACATCTTCCGATATTTCACCCAGGTTGAAGTATAGATCGCCGCCGCGAGCGGTCCCCGGTTTATCATTTACAAAGGGATCCATCAGCCAGAATTCAATGTATTCGATATTTGACGCTTCAAAATCGCGGATATCCATTTTCCGGGTAATTCCTCCCCAGCGGTTCTTCGGGTTAAGTAATTTCCCTTCGGAATCAATGCCGGTGTCCAGGTTATACGGGCCGCGCTCGTTGGGATAGAACGAAATATTCATCACTGGAAGGGTAGGCGGCTCGCCGTAAACAGCTTCTTTGTTGGGATAAATTTCACGTTCGTAGATCTCACGCACCAAATGGTTGGATAACTGATCTTTATCGTTTTTTATATGGGTGGGTGTAAGCGTTGAGTTCCGGCGTGTAAACAATCCGTCGATATAAAACCATGCCATTTGCGCACGATTTTTCCCGTAATCTATATTATTAGACAATGCCGCTTCGGGAAACAGCCCCGTGGAAGTGTCGTTAAAAGGCGTTGAAGCCAGAGCCCAACCGTAGGGCGAACGCAAGTCGATTCTTGATGTGGATGTTTCAAAATCGTCCAGATATGAATATCCGCCCGTGTATTTATTGCGGTAATGCCCGGGAATCGTATGGGCAAACTCCAGGTTGGCACTCAGTTGCGACGGGGCGGAGGCCTCCACGAACGGCAGCATATCAAGCAGGTTGGTAAGGGCATAAGATTGCTTCCTGAACGAGGTGTTCAGGCCCCAAAGCGTATTTTTGACCGACTCTTCGCCAAAAGTAGTCTTCACGGTGAGCGGCTTCTCGTAAAAGTGCATGATGGTGGCGCCAACCGTAAAATCTTTCGAAAAGTCGTAAGCCAGGTTCAGCCCCATCATCGTTTTACGCTGCATGTTAAACATCGACTGATCTTCGAGCGACACTGTCACAGGCGTTCCCGCATCTAAAATGGCCTGATTGATAATATTTACCGTTCCTGAAATATAATCTACCGTATAATCGGTGCCTTCGGTCAGGGTAACACCGGCGGCAGTGACCCGCACGGAGCCACGCGTAACGTTAGTGGCATTCAGGTTGATCTCCGCTCCCGAACTACCCCGGTATTCGCCTGAGATCCTGAATTTATTTTTCTCGGCAATTTGTCGGGCAACGGTCAGCGTGGAATCGTAAAGTTGCTGATAAACGTACTTGTCGGCTATGGCATCGTTGTTGAATTTTTTCCGCAAGTGCGACCCGAAGGGTTCCAGCACGGGGAAGATGATCCGTCCGTTGGCGGCCATAATGGTGTAACCGTCAAGAAAGTCGAAAATACCGTCGGGATAAGGGTCGTTTTTTGAATTCAGGTTGTCGAGATTCATCACTCTCAGCAACAGTTGTCCGCGGATCTCGCCTTCGGGGATGTAATTCAGGTAAACACCCGTGGTATCGCTCTGGTAAGTGATATTGAGTTTAAACCGTTCTTTTTGAATATTGTAAGCGCTGTATCCTAATGAATAGATGTTTTTCATCATCAAATCCCAAGTATAGGCTTGCGGTGAAAGAGAAACAGGCTTTAGAAGCTTCAAAAAAAGCGCACCGTTCTGGTTGGATGCCGCTCCGGTGGTTTCGCGGCCGATATTGCTGGAAAACTCCCCCACCTGATACGCTTTTCCATTGTATGTATATTCGAAAGCAACCGCCAGCACCTCATCTGCCTGCAACGGCGTACGCAATGAAATATAACCCAATTGCGGCTGGAATGTATATTCGGACGAAGTTAACAGCCGCGCACTTTCAATTTTCTCGTAGTCGCGGCCGATAATCACATTTGAAGGGAAAGCCGTTGCGGCCTGGCTGATATCGCGTGCGGCAACGTAAGTTGAAATCAACTGCTGATACATCGTGTTGGCATCGTTATGCGGCACGATCTCCGCACCGGCAGGCTGCCATATCGGATTGTGGATGGTGTTGTGCTCAGCTAAATCCGCAAAGGCCAGTACATTACGTGCCTGATCATAGTTGCCCTGCTTGTTGGTGACCCACACCTCGAGCCGTGTTATCGAGACTGCCGATTGAATGTAAGGCATTTTTGCCAGTGCCCTGTCGTAATTATCCCGGAAGTAGTAACCTAAAAAAAAATGTCGGTTCTCGTCGTACTGGTCGGCATTTATTTCGAAAGGCGTGGTTTGAACGCCGCCGCGCGAACTGACGGTCCTGGATTCCGACTCCTGTTGCGACAAAACAGTATTTACACGCAACTTACCGAACTGCAAATCCGACTTGATACCGAAAAGCGCCATTCCGCCGTTAATAAGCGAGTTTCCGGTTGTCATGCTTACGTTTCCGGCTTCAATATTTTTGATGATTTCGTCTTCATCGCCCTGATAAGCGAGTTTTATACGCCTGGTATCGAAATTAAAGGCAGCATCGGTATTGTAATTCAGTCCGAAATTGATTTTATTGCCTACTTTGGCGTTGACGTTAAGCTGGATTTGCTGATCGAGATCGAACCTGTTCCGCTTGCGTGAACGTTCGGGAAGGGTAGGGTTGTTGAGCACGTCTCTTTTCAACCCGGTAGTAAGCTCTATCGATCCTTGGGTGGTTACCCGCACTCCGCCGGGTCCGAAAATCTCTTCGAGCAAACTGTTGCTCTTGCGTAGGTTGAATAGCGATAAAGGTTCTTTTTGTGCAGGTTCTTCCTTTTTTTTGATGGCATTTTTTTCTTTGAAATAGCTGCTGTTCAATTGCTTCAACGAATATTTCATGTACTCGTCGGGAGTCATGGTAAATAGGGTGCCCATCTTGTTTTGAAAGATATAGAGGTTGGATTTATAATCATAAACGACTTCCATATCTTTCCGGGTGGTATCCTGTTGGGAAAAAAGAGACTGCATCCCGCTAACCGAAAGCAGAACGATAAAAAAAAGATTATAGAATGCTGCTTTTTTCAATTACCAAATGAGTTGACCGATAGCTCACATATATTACATCCTTTTCAATGCCTCTTTGATAATTGCTTCCACCGATAATGACGGCGACTCTTTCACTATTTTTACCACCACTTTTTCCGATGCCTGCTTTGTAAACCCCAGCATCACCAAGGCAGAGACAGCTTCCTGGCCTACTCCCGAAACAAACAATGCGGCCGGAATTTTTATCGTGGAGCCCTCCTCGGTGTACTTGATTTTATCCTTCAGGTCAATAATAATACGTTGTGCGGTTTTTGCGCCAATTCCTTTTACAGATTGGAGCACAGTAGCATTTTCAGAAGCAATTACCGCTTCCAGTTCACGGGAAGTAAGTGATGAGAGAATCATTCGTCCCGTGCTCGGCCCGACTCCCGATACGCTGATAAGATGCAGGAATATTTCGCGTTCGTGTTTGTCGGCAAAGCCGAAAAGGACGTGCGCATCTTCGCGGATGGATTCATAAATATAAAGTTTGGCCGATTGTTGGCCGTTGAGTACGGTGTAAGTGTTTAGCGAGATATTTGCAAGATAGCCAATCCCGTTGCATTCAAGCGTAACGGAAGCGGGCGTCAATTCAGTTATTTCGCCTTTGATGTAATCGATCATAAATTCAAAAATTGTAACGTTACTTAGAAACTGTTTTGAATTTTTTTATGCATTTGGGTTTTCGTAAAATTCAAAACAGTCTCTTGATTCAGTAAATATAACGGAAGTTTTGGGTAAAACGTATAAATAAGGGAAGAAAACTGTGCCAAAATCTTTTATTCCGCTTCTTTTGTCAATTCTTCGAGGGCATAAATCAGCCGGGTTTGAGAACCGTCTTGCGACCCGAAAATCGATCGGGTTACGTTACCTTCTTTATCCATCAGGATCCAATGCGGCATACCCTCACAGTCAAATTTTTTATAGTTCGTGTTTTCGATATCGAGGTAGATGGGAAATGGCAACTCTTTCAGGGTGAATATATTGATGATATCGTCCTTGGTCACCACTTTTTTTCCGAAAGCAGTATGTATGGCCACAACATTCAGGTTTTTGAATTCCTGCAAGCAATCGTAAGCCAATGGGATTGCCCTGCCCGTGCATCCCAGGCACTGAATATTGAAAAACAGGATCAGTAGTGGTTTCCCCGAATAAATTTCCATTAAATCTACAGGGTCGCCATCCAGAGATTTCACTCTTATTTTTTCTATTTTATTTTGCATCCTTCTCGTTAGAATGTGTTTTGAATTTTTTTATGCACTGTTTTTTAGAAACTGTTTAAATTTCCTACGAAAGACGTAAATAAAAAATCTTCGCCTTCAAAACGGTTTCTTATATTTTTTCAGCATTTTTATCATCTGTAAGATAGCCATGTTGGTTGTTCTGTTTATATTTTCTTCGCGGGAAGTACCGAATTGGTATTTTTGAGTTACCGTTTCATTATGCATCCTGGTGCAAATCCAGACCGTTCCCACCGGTTTTTCGAGCGTTCCCCCATCGGGGCCGGCAATACCTGAAACGGCAATGGAGCAATCAGTTTTCAGTTTTTCCGATACGTTTTGCGCCATTTGTTCCACCACTTCCCGGCTGACTGCTCCATATGTCTCAATGGATTTACTATCAACATCCAACATGGATGTTTTAACCGTATTGTCGTACGATATAACCGAACCTTTATAGTACGCCGATGCTCCCGGAACAAGCGTTATCCGGTGTGCAATGCTCCCTCCGGTACAGCTCTCGGCAGTGGAAACGGTGAGGTTGTTGCTTCGCAATGCTTCGCCCAGCAATGCTTCAAGCGGTTGATCACCGTCTGCTACAAGAACTTCATGTAGCGTTTCCCTGAGCCTCCCTTCCTGAAATTCCATTTCCGAAAGATTTTCTTTTCCCCAAGCCGATAACCGCAAACGGATCAATCCGTAGGATGGGAGATAGGCGAGCGAAAAATTGCCGGGAAGCTTTGCTTCAAAATCTTCCAGCAGGATGGCTAATGCCGACTCTGTAATTCCCGATACCAGAAAAGAAGACTTCAGATAGTCAATCGATAGGAATTGTTTCCTCAGCCTTGGAATGATCTCGCCGGTTATCGCTACTTTCATCTCGAAAGGGACGCCAGGCATTGAAACCAATATTTTGCCTTTTTGTTCAAACCAGAGGAGAGGGGCCGTCCCTGCTTTGTTCTGGATAACCGTGCAATCTTTCGGGACAAATGCCTGATTTTTTGTCAGCTCGTTCAACTTATAGTTTTTGTGAGCAAAGAGGCGATTGATGTTTTGAAAAACACTTTCATCAAAAATCAAATCGGTATTGAAATAGTTGCAAAGCGTTTTCTTGGTAATATCATCCTTGGTAGGGCCAATTCCACCTGTCATCAGCAGTACATCTGCTCTGGAAAAAGCCGTGTCAAGGGCTCTTATAATATTTTGCGCCTGGTCGCCGACCGTTGTAATCGCAACAATTTCAAATCCCTCCCGGGTAAGCTCTGCTGCCATCCAGGCGGAATTGGTATCGATAATTTGTCCAATAAGGATTTCATCACCAACAGTTATGATTTCTATTTTCATCTTCACATTTTAAATTCATACAAAATTAAATAAAAGCTCTTCGACTTCAAAGCGAAACAAACCTAAACAGTCTCCAAAATACCGAAATTGATTTTTTCTAAATTATTTCCATTTAATTTTTGTATTCCAATGAATTGTTATATCTTTGCATTCCGAAAATTCAAAGCAACAGAAAAATAAAACAAACATATAGCAATGAAAAAAGAAATACATCCAAGCAATTATCGCCCGGTAGTTTTCAAAGATATGTCGAACGAAGAGATCTTTATTTCACGTTCAACCATAAACGCCAAGGAAACCATTGAAATTGACGGTGTTACTTATCCTTTGGTAAAACTTGAGATTACCAGTTCATCGCATCCGTTCTACACCGGAAAACAAAAATTGGTGGATACGGCCGGACGTGTTGACAAATTTATGAGCCGTTACGGAGATCGTAAGAAAAAATAAATTCCTTTTCAGGAAGTGGAAAGACGGTGGTTTTCGAAAGAGGATCACCGTTGTTTTTTGATTATTGCCCAAACCAAATTGTACGCCATAATCACTCGGAATATCATCAAAAAGCCGCAAAAATAAACTTTTATGTGTAAATTTGCATTTTAATATAAGATCGGATGATAATGAAGAGATACTTTTTTACCATAATTCTTATCACATTTTCGGCTTTCACGAATGCTCAAATACAACTGAGCGATAGTGCCAAAATAAGCCTTATGACCTGCGGGCCGTGGTCGGGAGCCGTTTACGCGTACTATGGGCACACGGCCTTGCGTGTTCAGGACGATTCTACACATCTGGACACTGTTTTTAATTACGGTTTTTTCGACTCTTCCCAGCCCAACTTCATATACCACTTTGTAAGGGGAGAAACCGATTATATTTTGGGAACAACATCCTTTGAAGTATTTATCAGCGAATATATATACAAGAAAGTGGCTGTTTATGAGCAGGAACTTAACCTGACTCAACCGGAAAAGCAACAATTGTGGGAGGCGCTGTATATCAACCAACTGCCTGAAAACAGAGGCTATCGGTATAATTATTTTTACGATAACTGCTCCACACGCCCGCGGGATATGGTGGAAAAATTTGTAGGGGGCAAGATCATATACCCTCCCACAAAAGAAGGGCAGACTTATCGGGATATCCTGCACGAATGTTTACAGCCGTACCCGTGGAATAAATTCGGTATTGATTTGATTATAGGTGCCGGGGCCGATTACCCCATTGACGTGCGTGCAAAAATGTTTATCCCTTCCTATTTGATGGGTTCATTCGAAGGTGCAACCGTTGTTAAGAACGACTCTGTAAGCTATCCCCTGATCAAAGAGACAACCACTGTGCTAGATGCTGCAAATAAGGGAAATAGCAAAGACGAACAGTCCGTATTTTCGCCAATAGTAGTGGCATTCGCACTTCTTTTTATAACAATTCTGGTATCGGTGGTCCAATATATAAAATGGAATAAAACCCAATTACCCAAAATTTACGATACGATTCTTTTCGCAATTTACGGTATAGGAGGATTTGTACTGTTTTCTCTGATGTTTTTTTCGGAGCATCCGGCTACAAATCCGAACTGGAATTTTGTTTGGATGAATATTTTTGCACTTATTTTTGCTGTTTTATTTTGGGTAAAACCGATGAAAAACGTGGTAAATATCTATCATTTTATTAACTTTGCAGTCCTAACCCTTTTTCTGCTTCTCTGGTGGTTGGTGCCACAGCAGTTACCGGTTGCAACTATCCCTTTCTCAATGAGCTTATGGCTCAGATCGGGGACGAATGTGTTTATGCTGACGAAAAGAAAAAAGGTCAACAAACGGTATGTTTCGTCAAAATATATGAAGGCAGGGTGGGGACAATAACGCGAAGCAAACGTAGCAATGGAAGAAAAAAACTCAAATGAATAAAATATTATCGTCTTTTGTCGCTCTCTTTTCGATAACCACTCTCTGTGCCCAAGAGACACAAGCTATACCAAAATTGGTTGTGGGAATCACCATAGACCAATTGCGCGGCGATTACCTGGAGATGTTCCAACATACTTTCGGAGAAAAAGGATTTAAAAAACTTCTGAACGGCGGGCTGGTTTATTCCGATCTGGAATTCAATTTTCCACATCTCGACCGCGCTTCCACCATCACCACCATTTTTACCGGTGCCAATCCTTCTTATCACGGAATTATCGGAGAAAACAAATTTTTCCTGAAAGAAAACCGGGAAATTCCTTCGTTCTCCGATGATAAGTACACCGAACGCTATTCGCCATTGCCTGTAAAAGTTTCTACCATTGCCGATGAGCTTAAGATCGCCTCCGGCGGACAATCGGACGTGTTTGCTTTTGCACCTCACGCTTCGCAGGCGCTTGCTTCGGGGGGACACGCCGCCAGTGGCGCGTATTGGGTGGAAGACCTGACCGGAAACTGGGCTACAACCACTTTTTATAAAATCCGGCAACCCATAGTTGAACAACACAACCGGACACCGGAATCGTTGAGTAAGAAAATCGGATCCATCACTTGGCGCCCCGCCATCGATGTGTCGAACTACAAAGCATTTCCCTACACCAAGAACCTCTATAACTTCCAACACTACTTTGGTGCGGAGAAAAAAAATCACGTGCGCTTATTAAAGCAGTCGCCGTTTGTAAATACGGAAGTGCGTGAGATTGCTGAAAAAGTATTGAAGGCCAACTCGTTGGGGAAACGTCAAAACCCCGACTTCCTGGCATTGACATTCTATGCCGGTAACTTTGAAAATTCTCTCGACAAAAACTACTCCGTTGAAGTACAGGATACTTACTATCGGTTAGACCAGGAAATAGAAAAATTGCTCGAAGCTATCGACTCAACCGTAGGCTTACAAAACACCTTAATCTTTGTGGTTTCCACCGGGTATTTCAACGAACAGGAAGTTCATCCTCCGGATATGGTTACTTCGGGCGGAGATTTTTATCCCGACAGGAGCATCGCATTGCTCAATATGTATCTGATGGCCATTTACGGCCGCGAACAATGGGTAAGCAAATATTATGATCAGCAGCTGTTTTTCAACCGGAAGCTTATCGAAGACCGAAAGATCAACTTTGTGGAGTTCCAGCAAAAAGCAGCCGAATTTCTTGTTCAATCGTCAGGAATACAGGATGTGATCACGTCTCATCAGATGTTGCACGGCGCCTATAACCAAACTGTACAACATTATAGGAATGGTTTTTACAAAGGGATATCGGGTGATCTTTATCTGGAATTACAGCCCGGATGGAAGGTAGTCGTTGATAATGACTCAAACAACAATGTCCGCGTAAGAGACAATGCGGTTCATGCACCTGTAATCTTTTTCGGGAACAACATTAAGCCGCAAAAAATCAATCGTGTAATTGATGCGACAGAAATTGCCCCGAGCGTATCCCACCGCTTGCGAATCCGTGCTCCTAACGCTGCAAAAGCAAATATTCTGGAAGAACTGTTTTAAAAGTAATTAGAAATCAATCAGAAATTAAAAATTAAGGGAAGAGGATAAATCAGTTTGCTGATCCAAAACCCGCAACACAAAGCATTATGGGATTCAATTCATTTATAAGTAAAATATTTGGTAATAAAGCACAGAGGGACCTGAACGAGATAAACCCGATCGTGAACACGATAAAGGAGGCTTATACGAAAATGGAACAGCTCTCGAACGATGAATTACGTGCAAAAACCAAAGAACTCGAAAAGAGAATAGAAGAATACGTTGCCGAAGACAGTGCCCGCATTGCGGAGCTGAAAGCAGGCGTAGAAGAAGTGGAATTAGAAAAACGCGAATCGGTCTGGAACGAAATTGATAAAATTGAAAAGGAGATTACTTCAAAATTAGAGAAAATATTATCGGAAACTCTCCCCGAAGCATTTTCCATTGTCAAAGAAACCGCTAAAAGATTTAATGATAACGCTGAAATTGTGGTTACGGCTACCGATTTCGACCGCGATTTAGCGGCCAAGCACGACTTTGTACATATCGAAGGCGATAAGGCTGTCTATCAAAATCACTGGATTGCCGGGGGCAACGAGATAACCTGGGACATGGTGCACTACGATGTGCAATTGTTTGGAGGCGTGGTGCTGCACCAGGGTAAAATTGCCGAAATGGCAACGGGTGAAGGAAAAACACTGGTGGCAACCCTGCCGGTATTCCTTAATGCCCTTACGCACAGGGGTGTTCACGTGGTAACGGTGAACGATTACTTGTCGAAACGTGACTCGGAATGGATGGGGCCGATTTATATGTTCCACGGGCTCTCCGTAGATTGTATCGATAAACACGAACCTAACTCCGACGCCCGCCGCAAGGCTTATGAAGCAGATATCACTTTTGGTACGAATAACGAATTCGGCTTTGATTACCTTCGCGACAATATGGCCGTTTCACCAAGAGACCTGGTTCAACGAATACATAATTATGCCATTGTGGACGAGGTTGACTCCGTATTAATTGATGATGCGCGCACGCCGTTGATTATATCGGGACCCATTCCGAAAGGCGATGATCAATTGTTTGATCTCTTCCGTCCGCGGGTGGAACAAGTGGTTAAAGCCCAACGCGATTTTACTACCCGGCTGCTTGCTGATGCAAAAGCCAAAATGGCTTCGGAGGATAAAAAGGAACAGGAGGAAGGGGCCTTGCTGCTTTTCCGTTCCTATAAAGGTATGCCTAAATATAAACCGCTTATCAAGTTTTTAAGTGAGCAGGGGGTGAAGGCTGCCATGCTGAAAACCGAAGAATTCTATATGCAGGAACAGTCGCGCAACATGCACATCGCTACCGATCCGTTGTATTTTGTGATTGACGAGAAACAGAACAGTATTGAGCTGACCGATAAAGGCATCGACTTGCTGACCGGAAAATCGGACGACCCGTATTTTTTCGTGTTGCCGGACATTGCATCACAACTTGCCGAGCTCGAGAACCTGTCGTTGTCCGACGAAGAGAAGGCAATAAAAAAAGATGAACTCCTACAAAATTTTGCGATAAAATCTGAGCGGGTACATACTATAAACCAGCTTCTTAAGGCATACACGCTGTTTGATAGGGACGATGAATATGTGGTTATCGACAACAAAGTAAAAATTGTTGATGAACAGACAGGCCGTATCATGGAAGGGCGCCGTTATTCCGACGGCTTACACCAGGCTATCGAAGCTAAAGAACGTGTAAAAGTAGAAGCTGCCACGCAAACTTTCGCCACCATCACCTTGCAGAACTACTTTAGAATGTACAACAAGCTGGCGGGTATGACCGGAACAGCCGAAACCGAAGCAGGTGAATTCTGGGACATTTACAAATTAGACGTGGTGGTGATCCCCACCAACCGGCCAATTGTCCGCAACGATATGAACGACCGTATTTATAAAACCAAACGGGAAAAATACACAGCGGTTATCGACGAAATAGAAAATACCATTGCAAAAGGCCGCCCCGTCCTGGTGGGAACAACTTCGGTGGAAATCTCCGAATTGTTGAGCAGGATGCTTACGCTTCGCAAAATAAAACACAATGTGTTGAATGCCAAGCTGCACCAGCGCGAAGCAGAAATTGTAGCCAACGCCGGACAACGGGAGATGGTAACCATTGCCACCAATATGGCCGGCCGTGGAACGGATATTAAATTAACACCGGAGGTGAGAAATGCCGGAGGTTTGGCCATTATAGGCACGGAACGGCACGAAAGCCGCCGTGTTGACCGTCAGCTGCGTGGCCGTGCCGGTCGTCAGGGAGACCCGGGATCATCGGTTTTTTTCGTGTCGCTCGAAGATGACCTGATGCGTTTGTTTGCCACCGAAAGGATTGCCGGGCTTATGGACCGGATGGGTTTCAAGGAAGGCGATATGCTCGAACACGATATGCTGAACAAATCGGTAGAACGTGCACAGAAAAAGGTGGAAGAGAACAACTTCGGTATTCGTAAACGTTTGTTGGAATACGACGATGTGATGAACTCCCAGCGTGAAGTCATTTATAAACGTCGTCGCCACGCATTGATGGGAGACCGTATAGAAATCGACGTTGCCAACATGATAACGGAAACGGCTAAAAATGTAGTGGAAGCCAACGAGGACGATTACGAAAACATGAAACTCGACCTTTTCCGTGTGATGGCAGTTGAAATTCCATTCTCCGAAGAAGAGATGAAGGATATGAAACCCAACACGCTGGTTGAGAAAGTAGTTGAAAAGGCTATCTCGGAATTCAAACGCAAGACCGACCGATTGGCGGAAATTGCCCAACCGGTTATCAAAGACGTGTATGAAAAACAGGGCGCCATGTATGAAAATATTCTTATCCCCATCTCCGACGGGAAAAGAGTATATAACATTGCCACTAACCTGAAAGAGGCGTACGAATCGGGATCGAAAGCACTGGTTAAATCGTTTGAAAAATCAATTTTACTTCACACTATCGACGAAGATTGGAAAGAACATCTCCGGGAGATGGATGAATTGCGCAATTCGGTTCAAAACGCCAGCTACGAACAAAAAGATCCGCTATTGATCTACAAGCTCGAATCGTTCAGCCTTTTTAAAATAATGGTCAACGATGTCAACTCAAAAGCAGTTTCTATTCTGATGCGCGGACAGATCCCTGTCCAGGATCCGAGAAATGTTCGCCAGGCTGCACCCGAGCAGAAAACCGACTACAGCAAATACCGCACTCAAAAAGACGAAGTGGAAAGCAGGGCCGCTCACAACGGCTCACCAAGAGAGCCTGAACAACGGAAATTAGAACCCGTTCGTGTGGAGAAGAAAGTGGGACGGAACGATCCATGTCCTTGCGGAAGCGGCAAAAAATACAAAAATTGCCACGGACAAGGCGCTTAATGTTAGAAACAGTTTCTCAATAGAGTAAAAAATAACCCGAAGAAAGTTGAGTTTACTTCGGGTTGTTTTTTTGTTTGAAAACGCCTTCAGGAACAAACAATAAAAAACATTAATTGGAAGCCGGGGCAACTGATTTTTGACTGAAATTCTTTTGTTAAACAGTGAAAAATCCTTACCTTAGTACGTTATTTAAAAAGATGTAAAGGATGTATCTATTATTCTGTTTTTCAGCATAGTATAAGATATATCTAAAGAGAAAAATTATATTTTAGTATGATTGACCAAGAAGACAGAGTCATTAAGATCAACATCGAAGATGAAATGAAGTCGGCCTACATCGATTATTCGATGTCCGTTATCGTATCACGTGCATTACCTGATGTGCGTGATGGTTTTAAACCCGTGCACAGGCGTATTCTTTTCGGGATGTCCGAATTAGGGAATACGTCGGACAAGCCACACAAGAAATCGGCGAGGATCGTAGGGGAAGTACTCGGGAAGTACCATCCACATGGCGACTCATCGGTTTACAATGCCATGGTGCGCCTGGCTCAGGAATGGAGCATGCGCTACACGCTGGTGGACGGTCAGGGAAACATGGGAAGTGTTGACGGCGACAGCCCCGCGGCCATGCGTTACACCGAGGCAAGGTTGAACAAGCTTGCCGAAGAAATGCTTCGCGATATCGATAAAGAAACGGTAGATTTCCAACTCAATTTCGACGATACCCTTCAGGAACCGACCGTTTTGCCAACGCGGATACCCAACCTGATCATCAACGGCGCAGCCGGTATTGCGGTGGGGATGGCCACCAATATGGCTCCGCATAATTTAACGGAAGTAATTAACGGAATTGTAGCTTATATCGATGACAAAGAGATAGATATAGAGGGGTTGATGCACTACATCAAGGCGCCCGACTTCCCCACAGGTGGTTATATTTATGGTTATAAGGGCGTTATAGACGCTTTTGAAACGGGTAGGGGACGCATTGTGATGCGTGGAAAAGCTGAAATTGAATCGGGAAAAAACCACGATAAAATAATCATTTCGGAGATCCCTTATTTAGTAAACAAAGCGGAATTGATCAAGCATATTGCCGACCTGGTCGGTGATAAAAAAATTGAAGGGATTTCTAACGTCAACGATGAGTCAGACCGTCAGGGAATGCGTATTGTGGTGGATGTTAAACGCGACGCCAACGCCAACGTGGTCCTGAACAAGCTGTATAAGTTAACGGCCATGCAGTCATCATTCAGCGTGAATAACATTGCGTTGGTAAAAGGCCGTCCCGAATTGCTTAACCTCAAGCAAATGATTGAACTGTTCGTCGAACACCGCCACGAAGTGGTTGTGCGGCGTACAAAATACGAACTTCGCAAAGCGGAAGAACGGGCACATATACTGCAGGGCCTGATCATTGCGTCTGATAATATTGACGAGGTAATTGCTATTATCCGTAGTTCGAGCACGCCGCAAGAAGCCATTCAACGGTTAATGGAGCGCTTTGAGTTGTCCGATATTCAGTCACGTGCCATTGTAGAGATGCGGTTAAGGCAACTTACCGGACTTGAACAGGATAAACTTCATGCCGAGTTCGAAGAAATTCAACGGTTGATAGCTCATTTAAACGATATTTTGAATAACGAAGAACTTCGCATGCAGATCATTAAAGACGAGTTGATTGAAGTTCGCGATAAATTCGGCGATAAACGCCGTTCTGAAATTGTTTTTGCTTCGGAAGAAATGAACCCCGAGGATTTTTATTCCGACGATGAAATGATCATTACCATTTCGCATTTCGGCTACATCAAACGTACCCCGTTAACAGAGTTCCGTACGCAGAACAGGGGCGGAGTAGGGGCTAAAGGCTCACAAACAAGAGACGAGGATTTCGTAGAATACATCTATCCCGCTACCAACCACAACTATATGCTTTTCTTTACTCAAAAAGGCAAATGTTACTGGTTAAAGGTATATGAAATTCCCGAAGGCACAAAAACATCAAAAGGAAGGGCTATCCAAAATCTGCTGAACATCGATTCGGACGACAGCATCACCGCCTTTGTGAGGGTGCTCACGTTGGATGACGAAGAGTACATCAACTCCAATTACCTGATTTTTGGAACAAAATCGGGAGTTATCAAGAAAACATTATTGGAAGCTTATTCGCGCCCGCGTCAGAACGGTGTCATTGCCATAGGATTAAGGGAAGACGATCAGGTAATCGCCGTAAGATTAACCAACGGTAAAAAAGACATCATCATGGCAAACCGGAACGGCCGTGCCATCCGTTTCAACGAGGAGGATGTCCGTCCTATGGGCCGTACCGCAACCGGAGTAAAAGGCATGACGTTGGACGAAGACGGGGAAGATTATGTAATTGGCATGATCTGTATGGATTCCGACTCAAAAGATACCATATTGGTAGTATCGGAACAAGGATACGGAAAGCGAACAATGCTTAACGACGAAGATGGTGAACCGGTTTACAGAATTACATATAGAGGAGGAAAAGGTGTTAAGACACTGAACATTACGGAGAAAACAGGAAAACTTGTTGCGATAAAAAGTGTGACGGACGACAACGATTTAATGATTATTAACAAATCAGGCATAACAATACGTGTAAAAATTTCCGATATTCGCACGATGGGACGTGCAACTCAGGGAGTCCGGCTCATAAATCTGGAAAAACGAAACGATGAAATTGCTTCGGTATGTAAAGTAAATTCAGAGGAAGAGATAGATGATGTGGAAATTGTTTTACCTGAAGATATCGATGAAGAGGAAAATATAACGGAGGAAACTGACGAATAAGTGCATATATTTTAAACTTTTTGTAATTTTGCAGTCAAATAAATCAATAGAAATTTCAAACAAATAAGAAAAGGACAGTATTTAACTTAAAACGATGAATGAAATGAAAAAATTATTTTTCTTTACAGCGTTGGCTGTTTTTGCTGCAAGCCCCCTGTTTGCACAAAAATCGGCTCTAAGAGACGCCAAGAGATCTTTGGGAAGCAACGACCTGAATGAAGCTCGCACCTTGATAAAACAAGCCACTACGAATGCCGAAACCGCCAACGACCCGGAAACCTGGAAAATCTTTGGAGATATCGGCAACAAGGCATTCGATAACGAAAGAACGAATGAAATGCTTGGAAAACAAGCTAATCAGGAAGCAATGTACAACGGATTGCTGGATTCTTACGCACCGTACCTGAAAGCCGATTCCCTAGGTGAATTACCGGATGAAAAAGGAAAAGTAAAAAATAAGTTCAGAAAAGATATCGCCGGAATTTTAAAAGCCAACCATCCTTTCTATATTAACGGCGGCATTTTCTTCAATGAAAAACAACAATATTCCAAAGCTTCCGATTTCTTCCAGATATATTGGGACATTCCGTCATTACCGATGTTTGCCGGGCAGAAAGACGCTTTTGTGATAGACAGTACTTTCCAAACCATTAAATATTATGCCATTATCACGGCTATCCAGGCACAAGACCACAAAAGGGCATTGGCTATGCTGGAAAGGGCATCTAAAGAACCATTTGTTGCGAATAGCGCTTACAAAGAGAGCGATATTTACGAATTAATTGCCAGTGAATATATTCAACAAGGCGATTCAGCTAAATACCTGGAAACTCTTTATGCAGGTGCTGAAAAATTTCCGGAAAGCAAGTATTTCATTCCTAACCTGGTAAACGTTTTTATCCATCAGGGAGATAATAAAAAAGCAATGGAATATCTGGATGAGGCCATCAAGAATGATCCATCCAACGCTTGTGATTTAAACAGCGTTAAAGGTGCATTGCTAGCCGAAAAAGGAGATTATGCAGCAGCTGAAGAAGAATATAACAAGGCGTTAATTCAAAATCCAAATTGTGAAAGGGCTCTTGAAGCGCTTGCCGTGAACTTTATTCTTCAAGCACAGGATTTAAAAGAAAAAACAGCTACTATGACAGATCGCAAGTTGCAGCTGGAAAATGACAAAAAAACAATTGAATTTTATCAAAAGGCATTGCCGCACTTGGAAAAATTCACAAAATCATTGAAAGACAGATCAGCTGATAAAACGGAAATAGAGGCAGCTTTGATGAAACTCAGAAACGTGTATTACAACTTAAGCATGATGGGTGTTGACAAATCTGCACAACTGAAGGAAGTGGAAACAGAATTGGGATTGTAACCTGATAAAACTTAACGTAACATGAAGTGGTGTCGGAATACCGGCGCCACTTTTCTTTTCTAGGACAAGCAGGCTGAGCAGGAGATGGATAAAATACGATTAAACATAATAGTAATTATAGGAAAAATAGATCAATCTGAATTAATGCCGGGAATTCGTAGTTTTTTATTACTTTTGCGTTAGAAACTGTTTTGAATTTTTTTATGCTATGACAACCTCTCAACGATACAATCTCCGCGGCGTTTCTGCTTCAAAGGAAGATGTGCACGATGCCATAAAAAATATCGACAAAGGAATTTTTCCGAAAGCATTCTGCAAAATAATTCCCGATATACTTGGCGACGATCCCGGTTTTTGCAATATAATGCATGCCGACGGTGCCGGGACAAAATCGTCGCTGGCATACGTTTATTGGCGCGAAACCGGGGATATTTCCGTTTGGAAAGGAATTGCGCAAGACGCGCTAATCATGAACATCGACGATTTATTGTGCGTCGGTGCTACCGATAACATATTGCTCTCTTCCACCATTGGACGCAACAAGAACCTGATTCCCGGTGAAGTGATTTCAGCCATTATAAACGCCACAAACGAACTTTGCGAAGAACTCTCGTCGCTGGGCGTACACATTTATCCTACGGGCGGAGAAACGGCCGACGTGGGTGATCTGGTGAGGACCATCATTGTAGATAGCACAGTAACTTGCCGCATGAGGCGCTCCGATGTTATTGATAATGCCAACATCCGGTCCGGAGATGTTATTGTCGGGTTATCCTCATCGGGACAAGCTACATACGAGCATGAATATAACGGAGGAATGGGAAGCAACGGTTTAACATCGGCCCGGCACGATGTTTTTGCCAACTATCTGGCACAGAGATACCCCGAGAGTTATGATGCCGCCATTCCGGCAGATTTAATCTATTCTGGCAACGTAAGGCTTACCGAACAAATCGAAAACTTGGGAATTGATGCCGGGAAGCTGGTTCTGTCCCCTACCCGCACCTATTCCCCTATTATATCGCTAATGCTGAATGAATTACGTGGAAATATCCACGGAATGGTCCACTGTTCCGGTGGTGCACAAACAAAAATCATGCACTTCCTTAACGAAGGTTTGCGCGTTACAAAAGACAACCTCTTCCCTATTCCACCGTTATTCAAACTTATTCACGATCAATCAAATACCAACTGGAAAGAGATGTATAAAGTCTTTAATATGGGACACCGGATGGAGATTTACCTGCCCGAAACTTACGCTTCGCGTGTGATTGAAATTTCCAGATCGTTTAATGTTGATGCACAAGTGGTTGGGCGTGTGGAAAAATCAGATGTACGGAAATTAGTGATTGAGAGTGAATTTGGAAAGTTTGTTTATCCTTAGAATTAGGCATAACATGTCAGAAAACTCATTATTAGATAAACTCGACCATTTGGTAACCCGTTTCGAGGAAATAGGCACGTTGATTACCGACCCTACGGTCATTGGCGATATGAAGCGTTTTGTAAAACTCAACAAAGAATACCGCGACCTGGAAGAGATTGTGGAGGCCCGAAACGAGTACAAACAAGCATTAGACTCAATTGAAGAGGCCAAAATGATTCTGGATACCGAGTCGGACAGTGATTTGCGTACGCTTGCCAACGAAGAACTTTCCACCAACACCGGAAAACTTCCCGAAATGGAAGAAAAAATAAAGCTCTTGCTCATTCCTGCCGATCCCGAAGATGAAAAGAATGTCATTATGGAAATTCGTGGAGGGACGGGAGGTGATGAAGCCTCTATCTTTGCAGGGGACTTATACAAAATGTATATCCGGTATTGCGAAAGCAAAGGCTGGAAAACCGAAGTATCCAGTTATACCGAAGGTAGCGCGGGAGGCTTCAAGGAAATCATATTTACGGTTAGCGGCGAAAATGTTTACGGAACATTGAAATACGAGTCGGGAGTCCATCGGGTACAACGTGTTCCGGCAACCGAAACACAAGGCCGTGTACATACATCGGCTGCAACCGTTGCCGTACTGCCCGAAGCAGAAGAGTTTGATGTGGAGATCAACCCTGCCGATATCGATTTTCATACAGCACGTTCCAGTGGCGCCGGCGGGCAAAATGTAAATAAGGTGGAAACAAAAGTACAGCTTACCCATAAACCAAGCGGTATTGTAGTGGTTTGTCAGCAGGCGCGCTCGCAATTGGCGAATCGGGAGCTGGCCATGCAGATGTTGCGTACCAAGCTTTATGATATTGAACTTACCAAACGCCAGGGCGATATTGCTTCGAGACGCAAAACGATGGTCTCCACCGGCGACCGTTCGGCTAAGATCCGCACCTACAACTATCCGCAGGGACGCATTACCGACCACCGTATCAATTATACCGTTTACAACCTTTCCGCGTTTATGGACGGCGATATTCAGGATGTCATCAATCAGCTTATCGTAAGTGAAAACACGGAACGGATGAAGGAAGCCGAAATTTAAGCGTTCAAAATAAAACAGGCATTATGACCAAACAAGAACTTCTTGCCCAAATTAAAAAAAAGAAATCTTTTCTCTGTGTGGGACTGGATACGGATATTAAGAAAATTCCGGAACACCTGCTGGAAAAAGATGATCCTATTTACGCCTTTAACAAAGAGATTGTTGATAAAACAGCTCCCTATTGCGTGGCATACAAACCCAACCTGGCTTTTTATGAAAGCCAGGGGTTGGCGGGTTGGCTGGCTTTCGAAAAAACAGTGGCCTACATCAGGCAACGTTATCCCGATCAATTTGTGATCGCCGATGCCAAACGGGGCGATATAGGAAACACGAGTGAAATGTATGCCCGCACGTTTTTTGAAACCGCCAGGGTGGATGCCGTCACCGTTGCACCGTATATGGGCGAAGACAGCGTCGCGCCTTTTCTCAATTATAATGGGAAATGGGTTATCCTGCTTGCCCTTACAAGCAATAGAGGTTCATACGACTTTCAGTTTATTCAGGATCGGGACGGTGAGCGTTTGTTTGAGAAAGTGCTTCGCAGATCGCAAACGTGGGCATCAGCCGACCAAATGATGTATGTGGTAGGCGCTACACAGGGGAAGCTTTTCGAAGATGTGAGAAAGCTTGCTCCGGATCATTTCCTTCTTGTCCCGGGCATAGGCGCACAGGGCGGTTCGCTGGAAGAGGTTTGCCGGTACGGAATGAATAATGAATGTGGTTTATTGGTGAACTCTTCGCGCGGGATCATTTATGCCGACAGTACCGAAACGTTTGCGGAAACTGCCGGCGAGGAAGCTAAAAAGTTACAGGTGGAGATGGCGGAAATGTTGGGGAAGTATTTATAACCTCTCTCCTGTCACCCATACCATTGTTCCATCGGCAACGGTGGTAGCAAAAAGATAGGTACCCCCACCCTCTTTCAATCCGGTTTTTTGACGGATTACGGCTACAGGCATCGGAAAATTGCGAACGGAGATGTTCGCTTTTTTTGTGTTGGAAAGAAATGATTTTATGTTTTTCTTGTTGGGCGTAAACCAACCCTTCACCTCAAATACGCGCCCCGGAAAAGCGGTGATCAGGTTGTCTGATGTGTACAGATGGCTGTTTATGTGCAGTTTTTGAATGTCAAATTGCTTTGCAACGCTTTTAAAACCTCCCGCTTTAAGAATGGAAGCATTGGGTTCGTAAAGGTACCTCCCCACAGTTTTGGCAAAAGGGATTTCCAGGCCAAGTTCTTCTTCCGGAGTAAAGCAAAACTTTTCAATATCGCCGCATTTATTCAGATTAACAGCATTATAGACTACAGCATCCGCTTTGAAAGAAAGCAAAAATAACAACTCCTTACACTCGTTTTCTACGGAAACAATGTGAACTTCGCTCACGTTCCTCAGGCTTTTTACCGCTAATGAAATATCGAGCATGGGTGAAAATTTAATCAAAACTAATTTTGCTTTGGCAAGCAACATATCCTGTATTTTCGATACATCCGGTGAACAGTCTTCAATCCGGATCACTTTCCGCCCGACATCGTCCCTGCGTGACGGATCCAGAAAAATCAGGTCTGCCGGAGGCATTTTTTTTAAAAAAGTTTCACTCGTCGAGTTCTCCACCTCAATGCCCCGCAAGCCCAACACTTCGAAATTATGCCCGGCTATCTCACAAAGTTCCGGATCCTGCTCCACGTAAACCGATTGCACAAAGCGTTGCGACAAAAAAGCAAAGTCCACCCCCATCCCACCGGTTAAATCTGCAAAGGCCCCATTTTCGCCAGGAATTAATGAAGCCTTATATTTGGCGGTGGCTTCGGAAGATGCCTGCTCCAGCGATAAATGCGCCGGATAAATGATCTCATCGTGGGCATAGCAGCACGGGAATTTCTCTTTAGCTGTTTGCCGTCCCGAAATTTGTTTCAAAACAAACTCAACATCCGGTCTCCGGTATCTATCCTTATTGAGCTTTAATGCCAGCTTCCGGACATCGCTCTGTTCGTTTTGGCGGATAAAATCTTTTTGTTGTTGAGTCAGCTTCATGTTGTGGAAATAAAAAACAACCTGACTATCGAAATAGCAGGCTGTTCCTATCAACTAAAAAAATTATTATTTTATGGATCAAGTATCCTGTTTCAAGCAGGCTAAAAGTTTACGCTCCTGCCTCCGCTTTCGGAAGAACCGATACGAACGAACGGTTGTTGTGACGTTTGCGGAAAACCACAACACCGTCGATCAACGCGAAAAGCGTGTGATCTTTACCGATACCTACGTTTTCTCCCGGGTGATGAACTGTTCCGCGCTGGCGAACCAAAATGTTGCCCGCCTTTGTAATTTCTCCACCGAATATTTTAACGCCCAATCGTTTACTTTCCGATTCGCGGCCGTTCTTCGAACTACCTACACCTTTCTTATGTGCCATTTTCTTCTGATTTTAACTGATTAAGCAATAATTTCTTTGACTCTTACTTCGGAAAACTGTTGACGATGACCGTTCAATTTCCTGTAACCTTTTCTTCTTTTCTTCTTAAAAATGAGAACTTTGTCTCCTTTTACATGCGAAAGAACCTCTACAACCACTTTAGCGCCTTCAATGACGGGAGCACCCACTTGTACATCGCCATCGTTATCGATAAGCATCACTTTTTCGAATTCCACCTCGCTGCCCTGTTCGGCATTGATCCTGTGGACAAATAATTTTTGGTCTTGCTGCACTTTAAACTGCTGACCCTGAATATCTACAATTACGTACATATTAAATAACTTATACGTTATATGCCTGAGGCGAGTTGCGTTGTGCAACTACTTATTGAGCCTATTAGCGAATCGAGGTGCAAAAGTACGTTATTTTTACGAAATTGCCAAATATATGGAGAATAAATTTTCCAAATTACTTCTCTATTTCAAAATATGCATTTCCGATATTTTCGATGATGTCTGAGGCCAAAAAACTTCGGGCGTGAATCTTTGTTGCCGACAGGTTTGCCGTCAATCCGTGAATGAAAACACCCGCTTTAGCGGCACTTAACGGTTCATAACCTTGTGCAAGCAAGCTCGTAATAATTCCCGTCAGCACATCTCCGCTTCCGGCCGTCGCCAATGCCGGAGTTCCGGTACTATTGACATATACATTCTCCGAATCTATAATCAGCGAGTTAGCCCCTTTTAGAACGATAATCAGGTTACATTCTTTTGCGAATGCTCTTACTTTATATATTTTATCATAATCTTCGCTCCACTCGCCAATAAGTCTTGAAAGCTCCTTGGGATGAGGGGTTAAGATTGTTTTTGAGGATAAAATACCTAACCATTCTTTATTTTTAGACAAAATATTTAGTCCGTCGGCATCAATAACCAGGGGTGCTGTATTTTGCTGTAAAAACCGGTAAAAAGCATGTTGTGTTTCCGGCAATTCGCTCAATCCCACCCCCACTCCAACGGCATCCGGGTGAATATCGAAGTCGATTTCCGTGATATGTGTATTGTTCTGGTCTTCAATAACCATTGCTTCGGGAAAAGCGGCTTGCAGGACCGATGTCCCGCACCTGGGAACAAAAGCGGTAACCAGTCCGCATCCGGTTTTCAAGGCAGCTCTTGATGCAAGACAAACCGAACCCATCTTGCCAATGCTTCCGCCAATAAGCAGACTGTGCCCTTGAGTGCCTTTGTGGGCAAACTTTTCAAGCGGTTTCAACAATTCTTTTATCTCCTGCTTTGTTACGAAGTAAAAAGAGGTCTCCGCATCGTCTATAGCCGTTTCGCTCAATCCGATATCTACAAGATGGACCTCCCCGGTGTAATTTTTGTTATCGGGCAGGTACAACGCGAGTTTTGGTATCTGCATCGTTACCGTTTCAGTAGCCTGAACGGCAAAGTGAGTTTTTCCCTCCATGGACAATCCGCTCGGTACATCCATGCTGATAATTTTCTTTCCGCTCCCGTTGATTTTCTCAATCACTTCACGTGTTATACCGGTTATTTCCCGGTTAAGGCCTGTCCCGAAAATGGCATCAATAATTATCTCACAACCAGATAAGGACGGGATATCCCCGGTTGAAGTTATTTTTTTAACGGAGATATTTTCCACTTTGGCCCGACGGATATTGTGTGCGCAATCTTCGGAATAGTGCTGACTGTATTCTACTATAAAAACTTTTACCTTGTATCCCGATTTATGAAGCATCCTGGCAACAACCAGTCCGTCCCCCCCATTGTTCCCTGTCCCCGAAAATATTGAGATCGAAAGATTTTTATCGGTAAACCTTGCTGTAAACCAATCGAAGAAAGCCTTTGATGCTCTTTTCATCAGCTCCAGCGAAGAGATATTTTCGTAGGCTATAGTCTTTGAATCAATCTCCCTGATTTGTTCGGCAGTAAGTATTTTCATTCCTATCTGTTTTTTTAGTATGCTAAGGTATAATTTTTCGCATAAAAAACAAAAACAGACACCCAATTTCTTGAAACAATACATCTGAGTTTTTACTTTAGAATTTTGCGATTATCTCAGGTTGAAATATTCAGAATAAACGAACTATTACAGATTTTTTTTTGATGTGTTTTAAAACATAGACACAAAACCGGAATAAAATTGTAATATATGTAAACTTTTATACCTGTCTTTGCGTTATGAAAGAGCGGGAAATATTTCGCAAAGAGGCTTATGTCTATTATATGGGACAGTTGATTTCTGATGCGCGACGTAGTGAAAAAATGACCCAATCCGAACTTGCCGAGCGTGTGGGCACGAACAAGACGTATATCTCACGGATAGAGAAAGGCATTAAAGTCATATTCCCACTCAGGGAACATCATTTTGGTGTTTAGACTAATTAAATTTGCAAGTACTTGATTATTAAGGATTTTAAGTTAATTAGTGCGCAGAATGAGACTCGAACTCACACGCCGTAACCGGCACTACCCCCTCAAAGTAGCGTGTATACCAATTTCACCACCTGCGCAAATGTTATGCAGTGCCCGGAACAGGACTCGAACCTGCACATCGTTTCCAACACTAGTCCCTGAAACTAGCGCGTCTACCAATTCCGCCATCCGGGCGAACTTCACTATTTCTAAAAATATTGCGTTGCCTCTGCAACCTTATTTTATTTTTGTGGCGGCAAAGTTAAATGTTTTTTGAACCTTTACAAAATATTTTCAGGTTTTTATTTTCCGAAACTGTTTTAAATTCGATTTCGGACTTTAAAATAGTCAATGCTGAAAATCCGAAACGGTAACGGTTAATTTCTCTCCGTTCCCGGTATAACAGTTCTCAACGATGAAAACGGTTTCAGGCCCCGGGATTGTCAACAAAATGGTTTTTTGTGCCGGGAGAACGTATAAATTACCGCCGGCTGTTGCCCGGTAAGTAATATCGGAGACATTGGTTATTTCTGCTTGTTTTTCGTTGATGACGCGAATCTTCACGGAGGCTTTAAGCAGCCCTTTCAGGTGTTCCGGCTTTCCAACCAGCTCACCGTCGAAATAGGCGATACTGCGTTTGGCAAACAAAGCCTCTTTAATGCTTTCTATGCTTCGTTCTTTTGCCAGGACAAGTGTCATGGGGCGAATTTTATTCTTTGCACCGTAAGTGGTGGTTATCAAGTCGTGAATATCGGTATTAGACATGAATGCCAAGTTTTTATCTCTGCACCAATCGAAAGATACCGGATAATATTCCATGTGGTTAAAAACCTCCACACCATGAATTTTACCGGCTTTTATCAGTTCTTCGTGTACGGGATACATTGTCGATTTATCATCGGGCCAACCGGGATGGTTCCACATGATGAACGCACCTTGCCGTATTGCTTCGTCTATGGCCTCAAGGGGCTCTTTCACATCCATGGGCATGGCATCGCTGATGAAGAGCGCGTTAAGATGGCCTAAGGGCTTACTCCGGGTAATCTCTGCTCCGTGAATAACCATAAACCCGATTGCATCACCTGCCCTTTTGGCAATTTTATACGATTCATTCAGGTCTCCTTTAAGTATTTCTCTGTTTGGCCGGTACTCAATATGATCGGTAATGGCAATGGCGTCCAACCCTTCCTGCCAGGCCTCTGCCACCCGGATATCGGGCCAGACCTTTCCGTCGGAAAAAACAGTATGGATATGAAAATCACATTTCAGTGTCTGATAACCGTTAAAATCAGGAATATGAATCTCGCTTCTCATTCGCGAATTATTCATTTCCGTCATCTTATACACATCGTCGTTGCGGAGTTGTGCCTGAAGCGATAACACACTGCATAACATTAAAAAAACAGGGAACTTCTTCATGTTGCTTTAAATTTAGTAATATTGATATAGTTTTAATTTGAATTCATCAGTTGTTGCGAATTGCATAGATTCAACTCACTAACGCAACTTATTTCCCAAATATACAAAAAACTTTTGAGCTGGTGTTTTGTATTTCAATTTTTTTCTCTGATTTAACTTGTACTGTATTTGTTTTGCATCACTATTGCTTATTTGCTTAAAATCAGTCTTCTTTGGTATGCATTGCCTGGTTTATGCCGGGGGGGACTGTTTGCTTCGCTACAACCCATATTTGCCAAAGATGTGCGGACGGACTCGCTGGTGATCGACGGCGAACGCGAAGAGGTCAAGCTGGCCAGCCGGCAGGGCAAAGAGCACGACATTTGGGCGTTGCAGTTCGACTACATTGGTGCCAACACGCAGGTGGAAACGTGCTCGACCGCAAAGTGGAAGCGCTCAACAGAGTCCTACCCAAGGGCTACACGGCCGAAAAGGAAGAGGCCGGCCGGGACTGTCGATTGTGGGAATATTCGTGTTTTTACCGTTGATGACAGTGGGGAAAAAATCTGTACGAGATGATATTGATGAAGACGGAAATAATTATGTTTTGATCGGGAAACTGAAAAATAACATTGAATAGTCCGGACGGACAATAGCTTCTCTGTGGAGGCGCTGTTTTAACAAAAGCGTTCTTTGAAACTCTTGTGAAACCCTAACGGGCTTCTCTTGAGCGGAAAACGGGACTCGAACCCGCGACCCCGACCTTGGCAAGGTCGTGCTCTACCAACTGAGCTATTTCCGCAATATTTTTTCAGAACAAAGAGCAAAGAACCAAGACAAAAGACGAAAAACTCTGAACCTTGAACTTTTCACTTTAAACCAAGAACTCCTAACGTACTAAGATCCCACCTGCTTATTTACCTTGCCAGGGTCGGTTCCATTTCCCATACTTTGGGGCAAGGTCGTGCTCTACCAACTGAGCTATTTCCGCAATATTTTTTCAGAACAAAGAGCAAAGAACCAAGACAAAAGACGAAAAACTCTGAACCTTGAACTTTTCACTTTAAACCAAGAACTCCTAACGTACTAAGATCCCACCTGCTTATTTACCTTGCCAAGGCCGGTTCCATTTCCCATACTTTGGGGCAAGGTCGTGCTCTACCAACTGAGCTATTTCCGCAATATTTTTTCAGAACAAAGAGCAAAGAGCAAAGATACAAGACAGTTTGAATGTCTAAAAGCGAAGCGGTCAAAGCCTATTCGTGTTGCAAAGATAATTTTTTTTTTCGAACTTCAGAAATATATTTTCAAAATTTGATCAATTCCGCAATTTCCGATAGATACTTTTCATCCGTTTCATTGAAATAGTTGAGAAATTCACTGTCCACGTCCAACACAGCAACTACTTTTCCATGGTGGAAAACAGGGACGACAATTTCTGATCTCGATAAAGAACTGCATGCAATATGCCCGGGAAATTCATCAACATCGGTAACAATAATCGCCCTTTGCTCTTTCCAGGCCGTGCCGCACACTCCCTTTCCGTAGCGGATGCGTGTACATGCAACCGGTCCCTGAAAAGGACCGAGTACCAGTTGCTCATCTTTTACGATGTAAAATCCTACCCAAAAAAAACCGAAAATTTCCTTTAAAACTGCAGATATATTTGCCATATTGGCAATCGTATCCGCTTCGGATTCCACCAATGATCTCAACTGCAAAATTAAAACTTCATACTTTTCTGTTTTTGAAACTCCATCCGGAACAATTATTTCTTCAGCCATACCTTCTTTTAAATTATTCAACCTTCGCATGTTTCCTCGTATAGTGCATGCGACTAAAGCGGAGACCTTCTAGCTATTTTACGGGGTACCCATAGCTTGTGATATTAGTCGCAATCATATAACTTGCGAAAGTTCTTTTAAAATTAAAAATCGCACTACCGAAATCGATAATGCGATTTTATATCATTGACTCCTATCTAATTATTTGGCCTGCTCCTTAGCATCTTTTACCATCTTGGCATTCGGAAGGATGAAAACTTCTACACGACGGTTCTGAGCTCTTCCGGCAACGGTACTGTTGTCGGCAATCGGTTGGGTAGATCCGAAACCCTGTGAAGCCATACGCGCTCCTGTAATTCCTTTAGATACCAAATAGTTGTAAACCGATTCGGCACGACGCTCAGAAAGCGGATTGTTCACCGCATCACCACCCGTGCTGTCCGTGTGCCCGTAGATCTTAACATCTGTATCGGGGTTGTTCAGCAAGGAAGTGGCAAATTTATCCAGGGAAGAGCGGGAAGCTGTGTTCAGGGTGCTTGAATTGGTAGCAAACAGGATACCCGATTCAAAAGTAACTTTGATAGCCTGGCCTTCGTTGATTTTTTCAACCTGTGCCCCTTCAATCTGTTCCAGTTCAGCGGCCTGTTTGTCCATCTTGTTCCCGATAATGGCTCCTGCGGTTCCGCCAAGAATAGCACCGATCCCGGCGCCCCAGGCAGCACCTTTACCACCGCCTGCAATGGCACCTACACCGGCACCTACTGCAGCGCCTGCACCGGCACCAATACCACCACCCTTCACCATGTTGTTTGTTCCACAACTTGACAATACCATAGTACCACCCAAAATGATGATACCAAATAATTTAAAAATCTGTTTCATAGTTAATGCTTTTGAAAAATAATATAGTTAATCGATTTGTTAAAAAATTATTCGAAAAGATTTAATGTGTCGCAATACGCCAATTCACCTGCAACGATAGCCTCAACCTGTTCGTCTGTGAAATCCCGGATCTTGTCGTTGCGGGCGTTTTTAATAACATAGTCCAAAAGCTCATCTTCGTCAATCTCGATGTCCTTATCGTCATCTTCATCCATAAAGCCTTTTTCTTCGTAAAACTCATATACCAAATCAACAATGTAATTGATTTCGTCGTCTGAAAATTCGTTTTGCATCTCTTCGGGCAGATTTTTCCGTATAAATTTCACGGATTCATCTTCGTCGTATTCAATAATAGTTTTATCTTCGCTCATATCGGTAATATTTGTAGTTTACTTTTTGATTGAATTATTAGAAACCGTTTTGAATTTTACGAATTATTGTTGCACTTCTCTCTTTTATGCTGTTTTGTGCCCTTTTTCGCATCTTTGAACTTTCCTTTCTTCCGTATAGCCCGCTATACGATGCGAAACGAAAATCCAAATCCATCAAAAAATGACTAAAAAACAGTGCATAAAAAAATTCAAAACAGTTTCTTAGTATTATTTTTTAGTTTTCAATTCCAAACTTTAAACAACTATCAAAAAAATAAGTTCAACAGGTAAGTTGGTATTTTAGCAAAAATAATAAAGAAAAATGTATTTTGTGGAGTATTCACTTAAAGGGAGACAGCCCAAGAGAAAAAATCTCCCGGGCTGTCTCCTATCGTTGAAAATATTGGAAATTCAGAATTATCGGCGATAATTTTTCTTAGCCGTTTCTTTTGCTCTTTCGCGAGCCTGCTTTTCCTGTATTTTTTGTGCTTCGGCCAACCGCGCCATAAAGCCCGATTGTTTTTTAGGTTTCTTTTTGTTGGCTTCCAACTGGGCAAGCAGTTTATCTTCATCTAAAAACTGTTTGAACAGGAACGTAAATCCGATGGTAAATAAAGTGGATAAGAAATAGTAGTAGTTCAATCCTGCAGGATAAGAATTCAGGAAAAAGAACATCATAACAGACATGAGAATAGGCATCGATTTCATTCCCGGCATTTGGGTTTGCCCGGTATCTGTCGCCGCCATGTTGTATTTGGTGTAGAACACGTTCACTACCGTCATCAGCAAACAGAACAAGCTGATATGGTTTCCGAGGATCTTCGATATAAACGGTATGCTGGCATCCCAACTTATAATGGAATCAAACGTGGAGAGATCATGCGCCCATAAAAAACTTTGCTGACGCAACTCGATTGCCGACGGGAAAAAGAAGAAAAAAGCCAGCAAAATAGGCATTTGGAGCAACATCGGGAAACATCCGCTCATCGGGCTTGCTCCGGCCTTGTTGTACAGGTCCATGGTGGCCTGTTGACGTTTGAGCATTATCTCCTTATCCTGTCCGGGATATTTGGCTTCAATTTCTTTAATCTGCGGGCGCAGCACACGCATTTTTGCAGACGATTTAAACGATTTATACGTCAACGGAAGAATGATCAGCTTAATCAGAAGAGTCATTATGAGGATGATGACTCCCATCCCCCAATCGAATTTCAGAAAGAAATTAAATACGGGGATCGTGAAGTATTTGTTGATCCAGCTCAACCATTTGTATCCTAAATCTACAAGTTCCTCAAGATAAAGTTTCTGGCTGCTCTCTTTGATCTCTTTATCGTAATTTTTCAGTGTATAAAAATGGTTCGGCCCGAAATAGTAGTTAAACGATGCCGTGAGTTCATCTTTTTGCGGGTCAGTGGTTACCGGAACCCATGTTTCAGCCTTATAATCCTTGATGTACTCGGAAGTGCTGAGCGGTTGTGACGAAAGAATGGTATTGCTGAATGGTTTTTCAGCAATAATGATTGTACTGAAAAATTGATCTTTAAAAGAGAACCATTTTACCGGCTCGGTAAGCTCCCTCCGGTCGTTTTTGCTATCGCTTAACCTCTGGACGTCTTGTCCCATGTATCTGTAGTTCAACCGTGCAAAACGATTTTCAAACTGGCGTCCCTGCTCCTGCTGACGAATTTTTTGTTCCCAGTTGATACGGAAATTCGTTAAACTCTCCGGATGCAAACCGTTCTTCATCCCTGCTATTCGAATATTAAAACCCAGCATGAATTCATTGGCTGGAAGGGTGTAGATCAGGTCGATATGTTGTCCGGGAGAATTTTCCAAACGCATCACAACCGATTTTCCGTCTGCGGTTGGCATAGGGGTAAACACTTGATCTGCCGTGGATAATCGGACACTGTTGCGGTTGAAAAGCTCCAGGTTAAACCGGGCTTCATCGCCCTCGAAAAGATAGAGGCTATCGCCGTTGAATTTTTTCTCGCCTTTGAGTTGCACGGAATAAATTCTACCGCCCAATGTGCTCAAAACCAATTTCAATTTCTCGTTTTCGAGTGTGACAAATTCTTCTGCCGTTGGCTTTACGGCCGTTGTTGAATCGGTTTGTGTACCGATCGAATCCCGGGCGACGGAGGTTCCTGTTGCAAAAAAATCGGAAACTGTATTTTGTTGTTTGATATCAAGAGCTGGTTGCGAGCTATCGGTTGCCAATCGTTCTGCTTCCAACGCGGCTTTTTGGATTTCAACCTGTTGAATTGAATCACGCAACCGTTGCTGTTCTGCTATCTGCTCCTTGCTGGGGCGATTTAAAATAGTAAACGCAATAATGATTACACCGATCAGTAAAAAACCTATAATTGTATTCTTATCCATTCTGACACAATAAAAGAGAGTGAATTAGGCCACTCTCGAAATTACTAAAAAAATATCCCTTTTAATTGAGAAACAAACTTAAACAGTCTCTGAAATCAACTCGTTTTCTCGAAGCTACAAAGATACAAAAAAAAGTAAAACGAATAAGAATGTGTTTTGAATTTTACGAATTATAGTTGCACTTCTCTCTTTTTTGTTGTATGTTTCATAATTACCAAAATATCTGTTTTTTCATGTCATTTTAAAATTATATTTGCCAATAACGTAATACTTTTGTAGTTTTGTGCGCTAAAAATAAAAAATTATTTACGAATGCTATGAACCCCGTTACAAAGAAAATAAAAATCTTGTGTGCCGATAAAAATATACCGGCGGAAGAACTGGCAAAAAACGCAGGCCTGACTGTGAAGCAGGTCCAACTTATCTTTGACAGCGAAAAGATACCTTCGCTCTCATCGCTTATCAAAATTTCAAGAGCCTTAGGGGTTAGATTGGGAACTTTTCTCGACGATAACGAAAACATAGGCCCTGTTATCAATAAAAACTCCACACAATCACGCCCGATAACTTTCACCAGCCATTTGACCAGCGACAATTCACACATCGATTTTTTTTCTTTGGCTGCAAGTAAATCGGGAAGGCATATGGAGCCGTTTCTCATCGATATAAAACCCTCCAGCTCATCTAAACTGACCGCCTCGTCGCACGAAGGAGAAGAGTTTTTATACGTTTTAAAGGGATCGATAACCGTTTTATACGGATTGGATGAATTTGTTTTAAATACCGGCGAAAGTATTTATTACGACTCCATTGTAGAGCACCTGGTAACCTCGGCAAACGACGATCCCGCCCAGGTTCTTGCAGTAGTTTACACCCCCAACTAATCCATCATTCTTATGCAGCTCTTTGAGAAGACATTAGGCGACTGGCTCGAATATTGGGCTAAAGAAACACCTGATAAAGAATATATTGTGTACTCAGATCGAAATCTTCGCTTCACCTGGAAAACTTTCGATGAACGAGTGAACAATATGGCCAACGGGTTATTATCAATCGGGGTAACCCGCGGAACGAACGTGGGAATTTGGGCACAAAATGTTCCCGACTGGCTGACCGTGCTTTATGCCACGGCAAAGATTGGCGCTGTAGCAGTTACCGTTAACACCAACTACAAAACCGAGGAACTGGCTTTCGTATTGAAAAATTCGGATATGCACACGCTATGCCTTACCGAAGGAATTCCCGGCAGCGATTATATCGATATGATTTATGAGCTTCTGCCGGAATTGAGAACCACACAACGTGGAAAGCTCAAGAGCGAACGCTTCCCGGAGACCAGGAACGTGGTATATATAGGACAAGAAAAATTCCGCGGGATGTACAATACCGCCGAGCTGCTTCTGGTGGGCGCAAACCGGCCGAAAGACGAGTTTTGGTCGCTCAGGAAGCAAACCAACTGCCACGACACCGTGAACATGCAATACACATCGGGCACCACCGGATTTCCAAAAGGCGTAATGCTCAGTCACCACAACATTGCCAACAACGGTTACCTAACGGGAGTTCATATGAAATTCACACCTGAAGACAAGTGCTGTGTCTGCGTTCCTTTGTTCCACTGTTTTGGCGTAGTGCTGGCAACCATGTGCTGCCTCACTCACGGAAGCACGCAGGTGATGGTGGAGCGGTTCGACCCGCTATTGGTCCTGGCATCGATTCATAAAGAGCGCTGTACCGTCTTGCACGGTGTCCCTACTATGTTTATTGCCGAATTGAATCATCCCATGTTTTCACTCTTCGATATGGGTTCGTTGCGTACTGGTATAATGGCGGGGTCGCTTTGTCCGATAGAACTGATGAAGCAGGTAAACGAAAAAATGTTCATGGACGTTACCAGTGTATATGGACTCACGGAAGCATCGCCGGGAATGACGCAAACCCGTGTTGATGATCCTTTTGGTGTGCGTTGTACAACCGTGGGGCGCGCTTATGAATTTACCGATGTCAAGGTTCTCGACCCGGCCACAGGGATAGAGTGCCCGGCAGGGATAGAAGGTGAAATGTGTTGCCGCGGTTATAATGTGATGAAAGGGTATTATAAAAATCCGGAAGCAACAGCCCAGGTAATCGATGCCAACGGCTATCTGCACTCAGGCGACTTGGGGGTGAAAGACGAAAACGGCAACTATCGCATCACGGGACGGATAAAAGACATGATTATCCGCGGCGGAGAGAACATTTCCCCAAAAGAGGTAGAGGATTTTCTCTATAAGATGCCCGAAATAAAGGATGTGCAGGTGGTTGCAGTGGCTTCGTCCAGATATGGGGAAGACGTCGGCGCTTTTATTATCCTCAAAGACGGCAAAGAACTCACACGTGAAGATGTACGTGATTTTTGCAAAGATCACATTGCCCGGTACAAGATTCCGCGGTATGTATTCTTTATCAACCAGTTTCCAATGACAGGAAGCGGTAAGATCCAAAAATTCCGCCTGCGTCAACTGGCACTGGAAATGTGCGAAGCGGATGAAATTGAGATCATTTAAGAGCCGTACTCATCCGCCGCCTTTATCACTTCCCTGGCTTTCTCGATAATGGTGTCTTTTCCTTTCGATTTATCACTTTCGGTCATAGAAACATAGATATTTGGTTCGATCCCGAATTCGATATGTTCCTTGTTGGCGTTGTACATGGGTGATGCGGAAAACCTGACCGACCAACCGTTCGGCAATTCCGACGAGAAAGGCAATCCGCTCCCGCCGCCGGTTTTATCTCCGATAATAATGGCGTTTGGCGCGTGTTTCATAACGTTTACAAAATCGTTGGTGGCGCTGTAACAACTCCTATTGGTAAGAACAACCACCGGTTTCTGATACCTGATCTTATCGTAGCTGTTCACATATTTGGGGTAAAAGTCGGAAAAGGCGGAATGCCCTTTGCCGATCTTGTGTGAAATATATCCCACCAGGGTTTTTTCGTTAAAGAATCGCGAAGCAATCCGTTCTACGTTGGTTAAATTGCCTCCCCCGTTGTTACGGACATCGATGATAATCCCCTCGCATACAGACATCTGGCTTAATATCTGCGACATGTTTGCGTCACCGATATCGTTCGAAAAGCTACCGTAATAAATATAACCGACGTTATCTTCCAGGATCTTATAATACATTCCCCCGGCAATGGAGAAATCGCTGCCCAGGTATTTTTTTTGAATATTCGGATCAAAATTCGACGGGAAATCCTCCGTCCAGTTCCAATAACGGGAGATATCGTGCGAAGCGATCAGGTTCACGTGTCCGTCTTTCAATTCAGAAAGCATCTCTCCCATCAGGTTGAAAAGGGCATAGTTTCCCATATCGTTTTTTACCCTTGCACCGTATTTAGTATGTACGGCATCCCAATCGATATTCTTGTATTCAAAAAAACAATAATTCTCATCGATAATCTTCCAAAGCGCGTCGAAATTACCGCGCGGATCGTTATTGAAACTCATATTGTCCCCACATCCTGAAAAAATAGAAAGTGAAACGAATATAAGCAATACGTATTTTATTTTTCTGAATATCATCTTTTATCCGCAGGGAATCTTGTTGATCCTTCTTTCGTGACGGCCGCCTTCGAAAGGTGTATTAAGAAAAGTTACCAGAATCTCGTAAATCTCTTCTTCGTTCAACAGCCTGCCCGGCAAGGCAAGTACATTAGCATTGTTGTGGGCACGCGCTAAATAAGCTATATCCTTGTTCCAGCAAAGGGCGGAGCGGATACCCTGATGCTTATTCATCGTCATATTTATACCGTTTCCCGAACCGCAGATAGCAATTCCCGGATAACATTCTCCGCTCTCGACGGCCCTTGCCAGGGGATGGGCAAAATCGGCATAATCTGAACTTTCTTCGGAATATGCGCCAAAATCCTTGAAAGGTATCCCATTTTCAGTCAACAGTTTAATAATAATCTGCTTGGCCGCAAAACCGGCATGATCCGAAGCCAACCCGATGGGTTTTTCTGTTTTATCAAATAAAGACATTTTTAATTCGTTTATAGAAGTTCCTTCACTTGCTCATATACATTTTTGCCCGTATAGCCGAGTTTCTCGTCCAGAACCTTGTACGGCGCTGAAAATCCAAATGAATTCATTCCCCAAACCCGGCCGTCTGCGCCGACTAAGCCTTCCAACGTAACGGAGAGCCCGGCTGTTAAACCGAATTTCTTTTTGCCTTCCGGCAGGATCGATTCCTGATATTCTTTGGTTTGCGAACGGAACAGCCCTTCTGACGGAACAGAAACAATTCGGGTTTTTATGCCATCGGCTTTCAGTAGTGCTGCTCCCTCAACGAGAGTGGACACTTCCGAGCCCGATGCCAGAAGAATCACATCGTAATCAATGTCTTCCTGCACCACATAAGCGCCTTTCATGGCCTGTAAAGCTTCTTTATAACGCGATCCTGCAGCGGGTAAATCCTTGATGTTTTGTCTCGACAAAATTAACCCTGTAGGCGTTTGGGCATTTTCCAAAGCCATCTTCCAGGCAACTGTAGTTTCATTCACATCCGCAGGGCGAAGCACGAGCATTGAATTTTGCCCGCGGTGGTTTTGCAGCTTTTCCAACAAACGGATTTGCGCTTCCTGCTCAACAGGCTGATGCGTCGGCCCGTCTTCCCCTACACGGAAAGCATCGTGTGTCCAGATAAAAATAACGGGCACTCCCATCAGGGCAGCTACGCGGATGGAAGGTTTCATATAGTCGGAAAAGGCGAAAAATGTTCCGCAGGCAGGAATAACACCTCCATGCAAACTCATTCCGATACACAAAGCCGACATGGTGAACTCCGAAACCCCCGCCTGCAAAAATGCTCCTGAAAAATCATTTTTCTCAAATGCTTTCGTCTGTTTCAAAAAACCATCGGTCTTGTCGGAGTTTGACAGGTCGGCCGAAGCAACAATCATATTTTCAACCTTTTGGGCTAAAACGCTCAAAACAGTTGCCGAGGCTGCACGGGTAGCGTTATCGGGCTTTTGCACGATGGAGGCCCAATCAATTTCGGGCAATTCCCGGGCAAACCAGTTGCGTTTTTTGGCTGCAAGCTCGGGATTGGCTTCTGCCCATGCATTGAATTTTGTTTTTTTGGCAGTCACAATCCCTTTAAGCTCTTTTTTTCTTTTATCGTAAAGTGCTGCAACTTCGGGAAAGACAACAAAAGGGTTTTCCGGATTGCCTCCCAAATGTTTAACAGTTTGTGCAATATCGGCTCCTGCGGCGCTCAGGGGTTGCCCGTGTGTAGAAACCTGGCACTCAAACGATGTGCAATCGGCAGCCAAGGCGCCGCGTCCCATAATGGTATTTCCGATAATAAGCGTCGGGCGCTCTTTTTCCGCTTTGGCTTCAGTTAAGGCTTTGCGGATATCATTCACATCGTTTCCGTCTATCGTGATCACTTTCCAGTTCCACGCTTCGTATTTTTTTGCCACATCTTCGCTCGTAACGGCATCTGTAGTAGTTGAGAGCTGGATGTTATTGGAATCGTAAAACATAATAAAATTATCCAATCCCAGGTGTCCGGCAAGCCGTCCTACGCCTTGCGAAATCTCTTCCTGAATACCGCCGTCTGTAATGTATGCATAGATGGTATGATCGATAGCATCTCCTAAGCGCGCTTTTAGAAATTTAGCGGCAATAGCGGCACCGGCGCCGTAAGCGTGTCCTTGCCCGAGAGGGCCTGAGGTGTTTTCTATTCCACGCTCAACATCCAACTCCGGATGGCCGGGCGTGGGGCTTCCCCACTGGCGGAATTCTTTGATTTCATCTATCGAGAACTTACCGCCCAAACAGAGGACAGAATAAAACATAGGCGACATATGCCCCGCATCGAGGAAAAACCGGTCACGGCCTTCCCAATGTGGGTTTTCGGGATCGTATTCCAAAAATTCGCTATAGAGGACGTTAATAAAATCAGCGCCACCCATGGGGCCTCCCGGGTGCCCCGATTTTGCTTTTTCTACCATCGATGCCGATAAAATACGAATATTATCGGCTGCTTTATTCATTAATGCATTATCATTCATAAGATTAGGAAGTATTTATTTTTTATCAATTTCTATCGGATTCTTGTTAATATAACGGTGAGACAACTTATGATACAAAGATACATTTTTTTAGAAATAAAAAGGTGTAAAAATTGACATCATTTAATCAATATATGACTTCTTTATTAAGTAACTTTGCTGAAAAATGTCACTGGGTAAAAATAAGATAAAACTGATCCGTTCTTTAAACGAAAAAAAGTACCGGAGTGAACACAATACTTTTGTTGCCGAAGGGAAAAAACTGGTTTTCGACTTGCTCGATAATTGTCGGTGCCGGCTTTTGACAGGATTAGCGGACGTATTGCGGGAGATCCCGCCCTTGTCGGCGGAAGAAATCATCGAAGCTACCCCCGAGGAACTGAAAAAAGCTTCTCAGTTGAAAACCGCTCCGCAAATCATCGGTGTTTTTTATCAGCCGAACTACATTGTTGAGGAAATTGAACTCGAGGGCAAGCTGCACCTTGTCCTCGACGGAATTCAGGATCCGGGCAATATGGGAACCATTGTCCGGCTGAGCGACTGGTTTGGAATTGAACATATTTTCTGCTCACCCGACACAGCCGATATTTTTAATCCGAAAACCGTACAGGCCACGATGGGAGCTATTGCACGGGTTAAAGTCCATTATGTTGATCTGGAGGGACTATTAAAAAGGAACAGTTCATTGCCCGCTTTTGGCACCTTTCTGGAAGGTGAGAATATTTACGAGGCAGAACTGCCGGAAAACGGCTTTGTCGTCATGGGAAACGAGGGAAAAGGAATTTCCCCCGAGATCCAAAAACTCATCACAAAGAGACTGTTTATTCCTAATTATCCGGTAAACGCCCCAACATCGGAATCGTTAAACGTAGCCGTGGCTGCCGCAATTGTCTGTTCCGAATTCAGAAGAAGAAGGTAGTCAATACTCCTGCCAGCTTTTAATCTTCAAATGTTCCTCATCCAACGTGCAAAAAGCGGTAATAAATGCCGATGCCAGCCGTGCGTTGGTAATGAGCGGAATGTTGAAATCTACAGCACTGCGGCGGATAATGTACCCGTTGGTAAGTTCGCGACGGGTAATATCCTTCGGAATATTGATGATCAAGTCGAACTTATTGTGGGTAATCATCTCCTGAATGTTATGCTCGCCATCTTCATCCGGCCAATTCACATCGGTAGCTGCAATCCCGTTATCGGTCAGGAATTTTTGCGTTCCGTGACTTGCGTACAGGTTGTATCCTTTGGCATGGAGCAGCTTGCAGGCTTCCAGCAAATCCACTTTCGATTTCGCCTCTCCCGATGAGATCAAAATCCCTTTCTTCGGAATCCGGTATCCCACCGAAAGCATCGATTTCAGGATAGCTTCGTTAAAATCGTCACCAATACAGCCCACTTCTCCCGTCGATGCCATGTCCACACCCAGGATCGGGTCAAACTTCTGCAAGCGGGAATAGGAGAACTGCGACGATTTAACGCCGATATGATCGAGGTCGAAAACCGTACCGTCGGGTTTATTGTAAGGTGCTCCGAGCATCACGCGGGTTGCCGTATCAATAAAATTATGCTTGATGACCTTTGACACGAACGGGAACGAACGCGACGCGCGCAGGTTGCATTCAATCACCTTAATTTCGTTGTTCTTCGCCAGAAACTGGATGTTGAACGGGCCGCTGATCTTCAACTCCCTGGCAATCTGGCGGGAAATCTTCTTGATGCGGCGCATGGTCTCGAAATAGATTTTTTGTGCCGGGAAGACCAACGTGGCGTCGCCCGAATGCACTCCGGCAAACTCCACGTGTTCAGAGATGGCATATTCCACAATTTCGCCCTCTTTTGCCACGGCATCCATCTCCACCTCCTTGGCATTTTGCATGAAAACCGAAACCACCACCGGATATTCTTTCGATACGTTGGCTGCCATTTCGAGGAAATGGTGCATCTGCTCTTTGTCGTAACAAACATTCATTGCCGCTCCCGAAAGCACATACGACGGGCGGATCAACACCGGGAACCCTACTTCTTCCACAAACTTATCCACCTCTTCGTAGCTCGAAAGTTCTTTCCACCGCGGCTGGTCAATGCCCAACCGATCGAGCATGGCCGAGAACTTGTGCCGGTTTTCCGCACGATCAATCGACTCGGGCGATGTTCCCAGGATGGGCACGTTTTGGCGATGCAGCTTCATGGCCAGGTTATTGGGAATCTGTCCGCCCATAGATACGATAACGCCTTTGGGAGCCTCAATATCGACAACGTCGAGCGTACGTTCAAAAGAGAGCTCATCAAAGTAAAGCCTGTCGCACATATCGTAATCGGTTGAAACCGTTTCGGGGTTATAGTTGATCATTACCGACTCATAGCCCAGTTTACGTGCGGTCTCCACGGCATTTACCGAGCACCAGTCGAACTCTACCGAGGACCCGATGCGGTATGCACCCGACCCCAGCACGATAATCACCTCTTTACCGGATTTCACCGCTTTGTATGTTTTATCCGATCCGTACGTGAAATAGAGATAATTGGTCTTTTCCGGGTTCTCAGATGCTACTGTATTGATGCGTTGAACGGTAGGCAGCACGTTTTGCTTTTTCCGCCATTCGCGTACGCGGATCAATTCGTTTTCCATCGTTCCCTGCGGGTTTTCCACGTAACGGGCTATCTGGAAATCGGAGAATCCCAATCGTTTTGCTTCCGACAGCACATCCTTCGGTAAATCTTCAATTTTCTTGTATTGGGAAAGGACGCATGTATAGTTGTAAATATTTTCCAGCTTCTTGAGGAACCATTTGTCAATCTTTGTCAGCGCTTCAATCCGGTCCACCGGATACCCTTTTTCAAAAGCATCGGCAATGGCAAAGATACGCAGATCGGTGGGATTGGCCAGCGCCTCTTCCACGTTATCGAAGGTGAGATCGCGGTTGCCCACAAAACCGTGCATGCCCTGCCCTATCATTCGTAACCCTTTCTGGATGATCTCTTCAAACGATTGTCCGATAGACATGATCTCACCCACCGATTTCATCGACGAACCAATCTCACGGCTCACCCCGGCAAACTTCGACAAGTCCCAGCGCGGGATTTTTACAATCATGTAATCTACCGACGGGGCTATGTATGCCGAATTGGGCGTCCCCATCTCGCCAATCTGATCGAGTGAGTAACCCAGTGCCAGCTTGGTTGCCACAAACGCCAGCGGGTATCCCGATGCTTTGGAGGCCAGCGCCGACGAACGGCTCAACCGGGCATTAATTTCTATGATGCGGTAATCATTGGTTTCTGCGTTAAACGCAAACTGGATATTGCATTCGCCCACTATTCCGATATGGCGCACAACGCGGCGCGCGATATCTTCCAACAGGGCAATTTGTTCTTTGGAGAGTGTAATGATGGGTGCTACGACGATGCTTTCGCCCGTATGTATTCCTAACGGATCAAAATTCTCCATGGGAACTACCGTGAAACAATGGTCGTTTTTGTCGCGTATAACTTCAAACTCAATCTCCTTCCACCCTTTCAGGCTCTCTTCCACCAAAATTTGTTTCGAGAACGAAAGCGCACTTTCGCAAAGTGAGACAAACTCTTTTTCGTTGGCACAAATTCCCGAGCCTAAGCCGCCCAGCGCATACGCCGAGCGCACCATCACGGGGAATCCGATCATATGAGCCGCTTTCAACGCATCTTCCATGCTTTCAACTGCTTGCGATACCGGCGTTTTGGCATCAATCTGTTTGAGTTTTTTTACAAATAGATCCCGGTCTTCGGTAATCATTATCGCTTCCACCGAAGTACCCAGCACTTTTACGTCGTATTTATCCAGTACACCACTCTGATAAAGCTCCGTTCCGCAGTTCAGCGCTGTTTGTCCGCCAAATGCCAGCAGGATGCCGTCGGGCTTTTCTTTTCGTATCACTTTCTCCACAAAAAAAGGCGTGATCGGAAGAAAATAAACTGTGTCCGCCACGCCCTCTGAAGTCTGAATAGTTGCAATGTTTGGATTTATGAGCACCGTCTTGATCCCTTCTTCCCTCAAAGCCTTTAATGCTTGTGATCCCGAATAATCAAACTCACCGGCCTGGCCGATCTTCAATGCTCCCGATCCCAATAAAATAATTTTTTCGATTGATTTGTCCATTTAACTGATGATCTGATTCTTTTTATGTTATTTGACTCGTAACACATTACGTATCAACTCGCTTTCACCCCACACTTTTAATTTTTCACTTTTCACTCTTCATATGGTGTGAATGGGATGATATGTAAATCAGGTTGCAAATTTACATAAAAATAACCGGACTCAGAAACTGTTTTGTATTTTTTTATGTACTGTTTTTTAGTCATTTCTTGTAAAATCACGTGTCGCCATCCCTAGGCAAAAACAAATCGGGCAGCATATAAACGCCGCCCGATCTGTTTTAAATGAAGAAGAATTATCTAAAACCTGTACCCCAATGTCAATAATCCTCTTACGGATGTATTCTTCAGGGTGAAGGGAGATGCATCAATAACAAGTTCCCCTCGCGTATCACCATTATAAGCATATAAGTTGGGGAACGGATACAACTGGTCTTCCTGAGTTTGATAAACCAGAGCAAAGTCGGCATAGAAATTTTTGTTGAACCGATAGCCCAGTCCTCCGGTGAAATATTGGGTATCGCCTTCCATTCTGTAAATGGTGTTTGAGCCGGAAACGCTGGAATCTCCTGCTTTTGAAAAATCGCTATTGTACGGATTCTGTATCCAGGCATAGCCCAACCTTCCGGAGAATTGAGGAGTAAACCGGTATTCGGTACCCACCCTTACAGTGGATGCAACTTTAAAATCTTCTTTGATATAACTGTTATCAATATCGTACCAATTCTTGTTGGAATAGGCGCCGGAAGGAACACTCAGTTTCATGTTCGTATAATCGGTCAATTCGTAATCGACACTTAAAATGAAATTGCTTCCCAGTACTGCGGCACCGCTCAGCACCCATTTGTCGGGCGTTTTCAAATCGTAATGATTCGTAAATTTAGCGGAATAGGTCCTGCCTTTTTTATAATTAGGATCAGTTACATAAGCGCCTAAATCATCGTCAATACTGGCTTTATATATTTCGGACATGGAATACCAGGTGGGGGTATGATATGCCAAACCTAACCTGATCGAGTTTATGGGGCGGTAAATCACCCCAAACTTTGCTCCCACTCCGGCACCGTTTGTAATTATCTCATTGTTCAGTGTATAACCGCCGCTCTTGAAATCTTCAAGAAAATCGGTATAAAGGGAGTGGTTGATATCGGAAATAGTCAGGGCCATTCCAACATTCAGCACATTGTTTATCGTAGTTCCGAAGGTAAAATCGTAATTGTCGATATATCCCCTCTCCGAGAGTATAATTTCTTGAAGCGGTGTTTCATTATTGGTGTTCAGTGGATCGTAAAAATTGTTGTTTCCGGATTGGGGAAACATCAACTTTGAGTTGTAAGCTAAAACAGAAAGCCACGGCTGATCGACGAACGGGTCAGGCAGGTCTTCGCCTACAAGCAGTAAATTGGGATCTATCCCACGGCCATTGTTGGCGCCATTGGTCCTGTCAACAATATAATCAATCATCCTGCTCGCTCCGTTTCCTACAGCATTGATCTCGTTGTTGAAAGTCTTTTGCCTATTGTACGAAAAACCGAAATTAATCATAGGCATTACATCGTTTCTCAACGGGAAATACCCTACAAATCCCAAATTATGTAAGTTGAAATCATCCACGCTTCTGTTGATATCACCCACCTTGGCCCTGTTTTGCTGAAACCCCATTGTACCCATCACTTCCGAACTTCTGTAAACACCAATTCCGGCCGGATTGATGGAGACGCCCGTGATGTCGCCCCCCAATGCGCCAAAAGCATTACCCATCGCCATTGAACGTGCCGTCCCGTAGAGCTCGTTCCGGGAATACTTCAAGGCTTCCAATTCACCCTGTGAATAGGAGTAATTTGCAATGAATACCAAAAAGAAAAGAAAATATGCGAATTTTTTCATTTTAATATAGTTTGAATTTTGTTTTTCAACGACGCCCACTGCTGCTACGTCCGCTGCTTCCGCTGCTTCCACTACTGATACGCCCACCGCCACTTCCAAATGATCCGGAAGATGAACTCCTGCTTGAAGAATCGAAAGATGAAGAACGGCTTGAGCTTGAACTTCTGCTTGGTGCGGAATAAGAATCGTTGCCCGATGAACTTCTCGAAGGAGCTGAGTACGTACTACTGCTTCTGTTCGAAGAGCTTCTTTCGTATGTATTCGTACTGCTGCTTCTTGCCGGTGAAGTGCCTGAACTGCTCCTGCTGTTATAGATTCTCGAATTAGAATCGATTGTGCCTGTAGCAGATGAGCGGGAAGAAGACGAGCCTCTGTTTATAATTTGTCCGGATCTTGAGTCGTAAACCCGGCCGCTATTATCGATAATCCTCGTTCTTGACGATGTGCCTGAGCCCCTGCTGTAAGCCGAAGAGCTTCTGCCGGATGCAGCTCTTGTAGCGCTGCCGGATACCGAGGAGCGCCCCGAGGTTGCACTTGAGGCCCTGCCCATGCTTGCCACGGACGATCTGCCTGTGTTGGCCGAGCTTGATCTGTAAGCGCCTGTACTCCTGCCGGAGCGATTATTGCTTAAACCGGAGTAGTATCCATCATAGAAACCGCCGTAATATCCGCCTCCGTACCATCCGCCGTAACCGTAATACCAGGGAGAATAATACCCGCCGTAATACCAAGGTGAATACCAGGATGAGTACCACCCGCCGTAATACCACGGGCTGTACCAATGGCTGTAAAAGGGGTATCCCCATCCGTAACCGTAGTACCAGGGATCATACCAAGGGTCATACCATGGATAGTAGCTGTTCCAGCCCCAACCCATGCCGAGATATACGTTGGATCCCCAGGCACGGTTATCGTAATAATCAGAGTAGATATCGTCGCCTACGTAAACGGTAACCTCATCGGCCCCCGTTATCTTGATACTCGATTCCGGATCGTGGTATTTAATAATCCTGTCTGTATATTCGTACTGCTGGTATGCCGAATCTTCAACAAATACGGTATCGTTTCCCATCGCATCGTCCTGTCCGCGACGGTTATATTCGTCAATATTCCGTCCGTTTGCACGAACTTCCATGTTGGATGCCTTTCCTTCTACCACAACAATTTTCTTCTTTTGTGGCTCTTGTTTTTTCTGAACCTTCATGGTTGCAGTATTTTGAGTAGGATTGGCATAAATGTCATCCCACTCTTGGGCAAAACCTATAATGGGTGCCAGGACTAGGAAACCTGTGATAATTAAACTTTTAGTTTTCATAGTTTTTTCCCTTTATTTTAGTTGGTTGTTTTAAATAATTCATTTCGCAGAGTTTGACGATTATTTATACATTTGGTTTAACTCTCTATCTCATTTATTGCCGGGTGAAAGCCAAACTTGTTTGAGCTTGTCCGAGGCGCATCTTACATCTTACAAATATACAAAAATTTAAACGCCAACTCATCGCTTGTTTATTAAATAGATGGAAAATGCAGGGAAACGCTGCACGACATGTAGTTAAAAAATACAAAAAGACATAAGAAAAGCTACCCGTTTCTTAGTTGGGCAGCTTTAATCTGACAATCTCCCGGCATTAATACTGTCTCTCCAAAATCCAAAGATCATTGAAAGGGACACCGTAAGTTCTTCTCAGGTAATCGGTATTTCCAAGTGCGGAGTATTTTTGATAAATCTCATCGCGTTTTGCAGCGGCTGATGCTTTATCATCGTAGCTGGCAACAATAACCCTGTACATGCCCTGTTCGTTTTCGGCCAAAATTACCGAATAACCTTCGTTCTGCATTCTGGTTTTCAACGATTCAGCATTCAGTTTTACACTTAAAGAAGCAATTACCACACTGAAGTTCTTTAAATTGGCAGCATCTGAAGCAAGAACAGGTTCAACCTTCTCTTTTCTCACTGACACTTCAACCGGAGGCAACGTACCGGCATCTTTTACTACAGTAGGTTGCGACGCTGCCTGCTGCATCTCTCTCTCTTTGGCAGCTTCATATACTTGTTTATATGCACTTTGTTTTGGTTTGCAGGAAATTGCTAAAACCAACGTGGCTGAAAGCGCCATCATCAAATAGATTGATCTTTTCATTTGTGTCATTGTTTTATTGTTCGAATATTAAAACTGAAAGCAAAGATAGAAATAAGTAAATGATTATAACCCGTATAGATGTGAAAATAAATTAAATTGTTAAAAACATCTTTCAGTCAGGCAGAAACTCAAGAGAACCAACGACTAAAGTCATAGAAATTTGGCTCAAATAGCCCGCTATTATCGCCAAAACAAGTCTGAAAAATTTATTTTAGGTATTCCGTTTCCTTCTTTTCCGCTTAGGTTTACTTCATGTGTTACATGTTCATAACCAAGAATTTATTTTTTTAATATAATCTTCGATTTCAACTCCCGTGTTTTACCGGTAAACACACTATCGGTAAAAAGGGTATCACGATAACCTGTGTTTGAAGCCGGAAAAACCAATATTTCCCATTCCCCCTCTTTTAGCCCTTTAAACTGAAACATCCCATCGGACTTTTCGGGTATGGTGAAAAGAGTATCCTTATCTTGTACAATTTTCACGACCGGTTCGGCTTCAACGGGTAAAGCATAACCTTTCAACGACCCGCCAAATGTTTCGGGAAAAACACGAAGCACCGGTTTAAAAAAATAATTTCCGTTGGATTCGTAAAATGAAAGTGCGGCGTTGATGTCGATCATTATGCTGGTGATGTAATTGGCATACAGGTTATCATGGACATCCACAACGATACCGTCTTTAATTTCAGGATCCGGGATAAGGATCTTTTCTCCATCGGTGGTTTTAATTTTTGAGTTGTCCCCGAACGTTATTTTCATTTTTCGCAAAACACCTGACGGGAAATACTGATCTACGATCTGTTTTGATTTTCCGTTCGATAGTGGAAGTACATTGTAAATCCCGCCTTTGAAATCGAGAGTTGTCCATTGTTCATCACTGTTGGTGTTGTCGGTAGTGGAAATTTCAATTTTTTGAATATCAACATTAAATTCCGATACCAGCAAAACAGGGGCATCAGTAAGTTTTATCCGCAACCGGGTGGCGTTTATACTCGGATCGTCCTTTGAACATCCCACAAAAGAGATCATCAAAAGAAGCGCCGAAAACAGAGTGATCTTCATCTTCATTTTTACACATTTTACGCAAAGATAATACCCGCTAAACAATTTTACCCAATCTTTGATGAATAAAATGATTAAACATTTGTTTTAATCGTTTGTTTAATATATAGAGATTTTATACTTTTGCATCGAAAATATAAGCTTGAAAAATGGAAGTGTTGACAACGGAACAAAAAATTATTGAAGCTGCAAGAAAAATATTTACGCAAAAAGGTTATGCAGCAACAAAAACGCGGGATATAGCAGAAGAAGCCGGAATAAACCTGGCATTGCTCAATTATTATTTCGGCAGCAAGGAAAATCTATTCAAACAGATTGTGAACGAAGAGCTTGAAGATCTTTTCGGATTAATGAGCCCTTTTCTGTCGGACAGCAATACCACACTCGAAGAGAAAATCAGGATTCTCGTAAAAGATTACACGAAGTTATTGACTGAAAATGAAGATCTTCCTATTTTTGTACTTAACGAGCTTAAGAATAACGGAAACATATTCAACCACATTTTACAACAAGCGCGGACAATGTCGCAGCCGATCTTAGACAATCAGTTGAAAAACAACGGATACACCATTTCCATATCCGATTTTATTATGAACATCGTCGGCCTGACCATCTTTCCCTTTATAGCAAAATCCTTGCTTATTGCTTCGGGGATACTGAAAGAAGAAGAATTTCCGCAGTTCATTCGAAACAGAGAAAAACTAATCCCCGAGTGGATTTTCGCCATACTAAAACAATCCCGGCAATGAAATCACAAAGAATTACATTATTTATACCGTTGTTTTTAATGTCCGCATTCTTTATCAACGCACAATCTCTCACTATTGAAGACTGTCAGCGGATGGCGCGTGAAAATTATCCTGCAATCGCACGATTCAATATAATTGAAAACATTAAGAACTTCACGCTGGAAAATGCCAATACGGCCTATTTCCCGCAACTTTCCCTAAACGCAAGAACAACCTGGCAGAGTGATGTTACAAAAATTGATTTCAAGCTGCCTCCCAATTTTCCACCTGTTGATGTTCCGTTTCCCGATAAAGACCAGTATCAGGTTTATGCTCAACTGAACCAAATAATCTGGGACGGTGGAAAGGTTGCCGCGCAAAAAGAAAACATTGCCGCCAATGCCGAAGTGGAAAAACAAAAACTCGAAACCGAAATTTATTCGCTTCAAGAACGGGTTAACCAGGTCTTTTTTGGCATTTTGCTGCTCAACGAACAATTAGCACAACAGAGTACGTTGGAAAAAGAGTTGCAACGCAACTATGGGAATGTACAAAGTTACGTGGCAAACGGTGTGGCCAATGATGCCGACCTCAGCGCCGTGAAAGTAGAGCAGCTGAAAGCAAATCAGCAGCGTATTTATATGGAGTCGGCCCTGGACAGCTACATCAGAATCCTTTCTGTGTTGATCGGGCAAAATATAGATGAAAAAACCACCTTTGTGAAGCCACCGGCCAATTTGTTGCCTGAAGATGCAGCCATTAACCGTCCTGAGCTGCAACTGATAGAAGCCCAGTCGGCCCTGCTTAATTCTCAAGAAACGGCATTGAACGCCAAAAACAGGCCTGTGATTGGTGCATTTGCCCAGGGCGGATACGGCAAACCGGCATTGAATATGCTCAGCAATAAATTTAAACCCTATTTCATGGGTGGAGTGAGCCTTTCGTGGAATTTCGGGAGCTTGTACACCTACAAGCACGAGAAAAAAAGTATCGAACAGCAAAAATTGGCACTTCATTCGCAACGCGAGACTTTTCTCTATAGCCTGAACCTGCAGCTTCCGCAACAGCAAAACGAAATAAAAAAATATTACCAAACGATGCAGGACGACGACGAGATTATCCGTTTGCGAAGGCAGATAAAAGATGCTGCCGAAGTAAAAGTGGAGAACGGAACCCTGACAGTTTCAGATCTACTGCAGGAGATCAACGCCCTGGAGATTGTCAAACAGGCAAAATCGCTGCACGAAATCCAATACCTGATATCGATTTATAATCTGAGGTTCACCCTGAACGGTAAGTAAAAACAACAAAACAAAAAATGATATGAAGCCAATCAAACTTTTCACTCTTCCCGTTATAGTTCTTCTTTTTGCCTCGTGTTCCGGCAACGACAACGATTACGACGCCAACGGCTCATTCGAGGCAACGGAGATCATCGTATCGTCGCAGGGAAATGGCCAAATCCTGTCGCTGAACGTTGTTGAAGGACAAATAGTGCAAGCCGGCGAAGTTGTAGGACAGCTAGACACTACGCAACTTTATCTGCAAAAAATGAGCCTGATATCAAATGCGCAGGGCGTTCGCGCACAACGCCCGAACATCGGTACGCAAACGGCAGCCATCGAAAAGCAAATTCAAACGTTGCAAAGGGAACGTACACGCACTCAAAACCTGGTTGCGGCAAATGCGGCGAATAAAAAACAACTGGATGATATAAACGCACAAATTGAAGTTTTACAAAAACAATTATCGGCCCAGACATCCACCTTGCAAAAGAGCAGCGACAATATATCGGCACAAAGTTCCGCTTTACAAATTCAGGTAGCACAATTGGAAGATTTGCTGGAAAAATGCACGATAAAAAGCCCTATCTCGGGTGTAGTGCTGAACAAATACGCCGAACGGGGTGAACTTGCCGGAACAGGCTCCCCGCTTTTCAAAGTTGCCGACATCGAAAATATGTACCTGCGTGCTTACGTAACCAACGACCAACTCTCCGGGATCAAGTTGAACAACCAAGTAACAGTCCGTGTGGATGCCGGGGACGGCGAAATGAGGTCCTACTCCGGAACCGTATCGTGGATATCCGACAAATCGGAATTTACGCCCAAAACTATCCAGACTAAAAATGAACGGGCCAATTTGGTTTACGCAACAAAGATTGCTGTAAAGAACGATGGATTTCTGAAAATTGGAATGTACGGAGAGGTTAAATTCTAATATGATTACGGTAAACAATTTATATAAGAGCTACGGAAAGGTAACCGCATTAAACGATCTTTCGTTCAGGGTAAACGATGGAGAGATATTTGGTGTTATCGGGCCCGACGGTTCGGGAAAAACCACACTTTTCAGGATTCTCGCCTCATTGTTGCTGCCGGACGGCGGCTCTGCCGGGATGAACGGATTAGACGTGGTTAAAGACTTCAGGAAAATCCGCGGTATAATCGGTTATATGCCGGGGAGATTCTCGCTTTACCAGGATTTAAGCGTGGAAGAGAACCTGAAGTTTTTTGCAACCGTCTTCAACACCACCATCGAAGAGAACTACCTCCTTATCAAAGATATTTACCAACAGATTGAGCCTTTCAAAAAACGCCGTGCCGGAGCGCTGTCGGGAGGAATGAAACAGAAACTTGCCCTCAGTTGTGCGCTTATACACAAACCTGAAGTGTTGATACTCGACGAACCCACAACAGGCGTGGATCCTGTTTCGCGAAAAGAATTCTGGGACATGCTTGAGAGATTGAAATCAGAAGGGATAACCATTTTGATCTCCACTGCATATATGGACGAGGCCGGCCTCTGCGACCGTATTGCGTTAATGCGCGAGGGCAACTTTATTGCGGCCGATACGCCGCAAAACATTATAAACAGTTACACTGAAACGCTGTGGGCAGTGCAAACCGAAAATATGTCGGCCTCGTTGCGCGATTTACGGGATCATCCACAAGTGAAAACATGCTTTGCTTTTGGAAATAAGCATCACGTAACGGTCCGGGCAGATCTGTCAATCTCCGGACTTCAACGCTATTTAAAGGAAAAAGGGTATTCGAAAGTAGAAATTGATGCTGTTGCCCCAACGGTGGAAGATTGCTTTATGGCGCTCACAAATTAACAATGATCATGGAAGTTATTAAAGTATCGAACCTCACTAAAAAATTCGGCAATTTCACTGCCGTCGATCACATTTCCTTTGATGTCCGCAGGGGGGAGATATTCGGATTCCTGGGCGCTAACGGCGCCGGAAAGACCACTGCCATGCAAATGCTTTGCGGCATCAGTAAACCTACATCGGGGAAAGGGACAGTTGCCGGATACGATATTTTGAGAGAGAACGAGAAGATAAAACGCAATATCGGCTATATGAGTCAGAAATTTTCGTTGTACGAAGACCTGAAAGTATGGGAAAACATTCGTCTTTTTGGAGGTATTTACGGGATGACAGACCATGAGATAAATGAAAAAACCGATGAGCTGCTTTACCGGTTGAAATTCGAAAAGGAGCGAAACACCATGGTCAAATCCTTGCCGTTGGGATGGAAACAGAAGCTGGCTTTCTCGGTGGCAATTTTCCACACGCCGCAAATCGTTTTTCTCGATGAACCTACCGGCGGAGTCGATCCGGCCATGCGGCGCCAGTTTTGGGAAATGATCTACGAAGCATCCGACCAGGGGATCACGGTTTTTGTCACCACGCACTATATGGATGAAGCCGAATACTGCAACCGCGTATCGATAATGGTTGACGGACGGATTGATGCACTGGACACCCCTCAAAACCTCAAGGAGATTTATCAGGCACAAAACATGGATGAAGTATTCCGGAAGTTGGCAAGAAAAGCAACAAGAATTGAGAATTAAAAACGAACAATGAAACAATTTTTCTCTTTCGTAAACAAAGAATTCTACCATATATTTCGTGACGGGCGCACCATGTTGATCCTGCTGGGGATGCCCGTTGTGCAGATTTTGTTGTTCGGCTTCGCCATCAATATGGAAGTCCAGAATATCTGCACGGTCGTTTTCGATCCGGCACAGGATGTTGCAACACGCGAAATTGCTGAACGCATGGCGGTAAATCCCTATTTCAATATGCGGGGATATGTATATTCGCCCGATGAAGTCAACAGCCTGCTGAAACAAGGGAAAATAGACGTAGCGGTGATATTCGAACCAAATTTCAACGAGAACCTTGTGCATTCTAAAAGGGCTCAGATACAAATCATTACCGATGCATCAAACCCTAACACAGGAACCATTTCCGCTAATTACGTAACGGCAATCATCGGCGAATATCAGAAAAAAATGCTTCAACCCGGTAATATCCCCTGTCAAATTGACGTGGACAGCAAGCTGCTTTACAATCCCGAAATGAAATCGGCATACACCTTCGTACCGGGAATCATGGGGCTGGTGTTGATGATAATCTGCGCCATCATGACTTCGATCTCCATCGTTCGCGAGAAGGAACACGGAACAATGGAAGTACTTCTGGCATCGCCGCTGAAATCGGGAACCATTCTTATCTCAAAAACGGTCCCATACCTGGCGCTTTCGTTCATCAACCTGATCACTATCCTATTGCTGTCGTATTTTGTACTAAACGTTCCCATTCGGGGGAACTTGGCGCTGCTGGTATCAATATCCATTCTGTTTATCTTCCTGGCGCTCTCACTGGGCTTATTTATTTCCACCCTCGTGCAAACGCAGGTAACCGCCGTGCTTATTTCGGGGATCGGGCTGATGATGCCCACATTGATTCTTTCGGGTATGATTTTCCCCATCGATAACATGCCGATACCGCTGCAATGGGTATCATCCATGGTACCCGCGCGATGGTACATTTCTGCCGTAAAAAAAGTGATGATTGAAGGATTGGGGTTCATGTATGTGGCAAAGGAAGTGGGTGTCCTTGCAGGAATGGCTCTCCTTCTTATTGGAACAAGTGTTGTAAAAATTAAAACCCGGTTGTAGCGAAAATCAGTTAAAAAATATGAGTCAGTTAAAATATCTTGTCGAGAAAGAGTTCAAGCAGATCAGCCGGAACGCTATTATTCCCAAAATGATTGTGTTATACCCGGTTTTGGTACTGCTGATTTTTCCCTGGGCAATTAATTTTGAAGTAAAAAACATAAAAATCCACGTGGTGGATAATGCCAAAAGTGCCTATTCGCAACGATTGATAAACAAGATTGATGCATCGGCGTATTTTATCCTTACCGATATATCTTCCGGTTACAACGCTGCAATCGGCGATATCGAAAGAGATAAATCGGATATTATCCTGGAAATCCCCGTGTCGTTCGACACCGATATGGTGAAGGAGCGGCACGCTAACGTAATGATTTCGGCAAACGCCGTGAACAGTACGCAAGGGCTGTTGGGAAACAATTACCTGACGCAGATCATCAACGATTTTTCGCAGGAACTCCGCACCGAACTCTTTCCTGCAGCCACGCTCTCCAATGCTCCGCATATTGATGTGGTAACCGATTTCCGTTACAACAAACGCCTCGATTACAAATCTTTTATGCTGCCGGCATTTATCGTGCTCATGATCACGCTCATATGCGGCATTCTGCCTTCGCTGAACATTGTGATCGAAAAGGAGACCGGAACCATTCAGCAAATCAACGCCACGCCGGTGAGCAAATTTAATTTTATTCTCGCGAAACTTATTCCATACTGGATTATCGGGCTTATTATCCTTACCCTGTCGTTCTTTCTCACGTGGATCATATACGGATTGCTCCCGTCGGGCAGTTTTGTAACGTTATATATCTCTGCCGTTATTTTCCTTCTGGGAATTACCGGACTGGGAATTATAATCTCCAACTATTCCGAGACATTGCAGCAATCGATGTTTTTGGTTATGTTTTTCATCCTGATCATCATCTTGCTCAGCGGAATGTTTACCCCCATTTCGGCTATGCCCGGATGGGCGCAGGTTATCGCTCATGCCAATCCCCTCACCTACTTCATCGAGATCATGCGGCTGGTATATCTAAAGGGCAGTTCGTTGTCCGATCTTCTTCGCCCGTTGATGTGGCTGGCAGGCTTTTCGGTGCTTTTTAATACGTGGGCGGTATTGAGTTATAAAAAACGAGGCTGAGCGATTAAATAGTTGAAACAAAAAGAGCAAGAAATTGTTATTAGAGATATGAAACAAAGCATCCTCACAACCCTTATTCTCGTCGCCGTCCTTACGACGGGACCGGCATGTAACCGGCAAAAGAAAGAATCCGGCAGTAGTGTTCAACAGCCGCCGGACACAACAATTGCGACAACAGAACAACTTTCTAAAAATCTTCACGACAAACTAATGTCGTCCTTCAATCCTAACTGGGAAGTGGAAGAGCCGGCTCCGACCGACTATCCCGCATACTACGGCGGCTCGTTTATCAACAACAATGGAAAATTTGTTGTTTGCGTGATTGGAAATCCTGCACAGCATCGTCCGGAGATTGCCTCAATTCTCGGAACTGATGATTTTCTGACCGAATCGTGCACCTATTCCTACCGTGAAATGATGCAAATAATGGATCGTATAGACCAGTTTTTGAGCAATTCATCCATACCTGCCAACCATCCGTTTTTAACCTGTTTTGCCGGCGCCAGCGCCGATGTTTTCGAGAACAGGGTTGTGGTACGATTAACAGAGATGAACGATGCTGCCATACAATCCTTTAAAAGAGATGTTTCGAATTCTCCGGCCGTTAAATTTGAAAAAGGGGAAGTGCCGGTGATGTAAGAAAGAAAACTTTAATAAAATGACAGATTATACAAATGAAGATGCACTGGTCCTCTTTTCGGGAGGACAGGACTCTACCACCTGCCTGTTTTGGGCAAAACAAACTTTCAGGAACGTCGAAGCTTTGTGTTTTTCATACGGACAACGGCATTCGGTTGAAATAGAGGCTGCCCGGAACATTGCCGGAATAGCCGGTGTGCCGTTTCAATTGCTCGACGCTTCCGTTATTTCTCATCTTTCGCCCAACTCATTGACAGACTCGTCAATCACTATGGACGAAGAACAACCTGCCGGCTCATACCCCAACACGTTTGTGCCCGGACGAAACATGCTGTTCATCACTTTTGCGGTAGCCATTGCTTATGCAAAAAAGATCAGGCATTTGATAACAGGTGTTTCGGAAGCCGATTACAGCGGTTATCCCGATTGCAGGGACACCTTTATCCATTCGTTAAACGCAACAATAAACCTGGCTATGGATAAGCATTTCGTCATCCACACGCCCCTGATGCACAGGAATAAGGCAAAAGTATGGGAGCTTGCCGACGAGTTAGGTGTTTTCGATATCGTAAAAAATGAAACCCTTACCTGCTACAACGGAATTAAAGCCGAAGGCTGTGGACATTGCCCGGCTTGCAAACTCCGCAACAGGGGGTTGAGGGAATATCTCGCGGAAAGGAAGTAAGAAACTGTTTCTAAAAACCGTCACGTAATAAAATCCGCCAATGAAACCGGCATATAAATTCATTAATTTCTTTTTGGAGATCACCCACTTCACACGGTTTTTGATCAGCCTGTTCGTTGCCGGCGGCGCTTATTTCCTGATAGACGGCGGGGTTCCCGTTCTCTTTCGTTTAATGATTGCCTGGATCGTTTTTTCGTGCGTTTTTCTTATGCTCAGTTGGATTGTTATCTTTTTGCGCAAAGTAGATCAGATTAAGAAAAAAGCAGTGGAAGATGACGGAAGTACGGTGTTTGTTTTTTTCATGGTGATCATCTCTTCTTTTACCAATATTTTTATTGTGTTATTGTTGATGATGTCTAAAGATCAAACATTAATTGAAAATCCTTACTTTGTTCCGCTTAACGTTGCCGGCATTCTTTTGAGTTGGACGATGGTACATACGATCTATGTTTTCCATTACGCTCACGAATATTACAACGGGACCGATGCCGAAAACAGACGATTCATGGGGGGATTGGATTTTCCTTCGGAAAAGAATCCCGATTACATTGATTTCGCCTATTTCTCTTTTGTGATGGGTTCCACTTTCCAGGTTTCCGATGTTTCCATCACTTCGAGGAAAATACGCCGCATTGCGTTGGTGCATGGTGTCTTGTCGTTTTTGTTCAACACTTTTATTGTGGCTCTTACCATTAACATCATCGCGGGACTCATGAAATGACGGTACCTTGGAAACTATTTTTCACAGAAAGACAGGAGAATATTTTATTTCCATTTTTTTTAATGTTATATTTGATGAATAATTCAGAAACTGTTTTACAATAAAAATATGTCTCAAACCGAAAATTTAAGCCTCCTCGGCAAAAAAACAGCATATAAGCAAGATTATGCCCCCGATGTGTTGGAAGCTTTTGAAAACAAACACCGCAGCAACGATTACTGGGTCACTTTCAATTGTCCCGAGTTCACGAGTTTATGCCCCATAACAGGACAACCCGATTTTGCCACCATACGGATCGATTACATCCCCGATGTGAAGATGGTGGAAAGCAAATCGTTAAAAATCTATCTGTTCAGTTTTCGTAATCACGGCGCTTTTCATGAAGATTGCGTGAACATCATTATGAAAGACCTCATCGGGTTGATGGATCCGAAATACATCGAAGTCACTGGGATTTTCACGCCCCGCGGCGGCATCAGTATCTATCCATATGTCAATTACGGCCGTTCCGGTACCAAATACGAGAGACTGGCAGAGGAAAGATTGTTCAACCATTCATTTCCATTATAACAACCAAAGAATATGAAAAATTTATCGCGTCGTAAATTTATCTATTCATCCATTGCACTGGGGGGCGGTTCTGTCTTATTACCTAAAAACTTAATAGCTCAAAAAATCATTTTGCATTCGGGAAATACGGTTTTAAAAGGCAAGAAGGTTTTATATGTTTACGGAGGCTGGGACGGGCATGAACCCAAGCAATCCGTTGATGTTTTTGTACCGTGGCTCAAATCTGAAGGTGCGGAAGTGATTGTTTCCGATAACCTGGATAAATATGCCGATAAAGAACTGATGCAATCTCTGGATCTTGTTGTTCAAATTGTAACCATGGCAAAAATAACCCCGGAACAGGAAAAAGGATTACTGGAAGCCATCAGGAACGGATGCGGCTTTGCCGGATGGCACGGTGGCATTGGAGATTCTTTCAGAGAAAATACAGAATACCAGTTTATGGTTGGCGGGCAATGGGTGGCGCATCCCGGCGGAGTTATCGACTACAGCGTAAAAATTACCGATCATAAGGACGAAGTTACCCGGGGATTAAAAGATTTTGACATGCACTCCGAACAATATTATGTACATGTTGACCCCAACGTGAAAGTTCTCGCTACAACCACTTTTACCGGGGAACATGCCTCGTGGATTGACGGCTGTGTTGTTCCTGTCGTGTGGAAAAAATATTACGGGAACGGGCGCATCTTCTACTCATCGCTGGGACACGTGATGAATGATTTTAAAGTTCCCCGGGCTCTTGAAATTCAAAAGAGGGGAATTCGCTGGGCTTCCGAGAGCAAGTATCGACCCAAAGAGCAATGGGTGAGCCCTATTTATTCTTAAGCTCGTAATAACGCACCCAATCAATACGCATTTCCGCAGGTAGTTCTGCCGGGTTAACCGATCCTACCCAGCTACCCCCCAACTGCATGTCGAGCAACAGGTAAAACTCCTCATCGGCAAATGGGAATTGTCCTTCGTGATTGGTTACTATCCGCGGATAATTTTTTGTCCGGATCTCGTTTACATAGAACACCAGGCTGTCCCGGTATTTTTCAACGGCATATACGTTGTAGCTATCGGGGTTCATGCCCACAATTGAACTGGCCGGCGGATTAACTCTTAAACTGTCGGTTTGTGTATATCTGGAATGTACGGTCTGATAGATAAGTTTATCATGGCTTAATCTTTCCATAATGTCTATCTCACCCCCGTCGGGCCACTTTCCTTCTTTCGGAAGCATCCAGAATGCCGGCCAGGCGCCTTTTACGGGATTTAATTTTGCTTTTATTTCCAAACGGCCGAGTCCGAATGTCCGTTTATCTTTAGTATAAACTCCACCCGTTAAAAAAGGAGCCGTGTCGTTGGGTAAAATATTGTTCTGAATACCCCTCAGCACCAGATTGCCGTCTTCCACAACATACAGCCCGTCGTAATCGCTCATGTATTTATTCCAATCGCTCTTCCCGCGTGGAATTTTAGCCCATTGGGTTGTATCTAACTGTTTCCCTTTGAAATCGTCTTCCCAAACCAGTGTCCATTTATCGTCCTTAGGAGCGGTTTTTTTTTGTTCAGAGCAAGAAACAGCATTCAAGAGCATGGCCGGCACGATAGCCAGTAAGAAATATTTTTTCATAATCTCGTTATTTTAATCGGGTACAAATGTATGCAAAATTAAGGAATAGCCCGCTATTATCGCCAAAACAAGGAAGAACTCTCCTGAAAAATAATTCTTTTTGAATAGCGAAACAAATTTAAGCAGTCTCTAAACAGTAAACCCAAAACTAAAACACCCGGCTTCATAAAACTATACAAAACCGGGTATTTTTACACCAATTAAACCTATTTTCTTACGGTTTCCTGTATTTGCAACAAGCCGGCAAAGCATTGTAAACCTCGTCGTCGGCTTTATACAGTTCGGTATCGTGGCCTACAGCAGCAAGCGCTTTGCTTATGCTTTCTACATTCGTTTTTGTACCGTCGAAGTGAAGATGCAACTGTTTATTCTCCAGATCGTACGAAGCTGACGTTACACCCGGAACCTTGCTTGCCGTTTTCTCGATCCGGTCTTTACACATTTCACAACTGCCTCCTACTGCCAACAAAGTGTCCTTGTCATTGGTCGCTGTCATTTCATTGGCCGAAGTTTTCGCCGAGGCTTCTGAACCGTTTTTTGAACTATTTGAATTACAAGCCGTAAACACCACTGATACAGCCATAATTATTACTAAAGCATACTTTTTCATTTTTACTGTGTTTTTAAAATTAATTTTTTTCTTCCCGATACTTGCAACAAGCCGGCAAAGCATTATAAATCTTGTCGTCGGCTTTATACAGTTCGGTATCGTGACCTACAGCAGCAAGCGCTTTGCTTACTGCATCCATGTTTGTTTTTTCTTTGTCAAAATCAACGTGCAATTCCCGCGTTTTTTGATCCCAGGTGGCAGAGTAAACCCCGCTGATGCCTTTCGCCGTTTTCTCGATCCGGTCTTTACACATTTCACAAAGTCCTTGTACCATTAACATCGCATGCTCCCTTTTTGTTGACGCATCATTTAAATTTTCCTGCCCGGCTTCTAAATTCATCATGCTTCTCTTACCCTCTAATTGAGCGGTTGCGTCAATGGAAAATGTTCCGTTTGTAACAATTTCATCACCGTCGTCAAGTCCGGACATTACTACGTAAGTACTGCCCAGCGAAGGGCCTAACTCCACTTCGCGAAGCATAAATGCAGGTGTTTCGGTGTTTGGTTGCTTCACATAAACGATCGAACGTTTTCCTGTCCAGAGCACTGCCGATTTTGGAATCACTATTTGGTCGTTATGCTGCTTTAACGGGGCATTCACTTTAGCTGAAGCGAACATTTCGGGTTTCAGCTGCATACCCGGATTTGATGTTACGACACGTACTTTTGACGTGCGGGTATTTTTATCAAGCAATGGGTCGATAAACGCAATCTTTCCGGAGAAAGTTTTACCCGGAACGGCTTGCAGGGTAAATTCCAGGTTGTCGCCCACTCTCAGGAACGGCAAGTCCGTTTCATAGGCATCAAACATAACCCAGACCTGTGACAGGTTGGCAATATTCAGCAACACACTCCCCTGACTGATATAATCTCCCTGATCTACATTTTTGGCAACGACAACTCCGTTCGTGTTTGCTTTAATTTCCACAAGCGGATGGGCAACGCCCGATTTCTCGATAGCGGCAATCTGTTCGTCAGTCAGTTTCCACAGCCGGAGTTTTTCCCTGGCTGCCTGGAGCAGCAGGGGCTGCACCGGCTGCATTTTTACAGCTTCCAGCAATTCCTGTTGCGCGTTCAGCAAGTCGGGTGAATAAACGGTGGCAACCGTTTGTCCCTGCCGGACACTTTCGCCGGTGAAATTGACAGACAGCTTCTCTATTCTTCCGTTTACAGGCGATGTCTGCGATTGCGACAAACGCTCATCTACCTGAATGGTTCCGTAAAGCCGGATATCTTTTACCGGGTGCTGGCGGCTCACGGTAGTAGTCTGAACATTTGCCAGGGCCATCGCTTCTTTCGAAAGTTGAATGGCGTCGGGGTCAACTGTGTCATTGCCGCCGGAAGTAGATAACGGAATCAGGTCCATGCCACACAAAGGGCATTTTCCGGGTTTATCCATTCTGATTTGCGGATGCATGGAGCAGGTCCATACCTGGCTTTCGGGTTCATGAACGTGAGCGTGTTCAACGGCAGCGTTTTGTTGTCCTGATGACCGCCCAAAAAGTAACCACCCGAGAAAAATTCCCAGCAACAGTACACCTGCCAATTTAATGTACTTGTTTTTAAGAAAATTGCTGTTTGTCATTTTTTTTATTTTGCTCTTCATACGTAAATATATATTTATTTAACTTTCGCATATTTTCTTGAATAGCGTATGCGACTAAAGCGGAGACCTTTAGATATTTTACAGGGTACCCATAGCTCGCGATAAACGTAAAAAAGAGTAGCTGTCTGAAGCGAAGCGAGTTCTACTCTTTTAGTTGACGCGAGCGAGGATGGGTCGTAAAATATCGTCAGACGATGATTTAGTCGCAATCCTATAACTTACGAAAGTTCAGTTATTAAATGAAATTAATCGTTGTGCCGATGCCACCATTGTATTGTAGGTTGCAACGGCTTCCGCCCGCTTAAGCCGGTAATCGAGCAATTGGCGCTGCACCTGAATGACATTGCTTAAATCGCTTTTACCGGTAACAAACTCCTGTACCACCAGATTGTAAGTTGTCAGGGCAAGCCCCGTTTGTTTTTCAGACAAGCTTATCTGCCTCGAAGCATCATCCAGCAAATGCTTTATCCGAACCAACTCCGCTTCAAGCATGTTATAAGTATCCTCATATTTTTCGCGGCTCGCCTGCCGCCGGTATTCGCTCTCTTTTAACTGTGCCTTGTATTTGTTCCTGAAAACAGGAATAGTAATTGAAACCATAGGCATCAGCATATCCATCCCGTTCATATCGGTAACCGGAATTCCCATGTCCATCCGTTTTTTTATCAACGAATACTGAAGTCCTACACCCAGCATCGGAAGTCCCATTTTTTCATCCATTTTCGCCTTGGCTTTATAAGCCAGCGATTCCTCGTTAATCATTCCAAGCATTGGGTTTTGGGCAGATAATTGTTCCATTGCCGACGGGATATCCAACACGAACGGGATTTTCTCCAATGAATCAGGGATGTGCACTTCGTACTCCAAGGGGCGGTTTAACAAGGTGTTAAACTTGGCTTTCTCGGCTTTTATAGCCGATTGAACACTTTCCATAGCATTATCCAACTCAGCTATTTCCAGTTGAACACGCAATACATCCGACATACCGGGAGAGCTTGAATTCATTCCCTGCATGTTTCCGCCGGCACTGCTCGCCGGCACTGCATTGGCGCTTTGGGCTGAGCCGTTCATTCCCCCCATTCCGGCCATACCGCTGTTTCCCGATGAAGCAGCGGCGGAAGGAGTTGACGGGGAATAGAGGGAAGAAGCTGAGGTTGAAGCCGATGGGGAAGAAAATTTACGAATGGACAAAACCTCCAACTGCTCCAGCAATTTTCTGCTTTCCCGATTATTCAGCAGTTTCTGTTGCAAGCTGCCAAGTATAAACCACTGGGTGTAAACGTTCAGGTAAAGATTGTCGCGCGACTCGCGAAACTTCTCGAAAGCCATTTTGGCCATATGCCCGGCTTCGGTTTGAGCAGCTTTTCTTGTTCCGAACCACGGGAACATCTGCATCAGCGTAAAATCTGCCACCCGGCTTCCGTCGATAATATCCATCGGTTTCAGGTAATAACCCATATCCAGTTGCGGGTCGGGAATTGCGCCTGCCTGCGGAATTTTCTGAAGCGATGCCTGATAGTCCAAGTAATCGGCTTTTAATCCCCGGTTGTTCCGGGCAGCAATCTCCAGGTAATCGGCGAGCGTCTCCGTTTGGGCTACCGCCACGCTTTTCGGTACTGAAAGAATCAGCAACAGTACAATGTATTTTAATGTTTTCATTTTCAGAAAATTCAATGTTTAAACTTTAATGTTCAAAGTTTTTAATTCGTCAATCGTAAATCGTAATTCGTAAATCGTAATTCGTAATTCGTAAATCGTAATTCGTAAATCGTAATTCGTAAATCGTAATTCGTCCCCTATTTTCGTTCTTTGCTCTTTGCTCTTTGCTCTTTGCTCTTTGTTCTTGGCTCTTTGTTCTTGGCTCTCAGAACAATCATTCCTTCACTTTTCCGTGTCTCCGGATAACAGATTCGCGCCACATGCTTTGCAGCACCGGCACCACGAACATCGTCATCGATTGAATAAGCATTCCCCCAAAAGTAGGGATAGCCATCGGAACCATTATATCAGAACCCTTCCCCGTAGAGGTAAGGATAGGCAGGAGAGCGATCAGCGTAACGGCAGTTGTCATAGCGGCCGGGCGAACACGCCTTTTCCCTGCAAACACAACCGCCTCCCGAATTTCGTTCTTTGTCTGCGGATTCCTTTTGAGAAAGGTATCGTGGATAAACGAACCCATCAACACACCATCGCTGGTAGAGATACCAAAAAGTGCAATAAATCCCACCCACACTGCAATACTTAAATTTATCGGATGCATCTGAAACATATCGCGCACATTCATTTCCCCGACAGAAAAATTCATAAACCACGGTTCGCCGTATAGCCACAGCAGTATAAACCCTCCGGCAAAAGCTACAAATACACCTGAGAAGTGTATGAGCGAAGCGGTTACATTATTAAATTGGAAGTAAAGAATTACCAAAATCAGTATCAGGCACAAGGGGATAAGTATCATCAGTCTGCTTGCCGCACGTTGTTGCTGTTCGTAGTTACCGGCAAATGTGTATGAAACGCCTTTGGGCAGGACTAATTCACCGGACCCGATCTTCTCTCTCAACACCTTTTCGGCATTCATTACCACATCCACCTCGGCTGCACCGGCTATTTTATCAAAAATAACATAACCAATCAAAAAAGTATTTTCACTCTGTATCATTTGTGCGCCTTTGGCATATTCAATTTCGGCAACCTCCTTCAGGGGAATTTGTGCTCCCGATGCCGTTGGAATGATCAGGTTGGAAAGGTCTTCCACGTTTTCACGCAATTCCCTGGGATACCGCAAACGCACCGGAAAGCGCTCCCTCCCTTCAACGGTTGTGGTCAAGGGCATACCGCCCACTGCCGCGCTTATCACTTCCTGCATATCGGCAATAGTGATGCCGTAACGGGCCATATTCCGGCGGTTGAGTTTGATTTCGATATATGGCGCACCCACTGCCCGGTCGTAAAAAACCGTAGAGGGCAAAATGGAAGGGACATCTTTCAATGCTGCCTCAAGTGCTTTTCCCCCCTCTTCGATGGTTTCCAGATCCGGCCCGGAAACTTTTATTCCCATCGGGGCGCGCATCCCGGTTGAAAGCATCACCAGGCGGGCTTCGATGGGTTGTAGCTTGGGAGCCGAAGTCAATCCGGGCAAGTGCGTCACGTTTACAATTTCCTGCCAGATATCGTCCGTAGTTTTAATGTGCGGCCTCCATTGACGAAAATAATCGCCTCGTCGGTCAGGCATCAGGCTATCGGCCGGAATAAGGCGGAACCCCTCCTTCGGCTTGTAAACAGAGCCGTTTTTAAGGATATATTCCTCCTTACGGTTTACTTTGAACCGCATCCGCCGGCCATTCTCATCCAAAATAAATTCGGGACGATAATTTATCACATTCTCAAACATTTGCACAGGTGCCGGATCCAGTGCTGAATTGACGCGCCCCCATTTCCCGACAGCCATCTCCACTTCAGGAATATTCTGGATCCGCTTATCCAGCGCCTCGATGTATTGTAAGTTCTGCTCAATACCCGCATGCGGCATACTGGTAGGCATCAGCAAGAACGAACCCTCGCTGAGGCTGGGCATAAATTCCTGCCCCACCCCCGGGAACTTATCGGTGGCTGCTTGCCAGGCAGCTGTTTGCCGGAACTTTTTCCAACCTGCCGTTTCAAACCCTTTCGCAATAAATCCGAACGTGGAGTCAAACCCCAACCAGATGGTTGCCCCCAGGAGCAAAGTGGAAATCGGTATCATCATAAATTTCCACCGGTTATCCAAACACCACCGGATAAGCCGTTCGTAGTTTGAAATCAGCAACGTGAAAAATCCAAGTATTGATGCAATGCAGACCGCCACCACCAGAAAATTGGACACAAATCCTTCTTGCGGGCCAATCGGAAGCCACTCCGATGTTAAGTATGAGACAGCCAAGAATGTAGCAATTCCTGCACTGATGTATATGGAGATTTTTTCATTTTTCCATTTGTGGGAATATAGATTATTTAATCCGAACAAAGGGAGAACAAGCGCCAACTCGACTCCTGTGAAGACAAAAAGGATAATTCCCCCGGCAATCAGAACGATATTGAGTGCTTTTTTTACTGTCGCGGAGGTAATCCGGATGGAGAAAAAATAGTATGTTAGTGTTGGAACGATCGTCATCCCTAATATCAACGCAGAAACCAGCGTGATGGTCTTGGTGTAAGCCAGCGGTTTAAAAAGTTTACCCTCCTGGGCTTCCAGAAAGAATACCGGTAAGAAACTCACAATGGTGGTAAGCATGGCCACAATCGTGGGAGTGGAAACTTCACTCACAGCCCTGTGGATCAAATCGATAAAAGCTTTCCCTTTGGTAATGCCTTTATTCTCGGGTTTTTCCATATGTTGAATGGTATTTTCCACGAAAACGACACCGATATCCACCATCACACCAACGGCGATGGCAATTCCTGTGAGCGCCACAATATTGGCATCGACATTTATCAGGCGCATCACGATAAAAGCTGCGAGCACCGTGATCGGAAGCAAACTCGATATCACAACAGATGCTCTCAGGTTGATAATGATGATGATGATCACGATGATGCTGATGAGGATTTCGTGTGTTAAATCGCTCTCCAGCGTACCGATTGTCTCCTGGATCAAACCTGACCTGTCGTAAAAAGGCACCACGGTTACCTTGGAAACCGTGCCGTCTTCCAATGTTTTTTGCGGCAATCCGGCTTCCATCTCTTTTATCTTCTCCTTTACATTGTCGATAACGTGAAGCGGATTGGAACCGTATCGTGCCACCACAACACCTCCCACAGCTTCCACCCCCTCCTTGTCCAAGCCGCCGCGGCGTGTTGCGGGGCCGATATTGACAAAAGCCACGTCTTTGATTTTTACGGGAACATTGTCCCGGACGGTAACGACGGCTTCTTCCAAATCGGAAATATTTTTAATGTAGCCTATTCCCCTGACAAGATACTCCACTTTGTTTATTTCGATGGTTTCCGCCCCAATATCCAGGTTACTTTTCTGAACAGCGTTCATAATATCCATGATCGACACATTGAAGGCACGCATCGCGTTAGGATCAATTTCAACCTGGTATTCCTTTACAAAACCGCCCACTGAAGCTACTTCCGAAACCCCTTCGGCCGACGAAAGCGTATAACGTACATGAAAATCCTGAATGGTCCGCAGTTCATCGGGATCCCACCCGCCGGCAGGCTCACCCGTTTGCGCATTGCGCCCTTCGAGCGTGTACCAGAAAATTTGCCCCAAAGCAGTAGCATCGGGACCCAAACTCGGTTGAACGCCGGCGGGCAGCGTCCCTTGAGGAAGAGAATTTAATTTTTCTAAAATCCGTGAGCGGCTCCAGTAAAACTCAATATCATCTTCGAAAATGATATAAATAAACGACATCCCGAACATGGAAGAGCTGCGGATGGTTCTTACCCCCGGAATCCCCATCAAGGATGTTGTCAGCGGGTACGTAATTTGCTCCTGGATATCTTTTGGGGAGCGCCCCATCCATTCGGTAGCAACAATTTGCTGGTTATCACCGATATCCGGAATGGCATCTACGGGAACGGGGTCCCTTGGCAACAAAGCTCCCGGCCAGTTGAAAGGGGCCGTAGATAAACCCCATACAACGATGGCAATAAGCAGTAAAATGGTAATTACTTTATTATCAAGAAAATATCTGATTATCTTGTTTAGCATAATGATTTTATCCAATTTTTGAACAACCTGTTTGTTTATAAGAAACTATTTTGAATTCGTAAGAAATTTAAACAGTTTCTCAATACCTGTCGGTATTTTTAAATCTAAAAAACTGACGTAACTGTTCTGTATTGACTATCTATAAAATCAAATGCGGTAGATGCAGATGTAATGGAGAATGCTTACATCTTGCAGGAAAAGCCCTCCGGGCGGAAAGTCGTTTTGCAGTAAAGTGGTTTCCGGTTTAGAAACGGTCCCTTTAAGCGAATTATGCAATGCAATCCATATATTTTCGAATGAAAGGGACGATCTATCCGGATTAAACTCCTCAATCTGTTTCTGGTAGTCGTCTATTGCGACTCTAATGGTTTCAAAATCACAGCATTCATCCTGAGCTTTATTCAGACCTGAACCGTGATTTTCCGAAGGGTAGGTTGAACAGCAGGAATGTTTCGCCGCTTTCGTCTGACAGCACGATGTGTCGTCGTCACAAACAAACAACCCCCAGGAATATAGCTTTCCTTCACAAAAATGCATCGCTATAGCCGGTTGCACGGCAACCAGCGCCATAACATTCAGTAAAAACAGAGCCACTCCTCTTTTCATTAGAATATAATCCCTTCAATTACAATATGAACAACAATTATAGAAGAAAGTTGACAAAAATAAGTTTTATTTTAAAAATGTGCAAATAGGGGAAGAATAAAATAAACTTTAATAGTCTCTTAGCTTAGAAAACCTAAATTGATTAACTTTGCGGCACTTTTCAAACAGAAACAAAATGAAAACCCGGTCACTCAAGAAGTTTATGTATTTGTCCATTGCTGCAGCAGTGGTAACCATTGGTTTGAAGTTTATAGCTTATTTAAAAACCGGATCGATGGGATTTTTCTCCGATGCGCTGGAGTCTCTTGTGAATCTTTTTGCGGCAATTATTGCTCTTATTTTACTGAATATATCGGAGAAGCCTGCCGATGAAGGCCACGAATACGGCCACGGCAAAGCCGAATATTTCTCAAGCGCCATAGAAGGCGCACTTATCCTGATTGCGGCCTTCAGCATTATTTATACGTCAATCCCACGGATCATTAATCCGCAACCGCTGGAAAACCTGGGTATCGGTACATTGTTCTCCGTTGGGGCGTCGTTAGTGAACCTGTTTGTAGGACTTGTTTTAATTCAAAACGGGAAAAAAGAGCGATCAATAGTGCTCGAAGCAGACGGGAAACACCTGATGACCGACGTGTGGACTTCAGTAGGGGTTATTGCGGGTGTTTTGGTGGTAAAATTCACGGGACTTCTGATACTCGACCCCATCATCGCTATTGTCGTTGCACTGAATATTGTTTACACGGGATACAGGCTCATCAGCAGGTCGGCAAGCGGACTGATGGATGCCTCCATTCCTCAGGAAGAGATCAAACAGATTACGGATTACTTAAATTCATTGAAAAGAAAAAATATTGATTTTCACTCGTTGCTGACACGCCAGGCCGGATACCGGAAATTCATATCGGTTCATTTGCTTGTCCCGGGGAATTGGACGGTGAAGGAGGGCCACGACTGTGCCGAAGTCATAGAGCAGCGTATCGAAAACATGTTCGACCATACTGTTAACGTTACCACCCACATTGAACCCATAGACGATCCCTTGTCGCTGAACGATATTAAAATCGACCGGTTGAATTATTCCGACGATTACGATTTTGACACCTAAGAAACTGTTTAAATAAAAGAGCCATTCTTTCATACAAGAACGGCTCTTTGTGAAATAGACGTATTTATTTTTTTTATACGGCAATTGCGCTACCAATAAGGAAAGCGGCGGCAAGCGCCACAATAGCGTAAAGTTCGGGAAATACGGCAAGAATAAGGGTGTTACCAAAAGCATCATGCCCCTGGCCAATAGAAACGACACCGTTAGCGCAAACCTGTCCCTGACGGATGGCCGACAACCAGCCGACAAATCCTAACGTTAGCCCAGCCGCAAGCGTAGCCATCGCCTGGAAAAACGTGATTTCGGGTGTGAGAACTTTAAAAATGTTTTGGAACATAAAATATCCGGCAAACCCATACAATCCCTGTGTACCGGGCAGAGCCGTTAAAACCAGAAAATTGCCAAATTTCCCATCCACTTTTTTAGCAGCACCGATGGCTGCATTTCCCACAATTGTAACCCCATAAGCACTTCCGATACCTGAGAGGGCCAACATAATTGCAATGCCGATATAGGCAATAAATAAATTAGTTTCCATAAATTGTTTTTAAATTATTGTGTGTATTAATTTTTTCGCTTTTAATTCTTCGTTCTTCATTTTTCACTCTTAATTCCTAAACGGATTATATTTCTTTCCCCCTCCTTCGAATTCCGAATTCTTGTAAAATTCGACAAATGTAAGACGTACGGGATGCACAATAGCCCCCAACACGTTCATAAAGATATTGATAGCGTGACCGATAAGGAATATCAGCAGATAAACGATGGGTTTGCCGATAGCGTTATCGGGGCTCATGCCTGCTGCCAGGCTATTGAATACACTTGCCAGAATCCCTCCCGATAATCCCAGGGCAAACAGCCGGACGTAAGACAACACGTCGCCCAGTAACCCGGTCGCCATGTTATAGGTGTCCCACACACCAATACCCAGGTTCAAAAACGGATTCTTGCCCGGAGAATTGTAGAAGTAAATGAGCAAAGCTGCCGGGGTAAGCACGATAAGGTGAGCGGTTCCAAACATCGGCAACACGTTCGGCAACAGCATCGAAACAATAAAGCTCACCAACAGTACAATCCATCCGATGGTGGATAGGGAATATTTAAAGCCTTGTTGTTTGATGCGATTGAAAACTTTCATGCACATACCGAACAAAACCTGAACAACACCGAGCACGAGCGACAACATGAACATCTGGTTGTTGTCGAAAAAGACCTTCTCCTTCAATGCCTGTGCAACAGGCCAATTGAGGCTGTATAGGTCAAACCCAAAGAAACCGCCTGTCAGCAAACCCACTACCATAGTGGATGCACCCAACACTTGTACCAGCGACAGGATAGCTTTCATGGTGCTGCCCAATTTGCTCTTCTGAATTATTTTTGCCAATGTGGCTGCCGTCAAAAGAAAAGCTCCGTATCCTATATCGCCGAGCGAGAGCCCGAAGAACACCATGTAAAACGGTGCGAAATAAGGAGTAAGGTCAATCTCGGTGTACTTTGGAAGCATATACAGCTCGGCAATCGGTTCGAAAAGCCGTGCGAATTTGTTGTTTTTAAACTTGATTGGTACCTCGTCCTCAGGAGTAGGGTCGGAAACGTCGAAATATACCGCTTTCGATTCCAGGTAATCCGAAATTTCCTGTTGATTGTCCGCCGGTGCCCAGCCTTGCAGCAGCATTAACTTATCGTCGGCCAGCGGAGTGGCGCTTTGGCGGACTTTAGTATAGTTAATTTTTCGTTCGGAATCTTTTATTGCTGCTTCCAGCGAAGGCAGATCTGCCGCAAGTTCTTTCAACTTTTGGTCCTGGGCACAAACTTTTTCGCGCAACGACACAATAAGTTCGTCCAATTGCGTAAGCGATATTCCGGGGATTTTCACCGTTTCCAGATTCAATTCATCTGCCACTTTCCCGGTTTTCGTAAGAGTAACAAAATAAGTCTTGGACGTTTCCCGTTTCACAATCACCGCATCATAGATTGCTTCCCATTCAGGATTATACTGGTTATCGGGAACGATGAAGAACTCTAATTCATATCCTGCTCTTCTCAATCGTTCAATATTTTCAGGATCGAAATTTCCCCAGGGCCGCAGCATATCGCGTTCTTTTATGCTCACCTGCAATTGCTGACTCAACAATGCTTTCTCATTTTGGACAAGTTCAATTTCGCGGGGAATTTTCTCACCCCGTTCGATATCGGGTTTGTTTAGCGGGGCCTCTGATTTCTTATCGATCTGCCTGTTCAATATCTTCTGCGCCTCACACAATTGTTTCAACTTTAACAAGAGCTCATCCGGTTGTCCGTTATCTTCTACCGCCCGATCCGATGCAGCTACATGAATAAGCCCCAAATCGCGCAATTCATGAAGGAACGCGTCGTAATCCCCGTAGTAAGCAAGGAAGGTGAATTTTTTCATTTTTGCTACCATACGCTGTCCTCCTCTTCCTTCTTTTTCTCTATGTGAGCGCGCATAATCTTCTGCGACGACTTGGAAAGATTCTCTTCGTCTTCGAGGTATCGTTTTATTTTCAGAATGGCATCTTGATAACCGGGTATCTGAACTTTCTCGAAAAGATTTACTTTTTGAGTGGTTTTTTTTCTGGCGTAATCCAGGCGCTGAATCCTCAATTCGTGAAAATCCCTCCGTATTCCGATCTCGGCAAGTGTTTCGAGCGTTCTAACACCGTCTAAGTACCATTTCGGACGATTAAAGACACTGAACGGTTTTGTTTCGAAATCCACCTTATCGAGTATCGGGATCAAAACGCCGGCTATTTTCTTTTTAGAGAAATGAACATCTTTTACACGGAGAAGATCCGCATCGAACTCGAGCCACATTCCCACCATTTTTTCGTAAGAGCGGATCTGTTTTTCAAGTTCTTCTTCCAGTTCATCAATTTCATTCTTTGCCCTTTTCACCTCCATACGTAATGCCGTTTCCTTGTTTTGCAACGTAGGAAGTGCACGCTCGCGTATTTTCAGCTGTTTTTCCAACTGCTGGCGTGACGTTTTGTTGTATTGAAATTTTATAGCCATTTTTAATTTTTCCAGTACTTGTCCACCATTTCCCGCTTCATGTTCACCTCTTGTGGCCTGAAATGTTTCGATAACAACGCCCACGTTGTATCCAGCATTTCAACGGTGTCGAGGTTTACGTCAATCGCAAGAAGGTACTCCGAATAATCCTTGGCGAACGACAATGCACGCTGGTCGTAATCGGTAAGGTCGAAGCCGTTTTCGAGTTTGGTTTTCGCATTGGCAGCATCGGCATATAAGCGTACGGCAGCGTTCATCACCTGCGGATGATCTTCACGCGTTTTCTTGCCTTGAACCAGCTGTTTCAAACGCGAAAGCGAACGGAAGGGATCAACAATAACTTTACCCACATCGCTATCCCGGCGGAGGAACAACTGCCCTTCGGTAATGTATCCGGTATTATCGGGAACGGCGTGTGTGATGTCGCCACCCGAAAGTGTTGTAACGGCAATGATGGTGATGGATCCGCCATCGGGGAACTGAGCAGCTTTCTCATAAACTTTCGCCAGGTCGGAATACAACGAACCGGGCATTGAATCTTTTGACGGAATCTGGTCCATACGGTTAGACACGATGGATAACGCGTCGGCGTATGAGGTCATATCCGACAGGAGTACCAGCACCTGTTCGTTTTTATCCACGGCAAAATATTCAGCGGCGGTCAGCGCCATATCGGGAACAAGCAATCGTTCAACGGCAGGATTTTCCGTCGTGTTCATAAAGCTGATGATACGGTCGAGTGCTCCGGCGTTGCTGAACACATTCTTATAATACAGGTAGTCGTCGTTGGTCATCCCCATCCCGCCGAGAATAATTTTATCGGCTTTTGCGCGAAGTGCTACCGTTGCCATTACCTGATTGAAAGGTTGATCCGGATCGGCAAAAAAGGGAATTTTCTGTCCCGATACAAGCGTGTTGTTCAGGTCTATGCCCGAGATACCCGTAGCAATGAGTTCCGACGGCTGTTTTCTTCTCACCGGATTTACCGATGGCCCGCCAATCTGCCGCTCTTCTCCTTCGGGAACGGGGCCCCCGTCAATGGGGTCGCCATAAGCGTTAAAGAAACGTCCGGCAAGCTGGTCACTCACTTTCAGCGAAGGCGCTTTTCCGAGAAAAACCACTTCAGCGTTGGTAGGGATTCCTTCCGTTCCTTCAAAAATCTGCAGGGTAACCTCGTCGTTAATGATTTTTACCACCTGGGCCAGTCGCCCGTCAACCGTTGCCAGTTCATCGTAACCCACATCTGTAGCTTTTACGGAACACGTAGCTTTTGTGATCTGTGTGATCTTTGTATATATTTTTTGAAATGCTTTAGCCATAATTTAAATATTTTTGAGCAATTCATCCAATTGCCCGCGATAATCGTTGAATTCATCCGATTTGAACTCCGAATAATTCATCTGTCTGCATACATTGATCAGTTTCTTGAAGTATTCCGCTACCTGGTTGAAATTATCAAATTTAAATTCAGTACGGCATATATCCACCACCATATCCAGAATATATTTCTGCCGGTCGATCGGCGTTACCGAATCGATTTCGTCGAAAGCGTCTTGTTGCAGAATAACAAAATCGATCAACTCCGATTTCCAGAAAGTGATGTGGTATTCAACCGGAACGCCGTCGTCGCCAAGGATATTGATCTGTTCGGCAATCTCCTTTCCCCTGAGCAACCGGGTTTTAATGTCGTTCACTTTCAATGTCCAGTCACCGGATATCTCTTTTGATATATACTCCTCAAATTCGGGGTATTCAATGTATTTGGAATAAGATTCGATAGGATTGATGGCCGGATACCGTTTTCTATCGGCACGATCTTGCTCAAGCGCATAATAACAACGAGCTACTTTCTTTGTATTTTCGGTAACGGGTTCTTTCAGGTTACCGCCGGCGGGCGATACGGTTCCGATAAAAGTGATGGAGCCTTCCCTGCCGTTATTCAGCGTAACGTGACCTGCACGTCCGTAGAAATTGGAAATGATTGCCGACAAGTCCATCGGGAAGGCATCTGGTCCGGGAAGTTCTTCCAGTCGGTTGCTCATCTCGCGCAACGCTTGCGCCCAACGGGATGTAGAGTCGGCCATCAGCAACACTTTCAAACCCATGGAACGATAATATTCACCAATAGTCATAGCCGTGTAAACCGACGCTTCGCGCGCCGCAACCGGCATGTTGGAAGTATTTGCAACGATAATGGTCCGTTCCATCAATTTTCGTCCGGTATGCGGATCGTCGAGTTCAGGGAATTCGGTAAAAATCTCCACTACCTCGTTGGCACGTTCGCCGCACGCGGCAATGATAACGATATCGGCTTCCGCTTGTTTGGAAATGGCATGCTGCAGCACTGTTTTTCCGGTTCCGAAAGCTCCGGGGATAAATCCGGTTCCCCCTTCCACAATCGGGTTCAGTGTATCTATTGTCCTTACGCCGGTCTCCAATAGTTTAAACGGCCTTGGTTTTTCTTTGTACAGGGTAACCGGTACTTTCACGGGCCATTTCTGAATCATGTTCAGTTTGTGCTCTGTTCCGTTTTTGTCTTCAACAATCGCGATGGTATGATAAATGTTGTACTCGCCTTCGGGCGCAACACTTTTTACCTTGTATTCATCGGTCATCACGAAAGGGACCATAATTTTGTGGGGCTGGAAATTTTCGTCCACCTCACCCAGCCATGATCCTCCGGAAACGATGTCGCCAACTTGTGCTACAGGCTTAAAATTCCAAAGTTTTTCCCCGTCGAGCGGAAAAGTATATTGTCCCCTCTTCAGAAAAACACCCTCCATCTTGTCCAGATCATTTTCCAGGCCGTCCAGGTTCCGTTCAAGAAGACCCGGGCCAAGCACTACCTCGAGCATATGTCCCTGAAATTCCACTCCGGCGCCAACCTTGAGTCCGCGCGTGCTCTCAAAAACCTGGACATACACGTTTTTCCCGATAACCTTAATGACTTCCGACATCAGATTCGTACCATCAAGGTTGATATAGGCAATTTCGTTCTGCGCAACAGGGCCATCTACTTCCACTATTACCAGGTTGGAAATGATACCCTTTACTACTCCTTTTGTCATATATAATTGTTTGTTATTTACTTCGAAGAACCCTGTTTTTATTCCTCCGGTATTTTCACATCGCTTTTTAAGTCGGCGATCAGTTCACGGAAAACACGTCCACCCTCTTCGGCATTCAATTTTACCCAACGCTCCAGGATCTGGAGCTTGCATAGGTAAGCGAAAATGTATTCAATGTTGAAATAATCGAAAACTCCGTTTTCTTCCAGCCAATCCCAACGAAATTTATCCATTTTCCGTTCGCGTTCGTATATGTCCGTTTCCTCGGAGAGCCGCACTACAGCTTCAAAAATTCCAAGTTCCTGACTCAGTCCGAAATCACGGGCGTTCGCATTTTCACGGATCAATTGAGCTATCGGGTTATTGCCAACCACCACCCGTGCCACATCCAATCCATATTTTCTGGCATAAATTGCCGACAGCAGATTACCGATATTCAAATTCAGCTCAAACCACCGCGACATAAGCGAATTTTTCACCTCTATGCCGTAATCCATATATAAAGAAGACATCAGGTCTTCCCACAATTTATTCTCTGCCTGAGCATCTTCGTCCAACCATGTTCTGATGAATTTTTCGTGGAAGGCCGGTATTTTCTTATTTTTTACCGGTAAATCCTCCTTGATCCTTCCGATTGTTTCCTGAATCTCTTCACGGGAAATGCTCCCCATCGGGTTCAATTCGGCATCCTTATTTTTGAGGAAATGGAGGAGGTTGTCGTTGTCGTACTTCAAGAAGTATTTGCTCAGCAGCCGTTTATCATCAGGTTTCAATTCCTCGTCGAGCATCAACTTGAACTCTTCCACGGTAAACGGAAGCTTCATGCTGTCGAAAGAAAAATCGGGTAACCCTGCTATAAAACAGTAATATTGATGTTTAAAAAGCATATATCCTTGTGAATTTGTAATTCGGTTGATATTCGATTGATATTCGGTTGTAATTTGGCCGTTCCGGTAAAGTGTTCAACACCGCGGCAATTATGCGAACGCAGAGAGCAAATTACTACTGAAAACAACATTTAAAAAAGTAGTTTTTGTATTTGCGGGCGAAGGAATTCACGAAAATATTCAATGAACTCTTCTTCTCCAAATTTTACTCTGTAGGAACCATCTTCGGGAGATAGGATAAAGCCGGTTTTCAATCCATTCACGGATTCAATCTTCAGGCCTTTATCGAGGAGGTTTTTGGCGTTTCCGGAAATGTATTTCTTCAATTCTTCGGAACTTTCCACACCAATTTTTAATGTTTCGTTCTTCGACCAATTTTGTACAAGTTCAGTGATCAGCTTTTGCATGAAAGTTTTGTCCTCCACTGCTGCCTTCACATTAGACGCCGATAATTTATCGGTAACCAGGTTGGTGATTTCGCTTTTGAGCGCCTCAACTGCCTGAGATGCAAAGAGTTTAAGTTCCGATTGCGTATTGCTTTTCCATTCGTCGGTTTCCTTTTTCGCCGACGTAATAATCTGTTCGGCCTCTTTTTTTGCCTCTTCCACTATCTGGTCACGCATTGCTTTTGCTTCGGCAATAATTTTATCGGCCTCTTCTTTTCCTTTTTCTATTCCTTCCGTGTAGAGTTTAGAGGTGATTTCCTGAATTTTGTCCATAAATATTCCTGTTATTGATCTCTTATTGGCTATCAAATTTTACAGAACAAAGATATAAAAAAGGAAGATAATCATAACAATATATTTTCTTTTTATTTTTCACAGCTCTTTTTTTCTTTCAAAATACTTTTTGACCCATGTCAATGTTTTGTATTATTTTTGCAGCCATGGATAAAAAAATCTTTCGGCTCGCCGTTCCCAACATAATCACCAATATTACCGTTCCGCTGCTCGGGATGATCGATATCGCTATCGCGGGGCATCTGGGATCGGCAGTTTACATAGGCGCCATTGCCTTAGGCGCCAACATCTTCAACATGATTTATTGGAACTTCGGGTTTATCCGGATGAGTTCGAGCGGGTTTACTGCCCAGGCTTACGGTGCCCGTAATTTTACCGAAGCCATGAACGTGCTGATACGTTCGCTTATGGCGGGTGTTGGAATCGGCTTACTGATTGTGTTATTGCAATATCCGATCGGAAAATTTGCCCTGAGCCTGATAAAGTCCGGGGCCGAAAGCAAAATTCAGGTAGAGACCTATTTCCGCATCTGTATCTGGAGCGCGCCTGCCGTATTAGGGACATACGCCTTTAAAGGTTTTTTCATCGGGATGCAGAATGCAAAAACACCGATGGTTATCGCCATCCTGAACAACTTGCTGAATATTGTCCTGAGCCTCCTGTTTGTTTTCGGATTTGGGATGCAGGTGGCGGGGATCGCGCTTGGGACAATGCTTTCGCAAGTAATAACGTTTATCGTCTGCATGCTGATGTGGCTGAAGTTCTACGGGCGGTTGAGAAAATACAGGATCAAATCTTCCGTTTTTGACGCTGTCGCCATCCGGTCCTTTTTCAGAGTGAACGGCGATGTTTTCGCACGGACATTCCTGCTGACGCTGGTAACAACGTTTTTCACCTTTGTATCGTCGGGGATGGGCGACATGATTTTAGCCGCCAACGCCCTGTTGATGCAATTTTTTATGCTTTTCTCCTATTTTATGGACGGGTTTGCTTATGCCGGCGAAGCCTTGACGGGACGATACGTGGGCTCCAACAACCGGGTTTTGCTTGTCAGGATGCTGAAAAGGCTCTTTTTCTGGGGATTTGTGGTAAGCGCCGTATCGGTAATGATTTACCTGTTTTTCCCCAACCAGATCCTGCAAATCCTCACCAACGATAAAGCGGTCATCGAAACCACCAAATCGTTTCTTTTCTGGACAGTGCTCATCCCGGTAACGGGCTTTGCCGCTTTCCTCTGGGACGGTGTTTTCATTGGGGCAACGGCGTCTAGAGAGATGCGGAACGCGATGATATTTTCCACCATTGTTTTCTTTGCCTGCTATTATATTGCCGTGCCGTTAATCGGCAACAACGGTTTATGGCTTGCCTTTATCCTCTATTTATCTGTTCGCGGAATTACACAAACCGTTTGGGCAAAAAAAGCGATCCGTTTTCGTTCCGTTATATAACGTTCCGTTACCCCTGTTTGCCATCCTGTTTTAAAAGGATTTTTCCCGTATAATAGGTAAATCCCATAAATAAACAAAGGGCTACAGTTATTCGCCTTCGTAAGATGTCGTCACGTGCTCGTAAGCGGTATAGCCGTAAGTGCGTGCCATTGTACCGGTGGTGGCTTTGGTGGGCTGTCCCAACGCGTTTTCTTCGGTCAGTTTCCAGATGCTTGCGGTGTTGTTGAGTTTGATCTCCGTATTGTGTCCGTTGGCACATACAAAGTTTTCGGTGCCTATACTCCCGTTCTGGGAAGTATATTGCACACTCGATATATTTCCTGCCACATAAGCGGATGTTTTAGAGGTACTTCCCATCCGGTACGTTTTCCTGCGCCGTAACAGGCCGGAATGTACCCCGCTGCTACGGGATAGCTGTTGAAATTATTCTCCCGTAAATATTATTTTCCAATTCATTTTATTTAATTCTTCAATGGTTAATACATATTTCTTTAGGTACATATCGTTTTCACGCACAGTCTCCCAATCTAATGACTTAACAGCATCAGAATCAAAAAGGAAGAGAAATATATTGCCTTTTCCTTCTTCTGCAATCGATTCAAAACAAGTAAAACTTGTTGTACTTCTTAATCTCTTATATTGATTTTTATTTATTGTATAAATGGAAGGAGATAATGCAGGATTATATTCACTGATTTCATCGAATATATTAAATTGATAATATATATCTCTTCCTGAATTATTAGTAAAATGAATATATCGATGGCAATCATCACTCTCTTTATAACAACTCGAAGCATTATACAATAAAAAAGAACAAACTATAATTACGTGAATAATAATTTTTCTCATAATGATTTCTTTTAAAGATTAATTAGGGTTCGCTGAATTATTCCATTTGAAGCTTTTTCGTTTCATGCCACTACCCTCACCGGGTATAAAATTTTAAAAATTATAGACTCAAGTACCTTTTTGGCATCTGACAGGCTTTTTGCAAATAAGGCAAAAAGAAGCCCCTCGAGGAACTTCATCACATTCTTGACAAGGAAGCAGGCCGCGGTCCATGCATCGGCCGTATCGGGAAGTTTCGCCCGCACATCATTGGCCCTATAGACCCTTTTGCCTGTGCCGAAGGTGGCTTCGGCTTCGTTTCTTTCCCCCATGTCCCTGGCCGCCCGCTCTTTATACTCATCCGTTTGCATCTCTTTGGATGGCCTTCCCGGCGGTTTTCCGGCCGCCCTGATGTGGTACTTTTTCAAAAGCGCCCGGTTCTCCCTGTTCATGTATATCCTGTCCGCATAACAGGCCCCGGGGAGATAGCCAAAACGTTCCCGGTAAAGGTTTATGTGCCGCTCCAGGTCGACCGACTCGTTGTAGGCGTCCCAACTGAAGTGGTCAATAAAGGTATAACCTTCCACCACCGAGGCCCCGAGCTTCGACCCGAACTCGACTTTGGCTTTGGACTTCCCTCGCACGATGGGCCGCACATGTGGCTGGAACACGCTGATGATCCTGTCCGGACACTGGTGCGTATTGTCCCGGTACATGCCTTTCTGCTGGTGGTAAACCTTGATGATGGTCCCGATCCATTGTCTTTCCTTTTTTGTGAGCAAATCAAACAGGGAGGTGTTATTGCCGGATATGATCCCGGTGATGCTTCCTATATTACGCCCCGGATACCCCAGTTGCTGCCTGATCCCCTTGCGGACCAGGTTTTTAGACTTCCTCCTTTTCTTGATGATCCCCGGGAACTGGTTCCTTGCCTGTTTGCGGTATGTCCGCGGCTTGGGGCAGCCGCCCAGCCTGCACAGCTTGTCTATCAGGCGTTCACTCACATCCCTGGCATCATTGAGCACATCCAGGTCCGTGGGATACTTTACCTCCACATCACAGCAGGTAGCGTCCACCTTGATGCTCCCCTTGTGTGGATTGCCTTGCGCGTCGACAACTATCCCGCCATCCCCCATGGTATTACTCCCGTTCCCATTATGTTCATCCCCGTCACCCGGATCGTCCTCTTCCGCTTCCTCCATCAGGGCAACAGACATCTCGTTGAACGAGTCGACATCAAGACGCTTACGTATATACACGAACAGGCTCGGATCAAATACGGGCTTGCTTGTGAACATCTCCAATCCAATAAAATACTGCATGTAGGGGTTCTCCGAAATGATCCGGATGGTCTCCACGTCGGGAAGGTTCATCTTGTGCTTGATGATCAGGGCTCCCACAACCATGCGGGCCGGCTTATTTCCTCCCCCGCAATGCCTGTTGTCCGGGCGTTTGTTGTACGCCTGTTCGATTTTGTCCCACGGCATGCTGTTGGCCAGCCTGTACCACCGGTTGGAAGGATCCAGCGACTTTTCAAGGATGGACGAGAAAATATCAAGACGAAGCTGTCTGGATTGGGAGCTATACTTCATATTGTAGCTGTTTTGACCGTAAAGTTACTCTTTTTGCTCCAAAAAAACAAGAAATACGTGTATTATTACGTTAAATATCAATCGTTTGATCGGATTCAGTGAACCCTATTTAAAGAATACATATTAGCTCCAAACTCTAAAGTTCCCGGGGTATCATATGAATCAATAAATCCCACTTTTAAATATTCCGCTAATATTTTGCCGTAAAAATTTGCAAATCCCATTTGAGTCTGTTGGCCAAGATGCCCTGTTTCGTGAGCTTGGAGATAAGAGTCAAAATCAGGACCATCTCCTGTCAATCTAGTCACTAAATTTCTTCCTACTGCCATTCCCGTAGTTTTTGGCCATAGAAAATTCTCCCTTCTGTAAACGGGAGTGTAATCATCAAATTCACCGTAAGATATATCAGATTTATAAGTTGTCCCCATTGATAAAATATTTAAACCTGCGACAGTAGCTCCTGCAATTGCTCCCATGAGACTGCCTTTGGATGGAAATATGCTTGGTCTGAAAAGCTACCCCGCCGCCGCGGGATAGCTGTTGATTTTTATTTATTGCAGTTTTAATTTTTTTGTTGTTTGGCGCAAGTTTATAATTTGAGAGGAATCACAAATTTTGAAAATTTTACAGGAATTGCTTTTGAAGGTAATAAACATTTATCCCGACAACTTTTTCTTTTTACAGGTATATCAGAACAATCTTCACAATTATAACATAATAGTTCTGTTGATTCTTTGAATCTGAACGATGCAAGACTTTCTGTAAGATAAGGGGACCAAAGGAGAAATGTATCGTTAACTTTATTTCCGAATAGAGATATATTATTCAGATTATCAAGAATAACAAGAACTGTATCGGTTTGTTTAGGCCAAGTCCCCGTAAGTGTGCCATCTCCATAATCTGCAATATATCCAAATAATGGATACAAATATTCACTTTTGTAAGTTGTTACGTAAAGTATACTATCATTTGTAATGGCTCTTAGTTTAATTTTCCTTATATATTTTGCTGAATCGACTTTTACATCGCTCAAAATTGAATCTTTGTCAGCATAATATTCTTGAATTTCTACTAATCCAATGAAATTGGCGTTTTTTAATTCTTTTACTAAGTCTATAATCCGAGGTTTTGAAAATAAACTCAAAGAAACTAACAAAAAGATCATTGAAAAACCAGTTTTCATATATATAGAAATTAAATATTTGAATTTTAAACCATATCGTCTATACATTTCATCAACATGTCTTTTTGAAGGGGTACCCCTGTTTAATTAATGCATTTTGAATTGATTATTTTCCATTCTAAATCCCCAAGTATTAGTTGCAATTATTTCATAGAAATCTTTATTTACCCTTACGAGTGAAGTTTCAGCACTCCAATAATCACCATTCGATAAATTATTCCTTTTAGGTGTATCTTCACAATAAGAAGTATAAAAATAACCAGCGAAATTAGATTCAGTTTCATACCACTCTGATCCTTGAAGATCTATAAAATAATTTTCGCTATTTCCTATAGGTCTATTAGTATTTACTGTTTGATATCAATAATAAGATCCTGTTTTGTGATAATACATCATTTTTAATTCCACCCCATTATTGCTAGGTAATTTTGAATAACTATACGAGAGGTAAGGCAAAGGTCCTTTTAACCATTCATGTTGTTTTTGTGCTTGATAAATAGATGCTATCGCCCCTCTCTCCGCCTTATTATAATCATATCCGGGATGATGCATGTTCGAATTTCCATTATGATACCCCATGCCTGCCCCCTTATCTTTACCATAACCAACCATAAATTGAGGTTGTCCAGCTTTTCCCATAGAAACGCCGCCGAATGCTCCCGAACCATCCGTATTTGAGCCGAAATGCGCAACAAACTCATCAGGCTTATTCCAGTTTCAAGGCAACCAATTCCATTTTAATGGATTTCCTTGTCTTTCCTTGGAGTATTATCGTGAGCAGCTCTTTAAATATGCAAAACCTACAATAATTCCGATTATAAGCCATAAAAACTCCCCATCCTCATCGACATACACCAGCGGATTATTCAGACAATACGAGTACCGGTTGAAGTTCTGCGAGAAATCCGGCATCTGCATATAAGGGTCAGGGCTTAGGAATCGCCCCAGCGCCGTATCGTAAAGTCGGGCATTCGCTTCGCGCCTTTTGCTCACACTCGGCATAATCCAAACAGGTTTGGTTCTGCCCTCGCTTAATCGCAAAATTCATATTAACCAGCCCGAACCACGGCAGGTGCTCGTGTCCAGTGTACCCCCGACCAAAGAACCATTGGCATTGGTAATTTGCGGATATTACTGTAAGCCTCCGGTAAACCACGTATTTCCTATTTCATCAGGTGCCTGTACCTTTGTGTTCAAAACAGAAAAAGAAGTATGTTATGACACAAGAAGAAGTAGCATTGGTGATTCACTACTGCAAAGAGAGCGGCATCACCTACAAAACCCGGCTGGCCGAGTTGGGTATTCCCGAATGGCGATTTTATAGCAGCAAGGCCCGTTATGCGAAAGCTCAACCGGGAGAGTGTGCC